>Ga0067045_1002320_pt1:0-482500 | contig 548250 bp, 463 predicted proteins | sample TerdegcTABiofilm_FD_59184 | JGI IMG/M metagenome (GOLD analysis project Ga0067045, IMG submission 59184) | Combined Assembly of (Gp0054472, Gp0054536) Wastewater bioreactor microbial communities from Singapore -Terephthalate degrading...
AATTATAGTGTTAATATTAGTGTGTAAATTTGAATGATTGCCTTTGAAGGTAAAGCCCCTTTTTTCTGGTTTAGCGATTTAATTATTAAGAACGATTATCTATCTGCACATTGAATATTTTTAAACATTCTTATTACTTTTATTCTTCTTTACAGTTCTTTTAAATAACTTTATATCGGATTGTTAGATAGGAGCCTTTTTCATATTGATAAAACAACAAGCAAAAATTAAAAAATTTGTTAGAACAAACCACAATGCAGTAATGATGAAGATTTGTACAGCATTTATGTAATATTATAATGAAATTCTTGAAACAATGTGCGAGATTTAATATGAGCCTGTTAAACAGGATAGCGTTTATAAGAATGGCATTATTTCTTAAAATTTCTTTATTTGAATGGCTTGATAAACCATTCAAATCCTCGAATAAAATATGTAAAAATAAATTACAAATGAATTTATTTTAAAATGTAAGAGAAATTAATTTTGAATTTTTAATAATCCTTCCCAAAAACTTTAAATCTAACTCCGTTTATTATGTTTATTAGAGTTTTCTTTTATTTTAACAACTGCGATGTAAAATCTGTCTTTTATTTTACTTCAATATATAAGTATAATGTGGCATAAATAAAAAATGCAAGATAAATACCCTAACCAATGAAAGAAAAATTTAAGAAAAATTTGAAATCTTTAAGTAGTCGTGAAGGTTTAAAGTATATGTTCATCTGTTATGAAAACAAAATACGAGAAGAAAACGGAGAAGCGAAAATTAATTTTGAAGATTATATTAGCTACGAAATAGAGCATATTATTGCTCAATGTTATTCCAATGACTCTGATAAATTAAAGTTTGCAGATACAGATCTTATAAATTTAGATGAAGCTTATCAGTATATTTATAATATTGGTAACATAACATTAGCACCTAAGGGTTGGAATAATAGCTGGTCGGATGCAACATATAAGCAAAAAGCATTTTTAATTGATGTAAATAAAAAGAAGATATCGGAAGTTAGTAAATCTTTTATATATGCTTCATATGAAACTTCTAGCTTATGGATTCAAAAGGAATTGATAACTAAATATTCACCTAAACCAAATCGATTTCTTAAGGAAAACATCGATGATAGGTGCAAAGATATTATTGATTTTGCTTGTAAGAACTGGAGCACTAAATCTTTTTAAAAACCTTATATAATATTAAATGATACCCCATCTTCTAATTCTCTAACCGAAACATTAAAAGTTGTTTTATATTTAGCGATTTCAAAGGTGTGAATCGGAATTAATAATTTCGGTTTAATAGCTTCTACCATCGCTTTTAAGGTATCAACATCAGCATGTCCACTTGTATGTATTTCATAAACTTTAAAATTTCTACTCTTTAAATATTCGACAAATTCTTTAGTATCCTTTTTCTTTAAATAACCTTTCCATAAAGAATAAATCAAATTACCCCCATTAATATTTTTAAGATAATCCAAATCAAGTTTCATAGATGGTCTAACAAATAATACATACTTTCCAGGATTTGTGTATATTTCCGGTTTAGTAATTTTAAAACTCTTAAAATTGTAAAGTAATTTTCCATAACCTTCGTTTACCATTTTTCTACTTAATCGATATGGAAAAATAACTTTAATATTAGGATTATTTTTATCGGGATGAGGAATAGTAGTAAATTCAGAAATTATCTTCAAAACATTCGCGATATAAAAATCTATTATTAATGTTTTGTCTGTTGAAATGCAGGCTTCATAGACCGATATAATTCTATCTATATTTTGTCCTGAAGAATATATTAAATTAATTTTATCTTCCTTAAAATAATTTTCAAGTTCACTCTGTATTTCCTTTTCTGTTTTATCAGTTCCCGCATTTCTGCTCATTGTAGTTCCTTCCATTAATAAACAATCAACTTTATCGGGTGGATTTTTAAGAAAGGAATTAAATACAGTACTGTTCCATCCATGTTCCCTGAAATCACCGGAATAATAAATTCTTTTTCCCTCTCCTTCTACTAAAAAACCGTAGGAATCAAAAGCCGAATGGTCATTATAATATGGAGTTATTGTAATATCTCCTATTGTAAAAGGTTTCAGTTTATCGAAATAATTAAACTTTGAAATGACAAAAGGTTGAGATGTGAATATTGCTGTAAGGTCTATCAGTTTTTTGGTTGCTTTACCCAGATAAACAGGAATACTTTTATTTATAAAATGTGTAAATCCGTAATGGTCTATATGAGGATGAGAAATGATGATAGCATCTGGAGGATTTTCTATGCTATTTTCATAAAGTCCTTTAATATTGGGAAGTACCTTTTTCCTGATTAACTCCTCAACTGTGAGTGAATTATAGTTTTTGAAATTAAATTCACTACCATCCCGGTCAACCAATGGCATTCCAAAATCAATTATGATTCTGGTTTTCTCAGTTTCTATTTCTACGCAAGAACCACCAATTTCTTTTGTACCACGATGAATAGTTAGAATCATTATATTTTATCCAAATTCCTTTCCCATACAGCAAAACCTGTTTTAAATAATCTTATCTGATTTCTAAAAGGTAACACTTTTAATTTATTTATATCAAACTTAGTACTGTGCGGGTTATAATCTATTAATACAATAATTATTACCACATCATTAATATCTTTTGAAACTGATAGAGTTTTTAATGCGTTAAGTCTTTCATTGTTTTGCTTAAGTAAGCCAAAATTTGTTTTTGTTTTAAGTAAGCTTTCAGTTTCCTTTGCCAAATCATTGATATTCTGTGATATGTAGTTGTAGTATTTTGAAATTTGTTTATCAATATCTTTTATATCTGGGTTATTTGAATATTTTAATTCGAAAAATGCTAAACTTGATTTTCGGTTTTTACTTCTATTTTTTCTAGACCAATATATTCCCGTTAAATCAAACCGTAATTTATTTTTAGCATCTGCAAATTGCCTGTCGATAATATAATATTCACTATTAACAGAATGGATCATATTGTTAACTCTTACAAATAATTGTTCAAACTCTATTTCAAGACTTGGTCTTTTATTCTTAACAAGTAATACATTTGACTTTAAAATCGGTAAATTTATCAGATATTCAGCCACATCATTATTATTTATTAATTTTCCGCTTGCATTTAATTTTGTATTTGCAACAAATTTTTTATTTATATTATATGAACTATCACTATTTAATTTTAATATTGAATTTCCTTTGTAATAAATATTAATATAGTCTTTCTTCCCGTCGTTTCTAATTTGTAAGTCTAAGTCTGAATCTTTAATTACATATTCCAATATAGGATGATATAATGCAGTTGTATCTGTAAATGATTTTTCAAATAGTGGATTTAATGTTCTCATAATTTATTCTGTATTAATGTTTTGTATTAAAAATATAAATATCTAAAGAATATTTATTCTAATGAAATTAGAGTAATATTATTCGCATCACTTCATATAAAAGTAATTTGATTTAGTGAAAATATTATTTGTTGACACATAATAATTAGTTAGATTAACTAAAATTACGGAAATTAATTATGAGTAGTAATGCAAAATTTTACTAGTTTTAGAAATATTTTTAATTATAAAGTGTGAGGCAGTTTGAGAAATAAAAAATCCACTAACTTAGGCTCTTATTAACTACCCCTGTTGGGAATAAATCAGCAAACGCCGACTAAGAGCCTAAATCAATGGACTTTTATCCTCAGGATTTTTCAAAAATATTTTTAAATGGTATTATCATTTTAGCATACCTAATATTTTTGTCAAGTTCATTTAATACTGCACTTTGTTAAGTTATTATCATAGTGTCTATATAAAAATGATAAATACTATACTTAAAAATTTATAGAGTAATAAATATTGTTGCAAAAGCTATCCAGACTTGCTATACTAATTGTATAGTTCATTTCATTTTTTCTTTTCCTGAATCTTGCCTGAACTTTGCCTGTATTTAGAACTTTTCCTTTTTCAGTATTTCAAATCTCTCTTTCCAACACATAAAATATTAAACCTTTCTTAACCCAACAGGACAAAATCAGATTTCCTTAACCGAAAAAGGCGAAGATATTCCTAAATTTACTTTCACAGAGATAAGGGTTTAAAGTACATTTATAATCTTATATATAATTTTGAGTAACCCTAAAAATTAAAAAAGAAAGGAGTTACACAATGGGTAAATGGTCAAAAGAATTCAGGCGACAAGCCGGTGGTTTTGGTAGAGAATTTAAAAGGCAAGTATGAATATTTACTTTTGGAAAATCTCACAGACAAAACAGGAGAAAACATCATCCCAGATGTATCAGTACTCACAGCAGATATTGTGGAAAGAGGCGTTAAAAAAGCCCGCCCCAAAAAGGGCAGGGCTCATAGGTTATCGGAGCATGTGATGCATGTCACCACTCTCCGAAATCTTTTTGGCTTTATGTTTTACAGTAGCTCTAGCTTTCAAATCCGCCAAGAAAACTTCTTCATCAATCAAATGAATACTATCGTAATTAAAATGACCAGCTATATAACCTTTGTTTATCAGTTTATAGATAGTTTTATTACTAAATCCAAGGATTGCTGCAACTTCCTTAACGGACAGGTAGCGGGTAGGTTTCATAATGATTCCTTACCCAACACACTTTTAATTCTTCATAAGCTATCCACGCCACCATCACACATAAACAACCAAATTTTTACCACAAATAAAATTAGTTCATTAAAAATAAAATAAAAAGGAGAATAACATGACAGAAATTATAGGTTATAGAGCGGAAGTAACTGAAACTAACATATTATTTGGACCGATAGTTCAATCTGACGAGACTAAAGAAGTTAGAAATGCTTTTGAGTTAGTTAATACTTTCTCCGTCAATAATAAACTTTGGAAAACAATCATACAGGTTATAGTTAGTGATTTACATTACAAATTGTTTTTGACTGACTACTTTAAAATAAAAGAAGAATTAAGTAGTCTTAAGCAGGAAATAGAAAAAATAGAAAAGAATTATAAATCGAAAGGAGAATAAAATGCTACATTTAGAAATCAAAGAATATTACTTTAAGGAAGAAGAAGAGAATATTGTCTTTCACCCTGTAATAGAGAAAATCCCGACTTTTGTTAAAGACATAGATGTTTTGGAATTCAGGCTTAGAAACACTTTAAGTATTAACCGACAATTATATGAAGCATTAACTGACTGTATTACTGAAAAGGTGAATAAACTAAAGAAAAGAGGTAAAAAATGAGCCAGTACAAAAGGAAATTAAAAATTGGAGAAAGGTAGTGGTACAAATTTTCTTTTAATAGCAAGGTCTATTTTTCCAAAGCTATCTACCTATCAAAAACCGAGGCTAAGAGAGCAGAAAGTATAAAATATGAGGAATTATCCCTAAATGAAAGAAATCCCTCTCGGAAGCCAATTTTGAGCCTTATAGAGGCTATTAATGAAAGTTTAGACCTTATCAGTGCCACAAAAAGTGATAAGTATTACACTGAAAACTGTTACTACTTTTCTATTCTGCTGAATAAGTATGATAAAGAAACAGCCATTGACTCTATAACTAAATCAGACTTGAACAAGCTTTTTGTAGAAGAATCCGAAAAACTCAATAAGAATGGTAAGGATAATTACAAGGTTAATGCTATGATTCGAGTTTACAAAGCTCTTTATAATCACGCGATCAACGGACATGACCTGAATATTAAAAATCCTCTTATCGGAATTAAGTCTTTACCGATTCAGAAAAAGTTAAAGTATATTCCAAGTGATAAGGATATTAAAAATGTTCAACTAACTTGTAACCATCAACAAAACCTTTTAATTGATTTTGTTAAAGAAACCGGTGCTCGCATTTCAGAGGCTTTAAGGTTTAAAGGTTCTGATTTATTTGATGATTATATTGTACTTTATACAAGTAAAAGTAAGGATTCAAATGTAGTACCAAGAAAAGTACGAAGACCTTTATGTCTAAAAGATATTAGACTTAAACATGACGAAATACTTTTTATTCAATGGGTTGAAAAACCGAAGTTCTTATCAAGAAAAGTAAGTCTTCTTGAACAAAGACCATGGAATTGGCATAATTTACGACACAGGTATGCGAGTAAATTATCTAAAGAAGGAAAACCTTTATTCGAAATAATGTTGCTTTTAGGTCATAGTCAGATAAAAACTACACAGGGATATTTACAACTTATTACTTAATCGTAGCCAAAAAATTGAAAAGCCACCGAGAATTAACTCTAAGTGGCTTATTTTATTATGCGGAACCGACGAGACTTCCCGATTTAATCGGGACGACCTCCTGAGTGGTTTTTAATTAAGTTATCAATATACTTTTTGCTTTTCAATTTTTTTAGTTGTTTTTCTCTTTTGATGGCGTCTTTTTTGATATGGTATTTTTCCCAATAAACAATTTCCCAAGGGATATAAGCTTTTGTTGATTTGGTGTTTCCGGAATTATGTTTTTCAAGTCTAGCATTTAGATTTTCGCAAAAGCCAATATAATATCTATCTTTGACTTTACTTTTGAGAATGTAAGTAAAATATGCCATAAATTAAAAACCCGTAAAATACGGGTTTAATTTTTGCGGAACCGACGAGACTTCCCGATTTAATCGGGACGACCTCCTGAGTGGTTTTTAATTAAGTTATCAATATACTTTTTGCTTTTCAATTTTTTTAGTTGTTTTTCTCTTTTGATAGCATCCTTTTTGATATGGTATTTTTCCCAATAAACAATTTCCCAAGGGATATAAGCTTTTGTTGATTTGGTGTTTCCGGAATTATGTTTCTCTAGTCTTTTATAAAGATTTTCGCAAAAGCCAATATAATATCTATCTTTTATTTTACTTTTGAGGATGTAAGTGAAGTAAGCCATAAATTAAAAACCCGTAAAAGTACGGGTTTATATTTTTGCGGAACCGACGAGACTCGAACTCGCGACCTCCTGAGTGACAGTCAGGCGTTCTAACCAAACTGAACTACGGCTCCATAAAAAGAACTAATCACACCGAGACTTCCCGAATACTCGGGACGACCTCCTGAGTGACAGTCATCCCGATTCATCGGGATAACCAAACTAAACACGGCTAAAATTCAAAGAACTTCTAAAATATATATCGAGTATTAAGTAATAATCAATAGTGTATTATAGTAAAGATATCAGTATGAAATAAATTTTAACATAACAAAATAAATTTTTTATTTTAAATTTTCAATAACTATTAACCTACACCATTTTTATTGTAATATACCTGATGATTATTAGTTATGTTGAAAATTCTCAAGAATTATTATGCACATATAATGATAAAGTTTATAATTGGATACAATATTTATTCAGAATAAAGGTTTATTAATTTTTTTAATAAAGTCGCATTTAGCATCTAATTTAACAGCAAATTTAGCAGCAAATTTAGAAACTAATTTAGCGACTAATTTAGCAACTAATTTGACAGAAATAATAAAATATTATAGTTGCATATTTCTATTTGATATTTTTAACTTTAAAATTAGGTATATACCTATTAGCAAAAGAAAAATTGCAGTAATAAAAGATGAAGAGAAACTATTTGTGTTCGAATATAGCATTTGAGAAATTCTGCTGAGTAGAGAACCACCCAGCCCCCATGCAACAAACATTATGCCGTAATTTACACCGAAATTATTTAGACCGTATAACTCTTTTGTTATATGTGGAAATATCGCAAGATTTGTTCCGTATGCAAATCCTATTAATGTAGATAGAATTAAAATTGTTGCCGGATGGTAATGATTGATAATTGTAATCAAGGTCGAAATAATCATTAGAATTAATTGGAAAACAAACATAATTAACAAAGTTTTTTTAGAACCTAACTTATCAGATAAAGCACCTCCAATAATTCTACCACTGGCATTTCCTAATGCAATAATTATGACTCCCCAAAATGCAAGCCCCTGTAATCCTGTTTTAACTAAGTCATTAACAAAACTGAAGACCATTAACCCAACACCTGAACCGATAAAATATATAAACCAAATTTGATAGAAAGTTTTTGTTGTTAAAAAATCTCGGGGTGATTTTTCAATTTGTATAAATTTTTTTTCTGAGTTTTGATTTTTTGAAATTGGGATATAATTCGATGGGGGGGTAGAGATAAAAAATGAGAAAGTTATAATTATCAGGAAAAAAGCAATACTGAAATAGAACATTGATGTGTGAATTCCGAATTTAGCAATAAGATATGTAGATAATGGTGCAACATAAACAGAAGATAGAGCAAGGCCAGATACAATTATTCCAGCAATTAAACCAGATTTTTCTGGAGCGAACCATTTCATTGCTGTTGGTGTAATAGATGCATAACAAAATGCAACACCTAAACCTAACATAATTCCAAATCCCAGAACCCAGATTATGTAATCCGTTGATTGTGATATTAAGAAGAGTCCAAAACCTATGAGGAATCCACCAATTATAATAGCTCTTCTTGGGCCTATTTTATCTTGGATTTTTCCGGTTAAAATCATTGAGAAAGAAAAAACAAGAACAGAAACTGAATAGGGATCGTTTAGAGAAGATAACGACCAATCAAAAGTGTCATTTATGCCGCTTTTTATGATGCGTTCGATTTCGGTTTTGAAAATACTCCAAGAGTATATTATTCCCAGAGAAAAATTTATCATAAATCCAGAAAATGTTACTAACCATCCCTTATTTTTAATATGTTTTTCATTCATAAATTTTAAGTAATTAATGGAAAGAATAGCGATTAAAATATATTTTTTATTATTAATATCATATTCAATAAGAATTATATTTTAATTATTTTTCATTATAATATTTTTGAAAGTATTTAAAAGATTTTATTAATAGTTTACTAATTTTTACAAAATTTCGTCAAATTTTGAGAAAAATTGTATTGTTTTATTAAGATAAAATTATTATAATCTCATAAATAGTAGAAATACATATATTTATAATGTTTATAAAACATTGATATTTTGGTATAAGATTTGCATTATAAAAGATAAAAAAAATTATGAAAATAAATAAAAAGATAGCTTTTAGCGAAACGGGTTTTGTTTACGATACTTCTACGGGTGATTCATATTCATTGAATCCAATTGGATTGGAGATAATTGAATATTTAAGGAAAGATAAAAGTTTTGATGATATTAAGAAGATAATGTTAGAGAAGTATGATGTAAGCAAGACAGTTTTGGAAAAATCACTTAATGATTTTATTAGTTCGTTGAAGACATTTAATATACTGATTGATGAGTAAAAAGCGTATCACAATTGCAGCAACTGGATTGAATAATACGGATAATCCGGGGCCGGGTATCCCTTTCATAAGAGGTGTTCTTGATTCTGATTTTTTTAATGCTAAAATTATTGGGCTCGCTTATGAAAATCTCGAACCAGGTATTTATATGCATAATTTAGTTAAGAAGTCATATCATATCCCTTATCCAACTGCTGGCTCTGATTTGTTGATAAAAAGATTAGAATACATAAACAGTATTGAAAATATAGATGTACTTATTCCGAATTTTGATGCGGAACTATATACCTTTATGAAAGCAGCTGATAAGCTTAAAAGAATGGGGATAAAAACTTTCTTACCAACTCTTGAACAATATGAAGAACGTCATAAATCAAACCTTTCTGAATTCGGAAAAAAATATAGGATTAAGGTTCCAGAAAGCAAAACTGTATTTTCAGAGAAAGGATTAGATGAAGTTGAGAAATTAATTAAGTATCCTTTTTATGTTAAGGGTAAATTTTATGAAGCAGAACTTTGTTATAATAAAGAACAAGCAATCACACATTTAAGAAAAATTTCTGCTAAATGGGGTTTTCCTATTATAATTCAGCAATATGTAACAGGTACTGAAGTAAATGTTGTAGCACTTGGAGATGGCAAAGGGAATACTATTGGTGCTGTTCCTATGAGAAAACTATATATAACAGATAAAGGAAAAGCATGGGCAGGGATAACGCTGTCTGATGATAATTTATTAAAAATGACAAAGAAACTTATAAGACAAACCAGATGGAGAGGCGGTATGGAATTAGAGATAATTAAGACAAAAAACAATGAATATTATCTTGTAGAAATTAATCCCCGCTTACCAGCCTGGGTGTATTTATCTGTTGGAGCAGGACAAAATTTACCTGAAGCTTTAGTTAAACTTGCACTTGGTGTTGAAGTGAAACCATATAAAAAATATAAAATAGGCAAAATTTTCATAAGATATTCTTATGATTTAATTACAGATATAGATGAGTTTGAGAAATTATCACTTTACGCAGAATTATAAATTATTATAAAATATGAAAACAAAAAAATTAACTTTCGAAAGACCAATTATCAGGAAAATTAGTATTGGGATTTCAAGTAAATTCGGGACGAAAACTGAGTTCGAACCTATAACACATATTGATAATATTCCTGTAAAAGATTTAGTAAGAGAATATGGTTCACCCGTTTTTGTTGTCTCTGAAAAAACTATTAGAGAAACTTTTGCAGAAGCTAAACGTGCTTTTGAAACGAGATATCCCAAAGTACAATTTGCATGGTCTTACAAAACAAATTATTTAAATGCTGTTTGTAATATTTTTCACCAGGAAGGCTCCTGGGCAGAAGTTGTTTCGGGTTTCGAGTATGAAAAGGCAATTTTAAATGGTGTGCCAGGTAATAAAATTATTTTTAATGGTCCATATAAATCAGAAAATGATTTAAATGCTGCAATTGAAAATGGTTCTTATATACATATTGACCATTTTGATGAACTTTTTACATTATTTGATATTGCAGATAAACATAAGAAGAAACCAAAGGTTGCTATTAGGGTTAATATGGACACTGGTATTTTTCCTATGTGGGATAGATTTGGTTTTAATTACGAAAATGGTGAAGCATGGGAAGCATTAAACAGAATAATGCTCAGTAAAAAATTAAATCTTGTTGGAATTCATACTCATATAGGTACTTTTATTCTTTCACCTTCTGCTTATGCAGTTGCTGCTTCTAAACTTGCAGATTTAGCAGTAAGTTTAAAGCGCAAATTTAATCATAATATTGGGTATATAGATATAGGAGGTGGCTTTTCTTCTAAAAATACTCTTAAAGGTTCATACCTTACCGGGACTGATGTTTCACCATCTTTTGATGATTTTGCGGAAGCTATTACATCAGCATTAATTAATTCGCAAATAGAACCCTCTAATCTTCCCGTACTGATTCTTGAAACCGGAAGAGCATTAATTGATGATGCAGGAAGCTTAATTGGGACTGTAGTTGCAAACAAAAAACTTTCTGATGGTAGAAATGCAACAATCCTTGATATTGGAGTTAATATTCTTTTTACATCTTTCTGGTATGAACATAAAATTACCCCTGCTCAGGATTTTTCCCAGCATTATGAAAATACTGTACTTTACGGTCCTCTTTGTATGAATATTGACCAATTAAGAGAATCTGTTTCATTACCGCCATTGAAAAAAGGTGATAATGTGGTCATAAGTAGAATAGGGGCTTACAATATGACTCAATGGATGCAATTCATAACTCTGCGACCAAAAGTTGTTTTAATCTCTACAAAAGGTGATGTTCATATTATAAGACAAAGCGAAACCACAAAAATGATAAACTCAATTGAATCCGTTCCTGAACATCTAAAGTTGAAGAAATAATAAAACATAAAATTTGAGTATTAAAGAACATATAAGATCAATTTTAAATAGTTATTCAATTATATTTTTTTCTGACAAAGTTTTTTTTGCAATAATTATCTTAGCAATCACATTTTTAGAGCCGTTTTCCGGATTATGTGGATTAATTGCATTAATCACTGCTAATATTACTGCTGATTTATTAGGATTTGATAGATTTAGTATAAAAAAAGGTTATTATGGTTTTAATTCTCTTTTGCTTGGTATCGGTATTAGTATTGGGCTCGAAGCAAATTGGATTTTAGTTTTATTTATTATTTTAAGTTCAATTTTTTGTTTCTTTATTACGATTGGTTTAGAAAATATTCTCACCAAATATTCAATTCCTTATTTAAGTTTGCCGTTTTTATTTTCCTTTTGGTTACTTTCACTTGCAATAAAAGAAGTTAATTTAATTCAACTTGCTAACAGGGATATATATTTTATTAATTATGTTTATCAATTGGGTGGCAAAGAACTTTTGGATAAATATTTATGGATTCGTAGTTTTGAAATTGTTGAATCTATCAGAATTTATTTTTCCTCTCTTGGCTCTATTATTTTCTTTCCCCATAAAGTGTTTGCTGGATTTTTGATAGCAATAGGATTGCTTTTTTATTCGAGAATTTCATTTACCTTATCTTTAATTGGATATTATTCAGTTTATTACTTTTTTAAACTAATTGGTCTTAATTATCCTGAATTGATTTTTGCTTATGTTGGTTTTAATTTTATTCTTACCGCTATTGCAATAGGGGGATACTTTATGATTCCCTCTATATCTACTTATATTTGGGCAATTATACTTACACCTATTACCGCTATAATTTTTCTTGCTACAAACAGAATTTTTTCTATATGGGGATTAATAGTTTATTCACTTCCGTTTATTATTACGGTGCTTTTATTTTTACTTGTGGTAAAATCGAGATTTTACAGATCCGCCAAACTTTCTGAAGTCTATATTCAAATGAATTCACCGGAGATTAATCTCTATAATTTTGTGAATAATAATCATCGTTATAGAAATCAAGTATATTATTCAATCAGATTACCATTTTATGGTGAATGGGTGGTGTTACAATCTCATAATGGAAATATTACACATAAAGACAAATGGAGATATGCTTATGATTTTGTTATAATAGATTCTGATAGAAAGACATTTAATAATCAAGGTCTTGTTTTAGAAGACTATTATTGTTATGATAAAGCAGTATTAGCTCCCGCTGATGGATATGTTGAAGAAATTGTTGATGGCATACCGGATAATCCAATAGGTAAAATTAATATTGAAGAAAATTGGGGGAATTCTATTATCATAAGGCATGGAGAAGGTTTTTATTCTCAGATTAGTCATTTAAAACCCGGGTCTTTTAGGGTTCAAAAAGGTGCTTATGTGAAAAGTGGGCAGGTTATTGCTTCTTGCGGTAATTCTGGCCGTTCTCCTGAACCACATATTCATTTTCAATTGCAAACACTTCCGATTGTTGGAGCGGAAACAATTGATTATCCATTTGGTATTTATTTAAGTAGAGTAAACAAACAAATTAAGTATAATTCTTATGAAAGACCTCACCAAAATGAAATAGTATTTAATCTTGAAGTAAACGAATTTATGAAAAATTCATTTAATTTATATCCACAAAAAAAACTTCAGTTTGTTGTCGAAGAAAAGGGGAAAAAGAAAAAAGTAGAATGGGAAGTATTTACTGATATTTATAATATTTCTTACATTTATTGTAAGGAAACAAACTCTTATGCTTATTTTACAAACGATAATAAAGTATTTTATTTTTATAATTTTATTGGTAGTAAGAAATCATTGTTGTACTATTTTTTCTTAGCATTTTATAAAGTACCACTTGGTTTTTATGACCATTTACAGGTTAATGATACTATAGCAATACATCATATTTACAACAAAGCAGGGTTGTTCATACAGGATTTTATTGCTCCATTTTATATATTTTTAAAAGCAGATTATTTATTGTATTATCTTAGTGCGAATGATGAAATTTCCCCTACAAGCATAACTCTCAAATCAGAAATTGTTAAATCATTCTTTAATAAAGAAACAAAAAAATATAGTTTTGATATTGAAATATCAAACAAAGGAATATGTTATTTTAAAGTTAATTATAAAAATAAATCGTTTATTGCAAATTGTTTAACAGAAGAAAAATCATCATAATATTATTATTTATTGCGGGTTTATCTTTTGCGCAGGATAAAAATTATGATAAATCAGTAGATATAAAAACTTATGAACTTTTTAAGAATAAAAAATATGATGAAATGTTAACTATTGCTGATAGTGCTTTTGGTCAGGGAATAGATTTTTATTATTTAAGAATGCGTGTGGGTATTGCTTATTATGAGAACAAAAATTATATGTCTTCAATACAACACTTTAAAAAAGCTCTGTTGATGAATAAGAATGATACTATTGCGATGGAATATTTATATTATTCTTATCTTTTCTCCGGTTTAACTAATGATGCTAACATTTTAGCGAAAGAATTTCCTTCATCATTGAAAGCTAAAATAGATTACAATCAACCTAAATTTTTTAAAGGAATTTATACGGAAGGCGGATATTTTTATAATGGTAACTATGAGGAATTGAAAAATAAAAACATATCAGGAAATCAACAAGTATCCACCGAACAAATAATTCCTAAAAATGGGATTTACTTTAATTTTGATTTTATTCATAGTCTTGATGAAAGGATAACAGTATTTCATGGATATATTAATAATACTTTTAATTTTACAAAACGGTTTGAACTACAACCTAATAACTTTAGGAATTTTGATATAAGTATATCTCAAAATGAATATTATATTAATTCAAACATATATTTAGGAGAGGGATTTACTTTATCAGGTTCATTTCACTATTTAAATATAAAAACAGAAGATATAATTAAACAACCTAATAATAACAACTTTGATAAAATCACACAGTCTTTTAATGATTATGTGTTTTCTTTTGAATTAGGTAAAAGAATTAACCATTTTGATTTTGGAATTGCATCTGGCTTTTCAAGATTAAATAATGCACGCCAACTTCAGAATTCTTTGTCAATTGTTTGGTATCCTATGGGAAATTTAAATTTGTATTTTGTTAACAATTATATTTTTCATTCAAATAAAGACAATGGAAACAAAAAATATATAACAAGGTTTTTATATTACGCAAAAGCAGGTTTAAAAATATCAGATGCAGTTTGGGTTGAGAGTAATTTCACTTCAGGCGATATTATTAACTATTATGAGAATTCGGCGTTTATTATTTATAATAATACTGAGAAAATAAAATACAAATATGAATTAGTTTTTCTTTTTCCAATTTCTTTTAATTTTGAATTGTCTATGAGATATCAATTCTATCCACAGGAAATGACATCAACAAAATATATTTCAAGTTCTCAAACTATTAAAACAACTGAAAATATTTATATCCATAAATTTATAGGAGGTATAAAATGGCTCTTTTAAAAAAAGTAAAATCTTTAATTATTATTGTTGCTGTTTTCATTATTGCATCAGGAATAAACGCTCAAAAAGAATCTTCAGTACCTTATGATGATTTACAGAACGCTTTCAAGTTGAGTTATAAATATGAATCTGAGGGAAATTTCCCGGCAGCAATAGATGCTCTGAAAAAGGTTTACTTATCAAATAACTATGAGATTAATCTTAGACTTGGCTGGTTATGTTATTTAAACAAAAAATATTCAGAATCGATGGACTATTATAAGATTGCTATGAATCTGATGCCTTATGCAATAGAAGCAAAGTTAGGATATACTTATCCTTTAAGCGCTATAGAAGATTGGAGTAAAGTAGCTGATACATACATTGAGATTTTAAAAATTGACCCCAATAATACTATCGTACTTTATAGACTTGGATTGATATATTACTACAGACCTGATTATCAAAAAGCTTATGAATGTTTTGAAAAAATTGTAAATCTATATCCTTTTGATTATTATTCAAATCTTATGCTTGCCTGGACGAGTTATCAACTCGGTAAAGGAAAAGAAGCTGAAATTTTATTTAAAAAGGTTCTTTTAATTAGCCCAGATGACTCTTCAGCTCTTGAAGGTTTGAATCTTCTAAAATAATTTACTTTTAATATTCTATATTAATCCTGACGAAAGCGTAACTGTAGTCGCTTTTTATACCTTTAGTTAAATTATTATCAATATTATATACAAAATAGAAATTAATTATATAATTTCTAATAGGGATAAGTCTAAAGTTTAATATTATATTATTTGTGTTAACCCTTTCACCATCGAGGAATCTTGCGTCTTCGTCATCTATCCCATCTCTGAATGCATGAATTAAATCGCCGCCAACATTTTTTATAAGATTGCCATTGTCATCAAATATATTATTTCCTTTTCTAATAAATCTATATTCAAGATTTATTCTTCCCCAGTCTGAAATATTATATGATAATCGTGTAAAGACCTCATCAGCATTGGGACCTATAGGATGACCGAGATTAATACCATATGCTGTGTAATTATTCTTTAAATCATAATGAGTATATGTATAAGGTCTTATTTTTGTGTATTCAATTATGAATGAAAGATTTTTGATTGATAAAGGTTCATAAAAATATGCACCAAGCTGATATGCAAATTTTTGTTCTCTGTTTGTCTTTCCTGATAAAATAGCAAATCCTTCATCATCATCAATAAATATTGTGCCTTGAAATTCTGTATTTTTTAAAAATCTTGTTCGAAAGTCAAAACAGACATTCTTATTATCTCTGTCTTGTAATGATTTTTCTGCGAATAACCAGAATAATATTGGATTTAGATAAGCAAAATCTATTCTTCCATTATAAATAACAACATCTGTAACCCCAATATCAACAACATTTTTAATTGCAATTTTTAGTCTGTGTGCTGAAAAATATTTTGTATATCTTTCATCTCTATTTTTTGAAAAATAACCAACAGTAGAAGCATAAATTCCGGAGAGATGAAACAAATCATAATCTGCACTAAATTTGAGAAAATCCATATCAGGATTATCACCACTTAGAATAACTTTACTTCCATAACCATATCCATAAGTTAATCTTTCTCTACCTATTTGACCAGAAAGTTTGAATCTATCCATCGGTTCAATAAAATATTTTATATATGCACCGGTATTATCATAACTTAAAACTTTTTCTGCATCTTCATTAAACTTGAAATCAGACCTTAGTCGTGGTTCAATTAAAGGTGCTAACTCTTTTTGTCCTATTATTGCTCCTTTACTATATTCGAAAAAATAACCAAGGTGATTAAATACAGTTCCCCTTGCTCTTAATCCTCCATCTGTCATAAGTACATTAATATTTTTATTAGGTTTTGTTTTTCTACCTATGTAAATGTTCCCTAAACCTTCCACATAAACATTGTTTCCTTTTTCGCCATATGAGAAAATGTATTTTTGTTTATTTGAAAAAAATTCTTCTAAATTTTTAATAAAATTTTTCCCACTTCCGAACAAATTCCAAGTATTAGATTCATTGGATTCCTCATAAATGAATTCTACTTTATATTTATTTAAGAGGTCTCTTTCAGTCTTACTTAATTCTGATTTGTTTTCTTCAATTATTTTTAGATAGTCAGCAACCTCGAATCGAGAAAGATTTGGATTATCATCATTTAAATCAATAATGCCTTTTACTGACATTTCTTTTAAAAAGTCATAAACCGGATAAGAAAGTGGCACATTTTCTACTTGAGAATATATTTCGCTGACCCAAAAAAGAATTATAAAAATAAAGAAGACTTTTTTCATATAAATATTTTTTCTTAAATGCAAAATAATAAATATTGATTCCAAATATTAGTTATTTCAGTTTTCAAAATAGAAATGAATATTTTATTTAGCTTGAGTTTTATAAATTTGTTAAGTTTTTAAATTATTTATTTGAATTTGTTAAAAGGTTTTTATTTATATGAAAGATTTTTCATTAGATGTTCTTAAAAAATCATCCCTGAAAGTAAGGGAAAGAGTTATAAAAATGGCCACCAAAGGTGGGTGTTTTATAGGAGCATCATTATCTTGTGCAGATTTAATATTATATTTGTATAAGGTGTATTTAAATATTAAATTAGAAAATTTAAATAGTCTTGACAGGGATTATTTTTTTCTTTCTAAAGGACATGTAGTTTCTGCTTTATATTCTGTTTTTATCGAAATTGGTTTTTTGGAAGAGAAGAGATTGGAAAATCATTTAAGCATTAATGATTATATCTATTGGCAACCAAACACGAATATTAAAGGGGTTGAATTCCACTCTGGTTCTTTAGGACATTTAATGAGTGTTGCTTGTGGTGTAGCAGAGGATATAAAATTACGGAAGGGAAAAAACAAAGTTGTTGTTTTGCTTGGGGATGGGGAATTAAATGAAGGTTCAAACTGGGAGGCAATTCTTTATGCAGGTTCAAGAAAATTAAATAATTTAATTGCTGTTATTGACAGAAATAAATTACAAGCAAATACTGAAACAGAAAAACTAATTAAACTGGAACCATTAAACAATAAGTTTAGGTCTTTCGGGTGGGAAGTAAGAAAAACTGATGGGAACAATTTTGAAAAAATCCATAGCACTTTTTCTTTACTTCCAAAGAAGATATTTAAACCTATTGTAGTTATTGCTGATACGATAAGAGGATATGGAGTTCCGAGCTTAGAATCGAAAGTAGATAAATGGTTTGTACATTTAACTGAAGAGGAATCAGAAAAACTAATAAAGGAATTGTATAGAAAAACAAAAACTGAAAAAGTTCATTTATGAGTTACGAAAATAAATTAAGAGAAATCTTACTTAATGATGAAAGTATTATTATACTTACAACAGAGGATAGGTCAGCTTTAAAAACAATTCCACTTTATGCTGATAAAAGATTTATTGATACTGGGATAAACGAAATGACTATGATTGGAGTTGCAACAGGATTTGCTTTGAGGGGAAGAATTCCAATATGCCATTGCTATTCTGCTTTTATGACTATGCGCGCTTTTGAATTTATAAGAAGTGATATTGGGATCGCAAATTTACCCGTAAAATTAGTTGGTAGCTTTGCTGGTTTGTTATCTGGTCCGAATGGTCCAACTCATCAAGCGCTTGAAGATATATCTTTAATGAGGGGTATTCCAAATATGAAGATATTTTGTCCTGCTGACGATGATGATTTAGATATTGGTTTGGAAACTGTTATAAATGACTCATCTCCTTGGTATATCAGATTTAACAATAGGGAAACTAATATTGAACATAATCCTGAATTTGAAATCGGAGTAGCAGAGAAATTTGATGATGGGAAAGATATTTCTATACTTGTCTACGGATATCTGTTTTTTGAAGCATACGAAGTTAAGAAATTACTCCAAAAAGATGGATTTGATGTTAGATTAATAAATTTAAGAACTTTAAAACCAGTTGATGAAACTATTATTATTGAATGTCTAAAAGAAAGTAAATTATTAGTTACCATAGAAGACCATTTTATAACCGGTGGTTTGTTTTCAATTTTATCAGAAATAGCAGTGAGAAATAAATTAATGACAAACATAATGCCTATTGCATTTGAGAATAAATGGTTTAAACCTGGGGCTGTTAATGATGTTCTGAACTATGAGAATCTTACCCCTCCAATGATTAGTTTAGAAATAAAAAAAAGATTTAAAACGATTTCCAATAAAAATTAAATTATCTGAGATTTTAATTTTAAAAGTAATTTAAAAATAATGAAAAATTTTATATTATCAGTTATTATTTTAATTTTACTAATATTTTCATGCGGAAATGAAAAGTTAAATAATTATGAAATTAATAACCTCTATAATGAATTAGAAGAGTTAGAAAACAAAATTAAGAAAGAATTTCAAATTATTAATGATTTGGTGCTGGATGTTTCTAATTTCACTTCTCGATTATATAATAAACAGGTAAGAAATATAAATAAGAAAGATATTTTCGATATAAATGAAAATGGGGTTCTGTATAAAAAGAGAAATGATGGAGGAGCTGCTGTTTTTGTCTCAGGTTATCATAAAGTTGATGAAAAAATTATCAATATTGTAAATTTAACCGAACCTTTGGATTCTGTATTTAAAGCTATAATGGAATACTCATATAAGAATCTTGATACGAACATCGTACAAATATATTATAATGATAGGCATTCTTATCATAGAATTTATCCTTTCTTAGATGTAATTGTTCAATATGAACCTAATATTGATATTACGAAGTTCAACTTTTATTACTTGGCAGATAAAAATCATAATCCCGAGAAAAAGGTTGTTTGGATCTATGAGCCTTACCTTGATCCAGCTGGTAGAGGATGGATGATATCCTGTATTGCACCCGTTTATCATAATGATACTCTGCAAGGAGTGCTCGGTGTGGATATTATTATCAGAAAATTGATTAGTAAATTTTTAAAGGATAAATATAATAATGTTATTATTATAAATAAAAATGGGACACTTGTTGCTTCAAATAATTATATTTCTAATTTGTTATACTTACCGACATCTGAAGGAGATGGATATTTCGGGACTATTACTGAAAACACATATAGACCACAATCACACAAAGTTATAAATCATAAAATCAAAGAGTTCAGAGAATATTTTATTAAGTCATCGTCTGAGGAGATAAAATATCATTATATAAATTATAATGGTCAGGGTTATCACTTTATTGCTAATATGATACCAGAATTTGATTGGTTCTTAATTAAAATTATTATAAGTAATTAGATAATCAATTATGAAAAAGGTATATATTCTACTTTTGGTTATAATATTTCTTGTACTTTTTTTTAATGTGTTTTATTATATCTATAATTATGATGTGCAGTTTGAGAATGAAAAAATAAAACTAAGCCAGAATGTTAAATTTGAAGGAATAAATATAGAAAAAGTAATTTCCGATATTGAGTATGATTTAAAATATTCATTTTATTATAAAGATATTGAACAGATTTTTTTAGATTCCAAAGAAAGAAATCAGGTTGAAAAAAAGGTCAGATATTTTCTGTCAAAATATAATGACCTTATTTATGAAATAAAAATAATAAATCAGAAAGGTAAATTATTTTCAGAAAGAAAAGATGATAAAAATTATTTTATCAGTCTTTATGATTCGATTAAAAACTTCTCACTTGAAGATACTTTTAAAGTGAAATATGAAGAAAGTTCAAAATATTTTACATTAATTTTTCCTTTCTATAATAAAAATGAATTAATAGGAAATATTAAATTTACTATTGATATTGTTAAATATATTCATAATGTTCTTATTTCAAAGTATCGGAAAGAAGGATTATATACTTCATTTATTGACGTGAAAGGTGAAACATTAACATCAAATTTACCAATTGGTGCAGAAGTGAGCGATAAAAAACTTATTACCCAAGATATTGAGATGGGTTTTCAAAATTCAATAAAAAATAATTTAATTTTAGCCGATAAAGAAATTAAATTAATTACTGCATATTATCCTTTGAAAATATTCAATGTAAAATACGGCCTTGTATTTTTATTAGACTATAGTAAAACTATAAAGTCATCTATTGGTATTAATCTACCAATTATGATAACAACCTTTTTAATTATTATTGCGATTTCATTTGTGTTTTTTGTAATAATGAATCAAAGTAAGAAAGAACATATTAAACTTATAGAAATTAACAAAGAATTAACGGAAAAAGAGAAAGCAGTAATTGATTTAAATAAAATTCTTTTTAATGTACTTGATAGTTTAGATGCAATTGTAATTACTTCTGATTTAGATACAGATGAAGTATTATATATAAATCAATATGGTATGTCAGCACTATCTCTTAACAATATTGAATCCAGAAAATTTTTCGATATTTTTAAAATGAGAGCGGAGGATAGAAATAAATTAACTCCAAAACAACTTCTCTTTAATAAGGACGGGAAGCCTTCTGATGCTTTTAGATATGAATTTTTAAGTGAAATTAATTCGAAATGTTATTCCGTAAGTGAAAAAGCAATTAAATGGTTTGGTGACAGATACGTTAGACTGCAGATTGCTTTTGATATTACAGAAAGAAAAAAAGCACAAGAAAGAGCAGTTCAATCAATGAAAGATGCTGAAAATGCAAACAAAGCAAAGAGCGAATTTATTGCTAATATGAGTCACGAAATACGAACTCCATTAAATGCTGTCCTTGGTTTCTCAGAACTCTTAAAAGAACAATTAAAAGATAATGATTTATGTACTCATTATATTGAAGGGATACAAACAAGTGGCAGAAATTTGCTGAACCTAATAAATGATGTTCTTGACATTTCTAAGATAGAAGCAGGTAGGATGGATATCAATTATGAACCTATTAATCCATATAATATAATAAGCGATATTGAAAAGATATTTTCTCTGAAAATAAAAGAAAAAAATTTAAATTTTGAAATTTATGTTGATGAAAAATTGCCCAAATGCATTCTTATGGATGAGACCAGAATAAGACAGGTTCTGTTCAATTTAATAGGGAATGCTGTCAAGTTTACGATGAAAGGGAATATCAAAGTATCTGCTTTTGTTGAAGAAAAAGATCATGTCGGTAGTAAGATTGATATAACTTTTGTGGTTGAAGATACTGGTATTGGTATACCTAAAGACCAACAAAAAATTATATTTGAACAATTTATCCAAACTGAAGGACAGAGTACTCGAAAATTCGGAGGAACAGGATTAGGACTGTCAATTACTAAAAGACTTGTAGAATTAATGAATGGTGAAATATCGCTTGAAAGTGAAGTTGGAAAAGGGTCTAAATTTATTGTGAAATTCAAGGATGTTAGTGTTTCAAGTATACTAACAGAAGAATATGCTCAAATCGAAACAGAAGAAGATTTACAAAATATTATCTTTGAAAACCCTGTGATTTTAATTGTAGAGGATATTGAATCTAACAGAACTTTATTGAAAGATTATTTAACTCCTTTTAATATAAAAATTTTAGAAGCTGATAATGGGGAAGAAGCAATAATGATTACTGAACAATATAAACCAGATTTAATTTTAATGGATATACAGATGCCAATAATGAATGGCTATGAAGCAGCAAAAATTTTAAGAGAAAGGGAAGAAACAGCGGATATTAAAATTATTGCAATTACTGCATATAGTTTAAAAGATGAGATAAATAAAATTAGAAAGAATTTCGATGGCTTTCTTAGAAAACCAGTGAGCAGAAGATCATTGGTTAATGAAATTAAAAAATTCTTGCCCCATAAAATTAAAAAGCAGGAAGATGATACTAAAAAGAGTAAAGATATAATAACGTTTGAAAATTTAAATCTTTCAGAAGAAATTTACCGCCAACTAAAGGAAGAACTATCCCAATCATTAGCAGATCTGTTAGAAGGCTTAGTTATTGAAGATGTTTATATTTTTTCTGATAAACTAAATGAAATTAGTATTAAGTATAATGTTAATGTTTTATCAGAAATTGCCCTTAAATTGAAAAAAAGTGCCCAATCATTTAATATAGGATATATTGAAAATAACCTGAGAATATTACACGACTTTTTAAAGGATAAATAAAACTTATCTTTCTAAGATTATATTCCCTTTCTTTATTACAGTTTTTATTTGATTAGTTCCGAAGTTATATATAATATCTTTATAAGAAGGGGTATCGAAAATTATGATGTCTGCTTGTTTTCCTTTCTCAATGCTTCCTATATAGTTATTGTATTTTATCGCATATGCAGCATTAATAGTTACGGCATTGATTATCTCCTCAATTGACATTTTCATTTTTATAGATGCTAATGACATAATAATTTGAATATTTTCAGTCATGCAACTACCTGGGTTAAAATCTGTTGCCAGAGCGACTGGTACATTATGCTCAATTAACTTCCTTGCTGGTGGGTAAGGAATATCGAGAAAATAAGATACTCCTGGTAATAATGTTGCTATGATGTTGTGTTTAGCTGAAGATAAAAGTTTTATATCTCTATGTGTTAATACTTCCAGATGATCAACAGAAACGGCATTGTTTTTTAATGCAACTTTAATTCCACCAATAGAATTAAATTGATCAGTGTGAACTTTTGGAATTAGCCCGAATTTTCTACCTGTATAGAGAATTTTATCTGTTTCTTTAGGGGAGAAATAATCCTTTTCACAAAATACATCGATAAACATTGCAAGTTTTCTCCGCGAAATTTCTGGGATCATTTCATTGCAAATTTCATTTATATATTCCTTTTTGGTTTTATTACTGGGAATAGAATGTGCACCTAAAAATGTTGGGAATAAATCTAAAAAGTATGGATTATTTTTATTTAATGATTTTATAACTTCAAGGATTTTGATTTCATTATCTAAATCCAATCCATAGCCAGATTTCCCTTCAATTGTAGTAGTCCCATATTCTATAAATCGTTTTAATCGCTTTATTGTAATTTTTTCCAATTCTTCTTTTGATATATTCCTGACGGCATTTACAGTAACTCTAATTCCTCCACCTTTTGATGCGATTTCTTCATAGGTAAAGCCTCTTATACGCATTTCATATTCATCTGAGCGTGAGCCGGCAAATACAAAGTGTGTATGAGTGTCAACAAAACCTGGCATTACAACCTTTCCTTTTGCATCAATTTCATCAGTTAATATAATTTTTTCCTTCTTTAGTATTTTATTTAGTTCAATCATTTTCCCTACGCAAAAAATCCCTTTCCGATTATAAACTACAAATCCATCATTTATTAAATCAATTTTATTTTGTTCTTTACCTTTTTTTGGTTTTTTTGCAGAATCTTTACAGGTTATTAGATTGGTTATATTCTTTATTAGTGTGAACATTATATTTTAAACTCTTTTATTATTCTAATTATTGGTTCTGTATTTGATTTTCGGTAATGTATCCAATAATCCGGAAAATCAAGCTTTACTCCATCAATTGTTGTTATTTTGCAATCTTTATTCTTTGCACTTTTTATTATGTTGTCTAAAAAGGAGTCAGGGTTTTTGACATTATCCAATTTCGTCTTTACAATTTTATAAGAGGGAAGTGTCATCTTATATTCTGAGATTTTTTTGTTCATTTCGGCAAGTTCCTGCAAAATGATTACAATTCCAAATAATGAATCTCTACCATAATGACCGCCTAAAAAATCTGGTATAATAACTCCACCACTACCTTCACCACCACAAATTGAATTATTACGCTTCATTTCATTTACCACATTTATTTCTCCTACCGGGGTTCTAAAAACTTTTGAATTATATTTTTTTGCAATATCTTCAACTGCTCTTGTTGTAGATAAGTTAACAGTTACATTTCCACCTTTATTTTTTCTGAGAATGAAATTAATTACGGTTGCAATTGTATTTTCTTCCCCGAAAGGTTTTCCATTATCCGTTATTAATACTAATCTATCTGCATCAGGGTCAACAGCAACTCCTAAATCAGCTTTATACTTTAAAACTGCATTAGAAAGAGATTTTAAATTCTTAGGTAATGGTTCTGGTTGGTGTGGAAAAATACCACTGCAATCACAATATAAATTTATGACTTCACAACCTAATTCCTTTAAGAATAATGGCATAATTATTGAACCAGAGGAATTCACTGCATCAACAACAATTTTAAATTTTCTTTTCTTAATAATCTTAGGATTGATATATTTAAGGGATAAAGCTTTCTCTATATGTTTATATATCCAGTTATAAGATGGGATTGGAGATGTAATGTTATTAACATTCGCAAATTTGAATATATTTTTTTCAGCAAGCCTTTTTATTTTATTTGTTATTTTAACATCAATAAATGTTCCATCAGGATTAAGGAATTTTAATCCATTCCAGTTTTGTGGATTATGGGAAGCTGTTACAGAAATCCCACCTGTACAATTTGTCTCAGAAGTAGCGATTTGGATTGTTGGTGTAGGAGCTACTCCGATAAAATAAACCTTGAATCCATACATAGCAAGCGTGGAAATAATAAGTGAATAAATTATTTCTCCGTTTTTTCTGCCATCTCTTCCAATAATTACATTTTTATTTTTGTAATTACGTTTCATAAATTCAGCGAATGCAGATACATATCTTATTATTTCCTGTGGCGTTAGTGTTTCTCCTAAAATTCCTCTTATCCCGGAAACAGAAACAATTAATTTTTTATTCTTCATTGTCATTTGAGTTAACATATAAGTTTTCTAAATCTTGAAGTTGTTGTATTGTGTTAATCCCTAATATTTCTTTCTGGTCTTCAATAAGAAATGCTCCAATCTTATGATTATTTTGGATAAAATATTCGAATATATCTGTAAGGTAATATTCTTTTTGAGCATTATCAGGTTTTAATATCTTTAATGCTTCAAAAAGTAACTTACTTTTTACTATATATATTCCGCTGTTAATTTCATCTGTCTTCCTTTCTTCTTCTGTTGCATCTTTCTCTTCTTTTATAGATATAAACTCATTTAATGCATTCCTTATTATTCTTCCATAACCAAATGGATTATCTAACTTAGCGGAAATTAAAGAAGCATCAAAGCTGTTTTTATTGTGATAACTTATAAATTCTTTTATTGTTTTTATTTTTAGTAAGGGTACATCACCGGAGAGTATTAACACATTACCATCAAAATCTTTGAGCTGGGGGTAGGTTTGCATAACAGCGTGTCCAGTACCTAATTGCTCCTCCTGAATTGCAAAATGAATTTTTTCAGAATTATATTCCTTAGATATGAAATTAATAACACTTTCTCTTTGATGGCCTACAATAATTATAATTTTATCACTTTCTATTTTTAATGATAAATCAATAACATAAGATATTAAGGGCTTCCCCCTCAGAGTGTACATTACTTTGGCTTTATGAGGATTTTTCATCCGCTTACCTTTACCGGCAGCGAGTATTATTGTGGCAAGCAATAATATTATATTTTAATTTTCTTTATCCTATTTTTTTTATCTACGTATATAGTTTTTGGTTTATGTTTCTTTAACTCTTCTTCTGTATATTGACAGTAAGTAATTATTATTATCTCATCTCCAACATTCCCGAGTCTTGCAGCTGGTCCGTTTAAGCAAATAATCCCGCTATTTTTTCTACCAGGTATTGTATAAGTTTCAAATCTGTTACCATTATTCAAATTAACCACCTGCACTTTTTCAAATTGTTTAATGTCTGCAGCTTCGAGTAAAGCAATATCAACCGTTAGTGAACCTTCATAATTGAGTTCTGCCTGAGTTACTGTTGCTCTGTGAATTTTAGATTTTAACATTTCTCTTTGCATAGGAGCAATAACTTTAATCTTTAATTAGTATAATTGAAAAAAATATTATCAATCAGTCTCGTTTTACCAATAAAGGCAGCAAGAGATAATACAACATCACCTTTATAATTTTTAAGATTTTCAATTTCATTCATAAGATAACTATCAGTTATAGCGAAATATTGTAACTTTATGTTCTTTGATTTTCTTGCTATGTAGTTTGAAACATATTTTTTTACTGAATCAGTATCAACAACTTTATAGTCAAGAATCATTTTTTTACCTTCATTTAATGCTTCATATAAAACCGTTGCTTCTGTCTTTTGTTCATCTGTGAGATAAATATTTCTTGAACTTAAAGCCAATCCTGTTTTTTCTCTAATGGTTGGACATATTTTTATTTCAGTGTCAATATTAAGGTCTTCGCACATTTTTTTAAGTATTATTGATTGCTGTGCATCTTTTTGTCCAAGATAAATATAATGTGGCTTTACAATATTAATTAGTTTTGTAACAATAGTTGTAACTCCCACAAAGTGTCCGGGTCTGTAAATACCTTCAAGTCTGTCAGAAATTTCTTTAACACGAACCTCAGTCAGAAAGTCATCAGGATAAACGCTTTTCATATCTGGGTAAAAAATGTAATCTACTCCATAATTTTTACAAATATGATAATCTCTTAAAAAATCTCTTGGATATTCATTATAGTCCTCATGAGGTAAAAACTGAGTTGGATTCACAAATATACTTACAACAACAACTTCGGAATCCATTCTTGCTTTTTGAAGCAATGAGGTATGTCCATCGTGTAAGTATCCCATCGTTGGGACGAATCCTATAGTTTTGATTGTTGCCCTGAAATAATCTGAAATATTTTGCAGGGCTTTAATATCTTTTATTACTTTCAAGGACTATTATTTTAGTTAATTAAAATTAATTAGCAAAGTGAATTAATAATTTTGTTAATGTTTCTCTTAAATCTTTTCTGTGGACTATTTTATCTACAAAGCCATGTTCCAATAAGAATTCAGATCTCTGGAAACCTTTTGGTAAATCTTTCCCTGTTGCCTGTCTTATTACCCGTGGACCGGCAAACCCAATAAGAGCATTCGGTTCTGCAAGATTTACATCGCCAAGCATAGCATAAGATGCGGTTGTTCCTCCGGTAGTTGGGTTAGTCATTACAGAAATGTATGGAATTTTTTCTTCTGCAAGTTTTGCTAATCTTGAACTTGTTTTTGCTAACTGCATCAAAGATAACGCACCTTCCATCATTCGTGCACCTCCACTTGCAGATATTATTATTAACGGAAATCTTGTTTCTATGCTTTTATCAATTGCCCTTGCAATTTTTTCTCCAACAACACTTCCCATACTTCCACCGATAAATTTAAAATCCATACAACAAAAGACAACATCAATATTATTTATTTTACCTGTACCTGTTCTAATAGCATCGAACAATTTTGTTTTTTCGATTTGTTCTTCTATTCTTTGTTTGTAAGGTTTTGAGTCAACAAAATTTAAAGGGTCAACAGAACGCATTTCTCTATCCATTTCTTGGAAAGTATTTTCATCCAGTATAATTTTAATATATTCTTCGCTTCCGATTTTAAAGTGGTAATCACATTTAAAACATACATATTTATTTGCTTCCCATTGTTTTTTATGGATTAGTTCTCCGCATTCTTCGCACTTAATCCACATCCCATCTGGTAAATCCTGTTTCGGTTTATCTGTAGTTATATTTTCTTTTTCCCTTTTAAACCATGCCATATTTTAAAAATTTAAATTCTGAAATTATTTTTTTAATGGTGTAAATTTTTTTATATAAAACGGTNCCGATGTTTTATAATCTGATATTTCTTTATTTGATATTTTCAATTCTGTAAGTTCAAATTGAGATTTTATATTACTTATATTTTCTAAATTAATAATTTCTGTATTTTTAGAAAAATTATACTTTACTTTTTCATTAATTAAAAAAAAACTTTCTTCACTAAAAATATTATCAAAAATATCAATTTTATAGTCACTTATCCTATTCATTTTTTTATTTTCAATTAAATATTCAGCGTAATAAAATTCCATTTCTTTTGTATTAGCTGGTATTAAAGGCACTACGGTCATTTTTCTATCCAATTTATCCTTATATTTATTACAAATTAAATCTAAAGCATTAATTTCAATAAGTAATGAATTTGTTACTGCACAGATACCTTTTGCTATTGCTGAACCAACTCTGAGTCCTGTAAATGAACCTGGACCATTAACAATACTGACTGCTTCAACATTTTTAATTTTTTTCCCATTATTTTTAAAACTGTCAAGTAACAAATAGTTAAGAATATCTGCGTTAAATTCGTTCTCTAATGATTTTTCAAAAATAACCTGTGTATTTTCAAAATAGCCAAACTCTATTTTATTTGTTGATGTATTTAATAATAAAATATTCAAAATAAATAATTAATGATATGAAAATAATGAATAATTTTAATATTTGATAATCCTTTGATTTTTTGTTTTTCCATATAAAAATTCTACTTTTTTAATTTTTTTTCCAATGAATTCTTCTGCTAATTCAGGCCATTCAATTATAAAAATTGAATTTTTCCTGTTAAAATATTCCTGAAATCCAATTGAATATAATTCATCCGTTTTATTAATTCTGTAAAAATCAAAATGGATTATTGTAACTTCTTTATTATTTATTGGGTCAATTCCTTTATATTCATTTGATATTATAAAAGTTGGACTATTAACTATATCTTTTACATTGAAGTATGATGCGATACCTTTTGTAAAAACTGTTTTACCACTTCCAAGTGGTCCATATAAACCTATTATATTATTCGTCCTGATATTTTCTTTTGCATAATTTTTTCCAACCAGATGTGTTTCATCAGCAGATTTAGTTATGATAATTTGCAATGTTTATATTTTTGGTTCTAAAGTAATTATTGGTAAAATCATTTCTTCTGTTGAAATGCCTCCATGCTGGAATGTGTCATTGTATTGATTTAAAAATTTGTGATAATCAGTTGGATATACAAAGTAAAAATCTTCTTTTGCAACTATATAATTAACTAATCCATTTCTAATTGGAAATTTATAATCAGCAGGATGATTTATATATAATGAATGTCTTGGGTCAGCTTTTACATTTTTCCCATATTTGTATCGTAAATTCGGGGCTGATTCTCTATCACCAAAAGCTTTTACGCCATGTAAACATCTAATACTGCCATGGTCAGTAGTTATAATAATTTTTATCTTTCTCTGAGTAGATAATTTTCTTAGCATACCGAAGAATGAAGAATGCTCAAACCAGGAAGCGGTTAAGGATCTGTAAGCTGATTCATCAGGAGCAATTTCCTTCAATATAGCAGTGTCACTTCTTGAGTGGGCAATCATATCAACGAAGTTAATTACAATTGTGTTTAAATGACTTGATGTAAATGATAAAATTTTGTTTTCTATATTTCTGCTGAAATCAGAATCCATAATTTTTGTATAACGCGGTTCATTTCTTAATTTTATCCTTTTGCGATGAATGAGTTTTAACAGAAATTCCCGCTCAAAATTATTCTTTAAATTTTCATCATCTTCATTTGAAGCCCACAAATTACTATAATGTTTTTCAATTTCATAGGGAAATAGACCAGCGAATATCGCATTTCTGCAATATGGAGTAGCTGTTGGTAAAATTGAATAATAGTAATCTTTTGTTATTTTGTAATATTCAGAAAGGAATTTTTCCATCACAAGCCATTGATCTAATCTCATACAATCGACAATAAAAAGGAATACTGATAAAGAATCTTCTAAAAGAGGAAACACATATTTTTCAATTATCTCATTTGAAAATACAGGATGGTCTTTTTCTGAATTCACCCAGTCTCTGTAATTTCTCTCTACAAATTTAGAGAACTCTACATTTATTTCTTTCCTTTGTTCTAATGCTGTTTCTTTCAGTCCAAGTTCGGGATGGTCATCCAGTATAATTTCCCATTCTGTCAATTTCTGATGTATATTTATCCAATTCTCCCAACTTTGTTCGAGCATTAAAAACTGATTTATATTATTGAACTCCTTAATAAAATCTTTCGCAACTTGTGTCCCTTTTAATTTTTGTGATTCTAATAATTTTTTACATACAAGAAGCAGCTGATTTGGATTTACAGGCTTTATCAAATAGTCTGATATTTTCTTCCCAATTGCTTCTTCCATTAATGATTCCGTTTCATTTTTTGTTACCATAACAACCGGTAGCCATGGCTTTATTTCTTTTATTTCCAACAGGGTTTCAAGGCCTCCTTTTCCTGGCATCATTTCATCCATAAAAATAATATCATAATCGTTTTCTCTAATTAATTGTATTGCGTCTTCCCCGTTTGTAGCTTCAAACACATTATATCCTTTTTGCTTCAGAAATAATATATTTGACTTCAAAAGGTCAATTTCGTCATCTACCCATAAGATGTTATATTTTTCTTCCATATTATTTAAGAATAACACATTTTTTATTAAAAATAAATGTTAAAATATTAATTTAACGAAGATAGTAAACATATATTTTCAACATGAATAGTATTTGGAAACATATCAACCGGTTGTAGTTTCAAAATTTTGTATTTTCCTTTTGAACATATAATTTTAACATCTCTTGCCTGTGTCGATGGATTACAACTTATATACAAGATTTTTTCGAAATTTGTTTCTGAAAGTATTTTACATATATCAGGATGTAAGCCTGAACGAGGCGGATCCAAAATAACTATATTAAAATTCTGTTCTAAGTTTTCGTTACTTTTTAAAAAATCTTTAATATCCGACTGGATAAAATCTATGTTATTAATATTATTTAATTTAGCGTTAGTTTTTGCATCTTTTATAGCATCTTCCAATAATTCTACCCCTAATACTTTTTTTACATATTCCGAAATAAAAATTGATATTGCTCCTGCACCGCAATATAAGTCAAGGACTGAATCATTTTGATTAATATCAAGTAAAGTAAGTCCCTCTTTAAATAACTTCTCACATTGCTTTGTATTTGTTTGAAAAAAGGAATTTGGAGAAATTCTGAACTTTAAATTTCTTATACCATTGTTGAGAAGTTCAGTAATGTATCCATTTCCAAAAATTGTTTCTGCGTATTCACCTAATGCTACTTGTGCCTTCTTGGTGGAGATTGAATTTACAACTGTAGTTATATCATTGAAACTTTCCAGTAACTTATCCTTGAATTCATTGATTAATTCTTTTTCATATTCATTGGTGATTAGATTTACCATTATGTCTTTTGTATTAAAACTTTGCCTTATAATGAGAAAGCGAAGGTAGCCAGTGTAAGTTTTTATAGTATATATACTTTTATTTCTATTTTTGAAAAATTCTCTGACAAAATTTACTATTTTATAAGAAATTTCAGATTGGAGATAACATTCTTCTACATCAACAATTTTTGAATGAAAGTTGGGAATGTGCAATCCTAAACCAAACATTTTTTTTCTCTTCTCATTATTATCTGAAATTGATGTTGGCTCTTCGTTAATAGTTGCAAGATCAGAAATTTTATTTTCCTCAATCCATACATCATCAGAAAAAGTGAATTCCATTTTATTGCGATAATGATAAATGTTATCAGAGCCTAAAATATTTTTAACATTTAGATTAGAAAAATTACCAATTTTTGTAAAAGAATCTAAAACTATTTGTGATTTAAATTTTAATTGTGATTCATAGTTTAAATTTTGGAGTTTACAGCCACCACAAATGCCAAAATGTTTGCAAGTGGGCTTAATTCTTAATTTTGAAGGTTCAATTATTTCTATAAATGAACCTATTAAATAATTTCTTTTCTTTTTTTGTATTTTCGTTCTAATTTTATCACCCGGTACGGTATTTTTCACAAATATTACATAACCGTCTTGCAACTTTCCAATACCATCTCCGTCAGAATTTAATGATGTTATTTCTACCTCAATTATTTCGCCTTTTTGCATAAAAATAGTTATTATTTATTTATTAAAAGAAATTTCTTTATAATTGTAATCAATAAATAAATTACATAATTTTTATAAAAATTATAATATGAATAATGATATAAAAAATGCAAAAATTGTCGTCAGTAAAGAGAAAAAGGCAATTATACAACTTGAGAAAAAATTTTCAAACATAGAATTCAAGAAGTATTTAAAAGAGGCGATAGATACTATTTACAGATGCAAAGGTAAAGTAATTGTCACTGGGCTTGGGAAATCCGGGATAGTTGCGCAAAAAATTGTTTCAACTTTTAATTCAACAGGAACATACTCAATGTTTTTACATTCATCTGATAGCTTACATGGAGACCTCGGATTGATTAAACCTGAAGATACTATTATAATTATTTCTAAAAGTGGTGATACGAATGAGATCAAGAGATTAGTGCCCATTTTTAAAGAATTTCAAAATAAAATTATTTTAATTACTGCAAATAAAAATTCAAAGCTTGCTAAAGATGCTGATATAGTTCTTGATACTTCCATCACTGAAGAAGCATGTCCTTATAATTTAGCCCCTACATCGTCTTCCACAGTTTCTTTAGTTTTGGGGGATGCTATTGCAATTGCTCTGTTACAAAAGAGAGGTTTCACAAAAGAAAATTTCGCTTTATTTCATCCCGGTGGAACACTTGGGAAAAAATTACTCTTAAAAGTAGAAGATATTATGCATAAAGGAGATGAAGTTCCAATTGTTAATATAAATGAATGGATGAAAAATGTTATTTATACAATTTCATCTAAACGACTCGGATGTGCTATTGTTACTGAGAAAGGGGAGATTAAAGGTATTATAACAGATGGAGACCTTAGAAGAATGCTGGAGAAAAATACTTCCATTGAGAAAGTAAAAGCCAAAGATGTTATGTCTAAGAATCCTAAAACAATTTCAGGAAATACATTAGCAGTAAATGCACTTGAAATTATGGAAAGAAATAAAATTACTCAGCTCATAGTTAGTAATAATAAAAATAGAATAGATGGAATAATTCATATGCACACTCTTGTAGAATTAGGATTAAAATAAAAATTATAGAATGGATGATATTAATAACTACTAATGATATTGAATATTATATATAATTATTTTTTTTCAATCAGGAAATTTAAAATATTGTTCATATTTTTGTTTTCCCTATGTTTTATTATTTCTTGTGAGAATAAATTTGGACCTCCCCGTACAGACTATAAGACAGGGGAACTTCCTGATCAGGAAAGCTGGAATTCAACTGTAATCTTTTCTGATTCAGGCAGGGTTAAAGCAATTTTAAAAGCAGGCCATATTTCGGTTTACAATTCCAGAAATTATACTTTAGTGGATGATGGTGCAATTGTAGACTTCTATGATAAGAATGGAGAAGTTGTTTCTACCCTTACTGGTAAACGAGGAAAAGTTTTAGAACCATCTAAAGATATTGAAATTTATGACAGTGTTATTGTTGTTGGGAAAAAGAATAATACAATTGTTACAACAAAGCGAATGAACTGGAACAATAAAAAACAAAGAGTTTATTCGGATGCATTTGTTAAAATCAAAACTGAAAAAGAAGAAATAGAAGGGTTTGGATTTGAGTCAGACCAGAACCTCAAAAACTATAAAGTATTTAAAGTCACAGGGATTCTTACAAAATGATTAGAATATACCTTTGCATATTACCATTATTTGTGTTTTTTAATATTTTATATGCTCAGGAAAAAATTGAGCTGAAAAAAGCTGATAAACTTGAAGGTAAATATGAAAATAATCAAACAATAAGAGAAGCTACTGGTAATGTTCATTTTATTCACAGTAATACGAATATATACTGTAACTATGCAATTCAATTTGTTGAGCAGAATAGAATAGAGTTAAAAGGAAATGTGAGAATATTTAAAGACACGCTTTCATTATATACTGAGAAGGCATATTACTTTGGAAATGAATCAAAAGCGATATGTGAAAATGGTATAACACTCAAAGACCCGAATGCAACTTTAAGAGCCGACAAAGGTATTTATTATTTTAATGAGAATAAAGCTCATTTCACCGGTGATGTGATTATTGTAAATCCTAAGTATAAAATAACTGCAAAAGAATTAATTTATATGAGGAATACAGAGGATTCTTTTTGCACCGGAAATGTGGTTGTAAAAACGGAGTCCTCAATAATTAAAGCAGAGTATATTGACTTTTATAAACAAATAGGGAAAACTTTCGCTCATCAAAAAGTATCTATTGAAAAGGATAGTACTTTAATTTTCTCAGATACTTTAATAGATTTTTCCAACGAAAAAAAATCAATCGGTTTTGGAAGTGTGAAGATTAATGATTTTAAAACAGGTATGTATGCTACTGGTGATTATCTCGAAAACTATGAAAATACACTTTACACATTAATTAAAGGTAATGCTGTTCTTATAAGACCTGAAAAATCAGGAGATACCTTATACATTTATTGTAATATTCTTGAAGCATTCAGAAAAAAACCTGAATATTACTTTGCAAAAGAAAATGTAAATATTATAAGAACTGATTTTCTTGCTAAGTGTGGAATGTCAAGATACTATACCGGCATATCCGATAGTGTAGATGTTGTTACTTTTTCTGAAAATCCTATTGTGTGGCAGAAAGATCTTCAAATGGTTGCTGATTCTATATATGCTGAATTAATAGAGAATAGAATAAAAACAGTTTATACCAAAAGATTACATAATTTAAAAAATTCTAGATTTTCTTTCATCATTTCTTTAAGCGATTCTAATTTTCCTGACAGGTATGACCAAATTAAAGGTAATAATATAATTATGAATTTCGAGGGTAGTAAATTAAGTTCTGTATTTGTAGATAGTAATGCGATTGGAATATATTATTCTTACGAAGGTAAAAAAGCAAACGGAATAAATTTTATTGATGGAGAAAATATGACAATTTATTTTGATACAAATCAAAAAGTAAAAAGAGTCAAAATTGAAAAAAATCCTAATGGTAAATATGTCCCAGAAATATTAATAAGTACTGTTGAAAGATTTCTTCCCGAATTTATAATTTATGAAGATAAGCCAAAACGGCAATAGCTATTTACTTAAAATTTTTTCATAATATTTTTCATATAGGGGAATAATTTTTTCCGCTTTAAAGTCTTCAGCTCTTTTTCTTGCATTTATACTAAACTTTTTATACTCTGATTCGTTAGAAAGTAAATCTATTGTCAAATCAGACATTCTTTCTATATCACCAACATCAACAGTATACCCGGTTACACCGTTGATATTCAGTTCAGGTAAACCACCGATATTTGATGATATGACGGGTAAAGAAGTACTCATAGCTTCAAGAGCAGATAATCCAAAACTTTCTGATTCTGAAGGCATTATAAAAATATCTGCGATTGACAATAATTCTGTTATCGAATCTTGTTTACCCATAAAATAAATTTTTCCCGAGATATTCAATTCCCTTGATAATTTTTCACATTCGCTTCTTTCAGGACCATCTCCGATTAAAATTAAAATTGATGATATTTTTTTTGCAACATTATGGAAAATTTTTATTACATCTGTTACCCTTTTCAGTTTTCTAAAATTTGATGTATGAATTAATATCTTTTCATTATTTGGGGCATAATGCTCTCTTAGTTTTTTTAATTCTGGTGTTGAAAGCTTTTTATATTTTTCTGTATCAACAAAATTATAAATAACTTCAATATCATTTTGTATATTGTAAGAAGAAATTGTTTTTTCTTTTAAAAACTTTGATACTGCGGTGACTCCATCAGAATGTTCTATGCTGAATTTTAGTGTTTTTTGAAAAGAAGGTTCTAAACCTACAAGTGTGATATCTGTTCCATGTAATGTTGTTATAATTTTTATTCTTTTATTATGTTTTTCATATTTTAGAATTTCTCTTGCTAAATATGCACTGGTTGCGTGTGGAATTGCATAATGGACATGAATGAGGTCAATATCATTGAAAATTGCTACATCAACAAGTTTACTTGAGAGACTTATTGAGTATAATGGAAATTCAAATAAGGGATAGGTAAACATTTCTACCCCGTGAAAAAAAATATTATCACAAAAAGTAGAGAGTTTGGAAGGTATAGCATACGATACAAAATGAATTTGATGTCCTCTGTTAGCAAGGTACTTTCCTAACTCTGTTGCAACAACTCCACTACCACCATAAGTTGGATAACAAACAATTGCTATTTTCATACTAATATGTTTAGTTTTAAATTATAAGTTTCTTCAAACAAATCTTTTCTCATATTTGCTCCCCAAATTTCCAGCGATAACTCTTTGGATTTAGAAATTAAATAAAAATTTAAAGTATTATTTTTTCTTTCAATTTTTATATCATCAATCAATGCACGATGACTTCTGTCGAGACCATCTGCAATTCTTAATATTGAAGAAAGTTTCCTAACCCTGTCTTTGTTAATTGAACTTAATTTAGCAAAATTATCGTGTTTAAGTTTTGGATGAGATTTTCTGTGATATCTTGCTATGTTGGCTATTATTTCTATTTCTTCATTATTAAAGCCGAGTAATTCACTATTTTTTATTAAATAATAAGAATGCCTGTGATGTTGTGAATGAGAAATACTATGCCCTATATCATGTAAAATGCCTGCTGCGACAAGATATTCTCTGTCTGCGTCGGAAAGATTGTATTCTTCAAAATTTTCTTTTATAAAATTAAATATTTTAGAAGCTAAATATGTAACCTTATCCGAATGTTTTTTATCATAATTGCAGTGTTCAGCAAGTTGTAAAACACTTTTGTATCTAACATTTGTTATGAAGCTTAAATTCTTTACACCAATTGATTTATCTATTGTATCCAGTATTATTCCTTCCCTTAATGCATATGTTGAAAGTGTTACTTTATCAATATTTAACCCACTGAATATTTGTTCAACTATTAAAGCTCCTGCTGTTAAAATATCTACCCTATCGGGATCTACCCCTTTGATATTTTCAATCTCTTTAGTATTACTACATTTGGTTATTTTTTTGATTATTTTAGATAATGATTCTTTATTAATAGAAAAATTATTCATATTAAAATTATCATAAGAATCTACATATTCATATTGCTTAATAATGTTTCCAAGATTGAGGATAGTACCGGAAGTTCCTATTACTAATTCATAGTTATATTTTTTTATGTCTCTTAAAACTGGGAATAATATAGTTTTAATTGATAATCTTGCTTCCTCAATTAATTCGGGTCTGAATTTGCGTTCGCTAAAAAATCTTTCAGTTAATCTTACTGCACCAATTTTTAAACTATTTGCAAATAGAACTTCACTCTTTTCCCCAACGAGAAATTCTGTACTGCCTCCTCCAACATCAAAAAGTAATATTTTCTTTTCATATATAGGTAATGCTTGTAATACTCCCAGATAAATTAACCTTGCTTCTTCATATCCCGAAACAGTTTCTATTCTAATTCCTGTTTTGTTAAAGATTTCATCAACGAAATCGTTACTGTTCAATGCTTCTCTTACAGCACTTGTTGCTACTGCCCTAATATCCGCCTTAAAGGATTCGCATATAAGTTTAAATCTTTTTAAAGTCGCTACTGCTCTAAAAGTTGCATCGGGAGTTATGTATTTCATATCGCGGGAACTTTTCCCAAGTCTTACAACCTCTTTTTCTCTTGTCAAAATGGTGAACCCTGAATTATTTGTTACATTTACAACTATAAGATGAAAAGAATTTGTACCAATATCTATTGCGGCTAATATTTTATTCATTTATAATTTATTTAGCAATTCAATAGTTTTTTTGAATACCATATCAGGTTTTATATCGTTTATATCACTTGTCGGAGATTGAATATAAATTTGATTTTGTTTTAGAGGCCCCCATTCAAAACCATTTGTTGGTCCAAATAATGCAATTAGCGGTGTCCCGACAAAACTTGCAGTATGCATAGGTCCTGTATCATTAGTAATATATAAATCTATTTGAGATAAAATAGCAGCATCCAATCTTATATTAAAGCTTATCGTTACGGTTGTTATGCCTTTTGAAATCAAATCATAATTTAATTTTGCTGTAAACTCTTTATCCATTGGTCCTTCTGTCAGTAGAATATAATTATTAAATTTCTTATATAACTTAATTATTAATTCTAAAAAATTATTTAAACCCCACCTGTTTTTAATTTTTCGGGCACCTAAGTGGAAACCCAATATATATTTATTCTTATCCGGAAAATTTTTATCTATAAATTCCTTTGCAAAATTCATTTCCTCTTTGCTTAAAAATAACTTAACTTCTTTTTTTTCTTTATCACTTAAATTGCAGTTAAGTAGTTTTCCTATCTCTAAAAATCTTTCTGTTTGATGTAATTTATTTTTATCCCATACAAAATCGGATTTCAGGTTTAGTAAATACTCATTTTTATTGTATCTTCCGTCTGCTGATTTAACCCCAACTCTTATTTTAGCGCCTGATAAATAGTTGATTAAGTGTGAAGTTCTTGAAAATGAAACTGTTGATGGAACAATACCTATATCATATTTTCTGTCCTTTAAATTTTTAAAGAATCGATTGTATTCAGAAATAGGTGATTTTGCAAAAAGAATAACTCTGTCTAAATATCTATTTGCTGTACTATTCATCACCTCATAATTATCTCTTGAAGCTACCAGCGTTATATGGGAGTTATAAAATTTCTTTCGTATTGCTGCAAAAAGCGGTAAGGTGCAAAGCATATCCCCTAACTGATTATGTTGTTTTACTATTAAAATATTTTTTACTTTTTCAGGGATTAGCTTGTTTATATCAGCAGGCTTTTTATCTATTAAAGGTCTTATTATTTTTTGTAGCAAATCGGATGAATATTTTATTGAATTTCTTCGTAGTCAGCATCAATGATTTTTTTATTTTCTTTCGTACTTGCTGACTCATTCGGTTTAGATGTATCCCTAATAACTCTTTTTACTTTAAGAGACTTATTTCCTCTAATTATTAAAGCTATTAGTCTAATAATTAGAGATATAATCAGCACAAAAAAAATAATGAAAAACAATCTAATCATTATATACTATCCTGATATTGCTTTTTTATTAACTGGATTAAAATATTCTAACTGAGCATGTTCAGGTGAAAGTATTTTTTTAACTAATTCCTCAAAATCATTTTCATTATTTACAAAATCTATTTCTGCGACATTAACAATCAAAACTTTTGTTGCTCGGAATCTAAAGAAAAAGTAATTATAACCTTCGTTTAAGTCTTTTATATATTCTTTTGTTATTTCTTTTTCATAATGGCGATTTCTTTGTTTTATATTGTTCATCAGTCGATCAACTGTGGATTGTAAATAAATAACTAAATCTGGAGTTCTTATTTCTTTTTCAATCAGCTGTGATATTCTTTCATATAATTCAAGTTCATCATCTTTTAAATTCATATAAGCAAAAATTTTGTCTTTTTCAAAAATATAATCTGAAATTATATAATCATAAAATAAATCTTCCTGTTTAAGTTTTATTAACTGTTTATATCTTGAAAGTAAGAAGTGTATTTGTGTATGAAAAGCATACCTCTCAGGATTATTGTAGAATTTTTCAAGGAAAGGGTTATCTTCAAAACTTTCAAGAATTAATTTTGCATTTAACCTTTCTGAAAGTTTTTTAGCAAGCGAGGTTTTTCCAACCCCGATTACTCCTTCTATTGCTATATACATTCTTATTTTTTTATACTTAAATTTAATAGTTATTTTTAATAAAAAATAGGATTTATTTTTATTATTTATTGACTATCATAATATCTTTTGACGTCATAAAAATCTCGCATTTTAAGTTATCTTTAGTATTTTTTAGCAAATATGATATAGATTTTTGCAATGTTGGATGTAGAAAAGTTTTTGCAATTTCTGTTAAAGGTACTAATATAAACTTTCTATTTGGTATCTCAGGATGTGGTATAATCAAATACTTTGATAAAAAAATAAGATTATCGTATAATAATATATCAATATCAATCTCCCGGTTAGACCATTTTCTATTGTTTTTTCTTCCTACTTTTTTTTCAATTTGTTTTATTTTTTGTAATAAAATAATCGGGGATAAATCAGTAGAAATTTTTAAAACACAGTTTAAGAAGTCATTCTTTAATTTTTTACCCCAAGGTTGAGTATTATAAACTGAGGAAAATTTCAATAGTTTTATTTTCTCTTCTTTTTCTAATTCATTTATTGCAGATCTAATATATGCTAATCTATCACCTAAATTAGAACCTAAGGAAAGAAAAACCCCTGCCATTAACGTTTCAATGTATTTGATACTTCAACCGAATCTATTATTCCAAGCGGAGCGTTTGGTTTTCTCACATTTACTTTTATTTCTTTTATAAGCGGGAATTTTTCTAACAAGGTTCTACATATTTTCATATTTACAGTTTCAAGTAAATAAAACTTATGCTGCTGAAAAATATCTTTTACTGTATTGTAAACCGAGAGGTAATCAACGGTTTTACTTAACTTGTCTGTATCATCAAGTTCAGTCAGGTCACATTTCATTTCAATGTCAACTTCAAATTGATTGCCAAACTGTCTTTCGTATTCATGGTCTCCATGGAAACCATAAAACCGTGCTTTATTTATTCGTATTATCGTATATTCCAAAATAATTTAGCCTTTTTTCTTTGCCTTTTTGGATTTTTTTAATTTATTTTCTTTCTTCTTTGATTTTTCCTTTTTTGCTTTCTTCTTTTTCTTTAAATATGTTTCCAGCGCTGCTTTTACTGTTATGCCGATATCTGCCGGAGATTCTGCTATTATTATTCCACATTCTTTCATTACCTTTATCTTTTCTTCAGCTGTTCCTTTCCCACCTGAAATTATTGCTCCGGCATGACCCATTCTTCTTCCTGGAGGAGCTGTTTTACCTGCAATAAATCCAATTACTGGTTTCGTAACTTTATTTTTAATATATTCTGCTGCCTGTTCTTCCGCATTACCTCCAATTTCGCCAATCATTAATATTGCTTTTGTGTCTTTATCTTTATTAAATAATTTTATCGCATCAAGAAATGTTGTCCCTATTATCGGGTCTCCGCCAATTCCTATACAGGTGCTCTGGCCAATTCCCAATTTAGTTAATTGATCTACTGCTTCGTAAGTTAATGTTCCACTTCTTGAAACTACCCCAACATTGCCCTTCTTTGTTATAAATCCCGGCATTATTCCTACTTTACATTCTTCAGGGGTTATTATTCCCGGACAATTTGGACCAATTAATCTTACTTCTTTTCCTTCCGCATTTAAGGTCTTGAGGTAATTATATACCTTAACCATATCCCTTGTCGGAATTCCTTCTGTAATACAAACAATAACTTTAATACCGGCATTTGCTGCTTCTATTATAGCATCGGCAGCAAATGCATAAGGAACGAAAATAACAGATACATCTGCTCCGGTTACATCAACGGCTTCTTTTACTGAATTAAAAATAGGAATTTTTTCCTGAAATAGTGTACCACCTTTTCCGGGGGTAACTCCTCCAACTATATTTGTTCCGTAATCCAGCATTTGTTGTGTATGAAAAGTTCCTTCACTACCAGTAATTCCCTGAACTACGACTTTAGATTTTTTATTGACTAATATGCTCATAGGTTAAATATTTAATTTTTACTTTTTATCAATTATATTACTTTTGATTTTCCATTTTCCATTTTTATCTACTGTAAGATTGTAAATTACGGTTAGAACCGATTCTACTTCTTTATTATCTTTTACTTCTGTCTGTTTTATTTTTACTTTGACCTTTGCAGTATTTCCTTTTTGACTTAAAACTGTTGGTTCATCAAGTGTTGAGAATTTTTTTATATTTTTATAATTCTTCTTAAATGATTCAACAGTTCTTCCTTCCCATTGGTCACTCGCTTTTTTCATATTATCATCGAAATTACCACCTTCAACTGCTCTTTTTATATATTCAAGATAGTCTTGTATTGTATTTTTGGGATTGTCTAATCTTTTGTTTAATTCTTTTTCCTTTTCTAAGTTTTTCTTTTCTTTTATTTCTTTTTTAGTTAGGTCTGATTTTGAAGTTGTATCGATTTTTCCGGAATTCAACGCTAATTCCCTTGCTGTAAGGATTGAATCTTTAATATTCAGATTTCTTTCTCGTTCATCAAGTTCTTTTTGTCTTTGGTTAAGAATTTCTTCCTTTACACTTAATTCCCGCTCTTTATCAGAAGAATACTCTTTTGGAGCCTCAAAATTTGTTTCCTTATTATCTTCTTTATTGCACCCTCCAAAGATTAATAATAAAAGGATAATAAATAATGATGTGGAAAGATTAATTATATATTTCATTTTTTTAAATTAATTAATCAAAATTAATTCATTTCTTTATTTTATTCAATTAACTTCAAAATTATTTAAAGATATACGTAATAATCAATTATTAATTATTAATATTGCTTTTACTACTCAATATGTATATATTTGTTTAAGTTCTATAAAGAATGTTGTTTTATACTTTTGAACTTATAAATTTTCTGCTTTGTTTTCTTGAAAAAAAGATACAGAATTAATATCTTTTATAAAACAAAAGAAAGGATAAAAAAATGAAAAAAACAATTTATCTTATTCTATTTTTTGTTCTTATTTTGTTAAACATTTCCGTTTTCTCGCAAGAAGGAGCAAACTGGAAATGGGTTCATCAAAAACCGCAAGGTAACACTTTAAGATGGGTGAAAATGTTTGACGCAAACAATTACTATGCAGTTGGTTACTATGGTACTTTTATGAAAACTTCAAATGGTGGAGTTAACTGGTTAGTTTATCATAATTGCGGTGGCTACTCTACAAATGGAGTTGGTAAAGTGTTATATAGTGGCTGGTTTTTCAATCAGAATACTGGCTTGGTTTGCGGTGCATCCGGCTGGATTGCAAGAACAACTAATGGCGGCTTAAACTGGGATTCTATTGGTACTGGTACAACAAGTGCTTTATATGGCTTACATTTTATTGATAACAGCACTGGATATTGTGCTGGTGTTTCTGGTACCATCTTAAAAACCACAAATGCCGGTCTTAACTGGGTCGCTTTAACAAGCGGAGTAACAACCTCAATTTACAATATCTATGCCCTTGGGAATAATGTTTATGCTCCGACTTCCTCTGGTAATATTTTAATTTCTACTAACGGTGGTTCAAGCTTTACTTCCTATAATACTGGTGCAAGTTTTACTGTTTATGATGCATTGTTTATCAATTCAAATACCGGCTTTGTTTGCGGAACAAGTGGTAATATAAGAGGAACTACTAACGGTGGTATCAACTGGACTGGATATACTTCAGGAGTAACCTCTACTCTTTATGAATTATATGCAGCTCAAAGCACAGCTCCCGGCGGAGAAGCATATTTCGAAGGCTTTGAAAGCACGACATTTCCACCAACAGGGTGGCATATAAAAAATATTTCAGGTCCTTCAATTACCTGGGTTCGTTCCACATATCAATACTATCAGGGAGTTGCGAGTGCTTATATTCAATATGATTATCCGGGTCCAGGAAATGATTGGCTTGTTACTCCTCAATGGTCAATTCAAGCCGGTGATTCACTAATATTTTATTGGAAGAATGATTTTTCATCTGCTTATCCACCGGATTCTTTATACATAAAAGTTTCTACCACAGATACGGCTGTTGCAAGTTTTACCAATACAATTGCTGCTATTAATACTGCTGTTGCTCCTTATACCTGGACAAGATTTGCATATAGTTTAAATTCCTTTGCTGGTCAGAATATCTACATTGCTTTCCAACATGTAAATACTGATGGGAACGGTGGCTATCTTGATAATGTTACAGTACTTAGACAATCTTCTTCTACTTATGATATTTATGCTGTAGGTGATGCTTCCTTCCTTGTTAAAACAACTAATTTAGGCGCAAATTGGTCGTTATTAGGCTATATAGCACCAGGGCAAGTCTATGCCGCAACATCCTATACATTAACTTCATATCAGAATAATTTACTTTTAGGTGGTGGATTTGGTTTATTAAATAAATCTACGAATAATGGTGCAAACTGGACTACTTTGACTACATTCCTTTCTTCTAATATTATTTATGGGCTATGGGTAGAGTATAATGAAGGTAAAGTTTTTGCAGTAGGAGGTACAGGTACTACCGGAATTCTTTACTCTTCAAATGGTGGAAACACCTGGGTAAGTCAAAATCCCGGTTCTTCTTACAGTAGCCTATATGATATATTTATGCTAAATTCAAATACTGGATATATTTGTGGTAGTTATGGTGTCGTTAGAAAAACTACTAATGGTGGTGCCAACTGGGATTCTGTTCCATCTCCAATGCCATGGGTATCATCAAATATCTTAAGGAAAATGCACTGGTTCGATGCGAACACAGGTATTGTAACTCAAACTGCAAGTAGCACAGGTGGCTATTTTATTACGACTGATGGAGGAAATACCTGGACTACAAATTATACTGGAATAGATGATAGAATTTATGCAATATCAGTAACTGACCAAAATACTGCTTATGCTGCAAACTATACCCCACAAGTTATGAAAACAACTAATCAGGGTGCAAACTGGACTTTACTTTCCGCGCCTATGGGTAGCGGGTATATTTATAGTATGAAATTCTTCAATGCAAATACAGGATATGTTTCCGCAACATCTGGTGCGAGATTAGTCAGAACAACAAATGGCGGCACAACTTTTGACACTGTTTATATGCCTGTTACTTCTGGTATTTATACAATGGCTTGGTTAAATTATAACATTGGATATGTATTTACTACTTCTGGTGGTACGCTCAGAACTACAAATGCAGGCCAATCCTGGACGCTTGAAAATTTAGGAGGAGCACTTACTCCATACTCATCTTATATAAGAGCAAGTGACTCAGTCTTTGTCGGTTTATCAAGTGGTGCTATTTTTAAAAGAGCATTACCACCTATTCCAACAGGTATTGAATGGTCTCACTTAATACCAACAAATTATGAATTAAAACAAAACTATCCGAACCCATTCAACCCTGTTACAACAATCGAATTTGCTTTGCCTAAAACAAGTAATGTATCATTAAAAATATATGATATTACAGGAAGAGAAGTAGATGTATTAATTAACAATCAGGAGTTAACGGCCGGAACAGTTAAGTATTCATATAATGCATCAAAACTTTCTTCAGGAGTATATTTCTATTCATTAATCGTAAATGGAAATGTTATTGATACAAAGAAAATGTTATTAATTAAATAACATATTCATAATTCAATTTTAACTCTAAATTACAGAGGCTACATCTTAATGCAGCCTCTGTTTTTTTATATCCGTTTTTAATTTTTCTTGATTTTATTTTTAAGAAATTTTTTCATTTTTACAATTTTATATTATTTAGAACCCTTATGATAATTGATTTCCAAAATCAGAAATTGTAAGCGTAGAAAGAGATTAAATGTGCTTTTATTCAGTACAAAAAAAGTGGTACACTTTATTTTTCAAAACCAATGGAGTAAGTTATGTAATATTTCAGAAAGAACCAGTAAATGTTTTCCGCGGAAATTAATCATATTTAAAGTTTATATAAGAAAGAGGCTGTCTTTTATGACAGCCTCTTTATTTTATGATAAGGAAAATATCTATTTAGAATTTATACTATTTTATTAATGACATCTTTTTAACTGAAACGAAATCTGATGTTTCTAATTTATAGAAATAAACTCCACTTGAGAGATCCTTTCCATCAAATTGACTTAAATATATACCTGCAGTCTGGTATTCATCAACAAGAGTTGCTATAAGCGTTCCCTTTATGTCATAGATTTTCAGTGTAACTTTAGTATTCTTTGGTATTGAGTATATTATGTTGGTAATAGGGTTAAACGGGTTCGGGAAATTTTGTTCAAGTATAAATTTATCCGGAAGTTCAGAACCTATTTTCTTTATATTACTAATGAAGGAACCTATTAACACTGCAAAGTGCCCCCATTGACTTGGACCAGTAGGAACAAAAGAAGAAGATGTCGATGGAGCAGTTGCAAGTGTTGCTCCGGACCTGTTGAAAATTGTATATGGGAATGAAGTACCTCCGTCAGTTGATACTTTTACTTGTAAAGCATCAGTATAACCAGGATATTGAGCATAAGCCCAATTGAATTTTATTGAATCGGAGTAATCCAGCCCATTATATACTTTAGAAACCAGATAATCAATTTGTCCTGTTGAACTGTAGTCATAGAAAGGCATTTTTGCTGACTTTGTTCCGGAGAACATAGGACCATTTGCACCTATATATTGTACCCAGGTTAATCCATTGTCAGGGTTTATTATTGTCCAACCGGCAGGAGGGAAGTTTCCTTCAAATGGTTCATAATTGAAACCTGCCATTGTTTGATATGTATTGCTTCCGCTTATTATTTTTCCATCTGATGTTATAAATGAAGGAGCCTGAATTGGTTTTGTGTTTTCTGGATTAGGTTGGGTTTGAACTTTAGTAACGACCTGATAGTTTCTGCCTTTTGCTGCGTTTATTATTTCCTTTGTTACATCGTTTTGTACAAATGCGGCAGTATAATAAATTGTGTCAACAGCATTTGCTAATGGTGTTAGCTTATATTTAAACTGGAAATTGTATGTACCGGGAGTTGTTGATATCGTCGTGCCTGTTGTATTTGGATACATAAACCTGAATACATCTTTGAAATCTGTTTCACCATTTGTCCCCGGAGGTGAAGAATAAGTAATTCTTCTTGAAATTGATGATACTCTTAATTTATAGTTACCACTTGGAAGTGGTGAAATTACATTTACAGTTACATTTGCTAAGATTGAATCTCCCGCAATTTTTGTGTCAGTAACAGTTACAGATAAAGGTGAACCTTTCTGTAATCTTGCAGTATACGGGTTCAGTAAATTTGATAGAGTTGAATATCCACTAACCTGAATGTGCACCCCATCAATTACTAATGTCGGAACAGCATTTATGCTATAGTAATATCTTCTTTCATTATTTTGTGTAGGATTAGCGTGATACATTGGGTCATTTCCGGGAGAGGGCCAATTCATATGATATTTAATTGGTACAATTGTATCAAACCTTGCTGAAATGAATGCATCCAGATAGGGATTTTGTGATGCGCAAGGCGCACAGGTAGAACTTGTGTATGCTTCAAATACTACATTTCTTCTTGCTCCCGGCATATAGTAAGTAAATTGCTTTAGTGTATCATTGGTTTTATTCTGGTCTAAACTCCAGGAAGAATAAATTGTTATATTCATCGGAACATTAGGAGTAATTGTAAGAGAATCAAAAATAACATCAATACTTCCTCCGGAACTAATGCTTGAAACCGGTTTTGTACTGTTATAACTTCCGACTATCATTGTAACATTAAAACTGCTTGCAGTTGCAGTCCCAACATTTAGAATGGTTACATTCGGGGCAATTTTAAAAGGATTTGTTCCTGTAAACGTGTAATTTGAATCTTTCGGTATATTATTAAGAGAACTTACCGCAACATCATATTGATATTGAACCCCTAACATTAAGTTATCAACATATAAATTATTCCCATATCCGTTAGTTGCTACAAATTGAACAACTATATTGTTAATCATAGATGGTTGATGAGATTCAAATGTGAAAGAAAATAGCAAAACTGAAAAAATTAAAAGAAGTAGAATATTCTTTTTCATAGTTTATAAATTTAGTTTTTTAATTTTGAGTAAAATTTAATATATAAATTTTTATAATACAACATAAATAACAAAACTATGTTTTTTATTTTTTTTAAAAGTGCGGTATAATTGCTGGTGGTATTATAACGAATTTTTAAACTTTTTTATTTTCAAATTTGTTTTATTTTTATAAATAAAATAAAGGAGAAATAATATGTTATCAAGGAAACTTCAAGATGCAATTAATGAACAAATTCAAAAAGAATTGCATTCAGAATACATTTATCTTTCTATCGCAGCTTATTTTAAATCGAGAGACTTAGACGGTATTGCGAATTTCTTCTTCGTCCAGACTCAGGAAGAGCATTTCCATGCTTTAAAATTATTTAATTACCTTATTGATAGGGGTGGAACGGTTGTACTAAAAGAAATTCCTGCTCCGCCAGTGACTTTCAATTCAGCAATTGAAGCATTTGAAAAAACACTGGAACATGAGCAGTTTATTACTAAATCAATTAATGATTTAATGGATTTAGCAATTAAGGAAAATGACCATGCTTTGGTAAGCTTTTTGAAATGGTATGTTGATGAGCAGATAGAAGAAGAAGCAACTGCTTCCAGATTATTAAATAGAGTTAAATTAACTGGTGAATCTGGTCCCGGTTTATTTATGATAGATTCTGAATTGAGTAAAAGAACCTTTACTCCACCCGCTTCTGGAGAATAAGGTAAAAATTTAATCTGATTATCATTTAGATTCTTATTCAATAATTCCGAAATCGATTTTTCTTGTTTCTATATCCGTGCGGAGAACTACAACATTTACAGTATCACCCGCACGGAATATTTTTTTCTTTCTGTTTCCGATTGCTAAATGTTTTCTATTATCAAATCTATAATAATCGTCTGTAATATCCTGAAATCTTACAAGTCCTTCAGCTGGAAAATCTTTCAATTCAACAAAAAACCCGTAATTAACTATCCCTGATATTATTCCTTCAAAACTATGACCGATAAATTTTGAAAGATATTCAACCTGTTTAAGTTTAATCGCATCTCTTTCGGCGTTTAATGCCTGCTGCTCCTGTTGAGATGAATTTTTACAAACTCTTCCAATTATTTTCTTATATTTTTTTACCTGGCTGAGAAATTGCTTATCGGTAATTGAAGACCTTTCGTAAAGATATAATTTTAATAATCTATGGATAAATAAATCTGGATATCTTCTTATAGGGGAAGTAAAATGAGTGTAATTTTCAAAGCCTAAACCATAATGACCGATGTTTTTATCGGTGTAAATGGCTTTTGCCATTGCTCTAATCAACATATTATTTATTATGTATTCCTCTGGTTTATCTTTAATTAGAGAAACTAAATTTTTTATATCTGCTTTATCTTTTAAGTTAATTCTATAACCGAATTGCCTTATGAATTCCTGTATATCTTTTAACTTTTCAGGTTCCGGTTCGTCGTGAACTCTATATATAAATGGATATTCTCTTTCCTCTTTTTGAGACAGGGAATCTACAAATTCTGTCACACACCTATTGGCAATAAGCATTAGTTCTTCAATTAATCGCATTGAATCTAATCTTTCCAGTGATTTAATTTCCTTTACATTTTCATATTTATCTAAAATAAATTTTACTTCCCGCGTTTCAAAATCAATTGCTCCTTCTTTTATTCTTTTTTTGTTTAATTGTTTCGCTATGTTATTTAATAAGATTATTGATTTATATAAATATCCTTTTTTATTATTTATTATCTCCTGTACTTCTTCATAAGTATATCTCTTTTTGCTATTTATAATTGATTTGAATATTTTAAAATCTGTTACTTTGCATTTCTTGGTTATTTTAATTAATACGGATAAAGTTAGTCTATCTTCCCCTTCTTTTAATGAACAGATTCCATTGGATAATTTTTCAGGTAACATAGGGGCTACTATATTTACAAGATAAACACTGGTACCTCTTTTTAATGCTTCTTTATCAATAACGGAATTTTCTGCAACATAGTGAGAAACATCTGCAATATGTACACCTATTAAGTAAGCATTATCTTCTTTGTCCTTTATTTCTTCAATGGAAATAGCATCGTCAAAATCTTTTGCGTCTTCGGGGTCAATTGTAAAACATTCAAGATGTCTGAGGTCAACTCTGTCATTGATGAATATCTCTTTACTCTTTTTTTTCGTTTTTGATTTTTCATTTAGAGTATTCCATATATCATAAAAGTTATATTTTACTGTTCTGGTGCTTTGTTTAAGAACACTTAATTCAGCCTTTGCTGCTTTTTCAATTTCTTCCGCTTCTTTTAAAATTGATTTATTAAATTCTTTTTCAAAGCCATACTTGTATATAAGTGAAATTAATTCTGTATTTTTATCTCCTGCTTTTCCAAATATTTTAATAATTTTTCCGTATAATTCTTCATATTCATTATCAATATCATAGATATTGCTTATCTTACATAAAACCTTATCGCCTGGTTTTGCGTTTGATATATTAAATTCTTCTATATGAATTATTCTCTTTATGATTTTAGAATCGGGAATGACGCAGTATCCACCTCTTGATTTTCTTAAAGTCCCTGTTACAAATTCGTTTATATCTTTTGCATTTTCATTATTTTTAAATATATAGTTATTCTGTTTTTCAATATTATTTTCTTTAACCAAAGAGTAATATTTACCTTTTCTCTTTATGTATCCTTCATTAATCATTTTGTTTAGTTCTTTTCTTAATGCAGTTTTATTTTTTCTGCTTAATCCTAATCTTGAAAGAAGCGGATTAAATTTAATAGGTTTATATTCTTTTCTTAAAACCCTGATTATTTCTTTTTGTATGTTAATGGCTTTTAAAATTTTATTCTGTAAATTAAAGAAGCGCCCGTACGGTTATTTGTTGTAGTGGTTGTTGTGTTTTGAGAATATGGGTCTATTATTCTTTCAAATTTGAAAATAAGATTATTACTTACACTTTTAATCTTAAATAATTTGTTTAATGGATATTCAAGTAAAAAGTTAGTATTTGATAAATCTGTAAGTATTTGTCCGCCAAATCTAATTGTTGCATCTCCAAGACCTGCTGTAAATCTTATATCCGTGGATTCTGCTAAACTTCCGCTTTGTGTCTCGACATAATTGATATCAGTACTTAAAATAAATGGTAAGTAGGTAGATATAAACTGATTAAGATAAGATGAAAGAAAAACAGTCCCTATATTTGCCCCTATATTTGAAACAAGGGATAATCTTTGAGAAGCGTTTAATTCACTTTTTAATTTACCAAAAAGTAGAAAACTTATTGCTTCATCTGTCGGGTCGCCGGAAATTGGTGTATCATCAACTAAAACCCGCCATTTGAATTCTGGTTGCTTTAGTTTCCCCAGTACCAATAATTGCACAACTACATTTCGCGTAATTTGAAGTTCTTGACTATAGGAACTTCCAGAATATTCCGCTTTAATATTTAATGATGGATCTGAAACATCCCCTGTAAATTTTATATTTCCGGTTGCTGCAAAATTCTTATAGAATTTATAAATAGAATTTTCATCAATATCTATATTTCCTCTAACTTCTATTTCATTTTTTTGCCTGTTGTCTGCATATAATTTTAGACTTATTTCACCCATAAATTCCTGTCTCGTTTGCTCATCAACTATAAACCTTAAGAAAATTTTATTTTCTGAAACTATATTTACATCAAATATAAAATTTCCTTTTGCTTTTACTTTTGTTTCTGTTGTATCCTTTGGCTTAAATAAATGATAATCATAAGGGTCTAAAATAGATATTTTATGCTTACCTGTTGTGTCAGGCAGTAATATGTAGTTCTGAATAGAATCTAATTGTATGCTTGTACTATCTATTAAAATTTTATAGTTTATATTATCAGTATAAAGACTGTATGCGTCAGATTTAAGCGATGGAATATAAATTTTCCCCTTCTTTAATGCGAAGGTTCCTGTTAAACTGATAGAGTCTGAGTTACCTTTTAATCTTATCGGATATTCTCCTGCGCCAGCTACAAGGTCTCCATAAATTCCTAATTCATTTTTAGTAATATCTGGTGTTAATACTTTAACATCTCCGGTAAATGTTAAGTCAATTTCATTAAAATTTAAATTAGACAGGTCAATGTAACCAGTTGAATTTATTGCTCTTGATTCATCTGCAGGGTAGAACAATCTAAAATAATTTAGAAAAGCCCGTTGACCAGACGCTGTTAATGTTGCGTCAAAATTATACTTTACATTCGTTAGATTAAATTTAAATGCTCCTTTTTTTATCTTTGCTTCACCTGTAATTTCAGGGTTTATAATTTTTCCCTTTAAATTTATATTAGAATTTACTTTGGCATCTAATTCTGAAATTGAAGGGATGAATTTTTCAAATATTTTCGTCTGATAATTATCTGCAATTATTGTCATATTAACTTCACTTTCAAGAAAACTTTTTTCTTCCTTTTGTAAAATATCCTGGTCTGATTTTTCTTTTGCACTAAATGGATTTTTAATAGGGAGAGTGCCATCTATTGATAATTTTCCTTCATTATTCGGATTAAAAAATCCTATTTGAGATTTTGCAATGCTATTTTCATAATTAATTATTGCATCAATTCTTCCTAATTTAAATTCGCTAATCGAAAGAGGATCAGTTGTCATTGCAATACTTAAATTGGGACTTTCTAAAGTTCCTGTATAATTCAGATATAACTTTCTTACATTACCTTGAATTAAATCTTCCTCATTATTATAAATGTGATTCAGCAACTTATTTATGCTGATTTTAGAAGCAGCAATGTTTAAGTCACTATTACCATCTATCGAATACCTGCCTGATATGTCAATTTTCTGATTATTATCTTCTAATGTAAATTTTTTAAATAATATGTCATTATAAAGAGATGTATCTGTTGATGGTTTGTAGCTAAATAACAAGTCTTCAGGGTTTAAGAATCTATAATTAAAATATGATAGATTTAATGAATCAATAAAAAAGTTATATTCTCCTTTAGTTATATTTGTTTTTCCTTTTGTGTAAAAAGAAATATTAGAATCTATTTTTCCCCTGATTGCAATGAGATTATTTGTATCTATGGTGTTAAACTGTATGTATAATCCGTCATATTTTTCGTTTTCTCTGTAAATATCATTTGAATTTAAATAAAGGTTTGCATAGATATCCCTGTAATCGTTTTTTTCATTGATATCTGTTAAATCAAATGTAAAATTAGTTTTTAATATTCTTAATACTGAATCTCTGTATCTGAAATTTTCAATTTTTCCTTCAGAGGAGAATGCAAAAATATTTTCAGTTTGTTTTACTTCTCCTTTTATCAGACCCGTGAAAGATATACTACTATCTTTCATTATAATTTGAAGCGGGAGAAGACTTTTTATTAATATGTTATATTTGAAATTTACAGAAGTGTTTACCTTTAGAGAAGTTTTTATTTGATAATCATCTGCATTATTTTTCTGAAGAGTATCTTTAGAGTTATTATCCGACAGAATATCTGATTCTCCGGCTGAAGAATTTACGGTAAGTTCTTTATTTACTTCTAATCTTTCATTAAATTTTTTGGTAATGTTATTAATGCTTGAAGTTAATACAACCGGGATTGTTTGAAAATCAAAATTCCCACTGCAAGTTAAATCAATAAAATCTGATGCTACAAATATATCTTTTGCTTGCCCATTACTATTTACAATAGCAATAATAGGAGTTGCTGGTATTAAATGTTCACCGAAAACAGAATTTGCTAAATTAAATTTAAATTCGCCATTTAATTTATCCGGATTAAATTTTCCTCTACTTGTAATTTCTTCTAAATCAAAACCTGTACCTTTAACATCGTATTCGAAATTTAAATCGCTCGTTTCTAAGTCTGGAGTTATTGCAGAAAGATTGAGATTTTGTGTTGATCCCTTTAAATCATATTTAATATCGCTGAAATTTCTGAAATCCACATTACCTTTTATATTAACTGAGCCTATGTTTGAAATGTACACTAAATCTAAATCTAACAGACTCCTATTTAATCTTATTTCACCTGCGGATTTTATTATTTTCTGATTTATAATTGTAGAGTTAGTTAGATTATAATTTAACCTTGCGGTCATCGTTTTGTAATCTAATCCTATTCCATCTATGTTGAATTCAGAGTTTATTAAAAAATTATTTTTAGGGTCACCTGTAATTTTTGCAATATTGAGATTTTTAACAATTCCTGAAGCTTTATATATTGGATTTGAGTGATATAAATCGATTCTTGCATCGCCTTCTGCAGAACCGGCTGATGAATTCAAATCAAATTTTGTGTAAAATCTTTTAAATCCACCTTCAAATTTTATATTTGCTGATATTTTACCCAAACCATTTACATCTGGCAGTCCTATATCTTTTAAATTTTCCTTAATATTTACCGGGTCAATTTCTGAATTAACAAGATTAATATTTAAATAAATGTCTTCTATTGAATCAAGATTTGTAACTCTTCCTGCAAGATTAATCTTATTATTAATGTTATTAATGTAAAGGTTATTAATTAAAAAATCATTGTATTTTCCTGAAGCATCAAAAGCAACTTCGTAATTTCCTTTTATAAAATCAAAATCAGGAACGAAATATTTTATGTCGGCAAAATCTATATTTTTACAGTTAATCTTTAAGGAAAAATTTTTATCTGTTAATAAGTCTAAATTAATACCGTCAAACGGCGTAAAATTATCTACAACTAATTTGTTGATTTCAATATCTGTTCTTGTGGTTTTTAAACTGAGATTTTCTAATCTTGTATTACTGTTTATTTCAGAATTGAACGATAAGTTTTTTAAATTGAAAAGCGAATTAATGTTAAATGTTAATTTATTTACTGTTAGTAATTTATTATCCGAAGTATATTTGCCATTGAAGTTAAAATTAATATCTGAAATAAATACATCATTTATATCAAACTGTTCTTTGTTCTGAACTTCTGATTCCCTTAAAGATTTATTTGTAGAATTGAGAGCAAGAGACCGAACACTGAAATTATTAATATCAGCATTTGCAACAAAAATATTCCAGTCAAATTCTTTCTTTGTTGTGTCAACTTCTGGTATCTCTGGTTTAAATAAATACTCAAAATTCCACAATGTATCTTGTTCTGTAAAAACTTTAGTTAAATTTATCTGTGGTTCTTCTATTTCTAAATTATCTATGTCGATAACTTTGTCAAATAGACGGAAAAATTTGTGATTTAATTTTATTGATTTTAATTTTATCAGAGTATCATTTTTAACGACGATATATGCATTATTAAGTTTTAAATTGGTGATGATATTTCCTTCAAGCGATTCTGCAAAAATGTAACTCTCTTTAGAAGCAAGTGATTTATTAATTTTGTTTACTGCAAAGTGAAGTATCCAGGTTTTGAAAAAAGTAGTCTGTAAAAGAATAATAAATGATATAAGAAGAATAAAAATAGCAGTGTCAATCCAGAGAAAGTATTTAAATAGTTTTTTTATTATACTTTTTTTAGCTCTTTTATTTGAATTAGCACTATTCAGCTTAGCGGAGAGATCCTTTGAAATATTTTCCGGATTATTCCTTTCTTTTTCCACTTCGTTATTTATATTTTGATTCTCTTTATCCAATTTTTCAAAACCTTCAAATGTCTTTAAGCCTATTAATTAAAGAAGTAGTAGAATAGTTATCAACATATTTAATAGTAACAACATTGCCTCCATATGATTTAACGAAATCTGCTCCAACTATTTCATTATTATTCCAATCACCACCTTTTACTAAAAAGTCCGGCTTTATATTTTCTATGAGTTTTATTGGAGTATCTTCATTGAAAATTACAACGGCATCAACAGGTTTAAGATTTTCAAGAATTAATGCTCTATCATTTTCATTGTTTACAGGTCTTGTGTGTCCTTTCAATCTTTTTACAGAATTATCTGAGTTTAATCCAACAATCAAAAAATCACCTAATTCTTTTGCAGCCTTTAAATAAGTTATATGCCCTCTATGAATTATATCAAAGCACCCATTGGTAAAAACGATTTTTTTACCCTTTTGTCTCAAATCTTTAACTGTAAGTAAAATTTTTTCTAAATCGACCGGCATTTCAAGAAAATTTTTAATAATCATTCTTTATATAAGCCAAAAGATTTTCTTTGTGTATAGGAACAATACCAACTTCTTCCACAACTAACCCTGCTGCAATATTTGAAACAGTTACTGCATCTTTAATATTTAGCCCGGCTGCAAGGCAAACAGACAGAGTTGATATAACTGTATCCCCGGCGCCTGATACATCCGCTACTTTTCTTGCACGAGTTTTTATTGTTTCCTGTTGAATTTTATCTTTTGTTTTAATAAATAATTTTATACCTGCTTCACCCATTGTTAAAACAAGATTATCACAATTTATCATTTCAATTAATTTAATGCAAAGTTCGTTTATATCATTATCATTTTTTGTTTTTCTTCCAAAAGCATCTTCAAGTTCTTTTAGATTTGGTTTAAATAAAAATACATTTTTATACTCAAAAAAGTTATCAAATTTTGGGTCTACTAATATTTTAACTCCGTTTTTATTTGCAAGTTCAATAATCTTCCGGATTAATTGTTTTGTAAGAACGCCTTTATTGTAATCTTCTAAAATTATTGAATCAAATAATTTTATATTTTTCTTAAGAAATTGTTCTATTATTTCTTCTTCATTTATATTTAGTTCTTTTTTTGATTCTGTATCTATTCTGATTAGATGATGTGATGCTGCTATTACCCTTGTTTTTGAAGTAGTTGGTCTATCTTTTACTTTAATTATTCCATCTGTAATTAAACCTTCTTTATTCATCTCTTCTAACAGTTTTTCACCATTATTATCCTCTCCGATAATCCCAAGTAAATATGGATTTGCTCCTAATGTTTTAATATTTAGAGCAACATTTGCAGCTCCTCCGAGTTTTGAAGTACTGGTTTTTTGTTCAAAAACCTGAACAGGTGCTTCCGGGGAAATTCTTGCAACATCTCCGAATAAATAAATATCAAGCATAATATCTCCGATTACACAAATATTTTTGCCTGATATTTCTTTAAATCCCTTTTCTATATTAGTCTTAATCATTTTCAAATATAAATTTAATATATTGTTTATTCAATTTAATATAGCGCTTTTTAATTCTTATGCTAAAAGGCGGAAAAAATTAAATTAAGTATCTGATCTCCCTGATATCGTTGTGAAAAAAGTATTCTGAATTCATTTAAGAAAATAGTCCTTCTAAGTTCATTGCTTCCTTTTTGTGTTAATTTTAAGAAATCTGTATCTGGAAATAACGCTAATATTGAACCTAAATTAAGACTTTTGGGAATAGTATCCTGAATTACTTTTTCTTTTCTGACCGGAGTTATCTTTAAAGTACTATCTCTTATTAATTCAAAACCTTCTTCAATTTCTTCTGCTGTGGGTTTGTATAACGAATCCCCCTGATATACAATTAAATCTCGGTTGTACTTATTATCTTTTATTTTTAATATTAAATAATATAAACCACTCTCAAACGGATTGGAAATTTCTCTTATTGAATATTGTAACAAAGCAAAGGGCTTTATAATTAGTATTGTTCTTATTTGATTATTCTCTATTAAATCCTCGATATTTTTATCTGAAAAAATTCTTTTCACTTCTCTATGAACTATCGTGTCTTTTTTCTCAGATAATAATTCCAGCACTATGTTATATCTGTTGAATTCATATTCATCATATTCGAGACTGTCAATGATCGCTTTATCAACTGCTTGCCAATCAAGAATTACAAATTGAGGATTCAATCCAAAATTAACATTATCAATTTTATAACTTGTTAAAGCAATTATTTTTCCGAAATTAATCAGGGTTGGATTTTCACTTAAAGGTTTAATATTTTTGGTGAATAATGTTAATGTAGAATCATTTATAAATGATTCTTTTTCTTTAAAATAAAATAAACCATAATCACCAACCTCATCATTTCTAACCGCAATTTTCTTTAATTTGTTTTTATATGTTTCACTCTTTACTATTGCTATCGTTATGTTATTCTTTTGTAAGAAATTTTTTATATCAAGAATATTTAACTCTTCATCTGTTAATTTTTGTCTTTTTGGGGATTTTTTTTCTGTTTTTAAAAGCTCTGGGAGATTGCCTTTTATAAATCTTAATGGATCATTTGATAGTGTTTGTATTGTATAGATATCATAAAAGCCAACGAGTTCTTCAAAATATATTTTTTCTTTTTCTTCTTTTAATTCTTCTTTAATTTGATGCCTTATTTTGTAACCAACCTCATAAGTGTCCTCACGATTTGAGATAGGAAAATTTAAACTCCAAATTATATATAAAATTATCGTTGCAGAAATTGTAAAAACGGCTACATATCTTTTATATCTGAAAAATTGTTCAACTGCAAGCGGGATTAATAATATTCCGTTAATTATGATATATCTTGATACAAGATTGGTTCCGCCAGTACCAAAAATACCCTGGATGATTAAAAGAGTTAACTGAATTAGATTAAATAATACAAAGTATTTCTTAAAAGAAGCAGTTTTATCTTTTAACGTTTCATAAATAATTTTTAGTGCAAAAATAGTTGTTATTGGAGCAGAATATAGTAAGAAAACAGGATACTGTATTAATTTTTCAATAAAACCAGCATTATTGAATTTCGCATAAATTCTCTCTGTCTCTTTTATGAAGAAGAAAAAGTCTTTATTATCAATATAATTCTGGATTAACCACCAGATAATTATAGTAAATGAGATACAGGAAATTAGTGTGAAAGAAATAATTTTTTTAATCGCTTTTTTATCTTTGATACAGGAATAAATTGTCATTATTGGTAATGTAGCACAGAACAGCCAGGCTTCATACCTAAATCCACTTGAAAATGCTAACATAACAGAAGAAAGAATTAAATATGTTACATTATTATCCTTTCTCCATTTAATAAAATAATATATCCCGGCAATTATAAAAAAATACGATATTGATTCAGGAAGACCAGATAAACTTAACCATACCTGAAAAGGAAAAACAGAAAAAATAATTGAAGCCCAGAATGCAATTTTTCTGTCAAAGCAAATATCTAATACTTTGAAAAAATAAATCAGAGTAAATGTGGAAAAAATAAAATTAACACTTGTTGCAGCAATAAATAAATCTTTTATGAATAACATTATAAAACCATTTACCCAAAAATGCATTGATAACCATACCCCGGAATAAATTTTTGGGTTATTTATCCATTCGTAAGAAATAACTGTTCTGCAATAATCATCAGCAGATAACCATCTATATCCTGAAGAAATTATAATAATTTGGAATAAAATTTTTATGGTTAATAAAAAGACTATTACAACAATATCCTTGTAAAAAAGAGTATTTGTTTTGTTTCTGATTTTTTCTAATAAATTATCAATCATTACTCTCACTACTCAAATAAAATTTATGTTTCTCTTAATTTTATTCTAAATGTTGTGCCTTTATCAACCGTAGATTCAACAAGAAATAACTTTCCTTTATGGTAATCTTCAATAATTCTTTTTGCAAGAGTAAGACCCAAACCCCAACCGCGTTTCTTTGTTGAATAACCTGGTCTAAAAATATCTTTGCGGAATTTCAAATCTATACCTTTCCCATTATCTTTAATGTCTATAATTATATCTCTTTCTTTTTTATAAATATTAAAAATTATTTTGCCGGAATTTTTATCAATTGCATCGACTGAATTTTTAAGCATATTTTCTATAACCCATTCAAATAAATCTTTATTAACTTGTGCGCAGAGTTCACCCTGGCTATTAATCTCAAAAGATATTTTCTTTTCTGTCCTGCCATCTCTTCTAATGAGATTAGGTATTCTTCTTTCAAAATATTGAATTACTCCTTCTATAAGTTGTGTAATATTTTCCTTGTGAAGTTCTGGAGTTGAACCTATTTTTGAAAATCTGCCAGTTATTTTTTTTAGCTTCTCTAAATCATTATCTATTTCTTTTATTATTTCTTCACGTGCTTTATCATTTGGGTTGGTGCTCTTTAATATTTCCAGCCAGCCCAAAAGAGAGGAAAGAGGAGTTCCAAGTTGATGTGCGGTTTCTTTGGAAAGCCCGACCCATATACTACTTTGCTCGTGTTTTTTGATATATGAAAAGCCTATATAGCCGATTATTATGAATATACTTCCAATTAATAACTCAAGTATTGGTAATATTCTTAAATACTTAATTAAATCAGATTCGCCATAATGAACAAGATTAAGAATAATTGAATCTTGATATGTTACTTTTATCGGTGGTTTATTTTTTGCAAAATCATTTGCCAATTCTATAAGATATGCATCTATTTCTTTTTTGGGCAATGTTGTATCAACTTCTACATTTTTATAAAAATCTACTCTTTTATAATCCTTATCCGTTGCCACAATTGGAAAATCTATTTGTAATATTATTTCATTAAAAATAAACGCATATTCTCCGGCAAGGCTTGTATCATTTGCTAAATACTCAAATGACTTAGCATATAATTCTGCTATTTGAGATTCCTTAGCTCTGATTTTATTCACAATACTCTGAGTAAATAGCAAAATGCTAATTGCAATTATAACACCTGATATTAGTAAAGCTATTTTTATTTTAAAGGAACCAAATTTATTCATTAAAAATAAAGTTTACTACACTTAAATTACTTAAAAAAACATATTTTTGGAATTCAGAATTAAAATAATAATATTAATATTTATATCTTTAATTTTCAGTATATTTGTATCATTAATTTTAGGTAGTATTAACATTTCTTTTAGTGATTTTTTTTATGCTCTTTTTAAAGAAAATGAAGTTAATCATAAAATAATTTTTGATATTAGACTACCAAGAGTTTTAAATGCAATACTGGTAGGTGCATCACTTTCATGTTCAGGTTTGATTTTGCAATCATTGTTAAAAAACAATCTTGCCGAACCAGGTTTACTTGGCATTTCTGCATCAGCAGGACTTGGTGCAATTTGTATTTTTCTTCTTCCATTTTCTATCCCTTTTTACTTTATTACTCCTGTATCATTTATTTTTGCTTTAGTTGTTACTTATGTTGTATATTTCGTTGCTAAGGGTTTAAATTATAAATATACTAATTTTATTTCGTCAAATAAAATCATCTTGGCTGGTATTGCTATAAATGCTCTCCTTTCTTCTATAAATGGATTTCTTCTTTTAATTTCTGGTAATAATGCTTCTCAAATTCTGTTTTGGTTAAGTGGTGGGCTTTCCGGTAGGGGTTGGAATGAATTCTTGATGACATTTATTTTCGTTATTATCGGCATTATTTCTTCGTTAATCTTTTCTAAGGAATTGAATATTTTAGGACTTGGTGATGAACTTGCTTTATCCCTTGGTTTAAATCTTAAGGTTACTCAAAGAATTGCTATTATTCTTGCTTCTTTTCTCGCTGCTTCTGCTGTCTCAGTCGCAGGTATTCTTTCTTTTATTGGTTTAATAATTCCAAACCTTTCTAAAATTATTATCGGATATGATTATAAATATTCAATGCCATGTACTATTTTACTCGGAGCTTTATTTATGGTAGTTGCAGACACAATTTCAAGGTTAATTATTGCGCCAGCGGAAATACCTGCTGGTATTATTGTATCTTTTTTTGGTGCACCTGTATTTATCTGGTTATTAGTAAAACAAAATTCTTATAGAAATGAAACTTTATAATCCGGATACAATTGTTGCTATTTCGACTGCTCTTTCAGATGCTGCTATTTCTTTAATCAGGATTTCCGGGGAAAAATCTTTTGAAATTGTAAATAGGATTTTTAAGAAAAAGAAAAGTTCTTCTCAAAAATTTGATGTTGATAAACATAAATCACATACTATACATTTCGGATACATTTATGATAACGATGAAATAATTGATGAAGTTCTGCTTTATATTTATAAGAAGCCAAATTCATATACAGGTGAAAATTTAATCGAAATTTCCTGTCATGGTGGTGTTTATGTTACAAGAAGGATTTTTTCATTAATTATCAAAAATGGGGCAAGACATGCCGAACCAGGTGAATTTACAAAAAGGGCTTTCTTAAACGGGAAAATGGATTTGGCACAAGCGGAAGCAGTTGCAGATTTAATTAAATCAAGAACGGATTTAGCTTATAAATCCTCTATATCGCAACTTGAGGGAAGTTTATCTGATTTTATTAAGTCTTCTCGGGAAGAATTAATTAAAATTATTTCTCTTATTGAAATAGAACTTGATTTTTCTGAAGAAGATATTGAATTCATTAAAAAAAGTGAATTGAAAGATAAAATTAATTCTCTAAGAGAAAAGTATATTAAGTTAATTAATTCCTTTATTGAAGGTAGAATTATTAGAGATGGCTTAAATCTTGTTATAGCAGGGAAACCTAACAGCGGAAAGTCTTCATTATTTAACAGTTTGTTAAGTTCGAACAGGGCAATAGTAAGCGATTTACCAGGTACAACAAGGGATTACTTACAGGAGAATCTTGTAATAGGGGGAATATTATTCAATCTGATTGATACTGCTGGTTTGAGATTCACAAAAGATGAAATTGAATCCGAAGGAGTAAAACGTAGTTATGAGAAAATTAAAGAAGCTGATTTAATTCTGTTTTTAATTGATTCTACCAGTAATCCAAAAGAAATAGAAGAGAATTATAAATATTTTAAAGAAGAATTTGATACAGATAATGCTATCCTATGTTTTACAAAAACAGATCTGGAAATGCAAATATCTTATGATTATATTAATGAAAAAAAAGGGATACCAGTATCAATATATAATATACATTTATTAAATAATCTTAAGCAGATAATGGTTGAACGATTTTCGCACGTTCAGATTTCTCAATCAAAAAGTGAAATAGTGTTAACTAATATTCGTCATAAAGATTGCCTTGAAAGAGTTGTTGATTCGCTTGATAAAGCAATTGAATCTATTGATGCAGGGATGTCCGGCGAGTTCATATCTGTTGATTTAAGAAATGCAATTAATCACTTGGGAGAAATAACAGGAGAGTTTACTAATGAAGAGGTGTTAAATTATATTTTTTCAAAATTTTGTATTGGAAAGTAATTTTTTAATATGAAAATATTCCAGAAAGAAATAGTAATTTCTTCTAAAAGAAGAGGATTTCATTTGATAACTAATGAAGTAATAAACAAATTACCTGAACTGAAAGAAGTCAAAAGGGGAATTGCCCACATTTTTATTCAGCATACTTCAGCTTCTTTAACTATTAATGAAAATGCTGACCCGACCGTAAGAAGTGATATGGAAAAATATTTTAATAAAACGGTTCCAGAAAATGCTGAATATTTTGACCATACACTTGAAGGACCTGATGATATGATTTCCCATATAAAATCCACATTGATTGGGAATAGTGTAATTATTCCAATAACAAATGGTACTTTTAATCTTGGGACTTGGCAGGGGATTTATTTATGTGAACATAGAAATTACAGTAATAATAGAAGGCTGGTTATAACTATCATTGGAGAGTAATATTACGGGATATTATTTAGAATTGAATTTACTTCTTTAGAAAGGTGAGGATTTATTTTTTTTGCTTGAGTTAGATCGCTTTTTGCTTTTTCAAAATCGGATTTTCCAAGAAAAGCCATTCCCCTATTAAAATATGCATTCCCATTTGATGGGTTTAAAGATAAAGCAATGTTATAATCAGATATTGCTTTATCATACATTTTTAATTTAAGATAGACATTTCCTCTCGCATATATATAATCATCTTTATTGTTCTTAAGTTCATATGCAGATGTGAAATTAGATAAAGCTTTTTTATAATTTCCCTTTCTATAATATGAAAGACCTAAAAGGTAAAATGCCCAATGGTTTTTTGTATTTAATTCGATTGCTGTATTTAGATATTCTATTGCTTTATTATAATTCTTGGTTTCAAAATAACATTGACTTATTTCTGTGTAATATTCGGATATTGTAGGATCTAAATATATTGCTTTGAGAAAATCTTCAATTGCTAAATTATATTTTTTCATAAATTCATAAGCACACCCACGAAGGAAATAAAATTTAGCTTTCTTTGGATTTTGCTCGATTGCTTTAGTGGAATATTCTAAAGCTTCTGAATATTTATTATTATTTATTTCATCAATACCAATGTTATAATATGCTTCACCAAGTAAAGTGGATATCTCAACAGTATCTTTTGATTTTTGTTTTATGATTTGAATATCATTAATTGCGTCCTGATAAAGTTGATTTAATAAATATGCTTCTGCTCTATTTTCATAGTATATTAAACTATCTGGTTGCAGTTCAATAGCTTTTGAAAAATTTTCGATCGCATATTGATAATTTCTTATCTGTAGATTTGCTCTACCTCTATAATAATAAGCATGTGCATCATTTGGATAATTTGAAAGATATTTTGTTAGTAGTTTAATACATTTTTCGTATTCTTTATTATTTAATAAACTAATAGCATTTTTATAATCTTCGTCAAGATGATTAAATACTATATTTCGTTCTTTAGATATTTCGTTAATAATAATAAACATTACTATTATTATCCCGATTGTTAGAATTATAACAGAGGTGAATAGTAATTTTAATTTCATTAGTTAAATTGTTCAATTAGAATATTCTTGGAATCATCTTTAATTTTATCGGCTGGAAGAACAATTAATTTTTTGAAAATTTCCGACCATTCTCTTTCATTATTGAGGCTTTGTTGTAAAAGAAGATTATGGGTGTCAATTCCATTTTTTTCTGCCAACTTAGTTAATATGAGTTTTGCAGCCCAATCATATTCTGTGTTCTGTGTATTTTTGTTTGTTATAAATGATAACAATTCTAATAAGGTAAATTTTCTACACGCCTGGGAATAAGCAAGTGAGTAAAGATACGCTGAAAATTCTGGGTTAATATCTGTTATAATGTAAAGTATATCCTGAATATCCGAAATACTCAATATCTTTGTGTCTTTAATATTTTCCCCGAAAAATGCTGGTAATATTTCAGCTATACATTTAGAATAAGGAAAACCGTTTTTATAATCAATGAGATGTTTTCCTTCATGTAAAGCAGAATTCATTAACATTATTTGTTTGTAAAGGTTTTCTGAAATATCATTGTGAGTAATTCTGAATTCATTGAATTCCTTTGTGATTTCGTCTTTTATGATTTTGGTTTCAGAATCGTCTTTAATATAATATCTTGTAAATTCTCTAATCTGTTTTGAGGCGATTGATAAATCATCTGAAATTATATTTTTAAACTGTCTTGATATTTTATCATTTATTTCATTTAATATTACTGTAAATGGAGAATTTTCTTGTAATATACCTATGAATAATTCTTTTCGCTTTATATTATCTATTCTTTCCAGTAAATATACTTTTTCTTTTTCTATATTATTACCAATAATAATTGTATCTGTTATCCTGTAATATAAGGTTAAGCATCTCAAAGAAGACTTTTTCTTCCATATATCAAGAACATTGATAAAAAAAGGATATCCGTTTTCATATAAGACATAATTAAAATAATTTGCAGAATTATTTATTTTTAAAATTACTGTATCAATTTCTATGTTATTGACAAGATCAAGAAAACTTTCTTTTATAACTTCCGGAATATCTGCTTTCCGTATTTTTTCTTTTTCTGTTAAATATTCTTTATTATTTTTCCAATCTTTAAGAAATTCTCTTGCTCTCCTAAGATAATCAGTGAATTCAGGGGCTTCTTTACTTAGAAAATCATTTACTTTTTCAATATCATTTAAATTTGCTTTAACGGGATTTGGTGTCAATTTATAGTATGAAATATATAATTCGACACTCTTGTCTAATGAGAGAAAATCTCTTTTAAAAACAAACTTTATATTATAATTCCCGGATTGGAATTGTGAAATTTTCACTGGTAAGTTAATCAATCTTACATTACCAATTATTATTGTTGAAATCTTATCTACATCGATTTTTTCTATTGATTTATCATTTACAAATATTTCAATCTCTTCAAAACCATCATAGGGTAATGCTGCAAGAGATACAGGAAAGTCGCTGAAAACATATATACTATCATAAGGGTGTATTAAAGTAACTGAAAATCCTTTTGATTTCAAAAAAATAATTACTGGTAGGGATATTAATATAACCAAAATAATAATTAAGATAGTAAATCTTGTTTTCATTTTAATGCCTGATAAAAAATTGTATAATACCGAGTAAAATTAAAATTACCCCGTTTACTATTTTTTCATACTTGTCCAAGCCATGTAGTTTCCTATTTAATTTTTCGAGACTTTTTCTTGCTAATTCAACAAGTATTATCATCATAATTAAGGTTATAATTAAATAAATTAATGATAAAATAAAAATGCCAAGCCATCCTAATTTTGCTCCAACTGTAAAATAATATGCCTCAATTTCTATACAAGGAGAAAAGAACATCATAATTCCTAAAGAAGCTACAATGGCGAATTTTGATTTTTTCCGATTCTCATTTATTTTTGAAGTGTCAATATTATGATGAGTGTGTTTCCCTCTGGATTTTATTTGTAATAATATTAAATATCCCCCAAACAAAATTAATACTAACGGTGCAAGATGTTCTGCTAATTCGTTTATTTCTTTTAAACTTAATCCAATAAATCCAACGATAATTCCGAATATTATTGTGCTTAATGTGTGCAGAAAACCTGTGAAAGCAGTAATTTTTATAGATTCTGATTTACTCCATTGTTCTGAGCGACTTATTGCTGCCAGTGGGAACCAATGGTTCGGGATCAAAGCATGTGTAAGGCTCAAAATTAAACTACCTATTATTATACCTGTCATAAGTTTGTTTAATATTATTCAGGTATAATTTAAAAAAAATTTAATTAGACTTAAATGCAGTTGATTTTCTTAATCCACTCTGAAAAAGAATTAAGAAAAGTAATTAGCAACTTTTTTGTGTTTTCATCAATCAATTTTCCATTCTCATCGAATTTCTCATGAGCTTGAGAAACATAAATCTCTGGTTTATTCAATATGATTGGATTAAGAAATATTAATGATTGTCTCAGATGTAATTGAGCTCTCATTGTTCCCGATAGCCCCATTGAAGCTCCGATAATTGCAAGCGGTTTCCCATTTAATGGTTGATTTGGGGGTCTCGATATCCAATCTATTGCATTCTTGATTACACCAGAATAGGAATAATTGTATTCCGGGGTAGCAATTAAAACGCCATCTGCCGAAGAAATTTTTTCTCTCAATTCAGTTACGACTTTAGGTAATCCTTTTTTCTCTTCATCCTCATTGAAAAGAGGAATATCTTTTATATCAAAAATTTCTATAGTTAAATTTTCAGGTAATAATTCTTTAACTGTATTTAAAAGATATTTATTATATGAGTGCTTTCTTAAGCTTCCAGCGAATGCGAGAATATTGATTTTTTCTTTCATTATTGCCTCCTTTAAAAATTTTTCATAGGAATTTCAAAAATTAATATTTTGGATTCATTTACAGATTTAATCTTTATTTCATTTACATTTTCAATACCTATACCATCTTTGTCTGAAAGATGTTCATTATTTATGACAATTTCTCCTGATATTACAAAAATGAAAATTCCGTTGTTTTTAATTTTTAATTTATATTTTATTGATTTGTTTTTTGTAATGTGCGAATAGAAGATATATGCGTCTTGATTAATATTTAGAGTATTTTTTTCATCAGGTGATACAATTGGTATCAGTGAATTTATCCCATTTTTTAAATTGAATGACTTTTTCTGATATTTTGGAACTGTATTTTTTTCTTTCGGATAAATCCAAATCTGTAGAAAATTAACCGGGGTTTTATCTGATACATTGAATTCGGAGTGCTCTATACCTTTTCCGGCGGACATAATCTGGACCTCTGACTCCTTTATGATGTATTCATTACCTTCACTATCTACATGTTTTAATGCTCCCTTTAATGGTATTGTAATAATTTCCATATTCTCATGCCGATGAGTTGTAAATCCCTTCTGTGGTTGGACAATATCATCGTTTAATACTCTTAATACACCAAAATTTATTTTATTTATATCAAAATACGAATTAAAACTGAAAGTGTGTTTTGTCTTTAACCAACCATAATCTGCAGAACCTCTTTCTTCTGCTTTATATATTTTTATTTCCATATCACTTTAATTTCCATATTTTAATATTTTCTAAAATTTCTTTTTGAATTTCTTTTGTATTATCTTCAAAATACCATTTCTGAATTTCTTTGTGCAATTCATCGGTATTATAATTGGACTGAGATTTTATCATCAATATTTTTTCCTGAAGTTTTTTGGGCCTTGGACCCCATATACCTAATTCATTATAAGTATTGGCTTCTAAACATATTAATTTAGGAATTGCTCTTTTGCCATCAGTTAAATATTTATCCATTATTTCAGGATTTAAATCTCGTAATATAAATCTGCAAGTAATTTTTTCATTATACTCACTAATTTTTGCTAATACTGGTACTATATTTGCGGCATCGCCACACCAGGGTTCCGTGATAACAACCCATATAAAATTTGTGTTTAATTCCTCTAATTCCTTTTTTAATTCTTCTTTTATATTAAACGTTTTTTCTACCCTAATCATTCTTTGAATGTTTATCCTTATATACCGGGAATATTCATCACTTAAATTATACCCCTGGATTTTAATACCAGATAATAAATTATCTATTAATTTTACATAATCCTCATAAGTATATGACTTATCTATAATTTCTTTTGGTATATTTGACATACTACTTAGCTTTTGCAATTAATTTTATTATCAGATTAAAATTGTCCTTTATCATTTTATCTCCCAGCCCCTGGAAAAATTTACCTGAGCCATATTTAACACCAAATTCAGTTCTATCAATCTCAAAATCAGCTTCAGCAACTAATTTAGCATCATCTATAACAATATAAGCAGGAAAAGTTATTGTCTTAGTTGAGTCTTTTATAGTTAGCTTTCCGGTTATATTGAAATTATAATTTTTGTTATTTGATTCTATTATTTCATTTACATTTATAATTTCAAATTTTGATTCGGGAAATTTTGAAACCCAAAAGAAATCCTCAGATTTCAAATGACCCACTAATTTTGAGTTAGATTCCTCATCCTTTAAATCAGTGCAGGTTATTGAATTCATATCGACAGTAAATTTTCCAGCATTTAATTTATTATTTTCTACACCTAATTCACCCGATTTGAAATTAATATATCCATTGTGTTGACCAGTGACTTTTTTCCCAATCCATTGAATTGAACTTTCTTGTAAATCAACAATATAAATTTTATTTCCTTCCTTGATTTCTGCTACTTTTTCCTGAGTCTCAGTAATTTTAACTTCTTTATCACTTTTACCACAATTTATTAATATAAGAGACATTAAGCTTAATATAACAAGAAGAAACGAATAATTAATTTTTTTGTATTTCATATCAATTTGTGTTTAATTATTTAGTAATTTTTATATATTTATTAACATATTATTTTTTGAATTAGTTTCTTTTATAAAAATTAAAAATTTAAATATGAAAAATTTCGACCCAAGCAAAGCAATCCAAGACTATTTAGTTTTTGGAGAATTTGGGGATGTTAACCCTTCAATTACAGATTCGTCAACATATACATTCCTGAACCCGGAAAAAATGGAAGAGATTTTTGAACATGAAATTGAAGGATGTTTTCTTTATTCCCGGCATTGGAATCCAACCAATAGATATTTATCAATGGCATTAGCAAGATTAGAGGATACAGAATCCTCACAGGTCACAGCCTCCGGTATGGGAGCAATAAATTGTGTTATAATGCAAATTTGTAACCAAGGGGATGAGATAATTTCTGGAAGAACAATTTACGGAGGAACTTATGCATTATTCAAGAATTTTCTTCCCAAATTTGGTATTAAAGTGAATTTTGTTAATATTACGAACCTTGAAGAAGTAAAATCTGCTATTAATGAAAAAACAAAGGTTATTTATTGTGAAACTATAAGTAATCCCTTGCTTGAGGTCTCTAACCTTCCTGAACTTTCTAAAATAGCAAAAGAACATAATATCAAATTTGTTGTTGATAATACATTTGCTCCTATGATTGTGACCCCGGTTCATTGTGGTGCTGATGTGGTTATCCATAGTATGACAAAATTTATAAATGGTACCAGTGATTGTGTTGCCGGTTGTATTTGCTCGACGAAACAATTTATAGATTCATTAAATGATGTTAATTCAGGTGCAAGTATGTTACTTGGTGCAGTGTTAGATAGTTTCCGTGCTGCAAGTATTCTTAAAAATTTGCATTCATTACATATAAGAATTCAACAACATAGCAAGAATGCTGCATATTTTGCTGAACAGTTTCAGAAACTTGGTATCAAAACATATTATCCTGGGTTTGAAAATCATAATGGAAATAAAATTCTTAAATCATTTATGAATGATGGATTCGGTTTTGGTGGAATGGTGACAATTGATGTTGGAAGTAAAGAAAAAGCAAATAGATTAATGGAAATGATGCAGCAGGAATTGGTTGGTTATTTAGCTGTAAGTCTTGGATATTTTAAAACATTATTTAGCGCTCCGAGTCATAGTACATCATCAGAAATTCCGGAAGAAGAACAGAAAAAAATTGGGTTAGGAGAAGGGCTTGTTCGTTTTTCAGTTGGTCTTGATAATGATATTGTTAGTAGTTTTGAAAGAGTTAAAAAATGTTTGGCAAAATTAAAACTTATTTGACAAAAATATTATAAATGAATTCTTCTCGATTCAAACTAAAAAAAATAATTTTAAAGTTTATTATAATACTTTTACTGATATTTTTTCTTGTTGCAATACTACCATATTTGATTTCGCCGGTTTATAAGTTCCCGGAAAAAACAATTTTTAAAGGTAAATATATTTGTAATCCTTATGAAAATTTAGATTCAACAAAATGGATTAAAGCAAATTTCCATTGCCATTCGAAAGTTTGGTCAGGAATTACAAGAGGGTACAACAGTTCAATAGACACAATAATTTATGTTTACAAACTGTTAAAATATGATATCATTGGTATATCGAATTATATGAAAATATTTAATGAATATTTAGATTCAGGTTTTATTATGCCTGCTTATGAACATGGATATGGATTATTTAAAGTTCATTATCTTGTTATTGGTAACGAGAGAGTTAATTTAATAGATTTTTTATTTCCACAAAGTTTAAGTAATAAGCAATTCATTATTAAAAATTTAAAAAACCCAGAAAATATTATAGCAATTGTACATCCTAATATTTACAATGCATTCACAGAGAATGATTTCGAATATTTAACTGATTATGATTGTGTAGAAATATTAAGATATGATAGAGTCTCTACAAAATATTGGGATGCAGCACTTTCTGCAGGAAATTTAAAATATTTGCTTGCTGATGATGATTCGCATAATATAACTGCCCTTTACGAAGTAGGAAGGTGTTTTACAATGATAAATTCTCCTTTTAAGGATAAAGAGCAGGTTATTAAAGCGATAAAGGAAGGAAAAACTTATGCAATAGATTGGAGAGCAACTTTATTTGATAGCCTTAATATTAAATTACAGAAATTATCAGAAATCCCTTATCTTCAATATCTTAAATTAAATTTAGATACTATAAAAATAAAAGTTAATAAACCTGCTCAGGAGATTGCTTTTATTGGTCAATATGGTATGAGAGTTGACTCTTTAAAAAATACTGATTTCGGCTTATACAAAATGAAAGATTCTGATTCATATATAAGGATTGAAATTACCTTTTTTGATAACACTAAAATGTATTTAAATCCATTAATAAGATATGATGATGAAAACCCACTTAAAATAAAAAGTGCACAAATAAATATTTTTTTAACTTTAGTTAATAAATTAATTTATCTTACTATAATAATTTTCTTTGCTTTTCTGATAATTTATTCCAAAAAGAAGCGTAAGCAAAAATCTAAAATTTTAGATTAATATAAAAATTTCAGATTCTTCTTTAAATTTCTTAATCGAAACACAAAATAATTCATCACATTCTTATCTTGGCGATATATTTTAATAGTATCTGGAGGTGAGATATTATCGAAATAGTCTTTATATAAATCTGAGGGATTTTTGAAGTCCCTTGATGAGCAAATAAAATAACAATCACTTCCCGGAGGTATTTCGCCTTTCTTCTCATTTATAAAGTAATAATTTCTTATACTTTCAATATTATTGAATGCGTATGTTTTATTTCCGATATAACGGGAAATATAATAATCGAAGTTTGCAGCAGGAAACCATCTAAAAGAAATTATATTAAAATCCGGATTAATTATTTTATTTCTTACATCATTTTCAGAAAGTTTAATAAATTCACTACGGAGTTGTTGCATACCGAATAAATCAAGTGAAACATCATCTTTACCAAGATTTGATACCTCAATGTGTTTTTTATCGGAATATATTACTCCTGTTCTCACCTGTATCAATGCAAGTAATACAGAAACAAGACACAGGAATAAAGCTGATAAAATTGAAATAGGTAAAAGTTTTGATTTCCCTTTTCTTGTTAATTTTTCATTGATTACAAGCGCAATTAATAAAATTAATCCTAAATAACCAGGAGCACTCCAATGCGGTAGTGTGCGCCTTGTCAGAGAAAATACTATAAAAAGCAGTATTATTGGTAAGCTTAATAAAATTATTAATATAATACTTCTGTTATTTCTTAATTCTTTATTTTTGATTATATAAATTAGAGATAATATTGCAAGAATAAATATTATTGGATTATTATAGAAGAATTCTCCAAATATTTCGGTTAAAAGATATTCAAATCTTATCCCTGCTTCAAATATATTAACCCTTTCTGTTTGAAAAGTAAAACTGATAAAATTATTTTTAATATTCCAAAATATTACAGGAAAGAATATTATTAAAGTTAGAATTAAGGAGATATAAGTTTCTTTTATTTTTAACCATCTTCTGTCAAAAAAAATAATATACAATATGATACCAAGCCAGAGAAATATTGCTGTATATTTAGAAAGCATCGCAAACCCAATGAAAATTCCTGCGAGAATTAAATTTATTTTGGCTGATTTTGTAATATCTTTAAGTAATATTGAATTAATTAGAAGTAAAATCGTGATCAACCAAAACAAAATTAAAGGAGTATCAGGCATGATAAAAATTCCTGCAATTACGAAACAATATATTGACGCATTATATAAAAGTGCAGAATAAAAGCCAGCAGTTTCATCTTTTAATTTTCTTGCTATTAAAAATATAAGAATTGTGTTTATTACTCCGATTATTATTGATGCTAATCGTATGAAAAACTCACTTTGAAATGTTAAGTTTAAAGTAAAAATATTAATAAGATACCCAACCATTGGTGGGTGATCAAAATGACTTAAATCCGGATATACGGCATAAAGCCAGTAATTAACTTCATCATTTCCCAGCTCTACTAATAATGAGGATATTGCCCGAATTATTAGTGAATATATAATTAATGAAACAAAGTAAAACCTGATTTTCTTATTTTTTATTGAATCAATCAGATGCAAGTTTTTTAGATTAAATAAATGATTACTATTTATATTGAAAAGTATAACAAAATTAAATCATTTAATAAGTATCATTTTTTTAGTAAAAGTTTTATTACTTATCTCCATTCTATAAAAATATATACCACTTGAAAGATTGCTTGCATCAAATTGTATATTATATTTTCCAGCATCTTTTCTTTCGTTCATAATTGTTGCGATTTCTAATCCTGAAATATTAAACACTTTTATTTTGACATATTCACTTACTGGAATTTGAAAACTTATTTTGGTTAACTGGTTAAAGGGGTTTGGATAATTTTGTTCTAAAATATAATCTTCAGGATTATTCTCATTTGAGGAAATGTGCAGTGGAGTACTGACAAGATTTCTTTGCCATACACCATTCCCGTGTGTTGTTGCTCTGAGTTTTCTGTTTGGAAAAGATATTGTTAAATCAAAAACTAATGAATATGGCATACCTGTTCTGAATTCTCCCCATGTTTGCCCACTATTTGTGGAAGCATATACTCCAAGGTCATTTCCTGTGTAGATAATATTCGGATATAACGGATCAATAATAACACATTGGTGTGGAACATTCGGTAGATTATTTGTGATATCTATCCAGTTGTTACCGGAATTGGTCGATTTGAATATATGACTGTTTCCAAAGCCGCCAAAGGTTACATAAACTTCTTTTGAATTATTAGGATTAATGCTTATATCAGTTGGGTATTTGTTTGGCATTGAGTTTCCGGTAATGTTAATCCAGTTTAATCCTCCATCAACTGAGCGGAATATTCCGGCTGGAGAACTTGCGGGTATTGTACCAACATATATTGTATCTGTTGTAAAATAAGATACCGCCATAGATAATATTTTTGCATTCATTATAGAATAACCGTAAGGACCTGTCCAGTTACCTCCTCCAGTTGTTGATTTATACATCCCTATACTTCCGGCATAAAGTACATTTGGATTGGATTTACAACAAATATAAGGAGCTACAAAACAATAATAAGAAGAACTACCAGAGTTCGGGGGTGAAACATCAGTCCAGTTAATTCCACGATTTGTTGACTTGTAAATATCTCCATAAACATATTCAGTATAAACAATATTGTCATTCAGTGAATTAACTGCACTACTTAAGCCATCACCCATAAAAGTTTTATACCAGGCAACGGAGCCCTGGTAAAATGCAGAGCGATTGTCCTGCAAACCACCAATACAATAATTAGAATCCTGAAATGAATTTGCAAAACTTGCATAAAACTGTGATGTTATATATCCACCATTACAGGAATAAAAAGAATTGCTTTCTGCAAAATTATTTGACCTATACAAACCACCGTCTGTAATTATATATACTTTATTCGGGTCTTTAGGATTTACCGCAAAGTTATGTACATCAGCGTGAACAAAATTAGCAGGACCCTCTGGTTGTCCGGGAGGCGTAGCTCCTGAATACCAGGAACTCCAACTTGACTTTGTAGAAAATGATGTGCCACCATTTGTAGATTTTTCTACATTGATTGTCCCAACCAATATTACATTCGGATTATCTGGTTTAACAATAATTCCATTGTTATACCAGCCTTGATTGCTACTTGGAACAGAAGTGGAACCTAATGTCCAATTTGCACCAGCATTTGTACTACGATAAAATCCAACGTAATTTGTTACATCATTACATATACTTACATATATATAATCCGGATTTCCTTTATACATATCAAGGTTAGCTTTACCTGACCAATCACCTGGTAATCCACCTGTTAACTTGAACCAATTAACTCCGGAATTTGTGGATTTAAAAATTCCCCTTTCATTTAATGGAGTTGGTGCATTATTTGTTAGGTTTCCTATGGATGCATAAACTATATTAGTATCAATAGGATTAATCATAATGTCAATTACCATTTTATAATTCAATATTTGCACCCAATTACCTCCTGCATTTGTTGATTTAAATATACCCTCACTTGTAGCAGCATAGAGAATATTGGAATTTTTAGGATTTATAATTATTTCCCATATTCCAGTTTGGTTTTGATAACTCCAATCGAGAGATTTATTCCAGGTTAAACCTCCATTTGTAGTTTTTAATATACCTATTCCATACATACCTCTTGTTACTCGTATATCAAGTCCGTTAAGGGAATATTGATAACCATAATTTTCTCCTGTACCAATATACATTATATTTGGATTAGCAGAATCAATTGCAATTGAACTAACAGCAAGAGATGGATACCCTGTGTTTACCATAGTCCAGGCTTCAGCACCTAAACCACCGGAAGTTGATTTCCATAATCCTCCTGAAGCAGAACCAATAAATATTATACCTGTATCAACAGGATGAACTGCAAGACAAAGACTTCTACCACCTATGTTATTAGGTCCAATCGATTCCCAATTATCGGGGAAGTCTTTATCAATTACATTGGATAAGTAGTTTTTAGAATATTCAAACGCTTTATAATATTCATCTGAGGGTACATCAACATCCGGATATGCTCTGATTTTACTTAACCACTGCAAAGATTCCAATGCACCTGAGGATTTTTTAATATTAGAATTTTTAGTAAAAAGATAAACGGGTAAAAACCCCATTAATAATATTAATATGATTATTATATTTATTTTAAATATCAGGTTTTTCTCTTTCATTTTAGATATTTTTTTAAATTAAACTTAATTTTTTGTTCTTTCAAAAACAATTCAGTAAGTCTATTATCAATATGTATAAGTCAATAAAAGTTTTAATTTTTGTTTTTGAATTAAATTTTATTAAAAATTAGTATTTAAATAAATTCAAAATCTATACTTATTGAAAATACAATTAATATTTAGTTGATAATTTTATTTGGCTCCTGATATCTATTAACAATTTAGAAAAGAATACTTACATTATTACAAAATTTATAAAATGACAATTTAATGATATTCATACTTATAAGGTTTCCCAAATGTATGTAATGGAAGTGTTTCTATCTATTAAAAATATATCTATGAAATTATTTTACTTTTATAGTTTTTTTTCTGTAAAATACGAATCAAAAGCCTATTCTGTTTCTTTTAGTATTTTTAATTTAAATTTAAGTTGTTATATTAAAAATGGCTGATTTACAATAATTGTCTTCATTAAAACAGCCTGAAATTAAATACAAAGAAAATGAAAAATACAATTTTAAAACTTTACTACAAGACATTGTTTTTATTGATGATAATATTTTTATTTTTTTCATTTGATAATTTGTTATATTCTCAGGAAGAAGGGGAGGACACTTTAAAATATCAAACCGAAGAACTTGTAATTACAGGATCTCGATATATGAAAAAAATTATTGATATTCCTTATTCAGTCTTTAGAGTAGATACGAAGGAGTTAAATTACGGGAGGAAGGTCTCTGCAAGGGATGTTCTTGCTGATGTTCCCGGGTTATTTTTACAGTCAAGATTTGGGACACATGATTTAAGAATTTCATTAAGAGGATATGGTACAAGATCAAGCTCTGGAATTAGAGGCGTAAGGATTTTGCACGATGGTATCCCGGAAACAGAAACTGATGGCGAAACCGTTATTGATGCTGTAGATTTTACATCTTTGGGTGGAGTTGAGGTTGTTAAAGGTAATATGTCTTCACTCTATTCAAGTTCTCCCGGTGGTGTAATTAATTTTATTTCTGATTTTTCTTTTAATGAATCATTTTTTACTTTAACAAATCAAATAGGTCAGTATAATTTTTATCAGAATGGTTTTAAAACAGGTATTAAAACTGATAACTATAGGTTCTTTCTATCTTATAGTTACAGAAATATTATTGGATACAGGAAGCATAGTGAGGAATATATACATCTTTTAAATTCAATATTTCAGGGCTATTTAGGAACAAAGACTTCTATAGATATATTAATTAATTATGTTAATGGATTAAATAGAATTCCAGGCTCTCTTAATGAAGTTGATTATAATAAAGATCCTTTTCAGGCACTGGAACTTGCTGTATCTCAGGATTTCAGAAAAATTACTGCTAAAGGTAGAGCGGGAGTTAGATTAAAAACATTCTGGGGGAAAGCAGAGAATAATGAACTGGAAATTACTGTATTCGGAGGATTAAAGGATCAGGATAAAACCGATGATATTAACTACACAATCTCTACGAGATATTCACTTGGTAGTTATGTTCGTTATACTAACAAAACTTATATAAATGGACGAAGAAATGAGTTTACAATTGGGGTTGATGCTTCGAGGCAAAGTGGTCCTGTTACGGAATTTAATAACATTTTTGGAAAGAAAGATTTAACCATTCAAAATCAGTTTTTAAATGTTTCAAATAATGTTGGATTTTATTTTCAGGAACAATATAATTTAATTTCTGATAAAATGGATGTTTACCTTGCTGGGAGATATGATATTACAAAATATTCAAAAAGCGCTTTACAATTTAATGGAATGATAGATACTTCCCGCATATTTCAAGCTTTTACCCCTAAGATTGCATTAAATTATAAATTGCTTCCATCTCTTGCTATATATACTTCTTATTCTCTTGGTTTTGATGTGCCCATTTTAAGTGAACTTGAAAATATAACAAGAGTAGGACCGTTATTGAATGCATTTTTAGAACCAGCTAAATCCAATAATTTTGAAATTGGAATAAAAGGAAATTTCCTTAATAAAGAATCGGAATTTATGAAAAAGATTTTTTTTGAAGTTACTTTATATAATTATTTTATAAAAGATGATATCGTCCCGTACACAATCAATAATGCCACATATTTTCGTACTGCTTCAAAAACAAACAGATTTGGTATTGAATTGGGTTTAATGACAGAACCTGTAGATAGAGTTGAATTTACGGTTAATTATATTTTTACCAATTTTAAATATGATGATTACTCCGCTCTTGTTATTACTCCTTCCGGAACTGTTTTTTATAATTTTTCCGGAAATTATATGCCCTCTTTTCCACAACATATATTTAATTTTATTTTTAATTATGAATGGTATATTTCAAAAGAACTGAACGGCTTATTACAATTCGATTGTGATTATCTTTCAAAAATGTATGTAGATGATGCAAATTCGAAATCAAGTGGTGATTATTTCTATGCTAATCCGCTTCTTGGAATTAATTTCACATATAAACATTTAAATATCCTAACTTATTTTGGCATTAAAAATATTTTCGATAGAAGATATGTAGGTTACATTAATATAAATGACTTTTTCGGAAGATATTATAGTTTAGGAGAACCAAGAAATATATTTGGTGGTTTAAATATTAAATTTAGTTTATGAAAATAAATTTAATAAAAATATTTTTCATTTTATCAATTATTAATTCTATCTACGGACAGGAACTTTTTATTGGGGATAGTTATAGGATTTATCCAAGTGATGTTACTCAAACCGAACCAGTTGTATCTGTTAGTCCTATTAATTCATTGATTCTTTTTGCAAGTGCAGTAACAATTAATACTAATAGTGGTTTTAAAAGTGAAGGAGTATATATTTCTACAAACGGAGGTTTGAATTGGTTCGGGTCTGATACTTGTAATGGCGAAAATATTTTCAATCATGGCGGAGATCCCGGAGTTGTTATTGATAAAAATGGAGTTTTTATATTAACACATATTGGTTCAATATTCTATGGAATGTATTCTCATTACTCACTTAATTCAGGAGCGAACTGGTCTACTGCTTATTCGATAATTACTCAACAAACAGAAGATAAAAGCTCAACTACTACAGATGTTATTCCTACAAGTCCTTATTATGGGAGAACATATATTTCTTTTGTTAGATTTGTTTCCCCGTTTCCAGTTATGGTTTCATACACAACTAATAGTGGAATTAGCTGGACAACCCCGCAGGCAATAAATAATCCTCCCCCTTCCCGATGTTCAGGAGGGTACGTAATTGTTGGTATGAATGGCAGAGTTTTATTGTGTTGGGCTGGGGTGAACAATGTAATACCTTACACAGAAGATTTTATTGGATTTGCTTATTCCGATGATGGTGGTGTGAATTGGAATTTGAATCAAAATATATTTGATGTAAATGGTATAAATGGAACGCTTCCATCAAAAAGTAATATCAGGGTTAATGGTTTACCAAGAATGGATATTGATTTATCTGGAGGTATAAGAAATGGATGGATTTATATAGTTACAACTGAAAAAAATTTACCTCCTGCTGGTTCTGACCCGGACATCATATTACGTTATTCATCAAATGATGGTTTGAGCTGGTCAAGTGGTATTAGAGTGAATCAGGATCCTTTAAATAACGGAAAAATACAATACTTCCCGGCAATTAAAGTTGACAATACTGGAGCTATTAATATTATTTTTTATGATGATAGAAATACATCTTCTGATTCAGCTGAAGTTTACTTAGCTCGTTCAACAAATGGTGGATCTACCTGGTCAGAGTATTGCATAAGCGGACATCGGTTTAAACCTAAACCGATAACAGGAGGTCCTTCGAGTTATCAAGGGGATTTTATATCACTTGAATTTACCAATAATAAATTAATTCCTTTATGGATGGATGATTATTCAGGTATTTATCAGATATGGACAGTACCTATTGATATTGGAACTTTTCTTGTTAAAGAAAATCATTTGAATAGTCCGGAGGATATTGTCATAAAAAAATGCTATCCTAATCCTTTTAATAATTCGATTAAAATAAGTTATTCAGTAAATCAATCGAGATATTATTTCATAGAAGTTTTTGATATTGCAGGTAAAAAAATAGATGTTATTACAGAAGGATTTATTACGCCTGGTAATTACAATGTTTATTGGAATGCACAAGATTTCCCTAGTGGGATTTATTTTCTTAGAATCAGTTCTTCGGAATATTCAGTGGCTACGAAAATTGTTCTGCTAAAATAGCACTAATTAAAGAGGAAAAATTATACTTTGTTATTAGACAGTTATATATGATTTATTAGGAGTAATAATCAAAACTCCTCTATTAAGAGTAATGAAATTTTAGCAAGATTTATATATAAGAAAAATTTTTAATACTGGAAAGAATTAAGAAGTGTATCTATTATTAAGAAATGAAAAGCTATTTATTTGAAAAAGAAGTAAAAACAAAAGCAGTTGAGTTTGTTGAATACCTTGCTAAAAATAATTTTAGTGCATCATTAGTAGAAGATTCTGTCCGGGATTATACAATTAAAATTTCAATTTTCAAATCAAATGAGCATATCGGTTATGTTTCTTTATATTATAAACCGACGAAGGATTCTTATACTTTAACCACAATTGAATTAAGGAAAGAATTTGTTGAAGAAATTGAATCTCTTTGGAATAGAATGACTGCTTCTTTTAGAATTCCTGTTTATGAAGACAGAGGTATTGAAATTGATGTTGATGGTGCATATAGAGATGGATACACAGGCTACGCAGCAATTATTCGCAAAGATGGTAAACCAATTTATTATATTTCAGGCGTAATGAGTCAAATAGAAGTTTTAGGCTCATATCAGGTTGCAGGCGAGTTAAATGCTGTTGTTGAAGCTCTTAAATGGTGTGAAAAGAACGGAATACAGGAAGTAAAAATTTATTATGATATGGAAGGTATTGAGATGTGGGCATCTGGAAGGTGGAAAACAAAAAAGGATATTACTAAAAATTATTCCGATTTTTTTAAGGATAACAAAATAAAAATTCAATGGATAAAAGTTGAAGCACATTCCGGTTATAAATGGAATGAGGAAGTTGATAGACTTGCTAAAAGGGTCATTACTGAATTCAAAAGAAAAAATAATTAGTAAACAATCCTATTTAATGATTTAATAAAAAATTAATACTTTTAATGTGGTTTAACAGGATTCAACTTTAAAATATGACTTTATTAAAAGTATTAATGAAATTATATTTTTCAAAAATAAAATTATGAATCGTATAATAAAATCTCCAAGAGGGACAAAAATTTCATGCAAAAATTGGCAGGCTGAAGCAGCAATGCGAATGCTTATGAATAATCTCGATGCTGATGTTGCAGAGCAACCCGAACAACTCATAGTTTATGGTGGCTCTGGAAAAGCAGCAAGAAACTGGGAATGTTTTGATGCTATTGTTGAAACTTTGATGACGCTTGAAAGTGATGAAACATTATTGGTTCAGTCAGGGAAACCAGTTGCAGTCTGGAAAACTCATAATAATGCACCAAGAGTTGTAATTTCTAATTCCCAAATTGTGCCAAAATGGGCAACCTGGGATGAGTTTAGAAGGCTTGAAGCTCTTGGACTTACTATGTATGGTCAAATGACTGCCGGTTCCTGGATTTATATCGGTACTCAGGGTATTCTTCAGGGGACTTACGAAACTTTCGGTGCTTGTGCAAAAAAATACTTCAATGGATCATTAGCGGGGAAGTTTGTTTTAACTGCCGGGCTTGGTGGAATGGGTGGTGCACAACCTCTTGCTGCAACTCTTAATGGCGCTGCTTTTTTAGGAGTAGAAGTAGATAAAGCGAGAATAAAAAAACGAATTGATACGGGTTATTGTGATGTAATGACAGAATCTCTTGATGAAGCTTTAAATATTGTTCTTCAAGCTAAAGAAAATAAAAAACCTGTTTCTGTTGGTTTGGTTGGAAATGCTGGTGAAATACACCCGGAAATTTTAAAACTTGGTATAATTCCTGATGTTCTGACAGATCAGACTTCTGCACATGATATGTTGAATGGTTATGTGCCTATGGGAATGAGTCTCGAAGAAGCATTAGACTTGCGGAAAAATGACCCGAAAAAATACCAAAAGTTAGCACGAGAAACGGCAGTTATACATTGTCGTACTATGTGGGAAATGATGAAAAGGGGTGCAATTGCTTTTGACTATGGAAATAATTTAAGAGGTGAGGCATTTGCAAATGGTTTTGAGAATGCTTTTGATATACCTGGCTTTGTTCCCGAATATATTCGTCCTTTATTTTGTGATGGAAAAGGACCATTCAGATGGGTTGCTTTATCTGGAGAACCTGAAGATATTTATACTACTGATGAAACAATTGCAGAAGCTTTCCCTGATGATAAACATTTACATAATTGGTTAAAAGCTGCAAGAGAAAAAGTTCATTTCCAGGGATTACCCGCGAGAATTTGCTGGCTTGGTTATGGAGAAAGAGCTAAAGCAGGAAAGTTATTTAATGATTTAGTTAAAAAGGGAAAAGTTAAAGCCCCGATTGTTATAGGAAGAGACCATCTTGATTGTGGTAGTGTTGCATCTCCGAATAGAGAAACAGAAAAGATGAAAGACGGCTCTGATGCTATTGCAGATTGGCCTATATTGAACTTTGCTCTGCATTGTATAGGCGGTGCAAGTTGGGTCTCTTTGCATCATGGTGGTGGTGTTGGTATTGGGTATTCTATCCACGCTGGAATGGTAATTGTTGCTGATGGTACAGAAGAAGCATATACAAGATTAAATAATTGTTTAACATATGACCCAGGTATGGGAATAGTCAGACATTCTGATGCAGGTTACGAACAGGCAATTCAAAACGCAAAGAAATTTGGATTGAGAATACCTATGTTAAAATAATATTATTTTTTATTCCCATTTGTTACAAAGAAAAGTGAGAATAAATTTTTCCCCTTCCTTACTAATACCAAAAATTCTTATCTCCTTTTTCATTATGTCAAAAACATAGATATATTTATTACCAGCGTCACTCTCTACATAATAGAAAGTAAGTTCATATTCATCCATATATTGTGAATCGATGACATAATATGTCGATTGCATTTTAGGTGTCGTATGAATCCAATAAGACCAGTCTTCGGAAATATCAAAAGTTGATAATTCGTCATACCCATAACAATCGTCATACTTTTCTGTACTATCATTATAATAGCAATATTCTCTATAATAAGCTTCTACATGTGCCTGTGAATAACATAATTGGCTCAATATTAAAAAGCTAAATAAAATTAAATATTTTTTCATTGCGATTTTTTTGTTTTTAATAATTAATTTTCATCTAAAAGTTTTTCTATGAATTGTATTATATTATTTCTTAATTTTTCAAAATGGACCCCTGTACTTGGTCCACTGAATCCAGTATATACTTTTCTTATTTTGTGTTTCCTATCAAGATATATAGTGGTGGGATATCCTTTAATATCTTTTAATACGGGTAAAATTTCAAGAACTGATTTCTTTCCAACCTCACCCGCATAAAGGAAAGTGTAATTTGCTTTAAGTTGCTCAGCAAATCTTTTTATTCTCTTAATTGATTCTGTTGTATCCTTAGTCTCGAAACAAAGACCTATAATTTCTAATCCGCGCGGATTATATATATTATATAATTCAGCAAACAATCTCGTTTCGTCCATACAATTTGGGCACCAGGAACCCATAATTTGAAGAATAACAACTTTATTAATAAATTTTTCATCACTTAGAGAAACTTTATTACCATTTATGTCAACGAGTGAAAATTTTATATCCATATCTGTCCTGACCTCGGTAAGTTTTTCGGGGTCCCGTAATTTTGCATTCTCATTTTTTTCTGCCCGCCATTTTTCTTTCCAGTTTGGTCCACCAATTAAAATACCGTTTTCAAGATTACCTTTATCAGAAATTTCAGCTTTAAAAAATAATGTATGTGAACCGTTAACACAGGAAAGTAAAAAATTCTTTCCCGATACTACACCTTCAAGATATCTGTAATCACCGGATTCTGTAAGAATTGTACCGGTAACTTTACCGTTTTGCTGCTTAAATTCTCCTATACCTATATTAGTATTTGAATCATCAGGGGAGAAAAATATTTCCCATTTTCCGGTTACATTTATAGCAGGTTCTTCATTAATGATAAATCTGTCTTTTTTACCAGACACAGCATAAAATGGAATGCTATATTTAGTACGACTTCCAAAATGTATATATTCTCCTGCGATTGAATCGCCTTTTATTATTTTAGCGATTATTTCATCTTTGAAAACCGGCATCTTAATTTTTAAAGAATCATTCTCTAAAATAATTTCATCAGTTTCAATCACTTCCTCTGCATTAAAAATTTTCATTGATATTTTTTTTGTATCAGGGTTGAACTCTAAGGTAAATAAAAATGGTAATTCATTTGCAGTGTTTTCTTTATCTATTAATAAAATACCCCTCCAATCTCCATATTGAAGTTCAACTTTTTTATTTGAACAAGAGATAAAAAAAATTGCAGTAAGAATTAATAGTAAAATTTTTGTAAAATTCATTAATTAAATTTTATTTAGATTAATATCAATAAAAAAATTTCTATATTCAATTAATAAATTACAACTTGATTTTTCATTTAAAAACAATAATTTTGTTATATGCGTATTTATGAGAATGAGTTAATAGCCCCTTATACTACAATTAATCTTGGTGGAAGAGCAAGATTCTTTTGTATTTGTAATAACGAGGATGAATTAAAAAAATCTATTGAGTTTGCAAAGGGAAATAACTATTCATTTAAAGTTATATCGGGTGGTAGCAATGTAGTCTTTCCGGATGATGGGTATAATGGTTTGATTATTCAATTATCGGGCGAAAAAATTTCTGTTATTGAAGATAATGATTTATATAAAATAGTTGAAGTCTGGGCAGGTACGAAATTAGATGATTTTATTAAATGGAGTATTGAAAATTCTCTTAGCGGTGTTGAATGTTTAAGTGGAATACCCGGCTCAATTGGGGCTACTCCTATACAAAATGTTGGCGCTTATGGTCAGCAAATCGGAGAGGTTATAAAAAGTGTAATTGCTTACGATGTTAATAATAATTCATATATTAATTTTAACAATGATGAGTGTAAATTTGGTTATAGAACCAGTATATTTAAAAAGAATTATAAAAATAATTTAATTATTACAAAAATTATAATTGAGCTATCCAAAAGAGATATTGATAATTATTCTTATAAGGATTTAAAGGAAGAAGATTGAAAAGTGTAATGGCTATGATAATTTTAATAGAAAAGAGAAATTGAATTTTATCCGCAACACTATATATAAAATCAGAAAACGTAAATCAATGATTTACGATAAGTCTGACCCTGATTCTATAAGTTGTGGTTCATTTTTTTTAAATCCCCATCTGAATGAAAGTGAATTTAAGAAATTTTACAAATTAGCAAAGGAAAAGAATTTAGATCCCCCCTATTTGAAAGATAATTCCGGATACAAAATATCCGCAGCATATTTAATAGAGAATTCAGGATTCCATAAAGGATATATTAAAAATGGTGCAGGTATTAGTAAAAAACATTCACTTGCTCTTGTTAATTATGGTTGTGATACCAAGACATTATTGAAATTAGCAGAAGAAATTAGAATTAATGTAAAAAATAATTTCGGAATTACCCTTGATATAGAACCAGATATAATAAATATGTAGGTAATATAAAATTTTTTGTTGAATAAATAAAAAATTATATCTAAATTATTTTAAAAAAAATAATATGAAAAAACTAACACTTTTATTTATTCTTATCCCATTAGTTACAATTTTCTCACAGGATAATTTTATCGGGCAATATACAAATACTGAAATAAGGAACGGTATAACTTATTTCAGGAATATTACTATACCACTTGAGAATCCATATAATAAAAATATTGGTAATGAAACTTATCCCATTTACAATGATAATTACAATGGGTCGGAAATAAGATGGTTTTTCCAGGATGCGACGGCAATTTGTAATGATGCTGTAATATCAGCAAATGGTTTATATTCAGTGGTTGGGTGGGCATTAAATAATAAAAGGATGTCTCTTTACGGAAATGTTAATAATATTCCGATATGGCAATATCAAACCGCATCAGCAGGTAATAGAAACTATGTTGCAGTTTCTGATACAGCAGCGGTAATTGCTTTGAGTTCTTATCATAATTTTTTACTTTTTAATAAAACATCTAATGTACCTTTCTTTAATTATGATTTAACTGCAACTCCCGATACCGGTACCGGTGGACCTATTGATATTACTTCAAATGGAGAATATTTTATCGCTGCGGCAAATAGATCCGATTCAAGCTGGGTATATTGTTTTAATAAAAATTCAAATGTTCCGCTTTGGAGACTACGTGTTGGGGGATTGGTTTATGGAGTAAGAATTGCAGGTGCAGATTCGCTTGCAATTATAAGTACATATAATGCTTATTGGGTTGTTAAAACTATTTCAGGTGAAATCCGAGCTCAGGGTCCGATAACAGATGGAACACAAATGACTCAGGGGATTAGTGGTAACGGAAACTATATTGCTCTTGTAAATTATAAAGGGTATTTAAGGGTTTATCAATGGAATGGAACTTCGTATAATATTGTATGGCAATTTCAGGAACCGCCTGGCTCATATTATAATTGGGTAACATCTGTGGATATTTCCTATGATGGTACTTATATTGCTATTGGAACACTGATTTTTTTAAGTTCAAGTTCTTACGATGGTAGAGTAAGATATTTTAAAATTTCTAATGGTTCAGTTCCACTTTGGACATTCAGCGGATTAGGAGATGAAGTAGAGTGTGTTCGGATTTCAAAAAATAATAAGATTTTAGTCGTTGCATCGTGGGGCTCGCTAAATAATTTAAAAGAAGACCTGGTAATTTTTAGGGCAGATCCAGGTAATGGAAATCCGCTCTTCGGAGTTAATACTCCGGGTTCTTCTTTTGTTTGTGATGTTTCCGATGATGGTACATCTGTTATCGGCGGAGGAAAAGCGGTTCATGCACGAATTATGGGCTCTGGTGGCACTTTATATAATATATTTGTGGATACAACCACTCCTGTTGGAATTAATAACAAACCCTCACTTTTACCTGCTAATTTAGTTTTAAAACAAAACTATCCTAACCCCTTTAATCAGAATACAATTATTGAATTTGAGATTCCGGAATTACTTAATAATAATTCAGTAATTCTTACTGTATATGATATTCTTGGAAGAGAAATAAAAACTCTAATTAATAATAATATAAAAGCTGGTACTTATAAAGTTTCTTTTGATGCTAACGATTTACAATCAGGAGTTTATTTCTATAAATTATCCGTTGGAAATTATTCTCAGATAAAGTCTATGGTGTTATTGAAATAATATGCTTTAGTTTTTTAAAATTAATTTTTCTTTTCAATCTTTGCCCACGTATCTTTTAATGATACTGTTCTGTTAAATATTTTATAAGTATCGGTTGAATCAGGGTCAACACAAAAATATCCCAGTCTTTCAAATTGAAATTTATCACCTGCTTTTGCGTTAATAAAGTTTGATTCAATGTAACAATCGTTTAATATTTTTAATGAGTTTGGGTTTATAAATTCTTTAAAATCTCTGTTTTCAATCGCTAAGGGATTTTCAACTAAAAATAATCTATCGTATAACCTTACCTCTGCTTTATATGAATGAGAAATAGAAACCCAATGTATAGTTCCCCTGACTGTTCTTTTACAGGCTGAACCGCTTCTTGTCTCAGGGTCATAAGTGCAATGTAATTCTTTGATATTACCATCATCATCTTTTATAACTTCATTGCATTTAATAATATATGCATATTTTAAGCGGACTTCATTACCAGGATATAGTCTGTAAAAATTTTTGGGAGGATCTTCTCTAAAGTCATCTCTTTCAACATAGATTTCTCTTGAAAAATATATTTTTCTTTTTCCCATGCTTGGGTCTTCCGGATTATTAACCGCTTCTAATTCTTCTACTTTGTCTTCGGGATAGTTTGTAATTACTATTTTAAGCGGATTTAATACAGCCATAACTCTCTGAGCCCTTTTATTTAAATCTTCTCTGATACTATGCTCTAATAGTGCCACATCTGTTAAAGACTCTCTTTTTGAAATACCGATTTTGTCTGCAAAATTTCTGATAGATTCCGGTGTATATCCTCTTCTTCTCAATCCACATATTGTTGGCATGCGGGGATCATCCCATCCTGAGACATAACCCTCTTCAACCAGTTCAAGTAATTTCCTTTTACTCATTATTGTGTAACTGAGATTTAAACGAGCAAATTCGATTTGTCTTGGCCTGTTTTTTAGCTCAAGAGCTTCAAGAAACCAATCATATAATGGACGATGAATTTCAAATTCAAGAGTGCATAGTGAGTGTGTTATTCCTTCTATCCAATCTGACAATGGATGAGCATAATCATACATAGGATATATACACCATTTATCACCAGTCCTGTGGTGAGTTACTCTTTTAATTCTATAAATTACAGGGTCTCTCATATGAATATTCGGAGATGACATATCTATCTTAGCCCTTAAAACATATGAACCATCTTCAAATTTTCCCTCTTTCATTTTTATGAATAAGTCAAGACTTTCTTCTATTGGACGGTCTCTGTAAGGAGATTCTTTCCCGGGTTCTGTTAATGTACCTTTATGTTCTTTTATTTCTTCAGGAGAGGAAGGATCAACATAAGCTTTTCCTTTTTTAATTAATTCTATTGCAAATTCATATAAAGTTTGGAAATAATCTGATGCATAAAACATTCTATCCCCCCAATCAAATCCAAGCCATTTTACATCTTCTATAATTGAATCGACATATTCTATATCTTCTTTAGTCGGATTTGTATCATCAAATCTTAAATTGCATAATCCGTTGTAATCTCTTGCTATTCCAAAATTAAGACAAATTGCTTTTGCATGTCCAATATGTAAATACCCATTTGGTTCTGGTGGAAAGCGGGTATGAACTCTTCCGTTATTTTTATTATTTTTTAAATCTTCCTCAATTATTTCTCTTATAAAATTCGTGTTAGAATTCGAATTACTATTCATAAGCTTCTTGTTTAGTTAATAAATTTAATCTAAATTATAAATAATTACAGTATTAAAAATTATTTTGATACTTTTCTAAAAACCTGTTAATTCTACTAATAGTTTTTTCTTTTCCGATTAATAATATAATTTCCAGTATCCCTGGTCCTTCTGTCGTTCCAGTGACTGCCAATCTTAAAGGTTGAATGATTTGCGACTTTTTAATATTTAATTCAGCTGATATCCTTTTTAATTCTTCTTCAAGGTTTTCCTTTGTAAATGATTGCATAATTTTTAATTCATCTTTAAATCTGGTTAGAATTCCTGTTGTTGTTGGATTCCATATTTTTTCCACTAAATTAAAATCGTAATCTTGTGGTTCTTCGAAAAAATAATATCCTTTTTCATACAAATCTCTGACAAATGTAATCCTTGGTTTCATAATTGTAATTATATTCATTAGATATTCATCTGAGTAATCTTCATTTGAATATTTAGAGTTTTTTAATTCTTCTCTGAGCATAATCAGAAGTTCAAAACCTTGTTTTTTCCTTAAATACTCTGCATTTATCCAGTTTAATTTTTCTATATCGAATATAGCACCTGACTTATGTACTCCTTCCAGAGTAAATTTATCAATTAATTCTGTAATTGAATAAATTTCCTGTTCGTCTTTTGGATTCCAGCCAAGTAATGCTATGAAGTTAATTAGTGCATCCGGTAAATATCCTTTACTCTTATAATCTTCAACAGCAACATCACCTTGTCTTTTACTTAATTTTGAACGGTCTTTATTCAAAAGAAGAGGAAGATGAGCAAAAATTGGTAATTCCCAGCCAAATGCTTCATATAGCAATACATGTTTTGGAGTTGAAGGTAACCATTCTTCCCCTCTTATTATATGAGTTATTTTCATTAAATAATCATCGACAACATTTGCAAGGTGATATGTTGGGTATCCATCTGATTTTATTAAAACCTGGTCATCTATTAAATCGCTTAATATCTGTACTTCTCCTCTTATAAAGTCATTAAATTTTATAGTCATTCCGGGTATAACATTTAGCCTTATTACATGGGGAACCCCTGCTTGTAGATTTTTTTGCACTTCATCTTCAGTTAGCGATAAGCATTTTTTATCATATTTTGTTACGGGTTGTTTCTGTTTCTGCTGTTCCTGTTTTATTGCATTTAATCTTTCTTCTGTGCAGAAACAGTAATATGCTTTCTTTTTATCAATAAGGTATTTTGCATGTTCATGATATATCTCAAGCCGTTCAGATTGGAAATATGGAGCATAATCTCCTCCTTTATAGGGACCTTCATCATACTCGATTCCAACCCATTGAAGAGTTCTTATAATATTTTCGACTGCACCTTCTACCTTTCTTAATCGGTCAGTATCTTCTATTCTTAAAACTAATTTTCCGTTATTATGCTTGGCAAATAAAAAATTATATAAAGCAGTTCTTAAATTTCCTATGTGTACAAACCCTGTAGGAGAGGGTGCATATCTAACTCTTATGTCTTTCTGCATATTCTGTAATAATGATTACTGCAAATTAAAAATCATATACTTAACATTAAATATAGAAACAGAGAACATTAATTTATTTTTCTTTGGCTTTAGAATGATTTTTTTATGTTAATTTTTAAGTAAGTATATTTTAAATTTTTGTAATAATAGATTTTATTTTTACTATAATTTTTATAGGTTTAATTAAAATGCTCTTTGTTTTTTTGTTTGATTAATGTTTTGTAATTTAATGATTATAATTATTTTTATATAATGTCAATTCAAGTTTATATTATGAGAAAAATAATTTATACTTCAATAATAATTTTGTTTCTCTCCCGAATTCTTTTCTCACAACCTAATAATTGGATTTCTATTGGAGGGACAGGTAATACAATAACTCGTTTGCATTTTAATAGTGCGGGTGATACCTTATTTGTTGGTACAATCGAAGGATATCGATTTTATTCCTTGCATTCATTCAATTGGGAAATCAGAGAAATGACCGGATATATTGGCAGAACAGTTTGGGCAATTTCTACTGTCCCTGGATTTTATGGACGGATTATAACAGGACGGGTTAATGCTTTTTTTAAAGGTTATATTGAGTTAAATGAAAATTTTAGTACTCAAGGCACTATTGTTAGAAATTCTCAGGGTGGAAGATTTACTGATATTAAATATATTCCTAATAATCCATCTATTATTTTTGCTTGTGGCTGGAGTGATATAACCCCCGGAGACCTTGTAAAATCTACTAACGCAGGTCTGAACTGGGTTTTACTTTCTGGCTATTTACATACTGCAATGACTGAAATAGCAGTTAATCCCTTAATCCCAAATGAATTGTATGTTTCTGGTGATGCTAAAGTTACAAAATCAACAAATAGTGGTGAAACCTGGTTCAATTCAAATAACGGATTACCATCGAATTTAGGATGTTATTGCGTCTCAATAAACCCTTTCAATCCGAATATTCTTTTAACTTCAAATGATAGCGGAATTTATAGAAGTACGGATTCTGGTCAAAATTGGATTCGGGTTTATAGCAGTGCTGTATGTAGAAGGTTTGCTTATCATCCATCAATTTTAGGATTTGTTGCAGGAATTACATTTTCTCCTTATAAAGTTTTGATTTCTACAAATTCCGGATTAAATTGGGCTGATTCTACCGGTTCCTTTCCGGGTAATAATATGGTTGACCTTGCATTTAGCAATTATGATAATAATATTTATGTTGCTTCTTCAACCTCGGGAATTTTCAAAAGACATTATTTGATAACAAATACAAAAGGTAAAAATACTGCTTTACCTCATAAACTAATTTTACATCAAAATTATCCTAATCCTTTTAATAATTATACGATAATTAAATTTTCAATACCCTTAAAAAATTCTTATAGCAATAATTTATATAATGTAACATTGAAAGTTTATGATTTACTTGGAAAAGAATTGCTAACAATCTTAAATACTAAACTTACATGTGGAAATTATTCTATTAGGTTGGATGCATTAGATTTCAATAGTGGTATCTATTTTTATAAATTAACGGTAGAAGAATTTTCAGAAATTAGAAAGATGATTTTAATAAAATAAATTTATATTATGAATAATAATCAGAAAAATTCTGAATTAAAAGAAAGAGAAATAAAAGGCATTCCTTCAACAGAAAGAATTAAAGCAATGAGGGACCGTTACTTATCTGAACCGATTATGATAGATGCTGAATACATTAAACATTATACTGACGCTCATAGAAGAACTGATGGTATGAATGTACTTGAAAGAAGAGCTGAATGCCATGCTTATGCTATCGAAAATATTACTCCTGTTATAAGAGATTTTGAACTATTTGTTGGAAGTAAAACAAGGTATGTCAGAGGAGCAATTCCTTATTGTAATTATGCAACTCAATATATTTTGAGAGAGTTCAGAAATGAAGAGCAGGAAGCGCAGGATAAAGTAACAGACATTGGTACAGGAGGTGGAATTGCAAAAGCAAAAACGTTAGCAGAAAGTGGTGATTATGATTTCTTTTCTAATAAATTTTTATTATCAAAGGAAGATAAAAAATGGTTGAAAGAATGTGCGGAATATTGGGTTGGAAAGTGTATGCAGGATGTTGGTGACAATCTCTGGAAAACAGTTTTTGATAAAGCTGATTATATTGAAGAGGGGTGGCAAGCAGTTCTTTATACCGCACCACACGATCCGGCTCCTGAAGGTAGATATGTATTGGATTTTGAGACTGCATTGTCGCAGGGGTTCATTAAGATTATTGAACGAATGAAAAACAAAATAAAAGAGACAAAAATAACTGATTATAAATCAGCAGAAAAAGTTTATTTCTGGCGTGCAGGTATAAGAGCTCTTGAAGGTACGATTAAATGGGCGAACAACTATGCTAAAAAAGCGCTTGAAATGGCAGAAAAGGAAAAAAATGAAAATAGAAAAAAGGAATTACTTGAAATAGCAGAAAGGTGTAAGCATGTACCTGCAAATCCTCCCCGTGATTTTAAAGAAGCAATGCAGGCATTCTGGTTTATATATCTTGCCGGGCATATAGAAGGTTCTCAATTAGGGTACAGTCCCGGAAGGTTTGACAGATATATGTATCCCTATTATAAGAAAGATATTGACTCCGGAAAAATTACTAAAGAAGAAGTGCTTGAATTATTAGAAGCATTAAGAGTTAAAATGACGGAGATTGAATATGTCGCATCTTTCTCTTGGGCTGGACTCGGTTCTGGTAATTTATATCAAAATATGATTTTAGGTGGAACAGATGAAAGGGGACACAGAGGGGATAATGATTTATCTATTTTAATTCTTCAGGCAGCAATAAATTGTCAGACTATACAGCCAACTTTATCAATTTGGTATGATGATAGTTTAAGTAATGAATTTTTATTAAAAGCAATTGAATGTGTAAAGACAGGATGTGGATTTCCCGCATTCTTTAATCTGAAAGTTTATATTCAGCACGAACTTCAGAAATGTAATTTACCTCTGCCAGTTATTCGTAAATATGCAGCAATGGGTGGATGTACAGAACCAACTCTTGAAGGTATGAGTTATGGAATAGTACAGGCTGGCTTTATAAATCATATGAAATTATTTGAACTTGCATTAAACGGTGGTAAAGATCCGAGAACAGGTCTTCAGTTTGATAAAACAGATATACCGAAAAATTACGAAGAATTAATGTCTGCTTATAAGTTTCATTTACAAAATGCAATAAATAATTGGCAATTGTATTGGAATATTGTTATGGCAGCTCATAGACAGACATGTAATCTGATTTATTCTTCTGTTCTCATAAGAGATTGTGTGGAGAGAGGTCTTTCACTTGATGATGGTGGTGCTATCTGTAATGGAACCCCGACAACATTAAGTACAGGAATGGTAAATGTTGCAAATTCATTTTCCGCAGTTAAAAAACTCGTTGAAGATGACAAAGAATGTACACTTGATGAGTTAAAATATGCCTGTAACAATAACTGGGAAGGTTTTGAATTACTTAGAAAAAAAGCACTTGATGCTCCCAAGTGGGGTAATAATGATGATTATGTGGATAAAATTTATGAAGAACTTTTTGATGCTTATTGTGAATATGTCAGCAGAAATGATAATTATCTCGGAAAACCTTATGATCCTTCAATGCTTGCAATTAGTACTCATACGCCATTTGGTAAGGTATGTGGGGCATCACCCGACGGTAGATTAGCAGAAGAAGCATTATGCGATGGTGTTACTTCACCTTATCCTGGAACGGATAAAAACGGTCCGGTGTCAGTTTTATTATCAGCAGGAAAAATAGACCATACAAAAATCAGAGGTGGACTTCATAATATGAAATTTCATCCTTCAGTTTTAAAAGGAATTCAAGGTTCTAAAAAGTTACTTGCTTTAATTAAATCTTACTTTGACCATCTTGGATTTCAATTACAATTCAATATTGTTGATAGTGAGATGTTAAAAGAAGCACAATTACATCCTGAAAACTATCGTGATTTAATAGTGCGTGTTGCAGGCTTCAGTGCTTTCTTTGTAGAATTAAGTAAATCTATTCAAGACCAGATAATTGCCCGAACAGAACATTCTTTATAAACAAAAGTATATCATTTTGAACGCAATCATATTCAATATTCAGGAGTATTCATTACAGGATGGTGAAGGTATAAGAACTACAATTTTCATTAAAGGATGTCCTTTGAAATGTCTTTGGTGTTCTAATCCCGAAGGTCAGGATTTTAGGTTTGAAATAATGTATAATAAAATGCTTTGTAAAAGATGCGGAACATGTTATAAAGTTTGTTCTCATAATGCTATTGAATTTGATGTAGAAGGATACCCTGATTTTAATAGAGATATTTGTAAAAATTGTTCTGATTATATTTGTACGGAAAATTGTTTAAATTACGCTATAATAATATCTGGGAAAGAATGGACCCCTGAAAAACTATTCGACAGAGTAAAAACAAATTCTATTTTCTACAGAAATTCTGATGGTGGTGTAACTTTATCTGGTGGAGAACCTTTATTTCAGCATAAATTCGTTTCAGAATTTGTTGAATTCTGTACAAAGGAGGGAATTTCAATTGGTGTCGAAACTTGCGGAATGTTTGATTGGGATAAAGTTAGTTTGTTTGTTGATAAATTCGATTTTATTTATTTTGATATTAAATGTGTAGATAGGGAATTGCATAAACAAATTACAGGATGTGAAAATGATACTATATTAAATAATTTAAGAAATTTATCAAAAATTTGTAAAGATAAAATTACAGTTTCCATTCCTCTTATACCTGTATTTACTGCTACTGAGAAGAATATTAAAGATATAATTAATATTTGCAAAATTAATGGGATTGAGAAAATCCGTCTAATCCCATTCCATAATCTTGGAGAATCTAAATATACTTCGTTAGGTAAAAAGTACTCCTTAAGTAAGCTTACAGGTCTTGATGAAATACAGATTCAAAATTATGTGAAAATAATTTCAGAATCTAATATTTCCTGTAGCGTAGAATAATTAAAATTATATAACTTAAATCAAAAAGTAATCAGTCTTGTAAACGCCTTATTATTCCAAAAACAAATTACTTATTAAAATCAATAATTTTCTCTGTGTTTGAAAAGTCTTCATGAACAATGTGTCCATTCAAAACAGTTAAAATTGCTTTTACTTTATATAATTTTTCTTTCGGGAAATTATCTGATAATATATCATCTGATAGCATTACGAAATCTCCATAAAAGCCTGGTTTAAGTTTTCCTATTTTGTTCTCCATCCAGGAAGCATAAGCAGGGTAAACAGTATAAGTTTTTAGTGCTTCTTCTACTGATAATAATTTAAGTCTCCAAAGACCTTTATAACCTTCAAAGTCTGTACCATTAACAAGTATATGTATTCCAATAAGAGGATCCATAGGGGCAAGAGGAAAATCACTTCCACTAACAACAATTGCTCCATTATCAAGTAAATCTTTATATGGATTGAAGACTTCATCAAGTCGTTCAATCCCAAATTTATTTAACATATGCTCTTGAAAAGTTTTATCTGGGTAACTGACAATTGGATTCATACTTGCGATTATACCAAGTTTTTTGAATCTGGGTAAATCACTTTTGATTATAAATTCCGAGTGTTCAAATGTATGTCTTCTTTCCTTATCTGGATTTTTCATAATTATTTCTTCCATAATATTCATACATTCATTTAAAGCTCTATCACCATATATACTAACATTTATCTGCAAACCGAGTGAATCAGATATTTCAACCTGTTTTCTGAAATAATCCATATTATAAGAAGGTTTCCCAGCGTCTCCACTACCGTCTGAATAAGGTTCAAACATCCACATCCATCCTTCAATAGGCAAATCGATGTATAATTTTACTATATTAGTTCTAAGAAAATCTTTTGGCAAATCAGAATTTTTAACTTCAACACCCCTATCATAAAACTTTTTTAAATCTGATAATTCTGAATAATATGTAAATAAATTATCAAGGTGAGCTCTGACAGGTAATGAATTGTTCCTTAATATTTTTTCATATACTCTTGTAATGTCGATATCACCATCTTTAGCCCATATAGAAGTTACACCAAGTTTAGGATATTCTTCAAGAATAAGTTGTTGAATTATAACCTGTTCTTCAAATGTATATGGTTTTACTCTTTTGAAAACATTGAGCATTAAACCGTGAGTTGCCCCATATTCGGTTTCTTCAAGATAACCTGTGGCAAGTCCGGTAACAGAATCTCTTTCGATTTTCCCTTCACCTCTGAATTCAGGGGGATCTTTTTCAAGTGCACCTGCAATTTCAAGGGCTTTTGTATTACACCAATGTGTATGACCATTATGTTTTACAAGGTAAACCGGTCTGTCAGAAACTATTGAGTCAAGTATTTGTCTTGTAGGTTTTTGACCGTCCTTAAATATATGAGAGAACCATCCAAAAAATCTTGGGAATTTATCTTCAGGATGTTCCTTGATATAATTTTTTACTCGGTTTAAAACCTCATCAAGAGTCTTTGCCCCAAACAAAGTTGGAGCTTCAGGGCTTGTAAGGATATAAGGAGAATGCGGGTGTGTATGTGCATCCCACATACCGGGTACAATAAGCTTTCCCTTTGCATCTATTACTTTTCCTGATGGTGAATTATCATCCATAGATATTATTATGCCATCTTTAATGGCCATTGAAGTTTTCCATTTATCAACAGAATCCCCCGTCCATATACGTGCATTTATAATTGTTATATCACCGCCTTTTTTATTTATTCCCTTACTTGTAAAATAGAAGTAAAAATCCCACCTGAAAAAATACCCAATGATTATTAGGATAATAATAACCGAAGTAATTATTATCCATTTTTTAGATTTTTTTTTTCATAATGTAAGGTTTTGTTAATAAATAAATATTTTTTATAAATACAGCAGTAACAGAAAACTTTCTGGAAAATAATAAAAAAAATTAGTTTATTCAATTTTATTGTTTTAAAGTTATTTATGATTACCAGGCTTAATAAGTATCTGAAAATTATATTCGATATATTTAGTAATATGTGTAGAATTCTGTGTGAGAGATTACCTCAAAAATTTATTCAGAAGTTTAAGAAATTTTTTTAAAAAAATCATTTTAATAAGATATATTAATTAATTAGCTAACTTGAATTGTCAATATTCTGAGTTTGAGAAATTTATTTAACTTAACGGTAATTTAAAAATTTCTTTATTTTTCTTTTATTTCGCATAGATTTTTTTGAAAAAACAAATTAATTTGATAATAAAATTAAATTATATAATTATGAATAATAAAATTTATTTATTAATTGTTTTTGTTTTTTTATTTTCTTTTTCAGCTTATCCGCAAACCTTATTAATAGAAAATTTTAATTATCCTGCAGGTGACTCTATAGGTGCTCATGGTTGGGTCGCTTTTAGTGGCGGTGTTAATAATATTTTGGTAAAATCACCAGGATTGGTCTATACAAATTATCCTCTCTCAGGTATAGGAAATTGTTGCAGGTTAAGTAATAATGGAATTGATAATTATAAAAATTCTTCAACCATTATTACTTCTGGTTCTGTTTATGTGTCTTTTATGGTTAAAATTGATTCTGTTCAACCAACCGGAGATTATTTTCTTGCTTTACTTCCTTCTAATTCAACCACTAATTATTTTGCAAGGGTATTTGCTAAAGATACTTTAGGAGCGGTTTACTTTGGTGTCTCAAAAAGTTCTATAAGTTCAACTAACTTACCTGCATGGGGAACTACCGGCTTTAGTCTTGGCACAACATATCTTGTTATTGTTAAATATACTTTTAATTCTGGTTCCACTACTGATGATGAAGTAAGACTTTATGTATTCACATCTCCCAATTTACCATCTACAGAACCAGCTACACCTTACGCCGGACCTGTAACGACTACTCAGACTGACCCACAGGATTTTGGAAGGGTGGCATTAAGGCAGGGAAGTGCGACAATAGCACCATCATTAGATTTAGATGGTATTAGGACTACACTTACCTGGGGTGATATCTTAGTCAATTTAAAGAACCAGCCAGCTTATGTTTCAGGTTTCGAATTAATGCAGAATTACCCGAACCCGTTTAATAATGAAACAATAATAAAATTTACCTTACCTTCATTAAATTATTATGGTAATGTTTCACTAAAAGTTTATGATTTACTTGGTAAGGAAGTTTTAACTTTATTGAATGAACCTTTGGAAGCCGGTTCATATGAGTATAAATTTAATGCATCAGAGCTATCAAGTGGAACTTATTTCTATAAGTTGTCCGCAGGTGATTTTTCTGAGATTAAGAAAATGGTTCTTATAAAATAGAAAAGATTTTTTCTATATTATTTTCTATATTATTTTCTATATTATTTTCTATATTATTATAAGAATTATTAAATGTAAGAAAGACTTTTGTTTGCTTCTTAAATAATAAAGTGTTTAGTATTGAATGTTTTAAAGGGGCAAGACACTTTTATTATTTTTGTTGTGATTAATATTTTATAATTAGATTTGTTTAAATATCAAAATTTTATAAATTATATAAAATTAACTGTAATGAGAAGATTTTCATTTTTCTTTTTTGCTATTATTATTTGTCTTATTTCAAATACAGGAGAACCATGTACTACAGCTATAATATCTGGTAAAATTACTCCAGATGGCAGACCTTTACTATGGAAAAACCGGGATACCGATAATCTCAATAATAAATTAATGTATTTCAGGGAAGGTAATTTAGATTATATCGGCATTGTAAATTCAAACGATTCTAATGGTAACGAGATATGGATTGGTATGAATAATGCTGGCTTTGCAATAATGAATTCCGTAGCTGCTAATCTTGGATTATATGATACAGTAAAGTATAAAGATAAAGAAGGCATTATTATGAAACTTGCATTAAGGGAATGTACTACTGTTGATGATTTCGAGAAACTTTTGAATACTTTAAATAAACCTCTTGGTGTTGAAACTAATTTTGGTGTTATTGATGCTTATGGTAATGCTGCTTATTTTGAGACTCATCATTGGGGATATGTTAAGTTTGATGTTAATGAATCACCGGACGGATATCTTATTAGAACAAATTTTGCATTTTCAGGTGTTGAAGATAAAGGACAGGGATATGAGAGGTATCTGATTGAAGAAGAATTATTCAAGGATGCATATAATAAAGGAAATTTAACTCTTCAATTTATATTACAGGATGCAGCAAGATGTTTAAAACATGGATTAACAAAAGTTGATTTAAAAAAACAATGTTCATTTAATCCCGATGATGATATTTTTGTAAACTTTGCAGATTTTATTCCGAGATATTCAACCTCTGCATCAGTTGTTATCCAGGGAGTCAGAAAAGGTGACAATTCTGACAAAATGATTATGTGGACAATACTTGGATTTCCTCCCTGTTCTGTAGTTTACCCCGTCTTTTTTAATGAAGAAAAACTTTTACCTTCAATTCTATCTGCAGAATCGGGAAATAATGCATGGCTCTGTTCAAAAGTGTTAGAAGTAAAAGATAAGTGTTTCCCAATAAAAAGAGGAAGGGGTACAAATTACATTAAAATAAATGTTTTATATAATTTATCGGGTTCCGGAATTATGCAAAGGCTGATGATTCTTGAAAATGAAATTTTAAGGAATTCTGAAGAATTCATTAATGACTATTTTAAAACTGGTTTATCCATAGATTTATTAAAGAAATATTACAATTCTAATGATGAAAAAATTATCAATTACTTTAATAATTTATTAAAATAAAAATGAAAAAATTATTAACTTTAAAATTATTAATTATCTTATCTACTTTATTCATTCAGCAAGGGCTCTTTTCGCAAACACCAAAACATTCTTTTGATGTATTGAATTATCAATTATATTTTGATATATACAACTGTTTCAAGTCCCCCTATCCAAGAAGTTTTATTGCAAATAATAAAATAACTTTTAAAGTAGATTCCACATTGAATAATATAAATCTTAATGCAGTAAATACTTCTCTTGTAATTGATTCAGTAAAATTATTTAATGGACCTGCGTTAACATTTACTCATACAAATAATATTTTGAATATTATTCTTGACAGAACTTATAATCCCGGGGAGACAGTAAATGTAATAGTTTATTATCGTCATAATAATGTTATTGACAATGCTTTTTATGTTTCAAATGGGATGGTGTTTACAGATAGCCCACCTGAAGGTGCGAGAAAATGGTTCCCTTGTTGGGATAAACCATCGGATAAAGCAACGGTTGATATAACTATAAAGGTACCTTCGAATGTTCGTATAGGTTCAAATGGAAGACTTGCAGATTCCACAGTAACAGGCGATACTATATATTATCACTGGATTAGCAGAGACCCGGTTGCAACTTATTTAGTGGTTATGACCGGAAGAGTAAATTATAACATTGATATTATTTACTGGAAAAGACCATCTAATCCAAATGATAGTATTCCCACAAGATTTTATTTCAGTTCTGGTGAAAACTATACACCTATAAAGAATATTATGAATGTAATGCTTTCTTATTTTTCTGCAAAATTTGGAGAATATCCTTTTGAAAAAGCAGGATTTGCAACTGCTGCTTCGGGTTCTGGTTTTCAATGGGCTGGAATGGAAAATCAAACCTTAATTACTTTATGTTTCAATTGCTGGTCTGAAAATCTTGTCGTTCACGAATTTTCTCATATGTGGTTTGGTGATATGATTACCTGCGGGACATGGGCAGATATATGGTTGAATGAAGGATTTGCAACTTTTATGGAAGCAATTTGGAAGGAAAGAACAGGAGGATATACTGCTTATAAGAATGATATTAATTCTAAAGCTGGCACCTACTTCTCTCAAAATGCAGGTTTCCCGATTTATGTCCCCGCATGGCAAAATTATACACCTTCTATTGATTCCTTATACCATTATGGGATTATTTATTGTAAAGGTGCTTGTGTTTTGCATCTCTTGAGGTATCATCTTAATGATTCTATTTTCTTTTCTATTTTAAACTCTTATGCTACCGATACGAATAATTTTAAATATAAAAATGCTACTACAAACGAATTTAATCAACTATGTAATCAAATAAGCGCTCAGAATCTTGATTGGTTTTTTAATGCTTGGGTTAAACAACCTAATCATCCGGTATATCAGAATTCTTATACAATAACAAATTTAGGAAGTGGAAACTGGAAAGTTGATTTCTTAATTAAGCAAGTGCAAACAAACGCCGGATTTTTCCCATGTAAATTTCAAATTAGAGTTGTATTCACATCTGGTCCTGATTCTACTTTAACAATTTTTAATAATATAAATCAGCAATTGTTCACCTTTAATTTTGACCGTCAACCTACCAATGTTTTGTTTGACCCCAATAATTATGTTGTTCTAAAATCCGCTACAACGATAGGTATAAAAGAAATTACAAAGAATATTCCTGATAAATATAAATTAGAGCAGAATTATCCCAATCCCTTTAATTCTTCAACAAATATTAAATTTCATATTCCCGAGAAAACATTCGTAAAGTTGAAAATTCTTGATTTGTTAGGACGGGAAGTAGCATTAGTAGTAAATGAAAATTTACAGGCTGGCGAATATGAAATTAACTGGAATGTTTATTCATCTCCGAGAACTGAGCTTTCAAGTGGTGTGTATTTTTATAGATTAGAAACAGATAACTTCTCAGATGTAAAGAGAATGATATTAGTTAAGTAATTATGCAATATTAATTTCCGTTATATAAAAGCTCTTTTATTTTAAAAGATTTTAATATGTAAAACATTATTAAATGAAAAAATATTTATTACTTATTCTATTGTGTATTCTTGTTAAGAATATAAAATCTCAATGGATACCGTATTTTCTACCTTATCAAGGTGTCGCCTATTCACTAAATTTTTATGATATTAATAAAGGGGTCTCTGCTGGACATACTTTAGGCTTTTTTAGTGCAAGGATATTTTTCACCTCAAATTCAGGAAATAATTGGATATTATCTTCTTATCCATCAGAAATTCGTGCTTTGCCCGCTTTGCAATTTATAGATTCTTTATTGGTATATTCTGGTGGTGCTGAAAATTTGTTTTCAAAAGGGCATAATCAATATCCTACGTTTTATTATAAATATCCTGATTTTATTAAAGCTTATCTTTATAATATTGGAATTGACGGTTCACCTGCTGAATATAAAGGGGTATTTCTGAAATCAACAAATAGTGGTCAAAATTGGCAAAAAGTTGGAAATTTTGATACTACAGCTGGATATATTATGGATATGAAATTCTTTAACTCGAATAGTGGATTCGTTATTATAGATTCAGGAAGTATAGGAAACAGCAGAGTATTGAAAACTACTAATGGTGGTATTAACTGGAGTACGATTTATTTAGAACAATTTCTTAGATTAGTTAAAATTAAGTTTATTAATCAAAACACAGGATTTGTGTGTGGTGATGTTTCAGATACAAATTTGCTGGTTAGTCTTTACGGTGTTTTATTTAAAACTACCAATGGAGGCATTAACTGGTCTAAGATGAGTTTCCCTTATACTTTATCTATTTCAGATTTAGCATTTTTTAATGAAAACACTTGTTTAGCACTTGGAAACGGTAATATTCAAAACAATGGTTCCAGTACTTCCGGTACAAAATTGTTCAGATCGACTGATGGGGGAAATAGTTGGGATTCAATTTTATTTGTAATTGGTGTTATACCTTCTATAGTAGAAACTGTAAAAAATACCGGGGTAGCATTTTCAGTTGGATATTATTATGATACTTATTTTGGTATTGGAAAAATAACAACTTTTAAAACTTCAAATTTCGGTTTAAATTGGCTTATAAATTATTTGAATAATGATGTTTATATTACCGGACTATCTTTAATTGATGAAAATAACTTTTATATGAGTGGTGGTTTTTCAGGACAGCAAGCGGTGATTTACAGGTCAACAAATGGGGGAACGATTTTTGTCAACGGTTCCCATACAAAAACACCAGAATACTATCATTTATATCAGAATTTTCCAAATCCTTTTAATTTTTCAACAAGAATTAAGTTCGACTGCTATATTAGCGGTTTCGTAAGACTCAATGTTATTGATTTACAGGGGAAAGTAATTGCTACCCTTATAAATGATATTATCCCTTCAGGCTCTTATAATATTTTATTTGAACCATCGTTTTTATCCACAGGGATATTTTTTTATACACTTGAGGCTAATGGTTTTAAAGAAACTAAGAAAATGTTATTTATTAAGTAAGGTCGTTTTTTAAATAATTAGCATATTTTGTCAAAAAACACCTTAATTTTTTATACCTTTTTATTTCTGTTTCTTTAAAATGGTTAATTTTTGTATATTTAAAGGTGAAATATTTTTATATTAATTAACGAGTTAAAATTATGTAAATTACTACATAATTATTATGAGAAGTGTCTGTATACATACATTAGGTTGTAAATTAAATTATGGCGAATCCTCATATTTAGGGAGAAAATTCGCAGAAAAAGGTTTACAGTTGAAAAGTTTTGGTGAAAAATCAGATATATTTGTCTTAAATACATGTACTGTTACCTCTCATGCCGATAGTGAATGTAGAAAAATTATTAGAAGCGTTTTAAGACAATATCCTGATACTTTTGTTGTTGTTGTCGGATGTTATTCCCAACTTAAGTCAGAGCAGATATCTATGATACCTGGAGTGGATTTAATACTTGGTTCAAATGAAAAATATGATGTAATAAAATATTTAGAGAAAAGTTTAGGAAAGGATTTTGATAAAAATTATAAGAAAAATGGCAATAAACCCGAAGTTTATGTATCTGATATCAAAAATTCTGATTTTATTGGTGAAGCATACTCTGCTGACAATGATTTAAGAACGAGAGCTTTTTTAAAAATTCAGGACGGATGTGATTATAACTGTGCTTTTTGCACTATTCCTTTGGCAAGAGGGAAATCACGTTCTTTACCTTTACCCCAAATAATAGAAAATACAAAAAGAATTATTGATGCCGGCTATAAAGAGATTATTTTAACCGGTGTAAATATTGGTGATTACCGAAGTGAAGGTGGATTAAATCTGCTTTCTCTTATGGAACAATTTGAAAAACTTGATATTAAAAGAATTAGGATAAGCTCTATAGAACCTAATCTACTAAGTGATGAGATTATTGATTTTATTGCTTCTTCAGATAAATTTTGTAAGCATTTTCACATTCCTTTACAAAGTGGTGATGATGAAATTTTAAGATTGATGAAAAGAAGATATAATACTAAAATGTTTAAAAAAGTAATAGAAAATATTAAAATGAAGATTCCTAATGCTGGAATTGGATTAGATGTAATCGTAGGTTTCCCCGGAGAAACAGAAGAGAGTTTTTCCAATACTTACAATTTTGTTAACGATTTACCGGTTACTTATTTACATATATTTACTTATTCTGAAAGACCCGGGACATTATCTATAAATTATAAAAATAAAGTTTTACCGCAGATTAAAAAGGAACGAAATAAAATATTAAGTGAATTGTCTCAAAATAAAAAAATGAAATTTTATTCTGATAATATATTGAAAACTCATAAAGTTTTATTTGAGAGTAGAAAAAACAATATTATAGAAGGTTGGACTGAAAATTATATAAGAGTTCGGAGCGATTCTGAGAACTTGGAAGAAAATGAGATATATACTGTTTTAATCACAAGTTCAAACGGAATTAACTCTGTAGAATGTAAAATAATAAATTAAATTTAACAGATATGAAAATATTATTAATTAGACATGCGGAAGCAATTGATTATGAAACTGAAACTGTCCGCAATGATGAATGGAGATTTATAACTCCCAAAGGGCGTAAAAACTCATTGTCGGTTTTTAAGAAATTAAAAGATGAATTTTTTACCCTTGAGAAAATTTATTCTAGTCCACACATTAGATGTGTACAAACTGCTGAGATTTTAGCTACATATTTAAAGTTTAAATATGATGTGGAAATTGTTAATGAGTTAGCCCCTGAATCTCCTGTGGAAAAAGTAGTTGATATGATTAGAAGAAATTCAATTTTTGAGACTATTGCACTGGTTGGACATGATCCTATGATGACTAATCTTGCTAACCTGTTAACAGGAGGAAAAACTGCAAATTTACAAATAAAAAAATCCGGTGTTTGTTCTATTGAGTATGATGTTAAAACCCAAAAGGGAGAATTTAATTGGTATTTAAATCCAAAAACCTTGGAGAAAGTTCAGGGCTAATATTCTGATGTCGATTTTATTCACCGTAAATCTATCTTTTTCTTATAGAAAAGAAATCGCCTTTTTTAAAGATATTAATTTAAAATTTAATAAAAGGGATTTTGTTTCTATAATAGGTAGAAACGGATCAGGAAAATCTACTTTCGTAAAACTTATCGCCGGTTTGCTTAGAAACTATTCTGGAAATATAATGTTACATAATAAAAACATATCTGAATACAGGAGGAAAGAATTTGCTACTATTTTATCATATTTACCTCAATATGGTATACCTGTATTCAGAGGATTAAAAATCAAAGACTTCTTGCTTTTAGGACGATATTCCTATAAAGATTTTTATGATTATAGTTATTCAAAAGAAGATAAAGAAGTAGTTGACTATACACTGGATTTGCTTGGATTAAAAGATTTACAGAATAAATTTTTAGATGAAATTTCAGGTGGGGAATTGCAAAAAGTATTAATTACTCTTTCATTAGTTCAACTAAATCCCCTGACTGAATTAGAAAATAAAATTTTAATTATTGATGAACCCTTAACTTTCCTTGATATCAGTCATAGTATTGAAATTTTTTCTCTTTTAAAAAAATTAAATGAAGAAAAAAAACTTACAATTATTATTATTACTCATGACTTAAATCTTGCATTGAGATATACCGGGAAAACTATTTTACTTGATAATGGTAAAATCGTAGCTTATGGGAATACCAGCGATGTAATAAATGAAGATATTTTGAGAAAACACTTTTTAATTGATTCACAATTAATTAACATAAATAATTATTCTCAAATTTACTATAATTCTATTATTAAAAATTAATAAAATGGCAAAAGATAATAATATTTTAATAGAACAAATAGGATTTACTAAGAAAATAATTTTGAATAAACCAGAGAAAAGAAATTCTCTCGATGAAAATATGATTTCTGAAATTAAAAATTATTTCGAAGAGTTCTCAAATGACCTTGAAACAAAAACAATTGTATTATGTGGTAAAGGTGGTAATTTCAGCACAGGATTTTCTCTTGAATATATTAATAAGATATCTAAATACGATGCAATTGAAAATAAAAAAGATTCAGATAATTATAAAGAATTATTGCTATCTATTTATAATTGCCGGAAACCTGTAATCGCTATGGTTGAAGGTTATGCATTAGCAGCTGGCTGTTGTATTGCCAGTGCTTGTGATCTAATAATTGCTTCTAATAAAGCACAGTTCGGCTTTACTGAAGTTAAAATTGGTTTTGTCCCTTCAATCAGCATAATTTTTCTTTTGAAAAGAATATCTGAATCTAATGTTAAGGATTTGATTTTGACCTCAAGATTTATCACTGCAATTGATGCACACAAAATTGGTCTTGTAAATTATGTTATAGAAGAGAATATGCTTAATGCTTATGTAGAAAATATTTGCAGGGAAATAAACCAGTCTTCTTTCTCTTCTTTACTTTTTGCAAAGGAAATTATCAGAAATGCTGTGAATATGAGTTTTGAATCAGCCTTAAGTTATGCTGCTGATATGAATGTTATAGTAAGAATGACTGAGGATTGTAAGAAAGGGATGATGAGGTTTCTTACAAAGGATTTTTCTCCATCTACGAAAAAGAAAAAAAATTAAATTTATTAAATAATATTAATTATTATGACTAAAAAATTAAAATTCGACACTCTTCAGTATCTTGACAGGAATGAATCGCAATATGGTCCTTCGCCCAAGTGTTTTGAATTTTTGAAGAATGTTACACTTGATGAACTTAGTTGGTATTCAAGGGATTTTGAAAAAGGTTATAAATCAAGTCTCTCTAAAAGATTAGCCGATGATTTTAATATTAGTGAAAGACAGGTGATATTATCCTATGGTAGTGAAGATTTATTAAAACAAATTATCCATTATTACCTTGATAGAAAAGAAAAAATCTTAATTCCAAAGGAAGCGTGGTGGTATTATAAAAAGGTTGCATGTGAGGTCGGTGGATTTAATGTTGAATATCCAATGTATATTGGTGAAGAAGATGGGGTAAAAACATATATGTATGATGTTGATAAAATGATTGAAATTTATGAAAGAGAACGCCCAAGAATTGTTCTGATTGCTTCGCCAAATAATCCAACCGGTAACCGTATTCCTTCTGATAAACTTTGGCAATTTCTTGATGCTTGTCGCGGTGCACTTGTTATGATTGATGAAGCATATTGGGGATTTGGGTCAAAAGAGAATGATTATGTAAAACCATATATAGATGAATTTCCAAATCTTGTTATATGTAGAACTTTCTCAAAATATTATGCATTAGCAGGTTGTAGAATTGGATTTGCTTTTGCCGGAAAAAATCTTGAAGAATTAATTAACTATTCCGTTAGATATCTTGGTTATAATAGAATTTCAGAAAAACTTGCTGAAATTGCTCTTGATGATGAAAAATACTATGATGAAATTAATTTCATTATGCAGGAAGATAAAGAATATATGTATGAAGAGTTTAATAAAATGGATGGCTTTACTCCTTATAAGACTTATGCAAATTTTATGCTTGTTGATATGCCTAAAACGATAAGAAAAGAATTAAAACAATTTCTCAAAGAAAGAAATGTATTAATTAAATTTTTAGATGAAGAAGCATTTAAAACAGAAGCAAGAATTACGCTTGGAACACGAGAACAAAATTATTATTTAATTGAATGTATTAAAGAATTTCTAAAATCTAAATAGATTAATGAAAGTTAAGAGCAAACAGAGTAAAAAATTTAAAAGTAAGAAAACAATAACTTTTATAGTGATAGGTGTTTTGTTGATAGTTTTGGTGATTATTTTATACTCTTTATTAGTTGGTAAAGATAAAACAAAAGCCGAACCGGTTTTCAAAAAACAAGGAACTCTTGAATTTGTAAGCAAAAATGATAATAAAATTATTTCTAAAATTGATATTGAAGTTGCAGATAAAGATTCATCACGAATTATGGGATTAATGTACAGAAAATCAATGGAGGAAAATCAGGGTATGTTGTTTATTTTTCCTAAAGAAGATTATCAATCATTCTGGATGAAGAATACTTATATTTCACTTGATATAATTTATGTTAACAGCGATAAAGAAATTGTAAAGATTTATAAAAACACAATTCCACGAACTTTGAAGTCTTTGCCCTCTGAGAAAAAATCACAATATGTTATTGAAGTTATTGGTGGTTATACAGACAGACACGATATAAAAGAAGGAGATAAAATTAATTTTGAAATAACAAAATAATATGTCTGTTTTTTCGAAATCACAGTTTCTGTTTAATCGGGAATTAAGCTGGATAGAATTCAATAAAAGAGTTCTGGAAGAAGCAGCTGATGAACGAAATCCATTACTCGAAAAGGTTAAATTTTTATCGATTTTCAGTACAAATCTCGATGAGTTTTTTATGATTAGGGTAGCAGGGTTAAAAAGACAAATATCGAGTAATGTTAATGAAGTTACTACTGATGGAATGACAGCTTTTGAGCAAAGGGATGCAATTTATGAAAAATTATGCCCCTTAATTAATGAACAATATAGGATATTTAATGAAATTATTATTCCTCAACTTTCAAAAAACAATATTAATTTTGTTAAGTATGAAAATCTTCAACAGGAAGAAAAAGAGCAGATTGATAATTACTTTGATGAAGAACTATTTCCTGTTTTAACTCCAATTGCACTCGATAATGTACATCCTTTTCCTAACCTTGTAAATAGAACTCTTGCTTTAGCAATTATTCTTGATGATCCCGACACAGAACAAACTGATGATAAAATTTCAATAATTCAAGTGCCGGGTAATTTCCCACGGTATTATAAAATTGAGAACAGAGATGGCTATAATTTTATTTTAATTGAGGATATAATTAAAGCTAATGCATGTAAGTTATTTCCCGGAATGAGAACAACTTCAGCATATTCACTGAGAATTACAAGAAATGCCGATCTTGAATTGGAAGAAGACGAAGCAGATGATCTTCTAAAATTAATTGAGGAAGAGGTTAAGAAAAGAAGACTTGGTATAATTGTACGACTTGAGGTTGATGCTAATATCCCGGAATATTTTCTCAATTTTCTTGAAAAAAAATTGGGGCTTCATAAGACAGAAATATATAAAATTAATGGACAGTTAAACCTTGGCGATTTGATGGATTTATATAAAATTGATAAAAGGAATTTAAAATATGAAGCATTTACCCCAAGAATTTCTTCATTTTTAAGAGATGAAGAAGATATTTTTAAGTCAATAAGAAAAAGCGATATTTTTTTACATCATCCATTTTATTCTTTTACTTCTGTAAATGAGTTTATTGCGCAGGCAGCTGAAGATCCAAATGTCTTTGCAATTAAATTAACATTATATAGAACAAGCGGAGACTCTCCTATTATTAAATCTCTTATCGAAGCAGCAGAAAATAATAAACAAGTAACAGCGGTTGTAGAGTTAAAAGCAAGATTTGATGAAGAAAACAACATAATCTGGGCTAAAAAACTTGAAAATGCAGGAGTTCATGTCGTTTATGGAGTATCAGGACTAAAAACACATTGTAAAGTTGCTCTTGTTGTTAGAAAAGAAGAAGGAAAAATGAAACGATATGTTCATTTAAGCACAGGTAACTATAACCCTATAACCGCGAGAATTTACACAGACTTTGGCTTATTTACAGCAAACGAAACTTTTGGTTCTGATGTTTCTATACTCTTTAATTATTTAACTGGCTTTTCAAAGAAAATGAAATTTGAGAAATTTATTGTTGCTCCTTTTGATATGAGAAAAAGGATAATAGAACTTATTAATAATGAAATCGATAATCACAAAAAGTATAATAATGGACATATTATATTTAAAATTAATTCTCTTGTTGATGATAAAATAATTTTAAAATTATATGAAGCGTCAAATGCTGGTGTTAAAATAGACTTATTAGTCAGAGGTATTTGTCGTTTGAAGCCAAAGATTCCTAATTTAAGTCAGAATATAAGGGTTTTTAGTATAGTTGGTAGGTTTTTAGAACATAGTAGAGCACTGTACTTTTATAATAATGGTAACCCAGTAGTTTATTCTGGTAGTGCAGATATTATGGATAGAAATTTTGACCGCAGAGTTGAAATTATGTACCCGATAGAAGATGCTCATATTAAGAAAGAAATAAAAGAAATTCTTGATATATATCTCAGAGATAATGTTAAGACGAGAGAATTAAATAGTGATGGTAGTTATTCCAGAATTGAACATACAGATAAAAGCAAATTTAATGCTCAGGAGTATTTTATTGAAAGAGTGAAAAAGAAATATGAAGATGAACTAAAAAAATCGCTTAAGAAAAAATTGAAGAAATTATCCAATAAAAAGAAAAAAGCATCTTAAAATTGAAGGTGAAATTAGATTATAAAGCATCCTTAAAAGGAACTGATGCAGAAGAAATTCTGGATTTATTAATTTATAGACCAATTTCATTTCAATTTGTAAGATTAATATATAATACTAATATAACACCAAACCAAATTTCTACTGTAGCATTAATTTTTGGAGTTTTAGCTGGGGTGTTTTATACTTTTAGTACTGAGTTGATGTTTATTTTTGCGGCAATTAGTTTTTTTATATGCAATGTTCTCGATTGTGCAGATGGGCAACTTGCGAGATTGAAAAAAAATGGCACACGAATCGGGAGAGTTGTTGATGGTCTAATTGATTATATTACCGCAATTTCTACATTTATTGGTATTGCAATTGGATACAGTATTTCTGAAAATCCTATATTTGTTTGGTCTATAACCGCTTTTGCTGCTTTTTCAAGAGCCATTCAAAATATGTATTTTGATAATTACCGTAATCTATATCTTAGATATGTTTATAATATAATTCACGATGTTAACTCTGATATAAAGGAATTTGAGGGCGATTTAGTTGGTTTAAGGAGACTTAAAGGAAGATATATTGCAAAGTTGCTTGTTTATATTTATTTAAAGTACTGTTATTTACAAAAAGCCATTACAAAAGATATTGTTTATGATGTTACACCTGAAGAATATAAGAAAAAGAATAAGTTTTTGCTTAGGTGTTGGAGCTGGTTAGGTTCGACAACTCATTTAACGTTAGCAATTATACTTACATTATTTTTTAGAGTGGATTTGTATTTATTTATTACAATAACATTGGGTAACTTTATTTTTATAATTCTGTTTATTTTACAGAAAATTGTTTTAGGTAATTTTAAAATAAGAAAAAATGCAGGCAGTTATTCTGGCAGCGGGTTTAGCAAAGAGACTGAGACCTCTGACTAATGATATCCCTAAATGTTTACTGGATATAAATGGTAATAACATTCTTACCCACATTATTAATAATATTGTAGATGTAGGAGTTAGTGATTTTATATTTGTGTTAGGTTTCAAAGCGAATATGATTGAAGAGTATGTGAAAAAAAAATTTAATTATATAAAGTGCAAATTCATTTTAAATCCTGATTATCCTAATAATAATAATTCTTATTCTCTATGGTTAACAAAAAATGAAGTAAGAAATGATATTTTATTACTTGATAGTGATATTATATTTGATAAACTTATTTTAAAAAAGCTTTTGGAATCTGGTTATGATACTTGTTTGGCATTGAAAAATCATATTGCTGATGAAGAACAAATAAAAGTGTTGTTAGATAATAATAATCGTATCCTTAAAATCGGAAAAGAAGTTGATATAAAAAAATCTGCTGGTGAATCAATAGGAATCGAGAAGCTATCAAAAGAATTTTTAAATGAGATGTATAAAATACTTGATAGAAAAATATTAAAAGAAAATAATGTTAATGAATTTTATGAAGTTACTTTTCAGGAACTTATTGACAGAAATATAGATTTATTTAATATATATGCTGTTGATATCTCAGAATATGAATGTATAGAAATTGATACTTTAGAAGATTTTAAAAAAGCAAAAAAAATATTGACAAAAATTGAACACAAAATATAAAAAACCCGGTTTCTTAGGCGGATTTTCACTATTTCCTCCTGTCATAAAATTTATGCTGATAAGTAATTTAACGGTTTTTCTTTTACAGATATTTTTGTTAAATATGTTAAGGATTGGGAAATATCCGCTTAGCTTATTATTTCTCAAATATTTTGCTCTTCAACCTATATTTGGTGATGTTAGTTTTTATAATAATCCGATACTCGGTCAATTCTATCCTTGGCAGATTGTAACTTATATGTTTATTCATGGTAATTTTGGGCATATTTTCTTCAATATGTTTGCTTTGTGGATGTTCGGGGTGGAAATTGAAAATTTATGGGGCTCAAAAAAGTTTTTAATATATTACTTTATTTGTGGAATTGGTGCTGCACTCTCTAATTTGTTTATTACTCCATTCTTTTCAGATGTAGGTCCAACAATTGGTGCATCTGGTGCCGTTTTCGGGATTTTAATTGCTTTTGCTTTTCTTTTCCCGAATAGAGAAATTTATTTATATTTTCTCTTTCCTATTAAAGCAAAATATTTTGTAGTATTCTATATAATACTTGAAGTTGTTTATATAGTAACTTCTGTCGAATCTGGAGTTGCACATGTTGCTCATGTTGGGGGAGCAGTTATTGGTTTCATTTATCTTTTATTTGATTCAAATGTTCGCTTTAAGAATTTTTTCAAGAAACAAAATAATATTTTTGATTATACTGATTTTTTCTCAGACAGAGAATTTGGTAAGCCATTTGAACCTCCAAGAAAAAAGGAATCTGAAAAAGAGATAAGAAATGCAGAATATAAAGAATTATCAAAAGAGGATATAAAAAAGCAACAGGAAGAAGAACAGAAAAAAATTCAAAAAAGAATAGATAAAATCCTTGATAAACTTGCAGAAAAGGGTTATGATGCTTTGACCGATGAGGAAAAAAGAATGTTATTTGAAGATAGTAAAAAACTAAGATGATAAAAAAAAAGAGAATAATAAGATTTAAAACTCGGGAAGTAAAAATTGGTGATGTACCACTTGGCGGGGTTTATCCTATTAGAATTCAATCTATGACTACTACTAATACGATGGATACAAATGCTACTGTTGAGCAAATTATCAGAATAATTGATGCAGGTGCGGACTATGTTAGGATTGCAACTCCAAGTATTAAGGAGGCTGAGAACCTTAAAGTAATTAAGAATAAATTAAAAGAATCAGGGTATAATACACCTTTAATTGCTGATATACATTTCACTCCTAATGCTGCTGAGATTGCAGCACGAATAGTTGAAAAAGTAAGAATTAATCCTGGTAACTATGCAGATAAAAAGAAGTTTGAAGTAAAAGAATATACTGATTCTCAATATAATGAAGAACTTGAAAGAATAAGGCAAAAGTTTATTCCTCTCGTAATGATTTGCAAAGAATATGGTACTGCAATGCGAATTGGTGTTAATCATGGTTCACTATCTGATAGAATAATGAATAGGTTTGGAGATACACCATTGGGTATGGTGGAATCTGCACTTGAATTTGTTAGAATTTGTGAAGATGTTGGCTATTATAACATCGTATTATCTATGAAAGCAAGCATACCATCAGTAATGATTGATTCATATAGATTGCTTGTAGAAAAAATGGCTGATTTGAATATGAATTACCCGATTCATCTCGGTGTTACTGAAGCGGGAGATGGTTTAGATGGTAGAGTGAAGTCTTCAATTGGGATAGGAACACTTCTTGAAGAAGGTATTGGCGATACGATAAGAATTTCTCTTACAGAAGAACCTGAAAATGAAATTATAGTATGCAAAATTTTATTAGATAGGTATGATTTCATTACAGAAAACACAGATCGAATTAAGATAAAAAGAGAACCTGAAAAAGAAAAAACAACAACAAATATTTCAATAAAAGGTGATAAAAAAATTCCGGTGGTAATATTATCTGTAACCGAAAAAGAATACTATTACGATGAAACCTGTTTAAGAAAAGTTGGTTACTTTTATTGTTCAAATGATCCGATGCTGGATTCATTTAAAAAAGAAACAGACAAGGATAATTCAGATTCCCCGTTACTTGACAGACAACAGTGGAAAACAATTGGGACACCCCCGGATTATTTATTTCTTGGTTCAAGAAAAATGGATTTTAGTTTGCCAGCTGACTTGAAAGTTATTTATAATTTTAATTTCTGGAAAAATTTACCCAATAAGGATGATTCTATTCCCTTGTTATCATTAAAGGAATACGAGTTGAATTATAACTCAATAAAAAATATTCAGAAGTTTGTTAATATTACAGCTAAGGAATATTCTGAAAATTATAATGAACTTTTTACCGAAGATTACGAATCAGTTATTGTAGTTTCATTTTCTGAAAATGAAGTGTTAGAAAATAAAAAATATTTTATTAGTAGAATTAAAAAAGCAGGTGTAAAAAATAATATAATAATTAGAATAGGATATGGAGATATAAATGTTGATAATTTTACTGTTTACTCTGCAATTGATACAGGGGAGTTATTTATTAATAACTATATTTCAGGAATATGGCTTGATTATAAAGATATTGAAATTGCTAATAATGTATCCTTTAGTATTTTGCAATCAACAAGGAGAAGATTTTCAAAAACAGATTTCATTTCCTGTCCATCTTGCGGTAGAACACAATTTAATTTACAAGAAACAACTGCTAAAATAAAAGAAGCAATAGGACATTTGAAAGGACTTAAGATTGCAATAATGGGTTGTATAGTTAATGGTCCTGGTGAAATGGCAGATGCTGATTATGGATATGTTGGCAGTGGACCTAATAGAGTAACCCTTTATAAAGGTAAGGAAATAATTAAGAGAAATATTGATTCAAAATATGCACTTGATGAGTTGATTAAACTCATAAAAGAAAATGGGGACTGGATAGATAAGTAATTTATAAATTAATCAGGGGTGATATTACATAATTTTTAAAAATTAAAAAAATAAAAGCTTTGGAGACCAAAGCTTTTATTTTTAAAATAAAAGGAGGAGTTAATTATTTTTTCTTTTTGAAAGGATATAATATATTTGCTCTTGCTGCTGAAAGGCGTGCAATTGGAACTCGAAAAGGTGAACAACTAACATAATCTAAATTTGTTCTGTGACAAAATTCAACCGAGTTCGGTTCTCCACCATGTTCACCACAAATACCAATCTTCAAATTAGGTTTCTTATCTCTTCCTTTTTTAACAGCATACTCCATCAGTTTTCCTACACCATTGATATCTATTACCTGAAATGGGTCTTCCTTTAAAATTCTTTTTCTCAAGTATGTTGGAAGAAATCCCCCTAAATCATCTCTGGAAAAGCCAAAAGTCATTTGTGTCATATCGTTTGTGCCGAATGAGAAAAACTCTGCATACTCAGCAATTTCATCCGCTGTTATTGCTGCTCTTGGTATCTCAATCATAGTCCCAAAATGATATTTCATCTTTTTCAAGCCAGTATTAGATAACACTTCATTATATATCTTTTCAACAATTTCCTTTTGGTGTTTTAATTCAGTATCAATTCCAACTAAAGGAATCATTATTTCGGGATAAGGTTTTTTCCCTTCTTTTATTAGTTCAGCGGCAGCTTCAAAAATGGCTCTAATTTGCATTTCTATAATCTCAGGATAAGTTATTCCGAGTCTTACACCACGATGTCCAAGCATAGGATTACTTTCATTTATTTTTTCAGCGCGTGCATCAAATTCTTCACTTGTTATTCCAAGACTTTCTGCCAATTTTTTTCTTTCATCTTCACGATTAGGAACAAATTCATGCAATGGTGGGTCTAAAGTTCTTATTGTAACAGGTAAACCATCCATTGCTTCTAAAGTTTTTTTAATATCTTCCTTAACATATGGGAATAGCTCTTTTAAAGCTGACCTTCTTTCTTCTTCTGTTTCAGACATAATCATTTTTCTTAATAGGAATAAAGGTTCTTCTGAACCAACCCCATAAAACATATGTTCAGTTCTGAAAAGGCCAATCCCCTCTGCACCAAATAATTTTGCTTTAAGAGCATCATCTGGTGATTCAGCGTTTGTCCTTATTTTTAATTTTTTGATTTTATCACAAATCCTTAAAAATTCTGATAATACTTCATTTTCAGGATCAACATCAATCATTGGTAATTTTCCAATATATACATAGCCTTTTGTACCATTAAGAGAAATCCATTCACCTTCTTTAACTATTGTATCATCAACGGAAAAATATTTTTCTGAATAATTAACTTCTATTTTTCCTGCTCCAACGATACAGCATTTTCCCCAGCCTCTCGCTACTAATGCTGCATGTGAGGTCATACCTCCACGAGCCGTTAGTATTGCTTCGGCACTTCGCATACCTTCAATATCTTCTGGGTTTGTTTCTTCTCTAACAAGAATAACTTTTTTACCCTCATTTGTCCATTTTACTGCATCCTCTGCTGAAAATACAACCTGTCCTGTAGCGCCGCCGGGTCCGGCAGGTAAGCCTTTTGTTAATATTTTAGCATTTTTTTCTGCTTGTCTTTCTAATATTGGATGAAGTAATTCATCAAGTTGATTTGGTTTTACTCTAAGTACAGCTTCCTCTTTTGTTATCAGTTTCTCTTTATACATATCTAAAGCCATTCTTACAGCTGCTGCACCATTTCGTTTTCCTATTCTACACTGAAGCATATAAAGCTTACCTTGTTGTATAGTAAATTCCAGATCAAGCATATCACGATAGTGTTTTTCTAACCTCCTCTGGATTTTATCAAGTTGTTTATACACTTCAGGCATAGTTTCTTCAAGGGAAGGGAGATGCATATTGTGTTCGCTTTTACCAATTTCATTTATTGGATTAGGTGTTCTAATTCCAGCTACAACATCTTCTCCCTGAGCATTTGGTAACCATTCGCCATAGAAATGATTTTCACCTGTAGCAGGATTTCTTGTAAATGCAACTCCTGTTGCTGAAGTATTTCCCATATTACCAAATACCATTGCTTGAATATTTACGGCTGTACCCCATTCATCCGGTATTCCTTCAATTCTTCTATAAGATTTAGCACGCTTTCCATTCCAACTTTGAAAAACCGCACCAATAGCTCCCCAAAGTTGTTCCATCGGATCTTCTGGAAATGGTTTCCCTAAAATATCAAACACTTTTTGTTTATATATTTCTATTAGTTTTATTAAATCTTCTGTGGTCAGTTCTGTATCAGTAACATATCCTTTTTCTCTTTTAAGAATATGGAGTTCTTTTTCTAACTGCTGTCTTATTCCTTTTCCTTCCTCAGGTTCTATACCCGCTGCTTTTTCCATTACTACATCCGCATACATCTGAATTAATCTTCGTTGAGAATCATATACAAATCTTGGATTATTTGTTTTTCTAATTAGTCCTTCTCTTGTCTTATCATTTAATCCAACATTTAATACAGTTTCCATCATTCCTGGCATAGAGCTTCTTGCACCTGAACGGACTGAGACAAGCAAAGGATTATCCTTATCACCAAAAACAGCATCCATTTCCTTTTCTACTTTTGATAGCGCTTTCTTTACCTGAGATTTTAATTCTTTTGGATATTTCTTTTTATGTTTATAATAATATGTGCATACTTCAGTTGTAATCGTAAATCCCGCTGGGACTGGTAATCCCAAATTAACCATTTCCGCAAGGTTTGCTCCTTTCCCACCAAGCAATTCTTTCATATTAGCTTTACCATCGGCTTTTTTTCCACCAAAATAATAAACGTATTTTTTATGCATTTTTTAAATTTAATTCTTAAATTAAAAATCAATAAAGATATTTATTTTTTATTAAAAAAAATATGCAAAATAATATTATAACAATTTAATAATAACAATATTATTGGTTTAATATGTTATTATATTTACAGATATTTACGAGCTATTACATTGAATGTTGTGTCAACAGTCTGGATTGTTTCGGGGGTAAGTTTTAGAAGATATTTATCTTTTGATGCATTTTCCCAAAGGTGATGACAATATGCTTTATTATAGTTTATATTTTTTTCAAATAATTTTTTTAAGTCCCATGAATAATATAGTGGATAATGAAAACTATAATATGGTTCAATATGAATTAAATAAGGGTGTTTTTTTGCTATTTTGTAAGATCTCTTTACTGATATTTCTGACCAGTATTTATCATATCCCTGAGAACGAAAATATCTAAATTCTTGTAACCATAAATTTAGGAACTCTGCATCTTTTTCAGACAATATAACTCCATTACATAAACCGTTTACTTTTATAAACCCTTCTTTTCCCATTACAAAATTGTATTTTAAAAGCGGTGTAATAGGTTTTTTAAATATAATATCTAAATCTAAATATATTCCTCCTAATTCTTTTAAAATATATATTCTTGCAACATCAGATTTATGTGCTGGGTGCTTTAGTTCCTTATCAAAAATTTTATCTGGTGGTATTATTATATTTACTTCTAGTTTATCTTTTATCTTATCCCACCATTCACTTTCCTCAGGCAATCTGTTTGTGTGAAAATAAATCTTTTCCGGATTATTTAAAACATAAGCAGATTTTATGCATAAATAATGTATTAAATTAAATTCGTCCTTTTTAATTTGTTCAGGATAGAAATAAATATAATGTATAATATTCGGTATCATATAAAACAGATGAGCAAAATTCCTAATACAATTTTAAAAAATTTAATTATTCTAAGAAATTAATAATGTTATCATTTTTATTACAATCAGGAATATACTTATTATCAATTGAGACTTGTAAAATTTTTTTATCTATTACAAATGAAGTTGTAAAAACTGAATTATTTTTCCAAATTTCAGGTGAATAAAGAAATTCCTTTTCAGTCTTATCTATAAAGGTAACCTTTATTACTAATGGAATTGGAAGTCCACCTTTATTTAATACTTCTATATTTAGATAATTATTATCAATTAAAGCTTTTTTAAGCGTTAAATCCGCATAATTAAAATCAAATAACCATCTATTCCAAAACCAATTCAAATTTTTATTTGTTAAGTTATTTATTGTAAAGATAAAATCATAAGGAGTTGGATGTTTACCTTTCCATCTATTGATGTATTCTTTTATAATTTCCTTAAAATGTGCTTTGCCCAATATATTACAAATTACATCATATAATAATGCAGATTTATTATATGCTTGCATTCTATAAGCATCATATTTTAGATTATTTGATGGTATCATAAGTGGCATATCTTTAATTGTCACTGCATTTCTTAGATAAGATAAAACATTTTTTTCTTTTATATCAACACCTGTGTATTGTTTTTGAAAATCCATCGGTATATATACTGCCCATCCCTCGTCCATCCATGCATATAATCTTTCATTTATTCCCATATAGAATGGAAAGTAGGTATGTGAGATTTCGTGAGTTGTTACATAAACTAAATCTTCGAAACTATCTGTTTCGCTTTGATTAACCATCATAGGATATTCCATTCCACCAGCTCCATTAAAAACAGTTATATAAGAATAAGGAAAGGGTACCATAGGCATTTCGTCTGAAAAGTATCTCAATAAGTCTCTTGATATTTGAGCTACTTTATCAAAATTTTTATATTCTTGTTTATAGACCGCATTAATAAAACATCTTCTTCCTGGTTCTACTTCCAAAGAAGTTGCATCCCACAAATAATTGTCACTGAAACAAAATGAAAAATCTGGAACAGCTTCAGCAATGAAATGCCAGAGTCTCTTACCCTGAAAACTCTTTAAGATATTATTCTCTATATAGTCATTTTTTGTAATAATTTTGACTATGGTATCTGAATTGGAAGAAATTTCTATTCTGTTTAAAATATTTTCAGTGAATAATTCTTCTTTGTTTTTCAAAATACCTGTTGCCCAAACAATTACATTATCAACATCTGTTGATATGGTTACTTCAAAATCCGAAAAATCATTATAAAACTCTGTTGTTCCTGTATAATCGTTTAAGTCCCATCCAAAAATGTCATCATAAACAGATATCTGTGGATACCAGTATCCAATGAAATATGTTGCTGTACCATATTTACCCATTCGTAAATTTCTTACGGAAGGTAATCCGAATTCCCATTCAACATATATATTGATTGAGGATTTTGAGCTTAATTTTTCTGTGAGCTTAATTATTGCATTTGTCCCGTTTACAATAAACTTCTCAGGGTTATTTAAATCTATTACTTCATCATTTATTTTTAAATTATTTATTAAAATTCCATTAGTAAGTATATTGGAATCTACATTCCAATCTCTCGATGTTCCAGGTTTATTCCAATTTTGATATAATCTTAATACAATTATTGATAAATCATCAGGACTATTATTGTGATATATTATTTTTTCTTTACCTTTAACAGTTTGAGTTTCAGTTTTAACAAATACATCAATTTTATATTTTGATTTATTTATCCAATAATCTTTTCCTGGTTTTCCATCAAAAGAACGAGTATTATTCTTATATGCTTTAAGGTATTCCTGAAAAATATAAATATCATCCTGAGCAATACATATATCAGAGATTAATAATATAATAATAAACAAAAAAAATCTTTTGAACATATAAAATTAAATTTTTGATAATGCTTGGTCTAAATCTTCTATTAAATCATTAACATCTTCTATCCCTACTGAATATCTAACCAGTCCATCTGTTATACCTGCTTTTATTCTGGATTCTTTTGGTATTTTAGAGTGTGTCATAGAAGCCGGATGTTGAATTAGCGTTTCAACACCTCCAAGTGAAACTGCTAATAAGGCAACTTTAACATTATTCATAAGAATTTTACCAGCATCATATCCACCTTTTAATTCAAAACTTATCATAGTGCCAAAACCTCGCATTTGTTTTTTCGCAAGTTCGTATTGTGGATGTGATTTTAATCCTGGATATTTTACCCATTCTATCTTCGGATGGTTTTCGAGATATTCTGCGATTTTTATTGCATTTTCTTGTGCACGTTCTATTCTTATTGCAAGAGTTTTAATTCCCCTTAATACTAAATATGATTGATGCGGGTCAAAATTACAGCCCATATTTATCATCATTACTCTTAACTTGTTATAAATACCTTTTTCTTTTGCAACAATTATTCCTCCAACTACATCAGCATGACCGTTTAAAAACTTTGTCATTGAATGAAATACAACATCAGCACCATATTTTATAGGATTTTGAAGATATGGACTTGAAAAAGTATTATCAACAACTATTATAATATTATTTTCTTTAGCGATTTCAGAACATTTTTCTAAATCTGTTATACTCATAGTGGGATTAGCAGGAGTTTCAATAAAAAGTAATTTTGTATTCTTTCTAATGGAAGATTTTATTTTATTTATATCGGAAGTATCTATATAGGTTGATTCAACCCCAAACCTTGAAAAATGTTCTTCCATAACACCGCGCGAAGGTCCATAAACAGCATCAGTACTAATAATATGTGCCCCTTTTTCAAGAAGCGCCATATAAATTGTAGTTACAGCACCCATACCAGAACTTGTTGCTATTCCTCCATATCCACCCTCAAGGGCTGCGACAGTGTTTTCAAGAGCAGATATAGTTGGGTTTCCTAATCTCGTGTAAATGTACCCGTCGATTTCTCCACTAAAACATTTTGCTCCATAATCTGCATTTTCAAAAGCAAATGTTGATGTTTGATAAATCGGAACATTAGCACTATAATATGGGTCTTTAAAGCCTGCACCATGTACAAGTAAAGTATTGAATCTTAAATCCTTTTTTGCCATAAATAAAAATTTTTTTAAATAACAATTTACTCAGATTAAATTTTAAGAGAAATGAAAATGTACTCTCATTAAAATATATAATTTTATCCTTATAAATTTTATTGGATAAGTTTTTTTGCTTTTAGTATCATATCAATAATTTCTCTAACTGCTCCTTCTCCCCCTCTTTTCTTACAAACATAATGAACATTTTTCTTAACTTTATCCATTGCGTTTTGAGGACAACAAGAAAAGCCAACTTTTTTTAGTAAATCTAAATCAAACTCATCATCACCTATATAAGCAAAATTCTCATTTTGTAGATTATACATTTTTTTTAAATCTTCAAATGGTATTAGTTTATCTTCAACATTTTCATATAAGTGTTTTATTTTTAACCTTTTAATTCTTCTTTTATTAACTGGTGAAGTCATTCCACTTATAACGGCGAAAATTATTCCTAACTTCTGCGCCCGTACTATACCATATCCATCATGAGTATGAAATATTTTTATATCATCTCCACTACCTGTGTATATTATCTGCCCGGTTGATAGACAACCATCAAGGTCCATCAATATAATTTTTATTTTAGATAAATCTGGCTTTTTTTTGTTCATATTTTTATTACTTTCATTTATATGCAGAAGGACAAATATCATTTAAATTGCATTCATTACATTTTTGGCTTTTTGCTTTGCAAATTATCCTCCCATGTTCTCCGATTCTTATTGAAAAATCAAACTGCTCTGAAGGTGGAACTAATTCTTTTAATTCTAATTCTATTTTTTCAGGGTCATTATTTTCTGTCAAACCGAGCCTTGAAGTTACTCTTTTGAAATGAGTATCAACAATAATAGCATCTTTTTTACCAAAGTAGTTTCCAAGAATTACATTTGCAGATTTTCTTCCAATGCCTGGTAATTCAGTTAATTCTTCCAATGAATTTGGTACATTACCATTATATTTTTTTTCAAGAATTTCGCATAATTTAAATATTGATTTAGATTTGTTATTATAAAAATTAATCGATTTTATGTTATTCTTGAAATTATCTATTCCGTCATTTAATATATCTTTTGGGGTTTTATATTTCTCTTTATATAATGGAACCATGACTTTATTCACTAATTCATCTGTACATTGTGCTGAAAGAATTGTTGAAATTAAGAGTTCAAATGCTGAATTGTATTTTAAATGTATTTTTGCATTTGGATATAAATCTGCAAGACGTTTTATTATAATTTTAATTTTCTTAACCTTGTTGTTCAGATTTTTCATTTAATAAAATAGTTTAACATTTTATAAATTAATTTAGCTGTTAGAAAATCAGGAAATTTCATTTCTTTTCGAGGTGATAATTCTACTATATCAAAACCTATTATATTACATTTCTCACTGATTTTTTTTAGCAAGGATAGTGTCTCATCCCAGAAGAAACCTCCTGGCTCAGGTGTCCCTGTTGATGGCATTATTGAAGGGTCTAAAAAATCTACATCAAAAGTTATATAAACTTTTTCTTTTAAAGTATCAATTATTTTATTTTCCCAATCTTTTCCGTAATCTCCATTTCTGATTTTATATGCAAAGAAAGTATTTATTTTTTTATTTGTAATTAATTCGAATTCCTCTTTACATTGAGCTCTGATTCCAACCTGCGTAATATTATCAGTGAATTCCAAAACTCTCGACATAAAAGATGCATGAGAATATTTTGTCCCTTCGTAAGTATTTCTCAGATCAGAATGAGCATCAAAATGTAATATAGAAATATCACTGTTGTAATAATCATAATGAGCTTTTATTGTTGAAATGGAAATGGTATGTTCGCCACCGAGAGAGACTACAAATTTATTATCTGAAAGTATAGAAAGAACAATTTTATAAATTTTATTTAAAGATTTTTTATAATTATTATCTTCAAATTTAATATTTTTCAAAGTTGCTATTCCTTTTTCAAAACATAATTCTCTTTTGGTTTCTTCATCAAAGAATTCAACATAATGAGATGCTTCAAGAATTGCATCTGGCCCTTTTGATGTTCCTTTTCCGTAAGAAGTAGTTTTTTCATAAGGGATAGGAATTATTACAACTTGTGAATTTTTGTAATTGGAGTATCTTTCTTCTATAGCAAGGAAATTTTTCCTAATATTGTATGTTTTCATTATTTTTTTATTGAGAATTTAATTTCCCATTTACCCATTTTAACCCTTCCTCTTGCTGCTTTTTCTAATCTATCATTAATTGCTACTCCTATACCAGAATCTTTTACTTTACTTGCAACAATGTATGCATATCCTTCTTCATCAAGTTTTCTTAAATCAGAAAATAAATTAATTGCTATTTCGTTTAATGACTCGTATTTTGAAAAATCAAGTAATCCTACATTGGATTGGTCTTTGAAATCATAGATATTATCTGTAATATATAAAGGTGTAGCAGGGGAGTAATGGATCTTAAGCATTCCCGGTGAGTAAATAGTAAATTTACTTTTACCGTGCCGTGCTTTATTTCTAACCAAAATTACTTTTTTCTTAATTATTTTTTGAATTTCCTTTTTAGTAATATATCCAGGTCTTAAAATTTTTATATTATCATCTATAAAACTGATTACAGTAGATTCTATTCCAAGTTCACAATGACCCCCATTTAAAATGTAATTTAGTTTTCCTTTAAGTTCTTTATATACATCTTCTGCACAAGTTGGAGAAAGTCTACCGAACATATTTGCTGATGGCGCTGCAATTGGTACTTTACATTTTGCAAGAATTTTTTGAAACATTGGATGAGCAGGTATTCTTATGGCTACAGTATTTAATCCTGAAGTTACTATATCTGGGATAATTTTTTTCTTTTTTAGAATATAAGTAATAGGACCTGGAGAAAACTTTTCTGCAAGCTTATATACTTCGGGTGGAACTTCCTCAGCATATTTTTTTATTTCTTTTATCGACCTGATATGAACAATTAAAGGGTCAAAGAATGGACGTTTTTTAGTCTCATATATCTTTAACACAGCTTCTTCATTTGTAGCATCTGCAGCAAGACCATAGACAGTCTCTGTTGGCAAAGCAATTATGTTACCCTGAAGTATTTCTTTAACTGCAATGTTTATACTTTTAGTTATTTTTGTTCTCTTTTTTGATGGCATTTTAAATTAATTTGTTTTCTTTTTTTACAATATTAATTAATTCAGAAATGCAATTTATATCATAATCAGAACCAGGGTTCTGGGTATTAAATGTATCACCATACCTTGCAAAAACTGTTTTCATTCCCACGGATTTTGCTCCAACAACATCCCTTTCTGCCCAATCACCAACCATTAAACATTCTTCAGGGTTTAGTTCAAGTTTTTTTAGTACTAAGTTGAATGGTTCAGCAGAAGGTTTCCTTTGTTTTGTATCATCAAAAGTTATTACTACATCAAACATATGCTGTAATTTTAGATATGATAATCTTAACCAAGCTTCTCGCTTCGGTGCATCTGAAACCACTGCCAATTTTAGACCCATTTTAATTAATTCAATTAATGTTGGTATAACATTAGGATATGGTGTTAGAGCGGCTTCTCGTGCAGTTCTATAAGCAACGATGCCAGAAGAAATTATTTTATAATCTACTTCACCTAATAGTTCAGTTAACATTTTATCGAATACTAATTGATATTCAATTCCTTCTTTATTGTAAATTTCATATATCTTATCTCTTGCAACTTCAAAAGATACATTCAGACCAGCATCAATCATTGCGTACACGGCAGCATCTACGGCTCTTGTTTTCAATAACATAAAATCAACAAGAGTATTGTCTAAATCAAAAATTATCGCTTTAATCATACTGAATTTTAAAACTGCAATATAAAATTAATTTATGAATAATTATATTTATTTTTGAATATATTTTAGAATTTCTGAAATAAGAAAAAAAGAACCAGTAACAAGCATCATATCTCCTCTTTTTAAATATTTATTTGCATATTCAAATGCATCTTTTGTGTTATTAATAATTCTAAAATTATGTAAATCCCTTACATATTTAATCATTTCATTTGGGTCTATTGCTCTTTTATATGATGGTTTTGTAATAATTATTTTAGAATTAAGTTTTTCTAACTCTTTAATACATGCTCTATAATTTTTATCGAACATCATTGCAAAAATTATGAACAATCTATTAAAATTGAAATATTTTAAATTATTCTTAATGTTCTTTATTCCTTCTAAATTATGTGAAACATCTATAACAATTTTAGGCTTTTCACTTATTTTTTCAAATCTTCCATAAAACCTGGAATTTCTTTTTAAATTTTTTAAACTATTAACTATTTGTTTTTCGTAAAATTTTAAATTACAAATATTGAACAATTTATTTACTGTTGAAAATGCTGTAAGTAAATTTTTTTTCTGAAAATCACCAATAAATGGAAAAAAAGTATTATTTAATTTAAAATTGTTCATTTTTAAATCAAAATAAAATCCATTTTCAAATCTTTGTTTAATGATAATTTTATTTTCTTGTGTTGAATCTATTATTTCTGCATTCCTGTTTTTTGCTATTTTTGTCAAAACTTTATAGGCATGCTTATTTAACTTCCCTAAAATTAATGGTGTATTTCTTTTTATAATTCCACCTTTTTCTTCTGCTATTCTTCGTATTGTATTACCCAGGTATTCTGTATGGTCAATTGATATACCTGTTATTACAGTAAGAATTGGTTTCAATATGTTAGTAGAATCGAGCCTTCCACCAAGTCCAGCTTCAATGATTGCAAAATCAACTTTTTTATCTGAAAAATACTTAAATGCTAAAGCGGTAGTGACTTCGAAAAAACTTGGTGATATTTTTTCAATTAATTTCAATATTTCATTTGTAAAATCAATTATGTATGATTTATCAATAAATCTTCCGTTGACCAATATTCTCTCTCTAAAGTCCTTTATATGTGGAGAGGTATATAAACCACAGTTGAATTTATATTCAATTAAAATAGAATTTATTATTGAAGCTACTGACCCTTTACCGTTGGTACCGGCAATATGAATAGTTTTTAAATTATTTTGCGGATTTCCAACAGCATTAAGTAAAGTTCTGATATTTTTTAATGTATATTTAATACCTAAACGTTCTAACCCGAAAAGAAATTTTATACATGAATTATATTCTTCAAATTTACTCATTTTAACAAAATTAAATAAAACTATTATTAATTATTTAGTAAAAATTTTTCATTTCGCGAATTAATAATAATTTAAAAAAACTAAATTTTCGGATTAATTATTGGATTGTATTATCTTACTCTGAAAGTTAACTTTTAAGTTTAAAAAATTTAAATATTTCATACTTAAATAAAATATCGGTTAAAGGTGCAAGGGTACACAACCTGAAGAATATTGATGTAGAAATTCCACGCGATAAACTTGTAGTTTTCACTGGAATTTCTGGGTCTGGAAAATCATCTCTTGCTTTTGATACAATTTATGCAGAAGGACAAAGGCGATTTATGGAAACGCTTTCCCCTTATGCAAGACAGTTTATTGGTAATTTTGAAAAGCCAGATGTAGATAAAATTGATGGTTTGTCTCCTTCGATTTCAATAGAACAAAAATCTATATCACATAATCCGAGATCTACTGTTGGTACTATTACTGAAATATATGATTATCTCCGTTTACTTTTTGCAAGATGCGGTACACAGTATTCACCTGATACAGGTCTTGAAGTTACGAGTCAGACCCTTGACCAAATTTTCGATAATGTAATGAAGTTAAAAGAAAACACAAAAATTTATATACTGTCTCCAGTTATAAGAGGAAGGAAAGGACACTATAAAGAATTATTTGAAGAAATATCATCCGAGGGATTTATAAAGGTTAGAGTTGATGGTAAACTTATAGACATTAAACCGGGTATGAAATTAACAAGATATAAAATTCATGATATTGATATTTTAATTGATAGGGTAATAATAAATTCTTCTTCAAAAATGAGAATATATGATTCACTTGAAGTAGGTTTGAGATATGGAAATGGGGTTGTTATTGTAAGTGATGGTAGAAAAGATACTTTATATAATGAAAAACTTTCGGACCCAATTACAGGAAGGAGTTTTTCTGAACCAAATCCGAATACTTTTTCTTTCAATTCTCCTTATGGATGGTGTCCAAGATGCGTTGGTTATGGAGTAAAAAAAGAAGTTATAGGTGATTTTATCTTTCCTGATAAAAACTTATCTTATAAAGAAGGGGGTATCGCACCAGTCGGAAAACCAAGCAAGAATTGGATGCATCTTGTTATTAAAGCTGTATTAAATTATTTTGGGATTAGTGAAGAGCTACCTTTAAAGGATTATTCTCAAGAAGCTATTAATGGTTTGCTATATGGTATTGAAGAGAATCCTTTATTAATTAGGATTAAAGGGGCAAGCAGAGAATATTTCTATAAACATAAATTTGATGGCTTAATTAGTTACCTTGAGAAGTTATATAGTGAAACATCTTCCAGTCGAAAGAAAATGTGGGTAGAATCTTTTATGAGATTTAAAACCTGTGACTTATGTAATGGGGGTAGATTAAAAGAAGATGCTTTGTGGGTAAAAATTGAAAACAAGAATATTTCAGATATTTCCTCGCTTTCTATTGTGGAATGTAAAAAGTTTTTTGAAAAATTAAAACTTCAAGGTAAAAGAAAAATAATAGCTGAATTGATTATTAAAGAAATTAAGTCCAGGTTAGATTTTCTTTTGAATGTTGGCTTAAGTTATTTAACACTTGACAGAAGCGCTCAATCTTTATCCGGTGGAGAATCACAAAGAGTAAGACTTGCAACTCAAATAGGCTCACAACTTACTGGAGTTGTATATATTCTTGATGAACCATCAATAGGCCTGCATCAAAGAGATAATGTAAAATTGATAAAATCTCTCAAGGAACTAAGAGATTTAGGTAATTCCATAATTGTTGTAGAACATGATAGAGAAATGATGGAGTCATCAGATTTTATAGTTGATTTAGGACCAGGGGCAGGAGAAAATGGTGGTAGAATAGTTGCTTGTGGAGAGCCCTCGAAAATTAAGGGGGATTCAATTACGGTTGATTATTTGAAAGGAATAAAGAAAATTGAATATAATAAAAATAGAAGAAATGGAAATGGGAAGTGCATAATATTAAAAGGAGCAAAAGGAAATAATTTAAAGAATATTACACTTAAAATTCCACTTGGAAAATTTATTTGTATAACTGGAGTTAGTGGATCTGGTAAATCAACTTTGATTAATGATACTTTATACAAAATTTTGAAAAGAGAATTACTAAATAGTATTGAACAACCATTACCTTATGAAAGCATAAGTGAAATAATTATGAAAAAAGGTGGAAAAACTGAAAAATTAATTGATAAGGTAATTGAAATAAATCAGCAACCTATTGGTAGAACACCGAGAAGTAATCCAGCTACTTACACAGGTTTATTTACTTATATTAGAGATATATTTGCGAATCTGCCAGAGGCAAAAGTCAGAGGTTATAAGATTGGAAGGTTCTCTTTCAATGTAAAAGGAGGAAGATGTGAATCATGTCAAGGTGGAGGAATGAAAAAAATTGAAATGAATTTTTTACCTGATGTCTATGTCACTTGTGATGTTTGTAAAGGAAAAAGATATAATAGTGAAACACTTCAAGTGAAATATAAAGGTAAATCTATTGCTGATGTATTAGATATGACAGTAGAAGAAGCCACAGAACTTTTTAAACCTTTTCCTTCATTACATCGTAAATTAAGAACTCTTTATGATGTTGGTCTTGGATATATTAGCCTTGGACAGCAAGCAACAACTTTATCTGGTGGTGAAGCACAGAGAGTCAAATTAGCAACTGAACTTTCTAAAACACAAACTGGTAATACTCTATATTTATTAGATGAACCCACGACGGGTCTTCATTTTGAAGATATTAAGATGCTTCTTAATGTATTGAATAAACTTGTGGACAAAGGTAATACTGTGATAATTATAGAGCATAATCTGGATGTAATAAAGAATGCTGATTGGATTATTGATTTAGGACCTGAGGGAGGAGAAGAGGGTGGGTATATTATTGCAGAAGGCACTCCGGAAGAGTTAGTCAAAAACTTCCAAAATATTTCATATACAGCACAATATTTAAAAAACTACTTAAATTAGTTTACTATAAAATATCTCCTTAATAGCGGTCCTCTAATGCTTCTTTCAGATATTTTCCCGTTAATGAATTTTGATTAGAAGCAACTTCTTCAGGTACACCCTCTGCAACGATGTATCCTCCTTCATCTCCACTTCCGGGACCTAAGTCAATAATATAATCTGCACATTTTATAATATCAATGTTATGCTCAATAACAACTAAGGAATTACCTTTTTTTAATAATTCTTCAAAACATCTAATTAACTTTGATATATCATATAAATGCAGACCAGTAGTAGGTTCATCGAAAATAAATAAAGTTCTTGAATAGATTTCCTGAAATGCTAAATGATAAGCAAGCTTTAGTCTTTGCGCTTCACCACCTGATAATGTATTACCGGATTGTCCAAGTCTTAAATAACCAAGCCCAACATCCTCAAGATATTTTAACCTTTTTATTACTTTTGGGTGTTTTCTGAAAAATCTCATAGCCTCTGTAACTGTCATATTAAGAACTTCATGAATATTCTTCATAATATTATCACTTCCTTTGACTTTAACTTCAAGAATATCCTTCTTATATCGTTTACCATTACATGCTTCACACTCAATATAAACATCAGCCATAAATTGCATTTCAATCTTAATTGTTCCTGTTCCCTCGCATTTTTCACATCTCCCCCCTGGTACATTAAAAGAAAAGTAACCACTTGAAAATCCTTTATGTCGGGCATAAGATGTTTGAGCAAATAAGTCTCTTATTTCATCAAATGCTTTTATATATGTAATTGGATTACTTCTGGAAGTTCTGCCAAAAGAGCTCTGGTCAACTAATTCGACAAAATCAATATTTTCCACTCCAATTATTGAATCATGTTCTCCGGATTGCACATTATGAAAACCTTCAAGTTGTTTCTTTAGCTCATTATATAATATTGAATTTATTAGTGATGATTTACCTGATCCACTAACCCCTGTAATGCAAACAAACATATTTAACGGGATTTTTACTGTTATATCTTTAAGATTGTTTTCTCTTGCACCTTTTATTATTATATATTTTGTATCTTTTTCAATTTTTCTTCTTACATTTGGAATTTTAATTTTATCCCGGCCACTTAAAAACCTTCCAGTTAGTGATCGTTTGTCTTTTAATAAGTCTTTATATTTACCTTGAAATATAATTTTACCACCATTTTCTCCGGCAAGTAATCCCATATCAATAATCTCATCAGCTTCTGACATTACTTTTTTATCATGTTCAACTACTATAACAGTATTCCCGATATCACGAAGAGATTTTATAATTTTTAATAACTTATGTGTATCAGAGGGATGCAATCCAATTGTAGGTTCATCTAAAACATAGATTGAGCCAACCAATGATGACCCCAGTGATGTTGATAAATTTATCCTTTGTGCTTCTCCACCAGAAAGTGTGAAAGAAATTCTATCTAAAGTTAAATAAGATAGACCTACATCATTTAAATATTTTAATCTTGAAATAATTTCTTCAAGTATTTGGCCTGCTACTTTCTTTTCATATTCCGAAAGTTTCAGAGTCCTGAAAAATTGATAGGACTCAGAAATTTTCATTTTTACTATTTCATGAATATTTTTACCGTTAATTTTCACATAAAGTGCTTCTTCCCTTAATCTTGAACCATTGCACTTACTGCAGGTTGTATAAGCTCTGTATTTGTTTAATAAAATCCTATAATGTAATTTATAACTTGCCTCTTTCTCAATCATTTTGAAAAAATTAATAAGACCAATATATCTCTTTCCTCCGTTAAAAATAAAATCTTTTGCTTTTTGAGATAAATATTTATAGGGGGTTTCTATGTCTAAGTCATATTTATCAGACTCTGATATTAAGTCCCGTAAATGTTTTGAATGTTTTGGGGTTGTGAATGGGATAATTGCTCCTTGTATTATTGACTTATTTTTATCTGGAATTACAAGGTCATAATCTATATCTATAGTTTTACTAAATCCCTGACACTTCTTACATGCGCCGTAAGGGTTATTAAATGAAAATAATCTGGGTTCAGGTTCTTCAAATTTTATTCCGTCTTTTTCAAGAAATTGTGAAAATTCAAAATCTCCAATTATATTGTCTTCTTTTAATATTCTTACATTTAAGTATCCATTACCTTCTTTGAAAGCCATTTCAAGAGCTTCGATTATCCGGGAACGAATTTCATTATCGTTAGGTTGATAGGTCAATCTATCAATAAGATATCTTATTTCATTACCACACTCTTTTATTTTGTTAATTATTTCATCTTGTCCAAAATTATTTATATCTATAAGTTCATTATTACATATTATTTTGTAGAAGCCTTTCGACCTGATTGCATTTATTCCATCAAGTAGATTTTTGTCCTCAGTTATTTTTAATTTGCAAAATATTAAAATTTTATGTCCTGAGTAATCCTTTAAAAATTCTAATATTGTCTCAGGAGAATTTTTTAAAACTGGAGTATTACTTACAGGAGAATATGTTATCCCTATTCTTGAAAAAAGTAATCTTAAATAATCATATATTTCTGTTGAAGTACCAACTGTTGATCTTGAGTTCTTGCTACCTGTTCTTTGTTCAATTGCCATTGAAGGTGCAAGTCCTTCTATATTGTCAACATCAGGTTTATTTATTTTTTCTAAAAATTGTCTTGCATATGCTGAAAGGCTTTCTACATATCTTCTTTGTCCCTCGGCATATATTGTGTCAAAGACAAGAGAAGATTTACCTGAGCCACTTACCCCTGTAACAACTATAAATTTATACTTCGGAATATTTAAACTAATATTCTTAAGATTATTTACTCTTGCTCCTTTGATTATTATATATTTTCGCGCATCCAAAATTATTTTGTAATCACTAACTTCTTTACTTGGGAATAATTTTCAATTGATAATTTATAATAGTATATTCCACTTGGTAGATCTTTTGCATTGAAAAGAATTTGATACTCTCCCGGATTTTGATATTCATAAACTAAACTATTCACTTCTTTACCTAATATATCGTATAATTTTAGCATAACAAAACCAGACACAGGTAAGTGGTAATTAATTATAGTATTACTATTAAAAGGATTGGGATAATTTTGTTCTAAAATAAAACTTTTTGGAATTTCTGAACCTATCTTTTTAACATTTATAGATGGATTAGAAAGTTCTGTAATTTTTCCTGCTATAGGAATATTTATGGGAATTCCAATAGAATTTAGTGATAGTTTAACAAAAGGAATTACTTCTTTGACCATCCAGATATTTTGAGCAAACCATAATGTATCTGGTCTCTGTAAAATTGGTATTTCTATTGAAGGTATTGGAGGAGGAAATGTAATTAAGTAACTCAATTGGAACATTAATACAAATTTCTTTGTATTATATGGCCCGTTTATTGTTACGACTACTTCGTCGTTCAGACGTTTACCCTTCAAACTTATTCTTAAAGGAAGGTTTAGTGTATCTATTGATATTGTTGTATCTTTTGTAAAAATTGTATATTGGACATTTACAGCTTGTCCAAATCTAAAATAGTTATACCAATTTTCTAATGAGAGAAGAAAATTTATGATTCCAATTTGGGATATCAAAGTATCTGGGAGTTGTGATGTATTAAAATAACTCCACGCATCTGTTGTTTGAAAGTTAAAGAAACTTGAGTCCGTGTATGGAGCATTCTGATTAAAATTAATAAGATTATCTTTTGTTAAGACAATATTTGCTAATAACCCATGATAATTTGTTATTACTGCAAAAGAATCGATTCTATAAGTTATTAAACTTGTTATTGGATTGTTATTTGAATCAAGTGGGGTGTTTTTAAAATACCATTTGTAACCAGGAGATGTTGGAAAATATGATGATGCATTTTGAGAAAAACAATCCAATGAAATTGAAAGTATAATTATAAATGTAAAGATAAATTTTTTAAGATATAAAGTCTTCATACATTAGAAATTTGAGTTTTAATATTATTAATATTTCAAAATTCATATTAATTTAAAAATTAAATTAATAATTTGATATAAAGAAATAAAGAGAATTTGGAAATTAAGTATATAAAAGGAATAGGAGAAAAAAGAGCAAAAGCATTTTCTAAAATAGGAATAACTAAAATAGAAGATTTTCTAAATTTTATTCCAAGATTATATGTTAAAAGATATCCGATTAAATTATTGAAAAATTACTATGATATACCAGTTATATTATACGGTACTGTGAAAAAAGTTGATTTTCCTTTAAAGAGTAATCATCCTGCTGTTGTGTATTTATCAGATGAAACTGGGATAATTTCCATTCCTATTTTTGGGGCAAGCCATTTTAGAGCCAAACAATTTCACTTGAATGAAAAATATTTATTTTATGGTAAAAACACCTATGATATTATTAATGGTATATTGAAATTTGAATATAGAGACCATTTAAAAATAGATGATACTGATGATAGAGAAGTTAAGTTTTCATCCTTAAAAATTTATCCAATTTATGAATTATCCTCCGAATTAAAAAAAACTTTTATCAAGCCCCTAACTTTAACTAAAATTATTTACTTTTCCTTTTATAGATTATTTGTAGAAAATAAATCCAATGCAATTCAAGAAAGTCTTCCTGAAGAATTATTTTCTCAATTAGGACTACTACCGCTTAAGAAAGCAAAGATAAAACTGAATTTTCCGAATGAAATTGAAGAAGTGGAATTAGCAAGGAGAAGATGTGCTTTTGATGAGTTGTTTTTTCTTGAGTTAATCCTTGCAATAAAAAAGAATTTAATCAAAAAAGAAAATAAAGGTAATGCTTTTAGTAAAGATATTACTCATACTGTTGAATGTTTTAAAAAATGTCTGGATTTTGAACTAACTTCCGCTCAAAGAAGAGTGATGAATGAAATATATCTTGATATGAAATCAGAAAAAGCAATGAATCGTTTGTTGCAAGGAGATGTTGGTAGCGGTAAAACAATAGTATCAATTTTTGCTATGCTTATCTCAGTCGTAAATGGTTATCAATCTGCATTAATGTGCCCGACTGAATTACTCGCTACTCAACACTACAGAACAATAAGTGATTTTATTGAAAGATTTAATAAAATTTCGAATTTGAATATAAAAATTGCCTTATTATTAGGAGGTCAAAAGAAAAGTTTAAGAAAGATATTGCTTTCTGAAATTAAAAGTGGTAAAATATCAATTATTATTGGCACTCATGCTTTAATTCAGGAAAATGTAGAATTTAAAGCTCTTGGTTTAGCAATTATAGATGAACAACATAAGTTCGGTGTTTTACAGAGGGCAAAACTAAGAGAAAAAGGATTGAATCCTGATGTCCTTGTTATGACTGCAACTCCTATTCCGAGAACTTTATCATTAACAATATATGGTGACCTTGATATATCAATTATTGATGAATTACCAAGAGACAGAAAGGATGTAATAACTTTACTAAAAAATGAAAATGAAAAGAACGAAGTATTTAATTTTATTCGGAAGGAGATAAATAAGGGTAGGCAGGCATATATTGTATATCCCATTATAGAGGAGTCTGAAAAAGTAGATTTAAAATCTGCTGAAGAAAATTATAAAATTCTTAAAGAAAAAATATTCCCTGACCTTAATGTTCAAATGATGCATGGACGAATCGCAGATGATATAAAAGATAAAATAATGTCAGAGTTCAAAGAAGGGAAAATAGATATCCTTGTCTCAACTACTGTAATTGAAGTTGGTATTGATGTTCCTAATGCTTCAATAATGATTATTGAAGATGCTCAAAGATTTGGGCTTTCACAATTACACCAATTAAGAGGAAGGGTAGGAAGAGGAGCTGAACAATCTTATTGTATTATAATTACAAAAGAACCTTACGATATTACAAGCAAAAGGCTTGAAATTATGTGTAAAACAAATGATGGATTTAAAATTGCAGAAGCTGATATGGAAATCAGAGGCCCTGGTGAATTTTTTGGGGTTCGACAATCAGGAGAATTAAATCTTCGTATTGCTGATTTAATAAAAGATAAAGATTTATTATTTAAAGCAAGGGATATTGCTTTCAAAATAATAGAAAAAGACCCACAACTAAGAAATCCTCAGAACATAAATATAAGAAACTATTTTATCAATAATTATAAAGACTCGCTAAATTTAATGAAAATAGCTTAGTACTTTTTAGAATTTACTTTATTTGTTATTTTTACAAATTAAATAATAATCTTTTGAAGACGAAACATATAAAAGTTGAGATTATTTTACCACTTCTTACAATTCTATTTGATGCGTTATCCATATTTTTTGCTTATTTAGCTTCTTATTATGTAAGATTCTTTTCTTCATTTCAGAATATCTTTCCGATTACCGAAGGAATTCCTGAACTAAGTAGTTACATATATTTTTATTTTTCGACTGTTCCAATTTGGATAATTGTATTTCAAATTAATAAATTATATAGATTAAATAGAAATGTATTTATCTTTGATGAATTTGTTCCAATTGTGAAATGTGTTACAATCAGTATAATAGTATCAATTGGTATTCTTTTCTTCTTTAGAGGATATTCATACTCAAGATTGGTTTTTGTGTTAATTTGGATTACTTCTATAGTTTTCATTACTTTTTCAAGGTATATTATGTTAAAGCTTGAAAAGACTTTATATAATAAAAAAATAGCAACGAAAGATGTTGCTTTAGTTGGCTCAAATGAAATTGCTCAACAGATATATGAAAGATTCAAAAAAAATACTTATGTAGGCTTCAATGTGGTGGGATATTTTACAAAAGATGGAAGAAAATGTTTTAAAGACGATATGACTTTACTTGGAGATTACTCAGCAATACCCAAATTTATTAAATCCAGAGGTTTGCAAAAGCTTATTTTATGCTTTAATAAAGAAGAGAATGAAGATTTATATAATATTTTTAAACTTTGTGAAGGTATTAATATTGAGCTTATGATGTATCCACAATTTATGGATTTAGTTACAAGTAAACTTAAGATTGAACACTATGATGGCATACCTTTTATGAAACTTAAATCTGTTCCAATGAATGTTTGGAATAGAATAATTAAAAGAATTTTTGACATTGTTTTTTCTTTGCTATTTTTAATTATTACATTTCCATTATTTTTAATAATTGCTATAATTATTAAACTTACATCCGAAGGTCCAGTGTTTTATGTACAGGAAAGGGTCGGAATGGATGGTAAAAAGTTTATGATATATAAGTTTCGTTCTATGATTGTTGATGCTGAGAAAAATGGTCCTGCTTTTGCTACTCCTGATGATAATCGATACACAAAAATTGGAAAATTTATTAGAAAGTACAGCATTGATGAATTACCACAATTTATTAATGTTCTTAAAGGTGATATGAGTGTTGTTGGTCCAAGGCCAGAACGGGAATATTTCATTAATCAGATGAAAGACTCTATTGTAAGATATCTTGAAAGACATCGTGTTAAGTGTGGGATAACTGGTTGGGCTCAAGTAAATGGCTACAGAGGTTCTTCAACTTCGATGCAAACAAGAATTGATTATGATATTTATTATATCGAAAATTGGACTTTGGCATTTGATATAAAAATTATTTTAAAAACTCTTAAAGAAGCATTTTTCTCGAAGAGTGCTATGTAAAATTAAAGAAATTAATTTTGATAACAGTAATCATTTTTTATTTACACACAATTTTTGCAATATTCGTTTTTGCAAAGTCTTATCAGTCCGATGGATTAATCCAAGCCTTTCTTAATGTTATTTTCATAATTATTATTTTTACCGTTGGCTGGACTCTTACTGATGTAATTATTGGTTTGATTATTTCAGATAAGGGTTATATTATTAATATAAAATATAAAAGCTTTCTCGATGAAATCTTAAGGCTTACCGGATTTTATAAACCCCTCGGAGAAAATAAAGTTCTGCTAACTCCAAAAGATACAATTAGCTTAATTGTTTTGACAATAATTGAAGTATTTTTCTATAGATTTTTCTATTCTTTAGGTAAGGTAAAGGAAGAAAAATTGAAATATCCTAATTGATAAAGTCTGTGAAAAAAATATTCTTAATATTATTTATATTGCTATTACTTGGAGGGTTTTTTAATAAGGGGAACGAGTCTGAATTTCAACCTTTGAATTTGATAGTGTCTTTTATAAGTTATAATGGCTACGGTAATAATCTTTATATCGATAATTTAATGATTGGTAAAAAATATGAAAATGATCTTGCCGTTATTTCTATTTTAAATATTAATAAAGATACTACTTTTATCACAGATACGAGCAATAGTATTATTCTGCCACAAGCAATAATATTTAATGCGGGTAATTCAAATATTACGACACCCTTTACCGTAGAGATGAATATAGAAGAATTAGGTTATAATTCTGTTAAACAAATCCAATCTTTAAATTCAAATTTAAGTTATATAGTTACCTTTGATTCTTTAAATATTGATTTCGGTGTACCATTTATTACTAAAGTAACTTCCCATTTGAAAGATACAAATTATAATAATGATACGTTATCACAATATTCTGTTTTCTTAGTTGGTGTTCCTAAAAAGATACTTGTTGAAGAATTCACAAGCTCAACATCTCCAGCTTGTGCTTTTCAGGACCCTTATATTGATTTGTATCATAATAATTATATAAATGATTTATGTGTTATAAAGTACCATGTTGGTTTTCCACCCCCAGGGAATGATTCAATGTATCTTTTGAACCCCATAGAGTCAGATTTTAGAAAAAATTATTACTATACAAATTCTGTTCCTTATACTCTTTTAAATGGTAAACAGAGATTACAATTACCGTATGCATATGATTCTTTAATTAATGCTAATTTTAGTAAAGCGAGGAAGTATGGAAGTCCCGTCTCGATTAATGTGATTGACTCTAATCTTTCTGAAGATTCCGTTAAAGTGAAAGTAAACTTAAATATATTATACTCATTAAAACCTGCTGTTTATAGACTAAGAATTGCTGTTGTCGAAAGAAAAGTTACTTACAGTGAACCGCCTGGTACCAATGGTGTAAAAGTATTTTATGATGTTTTCAGAAAGTTTATTCCTGATACTAATGGATACACAATAAATTATAATCAAGGAACTTATCAGTTCGAAATAGGATATCATAAAGAAAATTATTGGAATGATTCTCTGATATATACTGTTGCTTTTTTACAGGAAGATTTTAATAGGGAAGTCTTAAATAGTGGAAAATCTAAAACACTAATTCTTAACGATAATTTTGAAAAAGTAAATAATATTACATTTAAGTCGAATTTAGATAATAAAACTGGAATAAATTATTTCAATGCCACCCTGATGAACCAGGATAATTTTTCTGACTCAAACGGTGCACCTTGGTATGAGTTATTTGAATATGAATTTCCACCCTTAAACTGGACAGTAAAAAATACTGACAGATTGTTATCTTTTGAAGCAGTAACCCCTTATAATGGAATTAGTTTTGGAGGGATAAAATGTATAAGAATGCCTTTTTATGATTATAGTAATATAGGTGAAAGGGATACGTTATTAAGTCCATTGATTTATAATATTAGTATATATGATACTTTGCAATTTGATTACGCTTATGCAAGGTATATGGGAAATTTTATTGATAGTTTAAAAGTTGAAATTTCAACTGATGGAGGAACAACTTTTCAAACAATTTTTAATAAAGGAGGTAATCAACTCGCCACAGCACAATCTACAACTTTATCTTTTGCCCCAACTTCTTTAAAAGATTGGAAAACCTTCAAATATCCGCTACAGATGTTATTAAATAATGACTTTTCTAAAGGAAAGCCTACTTTTACATTAAATCAAAATTATCCAAATCCATTTAATCCAAAAACATATATCACTTTTCAGGTCTTCAGAGAATCTTATATTACTTTAAAAATATATGATATAAGAGGAAGAGAGATTATTACTCTGTTATCTGATAAAAAAAATCCTGGGGATTATACGGTTGAGTTTGACCCACAAGATTTGACATCAGGAGTATATTTCTTTAGAATGTCCTCCTCAGATAACCATTCTGAAACTCGAAAGATGATATATATCAAATAAGCTACACCTATTTAAAAATTTATCATTTACTTTATTATGAAAAATATCATTATTTCATTATTGATAGCTCTTATATCAATTACTTTTTCTTGTTCTATCAAAAAGAATGGGGAACTGACAAATAAAGATACCAATGTATTAAGTAGTGATGAGATACGTAAGTTTTTTAAGCTTATAAAAGATAGTAATTATGATGAGGTTAAAAAAATTTTATCCGAGAATAACGCTTATGTTACTATGGTGGATTCTTCCACTTTTGAGTATCAATCTCCTCTTAATGTCGCTATAATTAGAGGTTATAATAACATTGCGGAGGTTATAATAAAATCCGGTGCTAACCTTAATTTTAAAGATGTCTATGGATTTACAGCTTTACATTACTGTGCTAAAATGAATAATATTGAAATTGCTAAATTACTTATTGAAAGTAAGGCAGATGTAAATATCTTGAATTTATCAAAAGAAACTCCCCTTCATGTAGCAGCAAGATACAATCACCAGGAAATAGTTAAGTTATTATTAGAAAATAAAGCAGATAAAACTTTGTTAAATGATTCGGGAAAAACTCCATATGATATAGCAAGAGAAAATAATAATATTAAAGTATTAGAACTGTTAAAGTAATTATCAAACTCCTTTGAATTTATTCCAGTTTAATGATAGTTATTTCTGGAGGGCAATTTACTCTTAATGGTAAACCGACTGTCCCGATTCCTCTTGAGATATATAAATTCATTGCTCCATTGTTGTAATATCCAGCTACATATTTACTTACGGCACTTGCAATTGAAAAATTTAACTCTCCCGCTGAAGCAAATATTATTTGCCCACCATGAGTGTGACCACTTAACATAAGGTCGATATTAAATTCATCTATAAAATCAAAGACATAAGGTTTATGACACAGAAGGATTTTTATTAAACTGTCATAACTGATATTGTTTATTTTTGCTTTTTCTTTGGCGTCTGTAATAGTTTGTTCTATAAAACCGTTAATAATAGCGTTATTTCCAGCTCCGCTATCTCTTGTATCTTCAGAACCGAGTATACACAAATTTGTTCCATTAATAGATAGAATTTCCGATTTATTCCTAAGAAGTTTTATCGAAGTATTGTCTTCTATAATTTGTTGAATTTCATCTGGAGAAGAAAAATAATCATGATTTCCAAGAGTTGCATAAACACCAAATTTTGAATTCAAATGTTTAAAAGATTTTGAAAACGATAGTGCTTCCTCAGCAATTGAATTGGTGATATCTCCCGGTATTAATATTATATCAGCATTTAGTGTGTTAACTACATCAGCATATTTATTCATTGTGCTTTCCTGCATATACGGACCTGTGTGAATATCACTAAATAATACAATCTTCAACCCTTTAAGTCCTGCCGGAAGATTTTTCAATTTTATAGTTTTATTTAATATTTCATATTTGTCCTTACTTATAATTCCTATTCCGGATCCTGCGAATGCGTAACCAGCAAGGAATAATCCAGAATATTTAATAAAAGTTCTTCTTGAATTTTCAAATTTTACTATTGATTTTTGTTTTTTCAGTTTTATTATTTTTTCACGAATTAATTTAAACCTTTTTAAAATGAATGATGCTAAAATCAGGGGTAATTTTATTAATTTTGTTATTAATATAATTATACCCATAAAAACTATTGTACTGAGATAAATATATAATGGTAAAACATAAATGTAGTTTACCAACTCAGGTAATTCGGAAATTTTTAATCTTAAAAGAATTAATAATAGATATGGAATATTAAAATACAAGATAATAATCATCAATATGATATTAATTCTTTTTCTAATAGAATTATTATCTGAAAAATATTTTCTAAAACTGTTCAGAACTAATATTTGTAATAAAAAAGTTATTAAAAATAAAATTGTAAAAAATATTATCCGTTGCATAAAACTCTCATTAATTGTAACAAAATATAAAACAAAATTCTAAACATTGTAGTTTTAAAGGGCTTTTAGGTTTGCCTATATAATATAATAAAAAAAATATTGCTTTTTGATTTATATATTATTATCTTATTACTGCATTTTTATTAACAAAATTTAAAACTAAAGTTATGAACAAAGAACAACTTATTTCCAAGTTAGCTGCGGATGCAAAAATTACAAAAGCTCAAGCAAAAGCTGCTCTTGATTCTTTTGTTGACGGTGTTAAGAAAACTGTAAAGAAAGGGGAGAAAGTAGCACTGGTAGGTTTCGGAACATTTTCTGCTTCTAAAAGAAAAGCCAGAACAGGTAGAAATCCGCAAACCGGTGAAACCATTAAGATTGCTGCAAAGAAAGTGGTTAAATTTAAAGCCGGTAAAGAATTTGCAGATTATGTTAATGCTGCGAAAAAATAATTTTTTTGTCTTAGTTTAAAGGGTGATATTTATATATCACCCTTTTTTAAAAGAAATTTCGAGGGATATTTTGTAAATATTGTATAGTATTTGAATAATACTATTTATTGCATTATATTATTTGTAATACTAAAAAAGTGGAATATCTTTTTATCTTATTTATATATATATAATCTAAATTTATTAGAAAAATATATAATTTAGGAGTAAATATACTTGTTTAAAATTAATGTATTCGTTTTCCTTTAAAATAGGTCATTTCAACTTTTATATCTCTTATCTCAGATGCATTGCATTTGAGAATATCATTATTCAAAATTATTAAATCAGCATCATATCCTGCTTCTAATTTTCCTTTTCTTCTTTCTTCAAAACAAGCATAGGCATTATTATATGTATAGGAAAGCAAGCATGTGTTTAAATCAAGAGAAAGTTCCGGGATAAATCCGTAATCCATATTCTTAACCTTTCTTGTCATTGCATAATAAATTGTCTCAAAAGGATTTTCATTTGCGACTGGGAAATCTGTACCAAAACATATTATTCCACCAAGTTGTGAAATGTGTTTATAATTATGAGTATTTTTAAAATCAATTATTTTTTCAATTGCAATTTTTGCATCTATATACAAATGAGCAGGTTGAACGGATGTTATTACATTTAATTTTATGAATCTTTGAAAATCATCTGGCCGAATATGTTGAGCATGTTCAATCCTTAATCTTCTATCTCTTTTACCATTTATATTTTCTAATTCTTCAGCAAAATCCAATACTTCACTTACAGCTTTATCTCCTATAGCATGTATCATCAATTGTTTCCCTGATTTATCAATTTCTATTGCAAGTCTTTTAAATTCTCCAGATTTTACAAAATCTGTTTTTATACCATTATGATTTTTCCCTTTATAATTTTTCCAAAGTAATGCAGATTCACTTGAAAGTGCCCCATCATAAAAGGCTTTAAATGTATTAAACTTAATTTTTTTATATTTTGAAAATATTTCAGAAATTTTATTATACTCGGGGAATTGTTCAAATAACAAACACGAATTTATATCTAATTCAAATCTATTTCTTCTTAATAGTTCCCTGTATATTTCAATATCTTCTGGATATGTTACATCATTAATTGAAGTAATCCCCAGACTATTCAGGTATTTAATTTCTTCTTCAACAGCATCACATATTTCCTCAGTAGTTTTTGGTGGAATTCTATCGTAGACAAAAAACATTGCTCTTTCTTTTAATTCACCTGTCAGTTCACCATTAGAACCCAGAATTATTTCTTCTTTACTGAAGTTTTCTAATTGCTTGTCTATCTCGGTAAGTTGTATTGCTTTAGTATTAACGATGGCGGAATGTAAATCAATTCTTTGAATAAAAATTGGAATATCACGACAAATATCATCAAGTAAATATCTATCAACTTTGAAATTTTCAGTAAATTCGGTTTCAGTAAAATATCCACCCTGTATCCATCGATTTGCCTTCAATGTTTTTTTATATTCATTTATTAAATTCCTGAAATCATTTTTTGTCTTTGCATTTCTTAAGTTAAGTTCTTTTTTAATTTTCGAACCCTTTATTAGATGACAATGCCCCTCATAAAAGGAAGGTAAAACTAATTTTCCGTTTAAATTGATTATTTCCTTGTAATTTTTTTTATCAATATTGATCATATTCCCGGTTTCAATAATAGTACCCGAAGAATTATCCAAACCAATTGAATCGACAAAATTATTATTACCTTTCCAAATTTTACCATTGTAAAATAAAACTCTCATACTGAATAATATAATAAAAAAACCGCAATCGTTAAATTAAGATTGCGGTTTTTTAAAATTTCTTTTAACAAAATTCTATCTTATTAAAGTCATTTTCCTGGTCTCAGTCATACCATTAACCTGTAATGTGTAAAAGTAAACACCACTTGAAAGCATAGAAGCATCGTAAGATAGTGTATGTTTCCCAGCATCCTTAATTTCATTAACCAGTGTCGCTACTTCTCTACCAAGTAAATCATATACTACTAATTTGACAAAACCTTTTTCAGGTATTGAATAATTTATTTGAGTGATTGGATTGAAAGGATTTGGATAATTTTGTTCTAATGAAAATTCATATGGACTTAAGTTTCCATTTTCTATTCCGGTAATAACACTTTGATAACCCGTAATTTTAATATCATCAACATACCATCCATCGTATGTTAGATATGAATCACTTGTTAATCTGAATCTGATTTTTACAGTAGGAGAAGAATTGCAATATGAGCTAATATCAAATGATTGATAAGTCCATGTTTGCATATTTCCATCATAAGAAGTAACTTCAGTCCAGCTTGCACCATTATTACTTGAAACTTCTACTCTACAAAAATCATAACCTGCTTCAGTGTAATATTTATGCCAGAATGACAGATAAACCACAGGGCTATTCTGTGTATTTAAAGGAAGGTTTAGTGTCATAGAATTATTTGCGTTGTTTCCATAGTTCCCTGAGGGACTATCAGTGAAAGAATTAGACGGAGAATGATACTGTGTTGAAACTATACCCCATGTATTACTGGTAGTCCAGTTTCCGAATCCATTTTCTGCACTATCCTGGAACATAGCAACTCCATTTCCAATTAATAAATAATATACTTGATTAAATAGTACAACTGTATCATTCTGTAATATTCTTAATCTTGTAGGAATCCCGAAGTTATTTGGACAAGAATTTGAAATTGTAAAGTTAAAAGTTGTACTATCTGATGTTCTTGAAGGTAGTGAGGCTTTGAAGTATTCCTGAACTGGGATTGTTACATAGGAACTTAAAGGAGTAAATTGGACCTTGACATTCGAAGCATTCATTAAGCCTTTGTTTCTGAAAACAACCTTTAAATTACCTGTCTCATTTTGTGTATATATTTGTTTGTTAAATGTAGCTGTTTTCAAACTTGCGTAAGGTCCTGCTGCCAGTGTCATATAAATATTCATATGCATACAGGATTTACATAACGGTATTATTTCTGCCTGTGTAGGCCAAAAACCGGTTGTACCAACCTCAGGGGTCATTGCAAAAATATGGTATGTATGCCCTGTTGAATCATTACTATATACCCAATCAAGATCTCCTCCTCTAACATAATAACCGACAGTTTGATAGGGTGTACCGAATGTATAGTGATTAACAGCTGTAATGTCTGCCCCCATTTCATTAAATATTGCATCATCCGGAGTCGGAATTGGATCGCACCATGCCCAGGGTTTTATTAAATAGTTCCCATAGGTATGATAATCTAATTGGCACTTGAAATTTCGTGAATTTACAAATATTCTAAAACATGAATCTTCAGGAGTAGAAAAAGGATATGGTCCTCTGTAAGTATCTGATGAAGGAGAAGTAGAAGAACCGCCATTTGTTGAATTCCAGAAATTATAAGTACCGAAATTTCTATTTAAATCTGTTCCTATTGCAGTGCTATATGGTTGTCTGTTTTTTCTCCAATTACCACCACCATTTGGATTTGTCGTTTGGTTATAAACATATCCATCCGGATTAAGGCAGGGGGTGAAATAAATTTCTCTATTGTTTAGAATGTATGTAGCAACCGGGTCAATATTATAATTTTCAAGTAACCAATATATGTAGTAGAATAAATTAGACATTCCCAGCGGTTCTCTTGCATGAGTTAATGCGTTTAACCATATTTCCGGTCTGCCTGTCGGGGCATCAGGATTTTTTGTTATTCTTACTGTCCATAAGGGTCTGCCCTCATAAGAATTTCCAATCGAAAATTTTACTGACACAAGACTTGGATACTCAAGACGCATAGAGTCAAGTTTAGAAATAGCATGTGACCAGGTTAAGTGTCCACCCATTGTTCCATATATATTATGAGTTATGTTATATTCATCAGTTAATGAGATATTTGGGTCAATGTAATTTGTCCTTTGAAGATTACTATAATATGTATCCCAATCATCTATGGTAATATCAAAGGGGACCCCTGAATTTCTAAGCATTTCGATTTCGGTTTCTGATAACCATGTTTCAAAATAATAGCCAGGTTTTCTTATACCACCATCCAGAAAAAGTCCTGTATTAGCGAGTTTCTTGAAATCCCAATCAGTTTTGGCATATATCATTACTTTAGAATATTTTTCTATGTTTTGAGCATTCGTATCTTTAATACTGAATCCCACTAATAAAAGACAGCAAATTAAGATTATTAGTTTTTTCATATTGCGTTTAATTTTTAAGTTAGTATTGAATTTTATTAATAGATAAGTTTTATAATAAGATTAGTTATCCGAGGATTTTTTTTGTTGAAGTTTTAGCAGAGAATCTTGCTCAACTTCTATCCTTGCCTCATGAATTTTAATTTCTCTTATTTGTTCATATTCACTTCTTATTTTAATTATATCCTCATCATCCATAAGATCTTCTTCTGTTTTTTGAACCTCATAAATGTTTTTAAAACCAGCTTTCTTTACCAATTCCTCTCCTTTCTTATCGAATAATTGATTTCTTACTTTCTCATCAGGTTCTTTTAGATAATTTTTAAATTCTTCTGAAAGGGTAAATTGTTTGGAAAGATTATATAAGTTTATAAGCTTTTCTTTTTCTGTGTTTTTTGTGCAGCTAAATAATAATATTAAAATAGTTACTAAAAAATATTTAACAAAATGATACATATCCTATATTCACTATACAAAAATACATATATTTTTAAATTAATTGAATATATTAATTTTTTTGTTTTTATTTAAGATAAATACTACTATAAATTTTATTATGTTAAAAAGTATACTATATAGTATAATTTTATTAATGTTTTTTGAAATAAATCTCTCAAATTGCAATAATTACAACGAAAATTCTATAGATAGATTTATTAATGATACCATATCTTATAGTTATGAATTAAAAATTGAAGAATTCAAGAAAAAATTAACGAATGAATTTATCTATGAAACATATTCTTGTTTTCTGGTAATAACAAATTTAACAAAGAAAGAAGCTAATAAAATAATTTATAATACAATAGCAAATGCTGAAAAATGTTTTTATAATGATTTTTTTAGCACCAGGCCTAATGAGGTAATATCTGTGTTTTTATTCAAAGACGAAGAAACTTATAAATATTGGGCTGAAAAATTATATGGGGATTCGGAAGTGTCATATTATGGGTATTATAAACCATCGGAAAAAGTAATTTTGATGAATATTTCAACCGGCGGTGGAACACTGGTTCATGAGTTAACTCATGTATATTTAAGATTTGATTTTCCGGAAATTCCTGTTTGGCTGAATGAAGGGCTTGGGTCTTTGTATGAAAGATGCTCAATGAGTAATTATGATATTAAGGGACTTGTTAACTGGAGATTGCCATCATTACAAAATTCTATTATTAATAAAAAATACAAAAGTTTGGAATATTTATTTAATGTTAATGAGGAGGAATTCTATGGTGAAAATAGCGGTTATTATTATGCTCAGGCGAGATATTTTTGTTATTATATGCAGGAATTAGGTCTTTTAAAAAAATTCTATAAAAGATTTAGGAATAACTATAAAGAAGATTCAACAGGATTGCTATTTATTGAAGAAATTTTTAATAAAAAAATAGAGCTAATTGACGAGGATTTTACTAAATGGGTAATGAAATTAAAGTATAATTAATCCTTATTATAATAGTTATACTGTTTAATAAAAAAAAACTGTCCGGGAATGGACAGTTTTTTTATTATAATAGAAATTTTTAGTTTAATTATTTCATCAATGTCATTTTCATTGTTTTAACATAGTCACCGGCAGATAATCTGTAAAAATAAATTCCGCTTGATAATCCTGAAGCATCGAAATCAACAGAATAGTAACCTGCTTGTTTTTCTTCGTTTATCAGTGTTGTGATTTCCCTTCCAAGTAAGTCAAATACTTGAAGTGTTACGAGTGAATTTTTGGGTATTGCAAAATTAATTTTCGTTACCGGGTTGAACGGATTTGGAAAGTTTTGTGATAATTCATATACTTTAGGAATTCCATTATTGTTACTAATTCCTGTTGTAAGGTTGAAGTATATATTTATATTAGGTCTTCCAGTTGATGAAGTAGAACCAGTTAATTGACATCCAACAGAATTATCAAGATGGTGATGATATACTCTTCCTGATACATTTGTGGCATAAACATTTGAATTTGAAGTCCAGCTTGTGTTATGGAAACAAATTTCTATTAAAAGATTATTTACACCATCCCAGTAAAAAGGAGTTTGTAAATCCACATATTGGATTCCTGTTCCTGGAACTGTATAAGTACCATAATATACATCAGTCCAGCCAGTTGTAACCCAACCTGCAAGAGATGATGTTGTTGTATTTTGCATTCTAATTGTAAATCCATTCATTGCTTGAGAAGAATTACTAATTACATTAAATCCAATCTTGTATATATTACCTTGAGTTGCTCCTGCGGCTGCCATTTCACTTTGTAAGTATAATAACTGAGTTCTTGAATCCATATAATAAGTATAATAAGGATATCCGACTGATACCGTTCCATTACCAATAGTAACAATATTTACATTGGCTACTTCGTAACTGAATGTTGTAGGTGGGGGAGTTGTACCCGGAGGATTAATCCCGCTTCCACCGGATGGTAAAGTCGCTATTAGAGTTCCGGCAGAATCTTGTGCTGCAATGTAATAATTTACAACACTTCCAAGAGGTTGTCCGGGAATCGTAAATTTATATGTATCAAGATTTGTATAAGAAGGATTAACATAATTATAAGGTCCATTATTTACTTTGTAATAGAGCCTTGGCGAATAAGTACCGGTAGCAATTTTATATGAAGATTTAATAATTGCCGTTGCAATTCTTGGAGCAGTGCTTGGACCGGAAGATAGCGGAGTGTGATTAATCGTAATCTTGAAATCACCAGCTATAGTTACCAATGCTGCAATACCTGCTTTTATCATTTTTACGGTATATGGTAGGTTGACATACTGGAATTTATCATTTACTGTGTGGTAATATGGGTTAAAATCACTATTATCTTCAATAGCAAGGATTGCTTTATATCCTCTATTTTGAAACGATTGATGGTCACTTCCTCCTGATAAACTTGTAGTAACCTGTGGTACAAGAGTGGGTTGATAAAGATTAACTATAGCATAATATTCATTAGCAAGTGGCATAGAAGCTGTATTTGTATTTATGTCAAGTGCACCATCATTATTTCCGTCATAAGCAATCATATCGAAATTTAATACTGCGATGATTGAATCACCATGAGCATATGCTGTATCAGCATAAGCTTTACTACCATATAACCCTCTTTCTTCTTCATCCCAGGCAGCAAAAATTATAGTATAAGGCAGGTTGACATTAGCAAGTAACCTTGCTGCTTCTATTACGCATACAACTCCTGAAGCGTTATCGTCAGCCCCGGGAGCAAGAGAGCCGGAAGGCATATCATCATAATGCCCACAGATAATTACATATTGATTAGGATATTTTGTACCAACTTTTTTAGCAAGTACATTTCTGATTGTCGCATTTATGTCTTGATACCAGCTGGTAAGTCCAAAACTCTGAAATCTTTCTAAAATATATTGAGCAGCGTATGTATTTCCTGTTGTATTCCAATGCCTTGTAGCAATTGTATAACTTGAACCACCTATTATACATGAGGTATCTCCGCTTAATTGTCTGAGATATTTTTTAACGCTGTCGGTGTTTACTTGGTTCATTATATTAGCAACAAATGGATTGTAAGCAACTTGTGATATTGCATTTAAAGTAATCACAAGAGAAATAAGAACAATAATAATTAACTTAAAGTGTTTCATATTATTTTTATGTTTAGATTTAAAAAATAATCTTTAATTAATGTGTTGGTTTTCCTTTTGGAAATGCGTGCCATATTTTAATAGTAAGAAAAATTCCTATTAAAATAAAGGGAATAAGAAAGATTGGCCAGAATTTCCAATTATAGGTAGTTATGAATCCAAGAGATATAGATTGAACTCCGGTCCCTAAATAAACAAGTCCATCAATAAGGCCTACTGCCGTACCAGCTGCTTTTTTTCCACCAAAATCCATTGTAGCAGTTCCACTTAGCATTCCATGTGTACCAATTACCGCAATTGAAATTATTGAAACAAAAACTCCAAGCCCTATTGGATTATTATACAATGTAAAATTCATTCCTATTGCAGCTATAAGAATAGTAGAGTATAAAATGCCAGCAACAGGGGCTCTTCTCGAACCAAATAATTTATCTGACATCCAACCAGCAAGCATTCCACCAGAAGCACCTGCAATCATTAAGATTAGTCCCCAGTTGTTTAGCCAAAAATTCCAACCTGAATTAAATTCTAACTGCTCTTTTGCATATATCGGGAACCAATGCATAACCCCGTTTCGTATTACACCTGTGCAAAATTCAATCAACCCAACTATTATAATTATTTTATTTGTGAAAATTTTCTTGATTACCTCCAAAAGTCTATATTTAACATCATCTTCACCTGAAGTGGCATCGCCTGTGTTAAAGTTTTGAAAACCAGCTTGCGAGGGATTATCTCTTATGAGAAATATATCTAACAGAAACCAAAATATTAGTATAAGAGCCGGTACCCAAAAGACTAACCAAAAGGAAGGTTGTCCCGGATTTAATTTGATGGTAGTATTGACTACGAATTGACTCCAGTCAAAAGCAAAATATAATCCTAACGAAATCAGAATTCCAAATATACCGCCAAATATTCCACGCTCTTTAACATGAAACCATGCAGAGTTAACTTTTACAATAGCAACTGCACCAAAACTTTGAAAGTACATATTAACGGAATACAGTAAAGAAAATATTACAGTAAGATTTATGTTCCAATTTAAGGTTAAAATTCCATATAGAAACAATCCCATTAAAATGTTCATTATTGAGGAACCTCCGGCTGAAGCAAGTATTGAAGTTTTTCCTCCGAATTTATCAGTTAGTGGTCCGTTAATCAAAAATGAAAATGCGTAAGTTATTGTACCAGCTGCAAATATTATTCCGAAATCTTCTTTAGTCATTAAATTTCCAAGAGCATTTTTAGATACTGTGAGATTATATCTTGCCATATAAAGAAATGCATAAGTGAGGCCAAGAGGTAACCAGTTTAGTATTCTTCGGAATCTGTAAGCTGATGAATGTATGGGTTTTCCACTTTCAGAAAATGATATTAGAGATTGTTTTTGATTCATTTTATTTTATTTAAAAATATATTGCTAACCAAATGCAAGGGGGTTTTTTGCTTGTATATAAAATCTTATGCTTTGTTTTAGGTTTTATAAAAATGAAATCTCCTTTATTCAGTTTATGCACTTTTCCGTTTTTAAAAAGTATTGAAGCTTTTCCCTGTAACAATATTACCCATTCATTTCTTTTATCATACATCCAGGAATTATCATCTGTTTTATATCCATAAGATATTATTCGTTCTATATAAATATTACTCTTTGAAAGAATTTTTTCAAATATTTCCTCTTTTTCTTTAAGCTTAAGATGTTTAATATCTAAAATATTATTTTTCATTTCTTATTGATTCTTTAATACAATATATACTTACCCAGTCATTTTTACTTTTAATTTCTTTAACTAACATTTTTTTCCTTTTAAGAAATAGTATGAAATTATTTTTTTCTTTTTTTGTAATTCCTGAAAGAATTAGTTTCCCGTTGGATTTTAATTTGGAATAGATGTGTCTGAAATATTTTTTTATTACATCGCTTGTAATATTAGCAATAATTACATCGAACCTTGAAAACTTAATTGAATCAATTGTGCTCAGTAATAAGGTAAGTTTTTTTGAAACCCTGTTTTTAATAATATTTTCATAAGCATTTTTAATTGCTTCCTTATCATTATCAATAGCGATAATTTCTCTTACACCGAGTTTTGCCGCTGCAATTGCTAAAATACCACTTCCGGTTCCAAAATCCAAAAGGAACTTATCATTCGGTGAAATATAATCAATCATCATATCTAACACCATCTGAGTTGTTTCATTATGCCCTGTTCCAAATGACATTTTAGGATCTATTTCTATTTTAATTAAGTTTTTCTTATCCTTGATTTTTTTCTTTTGCCAGGAGGGGTATATAACAATTTTATCTCTAATATATATTGGTTTAACTGAGGATTCCCATTTTTTAACCCAATCGATATTAGTAAAATTTTCAATTTTTACTTTTATATTGGGAATATTCTTTTTTATAAAAGATATTAATTCTTTTACAGGTTTTTTAAAGTTTTTTGTAATATAAAATACATATTTTGAATCTTCTTCTAAAATTGTATCAATATCGAAGAGATAAAGATAATTATAGAGTCTTTCAGAATTTTTCCTATCACAATGTATTGTTATTTTTTTATAAGTGCTCAAGAAGGTGTGTCTTAAAATTGTATTTTTTCTTTTGCTGATAGTAAAGTATTTTTCATTAACATAGCTATAGTCATTGGTCCCACCCCTCCCGGTACGGGTGTGATTTTAAATGATTTATCATAACAATTCTTGTAATCAACATCTCCTACTATTCTATACCCTGATTTTCTTGTTGAATCAGGTATTCTATTTATACCAACATCAATAATTACACAACCCTCATTAATCATATCCGCTTTTAAAAATTCTGGTTTACCCATTGCAACTACTATTATATCTGAATCAAGAGTAAATTGTTTAATATCTTTTGTAGCACTGTGACAAACTGTAACTGTACAATTTATTTCCTTCCGTAATAATAGATTTGCAAGTGGTTTTCCTACAATATTACTTCTACCAATAATTGTTGCAGTCTTTCCTATGGTATTAATATTACTTCTTTTTAATAATTCAATAATGCCATACGGTGTGCAAGGGTAAAAACATTCTTTCCCTGCAACTAACCTTCCAATATTTTGTGGATGGAAACCGTCAACGTCTTTTTTATAATTAATTGCTTCTATGATTTTTGTTTCACTTATATGTGGTGGTAAAGGTAATTGCACTAAAATTCCGTGAATTTTTTCATCTTTATTGAAATCTTCGATTAGACTAATTAATTCATTTTCAGTAATGTTTTCAGGTAAAACTTTAGTTATAGAGTAATAACCCAACTCTTCACAGGCTTTACCTTTATTCCTCACATAAATTTGTGATGCCGGATTATCCCCAACCAGAATAAATGCTAATCCGGGCGTAATACCTTTTTCTTTCTTTAGTTTCTCAGTTTCGGATTTAAGTTCTTCTTTTATCGCATTCGCGATGAGATTTCCATCAATTATTTTATCTTGATTCATTTACTATTTGTCTAATGGTCCTCGCTGGTCTCTTATAAATGCATCGGAGTATCCTTTTGCTTTAACATAAAGTAGCATTTCTCTTGCTTTTTGTATATCTGCATATTCGCCTGCCATTATTCTATATAAGTTTTCCTTCGAGGTTATCATTAATATTGTAGTATTAAGGTTTTCTTTTGCTTCTGCGGCAAATCTTTCAGCATAATTTTTATTCAGGAAGCATCCTATTTGTACATAGTATTTAACATCGGAAATAACCTCATAAAGAGTATCAACTGTTTTTAAGGTATCCACATGAGTTATTCTCACGGTGTCGAATTTTTCATAATTATCACAATCGCAGTCTTCAAGTCCACTTCCACAAGAGAAAACAAACATACTAATAATTATACTAAAACTTGAAATTATGTAAATAAGTAATATTCTTTTCATAATAAAAATTTTTCTTTTTTATCGGCTTCTGATAAATGCTTCAGAAAAGCCCTGTGACTTAACATAGTTTAAATAACCTTCTGCTCTCTTAATGCTCTCAAATGTTCCTACTATTACTGTATATTTATCTTTATAGTAATCAACTTCAATATCATTATTTAGAATTTCTTTTGCTTTTGAAGCAAAAGTTTCTGCATTACTTCTGCTATTAAATGCTGCTAATTGTACAGTTACATAAATATTGTAAGTAATATACTCTTTTTGTTCTGTTGTATCCTTGATTGTTATTTTTACTGTATCAGCCTTTTTAACTTTAACTGTATCGTATATATATTCAGTATATTCTTCAGGGATTGCACATGATGAGAAATATATTGTACTTGTTAATAGAATTATAAAAACCTTTATATATAATATTTTTTTTAATATTCTTCTCATTTTTTCTTTAAATAATTTTTGATTATTATATAATTCAAATTTATTCAATGTTTAAATATAGCAAAAGATAGTCTAAATAAAAATTAAAAATTAGTCTAAAAAACATAATTAATTATATAATTTTGTTTTAATAAATTAAGAAATTGGGACCAAAAATCTTAGCTTTAATTTGAATATCCTTTTTAATTTTGTTTCACCTTTTAATAATATTTAAATATTACTAACTTTTTCGAAAAGATTTAAAATGTATATTTTATATGAATATAAAAAAGTTACTCAGCATTCATAAATTTAATCTGACCTCAAATTCAATCAATGATACTTTAAAAAAGATAATAAAATTCGATAAGGATTTTGATTTGAATATTCTCAGAAAAATTATCTCATTTATAGATTTAACATCATTGGAAGGTAACGATACGAGAGAAAAAATTAAGATTTTATGTTATAAATCGATTTCTCCTTTGCCAGAGCAAAAATCTATTCCTTCATGTGCTGCTGTATGTGTCTATCCGGTTTTTATTAGTTTTGCGAAAGATTTTTTGAAAAATTCAGATGTAAAACTTGCTACCGTCGGAACCGCCTTCCCATCGGGACAGTATCAACAATCAGTTAAATTATTTGATGTTGAAGAATCTTTGAAAGATGGGGCTGATGAAATAGATATGGTGATATCAAGAGGGGAATTCCTTTCCGGTAATTATGAGTATGTATATGATGAAATAAATAAAGTAAAAAATATTTGCACAAGGTATTCAAATAAACAAAAAAATATTAAGTTAAAAGTAATTCTTGAAGTTGGTGAACTTGAAAGTCTTGAAAATATCTGGAAGGCAAGCATTATTTCAATGTATGCGGGTGCAGATTTTATTAAAACTTCAACAGGAAAAATCAAGGTTAATGCTACTCCGGAAGCTGCTTTTGTTATGGTAAAAGCAATTAAAGATTATTACAATAAAAATAAAAAGAGAATTGGTTTCAAACCTGCAGGTGGAATTAGAACTGCTGAGGATGCACTCAAATATTATTATATTGTCAAAAAAATATTAGGTGAAAAGTGGCTCTCAAAAGAATATTTCAGGATTGGAGCATCTTCATTACTCGATAACATTCTAATCTATTTCAAAAATAAATAAATAAAGATTGTATAGAATTTCAAAACCAACATTGTTTGTTGATTGTAAACGTGTAGTTAAAAATATAGAAAGAATGTTTACAAAAGCGCGAAAAAGTAACATTAGGTTTAGACCGCATTTTAAGACACATCAATCATTATTAATTGGCAGAATTTTTAGAGATTTTGGAGTTCAGGCAATTACAGTTTCTTCGCTTGATATGGCTCTTTATTTTTCAAGAGATGGTTGGAATGATATTACAGTTGCTTTCCCTGTAAATATTCTTGAAATCGATAAAGTTAATTTTCTTGCATCAAGAATAAACCTGAATCTCCTGTTAGATTCAAAAGATGCTGTTTATTTATTATCTAAGAGATTATTATATAAAGTAAATGTTTATCTTAAAGTCGATACCGGATATGGTCGAGCTGGGATATACTATAAAAATGTTGATAACTTTAAAAAAATAATCAGTCTTCTGAAAAATCAATCTAAAATTCAGTTAAAAGGTTTATTATCACATTTCGGAAATACATATTATGCTAAAAGTATTGCAGAGATAAGGAAAATTTATTCTACTTCTCTAAATAACCTTATCAATTTGAAATCTGAATTGATAAATTTAACAGATGAACTTAAAATATCTATTGGTGATACTCCTTCTTGTAGTGTCATTGATGATTTTAAAGGTGTTGATGAAATACGACCTGGAAATTTTGTCTTTTATGATTACAAAATGTTAAGTTTAGGTGTTTGCAGGGAAAGAGATATTGCTATTGCTGTTGGATGTCCTGTTGTTGCAATCTATAAAGAAAGGAATGAAGTGTTAGTATATTGTGGAGCCATTCATCTTTCTAAAGACTCCGTAAATTTAAATGGAAAAGAAATATTTGGTATCCCGGTAAAAAGATTATTATCTGGGTGGGCTAAGATTAAATATGGGAATATTGTAAAATCAATATCACAGGAGCACAGCATTTTAAAATTATCAGATAATTTTTTGAATAGTTTAAAAATCGGTAGCATAATATTTATTATACCTGTACATTCCTGCTTAACTGCAGAATGTATGAAGTCCTATATTACTCTCGATGGTAGATTATTTGACCATATGTAATAAATTAACAAATCCCCTGATTATAAATATTTATCTATTTCGTCTTCTGTAATAAGAATTTCTCTTCCTTTTGCACCATTTGCAGGACCAACAATTCCAGCTGCTTCCATCTGGTCAACAATTCTTGCTGCTCTTGCATAACCTAATTTCAATCTTCTTTGTAAAGTTGAGGTAGAACATTGTTGAAGCTTTAAAATAAGTCTGACTGCTTCTTCAAACATTTCATCTCTTTCCTCTAAAGAATCTTTTCCGCTACTGCTTTTAATATTTAATGATGGTAATATATAAGGTTTTGAGAATCCTTGTTGATTACCAATAAATTCAACAATCTTTTCACATTCTTCTGTAGTAATAAATGCATTTTGTATTCTTATAGGTTTCGGTGATGAAGAAGTTTGATATAACATATCACCATTTCTTAATAATTGCTCTGCGCCAGACATATCAAGTATTGTCCTTGAATCAAACTTCGAAGCGACTTGAAATGCAATTCTTACCGGGAAATTAGCTTTTATAACTCCTGTAATAACATCGACAGACGGTCTTTGTGTTGCCAAGATTAAATGAATTCCTACCGCTCTTGCCATTTGAGCTATTCTCGTAATTGGTTCTTCTATATCTCTTTTTGCTGTCATTATTAAATCTGCAAGTTCATCAATAATGACTACTAAATAAGGCATTTTCTTGTGTTTTATTAGTTCGTTGTCTTTAAGTTTTCCCTGTGAAAATTTCTCATTGTATGCTTCGATATTTCTTACTCCTGCATTTGCAAGCTTATCGTATCTTTGTTCCATTTCTATCTCAACACTTTTGAGAACTGCAACAGCATTTGCTGGTGTTGTTACTATGCTTTCATTTATATCCGGAGAAATAGCAAGAAAATGCTTTCTTAACTTAGAATATAAACTTAACTCTATCTTTTTGGGGTCGATTAATACAAACTTTAAGTCTGAAGGATGTAATTTATATAGTAGTGATGCAATAACTGTATTTATACAAACACTTTTACCGGAACCAGTAGCACCTGCAATTAATATATGAGGGATTACAGATAAATCATCTAAATAAATTTGTCCATCAATAGTTTTACCAAAAGCTATCGGAAGTATTGCTTTGTTTGAGAAAAATTGAGGGGAAGATAAAATACTTTTAATCCTTACAATTTGTGCTTTTTGGTTTGGTATTTCTACCCCAACTGTTCCTCTTCCGGGTATAGGAATTATCATTCTAATTCCTCTGGCTTTCATTGCAAGTGCAATATCATCTTGTAAGGATTCGATTTTCGAAAGTTTAACATCTGGTGCAGGTACAAGTTCATATAGAGTCACAACCGGTCCGGGCGTTGCATAAACTTTATCAATTGTAATTCCAAACATTAATAATTTTTCTTGTAGCAATCTACCATTTGTAGATAATTCTTCGTCTGAAATAACCTCAGTTTCTTCTTTTGTCGGATCAACTAATAATTTAAGGCTTGGCTTTTTATAGTTTTCAAGTTTTTCTTCAATATCTTGAGTATCAGAAGAATCCACTGAATAATTTTCAGCAGTTCGTTCTATTTTAATTGATGTTTCAGTAGCTGGAACTCCGGGTTCTGTGTCAATCTGAATTCTTTTTTCTTTATCTGTATCTTTTCTCTTAATTTCTGTTGTTTCTTCAGGTCTGTTAATTTCAGTTTCCTTTATTAATTCTTCAGGTTCTTTATCTAATTTCTTTTTTAATCTTTCTATTCTTTCTCTTTCTTTTTCTAAAACTTCTTTATAAGGAGAATCTACAGTTTTTTCTTTCTCTTTTTTTTCAGTTTGTTCTTTCTTTCTTTGCTGCAAATTAGTTTTTTCTTTTCTGAATTTTTCAGCAATGTTTTTCATCAGTAATTGCAGCCTTGCAAGACTTTTCAATATATTGCTATCAATTATAAGAAGTATCATAATTGCAAGGGCAAAGAAAAATATAATTGATGCTCCTAATAATCCAAAGACTCTATAAATTAATTCTGCAAAAAAATCACCTGAATTTCCCCTAAAGGATTGTGGGATAGAATTATTAAAAATTTTATTTAATATACTCGTAGATGCAGCAACAACAATTGTAAAAATTATTAGATAAATGCAAAATGTTAAACTCCCGGTTATAGATTTTTTACGAATCAATAGTAATCCGATAACAAATAAAATAACTGAAATACTTAAAGAATAATACCCGAACAATTTTGCAACGAGAAAATCAGCTAATATTGCTCCTGCAGGTCCGAATAAATTCGATAAGTTTTCAACTTTAAAAGAAAAGAAATTAGAAAAATTTATTGATGGTAATAAAGATAAATCTTTTGGTGAATAGCTTAAAACACAAAGTAATATTAAGAGTGAAAAAAGAATTAAAAGAAAGCCCAAAATTTGTTTTTTGAGAGATTCCGGAATTTCAAAATCTTTTATTTCTTTTTTAGAGTAAGATTTATTTTCTGATTTCCCGTAATCCGAAACCCGTTTTCGCATTTTTTTATTCATATTCTTTTAATTTTTACGGAATACGGTTTTTTCCACCATATTGATTTTTACTAAGTTTTGCTTTCTTTACTTTTCCCTGCTAAGTCAATTTTTTTCATTTGTTGACGCTGAGAATTCTCAAGTTCAAATTGTTCTTTTAACTTAATGACATCTTTATAAAAAACAGGTAATATAGGATATGTATTAATACTACTACAGACTTCAATATCTTTTGTAAATCCTAAATTAGTTAAATATTTGCCGTGTTCTGTCGATTGTAGTAATTTTAAAACTTTTTCTTCATTAATTTTATTATCATCATAGATTAGACATTCCGCTAATGTTAATGCAGAAATTTCTGCATCGTTAAGTTCATAAGAGATGTCTGAATTTTCTTTTTTTATTATTTCCTTAATCAGAGCACCAGCGCATATGAAATCTTCAAGAGAAAAATTATTTTGTTTTCCGGAACATAGGATTATTAAATCTTCTCTTAATGTGGAAATATAATCAACTACCTTTTCAAGATTAATAAAACTTCCTATAATACAATTTTTTGATAGTCTGGATTTTACGATAGATATTGTCCCATTTGTCGTACAAAAAACCAATATCTTACCTTTAACAGTGTTTTCATTATACTCTAACGGGGAGTTTCCAAGATTAAAACCGGGTATTATTTTACCGTTTTTTTCTCCACATAGAAGAGTTTCACCTGAGCTCCTTTTTAATTTTGCTGCTTTTGCTACACTCTCCGCAGGTATTACTTCTTTCGCTTTATTGAATAATGAAACTGTTATTGTTGTACTCGTTCTTAAAACATCAATAACTATTGTATTCTTATCTTTTAAAAATAAGTCATCAGAAATTAGTGAATGAGTAATATATAGTGATATTTTAGGCATAAATTTTATTAAATTGGAATAAATGGTGTTTTCACGATTTCTGCATTGATCATCTTATCCCGGATTTTAATATTAATAGAATTTCCTATCTTTGCATGTTCAGTTTTTATATAAGCAAAACCAATGTTTTTATTTAATATTGGAGATGGTCCACCACTTGTTACATAACCAACTTTCTCACCGTTAATATAAACTTCGTAGCCATGTCTTGCAATTATTTTATCATTACTTGTAAATCCTACTAATTTTCTTGTTAATCCTTTACTCTTTATCTCAAGTAAGACATCTTTTCCGATGAAGTTTTCCTTTTCTAATTTGGTTATCCAACCTAATCCTGCTTCAAGTGGATTTGTGTTTTCATCCATATCATTACCATACAGGCGATATGCTGCTTCTAATCTCAATGTATCTCTTGCACCTAAGCCTACTGGTTTAATATTAAATTCTTCACCTGCTTTAAATATTTCTTTCCAGACTTTTTCAGATATTGTTACATCTGAAGGCATATAGATTTCAAAACAAACCTTTTCGCCAGTATATCCAGTGTGTGAAATTATTACATCTACATCTGCTAGTTTACCTCTTTTGTAACTATAATATTCAATAGAACTTAAATCAATGTTTGTTAATTTTTGAAGCGTTTTAATGGAGTTTTTTCCCTGTACTGCCAGTAAAGAAGTAGCATCAGAAATATCTATAACTTTAACATCACCAAAAACATTTTTTTTCATCCAATTTATATCCTTTTCTATATTAGAGGCATTAATGACAAGCATATAGTAATCACCACAATGATATACCAACAAGTCATCTACCATTCCTCCGTGTTCATAACACATTGAGGAATACTGGACTTTTCCTTCTGATATTTTACTCACATCATTAGTAGTAATTTTCTGAACAAATTCAAATGCATCTTTACCTCTTATCTCAACTTCGCCCATATGTGAAACATCAAAGACCCCAACGGATTCTCTGACAGCCTTATGCTCACTAAGTATGCCTTCATATTGAACCGGCATTTCAAAACCTGCAAATTCAACAAGTTTCGCTTTTAATTCTTTATGAATATTATTGAATGCGGTCTTTTTCATTTTTATTTGTTTTATGACTATTATAATTTTTTGATATTATGATTTTTTTAACTTATCCCAATCTTCAAGAAATTTTTTAAGACCAATATCAGTTAATGGATGTTTTACTAACTGTTCAAGCACTTTGAATGGTAAAGTACATACATCTGCTCCCATCATTGCTGCTTCCACAAAATGCAAGGGATGTCTTACAGAAGCAACTAATACTTGTGTATTAAAACCATAATTCCCATAAATAGTTACAATTTGTGATATTAATTCCATTCCATTATGAGATATATCATCCAATCTACCAACGAATGGACTTACAAGGTATGCCCCTGCTTTGGCTGCTAAAACAGCTTGAGAAGGAGAAAAACAAAGTGTCACATTCGTTTTGATACCTTCTGACGATAATATTTTTACCGCTTTTAAGCCTTCTTTAATTAACGGAATTTTTATCACAATGTTTTTATGAATAGACGCTAATTCTTTAGCTTCTTTAACAATTTCATTACATGTTGTGGATACAACTTCCGCACTTATATCTCCATCAACTATTTCACATATTTTGATTAATAAATCTTTAAAATCTTTGTATCCTTCTTTTGCAACAAGTGAAGGATTGGTTGTAACTCCATCAAGAAGCCCCATATCCGCAGCTTCTTTAATTTCTTTTAAATTTGCAGTGTCAATAAATATTCTCATATTATTAAATTTTTAAATTTATTTAATTTATCTAATTTTTATTATTTATAAAATTCATTTTTAAAGTAAAAAATTGCTGATTTTAGGCTTATTTTTCCTTTGTTTTTGATTTTATTACTAAAAAATGTTATTGCTTTTATAAGACAAAAACATTAAAATAAATATAATTAAATAATTAGTAAAATGGGAAGAATAAAATTTAATTTAATTATTTTCTCAATATTAATTTCTTTTACCGTTTCTTACTCACAATCAGGTTGGATTTCACAAAGTAGTGGTACTTATGAAAATTTAAATGGTGTATTTTTCATTTCTAATAATCCCGCCGATTATATTAAAGGATGGATTGTAGGAGATGCTGGAAAAGTATTGAGAACAACAAATTCCGGAGTGAACTGGTTATCTATGCCTGCTCCATCCGGATTCAACAATAATTGTGTATATTTTCCTAATTATCAATTAGGATATGTAGGATGTCAGAATGGTAAATTATTTAGAACTACAAATTATGGAAATAATTGGACAATGATTAATGTTACTACTAACAATTATGCTATAACTTCTTTAAGATTTACACCAATGGGAGCTGGATGGATGGGTAATTATTATGGTAATGTCTTAAAGTCAACTGATTTAGGACTTAATTGGTATAATGTTTATACTTTACCTGGTTATAATTCTATTGTGTTTTGTTATGATGAATATAGAACTTGGGTAGTAGATACTTACGGTTATGTTTTCCGTACAAGTAACGGAGGCTCAAATTTTTCCTATACCAGACCTGTTACTTCTCCTTTAAGGGCTGTTTATTTTATTACTTCTTCTATTGGATTTGTGGCTGGAGATAGTGGTAAAATCTTGAAAACTACAAATGGTGGTGTAAATTTCGTTCAGGTATATACAGGAACTTATGAAAGAATTAATTCTTTATGTGCTATTGACCCAATGAATATTTGGGCAGTCGGAGATAATGGAACAATGTTAAAATCTACAAATGGGGGAGATAGCTGGGTTCAATATTATTATACTACTTATAATTTAAAACAGGTTTATTTTAATTCCGAATACAAATTTTGGTTACTGTGTTGGTGATATGGGAACAATACTGAGAACCAATGAAGCACCTGGGATTGGTGGAATTGGAACTGGAAATTCAGAGATTGCTATACCATTTAATACGCAATATTCTGATGGTAGAACAAACCTGCTTTATTTTGCGAATGAATTAAATTCTTTAACGGGTTCAAATTCAATTAATATTTTCACAATTGGATTTAATTTCGTAAATATTAACACTCAAACAATAAATGGTCTTAAGGTCAAGATGAAAAATACTACTCAAACTTCAGTCTCATCATTTTCATCATCTGGTTGGACTGTTGTTTTTGACGGAGGTTGGAACCCTACTTCTACAGGGATTCAATATATTACGTTGCAAAATCAATTTATTTGGTCAAATCCCAATAATCTCTTAATAGAAATATGTTTTAACAATTCAGTTGGAACTACTAATTCAACTGTTTATGCTTCTAATACTACTGCAAATACAGTTTACCATAATGCTACCAATATAACAGGTGATGGTTGTGTTGATATTACTGGTGGAACTGCTTCTAATATTAGACCAAATTTACAATTGATTTGGTTACCAATTCCTACAAAGATTGAAAATGTATCAAGCGAAGTTCCTGATAATTTCAGATTGTATCAGAATTATCCAAATCCCTTTAATCCAACAACAAAGATAAAGTACGACCTTCCTGCAGCGGGTTATGTTAATTTAAGGGTTTTTGATATTTTAGGAAAGGAGGTGAGTACTTTGGTAAGTTCTTATTTAGAAGCAGGTTATTATATAGTAGAATTTAACGCATTTAATTTACCTGCAGGATTGTATTTTTATAAACTTGAATATAATGGAAATTTGGTTACGAGGAAAATGATTCTCGTTAAATAACTTTTATAATTCAGAAATTTATAAATTATTTATCTTTTGTAAATTCTTTTTTATAATTCCATATCAAATAGAAAGGAATACCAAGAAGCATTAATGCGAGACCTATACCAGCGTCTCTTGGGCTTTGTATGATTGTTATAATAAAAATTGAAAAGAAGAAAATAACTGCAATTGCCGGTATAACGGGATAACCGAAAACTTTATAAGGTCTATAGATATCTTTCATCTTTTTCCTTAATACAAAAACACCAAAAGCCCCAAGACCGTAAAATATAAAAGAAGCAAACATTAGCATATCAGTAAGTTGGTCAAAAGAACCGGATAATACTAAAATAGAAGCCCAAATCCCCTGTATTATAAGTGAGGTAGAAGGTGTTTTAAAGATTTGATGACATTTACCAACTCTTTTAAAAAATAGTTTATCTCTTGACATTGCAAAATAAAGTCGGGACGAAGCAAGAATAGTACCATTTGTTGTTGCGAAAGTTGAAACCATAATTATAATAGAAACTACAAGTACCCCTCCATAATCTAAAAATCTTTTTAATACTTCAATGGCTGCTATTGAATCTCTCTTTTCATATACATTTATCATCTCATTTACTGGTATAACATAAAGAAAAGCAAAATTTATTATCAGATAAATTATTATTACTATAATTACTCCAAGATATAATGCTATTGGGATGTTTCTTTTAGCATTTTTAACTTCACCTCCGAGATAACCAATATTATTCCAACCATCATAAGCCCAGAATGCGGCAAGCATAGCGGCAAAAAAAGCGCCAAACAATCCAAGTGGACTTTGATAATTATGTTGTGGATTTTCAAATGTTAAATTTACATTAGCGAACGATCCATCGCTGAAAGTAAAAATCAAAAATATTATTAAAGCAACACCTAATATTTTCAATAGTGTGAATATATTACTTACTGTTCCTCCAAAGATTACACCAAAATAGTTTATCGTAGTTAATATTAGAATTGTAATAATAGTTAATCCTTTTACTCCAAAACTTTGTAGAGGATAGAATATACCGAATATATTTATTTTCTCAATTTCAGTATTGAAATGCGGTAATGGAAAAATTGAATTCACAGATTCTGAAAATACATACGCTATTGATGCAATTGAAGCAGATTGAATTACAGCAAAGCAAGACCATCCATAAAGAAAAGCAATACCATTTCCATACATTTTCTGAAAATATACATATTGCCCCCCGGGTTCTGCAATTAAACCCGCTACTTCTGCGTTTGTTGCAGCAGCGAAAAGAGTTATTAAACCAGCTACTAACCATGCGAGTAAAATTAATCCTGAAGACCCGACTTCTGCAGACATCGGTGCAATTTTTTTAAACACACCTGAACCTACCATAGCACTAATAACAATCATCAAAGAGGTAAATAATCCTAATCTCGTTAATAATCCTGAGGAATGAGTTTCGTGCTTTTTCAAAAGGTATTATTTTATTTTATATCCTTTATCATCAATGGTGTCGTAACTCAAACCGCGTAAGTGTTTGAAAGAATTACACAATTCAATGAAAACTTCTTCAGAATTTTCAAATTTAAAATCTACATTAAACCCCTTAGCGATTTGTTTTAAAATTATCCAACCTGGTCTGCTGTTGAATTTCTTTCCGTGTGTCCATCTATCGTTGGGAGCACCAAATTTATCAAGTCTTGAAAGTGAAAATTCACCCGGTAATCTTTCCTGTTCAATAGTTGTAACAGCAGGGCGAATCCTTTGAATTCTGTTCTGGAAATTTATAAATGTACCATTTATTTCTGCGTATGTAGATAGGGGAAGTAATACATTTGCTTCGTTGGAAAAAGTATTTTTAACACTGAGTATTTGTATATTTTTTATCAGGTATGATTTAAACTCTGAAAATTCTTCTATTAATGAAATATCATCATTTAAAATTAATAAGAAATTATATTTTCCTGTTTTTATTTCCTTTATTAATTTATTATTAATCTTTTTAATCCCAAGTAATTCTAACCCTTTTGTATTTGGTGTTTTATCAGATTTTCTTAAAATATTGTCCCCGAAAGACTCATCTATATGCGGTATATAGTATATATCCTCAACTCCTAAAATTTCATTTGCAAATTTTTTCAATACATAATTATCTTCTAATGTACTATAAGCAGAGGCAAAAATTAAAAAATTATTATTTTCAGATTTTAAAATTGAAACTGCTTCATTAATTGCTTCCTCCCAGGTAACTTCTTTGATTTGTTTATTTTTATTATCAGGTTCGGTTTGTAAAATTGATGGTGAATCTATTCTTAAATTAATATCATTTACAAATTTGTATGTATTTAACCTTCCATAATCACATAACCAGTATTGATTTACTTCTAAGTTTTCTCTTGGTTCTATTCTTAATATTTCATTATTTCTTACCCCGATTATTGTGTTACATCCTCTTGCACAACCAGGGCATATACTGTTAGTAAAAGACATATCCCAAACTCTTGCTCTAAACCTGAAATGTCTTGATGTTAATGCACCAACAGGACATATTTCTATAACATTCATAGAATATGGATTATCAAGTTGTTTACCGGGATATGTTTCAATCGTAACTTTTTCACCTCGATTAACAAAAGTTAGTTCGAAAGATTTAGAAATTTCCTCGCAAAATCTTATACATCTTGAACAGCTTATACATCTTTCCGCATCAAATAACACATTAGGTCCTAAGGGAATTCTTTTATCTTTTATTATTTTTTCTTCATCAAATCTTGAATAACCTTTACCATATTTATAAGCGTAATCTTGTAATTTACACTCTCCGGCTTCATCACAGATAGGACAATCTAAAGGATGGTTAATAAGAATAAATTCCATAATTGCATTTTGTGCTTCAATTACCTTTGGTGTATTTGTCTTAACTACCATACCATTTTCTGCAGGTGTGGAACAAGCAATCGTAAGTTTAGGAGAATTTTCTACTTCAACTAAACATATTCTACAATTTCCGGCTATACTTAATGCAGGATGGTAACAAAAGTGAGGTATATCAATTCCTACCCGAAGTGCTGCTTGCAGAATTGTCTCTCCCTTTTTAAAGTTTACCTTTTGCCCATCAATTATTATATACATATTAATACCTGGAATAAATTTAATTCTGAAATATTTAATTAACTATATTCTTCAGTAATATCGTGTTTAAATTTAAATTCATAAAACCTGAATTCATCAAGAGCGAGATCGTTGTCTGTTTCAAGTTTGATAAATATTCTGAATTTCAAACATAACTTTAATATTCTATTAATAAATCCACTTGTCAAATAATGTTTAATTAATGGATTTACCTTCAAACGAAGCATAAAACTATTTGGGGTACTTTTATATCTTTGTAACCATCTTTCTAATTCCATTAAGAAATTCATCTGGGATTGTACTCTCCCGGTTCCATTGCACATCGGACATTTAGTAGAGATTCTTTGAATAATATTTTGTCGAACCCGTTGCCTTGTAATCTGTATTATACCAAATTCACTCATCTGTGAAAACGAAGTTTTCGCTCGGTCTTTTTTAAATTCTTTTTTTATTTCCTCTAAAAGTTTTCTTCTACTTGGTTCTTCATATAAATCTATGAAATCAACTACAATTATACCTCCGATATCTCTTAATCTTGCCTGTCGAGCTATTTCCTTTGCTGCTTCAATATTTATTTTTAATGAGTTTTGTTCCTGGTCCTTTGATTTTGCATATTTTCCGCTGTTAACATCGATTACTGTCATTGCTTCAGTTGTCTCAATTACAATATAACCAGTAGAATTTTTTAGCATTATTTTTTTCTGTAAAGATTCTTCTATTTGTTTATCTATACTGTAGTATGTATCAAATATTGGTACTTTACCTTCATAGAGCTCTAATTTATCTACTGATTCGGGGGAAGTTTCTTCAAGGTAATTTCTTATATCTCTATATATCTTTTTTGAATCTACTATTACTTTTGTAACATCATCACGGAATAAATCTCTGATTACAGAATAAGTCGTAGAAACATCTTTATATAATAATGCAGGTGCTTTTACAGATTTCATCTTTAATTCAATATCGTTCCAGATGTTGATTAATCTGTTTAAATCTTCCAAAATTAAATTTTCATCTTGCCCTGCTGCAACTGTTCTGATAATGACCCCGAAACCTCCCGGGATGTTTTTCCTTATTAAGAATCTTAACCTTCGTTTCTCCTTGTAATTATAAATTTTTCTTGAAATCCCGATTTTATTTGAAAATGGTATCAACACAAGATATCTACCGGGGATTGATACTTTTGCTGTTACTCTTAAACCTTTAGCCCCTACAGGTTCTTTAGTTATTTGAACTAATATATCTTTTCCCTTTTCAAGTGTTGCAGCAGCTGGATTTTTTTCTGTGGGAATTTTAGGAGATGATATTATTTCATCGTCATCGTCTTCTTCATCAACATCTGAATCATCTCCAAGTAATGATTTATAATCATCTGGGGAGGTCTCTATATCAGAAAAGTGTAAAAAAGCATCTTGTGGAAATCCAAGATTAATAAATGCTGCTCTGATTCCCGGTAATACTCTCGCAATTTTACCTAAATATATGTCCCCGACATTTCGTTTTAAATCCGAACTCTCATAAAATAGTTCTACTACTTTTCCATCTTCAGTTATAGCAATTCGGGTTTCCTTTGAAGATGAATTTATTACAATTTCTTTTTTCATTACTACTTAATTTATTCATAGGTTATCCTGCCCCTATTGACATAATATTAAGAGTTCATTGATGCTAAAAATTCTTTATTAGATTTCGTACCTCTAATTTTTTCTAACAACCATTCCATTGCCTCTACAGGATTGTAATCAGCAAGTAGTTTTCTTAATAAATAAACTCTGGTAAGAATGTCATTATCGAGCAGGAGCTCTTCTTTTCTTGTACCGGAACGGTTTAAGTCGATTGCTGGGAATATTCGCCTATCAGATAGTCTTCTATCTAAGACGATTTCCATATTACCCGTTCCTTTAAATTCTTCAAAAATTACTTCGTCCATACGGCTGCCTGTTTCTATTAATGCGGTTGCAATTATTGTTAATGAACCGCCTTCATCTATATTTCGTGCAGCCCCGAAAAATCTTTTTGGTTTATGTAGTGCATTTGCATCTACACCACCAGATAAAATCTTTCCACTGTGAGGAATTACTGTATTATGTGCTCTTGCCAGTCGTGTTATACTGTCAAGCAGAATGACTACATGATGTTTTGATTCTACAAGTCTTTTCGCTTTTTGCAATACTATTTCTGAAACCTGAACATGTCTTTCAGGTGGTTCATCAAAAGTTGAACTCACAACTTCTGCTTTAACATTTCTTTGCATATCAGTAACTTCCTCTGGTCTTTCATCTATTAATAGTACGATTAGATGAATTTCCGGATGGTTTCTTGTTATACTATTTGCTATTGTCTGAAGTAATATTGTTTTTCCACTTTTTGGAGGAGATACTATCAAACCTCTTTGCCCTTTTCCAATTGGTGTAAATAAGTCCATTATTCTCATTGAGTATTCAGTAGGGGTTGTTTCAAGGATAATCTTTGAATTTGGATACAGTGGCACGAGATTATCGAACATTATCCTTTCTCTGATTAGTTCCGGAGGACCATAATTTACTTCCTCAACTTTTATAAGAGCAAAGAATCTTTCTCCTTCTTTTGGAGGTCTAACCTGACCATATACGAAATCCCCTGTCTTTAAATAAAATTTCTTTATTTGTGAAGGTGAAACATAAATATCATCAGGAGAAGGTAAGTAATTGTAATCAACAGACCTCAAAAAACCGTATCCGTCACTGAGAACTTCTAAAACTCCAGATGCATAAGCATATCCATCTTTCTTTGTTGTTTCTTCAATTATTCGGAATATTAGTTCCTGTTTCTTTAAGTCTTCGAAATCCTTTATATTGAGTTCTTTTGCTATTGTCCTCAATTCGGATACTCTTTTCGATTTTAGAAGCTCAATATTTTTATCAATTACTTCTTCTTTCTGTGTTGTTTTTCTTTCAGGCATAGATTTTATGATTAATTTTTCCCTTTCCCTAAGGAAATAGTTGAAGGGTTGTATGTTTTATTAATTACTCGTTAACTTAATATATAACTTTCTTAAATAATATTATTTAATAAACAATGAAATCAGATTCTGGCGTGTTATTAATTATTAAAGTAAAATAATTATAATAAACTTTCAATATAAAACTAATGATTTTTATTTTAGAATTCAACTCATTTTTAATTACAAAGTGAATTAATCAGATTTTAGACTATAATTTGGAGCTTCTTTTGTAATTTTAACATCATGAGGATGTGATTCTCGCAAACCTGCATTAGTTATTTTTGTAAACTTTGTTTTTGTCTTCATCTCTTTAATATTTTTTGCACCTGCATATCCCATTGCTGAACGAAGCCCTCCGACTATTTGATAGATTGTATCTCTTAATGGACCTTTATATGGAACTATTCCTTCTATTCCTTCTGGAACAAGCTTTTTAATATCATCTTCAACATCCTGGAAATATCTGTCTTTACTTCCTCTCTTCATTGCTTCAATTGAACCCATCCCTCTATATACTTTATAACTTCTACCTTCGTATAGAACTTTCTCACCCGGAGATTCATCTGTACCTGCAAGCATTCCACCAATCATTACTGAATCTGCACCTGCTGCTATTGCTTTTGGTATATCTCCTGTATGTTTTATTCCTCCATCAGCTATTATCGGTATATCATATTTAGTTGCAACTTTTGAGCATTCGATTATAGCTGTCATTTGTGGAACACCTACACCAGCTATTACCCTTGTTGTACAAATAGAGCCCGCTCCAATACCAACTTTAATGCAATCAACACCGGCTTTTATTAAATCAATTGCTGCTTCTGATGTTGCTATATTTCCCGCGATAAGTTCTACATTCAATTTTGCTTTTATTTTCTTTATCATATTAATTACTCCGGTTGAATGACCATGAGCAGTATCTATAACCAGGACATCTACTCCTGCTTTAATTAATTCCTGAGCTCTTTCTAATGTATCTTTGGTTATACCTAATGCTGCACCAACCCGCAGTCTTCCGAATTTATCCTTACAAGCATTAGGAAAACTCTTTCTCTTTTGAATATCCTTGAAAGTAATTAATCCTTTTAAAACTCCGTTTTTATCGACTACAGGTAATTTTTCAATTTTATGCTTTTGTAAAATTAATTCCGCTTGATTTAAATCAGTTCCTACTGGTGCTGTAATTAAGTTTTCACTTGTCATTACATCCCTGATAACCATATCCTCCTTTACACCAAATCTTAAATCTCTGTTTGTCAATATTCCGATAAGTTTATTTTCTTCATTTACAATCGGGATACCTGAAATTCTATATTTATCCATTACTTCAAATGCATCAGAGATCCTTTTGTCAGGGGTTAGTGTAATTGGTTTTAAAATCATTCCACTTTCACTTCTTTTCACTTTATCAACTTCAGTTGCTTGTTGTTCTATTGACATATTTTTATGTATTATACCAATTCCCCCTTCTCTTGCTATTGCTATTGCCATATCTGTTTCTGTTACGGTATCCATTGCTGCTGAAATTATAGGAATATTCAAAACAATATTTTTAGTCAGGTTTGTTTTTAAATCTACTTCTCTTGGAAGTATGCTTGATTTTGCTGGTACTATAAGAACATCATCAAATGTGATTGCAGTTTCTTTTTTAATTTTACTTTTCATACTTATAAAAATTTATATTTTTTTAAAATTGTTCAAGTGTTTCTATATTACCCCATAATCCTCTATTATTTTCTCTTGCTTCTCTATATAGTTCACGAAATTCCTGTTGTTTTGAAAAAGGGTATTTTTCATAAATATAAGCATATCCATCTTTTAATATTTTTGCATTTATTAAAGTACCATCCTCTAAATACACATATCTTAGAAGTCTGCCATATTTATCCCTGTCTTTGTTTTGCGGGTCGTTTTCGAGATATACTTTTTTCCCTTCTACAAAACTTTTTACATATTCAGTGGCTATATTACCTAATTTTTTTATTGTTTCTTTATCTCTTTTGCTAACAGAAGCATCTCTTTCAAGTTTTTCTGAATCGTACTTTTCAGGGGTATCTATTCCGATTAATCTTACACGACTTCCATCGTTAAGTTCAAATGTATCTCCGTCAATTACTCTTGTTACAGTATGAAAATCCTTTTTGTTGCAATTTACAAATGCGATAAGGGTTATTAATAATAAGTATGTAAGATTCTTTATTTTCAACTTAATCAAATATAATATTTTTTATAATTTTTTGTTTTTTAGATTTCTTATCTGAAATAATAATAGCTTTATTTAAATATTCTAAAGCATATTTTATTTTTGAATCGCGTGATGAAAAAAGGGTACAAATTGTTTCACCCTTCATTATATAATCGCTGCATTTTTTCTTTAATATTATCCCGGCTTTTAAGTCTATTTTATCAGATATTTTCTTTCTTCCACATCCCAATTCAATTGCCGCTAAGCCAAAATTTAATGCATCTAATTTTCTAATGTAACCAGAATTTTTTGCTAATAAATTATACTTTACATTTATTTTTTTATTTTTGTTTAGATGATTGATAAAATTTTTATCCCCGCCTTGTGCTTTAATCATTTCTATGAATTTGCATAGCGCATTTCCATTTTTTATTTTTTCTGTCGCTATTTCTTTACCTTCTTCTATATTCTTGGATTTTCTTCCTAAGTAAATCATACAACCTGCAAGAGTAGTTGTTACTTCCATTAAGTCAGGTATATTTTCCCCTGACATTAATTCGATTGCTTCTTCTACTTCCAGTAAGTTTCCAATTTTAAAACCGAGTGGTTGATTCATATCAGTAATGACAGCAATTGCTCTTTTCCCAAACTTCTTTGATATATTTAAAAGTGAATTAATAAGCAGGGTATTTTCTCTTTCACTATTTAGATTTGCACCAGTGCCAGATTTTATATCAAATACAATAGCATCTGTTCCTTCTGCTATTTTTTTACTCATTATACTTGCTGTTATAAGTGGAATTATATCTACGGTTGCTGTTACATCTCTTAATTGATAAATCAACTTATCAGCCGGACATAATTCCTCTGTTTGTCCGGACATTACACAACCCACTTTTTTTAATATTCTCTTAAAATCCTTAATAGATATATTCGTTTTAAATCCTGGTATAGCTGATAATTTATCAAGTGTTCCACCTGTATGTCCTAAACCCCTTCCTGATATCATCGGGACTGCAATTCCGCAACTGGCAACTAATGGTGCCAAAATCAAAGATGTTTTGTCCCCAACTCCTCCTGTTGAATGTTTATCAACCTTCGGTTTTTTTATGTCTGATAAGTTTAATCTTTTACCACTTTCAATAAAAACCTTAGTAATACTGTATGTTTCATCATCGTCAAGACCATTGAAGTAAATTGCCATAAGAAAAGCGGACATTTGATAATCTGTAATTTCTCCTTTTATAAATCTATCAATGAAATATTTAATCTGTTCTTCTGATAACTTGTTATTATTCCTTTTTAACTTTATAATTTCTACCGGATTCATCTGTAAAATTTCTTTTAAATTAATTAAATAAGTTAGATTAATAAAGGCGATTTTTGAATTTTTTTTGAATATAATTTTTTTAATTTGTTTTTTAAGTCTTTATGATTACATATGAAAAATACCCGGCAGTTAAATTTGCACTTCTATTCATAGCGGGTATTTTATTAGGCCAATGTGTTTTGTTTAATATATATGTTGTTGTTAGTTTGTTTCTATTATGTTTTATATTATGTATCATAAAAAGTAAACATTCAAATAACGAGTCTGAAATTTTTATTATAGTTTCTTTAATTATAATTTTAGCAGGAATTGGGAAAGCTAATATTGACTTTTATGTAAAGCCACTTAACTCTGTAAAAAATTTCCCTGATACAGATATATCAAGAGATATTCAGTTAAAGGGGATTATTACTGAGCCTCCGGATTATGATTCTTCAAGAGTAAAATTTTTAATTGATTGCCAAGCAATAATGTTTGAAGGGGATACAACTTTTGTAAAAGGAAAGTTATTGACATTTCTTTATCCTGATAAAAAATTAGACGAGGGAAAACCTTTACCTTTATTTAACGCAGGTGATGAAATATTAACTTTTGGAAAACTCTCAACTGCACCAACTGAAAAGATACCAGGGGGATTTAATTACAAAAAGTATCTTGAATTACATGGTATTGATAAGATTTTTAAAATTAAAGGTTATGATAATGTTATTGTTTTATCTGAGAATAATTTAAACTTTTTGTTTAAAAATATTATTTATCCGGCGAGGGAGTTTGCACTCAAAACTATTGATGATTATAATTCCAGAGAAGTAAGAGCATTTCTAAAAGGTTTAGTGGTAGGAGAGCGAAGTGAAATGAGTGAGGAATTGAAAGAGAGTTTCATTAATTCTGGTTTAATGCATATAATTGCGGTTTCGGGGCTAAATGTGGCTTACATTGTCTTATTTCTTACGATTATACTTTCATTGTTCAGATTAAAAACTGAATACAGAACAGTTGTAATTATTATTTTTCTTATTTTTTATTGTTTATTTACTGGTGCACCAGCTTCTATTGTTAGAGCATCTATAATGGGGGCATTAATATTAATCGCTTTTATTATACAAAGAAAAGTTGTTTTCCTGAATATAATTGCTTTCTCTATTATTTTAATTTTATCTTATGACTCGAGGCAGATTTTTGATGCCGGGTTTATTCTCTCATATAGTGCTATTATTTCTATTGCTTTATTCTATGAAAAAATAGAATTACTTCTTAAATCAATATTTAAGTTTGATGAAAATTATAACAAAATTTTATTTTATCTAATAGTTCTGATTGCTTCTTCAATTTCCGCACAGATAGGAGTATTACCAATTACGACTTTGTATTTTGGAAAAATATCATTCGTCTCTTTCTTCACAAATATTATTGTTATACCTATTTCCAATTTTTGTTTAGCTTTAGGATTCTTGCAAATTATCTTTAATCTTTTTTCAGGAATATTTGCAAGTGCGATTGCAGAACTGAATAATCTGATTTTAACTGCAACATTAGAATTTATAAAGTGGAGTGGGAATCTATCTTTTTCTTATTCTTCTGTGTTAAACTTTAATTTCACAAGTGCAATTGCTTACTATATAATATTATTTCTTATCTTTACAGCGAAAGCTTCTAATTTTAAGAAAAGAACTATTGTCTCCTTTTTTATTATTCTTTGTGTCCTGATTTTTAATTTTAAATCAGATAATAATATTAGAATTACATTCTTTGATGTTGGACAGGGAGATGCAACATTAATTGAAACTTCTAACGGGACGAACATTTTGATTGATGCCGGTGGGTCATATCAAGGTATTAGCAGTGCCAGGAAATCAATTATTCCTTATTTACAACAAAAAAATATAAGTACTATTCATCTGTTAATTATTACACATAAACATCAGGATCATATCGGTGGGATATATGACATTATAAAGAATTTTAATGTTGAAAGAATTATAGATACAAAGTTTAAGGATACAAATAAACTGTCAGTAATGCTTGATAATTTGATAATTGAGAAAAAAATTATAAGAGATTTTGTAGAAGCAGGGGATATAGTTGAATTACCGGATTCTTCCAAAATATTTATATTATATCCTTCGAAAATAAGGAATCCGTTACTTGAGATGAATTCTCATTTTAATTGTATAACTTTAAAGTACAAGTATAAAAAATTAGATGTATTATTTACTAGTGATATCGGAAAGGGAACAGAGGAGATTTTGAAAGACTGTTATGGAAATTTTTTAAAAGCTGATATTCTGAAAGTTGCTCATCACGGTAGTAAGAATTCAACATCAGCCGAATTTCTTGTAAAAGTTATGCCTGTTTTTTCTGTAATTTCCTGTGGTTTAAATAACAGATTCAACCATCCTACAGATATAACTTTATCAAAGCTAAATTTAATTAATAGTAAAATTTTTAGAACAGATTTCGAAAGTTCAATAATATTTGAATCTGATGGGGAAAATTTAAAAAGGATTTACTATTAAATAGCCGATAATTGAAAAATTATGGATAATTAGCATATCTTGCTAATCCCTTGATATTGCTGAAATATTATAAAAAAAATCCCGACTCGGGGGAAAGTCGGGATTTAGGGGTTTTTTGTTGGTGGGAGTAATTTATGAAAAACACACTTTACACTTCTTCTCTTTTATCTAAAGAACGAAGTAACCTTACTATACTCATCATAGTCTCTCTACTATACCTAAAACATCTTATCATAACTTAATCACTTACTACAAAAATTATAATTTATTTTTTATTTGTCAAGTCCTTTTTTTATACATAAAAAAATTTTTTTATAAACCCAATCTCATCTATTATCTATAATTATAAGTTATAATTATTTTTTTAAAAAAGCAATATAAATGTAATACATTTTTATGTTTAAATAATTTATAATTTATACTATTTTTAAAATTAGATAATCTTCTACATTCATTGTTATTTATCTTTCACACAAAAATATTTTTTTAAGGATAATTAATTAAAATACAGGAGTAATAAAATGGCTAAAAAAATTACAATTGATGGAAATGAGGCAGCTGCTTATATTGCGCATAATACTAATGAAGTTATCGCAATTTACCCAATTACACCTTCTTCTACAATGGGTGAATTAGCAGATGCATGGTCAGCGGAAGGGAGGAAAAATATTTGGGGTACGGTTCCTATTGTTACTGAGATGCAAAGTGAAGGAGGGGCTGCTGGTGCTGTTCATGGATCTTTACAAAGTGGTTCTTTGACAACAACATTTACTGCATCTCAGGGTCTTTTACTAATGATTCCTAATATGTATAAAATTGCTGGCGAATTAACTCCAACTGTATTTCATGTCTCGGCTCGTTCATTATCGGCACATGCACTTTCTATTTTTGGTGATCACAGTGATGTTATGGCAACAAGACAAACTGGATTTGCTCTTCTTTGCTCCAATTCAGTTCAAGAAGTAATGGACTTAGCACTTATTGCACAGGAAGCTACACTTGAATCAAGAATACCTTTTTTACATTTTTTCGATGGGTTCAGGACATCTGCGGAAGTTATGAAGATTGAAATGATTGAAGAAGAAAATATTAAGAAATTTATTAATTATGATTTTGTTATAGAACACCGTAAAAGAGCTTTAAGTCCTGATAGACCTTTTATCAGAGGTACTGCACAAAATCCAGATGTATATTTTCAGGGAAGAGAAGCCGTAAATAAATTCTATCAAGCTTGTCCTGATATTGTTCAAAAAGTAATGGATAAATTTTATGAGTTAATTGGTAGAAGATATAATCTTTTCGATTATTATGGAGCTCCTGATGCTGAAAGAGTAATAGTTTTGATGGGGTCTGGTGCAGAAACCGCTGAAGAAACAACAGAATATCTTACATCAAAATTTGGAGAAAAAGTTGGAATTATAAAAGTTCGTTTATACAGACCCTTTTCATCCAGACATTTTGTTTCTGTCATACCATCGACCGTGAAAAAAATTGCTGTACTTGATAGAACAAAAGAACCGGGAAGCGTAGGAGAACCATTATATATTGATGTTATTGCAGCTATTAGTGAAGAGTTAAGAAATGGGAATGCTCCATTTAAAGATATGCCTTTAATTATTGGTGGAAGATATGGTTTATCATCAAAGGAATTTACCCCTTCAATGGTTAAAGCCGTATTTGATGAACTTAAAAAAGAGAATCCTAAAAATCATTTTACTGTTGGAATTAATGATGATGTAACTTTTACAAGTCTTGAATATGATAAAAATTTCTATACTGATAAGGAAGGTCTTTTTGCTGCAATGTTTTTTGGATTAGGTGCTGATGGAACTGTTGGGGCAAATAAAAATACGATTAAGATTATCGGAGAAGAAACTGATAATTTTGCGCAGGGATATTTTGTATATGATTCGAAAAAATCTGGTTCAACTACTATATCACATTTAAGATTCGGAAAGAAACCAATTAAATCAACTTATCTGATTCAGAAAGCAGATTTTATTGGTTGTCATCAGTTCACATTACTCGAAAAATTTGATGTTCTAAAAACTATTAAAGATGGTGGTACTTTTCTATTAAACAGTCCATATCCAAAAGAAGAAGTATTTAAAAAACTACCCAAAAAGGTTTGCAAACAAATTATAGATAAAAAGCTAAATTTCTATGTAATCGATGGATATTCAGTTGCAAAAGAAACTGGTATGGGTACGAGAATAAATACAATAATGCAAACCTGTTTCTTTGCAATTTCAGGAGTTCTGCCAAAAGATGAAGCCATAGAACAAATTAAAAAATCAATTAAGAAAACCTATGGATCTAAAGGTGAAGAAATTGTGAAAAAGAATTTTGAAGCGGTAGATAAGACATTAGCTAAACTTTATAAGGTTGAAGTAAGCGAAAAAGATATAAGTGAAATTGAATTACCACCAGTGGTTTCTGATAAAGCTCCTGAATATGTTAAAAAGACATTAGCAAAAATTATGGAAGGATTGGGTGATGAAATTCCTGTTAGCGAAATGCCTGTTGATGGTACATTCCCGAGTGGAACCACACAATGGGAAAAGAGAAATATTGCGCTTGAAGTACCGGTATGGGATGCAGAACTTTGTATTCAGTGTGGTAAGTGTGCTTTGATTTGTCCACATGCTGCGATAAGGACCAAGGTATATAGTGAAAAATATTTGCAGGGTGCTCCAAGTACTTTTAAATGGACAAAAGCAAAAGGTAAAGAATTTCCACCGGATACTTTATACACAATTCAGGTAGCAGTGGAAGATTGTACTGGTTGTGAACTTTGTTGTGAGATTTGTCCAGCAAAAAGTAAGAAAGAAGTAAAACACAAAGCGCTGAATATGGCACCCCAAATTCCATTACGAATTACGGAGAGAGAAAATCTCGAATTCTTTCTCAATATTCCGGAATATGATCGAGGTAAATTAAATATTTCAACAATAAAAGGAAGTCAATTCTTACAACCTTTATTTGAATATTCTGGTGCTTGCGCAGGATGTGGTGAAACGCCATATCTTAAGCTGTTATCACAATTATTCGGTGATAGAACAATTATTGCAAATGCCACAGGTTGTTCATCAATTTATGGGGGAAATTTACCAACAACTCCCTGGACATTTAATAAAGAAGGAAGAGGTCCTGCCTGGTCAAACTCACTTTTTGAAGACAATGCAGAATTCGGTTTTGGAATGAGACTATCTATAGATAAGCAAAATCAATTTGCTAAGGAATTATTACTTAGGAATTCTTCTCTGATTGGTGATGATTTGGTTACAGAAATAATAAATGCTGACCAATCAACTGAATTAGGTATTCATTTACAAAGGGAAAGAGTGAAAATATTAAAAGAAAAACTCTTTTCTCTAAATAATGATGATGCAAAAATATTATATGAAATAGCAGATTATTTAGTTAAAAAATCTGTATGGATTATTGGTGGTGATGGTTGGGCTTATGATATCGGATATGGAGGATTAGATCATGTGATTGCCTCAGGTAAAAATGTTAATCTACTTGTATTAGATACTGAAGTATATTCTAACACTGGTGGACAATGTTCAAAAGCAACAGGGTTAGGTGCTGTTGCTAAATTTGCTGCTTCAGGTAAACCGACTCCCAAAAAAGATTTAGCAATTATGGCAATGGCATACGGAAGTGTTTATGTCGCAAAAGTTGCAATGGCTGCAAATGATTTACAATGTCTTAGAGCATTTCTTGAAGCAGAAGCTTATGAAGGACCATCCCTTATAGTTGCATACTGCCATTGTATTGCACATGGAATTGATATGGGTAAAGCAATAGAAAATCAGAAAGCTGCTGTTGATAGTGGATATTGGCAATTATTAAGATATAATCCTGATTTAGCGAAAAAAGGAATGAATCCATTGAAGCTTGATTCAGTAGAAGCAAAGATTAAATTTGAGGATTATGCTTATAAAGAAACCCGGTATAAAATGCTTACAAAGTCCCATCCTGAACACGCAAAGAAATTACTTGAATTAGCTCAACAAGATGTTTATAATAAAATCAAACTTTATAAAAAATTAGCATTAAACGGAACTGATAAAAAAGAAGAAATTTAAAAACAACATATAATAATATTATGGATTTATCAACAAAATATTTAGGGTTAAAATTAAAAAATCCCATTGTACCTTCATCTTCTCCTTTATCAAAAGAATTGGATACTTTAAAATCACTTGAAGATGCAGGAGCATCTGCTGTTGTTCTTCACTCATTATTTGAAGAACAAATTACTTATGAAGAACAAGAGTATAATTATTTTACAACTTATGGAACAGAGTCTTATGCAGAAGCATTAACTTATTTCCCAAAACAAAATGAATATTATCTTGGCCCGGAAGAATATCTGGAACATATTCAGAAAGCAAAAAAATCACTCGGAATACCAGTAATTGGAAGTCTTAATGGTGTATCCAGTAGTGGTTGGACGAAATATGCTAAACAAATAGAAGAGGCTGGTGCCGATGCTATTGAATTAAATGTTTACTATCTTGCTACTGATATTGATACCGATAGTAAAAAGATAGAAGAAATATATTTGAATAATTTGAAAGAAGTAAAATCCGCTGTTAAAATCCCGGTTGCTATGAAACTTAGTCCATATTTCTCTGCTACTGCAAATTTTTGTAAAAAACTGGATGACGCTGGTGCAGATGGACTTGTATTATTTAATAGATTTTACCAACCTGATTTGGATATCGAAAGTCTTGAAGTAGTACCAGACCTTTCTCTTAGTACAAATTGGGAACTGAGATTACCTTTACGATGGATTGCTATATTATTTGGAAAAATTAAAGCATCTCTTGCGGCAACAAGTGGAGTTCAAAATCACAATGATGTAATTAAAGTTTTAATGGTAGGTGGAGATGTTGCTATGATTTGTTCTGAATTATTGAGAAATGGTGTATCAAGAATAACTGAGATTTTAGAAAATATGAAAAAGTGGATGGAAGACCATGAATATGATTCTATAGAAACAATGAAAGGAAGTATGAGTCAAAAATCAGTTGCCGATCCTGCTGCATTCGCAAGAGCAAATTATATGAAGATTTTAAACTCATACAAAATAAGATAATCGATAGCATCTTATTTTATCTTTTATAAATAAATTTTTTATAAAAATATTTTTTAAATAATTTTACTTATATGTTCAATTATGCCCTTTCAAATCCCATTAGTGTTTTATTAAACAAACCCAAAGAAGATTTTACACGAGAAGATTTTTTAAAAATCATTCAGGAAAAAAATATTGAAAGAATAACTTTTCACTATACCGCTCTAGATGGTAAATTAAAAGAGATGCAGATTCCGATACCCGGTAGAAAAAATGCTGAAATAGTATTAACTGAGGGGGAGAGAGTTGATGGTTCATCTTTATTTAAAGGTATGATAGATACTGCATTATCTGATTTATATGTTGTACCTATTTGGAAAACTGCTTTTTTTAATCCTTTTCAGCCAGCGAGTTTAGATTTTATTTGTAGGTACATTACTGCTGATGGAGAACCTGCGCCTTTTACACCTGATAGCATTTTAATGAAAGCAAGTAACTTATTTTCTAAATATACAGGATTGGATTTACATGCTTTTGGTGAAATGGAATTTTATTTATTTTATAAACCCGATAATGAACTTTATTATCCTCTTAAGCAAAGAGGATACCACGCTTCAGGACCATATATAAAATCTTGTGGTATTTTATCAGAATTATTAAGAATTATTACTCAAATTCTAAGTAATGTTAAATATGCACATAGCGAAGTCGGATATATTGAAAAAATAAAAAGCCCAGTACCTGAGTTAAATGGTTTGTCAGGGGAACAGCTTGAAATTGAACTTTTATCTGCTCCGGTTGAAGAAGCTGCTGATGCTATCGTTATTTCTAAATGGTTAATTAGAAATATTGCTGCTAAATATGGTATGCTGGCTACATTTGCTCCTAAATTGGAAGAAGGGGTTGCTGGTAATGGAATGCATATTCATTTGAAGTTAATTAAAGATGGAAAGAATGCAACAGTAGATGCAAATAAAGAATTATCACAGGATACTTATAAATTGATTGGTGGATTATGTGAATTTGCTGATTCTCTAACTTCTTTTGGCAATAGAGTTGCTTCCTCATATTTAAGACTTGTTCCTGATCAGGAGGCGCCAACAAAAATTTGTTGGAGTAGTTCCAATAGAAGTGCTTTGATTAGAATACCTCTTGGTTGGTCTAAAATCAATAATCTTGCAAAAATATTAAATCCCAAATGTCCTGCTGAACCAATTGAGGTTGATAATATGCAAACTGTAGAATTCAGGTCTCCTGATGGTAGCGCAAATTCTCATTTGTTGCTTGCTGGAATAACCATGGCTGCTTTATGGGGCTTCTTAAATTCTGAACAGGCAATTGAAATTGCGAATAAATGTAAAGTTCATGGGAATATTTTTAAAGATAAAAAAATTCTGGAAACCTTGAAAAGTTTACCTGATAGTTGTGCAAGTTCGGCTAAAATTTTGAAAGCTAAGAGAAGTTTTTATGAGTTTGAAAATATATTTTCTAAAAGTGCAATTGACTATACTATATCATCGCTTGAAAAGGAAAATGATAAAAACTTAAGAAAGCAACTATCGAAATTGAAAAGTAAAGAAAAACAAGAGAAATTAAAATATATCCTTCATAAAGATTTACATAAGAATTAAAAAAAAATTTTAAAACTTTTTTGTTTATAAAATGTCCATAGATAACAAATCCTTTAAAGAAGAACAGCTTAAGCGAATTAAATTAATCGATGATGTTTTTAAATTAGTTAAGGAAAAAGAAGCAAAAAATATCGATTTCAGATTTACTGATTCATTAGGTGAGTGGAGACAATTTACAATACCAGTAATTCAATTAGAACGAGATATTTTTTTTGAAGGTTACAATATTGATGGTTCGCTTATTTGTAATTGGAAGAATATTGATGATTCTGATTTAACAGTTATTCCAGACCCGGCGACTGCTCGTATTGATACCATAATGGATCCAATCACGGTAATTTTAATATGTGATTTATATGATTCTAAAGAAAAAAAACCTTTTACACTTGACCCACGAAACATAGCGAAAAAATCAATCAATTACTTAAAAGAAACAGGAATTGCTGATAATATTTATATCGGGGCTGAATCTAAGTTTTTCATTTTTGATTCGAATAAATTTGTATCTAATGAATTTAAAGATAAATCGGGAGCTGAAAATAAGATAAAGATTTATTCCGATTGTGATAGGAGTGGATATTTATTTACCCCACCTGATGATGAATATTATTTTATTAGGGAACAAATAGTCCAAAAACTTTTAAAAGCAGAGATTGAAGTTGAAAGACATCATTGTGAATCAGCATTTGCAGGTCAGAATGAAATCAGTTTCAGATATTCTTCGCTTATCGAGTCTGCTGATATATTTATGATATTTAAAAATATAGTGAAAAATGTTGCAAAATCTTTTGGAAAAACTGCTACATTCGTATCAAAACCAGCATTCGATAATTTAGATAATACTCTTCATGTACATGTTTCGCTTTGGAAAAATGGTGAAAATATAATGAACGGCGATAAATACGCAGGACTATCAGAATTGGCTCTTAAGTTCATAAGCGGAATACTTTATCATATACCCTCTTTACTAGCATTTACAAATCCCACTAATGATTCTTACAATCGTTTTATAGTTAATAAACAAAGGATGATAGAACTTTCTTATTCCGTTAGTAATAGAAAATCAGCAATAAGAATTCCTATTACTTCTAATTTAAAAAGAAAAAGAATTGAGTTTAGAATTCCTGACGCAAATGCAAATCCCTATCTTGCTTTTTCTGCTATTTTAATGGCTGGCATTGATGGTGTAGTAAATAATTTTAAGATAGGTAATCAATTAGAAGTGAATAATGATGTCAAACCTGATTATAACCAGAATATCAATGTTAAGATACCAGCAACTTTAGAAAAAGCTATTGAGAATTTAAGAAAAGATAATGAATATCTAAAAGCCGGAAATGTATTTAGTGAAGAAATGATTAATTACTGGATTAATTACAGGACAAAAAATTTATAGTTTTATTTAATATAGCAAAAACTAATCACCTTCAAATATTTTAAAGTTATTTGAAGTTTTCAATATTTAGGGTAATATTAAATAATTTGGGTTTCCAAATTTCATTTGAAGCTATAATTAGAATACCCCTGTTGTTTTGTTCTTCAATAATATTGTTTATTAATTCTATTCCTTCAAAATCAAGATTGGACTGAGGCTCATCTAATAATAAAAGCAATGGTTCATTTATTAATGCAAAAGCAAGTTTTAGCTTTTGTTTCATTCCTGTAGAATATTCTCTGACAGGGTTGTTCCTACAGTGATATAAATTAACCTTATTTAAAAGATTATTGATTTTTTCTTTCACACTTTCACCTTCACATTTTAATTTCATAAACAATTCGAGATTTTCATAAGCAGTTAATTCTTCATACAAATTAAAGTATGGAGCACAAAATCCTATAAATCTAATAAAGTCTTCTTTTAAAATTTCTTTATTATTTATTCTGAATGTTATCTTTCCAGAAGTGGCTTTAATTAAGTTTGCAATAATTTTTATAAGTGTTGATTTACCACTTCCATTTCTTCCTGTAATTGCCAGAGAATCACCTTTTTTTAAGCTAAAAGTTACCCCTTTAAAAATTAATTTATTAATGAATCTTTTCTCTAAATTTTCACATATGAGTTCTATCATTAAATTGCAATTTTTTATTTAATCCTGCTTTAATCTTTGCTCTCTTCTTCTTAATGCATCTTCGTATCTTTTTTTCTCAATTTCTGTTTCCGGAATAATTTGGGGAACCGGAATTGGGCGGTTAGATATTGGATCAATATTGACAAAAGTCAGATATGCGCTATTTGAGTGAAATATTTCCCCGGTCTTTATATCTTCAATTTCTACTCTAACACCAACTTCAAGAGAAGTGTTAAAAGTCCTGTTTACAGATGCTTTCAATCTTACAATATTTCCGATTTTAATGGATCTATGAAAAGTTAGTTTATCGACTGCTGCTGTTACTGTAATATTATTGCAATGTCTTGATGCAGATAGTGCTGCCGCTATATCAATCCAATGCATTAATCTACCACCTGAAAGATTTCCCAATACATTAGTATCATTAGGGAGCACGAGTTCCACCATTTCAACTTGTGATTCCTTAACACTTTTCATTTTTTAAATTTTTGTTGTTATTACTTAATATTTTTTTCTAAATCGACTACTTTTTTATATAGTTCACTTGATTTATATTTTTCTTTAAATCTTTTTATTTCTTTTGAAGCTTCTTCATAATTTTTCTTAATGATTAATACTTGAATTTTACCATAAGAAGCATCATCTGCATAGTCGGTATCAAAATATTCATCAAGAATATTATTATAATATACAAGTGCTGCTTTATAATTTTCCAGTTTTACATATAACTCTGCTGTTTTTAAATCTTTGTATGCAAGTTTATTTCTTAGTTCCTTAATTTTAGATTCAGCTTCAGGTGCTAATTTATGTGTTGGAAATAAAATTAAAAAGTTCTGAAATTCTATTATAGCATATCTTGTGTAAGTTTGGTCTAATTGATATTTAGGTGATAAATTGTAATACGACATTGCAAGATAGAATCTTGCTTGCGGATAAAATTCACTTAAAGAATAATTTTTTATTAAATTCTCAAATTCATAAGCAGCAAGTACAAATTCTTTCCTGTTATAATAACTCATAGCGAGATAAAATTGCGCTTTATCAATTATTGATGTACCTGAAAATTTTATTTTTATAAATGAGAAGTCTTCAACCGCTTGTGTATAATCACCTTTATCATAACTCCTTTTTGCTATCTTGAATGCTTCTTCAGGGTCATCAGTTGTTATATTGCTTTTATCTGCAGAGATACATCCGGCAAATATTATTACTATTAAAAATAAAATTATCCTTGTTATCTTTTTTTTCATCTAATTTTTTTATTTACTTCTAATTGTAAAAAATAAAATAATTGCTATTGCAGAAACCAAAATCGCACTTCCGGGAATTAAGTATTTATCCCAAAATCCTTCCTTTGGCATTATCCCTTTTGTAAATTGGTAATTGTCAGATTCTATATAATCAATATAAATATAATTTATTGTATCTTTTATTCGATTAGTAAAATCATAATTATAAAGGATCGAATCATTGTCTGAAATAGAGAAAGTAAAGCCACAGAAAATTTGTCTCTGTATATATTTATCAAAAATTAAGTTATTATTTTCAAAATTATATAGTGTTTCAATTTTTACATTTTTAAAATTAATTACATAATCACTTTCTGCTTTTTTTTCATCACTGAAGAATTTATAATTTACATAAGTTCGTTTAAATAATTTAATTATGTATTCATTAACTTCACTTTGATTTTCTTTTTTAATTAAATATTTCTTATTGCTACCTAAAATATTAATATATTCTATACAGTCTTCGAAATTCTTTTGTAAAATTGAATTAATTAATTCTAAATTCGTTTTTGGTCTTTCGTTATTCTCTTGTGAATAAACAGAAAAACTAAAAAGAAATAAAAGAATTATAAGTAATGAATTATATTTCATTCTTTATATTAGCTATATATTCCTCTTAGTTTCAATGCATTTGCTACTTTTTGAATAGCATATATATATGCACCTAATCTGAGTGTGGTTTCATAGTTTAATGCTGATAGATAGACATTCTCAAATGCTTCATTCATCATTCTTGTCAGTCGATGTTCGATATCTAATTCGTCCCAGAAATAACCTATTCTATCCTGTACCCATTCAAAATAAGAAACAATAACTCCACCGGAATTAGCAAGTATATCAGGTATTACCATAATTCCTTTATCCATTAAAATCTGGTCAGCATCAGCAGAAGTCGGACCATTTGCTCCTTCAACAATAAGTCTTGCTTTTATTCTGCTTGCATTTTCAACTGTTATTTGGTCTTCTTTTGCCGCTGGTACAAGGATGTCGCATTTAAGTTCGAGTAACTCTTCATTTGTAATTTTATCACCGAAATTGCCACCTTCAAGAAATTTATTTTTATTTACATATTCTATTGCTTTATTGATGTCAATACCTTTTTCATTATAATATCCTCCTGTAACATCGCTTATACCAATGATTTTACATCCTTTTTCATTGAGCAATTTTGCACTTACTGACCCTACATTTCCAAATCCCTGTACTACTGCAGTTGTATCTTCAGGATTAACACCTTTTTTCATTAATGCTGCAAGTGTCGCTAACATAACTCCTCTACCGGTTGCTTCACGTCTTCCTCTTGAACCACCTATAATCAAAGGTTTCCCGGTAACTACACCAGTTACTGTTTTTCTGTCATGCATGCTGTAGGTATCCATTATCCATGCCATAATTTGCTCATTGGTATTCATATCTGGTGCAGGAATGTCCGTATCTGGTCCGAAGATTTCTAATAAATTTGCTGTATATCTTCGTGTTATTTTTTCAAGTTCAGACATTGAAAGTTTGTTTGGATCACATCTTACACCACCTTTTGCTCCTCCGAATGGAATATTGGCTATTGCACATTTCCAGGTCATCCATGCTGCAAGTGCTTTCACTTCATCTAAATCAACATCAGGAGCAAACCTGACGCCACCTTTTGAGGGACCAAGAGCATTATTATGTATTACTCTATACCCTTCAAATGCAACGACCTTACCATTATCCATTTGTATTGGTATAGAGACAATTACTTGCTTCACCGGGAGTTTTAAATAATTATATACCCCTTCATCCAGATTAATTAACTCTGCCGCTTTATCAAAACGAACCATCATTGATTCATAGGGGTTATCTACATCCTTTTTATAAGGAGCAGGTTCTTTATATATTTCTGCCATAGTATTTAAATTTTTTTTATTTTTATTAACCACTAAGTTAATATTAAAGTTCAGTTTTATCAAGTTAATAATAATCTATATCTTTCTTTTAAGAAAGCATAATTATATGATACAGAATAGAAACTAATTACTTTTTACTTTTAAATTTTTGTAATTTTGTAAGTAATAAATGAATAGCTTTTGAAATCGTGGATAACAAAAACGGTAGTGATTCTCTCATTCGTAAGTTTTTTTACAGATATTGCATCCGAAATGCTTTATCCTGTTATGCCTATTTATTTAAAAAGTATTGGGTTTACTGCTTTATTAATTGGTGTTCTTGAAGGTCTTGCTGAAGCAGTAGCTGGTTTAAGTAAAGGATATTTCGGAAATTTATCTGATAGGTTAGGAAAGAGAACAATTTTTATCAAAACGGGATATTCATTAAGTGCTGTTTCCAAACCTATGCTTGCTGTTTTTACATATCCATTATGGATTTTTTTTGCAAGGACTTTAGATAGATTAGGTAAAGGGGTAAGGACATCCGCTCGTGATGCAATTTTATCGGATGAGTCTCAAGCCGAAACTAAAGGAAGAGTTTTTGGCTTTCATAGAGCTCTTGATACTCTCGGTGCTTTTATCGGTCCAATTGCTGCGTTAGTTTATCTATCTTTTTTCCCTGATGATTATGTTTCACTTTTTTATTTGGCATTCATACCGGGAATTTTGAGTATTTCTCTAACATTTTTTATAAAAGAAAGAAAATTAGAGCAAAAGCCATCTGTTACTAAAACAGGTTTCTTTGCTTTTCTTAAATATTGGAAATATTCTTCAGCTGAATATAAAAAACTTGTTATAGGACTTTTCTTTTTTTCTTTAATAAATAGTTCAGATGTTTTTCTATTATTAATGATAAAATATTTAGGATATTCTGATGGTGAAGTCATTTTTACTTATATATTTTATAATCTTATATATTCTGTGTTTTCTTTTCCGGTAGGTATTATTGCTGATAAAATAGGATTGAGAAAAATATTTATTTTTGGGTTAATTTTATTTGCAACAGTATATGGTGGGATGACTTTCCATCCTTCCTATTATGTTATTTTATCATTGTTTTTTCTATATGGAATTTACGCTTCTGCAACAGAAAGTATTGGTAAAGCCTGGATTACTAATATATCAGAGAGAAAAGACACTGCAACAGCAATTGGCTTTTTTACCGGATTAAGTAGTGTTTTTACTCTTATTGCAAGTATTTTAGCAGGATTTTTATGGAATGTATTTAGTCCTTCAGTAACTTTTGGATTCTCTTCGGTTGGAGCTATATTGCTAATTATTTACTTCTTAACTTTTATTAAAACAAAAGTCGTACAAAAGTATTAATATATTATATATGCTTCTTTTACGCAATAGGGAACAAAATCATAATCAATCCAGAAGTAACCATCTTCTCCCCAATTTGTTCCCCATGAGTTAATTATCTTAAAAGCACCTATATTATCATCATAACCAACTATGGTTAGAGCATGACCACCGGTTACATTATCTTTATATTTTTTCCAGATGAAATTTCCTTTTTTACCTCCATTATAATAGGAGTAACCATCTTTAATTAAACTTTTATCTATTGCTGCTCCGATATTTATTGGTCTTTGATATTCATTCATTGCTTCTTTAAACAACTGTACATCAATGTAATAAAAAACCAGAAAACGGGTATAATCTACAATGTAATTCATTGCATCATAAAAACAGGAGTCGTGAGGATAGGTTATATAATCAGATTCCCTATATGGAAATGTTTTCCATCTTGCGCATCCTGTTTGTGCTAAAATCTCAAAAGCATCAATAAATCTGATTCCATAGTTTTGGCCTCCGTTTGCAATATTATAAATAAATGCGGGACTAAATACTTTACTATAATCGAGAGTACCAGTTTCAGTATAGTAAGCATTATCATCATAACTAAATACTAAATAACTCAATGTATAATAACTCACAGAAAAACCAACGCAACTATTTTGTGAACCTTGATTCATTACAGGTGGCATATACTTAGAAAAATCTAATCTTTTAGGAATCTCCCCTCTAAATCCTCCCTCATATTTATTAGCTTTTTCAAGGTCTTCTGGATTTGAAAACTGAAGTCCCATCCCGACTTCTTGAGAAAACACGTTTAATGAGAAAATAAACAGTGATATTAAAACGCTGATAAAAATAAAAAGTTTTACTTTTTTCATACTTTTTTTTAATTAATCTATGCTTTAATCTTTATACATTCAATCTATTTTTTTGTTCCTTTATTTGCAATGTGTTATTATTATAGTTCTATTTAAGAAATATGATATTATAAAAATTAATAAATAATTTATATTCTCATTTATTTATTTATAATTATGTAATGAAAATATTATGTTTTTCTTTAAGAATAGCTCAATTATGCAGAAAGAGTTTTATTATTGTTAATATTTATTAATTGTATTTAAACTGACTTTATAGACAGAATTAAATTTAATATTTTTACACATTTATATTTTCAATATGAAGTTAAAAACAATAAATTTTTTTTCTAATCTCAAAGATTATTTTGGTATTGCATTCGGGTGCATTATATTCGCAATCTCATATTCATGGTTTTTAATTCCTTTTAAAGTTGCTCCCGGTGGTGTTGGCGGATTGTCTCAGATTCTTTTTCATCTTTTCGGTTTTCCGGCAGGTATTTCAATGATAGCAATAAATATACCTCTTTTTATACTTGCCTGGATTTTCCTCGGGAAACAATTTGGTATTAAATCTTTTGTCGGTATGCTTTTGGGGTCTTTATTGATTGATATATTTGAACCCAAAATACTATATGAACATCATATTTTGACAGATTTAATAAATACAACTTATTGGTCATTTACTGATAATATTTTCCTTGCTTCTATTGCAGGTTCGGTTTTACTTGGCATTTCACTTGGAATTATTTTTAGATTCCGTGGCTCTACTGGTGGTACAGACATTCCTGTAGCAATTTTCAAACAATATTTTGGGATATCAATTGGAACTGGTTATTGGGTTATTGAGTCATTAATTATATTATCAATTGGTTTTGTTTTTAAAGAAATGAATTTAATTATTTGGGGATATCTTAATTTATTCATAACAACCCAGATGGTTGATTTAACCGCAGAAGGAATTCCTTATGTTAAAGGAGCATTTATTATAACAAGATTTGAAAATAAAATTAAACAAAGAATTTTTGATGAGTTAAACAGAGGCGTTACAATGTTTCATGCAGAAGGTGGATATACCGGCAGGCATCATAATATATTGTTTGTTTTGGTTAACAGGAGGCAAATCGCATCTTTAAGAAGAATTGTTAAACAGGAAGACCCAAAAGCATTTTTTATTTTATTTGAAGTTCATGATGTTATGGGATATGGATTTAAGACGAGAATACTTGATTTTGTGGAAGAATATGATGAAAGTGTTAAGAAACAACAAGAAACCCCGCTTGTATTGTGAATTTTATATATTCTTAAGAAAAATTGTCAGTTAACTTTCGATAATGTTTTATATTGAAAAATCATTATGTTTTACATATTTTATAACCTTTTAAATTGGGCGGTTAGCTCAGCTGGTTAGAGCGCTACGTTGACATCGTAGAGGCCATTGGTTCGAGTCCATTACCGCCCACAGTTTTATTTTTTTATTTATATGGATAAAATTAAGATTACATTTCCTGATGGTTCAATAGGTGAATTTCCCAAAGGTATTACCTGTTACGATGTTGCAAAAAGTATCAGTAATAATTTCGCAGATAAAATGCTTGTTGCAGAATTAGACGGTGTTTATGTTGATTTAAGTACTAAAATTGAAAAAGATGCAAAAATAGTTTTCTATGATTTCAACTCTGATATTGGGAAAGAAACATACTGGCACACTTCTTCTCATGTTATGGCACAAGCAATCGAAGAATTATATCCTGGTGTAAAGTTTGGAGTCGGACCCGCAATTGAAAATGGTTTCTACTATGATGTTGATTCGGATGTGAAGTTTACAAAGGATGATTTAATAAAGATTGAGGAAAGAATGTATGAAATCGCTAAAAGAGATTTAAAGCCTATCAGAGAAGAAATGCCAAGAGAAAAGGCAATAGAATATTTTAAAACTGTTCGTCCTGATCCTTATAAAGTTGAAATACTTGAAACTATTGCTAATAATGAAGATACAGTTTCGGTATATCATCAGGGAAATTTTACAGATTTATGTCGTGGGCCACATTTACCTTCTACCTCAAAAATTAAAGCAATAAAACTTCTAACAGTATCAGGTTCTTACTGGAGAGGTGATGAAAAAAATAAAATGCTACAGAGGATTTATGGAATAACTTTTCCTACAAAGAAAGAACTTGACAAATATTTAAATGACTTAGAAGAAGCAAAGAGAAGAGACCATAGAAAATTAGGAAAAGAACTTGATTTGTTTATGTTTCACGAGGTAAGTCCGGGTGCACCTTTTTGGTTACCTAATGGAATGATAATCCATAGAGAACTTGAAAAATTTTCAAGACAACTTCATGATAAATATGGATATCAGGAAGTAAGTACTCCAATCTTGGTTAGAGAATCTCTATTTAACACATCAGGACATACTACCCATTATATTGATAATATGTTCAAAGTTACTTCAGAAAGCGAAAATGTATATATCAAACCAATGAATTGCCCGGAAGCTATAATTATTTATTCTTCGAAGTTAAGGAGTTATAAGGATTTACCCATAAGATTATATGAACTTGGAATAAACCACAGAAATGAGATAAGCGGGGCACTTGGTGGAATGTTTAGAGTTAGACAATTTACTATGGATGATGCACATATTTTCTGTACAAATGAGCAAATTCAACAAGAAATTACAAATGTTTTAAAACTAATGGTTGAAACTTATTCTGCTTTTGGTTTCACACCTAATTATTATTTCTCGACTCGTCCTGATGAAGCGATGGGTGATATTGAAATCTGGAACCAGGCAGAAACAGCTCTCAGGAATGCACTTGAAGCAAATAATCTGACTTATACTGTTAATGAAAAAGATGGGGCTTTCTATGGTCCTAAAATAGATATACATATTAAAGATGCATTAAACAGAACCTGGCAACTTGCAACCATACAATTAGATTTTCAATTACCGGAAAGATTTGATTTAACTTATGAAAGTTCTGATGGTAAAAAATACAGACCTGTAATGATTCATAGAGCAATATATGGAAGTTTTGAACGGTTCATTGGTATTTTGACAGAACATTATGCAGGTAATTTTCCGCTTTGGCTTGCCCCTGTTCAGGTTGCTGTGTTAACTATAACTGATAACCAGGTTAAATATGCTGAATTAGTGTATCAGGAACTAATCAGTAATGAAATACGTTCAATCATTGATATTAGGAATGAAAAAATTGGATATAAAATTAGAGAAGCAGAAAATAAAAAAATCCCATTCATGCTTGTTTTAGGTGATAAAGAAATGAATAATAATAAAATTTCTGTCCGTCAGCATACCAAAGGTGATACTGGTGAAATGGAATTGAAAGAATTTATGCGAAATCTTAAATTACTAATTTCCAAAAAATCATTTAATTATTAATTAAAAAAGGAGATTATCTATTAAAGAGAAATACCAGAAAGAAAGAGTTAATGAAGAGATAAGAGCAAATCTAATCAGAGTAGTAGATGAAGATGGAAAACCATTAGGAATTATGCATCCTTCAGAAGCACTGAAATTAGCTGAGTCTATGGGTTTGGACTTAGTTGAAATAGCACCTAATGCGAAACCACCGGTGTGCAAAATTATTGATTATGGAAAGTTCAATTACGAAAGACAAAAGAAAGAAAAACTTGCTAAGAAGCATCAGCAAGTTATGCAAGTTAAAGAAATTAGATTTAATGCTAATACAGATATACATGATGTTGAATTTAAAGTAAAACATTTAAAGCAGTTTTTACTTGATGGACATAAAGTTAAAGCAAGTGTAATTTACAAAGGAAGAATGATAACACATCCGGAAATTGGAAGAGAATTAATGGATAGAATTGTAGAAAGACTCTTAGAAGTTGGTAAATTGGAATCTGAACCCAAAATGGATGGAAAAGCACTTGTTGCGTTTTTCGTTCCGGATAAACAAAAAATATCAGCCCTAAAAAGCAAAAAAGAGAATTAATAATTCAAAACAAAATCATAAAGGAAGGATATAAATGCCAAAAATAAAGACTAACCGTTCTGCGGCAAAGAGATTTAAGGTAACCAGTAGCGGAAAAATTAAACGAGAAAAATCTCATAGAAGTCACATTTTGACAAAAAAATCAGCTAAAAGAAAAAGAAAACTCAGAGCAGCCACTTTAGTTTCTGACGGTGATGCAAAGAGAGTAAAAAAACTTATTTTAAAAGATTAATTTAGATTAATTAAAAGAAGAGGTTACTGAAAATCTTTATTTAAAGATTACCTCAATTTTAAAAAAGGAGAAAATATGCCAAGAGCAAAAAACAAAGTCGCATCAAGAGCACGTAGAAAAAGAATTTTAAAACAAGCAAAAGGGTATTACGGAGCCAGAAGTAAGGTATATACCGTTGCTAAACATTCTGTAGAGAAAGGATTATTACATTCGTACAGAGATAGAAAACTTAAAAAGCGTGTATATAGAAACCTGTGGATTACCCGAATTAACGCTGCTGCAAGACTAAATAATACAACCTATTCCAAACTGATTAATGGATTAAAAGAAAAAAATATCACAATTAACAGAAAGACTTTAGCAGATTTAGCATATAACAATCCTGAAGCATTTTCCCAGATCGTAAAATTTGCAGTGGGTTAATCTTCCCGATAAATTATAATTAAAAAATAAAACGGGAAAAATGAAAGACTTACTGAAGAAAGTTGAAGAACTTAAATCAGAGATTGAATCAGATATAAATGTTATAAATAATGCTGATAATCTCGAACAATTTCGAATAAAATATTTAAGCAGAAAGGGGATAATTAATTCGCTTTTTGAAGAATTGAAAACACTTGATGCATCAGTAAAAGCTCAGGTTGGAAAAGAGCTTAATTTATTGAAAAGAGATACTGAAGCTATATATCAATCCCTTTTAGAAAAATATTCAGAGAAAACTGAATTTAAAATTGAAGATGCAACCCTTCCCGGGAGAATTTATAATATTGGCACAAAGCATTTAATTACTCAAGCCCTTGAAGATATAATAAAGATTTTTGTTAAAATTGGTTTTAAGGTATATGATGGATTTGAAATTGAAGACGAATATCATAACTTCGATGCTTTAAATACTCCAGAACATCATCCTGCGAGAGATATGCAGGATACTTTTTACTTAAACAGTGAGGGAAAAGATAAAAGATATCTTCTCAGGACACACACTTCACCCGGGCAAATCAGAGTTATGGAAAGTCAATCTCCACCGGTTAGAGTAATTGTTCCGGGTAAATGCTACAGGAATGAAGCAATAAGCTCAAGATCTCTCGCTATGTTTCATCAGGTTGAAGGTTTATATGTTGATAAAGGAGTTACATTTAGAGAATTAAAAGGTACTTTGGATTATTTTGCTAAAGAATTTTTCGGGAAAAATATTAAAACAAGATTAAGACCAAGTTTCTTCTCTTTTACTGAACCTTCGGGCGAATTAGATGTTGAATGTTATTTATGTAATTCAAAAGGGTGTAGAGTATGTAAATATACAGGTTGGTTAGAAATTCTTGGTTGTGGAATGGTTGACCCTAATGTGTTTGAATATGTTGGATATGACCCTGAAATATATACTGGTTATGCATTCGGAATGGGAATAGAAAGAACTCTTATGATTAGACATCAGGTGCCTGATATCAGAATGTTTTATGAAAACGATATAAGATTTCTTAAACAATTTTAAATTATAAATATATGAAGAATATCATTATTTTTTTCGTTGCAATTCTAACAATTTTTTGGGGATGCACAAAAAAAACAGAAGTGCAAAAAATTTTAACTCTTGAAACAAGCTTTGGTACTATTAAATTGCAAGTATATCCAGATAAGGCACCAAAGACTGTTGCAAGAATTGAGGAACTTGTAAAAAATAATTTTTACGATGGAATTATATTCCATCGCGTTATAGATAATTTTATGATACAAACCGGTGATCCTACCGGAACTGGTATGGGAGGCTCAGGACAAGCAATTCCTGATGAGTTTAATAATGGATTAAAACATGATAAAGAGGGTGTACTCGCTATGGCTAATACAGGGAGACCAAATTCGCAGGATTCACAGTTTTATATTACTCTTGGACCTCAACCACATTTAGATGGCAAATACACCATATTTGGTCAGGTTATTGAAGGAATGGATGTTGCAAAAAGAATTGCCAAAGTTCCAAAGGATAATAAAGATAAACCTATTGAAGATATAAAAATAATAAAAGCAACAATATCAGATATAACTGTAGAGAAATAAATTCTATAGTAAAATAATATTATCTAAGTATGGCACGTTTTATAAAAGAATATCAAACTAATAAATCCCAGTAAGAATTAACTAATATTATAAACGGATTTTTTCAAAAAGAAGGTTTCCAAAAATGTATTTTTCAAAATGAAGAAGTGTGGAAAAAAGGAATGGGTATTCTTACTGGTCCTCAATTTTTAATAGTGGAAATAAAAAATAATATTGTTCATCTGGAAGCATGGATTAAATTTGCAATTTTACCCGGTATATTTGTTGGTGAACTTGATACAAAGGGATTTATTGGTTTTATTCCAAAGAAGTTATTAAGAAAAAGAATAGAACTGTTTGAAAAAATTATATCCCAATAATTTTAATTTTCCCAAGAATAAACTTTAAAAAGATTCTGAACTGCTTAATTCAAGTAATTCAAGTACCTTATTGGCGATATAATCTGCAAGGTCATTGAAATCTTTCGGACCGAATTCAAATGATGGAGCAGCGGGGACAATTCTTCCACCAGCATCAATTATTTTGATTAAATTCCTTAAATAAATTTTGTTTACGGGTGTTTCTCTCGGTACTAAAATTACAGGTTTATAATGTGCTAATAAAAAGTCAGCACATTTTTCTATAAGGTTTTTACAACTTCCGTTTGCAATTCCTGAAATATAATTAACTGCACAAGGTGCTATAATCATTCCATGTATATTACCGGAAGATGAAAAAATATTTGATTTAAGATCAAGATTGTTATGAAATGATACTGTCTCTTCTCTGATTATTAAATCAGGAAATAATGTTTTTATAGTCGAGGGTTTTAATTCAATTCCACATTCACGATATAGTGAGAAATGTGCATATTCAGTTAGTATCAAATTTATATTAAAGTTGTTTAGCATCAGCATTCTTAATATTCTTAATGCATAAATAGAACCACTTGCTCCGGTGATGCCTAAAATAATACTTTTACCCTCGCCTTTATATTTTTTCTCTGAAGGTTTTGTTTCAGTTTGAGGTAATTCTAAGTCCGCTTTTTCTTGCTCTTGCATCATATTTAAAAATTATAAAGTTTGCTAAAGTATTTAAAAGTAAAATAAAAATTATAGATATTAAAATAAATATATAATTTCTAAATACTAATATTTGCAAAACGAATGTTATAATTCCCAAAAAGATAGAGATAAATAATTCTGAAAGTCTTGCAAATGAGTTTATCTTTGTAATTTCAATGGTGAAAGGGAAAGTTTTGACTCTTATAATAGATAATTTGCTTATAAAGAATGCGATTGAAAAAATAAAAAAGTTGTTTGCTATAACTGCTTCAGGATTAACTTTAATCATTAATAATAAAGTTAATAAGATAAAAATAGGGAAGAAAAAATACAAACTTATGTACTTTAAGCATCCATTTATTATTAATTTTGGATGTGAAAAGGGAAGGGATTGAAAAATCCATTCTACGTTCTCAGAGTTTTCGTCAGCAAATTTCAGGTTATTAATTGTAATTCGGAACATCATCAAAACTAATAATGTAATAGAGGGATTTAGAATACCTACATCAGAAATTTTATTTCTTATTAATAAAAATGAATTGTCATCTGTAATAATGCCAATTAATGCTACAATTATAGGCATTAAGAATAACGGAATATACTTTAATAACATAGATTTGGAACCTGAAATTATTTCCTTTGCTATGAAAAAGCCTGCTTTTTCATCTTTGGTCTTTAAGAAAAATTTTTCTGCAATATAATCTATTTTGTTTAATGGAATAAAGACTTTATAACGACTTATTTTTCTCTCCTGTTTTGATAAAGTTAACTTATATAAAATATCGTTAAAGTTTTTAATTAGAAAAATATAAAATATTAGTACAACTGAAAAAGTTGTCAAACTGGTTAATATAAAATAAATGATTTCATCAAATGCAATTGCGTATATGTATTGAGGTGAGTACTTTATAAATTCGTATTTTAAAATGGAAAGCGTTTCTTGACTTTCATTTTTAGAAGTAAAACTGGTGCTAAGTAAAATCAGCATAATAAAGGAAAGCTGAACAATATATATGATGAAAGAAGATTTTTCTACGAATATTTTTACAATATATGAATAAATTATGAGTATAATAAATATGAAGAAAAGTACAAAAGAAATGTTCTGAAAAAAGAATAAAATGTTATAAATAAAAATTTTTTTGTAGATAAGAATGTAAAATATCGTTTGAGGAATTGCAAGTATGATAGCAAAGAATAATATATAAATAGTTGCTGATATAATCTTTGCAAGGATAAACTCTGAGAATTTAATTGGATATGAATTTAATACATCAATGTTATTTTTCGAAAAAAACAGATTAGGATAATCACTTAATATCAAAAACAGGATAAGAAATGAATTAAAGGAAAATATAAGTACTATACAACTTATATAATCATAGTTCATAAAATAATTGTATGATAACCCTACCCCTGCAATTAAATATGATACTAATACCCCTATAACTTTTTTGAATGTTTTTGAATCTCTATCTCTGTAATCTAATTTGAGAAATAATTTCAATAATGAATTTACATTCTTCATTAATTTCCTCTGATTTCATTTATTGCTTGCAGGTGTTCTTCGTATGTTTTTGAAAATTTATGTGTTTTATCTTTTTTTGCAACGAAGAAAAAGTAATCATGTTCCGCAGGTTTTATACAACTTCTTATTGCCTGAAGTCCGGGGTTGTTTATCGGACCAGGGGGCAAACCATTATGAATATATGTATTATATGGAGATTCTATTTTGTAATCTTTGTTTAACAATCTTCTCGGTCCGTCAGGCAAAATGTATTGAATCGTAGGGTCTGCTTGTAGTTTTATATTTTTTTTAAGTCTGTTTATGTAAACTCCTGCAATAATTGGATATTCTTCCTGTATTGCTGTTTCTGCTTGTACTATTGATGCGAGTATTATCAGGTCTAATAATTTCTTCGGATTATCGGAAGTATATTGTTGAATTTCCGGATTTAGATAAACCTGAGAAAGAAAATTATCAAACAAAATTTGAACTATCTTTTTTTCGTCAGCATCTAAAGGCACAATATAAGTATCAGGGTAAAGAAAACCTTCAAGATTTTTTACCTTACCATTTAATCCTATTATCTTAATTAAAGAATCATTTTCTGTCTCTTTTATAAATTTTTCTTGAGACATATTGAAATCTTTTTCAAGTAATGATGCAATTTGTTTTATACGAAACCCTTCCGGAATAGTTATCTTTCCTTTTCCTCCTAAAGTAAGATAATCTGGTGAAGTTAGTATAACCGAGAGTTCCAGGTTATTTAAACCTTTTCTTATGAAATAAGTGCCAGCGTATATCTGGTTTTCTTTTCCAAGAATTTTTATTGCAAGTTTAAATCGCATAGAACTTGGGATTATTTCTTTTTCAGCGAGTAATTCGGATATGTTATCTAATGTTAAACCTGGTTGTAATGTTATTTTTTTAAGTTTAGGCCCTTCCCAGCTATATCTTGAATATAATAAACTATAATATCCACTCCATATAAAGAAAATAAAAATTAATGATATGAGAATAACAACATTTTTTTTCTTTTTGATTATGCTGTGATAAAAATCTGAAAAAGCACATATAAAATAATTATTTAGATAAAACTTTAAAGAATCAATTTTTACTCTTTGAATAAAAACCTGAATAAAATCAAGAATCTTTTTAAAATTTATCTTTATTGCTTCTTTTAGATTATAAAAAATTGTTTTAATAAATTTAAATGAGGTGTGAGAAATTAAAGCACTTAATTTTTTTGTGAGTAATGATAGAAAATGTTTTAACTTATAAAATAGAGATGATAAAACTTCCCTTATTATTTTCAAAAATCTTTGATTCATTTATTGGTATTTAAGGAATCATTCACAGCCTCAAGATACTTAATAGCAATTTCATCATTTGGATTCAACGATAAGTAATGTTCTAAATTATTTTTTGCTTCTTTATATTTTTTTAAATCTTTTTGAATTGAGCCCATAAAAACCAAAGCATCCTTATAATCGGGGAATATTTTCAATGCCTTTTCAAGACTTGTTTCTGCATTTACTAAATCATTCAAACTTCTATAACATATAGCGAGGTAAAAGTATGTTAACGAGGAATTGTAATCAAGAGGCAATACCTGCTGAAGTATTGATAAAGCTTCGCGAAACTGTTTCCTTGACATATAATTTTCTGTCTGCATTAAACCGCTTTTTACCTGTGTACTTAAAATATATGTTTTACCGGGTTCATATTTAAATACTTCCATAACTTCCGGTGGTAAGGAATTTGCAGTGGAGAAAAGAGGATTAACATTTGTAACTCTGTACCATTCTCTCAGAAATGCCAAATAAGATACACCTTTTTCATTAAGATAATTCATCATATATTTATTATAGTTTGCATCATTTAATTTTGTAATTAACTCCGGTGTAATTAAGCCGGCAACATCTATAATTTTTCGTTCACTATAATATCCTATTGCTCCTACATCATGTGTTGCAATCAAATCATTTTCATTTGTATTATTTTTTAACCACAAAGCTGCGGCAACCTGTCTATCGTTAATGTATTTACAATGTTCTGCGTAAGTCTTTCTGTTTTCTAAATAGTTTGTAATCGAGATTATAAGTGTAAATAGAGATATAATTAAGATTAATGTGATAACAATATATTTTGATTTTAAGAATTTTCCTATCTTTTTTGCAGCATCTCTGTATGATAAAAATGCAGAAAGAATTAAGAACGGGATGACAGGCATAAGATATCTGCCAAATCTATGTGCATAAGGCAGTTTATAATAATATATAAAAATGAAAATAATCACGAAGATTGTATAAAGAAAAGAGTGGTTGTATTTCTTTTTAAAAGTATCGAATAAAACTAAAGCGAGATTTAGTATAAATCCCGCCATTATAATAGCATATGCACCGGTAGTGAAATATTCCCAAACTTCAAATTTAAAGAATACTGAACGACTTCTGAGTTCGGGTGTATAATATGTTAATTTTGCATTATATGTATTTGGGAAAATTGTACCGGAAAGAATCAGATTCATTATAAAATACAGACTAATAATACCACCAGCGATAATAGCAATTTTTATTAAACTCTTTTTATCAAAAAGGATAATATCTTTATTTTCTTTTTTTAACCATATTTGAACTAAATAATCAATGAATATTGCAGCAATTAAAGCAATACCGTCTGGTCTTGTCCATAAAATAAGCCCCAGGAATATCGCGAATGGAACTGCAAGTCTCTTTTTATAAAAGTAAGCTGTAGATATTAAAATAAATATAAACATTGTAGTTTCCATTCCGGAGCCGGATATAAAATTCAGCCATTTATCAGAGATTAAAATAGCAGTAACTAAAATTGCGTATATAATTTCTTTCCCGAAATCAAGTAAAGATAATTTGTAAAAAAATAATGCTGATAGGATAAGAAATAAAACCCCGAAAAAATAACTTAAAATAAATTCATTTTGCGTGAAAAAAAAAGCAAGTGAAAGTAGAAAAGTATATATTGGAGAAGTTGAGCCTGCTGTTACAATTTCGTTTTTATAATATGAGAAAGAAAAATATTTTGAAAAATTCTTTGCAAAAGTCAGGTGAATCCAGGGGTCATCTAATGGAAAACCAAAGTAACCGTTAATTTTTAAGGCATAAAGGATATTCATAATTCCCATTAAACCTGAAAAAATAATTATACCTATATAGATAAATATTTTAATGTTTTTTTCAGGTTGGAAAGTGAAATCAAGATTTATTATTGGTTCTTTACGAAGTTTCTTTGGATGTTTTGTTTTTTGCATTTTTCAAAATATCAATTTCACTTTGTATTTTCAATTAATTAGTTATTCCAGTTTAAATTTTTAGTAATATGTTTGTTTTAACATTATTTGTGGTTGTAAATTTAGGTGTTAATTTTTATAGAGAAGAATATAAATTTAAATTTAATATTTTGTTGGATTAAAATAGTTATGTTAAGAATTTTTAAAGAGGTAACTCTTCTGTCTTTAAAATTGACGATGGATTGAAGAAAATTTCTGAATTTAATTTAAACGCTCTATCTTATTAATGATAATTTCTTTGTCTCAGAATAATATTCAGTTGTCAATTTGTAAAAGTAAATTCCGCTGGTTAAATTAAATGCATCGAACTTTGTTTGATATGTCCCTGCTTCGAGTTCATTATTTATGAGAACTGAAATTAATTTTCCCGTTATGTCATATACCTCAAGTAGTATATTACATTTGACAGGACAACTAAACTCAATAATTGTTGATTGATTAAAGGGATTTGGATAATTTTGGGATAAACAGAATTTATCAGGTATCTCAGAATTGTTTTTTTTAATTGAATAGTAAAGTACATCGCGGAAAGTTATTTTACCAAGCGTTCCAACAGCCCATATACCTCTGCCAGGTACAGCGTGACTGATATATCTGTATATCATTGTACTAGTTGAATTAGTATAATCAATTATCCAGTTTAAACCTGAATTAGAACTGAAATATATTGAGTTTGTGCTTCTTACATACCAGACTGGTTGGAAAAATGGATTATTCGTAGATAAAGGTGTTGTTGTAATTCCACCAAAATTTCCTGAACCGATAGAATTTATTAATGACCAATTTATTCCCGAATTTGTAGTCTTATATAAATTAGCACCTCCGAAAAATCCATCTACTGATGTTGGTAAAAAAATATTAAAACCTAATGCATAAGAATTAACTTCCGGTACCTGTTGTATATTCCATGAAATTCCGTTATTTGATGAAAAGTAAATTCTTGAATTATTTGTCCCGAACCATATATACGGTGGTGAACAAATCATAGAGTTATTATATCCTGTCTCTGTCCCGCTTTGTGGAAGATATAATCCTGTTGAATCCCAATTCAATCCACCATTTGTTGTTTTCCATAAAGACCATCGTTGGTTAACAGGATCACCCATCATAAAACCATTTGTTTGGGTTATCATCCATACTGAATTAATAAAACCTCCTGGTTGGGAAAAAACCTGTGTCCAATTTAATCCGCCGTTTGTTGTTCTCCATACCCATGTGTCGGAGCCTAAATATCCTGCTGTTATAGCGCTATTGTTATCACTTGGGATAGCACATATATTTATCAATTGAACATTAGTTGGGATACCATTTCCAGTCAGGTTAATCCAATTAATACCCCGATTTGTAGTTCTTAACACAGTTCCGGAATACCCGCATATCCAGCCTACATTTACATCATTACACCATACTGATGTTAGAGTCGTTGATACTCCGGAAAATTGTTCCGACCAAGGAGAAGGTTGTGCAAAAGAATTGAAATAAAGAATAATAACAATAAATATTGTTATTATAGTTTTCACTTCGAATAATTAGTTTTATAAAAAATTATTTAATTAAAACCATTTTCTTTATTATCCTTGTCTCTCCTGCAGTTAAAATATAAAAATATATTCCACTTGTTAAATTACTACCATTCACATTGAATTGATATGTACCGGGTTTTAGTATTCCATCATTAAGAGTCTGCAATTCCCTCCCTGTTATATCATATACTTTTAACTTTATGTGTTCTTCTATGGGGCAGACAATACTGATTATTGTATTATTGTTAAATGGATTTGGATAATTTTGAGCTAATTCGAGCTTTTGTGGTAAGTGAATTTCTACTATGTCATTGAGTAAATAAAATCGGTAATTTCCGTTATAATCAATTTGCTTAAGTCTATATTTGTATTTTCCAGGATTTAGATTTTTATCTGTAAATTCATAATAGGTTAGATTTTTAGTAGTTCCCTTCCCAAATATAAAACCTATTTTCCCCCACTTTTCTTCTGGTATGGTAGTCCTTTCAATATCGAAACCCGAATTATTTTCTTCTGATGTTGTAATCCATTTTAGAATAACATTCCTATCTTTAATAGAAAAATTAAACGAAAGTAATTCAACTGGTAATGGGGCATCCTTGGAACTTGCAACCCAATATGAAAAATTTGTTGTATTAACTGTTATAGCTCTCGGATCACTTACGCTTACATCTGCACTATCGCCTATTTGTTCCCAGTCGATACCATTTTCACTTATCCATACTTCAGCTTTATTTGTAGCAGAAAAATTCTTCCCGTTGTCTAAAGCTGAAAGCCAACTGTAAGTTACTTCTCTACCATTTGTAGGTTGATTAGTTACAGTTACCAACCATTGACAGGCAATACTCTGATTTCCATTATGAGTTACTATTCCACATTCACCTGTTTTTCGTAAAATTGAGACATTTCCAATATTGTCACTACCTGATGCAATATTACAGTTTAGAAAATTAATTCCTCCTGTCCCGACACTTCTTGCTGACATTTCTGCTTTTCCGACTATTCTTGACGATAAACTTTCAACTGGATTGTTTGCCGTTGTTTTAAATGTAATTTTATTTTGATTATAAGGACTTGATGTCCCGGTGTATAAAATTCCACTTGTTAAAGTAAGAGTATCTACTATGATATTAGTATCAAGATAAACGCCATTTGAATTATTTATTGTTACATTATCAAAAGTAATATCAGATGTTCCTGAAATGGTTTGTGCAGATGTGCCGGAGAATGAAAAAGTATTTCCTGATTGTATAGATAATGTTCCATTAATTGTAAAGTTACCTTTTACTATACTTGTGCCTGTATTAGTAGTATTCAAAGTAACCCCTGTTCCTAATGTGAAGTTACCATTCACTGCAAAACCATTTGAACCAGTGAAAGTAGCTGACCAAGTCCCTGAAGTCGATTCAAAACTCAAATTTCCGAAAGTTGTCCCAGCAAGTGAAACAGCCGGTGTTAAACTTGATGAACCTCTATAAATCCAATTGCTGTTGTTCTCTTTCGTTGAAAAAAAAGTTATCATCCTTGATGAAGCTGAATTGGTATTGTGAATATAATTTGCTCCATTTTTTAATACTCCACTACCATCCATTGGGTTTGGGACATTACCTTTATGTTCTAAAGTTCCGTAAACAGTCAAGGTATAACCTGAAGTGCCTTGAAAAGTGCAGTAACTTGATATTGTAAAAGTTTTTCCCGAAGGAATTGTTACATTATTACTGAAAGTTATAGTTAATGTACCATTTGTTCCAATACTTTCTATTTCTTGTGTAGATGTTCCATTGAACACTATATTCGCTGTGCCGTTAGTTCTTGTTATTGTTCCTCCTGTATGAGTGAAATTTCCTTTACAATTGAGCGTTCCTGTATAACCTGATTTTTCTGCAATAATTAAAGTCCCACCACTAATTGTTACATTACCATTTGAAGTAAAAGTCCTACTTGCTCCTGCTTCAGACATTAAAACATAAGAAGTTCCACCGATTATTTCCAGCGACCCTGCCTGTCTTTCTGTTGTATTTGATAAAATGAATCCTTTTCCGGAAGTAGAAGAAGTGTTTTCTACTTTTAGTTTCCCTGCGATTGTAGTGTTAGAAGTAAAGATAGAATAATAATAAGAACCCGCATTTGTAGCATTGAAAGTAAAATTTTGAAATGATTCATAGAAAGCAAAATCTTGACAATAATTAGCTGTATTATAAGAAAGAATTTCACATGTGCCATTACTTCCGTAAGTCGTATAATCATTAGAGTAACCACTTGATCCATTATAATTAGGGTAAGAAGTAGATACGCTTTTTCTATATTTAAGAGTACCATTAATTGTAGTACCACCAGTTTGCCCTGTAAAGATGCCAGCATTCTCTTTAATATCGAAAGTTCCATTTATGATTAAAGTTGCAGGACCTGAATTTAATGTCATATTCCCGGATTCCCAGTTTACAGTTCCATCATTTGAAATTGTCATATCATCTCCACTACCATTATTAATAGTAAAATTTGAGTTTATCGTCAATGTCCCGTTAACTGTTAATTGGTCAATTGTTAATGTTATATCAGTAGTTATGTTTGCATCGTTTCTTATTTCAATTGCCCCATCTGTATAAGTAGGGTAAGTAATTACATCTGTCCAACTTCCTGATTGATATTTTTGCCATATATTATTAGCAGACCAGTTACCAGAGGCTCCTTCTCTTGTTCTATAATCACCTTCCGATTGTGAAAACAAATTATTATATAAAAAAACAAAAAGAATAGTAAAGGATAATAAGGAAAACTTTTTGAAATAATATTTCATATACCCTCCCAAATTTTCATTGCAAAAAAATAATATACTAATAAAATATTGTCAAGTAAATAATTTTTAATTATTTCATAATAATAAAATTAGGATTCTATAATTAGTTAATAAACGTTGTGATAATTATAATCCTTGTTTGCTATTTTTTACCCAGCGCTCCCAACGGGACTCGAACCCGTGTCTTCACTGTGAAAGAGTGATGACCTAACCACTAGTCGATGGGAGCAATTATAAAAATACAAATATAAAGAATATATTAAATATTTTCAATAACTTAATATTCCTCTGGTCTTAAATATATTACTATATTATTTAATTGAAGAGAGGTTATTAAAATTGGGAAACTTTTTGTTATATAACCGGGCTTCATTGCTGTAATATTAAATCTTGCAGCAGTAGTGGGTAAATGAATGTCTGTCATTCTAAAAAAACCGGTGGAATCTGTATAAGCAAGGTAATTTTCAGGGCTTAAATATACCTGTGCTGCTTCTATGGGTTTATCATTACTTGAATCTCTAACGTATCCTTGCAAAGTTGCTCTGTAATCCGCTTGTTTTATGTCATCGCAGGCAAAATAAACAATACCCAGAATTGATATAATTAAAAAAGATATGATTCTAATAATTTTTCTCATTTCAAATCACTATTTATAGTATAACAAAATATAATTTAATAAAATTTATTTTTTATTTAAAGAACCTTTTTCCAAACCATGTGCATTTAGTCCGGTTTCATTTTTCCTTAACATAAATGCAAAAAACAGCCCAAGGAATCCCAGAATTGAGAATATCCACATTCCGGGATTATAACCGGTAGGATTCTCCGCACTTGCGTTTGCTGCATCATTTGCAAATCCAATTAGTAAATTAAATAATGTTAATCCGATGTTTTGAATCATTGTCATTAAGCCGTATGCAGTTCCAAGTTTTGATGATTCTACAACTATTGCAACCGAGGGCCACATAACAGCAGGAACAAGAGAAAAAGCAAGTCCCATAATAGACATAGGGATAATCAAATGTAAGGGAACCCCAAATAAGTTACTCAGACCTGTAAATCCAAGAATATTAACCTTATAAGCCATAAGTAAATATACAGGAATAATTAACATTGAGCCTATCATCATTAATATTGACCTTTTTCCAATTCTATCTGCGAGTAATCCAAAAAGTGGAGTGAAGAACATAGCAGAAAAAGTTAATATGCTTGATAATGCCCCCCCTGTTTCTCTTGTTGTTCCGTGTGCTTCTATGAAAAATTTAACAGCAAAAGTCTGAAAGGGAAACATAGCTGAATAAAAAGTAACACAAAGGAGTACAATATACCAGAAGGAAGGTGAAAATGATTTATATCTTAAAAATGTTACAGCAAGAATCATTATAAATAATAGAGCTTGTAATTCTAGATCAATTGAAAACTGATTAATTCTTGGTGTGACAAAATATAAAATTGAAACAATAACAGAAACAAATACAAGCACCCTTGTTGAACTAAAATTAAAGATATCTGAGAAATTAATTTTGTCCTGACCACCCTCTGCTTGAAGAATGTATTTCTTTCGTGCAGAACTATCAATTACATAAAAGATAGTTAGAAAAATTACCGCAAGAATACCAGCAGCAGCTGAAATTATTAATGGTGATTGCCAGTAGTTGTATAAGCTTTTTGCAATAGTGGGAGAATTAAGAGCGAGAAAAGACCCTAATCTTGCAATAGTTAGATTTAAACCGAAAGCAAAAGAAAGTTCTTTTCCTTTAAACCATACAGCGATAACAGTGGTAATCCCGACAATCATTGATTCAGCACCAAGACCAAAAATCAGTCTTCCGATTGCCATTAAAATTATGTTTCCTTTTAATGCAGTAATTATAGCTCCAAGCATAACAAGAAAAGAAAAAAGTAAAGATGCTTTTCTTGTACCTATCCTGTCTATAATCATACCACCAATAAGCACCATTATAACATTGGGGAAACTATAAATTGCCTGCAATAAACCTATTTGAGAATCTGAAAAACCAAGTTGTGAACTCAGTAAATCTGCAAGTGGGCTAATGCTATCATAAATATAATAATTACCAAACATAGCAAGACTAATAAGGGCAAGAACAAACCACCTTAGTCCTGCGGGTGCCTGTTTTTTTTCTTGTTCTGTCATTTTAAATCTTAATGATTTATGAAAATGATTTACTCAATAATTAAAAAGAAATTAATTTACGAATTGTTTTGCGTAATATTTTGGAGTAAGTTTTTCTCCAGTTGCTTTTTCAATCATATCGTTCCAGAAATATTTTGCACCTGGAGCAAATACTTTTTCCTTAAGATATTTTCCAACTTCTGTATTATTCTTAAAACTTTGATTTATTAAATCGTCCGATTTTATTATGTTTTTTACTATGTAATTTTGCAGCTGTGATGCGAGTAATTCACCTAATAAGTAGTTATGATAATAACAAGGGACTGTTGCAATATGTATCTTTGATGCCCAGTCTGGTTGATTTCTCCCTTCAGGCTTTTTTAATAGCTGGTATTTTTCTACTAAGTCCCACCAGAGTTTGTTTAAGTCTTGGTCAGGGTTTTCATACATACTTTTTTCAAATCTGAACATAACCTGTGACCAGCGGCTGAAAGTAAGCTGATGCAAACGAAGGGATTTAAAACAATCATCTTTAATTTTATTGAATTCTTCATCTCTGATACCAAGCATATCCTTTATCCATTTGGCATTTGTAGCCATCCTACCAAATAACTGTGCAATTGCTTCAGTTGTGAATGTATGGGCTGGGTCTCTTAATGAAAAAGGTAATTGTCTGTCAATGAATTTGTCATATACAGCGTGGCCATATTCATGTAACATTGTATTCATCCATTTCTCATTTGGTTTTATGTTGCATAAAACTCTGACATCACCCTCATTGTCTATATCAGTACAGTATGCATGTTGATTTTTTCCGGGTTTTTCAAATAAATCACTTTTTGATATAATATCATCAATTAGTAATCCGATTCCATTATAATATTCTGAAGTAAGTTTAACTAAATCTTTATCTTTATAATATACATCAAGATCAACTTCATATATTTTGGGGGCTTCCTGGAAGAATCTATTTTGATAATGCCATGGCATCAAATCTTCTTTAGATATTTTATATCTCTCTGTGAAAAATTTATCAATATTTTCTTTCTCTTTTGCAAAAGCATCTTTTGTCAGATTATCAAGCTCATCAAAAAGTTTTAATATTTCGTTTGGGTCCTGTTCTCTTAATTTAAGACTCATTTCATGATAATTATTGAAACCGAGTTTCTTTGCAATTTCATTTCTCATTTTAACAAGTTGTTTGATATCATCTGCTACTACTGTACCTATTTTTTTATGGGCTTCCCAAACAGCTTGTAATTCTTTTGAATTTTTTGAGGTAGTTAGTATTTCTTCGATTTCATTATCAGTAAGTTTTTTCCCGTTTACTTCTGCTCTGAAATTTGTGTATTTTTGTTCTATTTCATTTTGAAGTTTATTTACTGCATTTAGTAAAGATGTATCTATTTGATTACCCAGATAGGCAAGATACAAAACCTCTAACTGACGCTTATCAATTTCATCTTTAATTGCTCCTGATTCTTTAATCTTTTTTAATTTTTCAAACGACTCTTTATCAGAAAATAATGCTGTAATTTTGTTTTGTAATTCAAGTACTTTATCGAAATCTTCTTTTTTCCCGCTAATCGATGCATCCCAGTAAGCAAGGTTTGCTTCTTTATACAATGGTATGTATTGGGTTTCCCAGTTTTTTATAAATTCTTTAAACTCATTATTCATTTGTTCATCCTTTTTGGAACCACAGGATATCATAAGTAGTGATAATATGATTGCCAGAAAAATTGTGAGTGATTGTGAAATTTGATTTTTCATATAAAGGTTGGTTTAGTTTATGCATTATTAAAAAAAACATAATTTATTGAAAGTTTCAATTTAAAAAGATTTTTGAATATGAATAGTTAAGCATTTGAATTAGTAAAATATAATTCTTATTTTCACAAATCATAATTTTTTTAAATGATTTTTTATAAACTAAAAAGAATTTAAATGTTTAAAGGACATCCAAAAGGGTTGTATGTTCTCGCGTTATCGAATATGGGAGAAAGATTCGGATATTACACGATGCTTGCTATTTTTACTTTATTTATTGAATCCAAGCTCGGTATTTCTGAATCGCAAATCGGGCAGGTATGGGGAATTTTCCTTGCCGCAGTTTATGCTCTCCCTTTAATTGGTGGGTTTATAGCTGATAGGCTTGGTTATGGAAAAGTCGTTATAGTTGGAATAGTTACTATGTTTATTGGTTATACATTATTATCATACCCACCAGCCGGAACATTTCTGTTATTTGCATCATTATTTATTATTGCACTTGGTACTGGTTTATTCAAAGGTAATATGGTGGTTTTGCTCGGTAATCTTTATGAAGACGAAAAATATAGAAAGCTTCAAGATACAGCGTTTAATATCTATTATATGGGAATTAATGTTGGTGCATTCTTTGCTCCATTTGCAGCTACTGGAATGAGAAACCTGTTTCTCTCTTTTGATAATTTTGTCTATGATGCAAGAATACCAAGATTAGCTCATAGTTTTTTAAAGGATCCTTCCAGTCTTCCTGCTGAATCTTTAAATGAATTAACACAAATAGCGCAAACACAGACAGGAAATGCAACAGTGGATTTAATTACATTTTGTAAAAGTTATCTTACTTCATTAAGTGCGGCTTATAATATGGGTTTTGTTGTAGCAGCCGCTGCAATTGTTGTATCATTCTTTATTTTTATCTCTTTTAGAAAATATTTTAAACATGCAGATTATTTACATAAAAAATCCACTCAGTCTGGTGCAAAAATTGAATTGACCCCTAAACAAACAAAAGAAAGGATTATCGCGCTAATTCTTGTTTTCATAACCGTAATATTTTTCTGGATGGCATTTCATCAGAATGGCTTAGTGCTAACATTATTTGCCAAAAACTATACAGTTGGTATTGTTAGTAGATTAAATTATATTTTGTTTGATTTACCAGCATTAATTTCCCTCATTGCTGTTATAATGGGAATTATATTTCTGATTTTGAAAAGTTCTACTGCAACAAGAAGAATTATTGGATTAATATTAGCCGTTGTTGGTGCAATAGTTTTATATTTCAGATATAGTGGATTTCAGGAAACGCACAGAATAGACCCTGAAACTTTTCAGGCTTTTAATCCAATATTTGTAGTCTTTTTAACGCCAGTGGTAGTTAGTTTCTTTGGAATGATGATGAGAAAAGGGAAAGAAATTTCTTCACCGAAGAAAATTGGTATAGGTATGTTAATTGCTGCTTTAGCTTATGTTATTTTGGTTATTGTATCATTAATTGGAAAAGACGGAAGTATGCTTGATAGTCCTAAACATATTTTTGATACTACAAAAGGATCTGTATCTGATGTATTGGTTTCACCATATTGGTTAATTTCAACTTATTTTACTTTAACTATAGCAGAATTGTTTTTAAGTCCTATGGGGCTTTCCTTTGTAGCTAAAGTTGCACCACCAAATTTGAAAGGATTAATGCAAGGTGGCTGGTTATTTGCAACAGCATTAGGAAATTATCTCTCCGGAGTTATAGCAATCCCATACAGGAATTGGGAACTTTGGCAAACTTTTACTTTACTTGTAATAACTTCGTTAATATCGGCAGTATTTATATTTTCTATTTTAAAACGACTTGAATCTGCAACTAAAACATAAAAAGGAGTAAAATAATGTCTCATGAAAACCAAGAAGTAATAAAAGGGCTTCCTGAGAATGCTCACAGGGAATTAAACCCTGGTGAAACTTACGAGCCTATAATGTCCCCTACAAAAGTATTTCCTGAAGTAACAGGTTATTCAGTTTTTTTAGGTTTGGTAATGGCGGTAATTTTTTCTGCTGCAGCTGCTTATGCCGGGTTAAAAATAGGACAGGTATTTGAAGCAGCTATACCAATTGCGATTATTGCAGTTGGAGTTTCATATTTAACTAAAAAAGTTGGAGCGCTTGGTCAAAATGTGATTATTCAGTCAATAGGTGCATGCTCTGGTGTAATTGTTGCAGGAGCAATATTTACAATTCCTGCTCTTTATATTTTACAACATAAATATCCAGATATACAGGTTAATTTTTTCCAGATTTTCTTTTCTTCTCTTCTTGGTGGTATTCTTGGGATTTTATTTTTAATTCCATTCAGGAAATATTTCGTTAAAGATATGCACGGAAAATTTCCTTTCCCGGAAGCCACAGCAACAACAGAAATTCTTGTAACTGGTGAAAAAGGTGGAAAACAAGCTATTATTCTTGTTGTCAGTGGATTAATTGGTGGTATTTATGATTTCTTATTTAGTTCTTTAAGATTATGGGATGATGTTGTTACTACTAAAATTTTACCTTATGGTCATTATTTATATGATAAAGTAAAAATGGTTTTTAAATTAAATGTTAGTTCACTAATATTTAGTTTTGGTTATCTTGTTGGGTTGAGATTTTCTACAATAATTGCTGTCGGTTCTATGTTTTCCTGGCTTGTATTGATTCCGCTTATTGCGAATATACCCGGTGGTACTTTTACTGATTCAAAGGGGCAGGTTCTTACATTCGCTTCACAACCTCCTGAAATTATTTTTAAAGATTATGTGAGATTTATTGGTATTGGTGCTATCGCTATGGCAGGAATTATTGGAATTTTAAGGTCTTCAAAAGTTATTGCAGATGCTTTTAAGCTTGCTGTTGGTAGTTTTACGAAATCTTCCGCAATTGGTAAGACTGAAGAGTTAAGAACTCAAAAAGATATTAAGATGAATTTCATCTTAATGTTTATTATTCTTACTGCTTTAGCAATTTTCGTATTTCTTATAGTTGGAGTGCAAGTTACTGTTGTTCAGGCAGTAGTAGCATTGGCTACAATATTGATAGTCTCATTTTTATTTACAACTGTTGCTGCAAATGCAATTGCAATTGTAGGTACTAATCCAGTTTCTGGTATGACTTTGATGACTTTAATTTTATCATCATTTATACTCGTTGGAGTAGGACTTAAAGGATGGCAGGGTATGGTAAGCTCGATGATTATTGGTGGTATTGTATGTACAGCATTATCTATGGCTGGTGGCTTTATTACTGATTTAAAAATTGGTTACTGGCTTGGGTCTTCACCATATAAACAACAATCCTGGAAATTTCTTGGCACACTATTATCAGCAGCAACTGTTGGTATCGTAATTTTCATTCTTGCAAATTCATATGGATTTACCTCTGATGATTACCTTACAAATCAAAAAATAATGACGAAGGAAGAGATTCAAGCGATAAAAAATAATACAGCAGATCAGCAACTGATCGCAAAGTATGAATTGGAATCTAAGAATGCTAAACCTCTTGTTGCACCTCAGGCGAATACTATGGCTGCTGTTATTGAGCCACTTATGATGAAAGGCGCATCTTTTAATTGGATATTATTTATTGTAGGAGCTTTGATTTCTGTTTTAATGTATTTCATTGGCATTTCTCCATTAGCTTTTGCATTAGGTATGTTTATACCTCTTGACCTGAATACACCTCTTCTTGTAGGTGGTTTAATTGCTCATTTTGTAAAGAAAAGCTCAAAAGATGAAAATCTTGTTAAAGCCAGATATAATCGTGGAAATTTAATAGCATCTGGATTTATTGCTGGTGCTGCGATTTTTGGGGTTATAGGTGCATTGCTTTTATTCTTCGGCGTTGATTTAAATACAAGAATATGGAGTGATGACGAATTTGGTCCCCAAATTACCGCTTTTATTACTTTTGTGTTATTAATTAGTTATTTCATATGGGATACATACAGAGCAAAAGTAGATGAATAAGAGTTATTATGTAATCCATATTTATTAACTATATTTTATTAATCTTAAACTTAAATAAAAAATGGATGAAAAATTAATAGAAAGATTTTTAAAGTATATAAAGATAGATACGCAATCGGATGAGAACTCTCAAACCTGTCCAAGTACTGAGAAACAACTTGTATTAGCAAAATTACTTGTGGAAGAGTTGAAATCACTTGGACTTTCTGATGTATCACTCGACGAAAATGGTTATGTTATGGCAACATTACCATCAAATATAGATAGGGATGTACCTGTTATTGGTTTTATTTCACATATGGATACAAGTCCTGATATGTCCGGCGAAAATGTAAATCCTCAGATTATAAAAAATTACGATGGAGGTGATATCATTATAAATAAGGAGAAAAATCTTGTCCTATCTCCAAAGTTATTTCCGGAGATGAAAGAATTTATTGGACATACTTTAATTACAACTGATGGTAATACATTGCTTGGTGCCGATGATAAGGCAGGAATTGCAGCAATTATCAGTGCAATAGAATATTTCGTCAAGAACCCGCAGGTCAAACATGGTACGATTAAGATAGCATTTACTCCCGATGAGGAAATTGGAAGAGGTGTGGATAAATTTGATGTTACTAAATTCGGTGCTCAATTTGCATATACAATAGATGGAAGCGGACCTGGTGAGCTTGAATATGAAAACTTCAATGCAGCTAAAGCGACTGTGAAAATTCAGGGAAGAAATGTCCATCCGGGTTATGCGAAAAATAAAATGCTTAATGCAATATTGATAGCTATGGAATTTAATTCATTACTTCCTGTAAATGAAAGACCGGAATATACTCAGGATTATGAAGGATTTTACCATTTAATAAAATTTGATGGTTCAGTTGAAAATGCGACATTAATATATATTATAAGAGAACATGATAGAACAAAGTTTGAGCATAAGAAAAAATTCATTGAAAAGGCTGGTGAGTTTATTAAGGAGAAATATGGTAAAGATGTATTATCTATTGAAGTTGTTGACCAATATTATAATATGAGAGAAAAAGTGGAACCTGTTTTTCACATTGTTGAAATTGCAAAGAAAGCAATGGAGCTCGTTGGTGTTCAACCAAAAGTAGTCCCGATTCGAGGTGGAACGGATGGTTCAAAGTTATCATATATGGGATTACCCTGTCCTAATATATTTGCTGGTGGTATGAATTTCCATGGCAAATTTGAATATGTTTCAGTTGAAACAATGGAAAAAGCAAAGGATGTCATAATTAAGATCATAGAATTGTACGCTCAGGAATAAATTATTTTCAATACTGATAAAAAAGCAGTGCTTTCATAACGAAACGCACTGCTTTTTTTATATAAAATAAAATAGCTGATTTATATTATTTTTCGTACTTTGTTTTATCTACGGGTTCCCAATCAGCAAAGTGGGTAATATTTACATTAGTTTTTGGTTCTGTTGTGTAAAAAATATTGCTGTTGTATGTCCATTCAAGAGTTTCAGATGCACCACAAGATTGTGTTGTTATTAAAGCAGAATTACTTACATAACCTATCGGATAAGCCTGATCTCTTGGCAGTTCACGGTCACCATGTGTTGGGTCGGTTGGAACCCAACCATAATTTGGTAAATATACTTCTACCCATCTATGATAAACTTCGTCTAAACTTGCCTCATCTTTTTTTATCCAAGTTGAGCCTACATATCTGGTAGGTAAGCCTGCCGCTCTGCATAATGATATAAATACAAAAGAATACTCCGAACATGAACCGTGTTTATTCACTATAACTGTTGGTGCAGTATCCCACATTCCATCCATAAGGTAGGTTAAATGATTAATTACAAACTGATGTATTTTTCTCATAATCCAATAAGGATTTTTTTCATTTCCAACAACTTCTCTAACAGTTTTTTGAATAATATCACTGTATATTTGATATTTTTCATCATCTTCAAGATATTTTTCTTTAATATCAGATGGAATTTGTTCAAGAGTTCCAACAAATTCCGGATATATAAAGTATCTTACTAAATAGGTTTTAAATATAGTAGTAACTTGAATATTTATAGATTCTCCGGGTTTTATATTTTGAAAACTAAAATGTGCTGTTTTTTGATCCCATTTATCTGTTAAAATATCAGTCGGTGTAAAATTGAATGAAATTGGTTCAAGGATTTTTTGATTATCTCTATCTTCTGCAAGAGCAATATTTACATCAAGAGTTTTTATTTTTCCTGGGCCAAAACATTTTACACTATGAGTAAATACAACTTTATGATATTGTGGATTCTTCCTGTAAATTTTTTCATCATCTCTAATCTTCAATTGGAATATTTTATCCTCCTGATAATCAACCGCCCAGAGTGTATTCCCATCAGTAGCCAGACCAAATACATACTTACCTGGAGCATCGGTAATTAATAATACAAGTCCGGTTTCAGGGTCAACCATATAAATTTCATCTAAAATCCTATCCGATATCCATAAATATTTACCATCAAAACAAATTCCTGTAACATCAGGTGAAGGAGCTTTGAAAGATTTTATTGTAGTTCCATCAATAGGACTAAATTGTATAACTTTATCCGCTTTATCATCAATACACCATAAATATTTTCCGTCAAAAGTTAAACCGATTGGGGATTTAGTAGGGGCATTTAAAGTTTTTAAAATTGTTCCATCATTTGGATCAATTTTAAAAATCATACCATCTAAATCTTCTGATTTATCAGTTAAGCCTCTAATATCGGAATTCCAGAGATATTTCCCATCGAATGCAATTCCCATAGGCCAATATGCAGGTGATTCTATTACTCTGTATATCTTTCCATTTTCCGGATCTATACAATATAATTTATCTGTTTCTCTATCAGCTACCCAGAGGTTTTTCCCATCAAAACAAATGCCAGTTGGAAATTTTCCGGGTGAATCAAAAAATTTAATTATTTCACCTGTGTAAGAAAATGTGCAGGTGTAAGAAAGAAAGAAAATAAAAAATAAAAGTTTTCTCATAATTATTTAATTTTTATTATAAATTAGTTAAAAAAGAATTGAATTTCTTTGGAAAAAATTGGAAATAGAAGAATAAGTTTTGAAGTTTTTTGAATAAGAACTAAAAGAATTATAAATCTAATAAATGTTTCTTATTTTTGTTATATGGATAAAATAATATATCTTGATAACAATTCTACAACACAAATTGACCCGGAAGTTCTTGAAGCTATGCTTCCTTATTTAAAAGAGCGATATGGAAATCCGTCAAGCACTTCACACAAATTAGGTAGGGAAGCATTTGCTGCTGTAGAAATTGCGAGAGAACAAATTGCTTCTTTAATAAATGCTGATCCTGAAGAAATAATTTTTACAAGTGGTACCACTGAAAGTATAAATCTGGCTATAAAAGGATTAGTAGAAAATTCTAACGCGGAAAATATAAATATTATTACGAGTAAAATTGAACATAAGGTTTTACATAATGTTTGTAAATATCTTGAAAGATTCGGTGTCAAAGTTATTTACTTATCTCCGGATAATACAGGGTTAATTTCACCCGAGGATATCAAAAGCAATATAAGTAAAGATATTATCCTTATAAGTATTATGTCGGCAAATAATGAAATAGGAACGATTCAACCTATAGGAGAGATTGGGGATTTATGTAAAGAGAGGAATATTTTTTTCCATACAGATGCTGCTCAGTCAGTTGGAAAAATCCCGATTAATTTAAAACAACTTAACATTGATTTAATGAGTTTTAGCGCTCATAAGATATATGGTCCTAAAGGTATAGGAGCATTGTATATAAATAAGTCTAATAAAAAAATAGATTTGCAACCTCAAATTCATGGTGGTGGGCAGGAAAAAGGAATTAGAAGTGGTACTCTTAATGTAGCAGAGATTGTTGGATTTGGGAAAGCTTGTGAAATTTGTAAAAGAAAATTATTTGAAGAATTTAATAAACAAATTATTTGGAGAGATAGAATTATTCAGAATATTCTAAATAAAGTAGAAGGTGCATTTCTGAATGGACATCCTTATAAGCGAATACCCAATAATATTAACATCGGATTCAAAGGAATTAGCAATTCGTTGTTCATAAACGAATTCTCAGAACTTGCTGTTAGTACTGGGAGCGCATGTGCATCTGAAACTTTAGAACCATCTTATGTGTTAAGTGCTATTGGAAGGACAAAAGCCGAGATTGCATGCTCAGTCAGAATAGGACTTGGAAGATTTAATACCGATGAAGAAATAGAATATATAATAAAAAGAATACCGGAAGGAATAAAAAGAATAAAAGAAAAAATATTATGAATGAACAATATAACAATAACGATTTATCCCATAAAAACACTGATACTATAAATATTACCCAAAGAGCATTAGAAGAGTTACTTGAAGTAAAAAAGAAGAATAATATACCTGATGATTACGGGTTAAGAATAGGGATTAAAGGTGGAGGGTGTTCGGGCTTTGCTTATACTTTGGGATTTGATGGGAAATTATATCCTACGGATCATGTTCTGTATTTTGGTGATTTAAAAGTTTATATAGATATGAAAAGTTATTTATATTTGCCCGGTGCAACATTAGATTATAAAAATAATTCAAGTGGTACAGGATTTATCTTTGATAATCCTAATGTAAAGATTACTTGCGGTTGTGGAAGTGCAATTAAAAAATAAAAACTCAATATTACTGCTAATAATGAATTTTTAAATGTTATTTTTTGTTGGATATATTATTAAAGAGATGATTTTTTATGAGTATATCAAGAAGAAAATTTCTTACAATAACAGCAAGTGGAATTGCTGGTCTTATTATAACACCAAAAATTAATTTATTTAAAAATAAGAAAGGAGAATTTAAAAATATGTCTTACGAATGGCAATTTAAAAAACGTCCTTATTCAGATGAAGAAGCAAAATCTTTACTGAAAGATGTAATCTCGCCAGAAACAAGTGACTGGCACTATAATACCCACCATAAGGGTTATGTTAATGCACTAAATACTATTGAAAAGGAACTTGAAAATGTAGATAGGTCAAAGGCTAATGGTAACTATAGTCAAATAGGTGAGTTGAAAAGAAGATTTACCTGGAATCATTCAGGGACATTATTACATGATATTTACTGGGAAGTTCTTGGAGGTGATGGAAATATTAATAAAGGTCCGGATATTAAAGCAGCAATAGAAAAGGAATTCGGTAGTTTTGAAAAATGGAAAGAAGATTTTATAGCTACCGCGATTTCTGCAAAACTGTCAGGATGGGCATTGCTTGTATATGATAAGTTATATAGTGAAAGATTATTAAACATTCTTGTAGATGAGCATCAATATGGTGCAATTTGGGGTGGAATACCCTTAATATCTCTTGATGTTTTTGAACATGCTTATTATCATAAAGATGGACCTGGTCGAGCTAAATATATTAATAACTTTATAAATAACTTGCATTGGGAAAGAATAAATGATAGATTTGTTAAGTATGTAAAATAATCTATCATAAAAATAATGAATATTTACAAAATTCTACTCAATGTAATTTTCATTGCTTTATTAATATTCGGTTGTAAGAAACAGGAAATTAAAGAACAAACAACCTCTTCCGGGAAAGAAAATATTACCTGGAAAGAGGTTGTTAACTTTAATGACATACCTGATTTTCCGATTAGGGGTTATATTGGAGATAAAGAAATAAAAATTGAATACATCAACTTTGAAAGATGGAGAGGTAGTGGTGATAATACATTCTATTTTTCATCTAAAAAACCCCAAAATAAGTGCGGAGCTGTAGTTAAAGATACTGCTTTCAGGTTAACTAAAGCGAATAAAAATTTCGAAGAACAAGAATTTATTAAAGAAAGCTTTAATACTGCATTAGATGGATATGGTGCTGATTTTCATGTTTATGTTGGTGAGGAATCTAAGGATTTCAGTGTACCTTGGAATTGTGCATTAAAAATTGATTATATGGACGAAACTAAATTGCAGGGTAAAATTATAATGTGTTTCAAAGATGAAAAGAAAAGTTGGATTGCCGGTTCTTTTGAAGCAATTATATGTAATTATTAATGAAAATAAATTTATTTTTTTTTAAAAAAACTAAATTATAATTATGAGATACATTAATTCCATTTTAATTGTTTTCCTTACTTTCTTACTAATTCAGGGATGTGGTAAGAAAGAGCAACAGAGTGATTCTCAGGTTCCAGCAGATGAACAAAAAACAGAAATACAATCTTCGGGAGAGCAGACGGAAACAAATCAAGCATCTCTCGAAACAAAACAAGGGCTGCCTGAGGATTTTCCTAAGGATATTCCATTACCTGAAAAAATAAAGAAAACAAAATATATCGATAATAATGCGAATAAAATTGTTATACTTGATGCTGATATCTCGGTGAGTGAAGCCATTAGCTACTATAAGGAAAATATGAAAAAAAATGGGTTTGACCTTAATAAAAATGATAGTTTAATCGATACTGACAATATATATAATGCTGACTGGCGAAAAGGAAATAGAAATGTAAATATTGCTATTACATTTCAAAATAATATAACAACTGTTGTAATTTCCTACTAATAATTTTATGTCTTATTTGTATTTTCTACCAATTGAAAGAAAAATATTGGTAGAAAAATATAAATCTATTCTTGATATTTCGCTTGAGAATGATATTTTAATAGAGCATAATTGTGGTGGTAATTGTGCTTGTTTAAGTTGTATTATATATGTGAAGAGAGGAGTAAGTAAATTAAATAAAGTTTCAAATAAAGAAAAATATCAATTAAGGAAAGCGAAAAAATCGGCAAGAGGATATAGACTCGCATGCAAGTCCTATTTGGTCAAAGAATCATATCGTGATATTGTAATATATTTAAATAAATAAATGAAATGTAAAATAAAAAAAGAAGGAATAAAAAAGATTCTTGTAAGCAGGACTGATAATATAGGAGATGTAATATTAACTCTGCCCTTAATTTCTGAAATAAAAAAACATTTTCCGCAGGCAAAAATTGTTTTTCTGGTTAAGAGTAATTTGAAATCTTTATTAAATGATTATGAAGATATTGATGACTTTATTTTTATTGATGAAATTAAGTCAAATATTGATTTGTATAAAAAAATTTGTGCAGAAAATTTTGATTTAGTTTTCTGTGTGTACCCACGATTTAATTTATCATTATTATTCTTTCTTTGTGGTATTAAATATAGAGTCGGGACAGCATACAGAGGATATTCTTTTCTATATAATTTGAAGGTGAAAGAACATAGGAAGTATGCGGAAAAACATGAATCGCAGTATAATTTAAATTTATTGAACTCTCTGATGGGAGAAAATTCTCAAAGCATTGAATTCAAGTTCAAAATAAGCGAAAATGAGAAACTAGATTTAATAAACAAGTTAAGCCAAGAATTAGATTTTAAATCAAACTATAAATTTATAATAATTCATCCTGGCTCAAGACAGTCAGCGATAGATTTACCATTGAATACATTAAAAGAATTTATCCGCGTTTTTTTGAATGAATTCAAGAATTATAAGATTTTTATTACAGGGTCGAAAGACGATAAACTTCAGATTGATAACTTGCTGGAGGATTTTAAGGATGAAATTGGAAAAAACATTATTAATGTTTCAAATTTATTGAATTTAAGAGAATTAATGGTTTTGATTGATTTATCTTATTTGTTTATATCTAATTCGACAGGACCGATTCATATAGCAGGTGCTCTGAATAAAAAAATTATTGGCTTTTATCCTAATGTTCCTCCTATGCATCCAGTTAGATGGAAGCCTTTAAGTAAAAATGCAAAAATATTAACGCCAACTATAAATCTATCTGATATGAGTGAAATAAAAGCAGAAGACATTATTAGACTAACTTATGAATTACTCGAATTATAGATTTATTTTGGGAAACTTTTTTTATATTATTAATGTAAAAAATTATAAAGGAATTATTAAAATGAAAAAACTTATTGTTCTAATTTTATTAATACTCGTACCGGGTTTAATTTTTTCTCAGGATACTACATTCCGTAAAGTTAAAAATGTGGGTTTTAAAGTTGGAGAACATTTTGAGTACGAATTGAATTATGGTTTCATTACTGGTGGATATGCAATCCTTGAAATCAAATCCGACAATGAATTTGTGAATGGCAGAAGATGTTTTCTTGCTGAAGTAAATATTAGTACCACACCTTCTTTTGATTATATTTATAAATTCAGAGAAAGTTATAAATGCTATCTGGATTACGAAGGTATATTCCCCTGGTTAATTGAGCAAGATAAGAATGAAAACGGAAAAATTACTCAGCTAAAAATTCAATTCGATAATGTAAATGATAAAGTAAAAAGAAATGAGAACGGAGTGGAAACAGAATTTGATATTATTAAGTATACCCTCGATGATATAGGTGTTTATTATTATTCAAGGACGATAGATTTCTCAAGCAAAAATTTTGGGGATTATGTTGAATTACCTTATCTTACTAAAGATAAGACAAAAACATTTAAAATGAAATATGTTGGTAAAGAAACTGTGGAGGTACCTGCTGGTGAATTCAGATGTATTGTTGTAGAACCGCTCTTAAGAGAAGCAGCTTTAGCATCGAAAGTTGATAACATTATTATCTGGATAACAGATGATGACAATAAAATGCCTGTTCTTTTAAAAATGGATATTATCCTTGGGTCTGTTACTGCAGAGTTGAAGAATTTCTGGGGCCTTTCTGCTCCTTTAAAATCAAAAGTTGATTAATTTTTCTTTTATGTTAATTTCTGAACTTTTTTATTCATTACAGGGAGAAGGAAAACGGATTGGTTTTCCTTCTTTTTTTATAAGGACAAATTATTGTAATTTAAGATGTAAATTTAGCGGGGGAAATTTATGTGATTCCGCTTATACGAGTTGGGAACCGAAAGATAAAAGAAATTTAGGGAAAATAGATATCTCTGAAATTATTGATAAATATAAATATTATTATCCGATTGACATTGTAATTACCGGGGGAGAGCCTACTCTACAGACTAATGAGTTAATATTATTATGTCAGAAAATTAAAGAATTAGAAAAATCAATTTTTATTACATTAGAAACTAATGGTACTATGATAGGTGATTTTCTGAATTTTATAGATTTAATTAGTGTTAGTCCAAAACTTAAATCTTCTGTTCCTTTTGGTACAAAATATGAACAACAACATAACAAGATTAGAATTAATATATCTAATCTGAGATTATTGAATAAATTGCACAACGAAAATAAATTCGATATTCAATGGAAATTTGTTATTTGCAAAGAAGATGACATATTTGAGATTCTTGAATTAAAAGATAAAATAGGCTTCAGAAATTCAGATGTATTTTTAATGCCGGAAGGTATTTCTGCAGAAGAGATTAATAATAAGCGTCAAATGGTAGCGGATTTGTGTAAGAAAAATTTTTTTAATTTTACTGATAGATTACATATACTTTGCTGGGGGAATGAAAGAGGTTATTGACTAAAAAGAGAACGTTAAATTAAATAGTTTGCTATTATCCGAGTATATAAATTGTGAATATGCTTTAATATTTTTTTTGAATAAAATATAATTTAATCCTTCTGTAACAAAAAAAGAAAGAAAAACATTTGCTGTCGACATTTTATCTGAACTGATTCCTTTATTAGTGTTTTTATCATAATTTCCTATTAGTTCTTTTCTTAATGAATGAATTACAAAAGCAGAACCAGTACCTATTATCATACCAGCTAACACATCAGATGGATAGTGTACACCGAGATATATTCTCCCAAACGCCACAATTGTTGAATACGCAAATAAACCCGTAATCAGAAGTGGTTTATCAGTGTATCTTAAAGCTAATGAAGTTGAAAAACAAAATGATAATGATGTATGTCCGGAAGGGAAGGAATATTCATCTATAAATTTTTCGTCTTCTTTTAAATGCTTAACATTTTTTAATTTCTTAAATGGCCTTTCTCTTTTTACCAAATCCTTAATAATAAATGTTGTTGCTATGGTTGAAAATTCTGATAGAGTTAGTAAAGCAGCTGAACTCTCATCATAATAGTTGTTATTTAATTTTGATGCTGTAAACATTATAATAGGTGTTGATAAACATAATGGTATGCATACAATATCAGTATGATATATAATCCTATCTAAAAAGGGATTTCTTAGATCATTTATACTTCTAAATAATTTGATATCCAGATTATCAGGTTGACTTGTTAGAGATTTATTATTTCCCTGTATACTATCATTAATTAGTTGAGAAAACAAGTTATCTATCGGTGAAAGGATGCAAAGAAAGAACATTAAATATATGACCCTAATCATAACGGGTTATATGATATTATTCTCTTTTAGCCACTCTTCGTTGTGATATTTAGTAAGATATCTTTCGCCCGTATCACAAACTGTAAATACAATAACTGCATCTTCTCCTAATTCTTTTGCTTCATTTAATGCAGCACAAGCAATCATACCGGTTGAAGAACCACAAAATATTCCTTCCTCTTTAGTTAATCGTCTGCACATAAGAATTGATTCTTTATCAGTTATATTTACAATTTTGTCAATCAAATCAAAATATACAATTGATGTTATATTTTCGGAGCCCACCCCTTCAATCAGGTATGGTGCAATTTCACTTAATTTACCGGTTTCCTTGTAAGATTTATAGACTGAACCAATAGGATCAGTACCTATGATTTTTATATTTGGGTTTTTTTCTTTTAAGTATTTAGCAGTACCGGAAATAGTTCCTCCGGTGCCTATACCTGCTACAAAGTGTGTAATTTTCCCTTCTGTATCTTCCCATATCTCCGGACCTGTTGTCAAATAATGTATCATCGGATTGTTAGGATTTTCGTATTGATTAGCGTAAAAACTTCCCGGTATGCTATCTGCAATTGCTTTTGCTTTATTTTGATAATAATCAGGTGAATCTGGAGGTGCTTCTCTTGGTACTATTACAACTTCTGCTCCGAGAGCTTTTAAGTAGTTCCTTTTCTCCATACTTATTTTGCTTGTCATTACAATAATACATTTATATCCTTTAACAGCAGCAGTTAATGCAAGACCAATCCCGGTATTTCCACTTGTTGCCTCAACAATTGTGCTACCAGGTTTCAATTCACCGCTTTTTTCTGCTGCTTCAATCATATACCAACCTATCCTGTCTTTTACACTCGCTCCAGGATTCAAAGATTCCATTTTGGCAAGGATTAAAGGTTTTAAGCCTTTGTTGACTTTATTGAGCTTTACAAGAGGTGTTTTACCAATTAATTCAAGAACATTGTTATAGTATTTCATTTTGACTAATTATTTATTAAAAAAATTTTATTGCGGTTTCATTAATGGGAATAAAATTACATCTCTAATATTATATGAATTTGTTAACAGCATTACAACTCTATCAACTCCAATTCCAACCCCTGATGTTGGCGGCATTCCAACTTCTATCGCACGGATAAAATCATAATCCATTGGATGAGTGTCTTCTTCGCCTCCTCTACCTCTTTGTACCTGTTCTTCAAATAGTTTTTTCTGTAAAATCGGGTCATTTAATTCAGTGTATGAATTTCCAATTTCCCACTTATATATATAAGGCTCAAATCTTTCAACTAAAATTATTTGTTCCTCATCCTGTTTCATTTCTTCTAATTGCTTTTGTGTGTAAGTTCTCAAAGGTTTGCATAATGGGGTTGTATCTATTGGATGGTCGAGAACAAAAACTGGTTGTACTAAATCTTCTTTACAAGTTTCTTCGAACAATATATCTACGAGTAATCCTTTTCTATTTGATATCTTGGTATCGAATTCTATATTGTTTGATTTTAAATAATCAATTATTTCAGATTTTTTGGTTTTATTGACATCAATACCGGTTTTTTCTTTTATTGCATCCAACATTTTAATCCTTTTCCAGGGTCGTTTAAAATCTAATTCAGTACCCTGATAATTTATTTTAGTTGTGTCATACAAATCAAGAACTGCGGTTTCTATTACTTCTTCAAAAAGATTCATGCTATCAAAATAATCCGCATATGCTTGATACCATTCTATTTGTGTAAATTCTGGGTTGTGAGTCCTATCAATACCTTCGTTTCGAAAATCCTTTACAAATTCGTATACACGATTGAAGCCTCCAACGATTAATCTTTTTAAAAATAGTTCATTTGAAATTCTTAAGTACAATTGTAGTCCAAGTGCGTTATGTCTTGTAATAAATGGTTTTGCATTTGCTCCACCATATATTGTTTGTAAAGTTGGAGTTTCAACTTCAAGAAAATTGTATTTCTCAAGAGTATTTCTAATTGATTTAATGATTTTTGTCCTTTTTATAAATGTATCTTTTACATTATCATTAACAATTAAATCAATATATCTTTGCCGATATCGTAATTCAATGTCTGCGAAAGCATCGTGAATTATTTTCTCTCCGGTATCGGTTATTTCTTCTTTAACAACTGGTAAGGGATATATTGATTTTGATAACAATTCCATTTTGATTGAATGGATTGTAATTTCTCCTGTTTTTGTCTTAAAAGGATAACCCTCTACTCCTATAATATCTCCTATATCAAGTAACTTTAATACCTGATAACTCAGTTCACCTACTTCGTCTTTTTTAATATAAATCTGAATCCGCCCTTTATCATCTTTAATATGACAAAAAGTTGCTTTTCCCATTCTTCTTATTGCAGATATCCTTCCGGCAAGTGAAACAATATTTTGTTTTTGTTTTTCCTTTTCTTCTTCGGTTTCTGTGTCTTTGAAATTCTCTATTACTTCTCTGGAATTGGTTGTAACCTTAAAATTATGAGGATAGGGATTTACACCAAGTTTTTTTATTTCTTCAAGTTCCTGTAGCCTTCTTTTTATTAATTCATTTTGTTCTGATTGCATTTTCTTTATTATTTGTTAATGTTAATGATTGTAGTTTTAAAACTTCTTTTTGTGTGAGATAACGCCATTCACCCGGATTGAGTTTTCCTAATGATAAGTTTCCATATTTTGAACGATGTAATTTAAAAATTTTATACCCAAATTTTTCAAACATTCGTTTTACCTGCCTATTTTTCCCTTCTGATATTGTTATTTTTATTTTTCTTTTGTCATCTTTTGAGAGATACTCAATCTTACAGGGTAAAGTTTTTCTCCCGTTTAATATTATACCTTTTATTAGATAATCTTTATGTTTTTCTTCTAATGGTTTGGATAATTTAACTTCGTATGTCTTTTGAATTTTATAAGTTGGATGCATCATTTTATTTGCAAACTCACCATCATTGGTTAGTATAAGTAACCCCGAAGTATCATAATCTAATCTTCCTATTGGAAATATTTTTTCCTTTGTTTTAATTAAATCTACAACTGTAGTTCTTCCCTTTTCATCTGACACAGTTGTTATTGTTTTCTGTGGTTTATTAAGTAATATATATACCTTTTTCTTTGACTGTCTGATTAATTCGCCATCTACTCTGATTTTATCTTTCCAGGGATTAATTTTAAATCCCGTATCTGTAATTGTAATGTTATTAATTGTAACTCTACCTTGTAAAATATATTCCTCTACTTTTCTTCTTGATAATTTTGTATTGGAAGCAATGAATTTGTTAATGCGTATATATTCTTGTTCACTAAAGTTCTTCATTTGAATCATCTTTGGTAGGTATATTAGAAGTCGTATTACTTTTTTCTGTGTTATTTACTTCTGTATTATTAAAAAGCTGATTTGGTTTTTCTTCCTTGTTATGAATATTATTCAATGAATTGAATAATTCAATATCTTCCTCTTTAATTCCTTCAATTTTTTCGTTTTTCAATATTTCATTTATTTCTTTCAACTTTGGTAAATCTTCAAGAGAGTTTAAACCAAGTATTTTGAGAAAATTGTCAGTAGTTCCGTATATTATTGGTCTGCCTGGTGAATTTGCTCTGCCTTTAATCATTATCAGGTCTTTCTCCAATAAAGAATTTACTATGTAATCAACATTTACACCTCTTATAAATTCAATTTCACTTCTTGTTATTGGTTGTTTATAGGCAATGATAGCAAGAGTTTCAAGTGCCGATTGAGATAATTTTTTCCGTTGAGATTCTATTCTCATTTTAGAAATAAAATCTGAATATTCTTTCCTTGTAGCGAATTGATAACCACCTGCGATTTTAATTATTTCAAAGGCATTGGATTTATTTTTATATTCTTCATTAATATTATTTATGCAATCTTCAATTTCTTTAATTGAAACAGATATATTACAGTTATATAATAGATTTTTTATCTGCTCGGAACTAAGCTCTTCTTCTGATGCAAAAATAAGTGCTTCAATTATATTTCTTAAGTTTTTCTCATTCAATTTGTAGTCGGATTAGTTTTGTAAATATGAAAATTATTTATATCATCATTTTCTATTTTAATCTTTAGGAATCCATCAAGAGCAAGTTGTAATATAGCAATGAAAGTACATACAATTTTTAGTTTATCTTTTAAATCCTCTACTATTTGATTAAAACTGATTTCTATGTTTTCAAATAATATTTTTATTACATAATTTTTTTGCTCTTCAGCTGTTACCGCTAAAGGCTCAATAGGATGAATTATTTCTTTTCTAATATTTACTAAAGCATCCCGGTACCCTTTTACTAAATTAAATATGGTTAAGTTTTTTATATTTAATTTTTCATTATCAGTTTCAAATTCAGAACAATCATATTCAAAAAACCCTCTGAAAAATCTTTTTCTCGCTTCTTCTTCAAGCTTTGAGAAATTTTCGCTTGCTTCTTTAAACCTTTTATATTCAAGTAATTTTCTAACCAGTACCATTCGCGGGTCTTCTTCTACAACTTCTTCTTCTCCTTCAATTAATGGAATTAACATTTTCGCTTTGATTTTCATTAACTCTGTAGCCATTAGTAAAAATTCACCGGCAATTTCTATATCAAGAGATTGCATATATTCTATATATCCCATAAAATCTTTTATTATTTTTGAAATAGGAATGTTATAAATATCAATTTCGTCTTCTTTAACAAAATGTAAAAGAATATCAAGTGGTCCTTCAAATTCAGGTAATTGTGCCCAATACTCCTTTCCTCGTGGGATATATTGTTTTATGTCTTTATTGTTATCCAAAAAATATTTTAAAAAAATTAAATATATCTATTTACAGTCTTAAATTAAATGAATATAATAATCTGTAATTACTAAAATAATTAGCAAAATAAAAAGCACAAATTACCAACAGGTAATTTGTGCTTTTAAAATTTAAAATGAAAATTATTCTAATCTTTTTGATAGTTCTTTATAGATATATGCATCAGCTCCAAAAATTATACAAGCAATAAAAATATATCCTAAAATGAGAATTAAAATAGCTAATAAACCACTGACCTTTGCTAAAATCCAAAATATCACTAAAAGAGGTATATATAAAATTAGAATAAGTAAAAACATTCCCCCGAATATTGTCCATTTTTTTCCATAAGTGATTTGGTTACTGATTTTAAGTGTATCCATTGGATTAATTTCCTTATCTATCAATAAATAAAATGCCTGACTCCATGCTAATGTGAGAACAATTCCGGGGATAATAAATAGATACATCCCAAATAATATACCTAAAAAAGAAAATGCTAACAGTAAAAAGAATTCACCCATAAATTTTCTGTATTTACTATTAAAAATCTCAGTGGCATTAGGCTTTTCCCCTTTACTTAACATTACAATTATTCCATATAATCCTATAGTTGTTCCGATATTTATATACGGTATCCATATAGTAATTATCCATAGAAATATTGCCCCGATGATCGCACCAAGATTTTCAAAAGCAATTTTGAAAGCATTATTAATAATGCCCCCAACGGTTAAATCAGATGGTTTTAGTTCATTCATAATTTTTCCTCCTATTTTTTTAAAGATTTAAAATATTATAATACTGTTTCTTTATCAAGAACAAAATATTATCCTTATTTGCTTAAATTATTAATTCTTTATTTTCTATTTTTAAAAGCTTTAATACCTGCAAATTTTGCTTGTGTATCAAGTTGTTTCTGGATTCTTAGTAATCTGTTAAATTTAGCTATACGCTCTGAACGACAGCCTGAGCCTGTTTTAATTTTACCACTGTTTACAGCAACCGCTAAATCTGCAATGGTTGTGTCTTCAGTCTCTCCCGACCTATGAGATACAAAAGTATTATAATTATTTCTATAAGCTAATTCTATTGTATCAAGAGTTTCAGTTACTGTACCAATTTGATTAAGCTTTATCAAAATGGAATTTGCAATTCCTTCATTAATTCCTTTTTGTAAAATTGCTGGATTAGTACAAAAGATATCATCGCCTACCAATTCTATTTTATTTCCTAATTCTTTTGTTAGTATTTTCCATCCATTCCAATCATTTTCTGCCATTCCATCTTCAATTAAAATTATTGGATATTTTTCTACCCACTTTATCCAATGTTCTACCATATCCTCGGAAGATTTTTTTGATTTGTCTGATTTGAAAAATAAATATTCACCATTATCCCACATTTCACTTGCTGCAGGGTCTAAACATATAGATATATCGTCACCGGGTATATATCCTGCTTTTTCAATTGCTTTCAGGATTATTTCAATCGCTTCTTCATTTGATTTTAAATTTGGAGCAAATCCTCCTTCATCACCAACTGCTGTACTATAACCTTTTTCATTTAATACTTTCTTCAAATTTTGAAATGTTTCTATTCCCATTCTTATTGCTTCTGAAAAACTTGGCGCGTTATGTGGAGCAATCATAAATTCCTGAAAATCAACATTGTTATCAGCATGTTTACCACCATTAATAATATTTAAACAAGGAACAGGTAAAACCGATGCATTTACTCCACCAAGATATTTAAATAAAGCAATACCATAAGATGATGCAGCTGCTTTTGCGACGGCAATCGAAACACCAAGAATTGCATTTGCCCCTAACTTGCTCTTATTAGGTGTTCCGTCAAGTTCTATCATTATTCTATCTATTTCTCTTTGATCAGCACAATATTGTCCTATTAAAGCCGGGGCAATTATATTTATAACATTATTAACAGCTTTTAATACACCTTTTCCTAAATATCTTTTTTTATCACCATCTCTTAATTCCGTTGCTTCTTTTTCACCTGTCGATGCTCCCGATGGTATCAATGCACTTGCAGCAACACCATTTTCAAGCATAACACCAACTTCAATAGTTGGATTTCCTCTTGAGTCTAAAACTTCTATAGCATCTATTTTTTTTATTTTCATAGTATGGTATTTTGTTTTTGAAATAGTTTATTAAATATAATTAATAAAGTTTGAATATTATATGAAGTTAATTTTGAATTTCATTTCTTTACTCTTGTAATTTCATTAATTTGAAATATGGAATTGTTTCATATAGGTTTCTTAACTGTTAAACTTATTGATGTTATTGATATATTACTTATCACCTATATTTTCTATAGGTTGTATAAGATAATGCGAGGGACTGTTGCGTTTCAGATTTTTGTTTCTTTACTTCTTATTATCGGTTTTTCTTTGGTTGCACAGTTGGTTAATATGAAAGCTGTTGGATGGTTGTTAAGTAGAATTACAGAAATCTGGGTTATTGCATTTATAATTTTATTCCAGCCTGAAATAAGGAGAATTTTATCAACTTTCGGGAGAACTCGATTAGCAAGATTGTTTTTTAAATTTGATATTACTGAAAATGTTAATGAAATTGTCGAAGCCTGTATTGAGATACAAAAAAATTCCTGGGGTGCCCTTTTAGTTATTACAAGGAATGCAAGTTTGGATAACATTATTGAAAAAGGTGAAATCTTACTAGCAAAAATTAACAAAGAACTAATCATCTCAATTTTTAATCCCAAATCTCCTTTACATGATGGCGCTATTGTTTTAAGTAGTAATAATATAGAAGCGGCAAGGTGTACATTACCGCTTTCCGAGACTCGAATATATAACAGAAGAAAACTCGGCACCAGACACAGAGCTGGCTTAGGAATTACTGAACAGACAGATGCTGTATCTCTTATCATCTCTGAAGAAACACAGGAGATATCAATTGCTCAAAGTGGTAGGCTTGAGCTATGTATTAATAAAGATGACCTGACAAAGAAATTAAGAGAAGCAATGAACTTTAAAAGATTTTCTAAATCACTTAAGAGTGTTATTGAAAGCAAATAAAATTTTCCAATACAATTATAATGAGTGAGGATTTATTTTTTCTTAAAAGACAAAAACTGATTGAGTTATTAAGGGAAGAAGGAATAAATGATGAAAGAGTCTTAGCTGCAATGGGTAAAGTTAAAAGAGAATGTTTTGTTGATGAACCAGAGAAAGAATATGCTTATTTAAATCATCCTCTTTCTATCGGATGTAACCAAACAATTTCCCAACCATATACAGTCGCTTTTATGACTGAATTGTTGGATGTTAACCCTGGAAATAAAGTATTGGAAATAGGAACAGGGAGCGGTTATCAATGTGCAATATTAAAGGAATTAGGAGCGGATGTATATTCTGTTGAGAGAATTGAGCCACTGTATCTAAAAGCAAAAGAGAACCTTGAAACTTTAGATTATAAAGTTAATTTAAAATTAGGAGATGGGACACTTGGATGGGAAGAAAATGCTCCTTACGATAGAATAATTGTAACAGCTGGAAGTCCAAGAGTTCCGGAACCTTTATTCAATCAATTAGCGATTGAAGGTATTATGGTTATTCCTATCGGGGATACATATTCACAGGATATGTATAAAATAAAAAAATATCTCGATTCTACCGGGAAAATCAGAAAAGAAATAAAAACTTATAAAGAATTTGTATTTGTTCCTTTAATTGGTAAAGAAGGTTGGGATTATGATTTATAATTTTATGACTGATAGTTATAAAACAATTGCGAAGTTCCAAAGACAGGAACAAAAAATTTTAAACTCAAGATTTATTGCATCTGCATACCCAGTTTTGAATAAAGATGAAGCTGATAAATATATTAAATCCATCCGTAAAGAATTCTTTAATGCACATCATCATCCTTACGCTTATAAATTATATTTTGATAAAGAATATTATAAAATTTCTGATGATGGAGAGCCATCAGGTACTTCAGGTAAGCCTATCCTTAACGCAATTGATAAATATTGTTTGACAAATATTATTTTAATCATTACAAGATTTTTTGGAGGAACTAAACTCGGTACGGGAAGATTAAAGCATGCTTATTTTGATACTGCAGATTTATGTCTCTCAAAATGTGAAATTATTGAGAAATATATTGAAAAAGAAATATATTTAGAATTTGATTATACTTATTTGAATTCTATAATGAATTTATTAATTAAAAAAAAGATCAGGATAAAAGAAAATAAGTCAGATTTTCTTGTAAAGATGAGCTTGTATGTAAGATTATCTTTGATTGATGAATTAAAAAAAGAATTAATAAATATAACTCGAAATAACATAAAGATAATTGTAATTTAAATAAAAATATTGATATGAAAAAACTAATTTATTTTATCCTCTTATTTTCCCTTGTTTGTTTGTCATGCGATAAAAAAGAAGAATTAAAAAAAGATTTCCCGAATAAGCTTGAAGAATCAGAATTGATATTTGAAAATAAATCTCTTGTTAAAAGTTATAAAGATTGTCGCCCAACTTCTGAGAATTGTTCATATATTCTTTTTGAATATGAAAGAATTAGTGATGGGGATTTTAAGGATGAAATTAATAATACAATCGATAAGGAATTAATTAGTATTTCTCAAGAGTTTTTAGAATCTAAAAATTCGAATTCGCTTGAGGAAGTATGTGAATGTTTTTTGAACGAGTATAAAGATTATAAAATCAAAAATAAAAGCAGAGATGTAATATGGACTATGGAAATTAGAGGGAAAAGAGAAAATTATACACCTAAAGTTTTATCGTATTCAATATCTAATGTTAATTTTTTAGGTGGCGCTCATCCTAACACGAAATTTAAATATATTAATTTTGATAGAAAATCCGGGAAATTGTTATCATTAAATGATATATTTATAATTGGATTTGAGAAAAAATTGAATATGATTTTAGATAAAATAATTCGTCAGAATTATATGTTAAAACCTGAGGATAATTTAAGCGAAAAAATTGGATTATTTGAAAATAAAATTGAATACACAAATAATTTTGCTATCACAAAACATGGGATAAAATTCTATTACAATCCTTTAGAAATAGCTCCTTATTCAGTCGGATTTATAGAATTAATCATACCATATTCTGAGCTTGAAGAAATACTAACGCCAAATAGTAAGGCAAGGCCCTAAATTACTTAAAATCTTATATTTAATACTAATTACAATTACAATTCTTAGTAATTTTTGGGGATGATTTTCATTGTAAAGAAATTAAATTAATTGTAATTTTGAATAATATAAAATCCACAAATAAAATAGTTTAATAAATCATCAATATTATAAATTCAAAATAAGAGGATATTATCATGGCAAGCAAAAATTTCAATGCGTTCGAGATGGCTCAAAAGCAGTTTGATAGTGTTGCTGAAATGCTGAATCTCGATCAGGCAACTAAAGATTTACTAAGAAACCCAATGCGTGAGTATCATTTTTCAATACCGGTAAAAATGGATGATGGTACTGTAAAGGTATTCAGGGGATTTCGTGTTCAACACAACGACGCACGAGGTCCAGGTAAAGGTGGAATTCGATTTCACCCCCAAGAAACCATTGATACTGTTAGAGCCCTTGCAATGTGGATGACCTGGAAAACAGCAGTTGTGGACATACCACTTGGAGGAAGTAAAGGTGGTGTTATATGTGATCCGCATCACTTAAGTATGAAAGAACAAGAACAAATATGTAGAGGTTGGGTAAGACAACTAAGTAAGGATATTGGACCGTTGAGAGATGTACCTGCTCCTGATGTTATGACATCTGCTCAACATATGTTATGGATGTTAGATGAGTATGAGATTATTACCGGTAACAAATATCCTGGTTTAATTACCGGAAAACCAGTAGGGATGGGCGGTTCTTTAGGTAGAACAGAAGCGACAGGTTACGGAGTTATATTTACATTAAGAGAAGCATTGAAAGAATTGGGAATTGATCCAAAGAAAACAAAAGCAAGCGTTCAGGGTTTTGGAAATGTAGCCCAGTATGCTATTGAATTATATCTTAAACTTGGAGGTACAGTAATTGCAGTTTCTTGTTGGGACCAGGATGACCAAACTTCTTATACATTCTTGAAAAAGGACGGAATAGATTTTCCCAAGTTATTAAGTATTACAGACCAATTCGGAGGGATTAATAAAGATAAAGCAAAAGCACTTGGTTATGAAATTCTTCACGGTGATGCATGGATAGAGCAGGATGTAGATATATTACTTCCCTGTGCATTAGAAAATCAGATTAATTCTGAAACAGTTAAAAAGATTCAAAAAAATGTCAAAGTAATTGCAGAAGGTGCTAATGGTCCAACTACGCCTGAAGCAGATGCTGTTATTAAGGAAAGAGGAATATTTATGATTCCGGATTTTCTTGCAAATGCAGGTGGTGTAACATGTAGTTACTTCGAACAAGTGCAGAGTAATATGAATTATTATTGGGAAAAAGAAGAGGTTTTAAGTAAGCTTGATGTGAAGATGACCTCCGCATTCCTTTCAGTGAGTGAACTTGCTCGAACCAAAAAACTTTATATGAGAGATGCTGCTTATGTTATTGCTATAGATAGAGTAGCACAGGCATGCAAGGAAAGAGGTTGGGTTTAATTCCTAAATGTTGTTATTGAAACTCCCGATGCTTCATCGGGAGTTTTTTATTTAATAAACTAATATTTATGAACAATAATAATAATATTTCCTTCTCTTCTTTTAATAGAAAGTTTTTTGAAGCTGATGATGATTTTACATTAATTGGATTAGGGGAAATTGGTGGAAAAGCAAAAGGATTAGCTTTTATCAGAAAATTTTTAAAGGAAAACGAAAAGGAGTTTAAAGAATTTATTGTGAATATCCCTCGACTTACTGTTATTACAACGGATTTTTTTGATGAATTTATGCAAACTAATAATCTATACGATGTTGCTTTATCAGATGAAAATGATACGATGATCGCTCATAAGTTTATGAAAGCTACTTTACCTGTGGGTTTAGTTGGTGATTTAAGGTCTATTGTGGAGAATGTTAGATTACCGCTTGCGGTTCGTTCTTCAAGTATGCTTGAAGATGCATTGTATGAACCTTTTGCTGGTATTTACTCAACTAAAATGATTTCCAACAATCAACCTGACTTACAAACAAGATTTAGTAAATTAATAGAAGCAATTAAACTTGTTTATGCATCTACATTTTTTAAAAAGGCGAAAGATTACATTACAAGTATAGGAAAAAGTTCAAAAGACGAGAAAATGGCTGTGATAATTCAGGAGGTTGTTGGGTCTAAATTTCATAACAAGTTTTATCCGGAAATATCAGGCGTAGCACGGTCTTATAATTATTATACATTTGGAAAATCTAAACCTGAAGATGGGGTTGTAAATCTTGCACTCGGACTTGGGAAAACAATTGTTGATGGTGGTATTTCATGGACATATTGTCCTGCTTATCCCAAAAATCCGCCTCCATTTACAAGTATTAAAGAACTTATAGATAATACTCAAAGAACATTTTGGGCTATTAATATGGAAAAATCGGTGTTATATGATCCAATTAATGAAGTTGAATATATGATAAAATCTGATATTAATGAAGCTGAATATGATGGTACATTAAATTTGGTTGCATCTACTTATGATGCTGCTTCAGATAGAGTAAAACCTGGAATTGGAATTAAAGGAGCAAGAATTATTAACTTTGCTCCTATATTAGAATTAAATTATATTAACCTAAATGAAATCATTAAAAAACTTTTAGAAATAAGTGAGAAATCACTTGAAACTGCTGTTGAAATTGAGTTTGCTATTACTCTTAAGAAAGATAATAAACTATCACCTCGATTGGGATTTTTACAAGTTAGACCGATGGTTGTTTCGAATGAAATTGTTGAAGTAACAGAGGAAGATTTGAAAAATAAAGATTTGTTTTGCTACTCAAACAGAGTTCTTGGAAACGGAGTAATTGACTATATTGATGAGATTGTTTTTGTTAAGTCAGATAATTTTGATATAAAATATTCTCAAAAAATTGCAGTTGAAATCGAACAAATTAATAAGGGCTTTCGCGAAAGGAATAAGAAATATTTATTAATAGGGTATGGTAGATGGGGTAGTACAGATCCATGGCTTGGTATTCCTGTTGAGTGGGGGCAGATTTCTAACGCAAAAGTGATTATAGAAGCAATGCTTCCACAATTTAATGTTGAACTTAGTCAGGGTTCGCATTTTTTTCATAACATAAATAGTTTTGAAGTGTTATATTTCTCACTGAAGCCTGATTATATAGAAAAAATTGATTGGAATTGGTTAAATAATAATTCAGTAATTTACGAAGGTGAATATACGAAGCGTATAAAATTAAAAAAACCTTTAATTATTAAAGTTGATGGTAGAAAAGCAGAAGGAGTTATTTTAAAATGAGTAAAATAATTTCAGTTGAAAGTATTATGCAAGAGATGAGGGAAAGAGTCAAAGAACTTAATTGCTTATATAAAATTGAAGAGATTCTTAGAGATTTTGATTCTCCAGTTAAAGATGTTATGAGTAAAGTAATAGAAACTGTGAGAGAATCTTGGCAATATCCTCAATATTGTTGTGTAATGATTGTGCTTAATGATAAAGAATATTATTCAAGTGATTTTAAATTTACAGAATGGGTACAATCTGCAGAAATAAAAATTGAAGATAAGATTTTTGGAAAGATTAATGTATATTATAAGCAGAATTTGCCTAAAGCAGATGAAGGACCTTTTCTAAAAGAAGAGCGGAAACTGCTAAATACAATCGCTGAGAAAATAGGACAATATATATATTATAAAAATCTAAAAAAGTTCTTCAATAAATATTCACCTGAAGAAGGTAAGATTTTTGAGAAAATGGAAGATGGTAAATGGCGAGCAATAGTTGATTTAATAAAAGGAACCGACAGAAATCTATATACTTTGATTGCAAGGAAAATGATGAATCATTTATATTGGAGTGGTGTTAAAGAAGCGAGTTCTTTATTACAGGATGTGGGGGTTAAAGATATGGAGGAACTTATTGAAGGTATTGATGATAATAAACCACTCGCTAAAATAAAGTTTAAAGAAATTACCGATGAAGTTTTTAGAATTGCATCTGAACATTTAAGTGAAGAGGAAATATTGACTAAACTTGAAAAATGGATTCAAGAGGATAAATCAAGTTATTTGTTAAGAAAACTCGAAGATCAGGGAAGTTCATTAAATGAACTTGCAGATCTGCTTAGAAGATATGTTGATGATATGCCTTCAAATGTAAAATTAGCTCCGGAACTTGATGAAAGTTTGAGAGTCTCTTTGATAAGGAGATTTTTATCTGATGCACTTTCTTATATAGGTGTAGCGAAGAAATATCTTTCAATTAGAGATTTTTATAATTTGACTAAAAAGATAATACTTACTCCTAATAGTCATGGAAAACTTGGGGGTAAGGCTGCTGGCTTATTTCTTGCAACAAATATTTTAAAAAATGAAGTACCAGAATTATACAAAAATTTAAAAGTCCCGAACACCTGGTACATTGTTTCAGATGGATTAATGGACTTTATACATTATAACAATCTTGAAGAAGTATTTGAGCACAAATATAAAAATATCGATATCATCAGGCAGGAATATCCATATATTGTTCAATTATTTAAAAACTCAAGTTTTTCACCAGAAATGTTGAAGAATTTTTCATTGATGCTTGATGATTTTGGAAATAAGCCGCTCATCGTAAGAAGTTCCACTTTGCTTGAAGATGGTATCGGTGCTGCATTTTCTGGGAAGTACAAAAGTTTATTTGTTGCAAATCAGGGAAATAAAAAGAAATGCCTTGAAGAATTAACGAGTGCAGTTGCTGAAGTTTATGCATCCATTTTTAATACAGACCCTATTGAGTATCGTGCAGAGAGAGGATTACTTGATTTTAATGAGCAAATGGGGGTAATTATTCAGGAAGTAGTGGGTAAACAAGTGGGGAAATATTATTTACCGGCATTTGCTGGTGTTGCTTTTAGTAATAATGAATTCAGATGGTCTCCAAGAATTAGAAGAGAAGATGGTTTATTAAGGTTAGTACCTGGTCTTGGAACAAGAGCAGTGGATAGAACAAGTGATGATTATCCCATCCTTGTTTCACCTGGATTGCCAAGTTTAAAGGTAAATGTAACTTTTGAAGAAACTATAAAATACTCACCTCATAAAATTGATGTTATTAATCTTGAAACTAATTCATTTGAAACCATTGATATTAAGGATTTATTAAAGGAATATGGAGATGAATATCCTATTGTTGATAAAGTTTTTTCTATTTACAAAGATGGGCATTTGCAAAAAGGTTTTAACTTAGATTATAAAAAGCAATGGAATAATGCATATGCTACTTTTGAAAATTTAATTAGTTCTACTGACTTTGTGAAGGTAATGTATAATATTATAAATACTGCAAGAAAAAGTGTAAAACACCCTGTTGATATCGAATTTGCCTCTGATGGAGATAATATATACCTATTGCAATGCAGGACCCAGAGCTCTTTCGGAGATATAAATCCATCACCTATTCCAAAAGATGTTCCAAAAGAAAAAATTATCTTTACGGCAAATAGATATATATCGAACGGTCGCATTCCGGAAATCACACACATAGTTTATGTTGACCCTGATGCATATAGTGAAATTTCTGATTTGATAACTTTACAGGAAGTAGGTAGAGTAGTTGGAAAATTAAATAAGATTTTACCAAAAAGACAATTTATTCTAATGGGCCCTGGGCGATGGGGAAGTAGAGGTGATATTAAACTTGGTGTTAATGTAACTTACTCTGATATCAACAATACCGCTGTATTAATTGAAATTGCAAAAAAGAAAGGTAATTATGTCCCTGATTTATCTTTTGGAACCCACTTCTTTCAAGATTTGGTTGAATCATCTATTAGATATATTCCTCTTTATCCTGATGATAGTGGAATAATATATAATGAGATTTTTCTAAAATCATCAAAAAATATTTTATGCTATTTGTTACCGGAATACAAATACCTTGAGAATATTATAAAAGTTATTGATGTAAAAGAAAGAACTAATGGTGAAATACTAAAAATTTTACTTAACTCAGACCTTGATGAAGCATTAGCATATTTAGCACAACCCTCCGGAAAAGATGAAAGCAAAGTTTACTCAGAAACTCAAGAATCAACAAAGGCAGAATATCATTGGAAATGGCGCTTAAGAATGGTGGAAAAAATTGCTTCTGTTATTGATACGAAAAAATTTGGTATTAAAGGATTGTATGTATTTGGAAGTACAAAGAATGCTACTGCTGGGCCGGGAAGTGATATAGATTTACTCGTCCATTTTGATGGTACGGAGCAACAAAAAAATAATTTATTGCTCTGGTTTGAGGCATGGGGTATTGCTCTTGCTGAAATGAATTATCAAAGGACCGGGTATAAATTAACAAATCTACTTGATGTTCACATTGTTACTGATAAAGATATTGAAGAAAAAAATAGTTTTGCGCTCAAAATAGGTGCAGTCACAGATGCTGCAAAAAAACTCGATACTTTCTGATAGCATCTTTTCAATATATAATTAAGATTATATCAAAATCCTATCATAACTTATTTCGTCTTCTAAATTAATCCTTACAATACTTAGTTCTTGTCCCTGATGTGCGCCATTAATGCATATAGTTCTACCAATAAATTCATACCATTTACCACTTATTTGTGCTGATTCATGAATATGACCATGTAATGTAATTAATGGTTGTCTTGCTTCTATAAATTTTTTTATAGCAATACTACCTACATTTTCATCTATTTTTACATAATCTATCATTCTTCCGTGAGTATTTATTCTATCCAGATTTGTTTTGTATGGAGGAGAGTGAAATAAGAAAATTGAGTTTTCAGTAGATAATTTTTCTGTTAGTGTATTGATATCTTTTTCTATAGTTGAAAATCTTATTATATTGATTGCTTCTTCCACTGTTCTACAACCCTCCTCTGGAGAAGTGCAACCAGGGTCAACATATCTTGATACATCATATTTCTCCCAATCTTTAAGTGAGAATGGTGTAGGGGGTACATAACTATATCCAACTATATTGTAACTTTTATAGTTAACAATTTTTTGATTTATATATTCGAGCAAATTCTCTTTATCTAACCGTAAGATATCCTCCTCATAAATTTTAGGATCATCGTTACCCATTATAGTATAGAATCGTGGATAATTATTTTTCAATTCAGTTTTTAATGTTAATAGCTTATTTTTTAGATACCCATCAATGAAATTCGAACTCATATCACTACCTGCAAATGCGGAAATTCCAGATGGAAGAATATCTCCCCCTAAGAAAACAATATCGGGTTTTTCCTTTACAATGTAGTCGAAAAATTTATCGAACTTTTTAATATTTCCATGCAAGTCAGTTGAAAAGATACATTTTGTCATTATTGTTTTTTTCTTTTAAATTAAAAAATATAAGGATTTTGCTTCATAAAAAATTTAATATTTATAAATATAATCTATATTGATTAACATTAATATTTAAATTTTAAAAATAATTTATAATTCATTTTTACTTAAAATGAAAAAAATTTTAGAAAAAGGTAATTTTTAAAAATCACAACAAATTGAATTCGAATGTAAGTCTAAATAATTGTTATAAATTATATACTTTATTAAAGGAATATTTTAATTATTTTTAGAACTAAATAGTTAAATAAACAAAGATTTTAAAAGACTTTTTATTATATAATTGCAAAATAAATATCATTTAAAATAATCTTGAATAAAACATTTATTTTTTGTAATTTACAAGTTTGTAAATTTCAATTTTTTATTAATTAAAATAAAAAATATTGCCAACTATTAACCAATTAATTCGTAAAGGAAGACAAATTAAGAAGTACAAAAGTAAAGCACCTGCGATGGATTCATGCCCGCAAAAAAGAGGTGTTTGTACAAGGGTTTATACTACAACCCCCAAAAAACCTAATTCAGCTTTAAGAAAAGTTGCAAGGGTAAGATTAACTAATGGTATAGAAGTTACATCTTATATCCCTGGTGAAGGGCATAACTTACAAGAACACTCAATAGTGTTGATTAGAGGTGGAAGGGTAAAAGATTTACCCGGTGTTCGTTATCATATAATTAGAGGCGCATTANATTCTGAAGGTGTTAAAGATAGAAGAAAGGGACGGTCTAAATATGGTACTAAAAGAGCAAAACAAACATTAATTCAACAAAAAGAAGAAAATAAATAGAATTTTAAATTAATTTATTAAATTAATGAGAAGGAAGAGAGCAGAAAAAAGAGAAAGAATTCCTGATTACAAATACAACGATATTCTCGTTGGAAGATTCATTAATAATGTGATGAAAAAGGGTAAAAAAAGACTCGCAGAAAAAATTGTTTATAAAACTTTTGATATTATTGCTGAAAAAACGAAAAGTGATCCCTTAGAGATTTTTAATAAAGCTATAAATAATGTAATGCCTTCAATTGAAGTTAGATCAAGGCGAGTCGGTGGGTCTAACTATCAGATTCCTACTGAGATTAGACCTGACAGGAAAATTGCTCTTGCAATAAAATGGATAATTAATTTTGCCAGAGCAAGAAATGAGAAATCTATGTCTCTTAAACTTGCTAATGAGTTAATGGCTGCCTCAGTTGGTGATGGAGCTTCTGTTAAGAAGAAAGAAGATGTTCATAGAATGGCAGAAGCAAATAAAGCATTTGCCCATTTTAAATGGTAATGTAAAATTTTTAATATGCCAAGAGAAGTACCCATAGAGAAGACGAGAAATATTGGAATTATGGCGCATATAGATGCTGGTAAAACAACTACCACTGAGCGTATATTGTATTATACTGGTAAGGTTCATAGGATTGGAGAAGTAGATGAAGGCGCTGCAACTATGGATTGGATGGAACAGGAAAAAGAAAGAGGTATAACAATTACTTCTGCTGCTACTACCTGTTATTGGAATAATCATAGGATTAATATTATAGATACACCAGGGCATGTTGATTTTACAGCTGAGGTTGAGCGTTCTCTAAGGGTACTTGATGGTGCAGTTGCTTTATTTTGTGCTGTCGGTGGTGTTGAACCACAATCTGAAACAGTTTGGCGTCAAGCTGATAAATATAGAGTTCCGAGAATTGCTTTTGTTAATAAAATGGATAGGGTTGGTGCAGATTTTTTTAATACAATTCAAATGATGAAAGATCGCTTGAATGCTAATGCTGTACCTATTCATTTACCAATAGGTAATGGAGATATGTTTGCAGGTATTATTGATTTAATAGCTATGAAAGCACGAATATTTCATGAAGAAACACTTGGCGCTACATATCAGGATATCGAAATACCAAATTCTTTTAAACAACAAGCAAGTGAATATAGACAAAAATTGCTTGAAGCGGTTTCAGATAGTGATGATACTCTCCTGGTGAAATTTTTAGAAGGAAAGGAAATTTCTCAGGAAGAAATTATTAATGCTTTAAGAAAAGCAACAATAGAAGTTAAAATTATACCTGTTCTTTGTGGCTCATCTTTTAGAAATAAAGGTGTACAGAATTTACTCGATAAAATTGTTGAACTTTTACCTTCTCCAGTTGATATAGGAGATATTTTCGGACATCATATCCATAAGAATGATAAAGTTGTTAGGAAAGTTTCAGATGATGAAAAGTTTACTGCATTAGCATTTAAAATTATGACTGACCCTTATGTCGGCAAGTTAACTTTTTTAAGAGTTTATTCAGGATTTATTAAGTCTGGCGATTCTGTATTCAATTCAACGACAGGAAGAAAGGAAAGAATTGGAAGATTATTACAAATGCATGCAAATAGTAGAACTGAAATTAAAGAAGTTTATTGTGGTGATATTGCAGCTGTTGTTGGTCTTCGCGGAACTAAAACAGGTGATACACTCTGTGATGAAAGTGATCCGATAATTTTAGAAAAAATCACATTTCCTGAACCTGTAATCCAGGTAGCAATTGAACCCAAGACAAAAGCAGATGAAGAAAGATTGGCAGAATCCCTTTCAAAACTTTCTGATGAAGACCCAACTTTTAGAGTATCGACTAATGAAGAAACATCCCAAACTCTAATTTCTGGTATGGGAGAACTTCATCTTGAGATTATTATTGATAGATTGAAGAGAGAATTTAAAGTAGAGGCTAATATCGGTAAACCACAGGTTGCATACAAAGAAACAATCAGAAAAAATGCATCGGCAGAAGGTAAATTTGTGAAACAAACTGGTGGAAGAGGTCAATATGGTCATGTTGTATTGGAAGTGGAACCAAATGAAAAAGGAAAAGGTTTCATATTTGAAAATGCTATTAAAGGTGGAGTAATTCCAAAAGAATATATCCCTGCTGTTGCAAAAGGAGTTGAAGAAGCGATGAGAAGCGGAGTAGTTGCTGGATATCCTATTGAAGATGTTAAGGTTACTTTATTAGATGGTTCTTATCATGAAGTCGATTCATCTGAGCTTGCTTTTAAAGTCGCAGCATCCATAGCCTTTAAAGAAGCAGTGAGAAAAGCAGACCCGGTTATTCTTGAACCAATAATGGCTGTAGAAGTTGTTACTCCTGAAGAATACTTAGGAGATGTTATGGGAGATTTAACCGCAAGACATGGAAAAATTGAAGGTGTTGAACAGAGAAGTGATGCACAAGTCGTAAAAGCTCTGGTTCCTTTATCTCAGATGTTCGGTTATGCAACTTCTCTTAGGTCTATGAGTCAGGGAAGAGCAATATACACAATGCAGTTTTCACATTACGATGAACTGCCGAGTGGTATTTCAGAATATGTTGTAGAGAAAGGAAAATCTTATTAAATTCTATCAAGCGAAAGTTTGATATGGGTCAGTTCTTTTACATGGACGGAACTCGTCGATTAGGCACAAAAAAGTGCTCTATAAAATCTGTTATGGAATGATGGTTATTCTGGTTATAATCAGAAATAACCTAAATTCCATAATAGATATCCTCTCTGGGTCAGTAGCTCAGATGGTTAGAGCGCGTGCCTTATAAGCACGAGGTGGGAGGTTCAATTCCTCCCTGACCCACAAAATAATTTTTAAAAACCTTTTATTAATAAAAAAAAAATATAAAGGAGATCTAAATGGCAAAAGAGAAATATGACGTGACAAAACCTCACGTTAATATTGGTACCATCGGGCATGTCGACCATGGTAAAACCACGTTGACCGCTGCCATAACAATGGCTCTCGCTCGTAAAGGTAAAGCAAAAGTAAAGAAATTTGAGGAAATTGATAAGGCACCAGAAGAAAAAGCAAGAGGTATTACAATTGCTACCGCACACGTTGAATATGAAACTGATAAAAGACACTATGCACACGTTGATTGCCCCGGGCACGCAGACTACATTAAAAACATGATTACTGGTGCAGCTCAAATGGATGGCTCTATTCTTGTTGTTGCTGCTACTGACGGTCCTATGCCTCAAACCAGAGAGCACATTGTTCTTGCAAGACAGGTAGGTGTACCTGCAATTATTGTTTATCTTAATAAAGTAGATGCCGCTGATCCTGAATTGCTTGATTTAGTAGAAATGGAAGTCAGGGAACTTCTTACAAAATACGGATTCCCTGGTGATGAAGTTCCTGTTATTAGAGGGAGCGCACTTAAAGCTATGGAGGCTGGTCTGGATGAAAACGTATCAGCAGATGATGAAAGATTTAAATCCATCTGGGAACTGTTAGATGCTGTTGATAATTATATCCCACAACCTCAAAGGGATGTTGATAAGAATTTCCTTATGCCTGTTGAGGACGTATTCTCTATAACCGGTAGGGGAACTGTTGCAACCGGAAGGATTGAAAGAGGAAAAGTAAGAGTAGGTGATGAAGTAGAACTTATCGGACTTGGGCAGCACAAGAAAACTGTTGTTACAGGTACTGAAATGTTTAACAAAACTCTTGATGAAGCAATTGCAGGATTTAACTGCGGATTGTTATTAAGAGGTATAGATAAGAAGGAAATTGAAAGAGGAATGGTACTCGCTAAACCTGGTTCAATTACTCCACATAAGAAATTTGAATGTCAGGTTTATGTGTTATCTAAAGAGGAAGGTGGAAGACATACCCCATTCTCTACAAATTATAGGCCTCAATTTTATTTCAGAACCACTGATGTTACTGGTGTTATCACTTTACCGGAAGGTGTTGATATGGTTATGCCTGGTGATAATGTTGAAAGATTACAAGTTGATTTAATATCAGAAATCGCTATGGAAGAAGGCTTAAAATTTGCTATCAGAGAAGGTGGTAAAACAGTAGGTGCTGGTGTTGTGACAAAGATATTAGAATAAAATAACTGTTTTTCAACTATAAGTAATCATAAATTTTCAGTCTTACTTTAAGTTTGACTGGTTATATTTAGTTTATATATAGTAAATTCATAAGAAAAAAAAGTGGCTACTCAAAAAATTAGAATTAAACTGAAATCTTTTGACCATACTCTGCTTGATAAGTGGACAGAGAAAATAATTAAAACAGTAAAACAAACGGGCGCTATAGTTAGTGGTCCAATTCCTCTGCCCACGAAGAAAAGGGTCTATACGGTTCTTAGGTCACCGCATGTTGATAAAAAGTCGCGTGAACAGTTTGAGACTCGTTCTCATAAAAGGATTATTGATATTTTGAATTCCTCAAATAAAACCGTTGATGCTTTAACTAAGTTAGACCCTCCAGGTGGAGTGGAAATAGAGATTAAAGTATAATATTAAAATTTAAAACGGAAGACAAATCAATGATAGGCATATTAGGAAAAAAGATAGGAATGACTACCTATTTTGAGAGTTCCGGCAATGCTATTCCTTGCACTGTTGTTGAGGCTGGTCCTTGTACCGTTACTAATATCAGAACAAAGGAAAAAGATGGATATGATGCTATTCAATTTGGATTTGGTATAAAAAGAGAGAAAACGGTAAGTAAACCGGTAAGGGGACAATTTGCTAAAAATAAACTACCTGTTCCAAGATATGTTAAAGAAATAAGAGAATTTCCTGCTGACGGTTTGAAACTTGGTGATATTATTAAAGTTGATATATTTAAGGAAGGAGATGTTGTAAAAGTTACCGGTATATCAAAGGGAAAAGGATTTCAAGGTGTTGTGAAAAGGCATGGCTTCGGTGGTGGTGTTAGAACTCATGGCCAGAGTGATAGAGAAAGAGCGCCCGGTTCTATCGGTGCAAGCTCCTATCCTTCAAGAGTCTGGAAAGGACAAAGAATGGCTGGCAGGATGGGTGGTAGAAGGACAACGGTCAGGAACCTTAAAATAGTAAAGATCATTCCTGATTCAAACTTAATGTTAATCAAGGGAGCAATTCCCGGTGCAAATTCAGGTTATATAGAAATTTATAAAACATAATAAATGGAACTAAAAGTATATAAAACAGATGGCACTTTAACTGATGAGACAGTTACTCTTCCTGATGAAATTTTCGGTATAGAACCAAATAATCATCTTATTTATCAGGCTGTTAGGACATATCTTTCTAATCGCAGGCAAGGGACTCATAAGACTAAAGAAAAAGGTGAAGTTAAAGGAAGTGGAAGAAAGCCATTTCGTCAGAAGGGTACTGGTCGTGCAAGGCAGGGTTCTGTTCGTTCACCTCTAAATAGAGGTGGTGGCAATGTTTTTGGGCCAAAACCACACAAATACTATCTTTCTATTAATAAAAAAGCTTCAAAATTAGCGAGGAAAAGCGCTCTCAGTCTGAAAGCAAAAGAAAACGAAATTATGATTGTTCAGGATTTTACTTTAAAAACTCCAAAGACTAAAGACATAATTGGAGTTTTAAAGAATTTGAAACTTGATGATAAAAAGACTCTTATGCTTTTACCTGCTAAAGATGAACCTTTATATAAATCAGGAAGGAATATCCCAAACTTGAAAATAATGATATCTGATAAAGCAGCTACTTATGATATTTTAAACAATAAGATGTTGTTGATTCAAAAGTCTGCGATTGAACCTTTGTGTAAACCTCTAATGTAAAAAAATGAAAGATTTATTACATAGAAAGCAAATTATTATAAAACCGTTAATTACTGAAAAGAATACTGTTTTACAGGAAAACCTTAATCAATATGCTTTTGAAGTTGCAATGGATGCTAATAAGATTGAGATTAAGAAAGAGATTGAAAAAAAATATAATGTTAGAGTTCTCAGAGTTAAGACATTAATCAGAAAAGGCAAAAGCAAAACTCAATTTACGAGACGTGGTAGATTTAGTGGTTATACTGCTGATAGGAAAAAAGCAATTGTTACTCTTCATAAAGACGACAAAATTGATTTTCTTGGTACTACTGAATAATTTGCTTTATAGATATAATATTTTTTTATGATTATATTTTCAAATAAATATTTTTCTATTTTTTTGTTTTTATAATTTCTGAAACCTTAATAATTATTTATTAGTTTTATATAATAAAAAATATACTTAACAAATATGAAATTAGGTAAACAATATACAAGTAGGGAAAATCAATCAACAGATATTTATTTAAAGGAGATTAGTAAAACAACTCCTTTATCTGTTGAAGAAGAGATAGAATGTGCAAAGCGTATCAGAAAAGGTGATAAAAAAGCCCTTGATTTACTTGTAAAATCAAATCTTCGTTTTGTCGTTAGTGTTGCTAAACAATATCAGAATCAGGGTTTATCTTTAAATGACCTTATTAATGAGGGTAACCTTGGACTTATTAAAGCAGCGAAAAAATTCGACGAAACCCGTGGTTTCAAATTCATTTCTTATGCTGTATGGTGGATTAGACAATCTATTTTACAGGCGCTTGCTGAACAATCAAGAGTTGTTAGGTTACCTCTCAATATAGTACAACAAAAAAGTAAAATTTCTAAAACCATTAGTAAGCTCGAACAGCAAAATGAAAGGAGTCCTAACATTCTTGAGATTGCTGATGTGCTTGATATGAGTGTGCATGAAGTTCAAGAAACCTTAAAAAATTCTGGCGGTCATGTCTCAATGGATGCTCCCAATGTTCATGGTGAAGATACTAAATTAATAGATATTATGCCTGATAAAGCTGAGAAAATGCCTGATTCTCAATTAATGAGGGACTCTTTAAGAATTGAGATTGAACGTGCACTTGATACACTTTCTCAACGAGAAAAAGAAGTTGTTATGTTATATTATGGTCTTGGTAAAGAAAATCCTCTTACTCTTGAAGAAATAGGAGATATATATAAACTCACTCGAGAAAGAGTAAGGCAAATTAAAGAAAAGGCTATTAGAAGATTAAGACAGGCTTCCCGTTGCAGATCTCTTAAAACTTATTTAGGTCAATAGAAATTTTGATTTCTATAATAAAAAATGGTTGGTGAGTTGTTTCACCAACCATTTTTATTTTTTAATCTAAACTATATTATTTAACAAGAATCATCTTTTTAGTCTCGGCAAAATTATCTGTTTGCAAGTTGTAAAAATATATTCCACTCGTTAATTTATCCGCATTAAAAGTTATACTATAACCTCCTGAACTCTGATAAGAATCTAATAATACTGCGATTTCCTTCCCGGATATATCGAATACTTTCAATATAACTCTTCCGGATAAAGGTATTTGATAATTAATTACTGTTGTTTGATTAAATGGATTTGGATAGTTCTGTTCAAGTATATATTTTTCAGGGGTTCCCGTATTTAAGTTCTTTATATAAATAGATTGCCCTTCTATTATTGTTATAATCTGGTTGACACCTACATTTGTAAAACTTTGTATTGTTCCACTCTGCCATCTTATTATCAAACTATCAATTGTTGAAGCACTTCCAAGCCCGAATTCAATTGGTAAAGAATTTTGTCCTTTACCACCGGACCCTCCTTCAACTTCGCGAATTTGTTTTAAAGAACCTGTCTTCACTGTTACTCGAGTTCCTATCGCAGAACGATTTGTTGTTACACCTTGTAATTTAAAAATAATCCAGTTATTTGAATTTACAGCATTATTTTTATATAATCTATTCTCTGTGCCATTATTCACGAGATATAAATCAAGGAAACCATCATTATTGTAATCACCCCAAGAACAGCAGGCACTATGCCTTAAGTCTCCCATTCCAACACTCGTTGATACATCTGTAAAAGTTGTTCCTTCATTTCGGTACATCTTATCTTCATAATTTTGACCTCTTGCTACATATAAATCAAGGTCCCCATCATTATCATAATCAGCCCATCCACACGAATATGATTGTCCCATTTCTGCTACCCCAACAGCAGGTGCTACATCTGTAAATGTTCCATTGCCATTATTCTTGAACAACTGATTAAACCCAGTTGTATTTGCAATAAATAAATCTAAATAGCCATCATTATTATAATCACCCCATTCACAACCCCATGTATAATAATTTGTCGTGATGCCAGAAGTTGCAGTTACATCTGTAAATGTTCCATCACCATTATTTTTATATAAATAACTTGTTGTAGATGCGCCTATGTTTGTTTGGTTACCACAAAACATATCCAAATCTCCGTCATTATCATAATCCCCACTAGCAAGACATAGTGTTGAGTTGCTATCTATAAAGCCAACACTAAAAGCAACATTTGTAAAACTACTTAAATTATCATTTCTGAATAGATAATTAAATCTGGGAGGTATTCCATCATTTGCACATAAAACATCTATTTTCCCATCCATATTATAATCAAACCAGTTGATTGAACCGCCATAAGATAAAAAGTTTAATCCTGCATTTGAGGTAAAGTTTACGAAGCTAGTTCCTGTGTTTTTGTACAGTGTTAGTAGACTTTGCCAGGCACCTATTAAAATATCTATATATCCATCATTGTTATAATCTGCTGTGGAAACGCCTCGCGTTGGATAAGTAATATTAGTACCCCAACTAGTTGATGATTCTGTAAAGGATAATCCATTTGTATTTATCCATAGCTTGCTTGGGGTATTATTATTCACGAGAAAAATATCGAGATACCCATCATTATTCACATCAAGAAATACAACACCTTGACCTGCACCAGCATCATTTACTCCAAGAGTAACAGCTACATCTGAAAATGAGACCTGAGCATAAGAAGGAACTGTTATGAACAGTATTAAAAAAAATAATGTAATTATCTTTTTCATATTATAATTAATTTAATTTATATAAAAGAAATTTAGAATCCAATTCCAGCAGAAATTATGAGTTCAACTCTTTCATTTTTATTGTTATAAAATATATTCAATGCTTTATCAAGTCTTAAATATCTTGATTCAAATCTTAAATATGCTTTTTCTATGGGAGTATATTCAAAACCAAGAGTTATACCATTTCCCTTCATACCCATACCTTCTGAAATAATGCCGGATAATATACCATTTAGATCTTGATAGTATTCCCCCCTTAACATAGTTTTGAATTTTGGTGTTATATGGTATCGTAGAATTGCTATTGTTCCATAGGAATAAGCTGTTGAAGCAGAATCAGTTAAATTTGAATTTTCTTGCATAGTAATATCAAATAGTAATGATGCCTCGAAGTTTTTTAGTGGTCCAAAAGATATGATGAAATCGTTAAATACTCTTAATTTACCTGCTTCCGATGATGGCATTTCATTTCCAACAAGTGTATTATAAATAAATTTCAGATATTCTTTTGGTTGATAATATAATTGGAGTCCCACAGTCTTATTTTTATTATTATCTTCAATTAAATTGAATCCATTTATGATATACACTGCTCCACCAATTAAATTCTTATAGTCATAACTTACTCTTATTCCACTTTCATAAAATGGTTGATAATGAGAAGGTAATGCAAAAGAACTGAATGATGATTCGTATGGTAAAGATTCTTCTCCAATAAAAGTTAAAAAATATCCTGCATCAATCCACAAATTATCATAAACTTCTATTCCTACATTTGCCTGCTGCAAATATGGATGGTCGGTCTGCCAGCATTCTTTTACAATATCTCCATAATGGAAAGCTACATTCCCCCTTGCTATTTTATTATCATATTCTATACCTACTCTCGCAAGGTTCAATCTGAATTCATCTCTATGAGGTGATACAGAAGAAAATTCTCTTAATAATTTATCTTTGTCCGTGTCATAAGCATAGTATAAATCAATACCAGTTTTAATTTTAATTTTATCTAATAGTTCTGTTAAAACTTCTTGAGCTAATGAGTTAACAGAATAAAATATTGAAAATAAAATTAATAAAAAGTAAATAATTTTTTTGCCCATTATAAATATTTTTTATTATAAAAATTATTTCAATTTATTTAAAATTAGAAAGCGAATCAAGTTTATTTCTTGCGTGTTTATTAGTTGGGTCTAATTCTAATATTCTATTGTAATATTCCTCCGCTGTCTTTCTTTCTCCTTTCCCAAGATAGGAATCCGCTATTCCAGAGAGTGCAATTATATTTTTACTATCAATTTCTAAAGCTAACTTATAGTTCTCTATTGATAAATCAAATTTCTTCATAGCAAAGTAATTTAATCCTATATTGCAATATGACCCTATTTTTCCTGATGGATTAATCTCTATTAATTTCTTCAATTTTTTAACAGACTCCTCGTATTCTCCTTTTTGGAAATGCTCGTATGCTTCTTTATCAAGTCTTTCAATATTTTGATTTAAACCTTTTATCGTTTCTGTACTTATTTCTTTTCCTGATTTCAGGTCTTCTAATATCTCCTTTGAACCCATATAGTCTGGTATTATCTTCTGTAGTTTTTCAAACATTTCTATCGCTTCTACCAGTTTACCTTGTGATGCATATAAATTCCCTAATTGAAAATACCCATCTGGTGCAAGCGAATCTATTGATATACCTTTTTTAAATCTATACTCTGCTGAATCAAGTTGGTTTCTAATTAAATAGATAAGCCCAAGATTGTGGTGTGCAAGCACATTATTGTCTCTTATCTCGAGAGCTCTGAGATACCTTTTTGCTGCTTCATCAAAATTCTGTTTATTAGCATAAATGTTTCCCGAATTTACGAGTAGCACAGTTCCATCTATACCTTCGGCAGTACTATATAATGTATTATTATTTTTCCAATCAAAATTCCTTTTATAGGTTAGATAAGAGAATATAAGAATGACTGAGATTATAATTATTACTAAAGCTTTGTAATACTTTTTATCATAATTCATTAATAATAAATACATAATTATCACGCTTAAACAAAATGATGGTAGATATAAAAATCTCTCTGCCATAAGGTTCATTGTCGGTACTATATTCATTACTGGTAAGAGTGAAATAAAGAAAAATAAGATGCAAAATGTTACCACTGAATGCTTTTTAAAGGAAACAATCGCTACTATTATAAAGCTGATAATAATCAACATCGATACGATAACTGCCGGCTCAACTAAGTTTTTAGCATCTGGTAAAACCCCGTTATAGTGATATAATAAATTTATTGGCAAAAATATCAACTTTATATATACCGGGATAGTTTTTAGCATTGTTGCAAATACCGTTATCCCATCCATACCATAAAAGTATAAATACCTCTCTCTTTCAGCAACATTAAGAAATACAATGTAGCGAATCAGAAGAAAAAATAATGTAACAGCTACAAAAAGTATATAGACAATTAATTTACTCTTCAGGAATGTTTTATCTCTCTTTTTAAATACTGCATCATATAGAAATATTATCAACGGTAGTGTTATTATCATTTCCTTTGTTATTAATCCAATAAAGTAAAAAATTAAAGACAAAACAAGATTTGTTTTCCTGTTATCCTCAGTAAATTTGATATAACAGATTAAGGACGAAAAAAACCAGATTGTTACAAGAGAATCAGTTCTTCCGCTTATCCATGTTACCGCCTCCGTGTGAATTGTATGTGCTGTAAATATCATCGTTGCTAAAAATGCAATAAACTTTTTTTTATTGAATTCCTTAAACATATTTAGCAACAGGAAATACAACAATAAGCAATTTATTAAATGAATAATTAAATTTGTTATTTTAAATCCAGCTGGTTTTAATCCCCATAACCAATAGTCTATTGCATAACTTGTTGATACTACTGGTCTGTAATACCGCCCGATTACCTTATGAAAGCCTTCTTCACCGGTGAAAAATTTAGGTATATTATTTAATTCTCTTATTGATAAATTATTTTGAACAACACTTTCATCATCAAATACAAATTCACCGTCTAAAGAGTTGAAATAAATAATCGTACACCAAATAATTATAATAAAAATATAAATTCCGCTTTCGTATTTTAAAATCCTTTTATTGGTTGGTATCTTTTCTTTCTCCAACTAATAAATTATTTTAGTTTTGTAAAGTTTCACCTAAGTAATTATCATCTGTCCATTGCATTTTTTCATAGTTATAATTTTGTCGCAACAACCACAATCCCTTTTAATGTTTCAACAACACCTCCCTGTGAATCTACTGCTTCCAGAAAAATTATATAAATCCCTAATCTCAATCTTTCTCCATTATCATTTAATCCATTAAAAATCACTTCTCCTTCACTTCCACTCGGTTGGTTATTCATCAATGTTCTCATAAGTCGTCCGTTCACATCAAATATTTTCATCCTGACCTGTGATACAGTTGATTTAAGTTTATATTTTATTATAGTAAAATCTTCCCAGCCATCTCCATCAGGAGAAAATGGATTCGGCGAAACTGTTATCTCTGCTTCGCTTATGGGAACAGGTGTGTATATACTATTCTTCATTGCTGGTGTGCCACCGAGAGTATTGGTGCAACTACTCCAGTTTCTACTATCATCTCCTTTTAAAAAAGGATTTATTCTTTCAAGTGAATATCCTTTTTTATCGGGTATATTAGGATTATGCCACTTCGGACTATATGAAAATCCTTCTATTTCATTTCCGCTACCATCAAGTATTCTTACTAACTCACCGTCGTTATTTAAACTCAGACTTTTATTAAATATTAATCTGTTATTAGTTGAAATATTTCTTAAATATTCAAACCTGTTATATATTGTTGTATCTTTTGCAATCACAATATATCCGCCGGGTTGTACTGTGTAATTCAATGAATCCGATAAATTTGTTGTACTACTTTCTTCTGAAAACTTCCATCCGCTAATATTTATTACTTTCATAGTAGGATTAAATAATTCCACATACTCACAACTTATTGTAAGAGGGTCATACATGATCTCATTTATTACAAGTCTGTCCCCAACATATATTCGCCTAACCAGCATATTATTGGTAGTATCCTGGTCAGGTGGGAAAATAACTTTTCCAATAAATTGCTGCATATTTGTATCTGTGATGTTATAAATAAAACTATAACTAACAGAATCATTTGAATTCAATATTCCGAATGTCTGGGATTTTATTAGTTCATTTGGAAGTGGTATGCTATCCAGATTCATATCTTTATATATATTCAATTGAAAGTTACTGGCTTGATTCTTTCCAAAATTCCTGATTAAAAATTCCATATTTACATCCTGACCTACCATTGGTGATGATGGTGTTATAGTAAATCTTACAAGAGCTAAATCATAAGTCTTCTGTGTTATTGAATTTTCCTTATTAGGCGTTGCTCCTATAGGATTTATACAACTTCCCCAGTTTGTCTGGTCATTTGTTAATCCGAATGCATCTTTCCGCTCAAGTGATATTCCGCTTCCTCCGCCCCAGCTATTGTTATATGTTAATGAATCTGAAGTGCTCATATCTGCCCGATACAATACAACATTCTCATTTCCTGTATTATTCAATGCATTCCATCCTATCGATTGTATTATTATTCCGCTTATATTTGGATAAACAATTTTTATATTATTTGAGTCCTCGCAAACTATAGCAAAACTATTTGGTTCTAAAATTATGCTTTGTGTTGTAATAGTCCGTATTGGATTGCTGGCTGCTGCATCTCGCCATTTCCAGTTTTGCAAATTCACAGGTGTGCTGCCAGTATTAAATATCTCAAACCATTCTTTATTCCCTGAACTTGGTGAGTACATCACTTCATTTATCACTACCTGACTAAAAACTCTGCTATTCAAAATCAGCATCATTATAAGAATAATTTTTCTCATATTTATCTCTTTATTTTTTTGAAAAATACTTATTCTTTATTTTTATAACAATTTACTAAATATTCCTGATTTATTTTATTCGCCGGTGTTTTCTGATTTATCTTATTAATTAAGATATGACGAAAAAACTTTAAAATTTTTTCAATATCTGCAATAGTATTTCAAACTTACAAAGATGTCTGAAATAGATGAAAACTAAATTGTAAAATTAATTAGTAACAACACTTTCTTCATTATTATGCAATTATAATATTGAGAATTTTACTCCTTAAAACGACTATAAGATTATATTGCTATACCGAATAAAAAAAAAGAGACTGACGTTATCTGCCAGTCTCTTTTAATATAAATTTTTTAATTTTTCTATTTAATCAGAATCATTTTCTTAACATCAGAAAAATTTCCTGCCATTATCCTGTAAAAATATATTCCTGATGTTAGCTGTTTTGCATCAAATACCACTTTATACTTACCTGCATTTAAATTTCCATTTATAAGGGAACCTACTTCTTTCCCTGTCATATCATAAACCTTTAAAGTTACATATTCATCTTTTGGTAAGTCAAAGCTAATTTTTGTTATCGGATTAAATGGATTTGGATAATTTTGTGATAGTATAAAATCAGACGGTATCTCGACGCTTATTTTTTGCCAGCCTGTTAATATATCAGAACCATTATACCACACATCCGTAGGACCATCACCTGAATAAATTACACCTACACCTTCAGATGTTCCGTTATACATATAACTCGTAACGCAAGGTGCTATTTGATTAGTTGCTAAATTTGATTGTGTGACAATTGTTCTATTTGTAAAACCGCTTGTTATATTTGTTGTATTCACATATATTATTGAATCCAGAGTACCTCCTGATGAGCAAAATATCACATCAAACTTGNCTGCCTGTTGGGGACTACTATAAACGTAAGATTTAGTCTCATTGTTTCCCTGATTACTTAATATATTATGTGCTACCCAGGTATTTCCATCTGCCGTATATGAATATTTTATATTATTATTTGAAGACTCATTTGTTGTGTATGTTACTACCATTGCACTTGTTTTTCTATTCACAGCCAGACATCCATTGAATTCGGGGAATGATTCTCCAGCAGGATTATATTGACTCCATGAAACGTTCGTTCCCCAGTTCGCTAACTTTAAATACCTCAATCTCAAATTTTCATTCGTCGTTGTTAGATTGTTCGTTAGAAGCACATATATAGTATCACCTTTATAATCTATATCTAATTCATAATCATTATAACTTGAACGAGCAGTATCATGCACCCATGTTAATCCCCAGTCAGGTGTATATGCACATGGTACAAAACTTGTTACACCTGTTGATGCATCGCAATTCTGTGCTGCTACAAACCAATAAGTAAAGTCTGGTGAATAACTATAACCATCAGTGCAGATTACAGGCCCAATTACTCCTCGTCCTGATGGGGGTAAAAATACAGCAGAAGGTGTAAATTCAGTTCCATCTGTTTTCATATCTGCATAATGTACCGCACCATCATAATTTGAACCTACTGTTACTAATGATACAACCATTCCAATTTTAAAACCGCCAATCGTATCAGTCACCGCAAAATCAAAACTTTGATACCGATAACTTGATCCGGAATATATTGCCTGTATCATTGTCCAATTCAAACCTTTATTGGTTGTTCGATAATAATACAATGTATCTCTCGTATTACTTAAAAATCCTACAAATAAAACTCCCATCGTATCGGTTTGTATTTTTAACATACGATTAAACGGATTTGGATTTCCTGGTACTGATGAGCCAACATTACCATTGAAAATCTTCACACTACTTCCCCAGTCCGGCACATTAACTAACTCTACAGGTTGTTTTAAGAGAGGATAAAAATAATTTCTGTTTTCTGGTAATCTGTCTGACTCTGATACAATACCTTTTCCTGAGTATTTAGTTTTTAATTCTGTCAGATATCTATTAAAATCAAATTTATTTCCTTGCTTTTTTGCTTCAGTTATTTTCCATAGCAACTTTGCTATGTCTGAATTATCACTTGTTTGTTGTAATACAGGATATGCTTCTCTTTGTATTTCTTCTAATGTCTGACTATGTATTAACATTGGAAACAATACCAATAGGGTAATAAAAACAAATTTTTTCATTTTTTCTCCTTTTTTTTAATAAATTACGAATTTCTTACCTTAATAACAATCTATTATCATAATCAACAACTGTATAAGTTCTATTGCTAATTGTTTAAAAATTTTTCTTTTATTTTACCTCTAACGCCATTTTAGGTAAGAAAAAACAAGTGGTTTATGACTGACATTAATCCTAAATTACCTGGTATAAAAACTAAGAAAAAATGCTTATCTCAGATTTAAAAGAAGATACTATAAATTATATATATTTTTTTATTGAAAAAAATTATTTTTTAAACAAACATATAAAAGGAGATTACTTTATGAAAAAGTTTACAGTTTTTCTAATTCTGTTATTACCTGTTTTTTATTATTCCTGCAGTGATAATTCTTCTTCATCACCAATAATTCCTAATGTTAAAGTAGAATCAAGTACGATTAGAGTTGGATGCGAGATTGAAAAAATCTGTACAGAAGCGGCATCATTTATGATAATGGTATATAGAAACCAACCACTACCAACTCCGGCTTGTCCTGTTATTATACACAATACAAGTGCCAAGAAAATAACAGTCGATTACGGTTCTACCCCTTGTATTTCTGAGCTGGACTCAACACGTAAAAGTGGGAAATATGAAATAAATTATTATACCAATGTATCTGCAGATTCTATTGCAGGGAAAATTACTTTTTCTAACTTTCAGGTATTCAGAAGTAACAATCCTACAGATACTATGTTTATACAATTTTCCGGAGATGATGATGTAGCAGGAATGAGAATTGATTCAGCAGCTTACCGTCTGTATATAAAAGCTAATAATAATTTTAACAGAAACAATAACACAAATGGAAATACCGACATTTCTTATACAGGAACAGTAAATATTGGTAATCTTGCAATTTCAACTGATGATGTATTTTCACTTCTTGGCACTGGTACGCTCATAAACAGTGGGATATCTTATACATATAATATCTACGATCCCAATAACCCTATGATAATTTATGGTAATTGCAAGTATGCACAATCAGGTTTGATAAGACTTACGACAGGTGGAAAAGATGTGATAATTAATTACTATCCAAATAACGGAAACTGTGATCCCATAATTACCATAACTAAAGATAATGTTACTGTTACAGTAAATTTATCTACAGAATTTTAGTCAATACAAACAAGCAGATTTTAATTCTCATACTTTTATGTAATTAATTTTTAAAATAAAAGGTGATTAAACTGCATTCATTAAGGGATCATTTAAAATCTTTATTCAATTATTTCAATCGGAATACATTTTTTTCTAATTAATAATGTTGAAATATTCCCGGAAAGTTCGCAAAAAATGCTGATACTGAAATTATTAAATAATACTTACCCCGAAATTAATTATAAAAAAATCGTTTTATAATTTCTGTTACTAAACCAAAAGGTGATTTTTATATAATTTTATTTTTTAATATTCTTTAATTATATAAAGTCCTGTCTTATTTCATCTTTCCGAATTTCAGACTTCTTTATCTTTGAGAAGTTTAAGACAAAGAATGCTAAGAAGCATATAAGAGCACCTACAATAAATGAATATCTAAAACCGCTAACAGCAATATCTTTTGAGTCTTTTATAATATTCAGAGCAGCATTGCCTGCAAAAAATCCAGCAAATATTGATTCAAGTATTGCTACTCCGAGAATCTGGCTGAAGTTTGAAGCGGCTATATAAATTGCTGATGAACTTCCTCTTTCATTTTCTGGTGCTAAACTCATTACTGCACTACTATTCGGAGTAACAAAAAGTGAATATGAAATTCCTAATATAATAAGATATGACAAAGTATATAAGAGTCCTCCCAGACCAAGCGTGAATGCAAAAAATATTGTAGAAACACAGGCAGTTAGCATTGCTGTTCGGCATAATGACGTCGGGTTGTATTTATCTGATAATTTACCTGATACAGGAGAGCCAAATAAAAATGCCAGTGAAAAGATCATAAAAATCAATCCGGACATTTCAGTTGAAAGGTCTTTCATTCCTTCAAGATAAAAAGGAAGAAGAAATGCACACCCACTTATAAGCATCATTCCTAAAAAAGTTCCTGCAATTGCAAATGAATAATTTTTATCTTTGAAAAGTTTTAAATCCAATAGGGGATTATCAATTTTTTTCTCTCTTGTTATGAAAATATAAATCAACAATCCGGATAGTAGGAAACTTATAATTATAATTGGTGATAGCCATCCGATTATTGTACCTGAGTTTATTGCATATATAAGAATTAAAATTCCGAGAAAACTTAATATGCTTCCCTTATAGTCGAATTTAGTCTCTTTATTTAATTCTGCATTTACTTTATCAGAAGGTATTATTCTTATAGCAATTATTATTGCAATCAATCCGATTGGAACATTTATGAAGAATATCCATTCCCATGAGAAAAAACCGGTAATTATACCACCAAGTGGTGCACCTAATGCTAAACCAAGAGCAGTACCAATTGAAAGTAATCCGTAAGCCCATCCGAGTCGTTCTTTCGGTATGTGCTTGGGAATAATTGCGAAGGCAGTTGTCATAATCATTGAACCACCTATTCCCTGTGTGCTGCGGAAGAGTATTAGAAACCAGATGTCTTTTAAAAATACGGGAATAAAACCGCAAAGAAAGGAACTGATTACAAACACTACATAACCAATTATGAAAATCTTTTTTAAACCTATACTGTCTGCAATTTTCCCAACTATTATTAATGTACTTGTAAGAAATATCAGATAGATGAGTATTACCCATGATACCTCACTGGTAGAAACTTTGAAATAATCTGATATTGCAGGTAAAGATATATTCACAATAGAACCATCAAGTTTTCCCATAAATGATGCGAATGCTAAACTGATTACAATTAATGCTTGTTTACGTTTATCAAAAACATTTTCTGATTGCATTCCCGATAGGTATTATGTTATTTAATATTTTTCCAAATATTAAGAAATATCCCAAAATTAACAAGTGATATTTTTACTTATAAATTCACAAATTGAAGTGAGATAAGATTTAAATTAGTAAAGTGAAATTTTAACTTTTTTTAAAAACTTATTCCAATTGTAGCTAAAAATTTTTAAATTACATCAAAAAAATATTACTTTTAAGTATATCTAATTAACCCTTGATTTACAATTTATTTCATTTTAATTTAGGTGCAAGGAGGTTTTTAAAAATGGAAATTATTTTAATTATACTCTTAGCTATAACTGCAATTTTGCTTATCTTAATTGCCGTAAAAATATTTTCAGCTAAATCCAATGAAGAAACAACACAGCTTCTTAATCAACTTCTCGATTTAAACAAAGAAATGATTAAACTAAAGGCAAATCAAGCAGATTTAATACCACAGTTTCTTGATTTGAAAAATCAAATCTCGGATTTAAAAACCAAGCAAATAGAATCCCAATCAGAGTATTTAAAACAGCAACAGGCACTTCTTATTGACTCTCAAAAAGTTATTAATCAACACTTAAACTCTATTATAAAAACAGTGGGGGAGAATCTATCTCGCAGTCAGGAAAACATTACAAAGCAATTAAATTCTTCTACTGCTGTAATTGGTGAAATCCAGAAAAAACTTGGTTCCCTTGAAATTACAACCAAACACATTGAGGAAATTAGTAAAGATATTTCTTCACTCCAAGACCTGTTAAGCGCTCCGAAACTGCGTGGCAATATTGGCGAATACCTACTTGAAGAACTTTTAAAAGAAATTTTCCCCGCAAAAAATTATGAATTAAAATATACTTTTAAAAATGGTACTCAAGTTGACGCTATTATAAAACTTGGTGATGGTATTGTTCCCGTTGATTCAAAATTTCCGCTTGAAAGTTTTCAGCGACTCATAGCTGCTGAAAATGATGCTGAAAAGAGACAATATAAAAAAGACTTCATTAAATCCGTAAAAGATAGAATTGATGAAATTGCTTCTAAGTACATAAACCCAAATGAAGGGACTTTTGACTTTGCTATGATTTATATACCTGCTGAAAATGTATTCTATGAAACAATAATCAATGACTCACTTACAGACAAAGAATATGAAATTTTTAATTATGCAATAAAAAAGCATATAATTCCTGTCTCTCCTAATAGTTTCTATGCATACCTTATGGCTCTTGTCTATGGTTTAAAAGGTATGAAAATAGAACAACAGGCGAAAATTATTCTTGGAGAACTTACTTCTGTGCAGTCTGCTTTTGCTAAATTCTATTCGGAATTTACTATAATTGGAAAACATCTAAATAATGCTATCACAAAATACAATGATAGTCTCAGAACTGCGGATAAATTTAACGACAAACTTTCACAAATTACTGGTGCAAAACACGACCTTATCGATTCCTCTTCGTCAGAATGATAATTTTATATTAGTTTTTCCCTTTTCGTTTTCTAATTGATTTTTTCATTCCTTCTTCATAGGACTATAGTTTTCATTTTGCAAAAACCCTTAATTATATAAAACAGAAAAATTTCAGAATTTTATTAAAATTAAATAAATATTCCTTCTTTTTTCTCTCTCAAATTTCTACTAAATCATATAAAATTATATACTTATTTACTTTATAATATAATTTTTATTTCTAATTTAAAATATTTATTTCATTTCTAATTATATTTTATTCACTCTAAAAATTTTTTATATTAATTTTAATTCACAAATCAAAATAAATACTTTAAAATGAAAAAATTAACATTATTATTATCATTATTATTTATTTCATCTTTTGCCTTTTCACAAACAAATTCTGTTGTCTTAAAAGACATTAATGGTGTTGTAATCAGTCAGCACAGTACCATTCAGGCTGCCTACGAAGCCATACCTTCTTCTATTACTCAAGCGTATATAATTGAAATACTTACCGATTACAATGGTTCATTAGAAGTCTTTCCAATAACCTTCAATGCAAAATCTGGTTCAAGCGCAACAAATACAATTACATTAAGACCTGCTTTAGGTAACACTGGTGAAATTATATCGGGTAATTCTACCTCAGGTATTTTAGTTTTGAATGATGCTGATTTTATAATTATTGATGGCAGACCTGGCGGAGTTGGAAATACTCCTAATTTAAAAATAGAAAACCTCGCTACCACTGGTACAAACTCTAACACTATTGCACTTACAAATGGTGCTACGAATAATATTATCAGGTTTGTACATGCTGTTAACAATACTCAAAACACCGCAGGACCAAGAACTATAGTTCTTTTAACTTCAAGTACTGTTGGAAATTCTAATAATTTGATTACAAATTGTAAAATTGAAGGTGGTAGAAGTGGTGTTGGTATTGCAGGTTCTAGCACTTATCCAAACGATAGTAATACTATTTCCAATTGTGAGATTTTTAATTGGGGATATGCTGGGATTTGGTTAGTTTCCGGTGCTTTAAATACGAATATTGATTCATGTAAAATCTATCAAACCGTTGGCGTTAATAATACAATTGTTTCTGGTATTATTATGGCAACTATGACTGGCGGCACTTACAATATTAGAAAGAATTGGATTTATGACTTGCAATCTACCTCAACCTCTTCTTCTACTGTTATCAGAGGCATTTATGCTGCTGGACCAGCTGCTGGCTCTATTTTTAATGTTCAAAATAATATGGTCTCAAATACTCTTGATAACTCCAATGTCCAAACTGTAACTGGTATAGAATTTCTAGGTACTAATGCATATACTGCTAATATTTATTATAACACTACACGAATAGGAGGTGTTCACACAGGTGGAACTTCTGGTGCAACAACTTCTGCCGGGATAAGAATAGGAGCTTCCAGTTTAACCTTAAATATGAAAAATAATATATGTATTAATTATAGAACCGGAGGTGCTGTTTATCATATTGGTTTTGTTTTAGTTTCAACTACCGGGGTTTTAAATGTTGATTACAATTGTTATTTTGCTAATGGTACAAATAGTTTCCACGCTTATTGGGGTGGTGTCGGCTATAATAATCTTTCTGATTATAAAACTGCTGCAAGTCCTAATGAACAAAACACTGTATTTGCAAATGTAAACCTTGTTTCTGCTACTGATCTTCACCTTGCCGGCACTTCCATCGGTGATACGAATTTAAAAGGAACTCCTATAAGTGGAATCACAACTGATTTCGATAATGATTTGAGAAATCCAATTGCTCCATACAAAGGTGCTGATGAAGGAAACGTACCATTATTCGTAAAAATTAATTCTACTATAGTATATGATTATTATTTAAGCCAAAATTTTCCAAATCCGTTTAACCCTTCAACAACAATAAAATTTTCCATCGCAAAGGACGGATTTGTAACTTTAAAAGTGTTTGACATTTTAGGTAGAGTTGTTTCTGAATTAATTAGTCAGGATATGAAGGCAGGTGAGTATCAGATTAACTTCAATGCAAATAATTTATCTTCAGGTATTTATTTCTATAGACTTTCATCTGATAATTTTTCAGAGACAAAACAAATGATAATAATTAAATAAATCTCATTCTGGTTGTGTATTTTTTAGGAGTTGGAATTAATTTTCCAGCTCCTTTTGTTTTTTTTAAAAAAACTTTTCATTTATTATTATTCTTTTTAATTTTGTAAAAGTTAATATAAATGAAAATAGAAAATAAAATTATAAGTTATTCCTGTATCCTTATTTCAGCAATAATAATTTTACTTACACATAAAATCTCTTACCCTCAATATGAAAAAAATAAATCTGATAAGTATGCCGTTTCAATCGGTTATACTCCTGTCTTTAGTATTCCTGACTTAAATACTATTTTCGGTGGAGATAATGGTTCGACTTTGAAGCTCGATTCCCGTGGTGTTGCTTTCGGTTTTGAATTTGTAGCATATCCAAATACTGTATTTGAAATAAAGGAATCTTATAAAATAAAAAATTCTACAATTCTTAAAGTTAAGACTGATAATTCACCAAATAAAAAAGCTTCATATTACATAGATTCTCGCTTTGTTGAAACTACGAATGAAAGACCCATTGATCTTAAAAAGGATACTCTTAATAAAGATATCATTATTGAAAGGTTAAAATCACGCATTGGTACTCCTTATCTTTATGGCGGTATATTTGCTTATGGATTTCCTAAATTACTCGAATATTACCCTCCAGCTGATGATATTACCGATGATTTAAAACAAAAGTGGATTTTGAAAGGAGTTGACTGTTCAGGTTTGCTTTATGATGTTACTGAAAGAATTACACCCCGTACTTCAAAAGAACTTCTTGTATTTGGTGATTCTTTGGATATTAAGGATAAAGATTTAGAGCAAATTATTGATTTATTACAACCGCTTGATATCATTGGTTATCCCGGTCATACTTTATATGTACTTGATGAAAAGTATATAATTGAAGCTTCTCCTGAAAAAGGAGTCCATTTAGTAGAAATTGAAAAAAGGTTAAAATGGTTACTAAAAGAATACATTCCTGCAAACAATATTAATTCCTGTCCTGAAAATAAAAAATGCTTCGTAATTCGCCGATGGCTTAAATAACAAACTTTCCTAAACTCTTTTTAAAAAATTTTTCCTACAATTGTGAAATATTTAACGATGCTTTTGAAAAAATATATTCATTAAGTTTAAAAATCTTTGAATTTAAATATTATATTGAAAAGTATTTTTTTAAAAATTAATTTGCTTCCAAAAATTTAAACAAAATATCTTGAAAAAAATTAGTAAATATTATCCTGAAATCATTGATAAGCTAATTAGTGGTATTGCATTACACCAAATAATTAGGGACAATAACAATAGACTGATTGATTTTATTTTTCTCGATTTAAATAAAGCATTTGAGGAGATTACTGGTCTTAAAAAGGAGAAGATAATTGGAAAGAAAGCCTCTGAAGTTTTGCCTTATATTAATAAAAGAAAACTTAACTGGTATCAGTTATATAGTGAAATTGATTTAAACAATAGTTCAAAGACTTTTGATTATTATTCAGAGTCTACAAAAAAATGGTTTAAAGTAAATATTTTCAGTTTAGAGAAAGGTATCTTTGTAACAGAATTCCACGATATTTCTGCTCTTAAAAATGCCGAGAGACAAATTATTGAAAGAGAAAAGAATTTCAGGGAATTTTTTAATAGTCCCGGTCTTCTTCGCGCTATTTGCACTATAAAGAATGAGGATATTATTTTTCTCGAGATTAATGACGCACTCTCAAAATTTTTCAAACTATCTACTGAAGAAGCAAAGGGAAAATCTTTTGCAGATTTAAAGATTCCAACCCGAATTAAAAATATATGGATTGAAAATTTCACAAAATCCGAGAAACTCAAAGAACCAGTTTCTTTTGAATATTTAAGTTCTTCAAATTTATATCGTCTTGCAGTTGCTAATTTTTTAGGGAAAGATGAAAATGGATTTTCAAGATATTCTTTAAGTATTCAGGATATTACTCAAAGAAAAATTGCTGAGGAAGACCTTAGACTTAGCAAAGAAAAATTTTCTAAAGCATTTATGTCTTCCCCCTATGCTATTTGTATAACAAAGTTTGAAGATGGTACTTTACTTGATGTTAATGAAGAATTTATCAGAATTACTGGCTTTGAATACAGTGAATTAATAGGAAGAACGACGATTGAGTTAAAACTTTGGTTTAATCCTGATGATAGAAATGATTTTATAAAAAGATTATCTGTTGATGGAAGAATCGTTCAAAAGGAATATAAATTTAGGACCAAAAATGGAAATATTATAATTGGCTTGACTTCCGCTGAAATTCTAAATGTTTATAATATCAAATGCATTCTTGTTAGTGTCCTTGATATAACTGAAAGAAAAAAATCTGAAATATCTCTAAGGCAAAGTGAAGAAAGATTCAGAAAAATTTTTGAAGAAGCGCCTATTGGAATGCTCTTACTTAATAAAAATTTTAATTATATAAAAGTAAACAAATCATTTTGTAAGATGTTAGGTTATGAGGAAAATGAAATTCTTAATTCTTCATTTAGGAATTTTGTTGATATTGAGTTCATTGCAATGGATGAACAAAACTATAATAAATTAATTAATGGTGAATTATCAGTTTATTCTGTTGTAAAAAAATTCATTAAGAAAAATAAAGAAACTCTATGGGGAGCATCAGTTACAAGTTTAATCCGCGCTACCGATGATAATGATATTCATTTGCTTGAAATGGTTGAGGATGTCACTGATAAAAAAATGATTGAGCAAAATTTAATACTTGCTAAGGAACGTGCTGAAGAAATGAGCAGAATTAAATCAAACTTTCTTGCGCAAATGAGTCATGAGTTAAGAACCCCTATGGTTAGCATAATAGGATTTTCCGATTTGTTAAAAGAAAATTTGAAAGAAAAATATCTAATAGATTTTGTTGACAGAATTAATAAAGGCTCGAAAAGACTACTTAATACATTAAATCAGTTACTTGATTTATCTGTAATTGAAGCAAAAAAATTGAAAATAAAATTTACAACATTCAATATAGTCAAAGAAATAAAAGATATCATCTCTTTCTTTGAAAACTCAGCAAAAAGTAAAGGTCTTGAACTAAAATTTGAAACTGAATTTCAAAGCCTGCTTGTGCATTTAGATTTATCTATATTAACTCAAATTCTGAATAATCTTATTAATAATTCGATAAAATATACTGAAAGTGGTTATATTAAGGTAACATTAAAATTAGATGAAAAAGAAAAAAAGAAATTTATCTGTATAACAATTGAAGATACAGGAATTGGCATACCAAAAGATAAGGAAGAAATAATCTGGGATTCATTTAGACAGGTGAGTGAGGGTCATACAAGAACTTTTGAAGGGGTTGGTTTAGGTTTAACCATAACAAGAAATTTAGTTGATGCATTAGGCGGGAAAATATTTTTAAAAGAGAGCACTGTAGGTAAAGGTTCTACTTTCGTTGTTCTTTTGCCTTATTTTGAAAAAAGAACCGGCTATGATTTAAGTCATTTGAAAGAAAATCATATCGATGAACAAGGGTTAATAAATAATTTTCCACTTCCTGATATACTTTATGTAGAAGACGATAGAGAAGCAGTAATTATCGTAAATAGTTTTTTGAAAAACATCTGTAATGTTGATGTCGCTTCAAATGCAATTGATGGTATAAATCAAGCAAAAATTAAAAAGTATGATATAATTCTTATGGATATTAATTTCAGGTCGGGTATGGATGGTATTCAGGCCGTAGAAGAAATTAGAAAAATTTCAGGTTATGAAAATGTACCAATTGCTGCTGTAACTGCTTTTGCTTCTGAAAAGGATAGAGAGGAATTTTTACAAAGAGGTTGTTCTCATTTCATCTCCAAACCATTCAATCGGGAAGAATTTGTTACTTTTATTAAGGAAATTCTGGAATCTATTCAAAATAAATCTTTAACAATCAATAATAATTCGTCTCATTTTAGAAGAAATTAGTATCATAATGAGATGAAAATTTACGCAACTTACACTATTTAGACTGAATTTTGCTTATTTTATTGGTATAAATATTGCTGGTTATTTTTAGACGAAACCTTAATCATACTCTCCCTCATATATGATTTAAAGCGGAGTTCTTAAAATGAAGCTCCGCTTTTTCAATTTACAGAGAAGGTTATTTTTAATATACAATCATCAATATAAATATTATCTACAACTTCCATACCATCAATAACTTTTCCAAAAAGTGTATATCTACCATCTAAATGATAATGTGGGGAATGCATTATAAAAAATTGGCTGCCTTCGGTGTCCTTCCCTGATGAAGCCATACCTATTGCTCCAGTTTCGAAATTACAGTTGAATATTTCCGTTCTGATTGTATATTCAGGACCACCCCAACCGGTTCCGCTTGGATCACCTCCCTGTATAACAAAATTCGGTACTACTCTATGAAATGTTGTTCCATTATAATATCCTGATTCCGCAAGTCTGATAAAATTTGCTACTGTAAATGGGGTATCTTCCAAATACAACTCAATTTTTATTGTTCCTTTTGTTGTTTCTATCTCTGCATATCTTTTAGAAGAGAGTTCATCAATATATTTCCAATCATAAAATGTTCTTATGGATGTAGAAAAAGTATAATTTTCTCCTGTAATCTTTTTTAATGATTCTGCTGATAATTTTGCAATTTCATAATCAGGTAAATTCAGATTTGTTTTTAAAATTTCAATTGCCCCTTCTATTTTTAAATTGCCGAACTCTTCAATATATAATTTAATTACTTCTTTATCTTTTGGATATATTAAATTATTATAATCATATAAAAGAACCGTTGATGTTTCTTCTGAATATTTATAGAATTTTTCATTCTTCAATGAATTAAGACATAATTCAACTATACGCGGGTCTTTAGAATTGAGAAACTCAGAAAATATTAACCTGAATTCATTATAATCTTCTTCTTCAATTTTTTCAACTATCGAACTTAACAGTTCAATATATGATAAGTAAATCTCTGCAAGAACTTTATCTTGCATAAAATCACTAAAAACCATTCCTTTTTCTTCAATGTATTTATTTACTTCCTGAGATATTTTTTCTTTTATTTGTTTATGAATTTTATAATCTGATATATATTTAAATGCTTTTATTATATATGATTTCAATGGATAATTATCAGTAGCGGATAAATAATTCAGGAGAAAATCTTTAGCGTTATCTTTTTTTATTTTTGAATATGAAATTAAAGCTTCTCCTGTTTCATAGTGGTTTATTGCTTTATGGTTCAAGAAATATTTTTCTAATTCAGATAATATTTTTTCTGTAATTGAATTTTTCTCATTTAATTGTGAAAATATTTCACCAATTTGTCTTAATGCTATAATTCTTACATTTACATTAACATCGTTAATTGCTTCTGTTAATAATTTTACCATCCCGGCTGAAATAACAGAATTATTTTTCATAACATAATTAATAAGTGAATTGATTATATTTACTTTGACTTTCCAGTTTTTTTCAAATTCGTAGTTATTATATATTATGCTTAAATATTCTGATTTTCCAATATAACTTAAAGCGGGATATACCCACATTCTTGATAAAGGATTGTCAGATTTTATGAGTATTTCCAGGTCTTTTTCTGTATTAGATAATAACTTCCCATCTCTCATTCTATAAAATGCGTATGCAACATTGGATTCTGTCTTATTACTGAAATCAGTTTTTAAAATTTTTTTCAGTGTATTAATTGCTTCTTCTGATTTTATATTTCTTATTGCAAATCTTGCAATTGACAAAGCAATAGCGCTATTTAGCTCATCATTTTGAATATTCATTTTTGTTATTAGTTCTAATGAATTATTATCACCAACCTTACCAAGTGAATTTATTATTTCGCTTTTAACTAAAAAATTATTTTCCTTCAAGAGTGCTTCTTCAAGGATATTTTTAGATTCAAAGCAATTAATTTGTCCTAATGTGAAAGCAGTTTGTTTTCTGATAAGATTATTTTGATGATTTATTAAATTACCGATAGCATTAACTGTTGTAGTATCCTGAATATTTGCTAAAGCGATTAATGCTCTTAATATGACTTCTTCATTGGTACTGTTTAGATAATTTAATAAAATTTTGTCTTTTCCGAGAGTTCTACTATCCTGTAACATTAAAATATTCTTTATGTCATCGTTAAAAATTTGTGAGAATGTATTCTGGATGAAAAAAATGAAAAGAAAAATAATAACTGCTATAAATGACTTTTTTCTCATATAAATATTATAATTTTGTAAAAATAATATTTGTTTTATTTAAAAATTATAAGTATTATTTTTAAATATCTATAAATTAAATATAATTACAATGAAAAAATTATTATTTACATTATTATTAATCATATTAATATTCTCCATATCATACTCAGGGGATAGAATGATGCTTCTGGAATTCTTTACAAGTTCAACGTGTGGACCTTGTGCATCAAATAATCCCATATTAACAGCATTTGTTAATTCCAAAGACCCTGAAAGATTAGCAGCACTTGCATATCATATGAATTGGCCCTCACCTGGCAATGATCCAATGTATTTATACAACCCCAATGATAATAATGCAAGGAGAACTTACTATAATGTTAATTCAATTCCACACTCATTTTTTGATGGGATTAATAGTATATCACCCCCTTATTCTCAAAGCACATTTCAATATTATTATGGAGTAAGAGAAAATATTCTCTGTCCCGTAACTATATTATTATCGGATAGTGCTTTTGCAGGTGGAGACAGTTTACTTGTAAGGGTGACTGTTTATTGTGAGTCCTATTTAGCTAATCCTAATGCTACTCTTCATATTGCAGTATTAGAAAATCATATTCACTATCAATATCCTCCGGGGACGAATGGAGAAACCGATTTTTACTGGGTTATGAGAAGAATGTTTCCAAATGGTAATGGAAGCCCAATTACATTATTCCCCGGCACATTGCAAACAGTAGAATATCGTTTTAAAAGAGATACTATCTGGAATCAAAATCAGATTAGTTATCTTGCTTTTGTGCAGGCTGCAAATAAGGAGATTCTTGGTGTAGCGAAAAGGACTTTAAATTTCACATTATTACCTTATCCAGCTTATAGGGCTGTACCCCAAGGTCAAAGTGCAAGTGGAACTTTTAGAATTAGGGTACCACTTAAAGCAGCAGGGTATAATATGCCATTAACTTTCAGTGCTTCTGTTTCTCCGAATAACTCAAATGTTACTGTAAGTTTCCCAAATGGAAACACTCTGACAAATTTGAATGATTCATTGCTTGTTCAGGTGAATTCAACTTCTTCAGCTCCTTCAGGTGTATATCAAATTATTTTGACGGCTTCAGATGCTAATAGTAAGACCCATAAAACAACAGTATCATATCTTATTAACAGAAATTACGTTTTAGTTGGTACTAATCGTAACGGCGTTGTTCAATATAAAGTTGATGGAAATACATATACAACATTTTCTGTCTTTGATTGGGAAGTTGGTACTACACATACTTTACAGGCTATTTCTCCTGCAAATTATACTTCTTATCAATATGTTTTCCAGAACTGGAGTAATTCTGGAGATACAACTCAAACTATTACTGTAAATACTACTACCAATCAATATATTGCGTATTATAAACTTCAGTGGAAGTTGCAAGCATCAACAAATCCAAGTGGCATTTTCCCTCTGGTTACAATATCCAACGGAAATCAATATCATGATTCTGGCTCAGTTGTAACAGTATCTATTTCACCACTTCAGGTTCAATTCAATAATAAAACTTATTATTTTAATAGATGGGTAGGTGGTGGTCAGGGTTCATATAATGGTACAAATCCTACATTTCAGGTAACAATGAATAATTTTATTAATCAAATTGCAATCTTCGATACGATAAATATTTCAGTTAAACAGTTAGGTTCAGAAATTCCCAACAAGTATGAATTAATGCAGAATTATCCTAATCCGTTTAACCCCATTACTAAGATAAAATTTGCATTGCCAAAATCAGGAATTGTTACGATAAAGGTATTTGATTTATTAGGAAGACTTGTTGAAGTTGTAGTTAATAATTATCTTGAAGCGGGATATTATGAAACTGATTTCGATGGTTCTGCTTTGTCAAGTGGAATTTATTTCTATCGGCTTGAAACTGAAGAATATTCTGAGATAAAATCAATGGTGTTACTAAAGTAATATAACAATTTTAAATATTAGAATATCTATTATGAGAAATATTCTTTCTTTAATAATTTTATTTTTTCTATTATTAAACTATGCGTTTTCTTTTAATAATAATGTGTATATAGGTATTTCAATTGGAGAGAAGAAAATTCTTTTACAGGACCATATTTTGGCGAACAATGAGTCTTTATGGAAGGAAAATGAATATGGTTCTATATATGAAGATTATATGAATTATATTGAAAAATTTTTAATAAAAAAGGGGTATTCTCTTGCGGATACGGGATATTTATATTTTAATGAGTATTATCCCGAATTTAAAAAACTCACAAATATTAAAATAGACGAAGAGTTTTATATATCGACTTCTAAGGGTGTTTATAAAGGAATAGTTACTTCTTATTGTCTCATCCCATCTGATACATACATTAATGGAAATATTTTTTATGTAGTTCTCGAATATAAGAATGATGAGCAGGGAGAAATAGATGAACCTGTTGTTATTTCAAAATATGAAAATATGAGCATCCTAAATTTAAAACAATTACTTGATAGAAATACAGTAGATAACTTTAAAAACATAATTATAAATACCCTTACTGGTAAAAAAGTAAAAATTTATGATTCTGAAGAAGATAGAGATAAACTTGTTGCGATTGATACTTTTTATGAAGATAGTTTCAGGTTTTTTAAAGGACATTTTACAAATAAAGATGAAGAACAATATATTATAAATTTTTCCCAGAATATTACTTCTGAGTTTTATATTAATACTTCATTTATTGCTGATAAAGATGGTAATATCGTTTATAAAATGATATCTGTTAAAGATAAAGATTATGACTATTTTGTGGTAAAGGGAATTATTGATGTCGATGGGGATGGCCTTGATGAAATTCTTGCAGACCAAGGATATTATGAAGGTAACGGATTATATTTGTACAAGTTCGATGGGAATGATTTTATTGTTATCGCTGATGGTTTTGTATATGGTGTTTAAGTAAATGGTATAGCTTTATTATAAATGATTAATAGTTTTAAATTACTTCAAAATTCTTTCATCAAAATGCTATACCAAATCCGAGTTTGAATTCATCGAAGCTTAAACCAGGTTTTGAATTAAATGGCCAATACATTTTATCCTTTCGTTGTTTTGAGAATAAATAAGTTAAAGTACCTTGTGACAATAAATTAGCTATTGAAGACCTTAAAGGATTAGGCAGTAACGTTTCCAATGCCAAAGTTGGAAAGGATATTATCACAGCTGCAAATGTTTCTAACATATGACTTCCGAAATCTTTCAGAAAATAATAACGTGGGTAGATAATATAATTCTGAAAACCTATTTCAATTGAATATTTATTATTAATTAAGAACAGGAATCCAATTTCTCTATGAGTACCAAATCTGATTTTTTCTTCAAAGGATTGGATGTATTCTTTTTCATTATCAGGAATAAATACTGGTAAATTGTTTATTTTTAGATAACTGTAGGTTAATAAAAAAGTAGGAACAGAGAAATATGGATATATAGAGAAATTTTCTGAATAATATCCGGTACTAATATCTAAATTAGCCCCGAACTTTGTTGTACTTAAAGAAATTTTTGAATTATCATTTGAACCACCTAAACTTTTTTCTCCTTTTGATAAATAATACCTTAATAATAAAGCATAACTACTTTTTCGTTCTACATGTTGATTTATTAAAGAAAGTTTTAAATCAACACTAAAATTGTTATTAAATGAAGATGTATGGGGATTAATATCGTATAAAGAAATTCCGTAATTACTACCAACTATAACAAATAACTTATTGAATTTTGGTTCTTGATATCTATATTCTATTTCTTCATCATCTTCTTCTTGTGCTTTCAGAGCTATTGGGAAACAAATGATGATTGCGAGTAAAAAAATTATTGGTTTCAAATAAATCTATTTAAAAGTTTAAATATTCAAGACCCATATTGAACACTATATCTACCGGTATGTTCGAAGAATTTATTCTATCAAGGTCTAATTTTAATATTTCTTTTATATAACCATCTTTTTCTATGATGGATTTTGCTAATTCATAATCTCCATTGCCCTGAATTGTTAATATTTCTTTTACAGATGATTCTACAGCATCTTTCATTTTTTCAAAGTTAATTGAATACATACCTTTCTCATTTCTTGAAATAGCACCTTTGTCAAGAAAGTAGTAGAATCTTACCATATTTGCTTTTCCATGTGCGCTTGCTGCGCCAAATCTGCATGAACGAAATATACCTGTTACAAATGTTACATAATTATCCATCAATTCTCCCTCTGTTAATTCACCCATTTCATAAAGTTTCGTGACCAGATATAATCCAAGTATGTCTGCTTTTCCCTCTTCAATTGCTGAATACATATCTTTTAACACCTCTCTAACTGTTCCGGCGCCAGTAATTGTATTTTTTATACCAAGACCATGAGCAACTTCATGGAACATTGTATTTTCAAAGAAAGCATTGAATTTCACATATTGTCTTTGTTCCGGTATTATTAAAATTTCAGAAATAGGAATCATAATATTATCAAACTTTGCTTTCATTACATTTTTTAATTGCAGTCTTCTTGAACCTTTTTTCAATTGAACTTCTTCATCATTTGGTAAATTTATTGCAATTGTTTTGCTCCCTGCATTGCAATCGCCTGCAAAATAAATAGCATCGTAAACATTTAAGTCTGATTCTAAACCAGGTGTCTCTGATTTATATTTTTCTTCCACCGGTAATGATTTTTGTAAATCCGGTAAAAGAGAAGTAAACTTGTTTAATTTATTGCTCCATTCATTATCTTTAATTAATATGAAAGACTCAAAGGCAGTCTTATATCCAAATAATCCGTCAGTATAATTTTCAATAGGTCCCACAACAAAATCTATATTTGATGTTTTCATATCCATCCATGCGAAATCGCTTGGTTGATAATTATCTGTAATTAGTGCTTCTGCTCTTAATTTTAAATATTTTTTTAACCCTTCATCTTCTGCAAGTTCTGATGCTTTTAACATAAGGGAATATGCTTCCTTAAGTTCTTTCTCATAAGCTACACTATATGGGATTACAATTAAATTACCTTTAGAATCTCTCCTTAAAATAGTATATGGGCTGGTTTTACTCTCATCTTTAAGATTATTAAATTCTTCTATAGTCATATCAACAGTATAAAAATTCGCCCCTTTAGGTTTATCCCCGAATCCTTTGATGAATGGCTTTTCCCCGTCCAGCTGATCCCACGGACCATAGTTAATTAGAACATATTTTTTTTCAAAATCATCAGTAATTAAATTTAACAATTTTTCTTTATCTCCGTAATTTTGTTGCCAGAATAAATTATCCATTATATTTGCAATTTCAATGAGAATTGGTATCATCTGTTTTTCTTTAGGGCTTAACCAGCTTAAATCTGAAGTTAATGTAACTTGTTTATATCTCTCAACTTTTTCTTTTATTGTCATTTCTTGTGTATAAGATATTGAATTAATAAAAAATATAATTGCAATAACAAGTAAAAAATATTTTCTCATTTTATCCTCCTTTTTATTTTTTATTTAACTCTTTAATTTAAAAAATATTCCTGTCCTCTTCAATACTATAAATTTGATACCTATAAATAATGGACAAAAGTTAATATGAAGGTTATAAAACAATTTATATTTGTGTATTACTAATATATTTGAATTTATTTAAATAATTTCACATTTTATACTTTAATAAAATTTATAAACTATAAAATATTTATCATGGAACAATTAAAACCTTACATCTCAACAATTTTATTTGGATTGATTTTAGTTTCATTCTTATTACCTTTTGCGGGGGCAGGTATATTCGGGTATTCGGTTAATGTATTGGGTATAAGTTTGGTATTTGGCTTTGGGGATGCTTCATTCTATTTCCCGATGTTTATTAATTTCTTTATAGCAATTGCTGGTTTAGTAATTGCAGTTGTTTATAAAGGTCAAAGAAAATTAAATGAATTAATTTTAGGAGGTGTAATTTTATTATTTTTAATTATTTCAGCTATTGATATTCCAATTTCTTTAAAGATCGGGTTTTTCTTTATGTTAATTTTTACTCTCGGAATTATTGGATATAATGCCTATGAGTTATTTTTAAAAGGTAATGTTACTTTTACTTCAGAGACAATAAAATGTCCCTCATGTGGGGCTATTATTAAATCAACTGAGACTTTTTGCAGCCAGTGTGGAGCTAAATTAAAATAAAATTTAATTGGAGTTAATTATGGCAGATTTTTTTGATAAGCTAAAGAAAGGACTTGACGAAGGAATTACAAAGATGAAAGTCAAGTCTAAAGAATTAGTAGATACCACTAAAATTAAAGGAGAGATTAGTAATTTGAATCAAAGAAAATCTTCTCTCCTTCTTACTGTGGGAACAGAATTTTACAATATGCATAAGGCAGGAACATTTGATATAGATAAATTTAAGGATAAATTTAATGAGATAGAGAATATTGATAAACAAATTGAATTGAAAGAAAAAGAACTTGAAGAAGTTCGTAAAGCAGCAGAGGAAGTTATTGGTAAAACTCCTCCAAAAACTAAGAAATGTTCCTGTGGTGCTGAATTGCCCCTTGACGCAAAATTCTGTACTTCCTGTGGAAGTAAACTTGATTAGTATCTTTTTATTTTTTCTAAAATATGCTTACTTTCTTTGAAGGGAAAGTAAGCATATTTTTAAATCAGAATTCTTTGTGTCTTATTATTTTATCCTGTGTACCACCAAAAATAACATCCTGAATCGATGGGTTTCTTAAAAATTCGTGGGGAAATCCTAAATCAATCTTACTAACTTCGTCAAGTCTTTTCATTAATTCATCCGGAATAGTGAAATCTACACATCCAATCCATTCTTTAATCTGGTTCTCATACCTTGCACCAATTATAGGAATAATAACCTGATCCTTTTGTCTTGTCCAGTTTATTGCAATCTCTGCAGGTGATTTTCCTAATTCTTTAGCAACAGCAACTACTTCTTTAGCAATTTTCAATGCCTGTTCGTTCCTCCGCTTGGAATCAGCGGGTAATCTCCCGTTGGAAGTATTTTCATTTAGATATTTTCCGGTCAAGGTACCTCCTCCTAATGGAGCCCAAGGAGTAACTGCTATGTCTAATGATTTTGCCATAGGCAACAATTCGCGCTCTGGTGTCCTTTGTATAAGGCTATATTCTATTTGTAAACCTGTAAATGCATGCCAGCCTTTCATTTCAGAGATTGTATTAGCTCTTGATACAATCCATGCAGGAGTATCTGATATTCCAATGTAATGAACTTTTCCAGAACTAATTATATCATCAAGACTTCGCATAACTTCTTCTGGAGCTGTTGTAAAGTCCCATACATGCACCCATAATAAATCAATATAATCAGTTTTTAATCTCTTTAGACTTCCATCAACAGAACAGAATAAGTTTTTCCTGTGATTCCCGTTAAAATTCGGGTCATCCCTTCTGTCATGTAAAGTATATTTAGTAGCAAGTACGAAATGATCCCTATCAGAAGAAATAAATTCTCCGACCCATTTTTCACTTGTCCCTTCAGTATAACGATTTGCTGTATCAATAAAATTTCCACCTGCGTTTACAAATACATCAAAAACTTTTTTACTGTCTTCATATCCAGCACCTAATTCCCATTCCTGTCCAAATGTCATAGTGCCAAGGCATATTTCTGATACTCTGAGACCACTTTTACCAAATAATTTGTATTTCATATTATTTATCTTTTTTAAAAGTTTATTTGAATTAAAAAAATTTTTAAAATAAATTTAATAATTTATATTCTTATGAATTTTCATATAATCTATAACAAAAAAGGTTGCATAAAAATTTTATGCAACCTTTTCTAATAAAAAGAATACTTTTATTTTACAAGAATCATCCTCTTTGTATCAATAAATTTTTCAGATTTGAGCTGGTAGAAATAAATACCACTGGATAATTTACTCCCATTAAATTCAACTTCATATTCGCCCGCATTTATCTTACCACTAAATAAATCAGCAACTTCTTTGCCTAGTATGTCAAAAACTTTTATTGAGATATTTTCACCATTTGCACTTTGTGGGATAGTAAATTTAATCTTTGTTGTTGGATTAAAAGGATTAGGATAATTTTGGTATAAAGTGAATTTTTCCGGAACTTCTGAATTACTTTTCTTTACTCCTGTACCTTGCGGATTAAAAACCTGATATATCTGATAGACTCTATATACAGGTGCATTATTGCTAAAACTTTGGGAACCCGGTCCTCTTGTTGCTTGAAATCTTATTTTAAATGAATTTGGTGTGTTTCCTGTTGGGGAAAGTACCGGATACAATTCATCCCATGTTTGTGTATTGGTTAGATTCCACGGTGTTGCCCAGTTCAATCCACCATTATCCGAATAAGTTACCCATATATCATTGAAATTAAATCCATCCAGAGAGTCTCCTGGTTGGAAAGCAGAAAATGCTACTACAATTCTTGAACCATCATCAGAGAAAGCTATTGATGGGTGTGATACCGGAGTTACACCTACCTGTAATGCTGCTCTATTAAAGAAATAATTAATTGTATCTGAAATTATTATCATATTGGTTCTACCAGCAACTTCAACAGGTACTCCACCATTTACAACGGGAGAAGCAAGAAGTATTTTACAACCTCCTGGTGACGATGTGTTTTGACCAGTTGCTGTTGGGTATAATGTACTCCATACACAATACCAGTCATTTGTTCCAGGTTTATATGCGGCATCATATCCAAACCACGGACTGCAAACATCACCATTAATTGTCCCGTTTAGACCAAATGCTATTTGTAAGGCTGCTGTTGCAGTCCAGGTTGAGCCACCGTCAGTGGTAGTCTTATATCTTAATGCATAAGCACCTGTTGTATTATCCCACCACATAACAAATTGGTGTGTACCAGTTGCATTAGCTGTATGTCTATATCTGACATTTTGAAATATATTATTGGGAGCAACAGCGAATGTTGTTTTATTACTAAATGTATTTGTTGATACATCATATTTAACATAAAATAAACTATCATTTGAACTTGCATCCGGAGAGCTGTAAGCACCACCATATTTATTATTTCCTATGTACCATCCAAATAAATCTCTACCGGGATCAGGTACAAAAGCTGAGAGGAAAGAACCAAGCCCGAGCATTGTTTCACTCCAAGCCCCGCCTCTGGATAGTGAACCATTATATTTTCTTCCTGAAATTACAACATTCCTATCTGTTCCCGCAAGGTATGGACATAAATCGGGGTATGCGCTTCTGTTAGGTAAAAAAGTAATCTGAATTGGGGTTGTCCAGGTGAGTCCTCCATCAACGCTATATATATACCAGTTTATCCTTGTAGAAGTACCTGTGGGATCGGTTGAATCGACAGACATGTATGCAACAATAACAGTATCTCCAAAAATCCACAATTGATTTAAATTAGCTCCATTAGTTTGATAATCCCAGAAATTTGATGTGTTTGGAATTGAGCCCGGATATTGTTCAATTAAATTTGGTGAAATGTAACCATATCTGAAGTTAGCGTGCATTTTCACGTTGTTAATATCTTCTTTTGTCGGGTCACAATTTTGAGTAAATCTTGTATCTTGAGCAATTAAAAGTATTGCTGGAATAAATAGAATAAATAAGAAGGTTAAAATTTTTTTCATAATTTTTACTCCTTTCTATTTTTTTTACTTTAAATATAATAAATTTATTTTAAAAAAATACACAAGTAATTTATATATAATATTATAATTGTTAAAAATTCATTCATCAACTTGTATTGAAAGATAGAAATAAAAAAAGTTACAGAAAAAGATTTTTCTGTAACTTTAATTATTTTAAGATATTAAATATTTATTACTTTTTAGGAATATTTTCCAAAGTGTAAGTAATGTAATCCCAGAATTTTTGAACGGTGTTTATATTGACCATTTCGTCAGGGGAATGTGGATTTTTTATTGTTGGTCCGAAAGATATCATATCCAGATTTGGATAGACACCCCCGATAAGTCCACATTCGAGACCTGCATGTATAGCATTTATTTTAGGTTCTTTCCCAAATTTTGTTTTATAACCTTCTTTCATAACTTCAAGAATGGGGGAATGAGGATTGGGCTTCCATCCGGGATATCTACCATCGAATTGATATTCTGCACCTGCAAGTTCAAATAAACATGCAAACATTTGTTCGAGAGCATCTTTTGCTGAATCTACTGAACTTCTGAGTAAACATTTTACTTCTATAATACCATTTTGGGATTTTATAATTGCAAGATTTGTCGATGTCTCAACGAGACCTGGCATATCATTACTCATTCTAATCACATCATTTGGACATGCAACGATTGCATTTATCAGTCTCTTTTGAGTGTCTTCATCAATTAATTTTTCTGGAGTATCAATTTCTTCTATTTCCATTTTGAAATCAGGGTCAATGGTGGCATATTCTTTCCTGATAATATCATACATTTCTGATACGCACTTTTTAATTTCTCCGGAATTTTCTACTGGAATAACAAAAGTTGCAAACGCTTCTCTTGGAATTGCATTTCTCAATGTACCACCTTCAACGGATGCCAGTCTTAAACCGTGTTTAGATTCCGCATGTTTTAAATATCTAAAAAGAATCTTATTTGCATTTCCTCTATATAAATGAATATCACATCCGGAATGTCCACCTTTCAATCCTGTTATACTTAACTTATACGCTTTTACACTTTTAGGTGTTGTTACTTCTTTGTATTTAAAAGTAAAACAACCATTTGTACCACCAGCGCATCCAATAAACAGTTCGCCTTCATCTTCAGAGTCAAGGTTTAAAAGAATATCACCTTTTAAGAATCCGGGTTTTAAACCAAAGGCACCTGTCATTCCTGTCTCTTCATCAATTGTAAATAATGCTTCTAATGGTCCATGTGCAATATCTTTTGATTCAAGAATAGCAAGTGCTGTTGCAACTCCAATTCCGTTATCAGCTCCAAGTGTTGTTCCTGTGGCTTTTACCCATTCGCCATCTATTCTTGGTTTTATTGCATCTGTTTCGAAATTATGTTCTACATCAGAGTTTGCCTGTGGTACCATATCAAGATGTCCTTGCAAGATTACACCTTTTCTGTTCTCCATTCCTTTTGTAGCAGGTTTTCTAATAACTATATTTCCTGTATCGTCAATTTCAAATTCGAGATTATTTTTCTTTGCAAAGTCAACTACGTAATCACGTAATTTTGCTTCGTGTTTGGAAGGATGAGGAATTGAACATATTTCCTCAAATATTTCCCAAACTCGTGTTGGTTTTAGATTTCCAAGTATTTTACCCATTTTTTATTCCTTTCTAATTTCTTTAAAATAAATAAATCTGTGTTGATATAACATTGATAAAAATTTTAAAGTTCTTTGTTCGGCTTGTATTAATTCCTCTCCAAATTTCTTTTTAAGCGATTGAATTATTTCGTTTACTTTTGTATTACCGTCAATTAACTTCCACACAGAAGACCCTACTTCATCAAGTGAAATTCTTATATCTGAAGATTTATTCTTTGGAATTAACCTCTGTAAAAATTTATTTTTGAACTTAGGAAATACAATAGTAATTAATCCGTTATTATCTTCAAAGCTTTTATTATGAACGGGTGTCAATTCTAAAAAGTTAATATTTTGTTTCTTTCTAAACATAACTACATACCTGCGCTTGGTGGTGCTGGTTCATCTTCTGAACCACGATTCATTATAGGTACAATTATTAATATTAGAGTAAGAATTACAAGCACTGCAATTCCAATTATTACTGGCGGGTCTTTAAAAATTTCAGGTACAACACCAGCAATTCTGAATGGTGCAAATCCTAAACCTGTCAATGCTTCACCTGCAATCAAACCTGAGGCTAACAGAATTCCAATATTTTCAATTCTAACTTTTTGAGCTGGCACATATTGTTTCTTCTCAACTATCAAATCAACTACACCTTTTATTAATCCGCCAACAAAAATTGCAAAAGTTGTTTCAAGAGGAAGATACATACCAACGGCAACAAGCATCGGGCTTTTAACCTGCATCATGATTAATGCAAGACCCATTAATAAACCAACTATAATAAGTGGCCATGCCATTTGACCGCCAATTATACCTTGTGAAAGCATTGCCATTAGTCCAGCTTGTGGGGCGGCTAAATTTTTGCTTCCGAAACCGCCTGTATATCCTTGTTGCTGACCTTGAACAATATCAGCTTGATTTAACATATTGAGAACATAAAACATTACAAGCCCTGAAACTATAACTCCAATTATATTACCGACCTGCATTTTCCATGGAGTACCACCGAGTAAATGTCCTGCTTTTAAATCCTGCAACATTTCGCCAGCAACAGCAGCAGCTACACATACTATAGCAGCAACGCCGAGAACTGCTGCGACACCGCCGTGTTCTGCATCTACACCAATTAACACGAGAATTAATGCGGTAGTAATTAATGCTGTTAAGGTTAAGCCACTGATTGGGTTATTGCTTGATCCTATTATACCAACAAGATATCCGGAAATTGCAGCAAAGAAGAAAGCAAGAATAATTAATATAGTTGCTGAAACTAAAGCCGGTATTAAACCTGTATTGAATACAAAATATGTAATTAAAAATGTAACAATTGCGGATGCTAATATTCCAATTATTATCCAGGAGAATTTAAGGTCTTTTTCTGTCCTTACAACTTCTACATGAGAGCCAGCCGCAGCCTTTTTAACATCTCCAAACGACCTTTTCAATCCTGCATACAGAGATTTTCTCATTCTAAATAGTGTGTAAAAAGCACCCATTAGCATTCCACCAATAGCAATAGGTCTTACAACATATTTCCAAACCTGTGTTATCTGAAATGCCGGATCATTTAGTTTTTCAATAGGTATTCCCGATGTCATTGCCCAATTTTGTATAAATACCGGAACATTTATAAAAGGATAGATAAAATAATAAATTATTGGGGTTAATAATCCCCAAGCTAATAATCCTCCACTAAAGTTTAGAGAGGCATATTTGGGACCGATAATGTAACCGACACCTGTATATGCCGGACTGAAACCGGGAGAACTCAATAACATTCCACCCTCAGCTTTAAAGAATGTACCTGGTATTATAGTTTTGTGAAAGAAACCATAGAATTTCTCCCAGGTGGCAAACAATTTCAATTGAGCAAAGAACTGTATAACTGCTCCAACTCCCATTGCGCTGAAAAGATATTTTGCACCGCCGGAGCCGCCTTTTTGTCCCGATTTATGAATCTCAGCGGCTGCTGTTGATTCAGGAAAGAGTAAGTCTTTATCTTCTACCATTACTCTTCTCAATAGCGCAACAAACATAATTCCAAGAATACCACCAACTATTAAAATAATAGTTGCGGTAAAGTAGTTACCAAGAGTAATATTTTGCGGATCCCAAATTCTCGCAATGAAAAAAGCGGGTAAAGTAAAAATTGCGCCTGCAGCTACAGATTCTCCGATAGAGCCAACAGTACGAACAAAATTCTCTTCCAAAATATTACTCTTAAATAGTCTTAGTATTGCCATACCAAGCACTGCTGCGGGATAAGTTGCTGCTATCGTCATACCTGCTTTCAATCCGAGGTATGCATTTGCAGCACCAAGTACTACGGCAAGTATTAATCCCAATATCAATCCCCTGATTGTAAACTCAACAAGATTTACATCAGGAGAGATAAATGGTACAAATTTTTTTCCTTCTGCCATAATTTAATTTTTTATTAAACGAATAGTTTTGTTAATAATGTACACTTTATGCAGGTCAATATTTGTGGTTTTTAAAAAATTAAAAATATGAATAATATTAATTCAAAAAAAGTAAAATAAGTTACTTTTTTCAAATTAATTAATAGTTTATTTTTATTTATAATTAATAGTAAGATATTTGAATAATTTGTTAAAAATTATTGAGCTTTGTGAGAAAAAATATACGAAAGGAAATGTACATTCTTTAAATTCCAAAAATAATGAATCAATTCTTGATATTCTGATAGCTACTAAATTATCTCAAAATACTACCGATAAGACTGCTTTCATAGCATTCAACAATTTAAAGAGAAAATATGGGAAATTAGAAAAACTAATGGAAGAAAGAATCAATAAGATTAGAGATGAAATTCGTATTTGCGGAATGGCAAATACAAAAGCAAAGGATATTAAAAAAATTTTAAAGAAAATTTATAAGAAGTATAAGAGCTTCGATTTAAGTTTTTTGAACAATTATTCTACTGAAGAAATATATAATCAGCTTTTAGAATTAAATGGGGTAGGAATAAAAACTGCTTCATGTGTTATAGCTTTTGGTTTACACAGAGATGTATTTCCTGTCGATACTCATATTCATAGAGTATTAAACAGAATAGGTATAGTAAAAACAAAAACACCAGAGAAAACTTTTTTCGAAGTTTCAGATAAAATACCTGAAGGGAAGAAATTATTCTTTCATAAATGCTTAATAAAATTTGGAAGGAGTATCTGTAAAGCCAAGAATCCTTTATGCAATGAATGTTTCTTATATATATATTGTAAGTATAAGTATAAATTAAAATATAAAAATAAAAAAGTTCAGAATCTGAATCCTCAAAAATATGACTTTTTAATTCTTGAAAATATAAAATGAAGCTTGATTACAATGAAATATCAAAGATACTAATAATTAAGTTTTTCGGAATTGGTGATGTTATATTGTCAACCCCGGTTTTAAGAAACTTACGGGAATTTTTTCCTAATGCGGAAATTAACTTTCTTACTACTCTTAATTGTAGAGATGTACTTTATGGAAATCCTTATATAAATAGAGTTTTAACTTTTAATAAAAACACAGATGGTTCTTATTGCCTTTTAAAAAATATTAGAAAACAAAAATATAATTTAGTAATCGACTTATTCTGTAATCCAAGAACCACATTTTTAACATATTATAGTCGAGCTAAATATAGGATCGGTTATGATTTTCCGAGAAGAAAGTATGCTTACAATATTCTTATACCGGCAAGTAACAATTTAGAAAAAAAACATAATGTAGAAATAAATTTACTTGCACTTGACACTTTAGGAATTCCGGTAAAATATAAAGAATTATTCATCTCAGTTTTAGAACCCCATTTTTCTTTTGCTGAGAATTTTTTCAGAAAAAATAATATTTCTTTTCCTTCTATAGGAATAATTACATCGGGTGCCTGGGAATCCAAAAAGTATAAAGTTAATGACTATATAGAGTTGATATCCTTGATAAGAAAAAAATATAATGTTAGCTTTATTTTAATATGGGGTACTGAAAAGGAACTTGATGAATGTAAAAAAATATATGAGCAACACAAAGAATATTCTTATATTATACCTTCCCTGAATTTAAGATATACCGCAGCAATAATAAAAAAATGTTCATTTGTAATCGCAAATGATTCGGGATTATTACATTTATCTGCTGCAGCAGGAGTTCCTGTTTTAGGTATTTATGGTCCTACAAGTCCCTTGCAACAAGGACCTTTTGGTGATATTCATACCACAGTGGTTAACGAAAAATTAGATTGTTTAAATTGTGCCTATTTAAATTGTCCAATTGGTAATATATGTATGACTGAATTACCGAAGGAAAAAATATTAATGAAGTTAGAAGAATTAATTAAAAAAAATAATATCTATTTACCGACTTGGGATTAACAACTATTTTGAGATGAAAAAACAGAAAAGATTTCTTGTAATTAGAACCGATAGAGTTGGAGATGTTATAATGATAACCCCTATCGTAAGGGAATTAAGAAAAAGTTTTCCTGATTCATTTATTTCAGTTTTAACCCGTCCTCAAACTGCTGATGTTTTTAAGTGTAATCCTTATATTAATTCTATAATTACAGATGATTTAACAGATGACTCTTTTTGGAATGTTGTTTCTGAAATAAGGAAAAATAATTTTACCGAAGGTTTATTAGTTTTCCCAACAGAAAGAGCCGCATTTCAAATGTTTTTTGGCGGAGTAAAAAAAAGATATATGACGGGTTTTCGTTTATATAGTATTATGACTTTATGTAGAGGTGTTTCCAGAAATAAATATAGAAATTTAAAACACGAAGCAGATTACTGTATGGATTTAGCCAGAAGGGTTGGTGTAAAATGTGATAATATAAAAGTTGAAATGTTTATTTCAGAGGAAGAAAGTTTAAAGGCAGAACAAATTTTAAAAATTAATGGGGTCCCATTAAATTCATATAAAATTTTCTTACATACAGGTTCGGGTAATTCTGCTCCTAATTGGTCTGAAGAAAAATATTTGATTCTTGTAAAAAAAATTATTGAGAAATTTAATGATAAAAATTTTTCTATTATCTTGACAGCGAAAGAAATGACAGAAAATTTCCTCAGGAAAATAAAAGATATTAACGATAAAAGAATAATTGATTTATCCAGAGTTTTAGTTTCTTTAAGAGATTTATCTATTTGCATATCCAAAGCAGATTTGTTTATTTCTTCATCTACCGGTCCTGCACATATTGCAGATGCATTTAATATTAAAGCTATTGTTATTCATTGCCATAGGAATGTCAGTTCTGCCAAACATTGGGGTATGCTAAATGAAAAATCAATCAACCTTGAAGTTAGCGAAGAATTTTGCAATGCAAATTGCAGTAGCGATAAAAAAATATGTAAATTTGAAGAAGGTATTAAGATTGAAGAAGTTTTAAATCATATTGTAATTAATTAATCATTATGGATATAAAAATACCTGATTGTAAAAAATTTTCTGGTTATAAACCATGCTATCCTTATAAAAATTGTTTTGAAGAAGGATGTGCGGAACAGACAGAAGAAAACAAAATCGGCAAAAAAATTCTGATTATTTCATTAGATGCTCTTGGAAATGTTCTGGATAATACCCCGATATTATATTCAGTTAAAAGAAAATATCCGGTTTCAACAGTATATTGGATAACAATGCCACAAGCCAGAGATATTTTATATAATAATCATTTAATAGATAGAATCTTTATTTGGAATGATACTGATAGAATGATTTTAAAAAATATGAAATTTGATTTATTACTTAATGCAGATAAATCAGATTACGCGTGTGCTTTTGCAAATGAAATTGTAGCAGAGCAGAAACTTGGTTTCCTTTTAAATGAGGATGGGAAGATTATTCCTGCTAATGAAAGTGCGTTATATTCATATAGACTTGGTTTAAATGACAGGTTAAAGTTCAGAGAGAATAAAAAAACCGGGGTTGAAATTATTCACGAAGTATTCGAACTTGAATACCGTAAAGACCCATATATTTTCAACTTTACTGAAGAAGAAAAATTATTTATTGAAGATTACAAAAGAGAAATAAACTATTCTTCTGATATAATCTATGTAGGTATAAATACGGGTTGTTCTAACTTATTCCCTAATAAAAAAATGACCATCGAACAGCACATCTCTGTAATTAATAGAATAATTCAAAAGGAAAATTATATTATTTTATTATTAGGAGGCAAAGAGGATACTGAAAGGAATAATATTATTTATAACTCTTTCAATGATATTGAAAGAAAAAAAATTATCAATACCCCAACACAAAAGGGCATAAGAAAAGGTGCTTGTTTTATGGATGTAGCCGATATTGTTATCTCTGGTGATAGCTTCGGAATGCATCTTGCAATTGCACTTAAAAAATTTGTAATTGCATGGTTTGGATTATCCTGCTGGAGTGAGGTTGAATTATATGACAATGGCGTAAAAATTATCCCCTATGGTCTTGAATGTGCTCCATGCTGGAAAAGAGAATGTCCTTATAATCTTGAATGTATTAAAATGATTGATTTAGAAAAAATAGTAAAAAGTGTTTTTGATTATAAAAAATTAATATGAAGATTTTGAAACACAAAATTCCTATATATCAACCTTTTCTGTATGGTAATGAAAAAAAATATCTTAATGAATGTATAAAATCAAATTATGTATCTTCAAAAGGTAACTTCGTTAAGATGTTTGAAGACAAGTTTGCTAAATATATAGGAGTTAAATATGCAACGAGTTGTTGTAATGGTACTTGTGCTTTACACCTTGCAATAGCTACGCTCGGTATTGGATATGGAGATGAAATAATAATACCAACTTTGACATTTATCGCAACTGCAAATAGTGTAATCAATAATGGTGCTACTCCTGTTTTAGTTGATGTTCAGAATGATTGGCAGATTAATCCTGATAAAATCAGAAAAAAAATTACCAGGAAAACTAAAGCTATTATAGCAGTTCATCTATATGGCTATCCTTGTAATATGGAAGAACTAACAAAAATTTCAAAGGAATATAACCTGTTTCTTATAGAAGATTGTGCAGAAGCTATTGGGTGTTTTTATAAAAATAAACATGTAGGAACTTTTGGTGATATAGGTATTTTCAGTTTTTTTGGTAATAAAACAATTACTACTGGTGAAGGTGGAATGTTGGTAACCAATAATCATTCACTGTTTACTAAAGCGCAATATCTGAAATCACATGGTAAAAGTGCAGCTGATAATTATTTATTTAAAACATTTGGATTTAATTTCAGACTGACGAATTTATCAGCTGCTGTCGGATTGGCGCAACTTGAAAGAATTAACAAAATTCTGACTATGAAGAAAAAGATAGAAAATAAATATAGAGAGTTATTAAAAAATTTACCGGTAGAGTTTAAAAATGGAAATAATTCAAATAATCCCTGGCTTGTGACTATTTTGGTTGAAAATAATAAAGTAAGAAATGGTCTTAGAAAGTTCTTAAGAGAAAATAATATTCAGACACGTCCAATATTTTATCCCCTGCACATATTACCAATGTTTAAAAGTAATAGGAACGAGTTTCAAATAGCAGAGTATATTGCAGATAGGGGGATAAATCTTCCAAGTTATCCCACTTTAAAAAGTGAAGAAATTAAATATATCTGTTATAAGATTACTGAATTTTACAGAATTACGAAATTGAAATAGATAAATGTTTTTAATAATTTTGATAATAGAAAAATTAATTATTTAGAAAATGAAAAATTTTCCACTTAAAGTTTTTGCAGGTAGAAATTCACACGAGTTAGGAGAAAAAATTTGCAAAATCTTAAAAATTAATTTAGGAAAGGTTTTATTTAAAACTTTTTCCGATGGGGAAGTATGGGTCAAATATAATGAGAATATCAGAGGAGCTGATGTTTTCATCGTGCAATCAACTAATTCACCGGCAGAAAATTTATTAGAGCTTTTAATAATGATTGATGCAGCAAAGCGATCATCTGCAAAAAGAGTTAATGCAGTTATTCCTTATTTTGGATATGCAAGACAGGATAGAAAAGATCAGCCAAGAGTGTCAATCACAGCAAAACTAATTGCAAATTTACTTGAAAAAGCAGGTGCTGATAGAGTAATAACAATGGATTTACACGCCCCTCAGATTCAAGGATTTTTTGATGTACCTGTTGACCATTTATACGGCTCCGCTATCTTTTTAAAGCATTTTGTTAAAATGAAACTAAAAAATCTTGCGGTTGCTGCACCTGATGTCGGTAGTGTTAAAATGGCAAGAGCGTATGCAAAAAATTTACATTCAGATTTAATTTTAATTGATAAAAGAAGACCAAAACCTAATGTTGCGGTTGTTATGAATGTGATAGGAGAAGTTAAAGGTAAAAATGTTATTATTATTGATGATCTAATTGATACTGGCGGAACTTTCTGCAATGCTGTTAAGGTTTTAAAGGAAAAGGGAGCAAATGAAATATATGGTGCGTGTACACACCCAATATTATCTGGTGAAGCTATTAAAAAAATTGAAAGTTCACCTTTGAAAAAGTTGTTTGTTACAGATACAATACCACTTAAAAAAACTGCAAGTAATATTGAAGTTATGACTGTTTCTAAAATATTCGCTGAAGCAATAAAAAGGACTAATTTAAACAAATCTATAAGTTCTTTATTTAATATCGTTTAATGCAACATTTTTTACTAAATTTTTGTTATAGATTTTAAGTTATTCATTAAACAAAATTATTTTTGAAAATATTTCTAACGGAGGTTCAAAATGATTATAGATATAGTTATGCCTAAAATGGGTGAGTCAATTTTAGAAGGAACGATTTTGAAATGGTTAAAAAATTTAGGGGATAGGGTAGAAAAAGATGAACCATTACTTGAAATTTCAACAGATAAAGTTGATACTGAAGTCCCATCCCCGGAAGCTGGAATACTTGTTGAAATTTTATATAAAGTAAATGATGTTGTTGAAGTCGGAAAGGTCATAGCCAGACTTGAGACAGAAGAAACAGTAGCAACAGAATTCAAATCTGAAATTAGCGAAGAAAAGAAAATATCACAAGTTGAAGAAAAACTTGTTGAAATACCAAAAGATCAAAAATCAGAAACTGAAGAAGTTGAAAAAGGGACGCGATTTTATTCTCCGCTTGTACTGAATATTGCTAAACAGGAAGGTATTTCAATTTCAGAGCTTGAATCCATCAAAGGTTCCGGATTAAATGGAAGAGTAACTAAAAGGGACTTAATTGAATACATAAACCAAAAGGGTTTAGAAAAAGAAAAAGATGTTTTTGTAAAAAAAGAACAACAATCATTACCTGAGAAGAAGGAAATTATCCAACCATTAAAACAAGGACCAATTGTCGATTATAATGAGGAAGGAATTAGTATATTTGATTTTGATAATATACGACAAAAAATGGCGGAACATATGGTTCATTCAGTTAACACCTCTCCGCATGTAAATTCAATTGCTGAGTGTGATATGAGCGCCGTTGATAAAATAAGAAAGAAAATGAAAGATGAATTCGAAAAGAATGAAGGTTTCAAACTGACTTATATGCCATTTATTGCTGATGCTGTTATTAAAGCATTGAAAGACTTTCCATTGATAAATTCTGTTATAGATAATACAACGATCCCGTTTAAAGCGATTATGAAGAAAAAAATTAATCTTGGTATTGCTGTTGCAATGGATAATGGCGGTTTAATTGTTCCTGTTATTAAAGAAGCAGATGGTAAAAACCTTATTGGTTTAGCAAGAGCGATTAATGATTTAGGAAAGAGAGCAAAAATTAAAAAACTAACACTTGATGAAATACAGGGAGGAACTTTCACTATATCTAATTATGGAATCTTCGGTAATATTATAGGTACTATGATAATTAATCAACCTCAGATTGCAATTCTCGGTGTTGGAGCAGTAAAAAAGAGACCTGCTGTGCTTGAAACTGATGATGGAGATTTCGTTGTAATTAAACCTATTGTTTATCTTACTCTTTCTTTTGACCATCGACTAATAGATGGTGCTCTTGGCGGTAAATTCTTAATGAGAATCGTTCATTATCTTGAGAATTATTCTTTATAAATTAAAAATATAAAAATGAAAAACTTATCAAGGTTATTTTTATTCTTATTCATTTATCTTTATGCTTTTACTTTATTAGCACAGGAAAAACCTGTTGCTAAATTTTGGATTATTTTTAAGGACAAAGGCGTTTATGATTATTATACTGAAATGAAACCCGGCTCTGATGCTTATGAAACTGCTAAAAGTATGCTTTCTGACAGAGCAATTAAAAGAAGAATGAAAGTTTTAGGTGAGGAAAGACTTGTTGATTTCTGGGATTTGCCAATTGAACAAAAATACATAGATGACTTATCAGGCAAAGGAATCAATATCATCTCAAAGTCAAGATGGTTTAATGGTGTTAGCGCATATCTCACTGCTTCGCAATTAGAGTTAGTCAAAAATCTTGATTATGTTTCTGAGATAAAATTATTAGGTAAAAATTATAAAAATTCTTTTGAATTTGTTAAACCTGAAATCACTGATATTGTAAGTGTTTTTGAAGTTGAAAGAGATGTTCTGAATGATGTTTATGATTATGGAAAATCATACAAACAAATGAAGATGATTAATGTTCCGATGGTTCATAATTTAGGAATTACTGGTAAAGGTGTTTTAATTGCAAGTTTCGATAGTGGTTTTGAATGGCGTGACCATGAATGCACAAGAGATTTAAAAATCATCGATGAGTATGATTTTATTAACAAAGATCCAAATACACGCAATGAACTAAGTCAAACTTATGTTGATAAAATTGACCAGAGTACACACGGGACTGCAACTCTTTCGAATCTTGCAGGATTTAAGCCAGGGAAATTAATTGGACCAGCTTTTGGTTCCGAAATTATACTTGCGAAAACAGAATATGTACCAACAGAAACTCCAATGGAAGAGGATTTCTTCCTTGAAGCTGCTGAATGGGCTGAGGCAAAAGGTGTAGATGTTATTTCAACTTCACTTGGCTACAGAGGTTTTGATGAACCTTTTAGTAAAAATTCTTATCTTTATGAACATTATACTGGTAGAGTTGCAATCACTACGCTTGCTGCGGCAAGAGCAGTATATCTTGGAGTATGTTTTGTAGCATCTGCCGGAAATAATGGTCAGACAATTCCTCCTTCATTAGGTTCGCCGGGCGATGGAGATTCAGTTATATCTGTAGGTGCTGTTGATTTGAATGGTGAAATTGCAAGTTTTAGTTCAAATGGTCCGACTCCTGACGGAAGAATTAAACCTGATGTAGTGGCTCCGGGAGTTAGAAATTTTGTTGCCCTCGGTAAGAACTTAACTGGGAACGATTCAACTTATGGTGGAATGAATGGTACCTCATTTTCTTGTCCTCTGACTGCCGGAGTATGCGCGCTGATTTTATCTGCTCATCCCGAATTAACTCCAATGCAAGTCAGGGAAGCATTAAGAAATACAGCCGATAGAGCTGGAAATCCTGATAATATTTATGGCTGGGGTTTGATTAATGCGTATAAAGCTATTACATATTGGGGTCCTGCATGGAGTAATTCACCACAGGTTGAAATTGAAGGTAATAAAGTTAAAATCAGTATTTCTGTTGCTTCAAAAAGTATAATAGAACAAGAGACTATAAAAATCTGGTACACAACTGAAGATGGAAATGATAACTTTATCCCCAAAGTTATGGATATCGTAGAATTAAATAATGATGGGAATAATTCAGGTTTATATACTGTTACATTGGAAAATATTGATAATCTTAATAAATTAAGATTTTTCTTCTCATGTAAAAATAAAGAGGATACCTGGTATTATCCTGTCAAGTATCCATTTGAAATTTATCAATAATAAATAAAAATTAATTTTAAATACTATATAATATTCTTTCTGTAAGTTCGGTAATTATATGTCCGACGGTTATATGTGCTTCCTGGATCCGCTGGACATTATTTGAAGGAATTAATATATAAAAATCACATTCATTTATAAGTTTTCCTCCTCCCATTCCGAGTAAGCAGACTCTATATATACCCATTTCCTTTGCTTTTTGCATTGCTTTTATGATGTTCATTGAATTTCCACTTGTTGAAATTCCAATTAGTATATCGCCTTTCTTACCTATACCTTCAACATTTCTCATAAAAATATTTTCGAAACCAATATCATTTCCGCCAGCAGTTAAATTTGAACAATCAGTAGATAATGCTATTGCTGGTATTGCAGGTCTTTTAATATCGTGTGCTAACCTTATCATAAATTCAGTGGCAATATGTTGTGCATCTGCTGCACTACCACCATTACCGCATAACATTAGTTTATTCCCATTTCTTATACAATTGCATATTAAGTCTGATACTTCAATTATCTGATTTATGCAATGCTTTATTACTGAAATTTTTATTTCTGCACTTTCTTTTAAAGAATCTTCTATAAATTTTTTCTTATCCACTTCTGATACAATTAATTTATTAATATATGGTTAATTATTTTTTCAGCAGTCCCGAGCGTCTCTTTGAAAATCTCACTGCACTTAGAAGAAATTTCATTTCTCATTTGTTCATCTGATAAAAGCTTTCTAAATATTTTATAGAATTGTTTTTTATCCTTAATGACTATTCCACAGCCGGTTTTTAGAAGTATTTCATCTTCATCAGAATTCTTGACTAAATTTGAAAAGAGTACAGGTACATTGAAAATAACAGGTTCTAATATATTATGTAACCCAGTTCTAAAGCCTCCGCCTACATAACTTAAATATGCTATTGAATATAGTTTTGCTAATTTTCCTACGCTGTCAATAATAATTAAATTTTGATTATGATAATTATTAAGTTCAGAATATCTAATAAAGTTAAGATTCTTATATCTTGCAGATATCTTCTTTTCTATTGCTGCTATTTTTGTTTCTTTTGGTTCGTGAGGGACTAAGATGGTTAATAAGTTTTTTTCATAATTTAGAATTTTATCAATTACGGGTAATAGAATTTCTTCATCATCTTTCCAAGAACTTCCAATTACAAAGACTTTTTTATTTTTACTAATATTATCAGGGATGACATTGTTGTCCTTTAAGTCTTTTAGACTTTGATAAACTCTTTCATACTTTGAATCTCCAACAAGAACTATTTCTCCAGAATAATTTTTTAATTTGTTTCTAAAATTCCTTTCATCATCTTTATCAATTACAAAAATAGAATCCACTAAACTGTAAAGCGATTTTTTAAAGGAACCAGTAAAGAATGTTTTCCAATATGGGTCTTTCTCATCATACCTTGCATTTGCAATAATAACTTTTATATTTCTTCTTTTTGCTTGATATAAGAAATTAAACCATAAATCATATCTCATTAATATTATCAAATCGGGTTTTAATAAATCAAAGAATTTTTTTACTTGAAATATAGAGTCGCAAGGTATATATAATTTCATAATGTCATTATCTGGAATTTTAGCATTATTGTAGCCGGAGGGAGAAAAAAAGGTAATTATTATTTTAAAATTTTTATCAATTAATTTTTCAATTAATGGTATTGATTGCTGATACTCCCCTAAAGAAGAACAATGAATTATTACTTTTTTTTTATTTATTTCTCCTTGTTCTGCTATAATTTTTTCCAAATACTTGTTTGTTGCTTTTCTTCCTTTTAACCCTATCCTTCCTTTTTCATTAAAGAATGAAACAATCCTGAAAACAAAACAGAAGGTGGGAAATAGGAAAATGTTATAAAACCAATACCAAAATTTTACCATAGTAAATAACTAAACTTCCATAATTTCTTTTTCTTTTTTTGCAAGTAATTCGTCTATCTCCTTTATATACTTATCAGTGAGCTTTTGTAATTCCTGCTCCCCATGTTTTCGTTCGTCCTCAGATATGTGTTCTTCTTTTTCTGTCTTTTTCAATTTGTCTATTTTATCTCTTCTTATATTTCTAACTGAAATTCTCCCGTCCTCTGCTAATTTTTTTACGAGTTTAACTAATTCTTTTCTTCGTTCTTCATTTAATGGTGGTATTGGAACTCTTATTATATTACCATCATTTATAGGATTTAAACCAAGATTAGAGTTTAATATAGCTTTTTCAATATTATTGATAATTGTCTTATCCCACGGCTGAATCGCGATTGTGTGAAAATCAGGTGTTGATAAAGTACCAACCTGATTTAATGGGGTCATTGTCCCGTAATACTCTACTTTAATACCTTCTAATAATGTAATTGAAGCTTTACCTGTTCTTATTTTATTGAATTCTTGGTTTACATGGTCAACGGCTTTTGCCATTTTTTCAGCCGCTAATTTTAATATGTCCTTTATCATAATAAAAAATTTTCTTTATTAAATTATATACAGTTTTAAAGTTTATTGAACTATTGTTCCTATTTTATAACCTTGTACAATTTTTTTAAGGTTATTTTCTATGTTCATATTAAAAACTACTATCGGTAAATTATTTTCTTTACAAAGTGTTATAGCCGTTAAATCCATTATGCGCAAATTCTTTTTTATTACCTCATTGTATGTTAGTCTATTATAAAACTTTGCTCCTTTGTTTTTTTCAGGGTCAGAATCATATATCCCATCTACTCTTGTACCTTTCAAAATTAAATTAGCATTTATTTCTACTGCTCTTAGTGCTGCTGCAGTATCAGTTGTAAAATAAGGTTCTCCTGTACCTGCTGCAAAAATAACAATTCGCTTTTTTTCCAAATGGCGAATTGCTCTTCTTATTAAGAGTGGTTCAGCTACCTCTTCCATTCTTATTGCTGATTGAACACGTGTATAATATCCTTTCGTTTCAAGTGCATTTTGCAATGCTAGTGAATTTATTACTGTAGCAAGCATTCCCATCTGGTCTCCTGTAAATCTATTCATACCATATTTTACTGCTGGTAGCCCTCTGTATATATTTCCACCACCTATTACTATGCCAATTTCAACTCCTAAATTCACAACTTTTATTATCTCATTTGAAATATAATCTACTATACTATAGTCAATCCCGCTTCTCTCTTTCCCCAGTAAAGATTCACCACTTAACTTAAAAAGTATTCTGTGGTATTTTAGTTTTTTCATTTTTTAAAATTTGAATTATTAAGGTAGATATTTACATACCTAACTGAAATCGTACTATTTCTACAACTTCAAATTTATCACCTTTTTCTTTTTCAAATCTTTTTATTAAATCTCCAACAGTTGTATTATCTTCGATTATAGATTCTTGTTCAAGTAAACAGTTTTCCTGATAAAATTTTTCAAGTTTATTTTCAACTATCTTTTCGATTATATGTTCTGGTTTATTTTCGCCTTTTGCTACAGTTTGGTATATTTCCTTTTCCTTTTCAAGTATTTCTGACGGTATTCCATCTCTGTTTATAGACATAGGATTCATAGCAACCACCTGCATTGAAATTTGTTTACCAAGGTTATATGCTTTTTCAGAATATTGACCTCTAACAACAACCAGTCCTCCGAGTTTGCTTCCAAAATGCAGATAAGATGAAACAAACCCATCGGATATTTCAACAAATCTTACTCTCCTAAGTTCTACTTTTTCACCTACACTTGCAATCAAATCATCAATGTTATCTTTTACTGTCAGATTGTTTTCATCTATTGCTTTTAAAAGATCATCAACGTCATTAATTTTGTACTTTAGACATATTTCTGAAATTTTCTCTGATAATTTCTGGAATCTTTCTCCTTTTGATACAAAGTCTGTTTCACAATTTAATTCAATAATAGCTGCGGATTTTTTATCACCACTAACAGCAATTTTTACCGCTCCTTCTTTTGTAACCTTTTCTGCTCTTTTTGCCGCTGTGGCTGCGCCCTTCTTTCTTAAATATTCAATTGCTTTTTCTATATCACCATTAGTTTCTATTAAAGCTTCTTTGCAATTAGCCATGCCGGCTCCGGTTTTCTCTCTTAATTCTTTTATTAATTTTATATCCATAATTTGATTTTAATTTTTATAATTTATTCATTTTTTTCAGCCATTTCCTCAGCTTCATCCTGGACTTTGGTTGTTAACAGTGTATTTCCTTCTATTACTGCTTCGGATATCGCTCTGGTTATTATTTCAATTGATTTTACTGCATCATCATTTGCAGGGATAACATAATCTACAAGGTCCGGGTCACAATTTGTATCAACAATAGCAATTGTTGGTATATTTAACTTTCTCGCTTCTTCTACTGCTATGTGTTCCTTCTTAATATCTACTATATATAACGCACTTGGCAATTTTGTCATTTTTATAATACCATTCAAAACTTTTTCCATCTTTTCCTTTTCACGAATCAGTTTTAGTTTTTCTTTTTTAATATACTTGTCCAGCTCACCTGTTTCTTCTGCCTTTTGTAAATCTGTTAATCTTTTAATACTCTTTCTAACAGTATTAAAATTCGTCAACATTCCTCCAAGCCATCTTTCACAAACATAGAAAGAATCACATTTTTCCGCATACTCTTTAATGATTGCTTTTGCTTGTTTTTTGGTGCCTACAAAAAGAATTTTTTTCCCTTCGGCAACCATTTTTGTAACTGCATTACAGGCTTCATCTATTAGTTTTGCTGTTTTATTTAAATCTATTATATGTACCCCGTTCCTTTCCATAAATATGTAAGGCTTCATCTTTGGGTTCCATCTTCTCGTTAAATGTCCAAAATGAGAACCTGCTAACAGTAAATCTTCAAATTGTACTCTTGGCATATTTTATCTCCTTTGTTTTTTAGCCCACATCACCCTTCTTTTGATTTTATCAGGTTTGTTGGCTTTTGTTATTCTTCTATTTCCCTCTTTTTCCCTTCACATCCCGGTGTTGGGACACAGGTGAAGAAGAATCAGGAAATATGTATTTTTAAGTTAATTAAAAAAGTTATTTAAAATTAGTATAACTCAATCAAAAAATCATCAAATAACCTCTTACCTCTTAGAAAACTGAAATCTTTTCCTAGCTTTCGGTCTTCCATACTTTTTCCGCTCTACCATTCTTGGATCCCGGGTAAGATACCCTTTTTCTCTTAAAATTGGTCTGTATTCTTGATTAATTGAAACAAGTGAACGGGCAATTCCTAATCTGATTGCTTCTGTTTGTCCTCTTATACCACCTCCGAATGCATTTACATAAATATCATATAAACCTTCGGTATTTGTTACCTTTAATGGTAGTAAAGTATCTTTTATGAAGTTATCTGATTTCAGATATTCCAGAGCATCCTTATCATTGATAATATACTTACCCGTTCCGGGTACTAATTTTACTCTGGCTACTGCTGTTTTCCTTCTACCTACTTTTATATTACTTGGTTGTTTTATCATTAATTCTCCAAATTTATATATTAATCTTTACTGGTTTTTGTGCAATATGGGGATGTTCACTTCCCCTATATACTTTTAATTTATGGAATATTTTATCTCCAAGTCTTGTTTTTGGGAGCATTCTTTTTACTGCTAATTCTATAACTCTTTCAGGATATTTCTCTATTAATTCTTTGAATGTCCTTACTTTTTGTCCACCGGGATATCTTGAGTGAGTTAAATAGGTTTTCAATTCTGGACGCTTGCCAGTTAACTTTACTTTCTCTGCATTTATAACTATTACATTATCTCCCATATCAGCATTTGGAGTGTAGAGTGGTGTGTGTTTTCCTCTTATTATTTTTGCAATTTCACTTGCTAACCTGCCAAGGACTTTTCCTTCTGCATCGACTAAAACCCATTTTCCAGGATTATCTTTTTTAGTGGCAAATTTTGTAATTCTTACTGATTGTCTTATTACTTTTTTCATATCTTAAATTATAAAACAATAAAAATAAAATTTATCTTTCAAAAAATCAATGAAATAGATTGTAATTTTATTACTTTATTTATTCATTGGTCTCTTGGTTAATTAGTTTCCCGGTTTGCTCAACATTTAAAGCATAAATATTAATTAATTGGAATAAATACGACAGATTACATACCTTTTCTATTAAACTTTTTTGAGAAAAGTGATGTCAAATGATAATAAATGAAATTATTAATACATTTCTTATGTTAACTTAATATAGTAAATTTAAAATTAATAAATATTTAATATAATGAGACAAACGGGAAAAATTTTAACGGTTGCAATGATATTATTGCTGTCAACATTAAATATATCAGTTGCACAACCAAAAAATGTTAAGGGTAAAATAAGCGGAACGATTGTTGATGCGAAATCTGGTTCTCCATTAGCTTCGGCAACTATACAAATTTATAGTGCAAAAGATTCCTCCCTTGTTACAGGCGGTGCTTCAGAATCAAATGGAGAATTCCTTATTACAGATGTACCTGTTGGTGTTTATGATATTAAAGTTAGCTATATCGGATATAATACTGCTGTAATTAAAAATATAATGATAACAGGGAAAACCCCTGATGTAAATCTTGGCACAATTAAACTGGAAGTTAGTTCTGAAGTTACTGAAGAAATTGAAGTGACCTCTGAAATTCCTGTTATGAAAATGGAATTTGAGAAAAAAGTTTATGATGTTAAACAAACTTTAGTTGCAGAAAGCGGTACTGCAATTGATGTTTTAAAAAACATTCCTTCTGTTACTGTAGATAATGATGGCAACGTTAGTATCAGGGGTAGTCAGAATGTTAAAATTTTAATTGATGGAAAACCTTCCGGTATTTTATCCGGAGATAATAATACTATCCTTGAACAAATACCTGCCAATAATATTGAGAGAATTGAAATTATTAATAATCCATCAGCAAAATATGAAGCTGAAGGTATGGCTGGAATTATTAATATCGTTCTCAAGAAAAAATCTGAATCAGTAGGTTATAATGGAAATATTAATCTGAATGCGGGAACGCAGGATAAGTATAGTTCTTCTTTTAGCTTTAATTACAAGAAAAACCAGTTTGGACTTTCAGCGAATTATAGTTTCCGTTCTTTTCGTATGTTAGGTACGGGTGATGCACTCAGATATAACTATTTTAATGATTCCTTACATCTGCTTGACCAGAATGAGGATTTCAAAAATAAAATGCAAAGCCATTTTGGTTCTTTAAGTTTGGATTATGATTTCTCTCAGAAAACAAATTTGAATTTGGTTGTAAATTATAATAGCAGAAACCGAAGTAGAAATGAGAACAATTTCAGCAAAACAACTGATATCAATAATATATTGAGACAGGTGTTTTCAACAACAAGTTTCAATGAAATGAAAGGGCAGAATGTTGATGTTTCTGTTAACTTCAGGTCTAATTTTTCTAAACCAAAACAAGAACTGACTTCTTCTCTTAATGTATCATACAATGATAATGACAATGATGTAAATTTCAATAAACAGGATTATAATGTCAATATTACTCCTGCTGGTAATCCTTTCCTTGAACACGATTTAAGTAAGAACATATCAAAACTACTTACCTTCCAGATTGATTATACACATCCCATAACCGACGATATAAAATTTGATTTTGGATATAAATTGAATGCCAGGAAAATGGATATTAATATGCAGTATGAAACTTATGACTATAACACATCTCAATGGATATATGATTATACACGTTCAAATGAGTTTTTATATAATGATTACATAAATGCTCTTTATGGTGTCTATGCATATAAATATAAAAATTTTGGTGTTCAGGCTGGGATAAGACTTGAACATACTATGAATGATTTTAAATTAACTAATTCTAATCGCACATATAAAACTGATTATCTTGATTTCTTCCCCTCACTAAATCTGACTCAAAAACTTGGAAATACAAATGAATTTCAAATTGGATATGCAAGAAGAATAAATAGACCAAGAGCATGGGATTTAAATCCATTTGTTGATTATTCAGACCCTTTAAATTTAAGAACAGGAAATCCTGAACTTAAACCTGAATATATTCATTCATTAGAAGCAAGTTATATTAAATATCTTCCATTTGCTTCTCTGACAACTACTGTTTATTTCAAGAGTGCATCAGATGTGATTAATAGATTTGGTTCAATTGATTCAACCGGTGTTTCCATTATGACTTTTAAAAATATTGCTAAATCTAATTCGTATGGATTTGAATTTATATTTCAGGGAGCGCTACAAAAATGGTGGACTGCAATTGGTAGCTTTAGTTATTTCAGAACTGATATCAGTGGAAATGATGGTTACAGGGATATTTCAAACAGTAGTTATAGCTGGACTGCCAAGCTGCTATCTTCCATTAGTGTGAAGGATTGGTTCGATTTACAATTTGCTTATAACTATTTTGGAAGAATGGTTATGTTGCAAGGTTCTATGGAACCTTTACAATCTCTTGATATTGCTGTTAAGAAAGATTTCTTCGAAAAAAGATTTTCTGTTATGTTAAGAGTTGCAGATGTGTTTAAAACCGGTGAGTTTAAATTTACCACTAACGGAACTGGTTTCAGTTCTAATTTTTCAAGAGTTCGTGATTCAAGAATTGTTTTCTTAACTCTTACCTATAAATTTGGCACTGATATGAAAGATAGTAAAAAATCCCGTAAGAAAATTAAGGAAAATAATGAGGATGAAAGAGATATGGAATTTTAGTATATTGCAGTAAAAATTTTTTTAAATGAGATTACCCCGCGTAAAACTTCATAATCAGATTATTATAGGACTTTTACTCGGGGTTTTTTTTGGCGCTATATTTTCAGTCAACCCTTATAAAATTTCACTCAAATATAAATCAGGCGAAGAAGTTGTATCTTACTGGAGTGAAATTATTTTTCTGAAAGACTCACTGCCGCAAATTACGTTCAATTCAAATGAACAAACACAGATAATTAAATATTCTAAAGGTTTCTTAACCCTGCCTGATAAATCACAAAAAAATATTCTGATTAAATATCCCGATGGCACCTCCAAATTATACGAAGATGTTACTGTAATTGATAAAGTAAAATCAATTGGTGTATTATTAAGACCGATAGGGGATATATTCATAAGATTGCTTAATATGATTGCTATTCCGCTTGTTCTGGCTTCTTTAATTGTCGGAGCTGCATCGCTTTCTGATTTAAAACACGTTGCAAAGATTGGTGGTAAGACAATCGCTTTTTATTTTATGACCGCTGTAATTGCTATTACTGCTGGTCTTTTTATAGCAAATATTTTACAGCCGGGATATTTTATGGCTGCTGAAACAAAGGAAAAACTTCTGGTTGCTTTTCAGGAAGAAGCCCGTAGTAAAATAGAACAAAATGTTTCAATAAATGTTATTGATTTTCTTGTAAACATCGTTCCTAAAAATCCATTTTATGCAATTGCAAACGGAGAATTTCTTCCTATTGTTTTCTTTTCAATTATGATTGGTGTTTTTTTAACTCAAATTCCACAAAATAAATCACAACCAGTTATTAATTTTTTCGAAGGTATTTCTGATGCATTGATTTTAATGGTAAATAAAATAATGTATATTGCACCCTATGCAGTTTTTACACTTATCTCTGCTACCGTTGCTGAATTTGGATTTAATATTCTCCAATCATTATTATTATATTCAACTACAGTTATAATTGGATTGATTTTTATAACCTTTATTGAATACCCCGCTTTATTAAAAATATTTACTAATATTTCAATAAAAGATTTTTTCTCTACTCAGAAAAAAGTTATTGCTGTTGCATTTTCGACTTCTTCTTCTGCTGCAACTCTTCCTGTTACTATGGAAATTTGCGAGAAAAATCTTGGAGTGCCAAATAAAATTGCAAGTTTTGTTCTTCCTCTTGGTACCACAATAAATATGGATGGCACTGCTTTATATCAGGCAGTTGCTGCTATGTTCATTGCTCAGGTTTATGGATTTGATTTATCTGTTACTCAGCAAATTACTATAGTTATTACAGCGGTGCTTGCTGCAATTGGCACAGCGCCGGTTCCCGGAATAGGATTAATTATGCTTATTGTTATCTTAAGGTCAGTCGGAGTCCCGGAGGAAGGCATCGCTCTCATTATAGGGGTGGATAGATTGCTTGATATGTGCAGAACTGTACCTAATGTAATTGCTGATTCACTTGCCTGTGTCGTTATAGCAAAAAGTGAAGGTGAACTTGGTCCTATAATACTTGATAATTAATTATAAAATTCCCTCTACTTAAAAAGCACAGAATTATCTACAAGATTGATTATCCTTTTAAAAGCTCATTGCCGAAATCAAAGATACAGACTATTTATTTGTATCAGAAAAATTTTCTCCTATAGTGCGTAATACATCCCAGGAATAAATACCGGTATTATGTCCATCCTTCCAGATTATGTTGACAGCATAATTACCAACAGGTAATATCTTTTCAATTTCATAAAATCCTGTAGGTTTGAAAGGTGCTTTTATAGGTATATAATTTTCTTCGGTTTTACCTTCACCATTACAAGCTGCACATGGGCATTTATCTCGCAATACTGTTAATGGTATTTCGTCTGCTCGTCCGTCATTCCATCTGACCAATATTGTTTTTCCAAGTCTTTTTATCCTTGTTGGTCTGAACTTATTCATTGTTTCCATATTCAAAAAATTTATTACAGATAAAAATACATAAATTATCTTAATTTCAAAAGTTATTATTTTTATAAATATATTTTTGAAAATAGTTATTGAATTTATTTGTTAATGTAAATAAAAAGACTTGATACTATTAAATCATTATATTACTTTTTACTGATAAAATAAAAATATGAAAAGAATCTTAATTTTATTTTTATCATTATTTATTACATTTACACTTTTTAATTGTAGTAAAGACAATAGCCCTTCTGGACCAACCTACATTGCTTCTGAGGTCTGGTCTTTTATATATAATAATGATTCAAGTCTTAAATATTTTAATAATTTTAAAAAGAATACCGATGGCTCAGTTGTAATTGCAGGAACCTGGATTTTAAAAAAGGATACTTCAAAAGTCATCTGTCCTTTTTTCGATTCTCCTGTTTCATTCATTAATGATTCAACTCTTCAGTTTATCGGTAATGGAAATGCTTATTGCAATGGCTTTCCACCGGGGCAGCAAAATTCCACCTTCAACCTAAGCGTAGAAGGTATCTTTAAAAATGGAATTGCAACTGGTAACTGGTCTATTACTTTCTCAAGTCCATATTGGCCCCCCAGCGCATTGGGTACTTTTTCTGCATCCAGAACTAATGGATCTGGAATTACACCCTGATGATTCTTTTTAATCAAATCCAATTACGAAAAATCTTTTAATATCTGAAAACGGTATTTTTTTGGTAATATAAAAAAACAACTTTACATAATACAATTTTCTAAAAGTTAAAAAATTTTTTTATTTATTAAATTATAATTTTTTATAGGGGGAAAACCAACAAAAATATAGAATATATATTACCTGAAATATGGTTTTTTTATTGTTTAAGTATTAAAATGAGAATATTTTTCTCAATTTGAGATATTATAAATTTCTAATTTAGGTTTTCACTTGTACTTTAATTGTTTTAAATGGCACCGTATTTGCTCATTTATTTTTAACAAAACTTTATTAAAATGAAACTCAAAATATTTTTTCTGCTTGTCCTGATTATAATCACTGGTAGTGTATTTGCTCAAAAATCACTAACCACAAATCAGGATTTAAATACTAATGGGAATTCCAGTACAGATTTACTCAATGAAAACACAACTCCCGCAAATCCTGAATATTTTACTGTAAGGTTCACATGCTATTTTATTAAATTAATGTGGTCAAGCAATCAAAATGACGACCCTGTTATAATTGCATATAACAGTGAAAATAAATTCGGTACTCCTGTCAATGGAAAAGAATACGAAGAGGGTGACATTTTGCCAGGTGGGGGAAAAATTGTTTATTTCGGAAATTGCTCTCATTTCAGACATTTCAATCCACCATCTGATAAATGCTATTATAAAATCTGGTCAGTGAATAAGAATTTTATCTATTCTATTGGAATTGAATCAACTTGCATTGATGAATCACTGATTAATTCGATAATAACATTTATTAACAGGGAATAATTACTTTTTAATTAAATTTATTTGGAAAAACTATAAAAGTTAAAACTAAATATTATTTTTATTTCTGATTGTAGATAGGGGAGATTTATTAAATTGAGTATTTCCTGCGGTTATTAATGAATACGCATTTTAATTGATTAAGTGAAAAAAAATAATTAACATAATATCTAAAATATAAAGATATTATGGAAAAATACTTAACCACAGAATATTGGACTAATTTGATAGACATAGGTGTTGGTTGGATAATACAACATTTACCTTCACTTGTTGTATTATTTATTTTATTATTCGTTTCTTTAAGAATATTTTCATTTATAATAAAAAAATTAAAAAAGATTGTTATTAACAGAATTGAGAAAAACCTTCCGAATAAGATTGAATCTGAGAAACGAATAAATACTATTATGAACATTATTTGTAAAACAGGGAAAGTAACTATCTGGGTAATTTTTATTATTATGTTTTTAAAAACAATCGGTGTTGAAATTGCTCCAATTCTTGCGGGTGCTGGAATCGTTGGATTAGCCATTGGTTTCGGCGCTCAATCATTAATAAAAGATATTATATCCGGCTTCTTTATATTACTCGAAAATCAATTGAGAGTAGGCGATATTGCTACCATTAATGGAATAACCGGAACCGTTGAGGAAATTCAATTGAGAACTATTGTTCTGAGAGATATGTCTGGTGTTGTGCATGTTATACAAGCTGGAAAAATCGATTCACTTGCAAACATCACAAAAGAATGGTCTGCTATTCTCTTGGATATTCCTGTTGCTTATAAAGAAAATATCGATACCGTAATAAAAACAATGGATGAAGTAGCAGCAGAACTATATAATGATGAAAATTATAAAGAAAAATTCCTTGCTCCGTTTGAAATATTTGGATTGGAAAAATTTGATAACTCCTCCATTATAATACGCGCAAGAATGAAAACCAAACCACACGAACAATGGGCACTTGCGAGAGAATATAGAAAAAGATTAAAAGCTTCATTTGATTCAAAAAAGATAGAAATCCCATACAATCACCTTTCACTATACTGGGGTGAATCAAGCAAACCTCTGAAAATAGAATTAACAAAAAAATAATCTTTAACTTTAATTAAAACTTCGGGATAATAAACCAATTCCTTCTCAACAGCAAAATTTGTAGAGAAATTTTTTTCTCTAAAATAATATTAATTCTTAAAAAGATGAATAAATTTTTTTATTGACTTTGAATTTATTATTTATTAAAATGCTCTAAATTATTTTATATGAAATTATTGGGTGAAAAGAAAAAGGGAATAGTAAATGAGGTTTAAATTAACCCTGAAGCAAAATAAAGAATATCAATTAATCCCATTTAATTATCAATATTACATCTCTTGCTTCATTTACAAAACCCTTTCTTCAGCAAATAAAGAATTCGGGGAATGGTTGCATAACGAAGCTTACAGCTCGGGATTTAAAAAATTCAAAATGTTCTCCTTCTCAAGACTTAATATACCGGAATTCGAAACTGACGGGCGGTATCTGAAAGTAAAATCTCCACAACTGTATTTAATTATTTCTATGCTCATTGATGATATTGCAGAGAATATTGTATTAGGATTGTTTCAAAAACAACAATTAACAATATATAACGGAGATGAACTTGCTATATTTAAAATTAAATTTATTGAAAGATTACCAGACCCGACATTCAAAGAAACTATGCAATTTAAAACTCTCTCACCAATACTTCTAAAGAAAAAGGAAATAATTAATAACGAAGAAAAAATTGTGTTTCTCAAACCTGATGATGAAGATTATTTTAAATATTTAAAAACAAATCTTGAAGAGAAATATATAGTTTATGCTCAGCATAACGATACTAAAATATCAGAAAAAACTCTTGATTCTTTCAAATTACTTGACAAATACAAACCAAGTCTTATTACAATAAAAGAAGGTGATAAAAACGAAGTTAACCTGAAAGCATATAATATGACATTTGAAATATCTGGACCAACAGAATTAATAAGAATTGGTTACGATGCAGGATTCGGTATTAACAATAGCCTCGGCTTTGGCTGTGTAAAAGTAATTAATGATTATGTTACTGAATCAAATAATTCTTCTTAATAACAAAAATCTTTCTAAAACCTTTCGTTAGTTGGAATTAAAATAATTTTAAATTAATTTTGAAAAAAAATAATTATATGAAAATAGAAGAAAAAATATTAATATTAGCAGGTTTATTACACGATATAGGAAAATTTCGTCAAAGATGTGTTGATGAATACGATACTCATCAATATGAATCAGAAAAATTTATTAAAGAACACAGAGATTTATTTGAATTTATCTTGGATAGTGGAACAAATGAAAAAGAAAATCAGGACCTGAAGAATGTAGATAAGCTAATTTATCTTGTGAGGTATCATCATGATAGAAATGAGAAAGATGAACTATTAGATATTTTAAAGGAAGCTGATCATTTATCAGCAAGTGAAAGGGTTGAAAAAGAACTTGATGAAGATAAAAAAATTATCTGGGGGTATGATTATCTTTGTTCTTTAAATTCTAAAATTAATTTAAATTCTGATTGTCAGACTCCGCTTAGATTTTATAAACATTCCTATCTTACTAAGAAAAATTACGATGTATTAATACCAAAAGAAAAAAATGATATTGGCGATTTTAAATATAATAAGGAAGCTTGGTTTAATTTTACCGAAGACTTCAAAACTATTATGCTATTCTATGAAACTGAAAAAGATTTTAATACATTAATAAATTTATTGCTTATTGTTCTTGAAAAGTATATGTGGTGCATACCTGATTTTACAGGTAGTAAGGAGACAGATATTTCATTATACAATCATCTAAAAGATGTTGCAGGTTTAGCATTATCTATTTACAGAACAAAGAAAGATGATATTTCACAGTCAAATTTGGTATTGCTTGCTGGTGATATACCTGGTATTCAGAAATATATTACAGATATAAATAAGACAAAAGCAGCTAAAATATTAAGAGGTCGTTCTATTTATATACAAATTTTATCAAGAATGTTTGCTTCCGTTTTTCTTGATGAGTTTGATTTACCAGAAAATAATTTAATTATGTTAGCTGGTGGCAAATTCTATATTATTATGCCAAATATAAAAGATTTTAGTGATAAATATAATTCTGCAAAAATAAAAATTGAAGAGTATTTAATTAAAGTATTTCATTATGATTTAAAATTTATCTCAGCAACCGCTTCATTTAATTATTTAGATTTAAAAGGAAAGAAAATTACATTTGGAGAAGTTATTGAAGAAGTTGAGCAAAATTTATTAAAAGAAAAAAACACAATTTTTAAAAATATATTCTTTAATAAATCTCAAAACATAGATAATAATTTTATTATATCTAAAGAATTTATCACAAATTTTGAGAGTGATAGAGTTAAGTGTTCTGTTACAGATAAACCTATGTTTAAGGGGGAAGTCTCTCCTTTATCAAAAGATGATCCTGAAATTGAGGTTTCCTCGCAGGTCAAGAGAGAATATTTAGTCGGGGATAAGATTACTGATAATAATATTCTTATTGAGTTTCAAAATGATAATTTGACAATTGATGAAGAAAAAATTTATAATTTAAAAGAAATTAAAAATAAACAAATTACTGAGTCAAGAAAAATATTACTCAACCCTGATCTTGATGAAATGTTAGATATAAAGAAAGGTAGTTTAGAAGTAGTCAAAAGGTTGAAGAATTGTTCTTTTATTGATGTAGCTAATTATTGTACTAAATATGAAGACAGGGTTATGGATTTTGAAGAAATGAGTAAGAGAAATGAGGGTGCTGAGTATTTAACTTTAATAAAAGGTGATGTAGATAATTTGGGATTAATTATGGCTTATGGATTACATGATAGCGAAAGAAATTTAACTGCTATTTCAAGAACTACTACATTGAGTAATCATTATAAATACTTCTTTAGTTTTTTCTTGAACGGATTTCTCAAAGATAAATTCAATATAAAAGAAGACTCAGAAAAAAAAGACTCATGTATTTATACAATATATGCTGGAGGTGATGATATAGTTTTCGTTTGTCCTCAGAGTAGAGCGTTAGAGTTTATAAAAGATTTTAATAATACTTTTAGAGATTTCACATGTAATAATAAAGAAATTCATTTATCTTATAGTATAACTCATTTTAAACACTCTACCCCTATAAGATTGGTTGCTGATTTTGCAGAGTCAAATCAACATAATGCAAAAAGAAATTATGATAAATCAAAAGGAAATGATTCAGAATATATGGAGATAGAAAATGTAATAAAAAGTGATAAAAAATGTTTTTTTGAGGGAAAAAATAAAGCATCATTGTTTATTTTTGATACTGTTATAAAAAATACTGAGTTAAAAGACTTAATAGAATATTCAGAGAAACTTGTAAAATGGGGTAAGAAATCTGATAACGACAAAGAAGAAATATCAGCAGGAATTTTGCGAAATTTATTTACTATTTCTGAGCTTATTAAACAGTATAAAGAAAATAAAGATACATCAAAATTAGTTTGGCATCCTTTGTTAACATATTCTATAAATAGAAACTTGAAGAATAGAAATGGCGAATATAAATCGAAAGATACAGAACTTGCTAAATTTTTTGATAATGTATTATCTATAAATAAAGATAATGAAGAAGCAAAAAAAATAGAAAGAATTTTGTATCCTGCTGTATGTACGGCAATTTATAAATTAAGAAATAAATAATTATTATAAACTAAATTTAAAAATATGGCAAATTATCAAAATCAAAAGCAAAAACAAAATCAAAATTTTAGATTTAATGTTAATAGATTAATTGATGATAATGGGTTAGTATTGAAAGGATTAATTAGTGATATGGGAGAAAATAATGTAAAAGAATTAGCAGAAAGTTTATCTAAGGATTATGGGGAGCAAATTAAGAAGATTACAATAAATCAGGTAAGAAAATATTATGATAATTTTTTAAAAATTTATCATAATAAAGCTGATATTGAAGAAAAGAAAATTCAGTTAATTATGTTAAAAGCTCAGGTAGAGTATTCTGTAAAAAGGTTAAAATTTATTAATTTCGGTGAGTTTTTCTCTAACCGTATCTCAATAATTGTTCAGAGTGATGATGAATTATTTCAAAAAAATTTGGATGCGTTTAAATTACATTTTGAAGCTTTAGTCGGGTATTTCCCCAAGTAAAAAATAAAATTATTTTTTAAAATTAAAATAAAAAATTATGAAAAAGTCTAATTTTAAAATCACTTTAAAAACAAAAACAGGGCTGCATATTGGTTCCGGTAATGATAAATTACAAATAGGTGGTGTTGATTCTGCAGTTATAAAGGATCCTATATCAAACTTACCCTATATACCTGGCAGTTCTTTGAAGGGAAAAATTAGATGTCTATTAGAAACAGAAAGTGAAAATTTTCCTGATGGTGAAAAGAATGAATTTTTGAATAGAATTTTTGGTATTAATAACGATTTCAAAAAAGGAAAAGAGAAAGATATAGATAAATATGAATCCCCAACAAGGTTAATATTTAGAGATTTGTTTTTAATTGACTCTGATAAAGAAAAATTTGATTCCGGAAAATACACTACTGAATTTAAAACTGAAATAGTAATTGATAGAAAAAAAGGTACTGCTAAGCCTGGTGGATTAAGAACAATTGAAAGAATACCCCCGGAAATTACATTTGAAGGAGAAATATTAATTAGATATATTAACGAAAACGAACTTAATGAAATCAAAAAGGTATTAGACGAAGGTATCAAATTATTAAATAATGATTACTTAGGTGGTTCAGGTAGCAGAGGTTATGGAGCCATTGAAATAAAATTAGAGGAAAAAAAATAAATTTTTAAAAAATGATGAAATTTAAATTTAAAACTTTAACTCCTTTGCATATATCAAGCGGGGAGGAGCTAGAAAATGGGTTTGATTATGTAATAAGATATGATATGTTTTGCAGATTAGATTTTTTTAAGTTATCAAAAATACTTTCAGAGAAAAAGCAATTCAATTTTAAGAAACAATATTCTTTGAATGAAATAATTAATTTATTAAAAGAATCACAAAATTATTTGAATAAAGATGATTATTTATATAGACTTAAAATTTGGAAAGATTTTTATGACCATGTTAATAATCCTCGCGCAGAAGGACAAAAATTTGTAAGGGAATTTGTTAATTCAAATAATAAATTTTATATCCCTGCAAGTTCTATAAAAGGTGCTCTGTTAACTGTCCTTAACATTGAAAAGTTGGGTATAAATCCTAATTATGCAAGTATTAAAGATAAATTTGTTATTAGAGATTCAGATTTTATTTCTTATGAAAATTTTGTTGTTATGTTGACTACTAAACGACCTCCCCAAATATCTCTAATTTGTTTGAAAAAAGATGTTGAGTTCCAAATGTCTGTAATAAAAAACGGTAACTTAGATATTAAAGATTTTAAAAATAAACTTAAGGATTATAGTAAATACCAGATTAATTTAGCACAAGAAACTATTGAGAAATTTATAAATAAAAAGAATAATAACAATGGTGCTAATTTATTTTATGAAGCACTTCAAAATATTTCCAGTGTTAATTTAGAAGAGGATGAATATTTACTTAATATTGGTTTTGGTGGAGGTAGTTGGTTTAAAGTAAAGAAAGGAAAAATTCCAAAAGTTAAAAGTAAAGGATTCGATAAAGAAGCTCTTACTTCTGTATCTTTTAGAATTAATAATAATTTAAATCACATAGGTTGGTGTAAATTCAAAATCGAGGAGTAAATATGAACAATATTTATCAAATTAATATAAAACCAAAGTCGGGTATTTTTACAGAACTTCAATCTGATACATTATTTGGGCACTTTTGCTGGAGATTGGCTGAATTCAAAGGAAATGATACACTAAATAATTTTCTCAAATTTTATTTAGAAGATAAACCAATTTTTACTATTTCTGACGCTTTTTATTCAATAGAGGATAGTGTATATTTACCAAGGCCACATTTGCCAATAGTCGTAAAATCTAATAGTGCCAAAAAAGAGGATAAGATAATAAACTTTTTAAAACACAAATATGAGAAAGGAATAAAATATCTTACCGTTGATGAGTTGTATTTAATATTAGATGAGAAAAAAGAATTTTCTGAAATTTTAAAAGCAAAGTATAAGAAAGATAAGAATCAAAATGATAAAAATAATAATGAAAAAAAGAAATTGAAAGAAAAAGAATTTTATAAATATGATTTAAGAGTAAGTGTTGAAATTTCAAGAAAAACTCTATCTTCAAAAGAAGGTCAATTGTTTTCTTTTGCCCCTAAATTCTTAGGGAAAGATGTTTTTTATACTGTTTTTATTAAAATAATTGATGAGAAAAATTATGAATTATATGAATGCAAGAATCTGTTTAGAGAAGTATTTGAAATAGGTTTTGGGAAGAAAAAATCAAGCGGATATGGAGAATTTGATATGGCTTCTTATAATTATGATATATTCAATGGATTTAGAAATATTGAAGACTCAAATGCTTTTATAACTTTAAGTAATTATCTTCCATCTAAAGATGATGCTATAGAAGAATCTTATTATGATTTTCATGTCAAGTATGGTAAACTTGGGGAAGATTATGCTTTATCAAAAAATCCTTTTAAAAAACCTATTATTTTTATTTCACCCGGTAGTGTTTTTAAAACTAATTTGAAAAAAGAATTTTATGGTAGATGTACGGTCAAAGGTGAAGTGTCAAATTTTGAAAATGTTATTCAAAATGGAATTGCTTTTACATTAAATATGAGATTGTAAAGAATTTGTAGGAAGAATTCTTTATTTATTTTTATTATAATCACTTATGAAGATTCTTTTTAATTTAATAAGCGGGCAGATTTTTCCAAATTATTTTTTGATAAAACATATTAAACCTGATAAGTGTGTTAATTTTTATACTGAGGATACAGAATTTCAAAATAAAATATTTAAAAGTATATTATTAAATTTATATATTGATGAAGTAGAAGTAGATGCTTTTGATTTTAATAACTGCTACAATGCTGTAAAAGAATACGTATCAAAATACTCCACTGACAACCTGATTCTTAATTTTACCGGTGGTACAAAGATTATGTCAAATGCAGCATTTTGTGCATTCAGGGATAATAATTTTAAAATGATTTATCTTGATTCTCAAAATAAAAAAATTGTATCAATTATAAATGATAAAGTAAGTAAAGAGGATTTTAATATTAATACTAATGTTGAGGAATATTTTAAACTTACTGACCAATATATCGTTGAAGATAGACCTGAGCCAGAACCCCAAAAAGATGCGTCAGACCGAAAGAATTTTAGAGATTATATGGAAAAAAATTACAAGAATATTAGTTCTCTTTTTATAAAACTTGCGGTGAAATCTGATTCCGCTAAAAAGAAATGGAGAAACGAAAACCAAAAGGAAGAATCTAATGGAAATCAACTAATCTATACTGTCTCAGAAAAAAAATATGAGGTAATTACAAAAGATGGCAACAAATTTATCTTATTCGGTGATGATGCTTTTTATTATATCACAGGTGCATGGATGGAAAATGTTGTTTACGAAAAAATTAAAAAATCTGAAGTGTTTCACGATGTGAAAATTAATTTTAAGTTAAAATGGCAGGATGATAAAAACAAAAAAAATATTAAAAATGAATTTGATATTGTTGCTACAAAGAATCATATATTACATATTTTCGAGGTTAAATCGGGTAGCTTAAATTCTGATATGATATTGAAATTGGATTCGCTTAACAGATTCTATGGTGGTTTGTTTTCAAGGTCATATATAATTACATATTTTGATTTAGAAAACGAGTATCAGGATTTATTAGGAAGAGCTAAAGAATATAAAATTAATATTATTAAATTATACGAACTGGAAAATTATTTAAAGAAAATTTAATCAATAATCTTTATATGTATTTATTTATTAAAGAACTTATCTTCAAATAAATTACATCAATTACTTAGACATAAATCTCTATACTTATTTAAAAATTTTATTTAAAGATTAACTTATTTTATAGATTAATATAATAACTATGCTTATTAACTTATCTAATCATCCTTCTGATTTATGGAGTAGAAAACAGATTAATTCTGCTGTGAAAAAATTTTATTCGGTTTTGGATATACCATTTCCGGATATTAATCCGAAATTTTCTCATAAAGATATAAAAATTCTTTCTGAAAAATATTATAAGAAAATTATTAATATCCTGAAAAAATCTAAAGATGCTAAGAATGCTGTTCATATAATGGGTGAGATGACTTTTAGTTTCTGCCTGATTAGTATGCTTCTGAAAAGTAATGTAATATGCGTGGCTTCAACTACAAAAAGAATTACTAAAGAATTAAAAAATGGTACTAAATATTCTAAATTTAATTTTGTAAAATTCAGAAGGTATTCTATTTAATTTTATGAAAACTATTATTTGTCTCGTTTCCAGGCAGGCAATGGCTAATGTAATCCCGGTTTTAGAACTAAAACCACAAAAAGTTATGCTTTTGATTACTAAAGAAGAAGAAATGGTGGCTCTTAATCTAAGGAAATTGTTTAGTAAGTATAATATTGATACGATTATTTTTAATAAAAAACTTGATGCTTATGATATTGATGATGTTAAAAAAGTATGTATGGATGTAATCAGAAAAAGTGATGATGAGGTTATCCTGAATTTAACAGGTGGAACTAAAACTATGGCTGTTGCTGCTTATGAAATTTTCAGGTCTGTTGATAAAAAGATAATTTATCATAATCCTGTTGAGCGTAAGTTGATTTTTCTGAATCCGTTAAATCATCCCGATATTGAAGTTTCACTTAAAATTAATGTTGAGGATTACCTGCTTGCGCATGGTTATAAAATAACTGAAGAAAAAACTTCTTCAGGTATAGCTGAAAAATATAATAAATTATTTAACAATTTTGACAAATCAGGATTTTCCGAATTCGTAGATTTTTATAACTACGCAAAAAAAGAAATTAAACTTGAATTCTCAAAAGTGTCAAAACAGTTTAAAGATTTCATTTTTAGTAAAAGTTATGATAGAATTACTCTGATTGATAAAAAGAATAATATCAAATTAAATTTCGAACTGAGTGGTTTTAATTTTGGTGACTGGCTGGAATCTCTTTTATTTTTAACATTAAAGGAAAAATATTATCCTGATGATATTAAATATTCCGTAAAAGTAAAAAAGGGGGGTATTAGTAGTGAAATTGATGTTATGTTTACCAGAGATTGCCGCTTGTATTTATATTCCTGCAAAGACAAAAAGAAAACTACAAAATCCGATATCTATGAAATTGAAGTTCTGAGAAATGTTACTGGCGGTACTTTTGGTGAAGCAAATTTAGTTCTTACAAATGATAATCCATACCTTGTATCTCTTGGCAAACAAATTAATATAAAAACGTTTAATATCAAAGAATTATTTTAATGAGTAAGAATATTTTAATAGCTGTAAGTGGTCTGACACCACAAATAATTTCAGAAACTCTTTACAGCCTTGCTGTAAAGAAAAAAATTCAGATTGATGAAATAGTTGTTATTACTACTTCAAGGGGCAGGGATGTTATTCTCGGTATGGATACGGAATACAATGTAAAAAGAAAATATCCGGCACTTAAAAAAGAACTTCTTAGATTATGCAAAAAATATAAGATTAAAATCCCTAACTTTTCAGAAAAAAATATTTTTGTCGCAAATGAGCAATCTGTCGAATTGTATGATATCCGAAACGATAAACATAATATTCTTTTCCCGAATAAAGTTTGTGAAATAATCAAAGAAAAAACCAGAGACAAAAACACAATTTTACATTGTTCTATATCCGGGGGTAGAAAAACTATGAGTGTTGATCTTGCTTTTGCTTTATCACTTTTCGGTAGAATGGATGATAAACTATATCATGTTCTTGTTGATGAAGCACTGGAATTTTCAAAATTTTTCCCGGAAACACCATCTGAAGAGAAAAAAATTGAAATTGCGGAAATTCCTTATGTAAAACTCCGCACCTTACTTGGTGACTTAACAAATAATAAAATTTTTACTAAAATGTCTTATATTGATTTGGTTAAATACACACAGCAACAATTAAAAATTAAATCTTCAGATGTACTTTATGTTAATTCAAGACGTAAAGAAATATTTTTCGGTAGTAATGAACCCATAAAATTAGAACCAAAAAAGTTTGACTTATACTATTACCTTATTAATATAAAAAGAGAAGGAAAAAATTCTGAATCAATATATAAATTAGCTGAAAAATTTTACGGTAAAAGTTCAAAAACTGATATTATTCTCCAGTACAGAAATAAAATTAATAAAATTGTCAGTACTGCTGTAAATGATATTGAATTAGAACATATTTTTATGATTTCAGGTCCTAACGAACTTGGAGAAAAATATATGTACGGAATTATTGCCGATTTAGATAAATTTAGATTTATTGACTAATATTGATCCTTTGATTTGAATTTTACTTTGTCTTTGTCTTTGATTTTGCGGGGTATTAATTATTTAAAAATAGTTGGCTGAATTTATTTTATTATGATTGTGTCATAATTATTTTTTGCAAATACCTGTGGGTTTGCGGTCTTGGTTTTAAAACAAGAAAATTTAATTATATCAAAATAATTAATAAATTAATATGAAACAAAATCTATTTATCTTTTCAAACTCAATTTTAAGGAAAAAAGATAACACTTTACTAATTGAATCAAATCCTGATAAAGAACCTGCTTATGAAGCAGATATTGATTTGCAGGAACCTGATGTTATTATTCCTCCTCCTGCTGATTCTGAATATTCTTCTAAAAAATTTATACCTGCTGATAATATTGAGTCTATTTTTACTTTCGGGGATATAAGATTTAATTCAAGATTTCTCTCTATGGCTTCTAATTATGGAATTCTTATTCATAGTTTTAATTATTACGGAAAATATATTGGTAGTTTTATTCCTGTTAACTCAATTAATTCCGGCTCTCTTGCAATTTTGCAGGTCAACTTTTATAATGACTATGAAAAAAGATTAAAACTTGCTTCTGCCTTTGTTAAAGGAGCTGCCTTAAATTCTGTTGCCAATCTTCTTTACTATAAATACAGGAATATTGAGCTTGAGGAAGAAATTGATAATATAAATTTGTTAATTAATAGTCTTGATTCTTCATTATCAATAGGAGAGTTGATGGGTATTGAAGGAAATATAAAGGCAGTTTATTATAAATCATGGAAAAAAATTTTCAAAAAGGAAATTGAATTTACAAAACGCGTAAAAAGACCTCCTGATAATATGATTAATTGCTTAATTTCCTATGGCAATGCTGTTCTTTATGGCGTTTGCTTGAATGAAATTTACAGAACCGGGCTTTTACCTTCTATTGGGTTTTTACATTCTCCCGGGGAAAACAGATTGCCACTTTCCTTTGATTTAGCAGAAATCTTTAAACCTGTTATTGTCGATAAAACTATTTTCAAATTGGTTAACAAAGATTTATTAGATGAAAATGATTTTTTCTTAAGGGAGGGAATTTTTACTATGAAAAATAATATTAAAAAAGTATTTATTGAAAATCTTGAGAATAGACTTAAATCAACTATTATTAATGAAAAACTTAAAAGAAGTACCTCCTATAGAACAATTATTAGACTTGAGTGTTATAAATTGATAAATCATTTAAAAGATAAAGAAGAATTTAAACCATTTTATAATAAACCATAAAAATTAAAATTAAAACTAATGAAGTTGTATTACATTGCAGTTTACGACATATCGTCACCCCATAGACTAACAAGGGTATTAAAAATTTTTAGGAAATACCTTGAATGGGTTCAGAATTCTGCCTTTGAAGGTGAACTTACAGAAACTCAATTTCTCAATCTAAAAAGAGAATTAAGAAAAGCCATTGATAAAGAAAAAGACTCTGTCCTGTTCTTTTTTAGTGAAAGTAGAAAATATATTGATAAAGAGGTGCTCGGTATTGAAAAAAATGAATTAACAAATATTATTTAATTTAAAAATAAAAATATGAAATATATTCTTTTCATCGCTTTCTCTTCTGAACAAAGACTTAGACTTGGTCAGGTCTTCTGGAAGGGCGATTACCTTAAAAGAATTGTTAAATATTTTGATGTTTCAAAACTCAAACTCGGTAATATTTCTTATGGTATTGCTTATTTTTTAACCTCTGAATTTGAAGATGCCTTATGTTATGAACTTTGTATTGATGATATAAGATATTCACGAAAATATCTTGAAATTGATTTCTCCGTTGTAAAAAAACTTGACTTAATATCTTCTTCTGTTAAAAGTCTGATTCGAAAAATTATTTTCCCAGACTCTGAGTTCCAGGATTATACACCTTATTGTTTTGCTATTAATGAAAAAGAGTTTGTTTCTTATTCGGAAGATGAATTATTACTGCAACAGATAAAAAGTCTCTCCAGAAAAAATAATTGGCTGGATATTTGCAAATTATTCGAACCGCTTGAATCTTTATCAGAAAAACCTGTCTTCTGGAATAATCATAATTTACTTACTGCATTATCATTTGCTACTGCTAAGCTTTCTGAGGTTTATATAAATTTAAAACGAGAATTTAAATCAGATTCTGATATAAAAAAATATCTTAAAATAAAAAAAAGATATAGAAAAATAACTATTAATATTAGAAAAAGATGTATCGAACTAAATCCGGATAACCCAGGCTATTATTCTAATCTTGCATATAGTTATTATCAATTTTGTCTTGAACTTACAACAAGAGGCGGGAGACGCGATGGTTCTATTAGAGAGGATGCTAAAAAATCTTTAGAATTTATTAATAAGGCACTTGAACTGGAACCTAATAGAATTACTGATTTATATAGGAAAGGAGTCCTGCTTACAAATATTCTTCCCCCTGTTATACTTTTTGGAAAAAATAATTATCCTGATAAAAATACCATAATTGAAGTTAAAAACTTAATCTCCGATGGTGTTAAAGCATTCCAGAAAGTAGAAGAAGTTTATGAAATAATTCCTGTCATTGACGAGAAAAGACTTATTCGTTATAAAAAAGAATATATTAAATCTCTTTATAATATAGCAGCTGCATACTATCAATTAATTTCTCACAAGTGGGATTATAAACAATTAATTGAACAACAAATAGATAGATTAAACAATGATTTTGAAATTGAAAATAATATTAAATTTATAAATTCTTCAATAGAATATATCAATAAATGTTGTGCTAAAGACTTAAATAATACTTTTGAAATAAATAAAAATCCTGCTATTTATGCTGGCGCTGATTATGATGGATTTGTAGAAGGTGTATTCAAGCTATATAGTATGGGGAAATATTATCTCAAAAAATATTTACTTAATTCTAAAAATTTAAATTCTCCTTCTGAAATTCAAGATTCTATTTATTATGCTGAAAAATGTTTTAAAAGAGCATTATCTTATCCTTTCCCCTTTGAAAAAAGAAAACTCAGTAAAGCATTTATCGCAGAAAAACTTGCTCGTATCTATATAATTAAAAAAAATTATAACTTGGCAATTCAAACTCTATCGAACTTTTGTAAACACAAAACTGATTATTATGTGAGATATACTCTGGCTCTTGCTTATTTTCTAAATAAAGATTATACAAATGCAAAAGAACAGGTTGAAAAATCAATATTAATCCCTAATGCTAATAAGGACATTTTAACCGCTTATTATTTTCTCTATCACATTGAATCTAAACTTGGAAATCATTCAAGATCCAATGAATATCTTGAAAAATTCAGGAAAATTACAGAAGAAGTTGCCTGATTTACAAAATGCCTGTTCAATTTTTTCAATAATTAATAGTTATGTAACTATGATTTTTTTAAATGATAAATTTGGAAAAATAATTAAAATAATTTATGGTTTTTGCCGTTTTTTTAAAAATTTACATTTATTTATACTTCGATCCCACTTTTATTTATCCATTCTATTCTTAAAATTTAATATTTCTCAAAAATTTGACCTTGAATTGCAACTTCGAACCCCAATGTTTTTTCTAAATTTTCTTACGAAGTTTGAATAAGTAAAATTGAACACTTGCAAATAATAAAAAAACATATTAATTTTATAACAATAAAACGGATTTGAATTGAACCATAGTGGAATTGAGACATTTCACTATAACCCCTAAAACCAGAAGGCAATCTTAAATAATAAATTTGAATTGAACCATAGTGGAATTGAGACGTCCTCGGGGCATTTGTAACATAACTCACAATCCGCCCCCCAAATTTGAATTGAACCATAGTGGAATTGAGACTATCAGCACCTTTAACATATCTTGCAAAATCTATACACCATATTTGAATTGAACCATAGTGGAATTGAGACGCATTCCTCATTAGGCTTAATCACAAAATTCCCTTTATCCGATTTGAATTGAACCATAGTGGAATTGAGACATATATTCCTCTTCCTTTTTCCTGGCCGAGTATTTTTTTTGCTATTTGAATTGAACCATAGTGGAATTGAGACGCTTCTCTCTGAATTCCTGCTTTTTCAAGCAGTAACTCAATTTGAATTGAACCATAGTGGAATTGAGACAAATCTTCTTCTGGAGTTTCTTGTTTAGGTGGCTCAACTTCATTTGAATTGAACCATAGTGGAATTGAGACATAGCATAAATATCCTGTGTTATCTTTTTTAATTATTTCTTCATTTGAATTGAACCATAGTGGAATTGAGACGGCATTTGTAACACAACTCGCAATCAGCCCCCCAGGGTCTGTATTTGAATTGAACCATAGTGGAATTGAGACACACAACTCGCAATCAGCCCCCCAGGGTCTGTCTATTATTTATTTGAATTGAACCATAGTGGAATTGAGACTCTAACGCATCACCACAGATTATAGTATTTTTAAATTTGAATTGAACCATAGTGGAATTGAGACTGATTTTTCTACTATATACCAGTATATCTGGAATATAATATTTGAATTGAACCATAGTGGAATTGAGACTAAATTGAATTTGCCTCAAACCAGCCGTATTTCCCACACAATTTGAATTGAACCATAGTGGAATTGAGACTCAAAGTTTTTTGCCAGCAACCAAATTTCGGTTGCATTTATTTGAATTGAACCATAGTGGAATTGAGACTAAATAATAAACATAGCATTCATCATTAGGCTTAATCACAAAATTTGAATTGAACCATAGTGGAATTGAGACGGGGTTTCGTATCTTGATATTTTCAATGCGCCATAGCAGATTTGAATTGAACCATAGTGGAATTGAGACTTAATTATTTCTTCAACTGTTTTCATATTTTTTATTTATTTGAATTGAACCATAGTGGAATTGAGACTTCAGGAATAGCAATATCAAATCTAAATTTTCTATTCGGGAGATTTGAATTGAACCATAGTGGAATTGAGACTTATAATTATTATCATTGTAATTAATAAAGGGTTCTTCTATTATTTGAATTGAACCATAGTGGAATTGAGACATACTCCAGCTCTCTGGAGTATCATTTGTGTTTGTTTCAATTTGAATTGAACCATAGTGGAATTGAGACGACGGGGTTATGAGGGTGGGGTAATAGCAGGTGAATTATTTGAATTGAACCATAGTGGAATTGAGACCTGCCTTCTTTAATAGAAGGCTTGCATTACTAATCTTTTATTTGAATTGAACCATAGTGGAATTGAGACCTAATTTAATATATTTATAAAATAAATTTTTATAATTAGATATTTGAATTGAACCATAGTGGAATTGAGACATAATTATTTTTATTCGTTTTCACTACTTCCCCGAATAAATTTGAATTGAACCATAGTGGAATTGAGACAATAAATAGAAAAAAAATTGAGCAGTTTATAGACTATTTGAATTGAACCATAGTGGAATTGAGACGGTTTAATAAATATAAATTTAAAATTAATTCATTATCATTTGAATTGAACCATAGTGGAATTGAGACGATGAAATACTTAATAGAATGGCAATTTTTGAATTATTGGGATTTGAATTGAACCATAGTGGAATTGAGACTTTTCCCCGAGTTTCTCGTACTCTGGAAAAGTAATTAAAATTTGAATTGAACCATAGTGGAATTGAGACATCTTATCTTTTTTAATTACCTCTTCTTCTAACATCCTAAATTTGAATTGAACCATAGTGGAATTGAGACTTTTTAATTTAAATTTATAAAAAATAATTAATAAATAACATTTGAATTGAACCATAGTGGAATTGAGACGATTACACAATTCCACTCCGAGTGGTTTTGAGTATTCTATTTGAATTGAACCATAGTGGAATTGAGACTCTGCTTCTTTCATAGTAAAAATAAATTTTTGAAATATTTGAATTGAACCATAGTGGAATTGAGACTTCTTTTTTTTTAAAAAAAAAAGACTGTAAAAAAAAAGATTTGAATTGAACCATAGTGGAATTGAGACTAATTACATTTCACACAATTACGGGGTGTTTTAATTATTTGAATTGAACCATAGTGGAATTGAGACATTGTTGTGGTTGTGTTTCGTTTGTCCATACCATAGTTTTATTTGAATTGAACCATAGTGGAATTGAGACGGATTGGGTCTTATAACATAGTTGTTTTTGGGGGTTTTAAATTTGAATTGAACCATAGTGGAATTGAGACTATAGTAAAATATATAAGTAAATGGTTTATTTAATAAAATTTGAATTGAACCATAGTGGAATTGAGACTATGCTGTCATAGACCTCAAACTTACCCACGTTCATTCCATTTGAATTGAACCATAGTGGAATTGAGACCCTAACCTCTCAAAGAGTATGGCGGCCTTTTCATGGATTTGAATTGAACCATAGTGGAATTGAGACAATAATAAAAAAGAACAGTTTAAAGACTTGTTCAGGTATTTGAATTGAACCATAGTGGAATTGAGACAAGATATAACAAAAAGAAAACTCACCCATTAACACTACATATTTGAATTGAACCATAGTGGAATTGAGACTAATAACAATCAAGATTATAATATTCACTGTAATAATATTTGAATTGAACCATAGTGGAATTGAGACTTTTTTTAAAGAATGTAAAAAAAAAGCCCTTCTTTTAGAGATTTGAATTGAACCATAGTGGAATTGAGACTTATAATGGTGAATATCATGGGATATTTCAATATACATTTGAATTGAACCATAGTGGAATTGAGACATTTTCTTATTTTTATGTTATTTATGTTATCATTTATTATTTGAATTGAACCATAGTGGAATTGAGACAAGAGAAACAGCTCTAAACTTCCACCAATCCTATTCAATCTCATTTGAATTGAACCATAGTGGAATTGAGACGGCTAGAGAAGGGTTTACTCGTTTTCCCCTTCATCATTTGAATTGAACCATAGTGGAATTGAGACATCAGCATCCTTAACATATCTTGCAAAATAATAACACCAATTTGAATTGAACCATAGTGGAATTGAGACAATGAGTACATTTATATTTTTTTAAAAAAAAATTAATGAGGGAATTTGAATTGAACCATAGTGGAATTGAGACACATTTATATTTTTTTAAAAAAAATTAATGAGGGACCGATATTTGAATTGAACCATAGTGGAATTGAGACTCCGTAATCAAGAGCAATTTCAATAGACATCTTTAAACATTTGAATTAAACCATAGTGGAATTGAGACTATTCCTAACTCTTTCAACACTTCTATTACCTCTTTCTTAAAATTTGAATTGAACCATAGTGGAATTGAGACTAAATAATAAATCCTTTTTTTTGCTCATCTGTCCATTTATATTTGAATTGAACCATAGTGGAATTGAGACGTATGTCAAGACTATGTTATACCATACAGGGGCTTCCTGAATTTGAATTGAACCATAGTGGAATTGAGACCCCGAACTAATACGAACAACTCCAGGCTGCCGCCTATTTTATTTGAATTGAACCATAGTGGAATTGAGACACATCGTCCTGTAAAATTCCCGCCTTCTTTAATAGAAGGCATTTGAATTGAACCATAGTGGAATTGAGACTTATCCAGCCCTAATTTTTTCAGCTTCTCAAGAAGCTGCATATTTGAATTGAACCATAGTGGAATTGAGACTGAGTATAAAATTATTAACTTTTGTCCTGAGCTTACTCAATTTGAATTGAACCATAGTGGAATTGAGACTTTTAAGCCTTTCGTTCAGTTTCTGCAAGGATTCTACGCCATTTGAATTGAACCATAGTGGAATTGAGACTCTTTTTCAAATGAATAACCCTTATCGGTGGTAAAACATTTGAATTGAACCATAGTGGAATTGAGACTGCCTCTATTTTCAATAGAGGCTCCCAATTATATAAATTATTTGAATTGAACCATAGTGGAATTGAGACTGTTATAAATTCATGACATCGTCCTGCAATTCCTCTAATCCTATTTGAATTGAACCATAGTGGAATTGAGACTCCTGGACATTTGTAGCATAATTCACAATCACCACCTTCTAATTTGAATTGAACCATAGTGGAATTGAGACACGGGGTTTTCTTCATCAACCCCGTATTTTAATAGCATATTTGAATTGAACCATAGTGGAATTGAGACTATTCTTTTTAATTATAAAAAGATATAAGTCGCTTTTTAATTTGAATTGAATCATAGTGGAATTGAGACAATGAGTACAGACTAATAATAAATGCACTCATTAATGATTTGAATTGAACCATAGTGGAATTGAGACGTTTTTCCGAATAGACCCCTTACCGCCTTCCGTAAGGATTTGAATTGAACCATAGTGGAATTGAGACCTCTCTTAAAACTACAAAGCATTTATCATAATCCCATTTGAATTGAACCATAGTGGAATTGAGACACCCTTTCGGCTCGCCGCCTTTCAACGACTGTTAAACTATATTTGAATTGAACCATAGTGGAATTGAGACACGTCAGAAGTTTCTACGGGGTTTTCTTCGTCAACCCCGATTTGAATTGAACCATAGTGGAATTGAGACCCTGATTAATAGAAAACATGCCAGTTTGCCGCCACCTTTATTTGAATTGAACCATAGTGGAATTGAGACTCCACAATCTAAAAGTTTTATAATGGTGAATATCATGGAAATTTGAATTGAACCATAGTGGAATTGAGACCCTTCCGAAGGGGTTTTAAGGTTTTTAAAAATTCTATTCAAAATTTGAATTGAACCATAGTGGAATTGAGACACTCTTTATTTTTGATTTTCCAGACCCCGCAGAAGGACGATTTGAATTGAACCATAGTGGAATTGAGACTTAATAAACTGAATTAAATTAATGAAGTTTGATTTTAAAATTTGAATTGAACCATAGTGGAATTGAGACCTAAAATAATTTTAAGTTTAAAAAAAAAAGGGCTATATTTTATTTGAATTGAACCATAGTGGAATTGAGACCTGAATATCACTGCTTCCCCTATAACCAGATGAAATACTTAATTTGAATTGAACCATAGTGGAATTGAGACATGTATTTCTTTAATCGTATGTGAAACATTGGCTAAATTTATTTGAATTGAACCATAGTGGAATTGAGACACTTCAAATTTACCAATGCTTAAATTCCTTGCCGTGATTTGAATTGAACCATAGTGGAATTGAGACTTGAAGCAGAACATCTGCATTTGTTGTCTTTTTGTCTTCCAATTTGAATTGAACCATAGTGGAATTGAGACTCAGTTCTTCGGAAGTCGCAAGAAGTTTTCCGAGTTTCGGAATTTGAATTGAACCATAGTGGAATTGAGACGGGTGGGTTAAATGGTGCAGGTGAATTAAAAGAAAATATGAATTTGAATTGAACCATAGTGGAATTGAGACTTAGGGACTATACTATTACATAAGGAGCGTAAATGGAGGTGGGATTTGAATTGAACCATAGTGGAATTGAGACTCTTGCAATTCTTCCAATCCTAAATCCTTTAGTTTTTCAACATTTGAATTGAACCATAGTGGAATTGAGATTCTTCTTTTGATATGCCCGCCTTCTCTAAGAGAAGGTCGGCATTTGAATTGAACCATAGTGGAATTGAGACAAAATAAGGGAATCCTTACTTGAGTTTGGCATTGTTTTATTTGAATTGAACCATAGTGGAATTGAGACTCCGTATTTATCACTACTTTTACAAACGACTAAAGTAAACCATTTGAATTGAACCATAGTGGAATTGAGACTCATTAAGTAAGTTTTGCCTAAGTAAATCCCTTATTATATTTGAATTGAACCATAGTGGAATTGAGACATTTTTTGAAATCCCTCTTTTTGTTTCTCATCCCAAGAGGTATTTGAATTGAACCATAGTGGAATTGAGACTGTGGTTGGGAATACAAACTTTACGTCTTCATCAGCAAATTTGAATTGAACCATAGTGGAATTGAGACAACAAAAAGAAAATTCTCCCATTAACATTATGTTAATATTTGAATTGAACCATAGTGGAATTGAGACGATTCAACTTCAGGTTTTGGGGTAGGGGGGTTTTCTGATTTGAATTGAACCATAGTGGAATTGAGACAATTTGTGATTCAAAAGTAAATAAAGCAATCTTTTTATATTTGAATTGAACCATAGTGGAATTGAGACGTGCCGGTTGGACACGAACTTAGCATCCGAGATACCACCATTTGAATTGAACCATAGTGGAATTGAGACTCCGTATTTATCACTACTTTTACAAACGACTAAATTAACCATTTGAATTGAACCATAGTGGAATTGAGACCTGAGACTTCCTCATTCGTTACTCCAGCTCTTTGGAGTATCACATTTGAATTGAACCATAGTGGAATTGAGACTCATAGTTGTCATATTCATTATAACTTTTTTGCAGAACACATTTGAATTGAACCATAGTGGAATTGAGACTGGGGAGTGATAAATTTTTCCAAAAAACGTGGGTTCTAATATTTGAATTGAACCATAGTGGAATTGAGACATTTAATATCACTGCTTCCCCTGTATCCAGAGGAAATACTTATTTGAATTGAACCATAGTGGAATTGAGACATCACCTTCCCTTTTCTCCTGAAACTATTACCCCCTTCATATTTGAATTGAACCATAGTGGAATTGAGACCGCCTGGATAAGACTTGCGGTATTTCGGTTTTGGCTTTACATTTGAATTGAACCATAGTGGAATTGAGACATATCACTATTACCGCGAAATCCAGATGAGATACTAAATAAGAATTTGAATTGAACCATAGTGGAATTGAGACCCATCTTACGAATTTAAATCTGCTGATTTTCACTCCGTCCTTATTTGAATTGAACCATAGTGGAATTGAGGCGGTTGCTTCGATAGGCTTAGCACTCAGCAACCGGTGGAGTTAGAATTAGAATGGAGTTGAAGCGGTTGCTTCGATAGGCTTTGCACTCAGCAACCAGTTGAAAACGAATTGTTAAGGAGTTGAGGCGGTTGCTTCGATAGGCTTAGCACTCAGCAACCGGTGGAGTTAGAATTAGAATGGAGTTGAGGCGGTTGCTTCGATAAGCTAAGCACTCAGCAACCGGTGGGGTTAGAATTAGAATGGAGTTGAGGCGGTTGCTTCGATAAGCTTTGCACTCAGCAACCGGTGAGGTTAGAATTAGAATGGAGTTGAGGCGGTTGCTTCGATAGGCTTTGCACTCAGCAACCGGTGGGGTTAGAATTAGAATGGAGTTGAGACGGTTGCTTCGATAGGCTTTGCTACTCAGCAACCGGTTGAAAACGAATTGTGATGGAATTGAATCGGTTGCTTCGATAAGCTTTGCACTCAGCAACCGGTTGAGATTGAATTGTGAAGGAGTTGGGATGGTTATATTCTTTTACAAATTTTTTTTAAAAAAAGAAATAATTATGGTTTGGTTATATGAACTATTTATTTATTATTCTATTGCATTGTTTTTATATTTAATAATTTGGACAATAATTATCCTTTACAAAAGCAAAGATTATTAAAATTAATCCGTGCTTAGGTTGGATTGAATTGTGAAGGGGTTGAGGCGGTTGCTTCGATAAGCTTTGCACTCAGCAACCGGTGGGGTTAGAATTAGAATGGAGTTGAGGCGGTTGCTTCGATAGGTATGCTACTCAGCAACCGGTGGGGTTAGAATTAGAACGGAGTTGAGACGGTTGCTTCGATAGGCTTTGCACTCAGCAACCGGTGGAGTTAGGAAAAAATTTTGAGATAGTTTAAAAAAAATAAATTTATTATATTTATATAAGTAAAAGGAATATTATGGGTAAAGTAAAAAAAATAAATAATATTATTGATTTTAATAAATCAACAAAAGTTTTAATTGAAAAAAGAAAGTATAAAAGAGTTCTTTCTTTATTAAAAGGAATCGCTCCTAAAATAATAACAGTAGGTATAATTGGAGCTGAAAATTTTGAAAGTTATACAACTGAAGGGGGAACGAAAAAAAAATTAAGTGTAGATTTAGATAGGTTATTAAGAAGAGGCGTTTATTATTATACAAAATTAGAAGGAAAATACGGTGATGATACTAAAGATTATTTTTTAATCAGAAATATTCCGAAAGATGATTTGTTGAGAATTGGAAATATTTATAATCGCGATAGTGTAATTTTTGGTAAAAGAGTAAAAAAGGGAAAATATACCGGAATGAAATTTGAATTAATGTTATGTAATGATGGAAAGGTTTTAGGTTCATACTCTGTTTTCATTGATTTAAATAATGTTAAAGATTTTTATTTTGAAAATAAGGGTGTGAAATTTTTTATACCTTTCTTTGATGAAAAATACTGTAATACTGAAGAGGATACTATTGAGTTTATGACCCGCACAGCTGATGAGATTAATACCGTAAATTTAGCTGAAATGATAAATGAAATGAATTATTTAACTAAACAATTATTCAACAAAGGCAAAACAGGTAAACATTATTATTTAATCAGAGGCCGAATTATAAAATTACAAAGGCTAATCATCGAAAATTGTTGATCATTCACTTCAAGTATTAATAGATTTATATTAACCAAATATTCAATTTCTTATATTATAAGATTGAAATCTGAAAAATGGGATTTTTTTATTTATAAATATTTCTTGGGTATTGGGATTTGTGGCAAATTTAGGTATTTAAGTTTTACTATGCGGGAAGAAATTTAATAGAGTTTGGATTTCATTATAGAAAAGGATGTTTAAATTGAAAAAAAAATAATGTATTTTTAAAAATTATAAAATCATAAAAATAAAAAATATAATGAGAAAGTTAATATTTTTTATTTTAATCTTATATTCTTATTTAGGGTATCCTCAAATATATTTTAATACATCACCTTTTTGGATTTCTACAGATGTGTCTAATTATTCGACGGGATGCGGGTGGGCTGATATTAATAAAGACGGATGGCTTGATCTTGTTGTTGCCAATGGGAACGATATGGCAAGACAAAAAGTTGTAGTTTATATTAGTAATAGTGGTGTTTTGCCAACGACTCCTTCCTGGGTTTCGAATGATATTGATTATCACGGTCATTTAAGTATTGGTGATGTTAATAATGATGGATTTCCGGATGTTGCAGTTTCTGTTTATATTGGTCCTGGTGGGTTTGGTCAAAGGGGGAAGGTTAAGATTTATATGAATAACAATGGAGTTTTAACTTCAAATCCTGCGTGGGTTTCCGCTGATACTGTTTATACTTTTAGTTGTGCTTTCGGAGATGCGGACAATGACGGAGATTTAGACCTTGCTGTTGCCTCTGGTGAATCTTATAATCTGAAGCCCGAACAAATGAGAGTTTATTATAATAATAACGGGATATTCGAATCATTACCCAGTTGGAAATCTGTTTTGAGTTTTTATGCTATGGATGTTACTTGGGCTGATATTAATAAAGATGGAAAGCTTGATTTAATATTTTGTTGTGAGCGTGGTCCAAACAGAATGTTTTTAAATTATGGTGATTCTATTGCCACTGTTCATTCATGGGTTTCAACTGATGCGAGCCAGTATGCAAATTCGCTTTTTGTTGATGATGTAAATGGTGATGGATGGCTGGATTTAGCTGTATCAGATAATAATCAACTTGGTGGCTCGGGAAAATTTAAAATATATTTGAATAATTCAGGCACTTTGGCTACTACTCCTTTCTGGTCTTCTTCTTTTTCAGGTTATGGTTCTGGTATTAATCTTGCAAGAGTTACAGCAAGTAATTTTCCGCATCTTATTTGCGGTGGCTGGTGGACTGCATGCCGAATTTATGAAAATGCAAATGGTACTTTTCAACTGACTCCTCAATGGACTTCTGCTACTAGTAGTGTTGTTGAAGCAATTGTTTGTGCTGATTATGATAATGATGGTATATCAAGTAAGCTTGACCAGTTTTCAAGTAATGGTACTAAAAAGTTATATTATCTTTCTCGTTACCCCGTCCATAAAATTCAAAAAGTTGTGTTTGGAACCGATTCTATTCTGCCTTCTCAGTATTGTTATGATTTGGAAAATGGATGGATTGTTTTAAAAAATCCTCCCCCTTCTGGTACTACAATTAAGATTTATTATTATGCATCTTATGACCTTGATTTTGCAGTTACAAACTGGGATAATAATAAGGGTAATTATTTATTTAAAAATTCAATTGTAGTTAATGTAAATAAAATTTCTGCTACTGCTTCTGAGAAATATGAGTTATATCAGAATTATCCAAATCCATTTAACCCCGAAACAAATATTAAGTACATAATTCCGAAGGAGTCTAATGTTCGCCTTGTGTTATATGACCAGTTAGGAAAGGAAATAATTACTCTTGTCAATAAGGTTCAACCAGCAGGTGAATATTTAGTTTTGATTAATGCGAAAATGCTCGGTCTTAATTTGACGAGTGGGGTTTACTATTACTCTTTAATCGCAGGTGATTTTAAGGATTCGAAAAGATTGATTCTTGCAAAATAACGTTAATATAAAGTTATTAAGATAAAAATTATAAAGCCGTTTTTTCAGATAATTATTTCTCTGATGATTAATTTATTTATAGCGTTTTTCTAATTTATTAAATGAGTGAAAGAAAAAATATTTTGCTTGGTATTGATATTGGGGGAACATTAACAAAATTTGGTTTTGTTGATTTTAAAGGAAATATTTTGAAAAAATCTTTGATGACTACTTGTGAGTTCAATGATTTTGAAGATTATATAAATTCACTTGTTAGTAAAGTAAATTGTGAGTTACCCCCTGAATATGAGATAATTTCAATTGGTGTCGGGGCGCCAAACGCAAATTACTTCACAGGGTATATTGAGGAAGCACCGAATTTAAAATGGAAGGGAAAAGTTAATATAAAGGAAAAATTGCAAAATTTAATGGGTAAACCTGTTTTTATAATTAATGATGCTAATGCGGGAGCAATTGGAGAGAAAACTTTTGGAGCAGCGAAATTTTATAATAATTTTATTTTTATTACTCTTGGGACTGGTCTTGGGTGTGGTATATACTGTGATGGTAAATTACTTTATGGACAGTCAGGTATTGCAGGAGAATTTGGTCATACGATAGTTTTCAAAGATGGCAGGCAATGCAATTGCGGAAGGAAAGGTTGTCTTGAAACTTATGTATCTGCGACAGGTTTGAAAAGGACAGCTGTTGAGTCTTTAAGTAAAGGAATGGAAAGTGCGCTTAAAGATATTCCAGAAAATAAATTAACATCGAAAAAAATTTTTGAGTATGCTTTAAAAGGAGATAAACTTGCAATAGAAGCATTCAAGTATACAGCTGAAATATTAGGTATTGCATTAGCAAATATAGCTGCAATTTTAAACCCAGAAGCAATTTTTCTATATGGTGGATTATCAAATGCAGGTGATTTTATTTTTAAACCAGTGAGATACTATTTTGATAAATATTTACTGAATGTGCTAAAAAATACTGTTAAAATACTTCCTTCTGGTCTACCACAAGATGATGCATCTATTTTGGGTGCATCAGCATTGTGTTTAAAAGAATTAAAAAAGATAAATTTATGAAAAAAATAATTTTTACTTTTGTTGTTATTCTGATTGCAACAGTTATTTTTATTTTTCTGAATACTAAAGGTTCGGAAGTAAATAATACATCAGTTTCGGGCAAGGAAAAGATTAAACTTCCTGACCCAAATACAACAGGTGGTATGCCACTTATGGATGTACTAAGAAATAGAAAGTCATCAAGGAAATTTAGTGATAAGATGTTGTCAGACCAGATGTTATCGGATTTACTCTGGGCAGCATTCGGAATTAATCGTCCTGAAAGTGGAATGAGAACAGCACCAACTGCTAATAATACTCAAGCTATGGATATATATGTGATTATGCACAGCGGTACTTATATTTATAATGCAAATGATAATACTCTTGATTTAATAACAGATGAAGATTTAAGTGAATTAGCAGGCTCGCAGGATTTTGTTAAAATTGCACCTGTGAATCTTGTTTATGTTGCTGATTATTCTAAGCTGAAAAGAGGTTCAGAAAAAGAGATTTATTCCGGTGCTCATGCTGGTTTTATTGGTGAAAATGTATATTTATTCTGTACTTCTGCTGGTTTAAATACAGTGATAAGAGCCTGGATTGATAAAGAGGAACTTAAAAAAAGATTAAAACTTGAAGAAGAACAATATATAATTTTAGCTCAAACTGTTGGATATCCCGAATAAAATTTTAATACAGGAATTCTCTTTCTACAGACATAGCTTTGGAAAGTAATTGATGGTAAACTTTTATTGGTATATTAATAGCGCCAAGAATTTTAAATACGGGTGTAATCATTTGTATATCAAACAATAAGTAGTTATTTTTTATTAAAATTTCATATAGTTTTATAAAAGCGACTTTTGATGCATTGGGTTCTATATAGAACATCGATTCTCCGAAGAAAGCACCTTTATATGCAACACCATATAGCCCTCCGACAAGTTTATTACCTTGGTAGGTTTCTACACTATGTGCATACCCTTTATTGTGAAGTGTAATATATAATTTTTTTATCTTTGGAGTTATCCAGGTATCAAAACGGTAGGAACAATTATCAATCACTTCTTTAAACTTCGTATCAACTTTAACTTCAAAGAGGTTTTTCTTTAATACCTGTTTTAAAGACCGCGGAATGTTTATCCCCTTAAAATCAGGTTCCAGTTTTATTATTCCTCTTGGGTCTGTAAAATACCAACTGAGGGAATTATCAAACACATCACCCATCGGGAAAATGCCTTTAGAATATCCTTCAAGAACTTTTTTATAAGTTATTTTTTTATCAAAAGATACTTCAAAGTACATATTTAGAAATTATGTTTTCCGAAAGAATAAATTTAGAAGATATTCTGCTGCTTCAGTTGGCAATAATTCACCTTTTAATATCCTTGATTTAACAGAGAGAATTTCTTTATTTACTAATTCGTTAGAATAAAAATTTTCCTTTAAATTTTCTTCAATCAAATCTGTTGTCCAGTCAAGCATTTGTTGTCTTCTGCGTTCTTCAAATATCCCCGTTGCTTTTGCATTTTTCACAAATTCCTCTATTGTTAACCATAAGCTTTCAATACCTTCACCCGTTGATGCTGAGCATATATCAACTTTAGTTCGCCAGTTTTTTGTTGCGGAAGGTATGTGTTTTATTATTGTTGAAAATTCATTTTTTGTCAGTAAAGATTTTTCTCTGTTATCACCATCACATTTATTTACATATATTGCGTCCGCCAGTTCAATTACTCCTTTTTTTATTGCCTGTAGTTCATCACCGGCACCAGCTATAATTAAAAGGAGGAAGAAATCTACCATTGTCCTTACAGCTGTTTCATTTTGCCCAACCCCAACAGTTTCTACAAGAATTATATCATAACCCGCTGCTTCACAAACTAAAATTGTTTCTCTTGACTTCCTTGCTACTCCGCCTAAAGCGCCAGCAGATGGAGATGGTCTGATAAAACAATTTTTTTCTTTTGATAGTCGCTTCATTCTTGTTTTGTCACCGAGTATGCTTCCTCTGCTTATTATACTGCTGGGGTCTATTGTGAGTACCGAGATTTTATGACCTTTTCTTATTAAATACATTCCTAAAGCTTCGATCAATGTACTTTTTCCCGCGCCGGGTAAACCTGTAATCCCAATTCGAATTGAATTGCCTGAATACGGTAAAAGTTTTTTTAATATTTCCTTTGCTTTTTGATGATGAGCGGGAGAATTGCTTTCAATAAATGTTATTGCTTTGGCAAGTAAGGTTCTATCATTTTCTAATACTCCCTGTATTATTTCATCTACATTATAAGACTTTCTTTTCCTTAAAAGAATCTCAGTATTTTCAGATGTGTTATTACTTCCCGCAGGAATTATTTTTGTAGCGTATTCTTTCCCGGCATTCTCAGGAACCCAATCAGGTTTTCTCGTTTCTTTTGCCATTGCAAAATTAAAATAGGAATTTTATTTTCATTTGTCTATTCTATTTGATGTGATATGAAATTTTTTTAAGGAGGGGGTTGTTTTATATAGAAACAAAATGTAAATTATGTTGATAAATAGAAAATACTTATTTGCTTTTAAATTTATAATTAATTATATTTATTAAAAATAAACTTTTAAAATGAAAATCTTAAACTACATCGTCGTAGCCATCCTTCTATTCAGTAGTTATGCATTTTCACAATCTGCAGGTGACTACCGTACGAAAGGTAATGGCAACTGGTCCCAATATTCAATCGTATGGGAACAATACGACGGTAGTCAATGGATAGATGCATCTAATTACCCCGATAGAACTGCTGGGGTTATTACGGTAAATCATAATATATCAGTAGATATTAATTTAAATATTGATCAGACTACCGTATCAGGTGGTAAAACTCTTACAGTTAATTCCGGACGTACATTGACTGTATCAGGTTCTGGAAACCAATTAATTATAGATGGATACTTGGACTTAGAAGGAACCCTTTCATTAACAGGAGATTGTTTAGTTAATGGTACTTTATCAATGTTAGATGGAGGAGAATTACAATTAATGGATGGGGTCTTAAAATATGGTAGTAATGGCACTTTAAGATACTCAATATCTGAGGCGATTTACGCTGGAGATGAATTTCCAGAAGAAGACGGACCCGCAAATTTAACAATGGATGCTTCTGCAAATGTTACACTCCCATTCAATCGCACAATACCGGGTACATTAACTATGATTAGCGGTTATATAATTATGTCTGGAAACTATACTCTTACTTTAGGTTCAAGTACTTCAAATTTAGGAACTTTATCTTATGATGATGGTAGAATAGTTGGTAATTTTGCAAGATGGTTTGCTGCAGAAACAGTTTCTAATGTGCATTTCCCTGTTGGTACAACGACCCGGTTCAGAGAGGTCTATATTTCTTTTACTTCCGCTCCTACTAGTGGTGGTACATTAAGAGTAAGAGCATATACAACTGACCCAAGTTATCTGAACGCTGGTCCCCTCAATGATGACGGATATATTGTTGATTCTTATTCTCAGCAAGCATGGTGGCAATTAACTGCAGGTAATGGTTTGGAAGGTGGAACATATAATATTAGTTTGCTTGCAAGAAGTATTACAGGTGTTTCTTCCACTAACTATACTTTGTTAAGAGTATTAAAAAGGACGAATAGTTCTTCAGAGTGGGTAATGGAGGGAACTCATCAAAATGCAGAAGGTACTGCAACAGCACCAAGGATAAAGAGAACTGGTTTAACTACTTTTTCTCAATTTGGAGTAGGTGGTAATATTGCAGATGGCAATCCACTTAATAGTCCATTACCTGTTAAGCTATCATCCTTTAATGCTTATGTGAACCGAAATGATGTAACGCTTCAATGGGTTACATCATCAGAAGAAAATAATTATGGATTTGAAGTCTTTAGAAGTGAATACGGCAAAGAGCATTGGAAATATATAGGGTTTGTAAAAGGCAGTGGTACAAAAAATACTCAAACCATTTACAGATACGAAGATAAAAATCTTAATAAAGGACAATATGAATATTCAATTAAACAGGTAGATTTCAATGGTAATTATGAGTATTTTTACTTGGAAGATTTTGTCAGTATTTCACCACCAGCTAAGATATTTATTTCGCAAAATTATCCAAATCCTTTTAACCCGGTAACCAAAATAGACTTCGAACTTTCACAAAGAGAATTTGTATCATTAGTCATTTATGATATTAGCGGGAGAGAAGTAAAAACTCTTGTTAATGAATACAAAGATAGTGGTTTTTATACTGTAGAGTTTAATGCCACCGCATTATCTTCCGGTATTTACTTTTATAGATTTAAAGCAGGTGATTATATTAAAACAATGCGAATGATTGTTCTAAAATAGTTGAAATCCGGAAGTTTAATTGTAATAAAAAAAGCAGGTATTCAAAACCTGCTTTTTTTTATTTTTTAATAATATTTTAGTGTAAGGATTTGTTTAATATTTCCATTATTTTTAATGCTGCATCAGGAATTTTTGTCCCGGGACCAAAAATAGCAGAAGCACCATTTTTAAACAGGAAGTCATAATCCTGAGGAGGGATTACTCCACCACAAATAATTATTATATCTTCTCTATTTAATTTTTTCAATTCTTGTACAAGCGCTGGTAATAGCGTTTTATGGCCACCAGCAAGAGAACTCATACCAATAATGTGGACATCATTCTCTACTGCCTGTTTTGCAGTTTCTTCCGGAGTTTGAAATAAAGGACCAATATCAACATCAAAGCCCATATCTGCATAAGCAGTAGCAACAACTTTAGCGCCACGGTCATGACCATCCTGTCCCATTTTAGCAATAAGAATTCTCGGCCTGCGGCCCTCTCTTTTTTCAAATTCATTCGTAAGTTTTCTTACTTGATTTATTTTGATTTCATCGCCAGCACTGTATTCGGTGCTGTAAATACCTGATATTGTTTTTGTCATTGTTTGATACCTTCCCCAAACTTTTTCTAATGCAAATGATATTTCTCCTAATGTGGCTCTGGCACGTGCTGCTTTTATCGAGAGTTCAAGCAAATTTCCTTCCCCTGTCTCTGCGCATTTCGTCAGTTCTTCAAGGCAACTTTTTACTTCATCTTCGTTTCTTTTGGATTTTATTTCTTTTATTCGCTTTATCTGTATTTCTCTTACTGCTGTATTATCTACTTCAAGAATTTCTATTGGCTTTTCTTTTTCAAGCGTATATTTATTTACACCAACTATTATTTCCTGTCCTGAATCAATTCTTGCCTGCCGTCTTGCAGCAGCTTCTTCTATTCGGAGTTTTGGAATACCTGATTCTATTGCTCTGGTCATCCCGCCTAAAGATTCGATTTCTTTTATATGTTCCCAACCTTTATTTATTAATTTATCTGTTAAATATTCAATAAGGTAAGAACCGCCCCACGGGTCAATTACTTTTGTGATATAGGTTTCTTCTTGTAAAAATAACTGAGTATTTCTTGCAATTCTTGCTGAAAAATCAGTTGGTAAAGAAATTGCTTCATCAAGAGAATTTGTGTGTAATGATTGTGTATGTCCTAATATTGCAGATAATGCTTCTATACAGGTTCTTATTATATTATTATAAGGGTCTTGTTCAGTTAAACTCCAGCCTGATGTTTGAGAATGAGTTCTTAAAGCCATTGATTTAGGATTTTTGGGGTTAAACATTTTTACAAGTTTAGCCCAAATAACTCTTGCTGCTCTCAATTTAGCGATTTCCATAAAATAGTTCATTCCTTCTGCCCAGAAAAATGATATCCTTGGTGCAAAGTCATCAACATTTAATCCAGCATTAATACCTACTCTTAAATATTCTAATCCATCTGATAGGGTATATGCCATTTCCAAATCTGCTGTTGCACCTGCTTCCTGCATATGATAACCAGAAATACTTATACTGTTAAATTTAGGCATATAACGGGATGTGAATTTAAAAATATCCGCTATTATTCTCATAGAAGGTTCAGGGGGATAAATATAAGTATTCCTGACCATGTATTCCTTTAGAATATCATTTTGTATTGTGCCGGTTAATTGTTCCCATTTTACACCTTGTTCTTCTGCAGCTACTATGTAAAAAGCCATAACAGGAAGGACTGCACCATTCATTGTCATAGAAACAGACATTTTATCTAATGGGATACCGGAAAAAAGTATTTTCATATCCTCGACAGAATCAACCGCAACCCCTGCTTTACCGACATCACTAATTACTCTTGGATGGTCTGAATCATACCCGCGATGAGTTGCTAAATCAAACGCAACTGAAAGCCCCATCTGACCAGCAGCTAAATTTCTTCTGTAAAACGCATTACTTTCTTCGGCTGTTGAGAAACCTGCATATTGTCTTATTGTCCATGGTTTCTGTACATACATAGTTGCATAAGGTCCTCTAAGGTATGGGGGAATACCCGAATAGAATTTTAAATGCTCACAGTGTTTTATGTCATCAAAATCGTAAACTGGTTTAACAGGTATTTGTTCCAAAGTATTCCAAATAAAATCATCAAAGCTTTTTCCTGTTTGTTTTTCAAAATTTTTTTCCCATTCCTTGAAAGGAACATTATCTGTTTTAAAATCTAAATCTATTTTAGAAAAGTCAGGTATATTTATTTTATCCTTTGACATAATATTAATAAATCATAAAAATACTTTCAAATAATCCTTTTAATAATATTGTTTAAAGTTTCAAATGCATTAACTCCCAGATATATAAATTCATCTATTCCCAATTTTTTATAATGTTCGACCTGCTCTTCAGGATAGCCTGCAAGAACAAGGATTATTTTAATCTTATTTCTGCTTAATTCTGTTGTAATTTGAGGAACAAATTCTTTATATAATTCATCAGTAGAGCAAATAACGATTATTTCAGGAGAATTTTTTAACGCATCTTTTATGGCTTCTTCTGCTGAGTTATATCCTTTTCCAGTAATTACATTAAAACCACCAACTTCGAAAAACTCTCTTGAAAATTCAGCTCTTGCCTTGTATTCTTTAAGAGATCCCATAGTTGCAAGAAAAACCACGGGTGCTTTTCCTCTCTTCAATTTTATTTCGTTGGTTACTTCTCTTAATACCTCGAATATTTCCGCTAATCTTTTTTGTTTTATTGTTTTAATTTTTAAAATTTCCTGAGAAGGTGATTTTATGAAATTGAAAATATCTTCTATTGTTAATTCTGTTATGAATTCCTTATCTATTTCTTTTAAAATGTTTTCCTTGTTTATTGTTGAAATTCTTTCTGAATTATTTTGTGATTCTTTGATTTTCTGTAAGTCATTATATCTTTTTTGATAAATATAATCAAAATCCTGATTGTTGCTTTCAAGTCTTTTTTCATTAGTATTTGAGTATTTGTTAACTCCTACAAGGATGTATTTTCTTTTAGCAAAATCATTAACTTTTAATTCATGTATCTTTTCAATTTCTTTTTGGATTATTTCATTTTTAAGTAAATGTAAAAACCCCCCTTTAGAAATTATTTCCTTAATATGCTTATATGTGTTTTGTGCTATTTGATTTGTTAAATACTCTACAAAATAAGAACCACCTGCAGGATCTATTAACCTGTACAGATTTGCTTCGCTATTTAAAATAATTTGCACATTCCTTGCAATGTGTTGCGAAAATTCATCAGGTAATCTTATACTCTCATCAAATGGTGCTGTTTGAATACTGTTTGCACCACCTAAAACGGCAGAGAAAGTTTCTGTTATTGTTCTTAAGATATTAACATAAGGATCTAATATACTTTTATTATATGTAGAAGTAACAGATGTGATATGAATTTTTCTGGAATCTTCATTTCCCCCATAAGACGCGATAATCTTACTCCACAACATTCTTGCTGCTCTCAGCTTTGCGATTTCCATAAAATAAAAAGGACCAATCCCAAATGTGAAAGTAAAACTTCTTGCAATTTTATTAATATCAAGATTCCTCTCAAGTAAATTATTAATGTACTCAATAGCAGTTGCAAAACAATACGCTAATTCTTGAATTGTTGTCGCTCCTGAATTATGATAAGGAAGACCGCTAACATTAATTGTTTTGAAATTATCTGAATTATTAGAAATCCAATCTGTTAAAATAGCAAGTGAATCAAAAGTATTTTTTAAAGAATCAGGTAAGCTCCCATAAAGTACTAAATGTTCATAAGGGTCGGTATAAAGTCCACCTTTAATTTTATTAAAGTCAAGTCCGTGTTTCTTTAAAAACGTATAGAATAGCACAAAAATTGGTAAGCCATTGAAACCTGTCTTAATATAAACTGGATATTTGTAGATATCAATATTTTTAAAAATATTATCAAAATCAGAATGATGGAAAATGGATAATCCGTTGTAATAATGTTCTTTTGTGTAATGGGATGGTGGATTAAGATTACTTATCGAGTACCAGTCAGGATATAAATAAATACAATTTTGGCCATATTTTAAATTATGTGAAAGAATATTATTAAAATCTTCCGGTAATGTATTATGTATGGATTGATGAATATTCCAATTCTCAATTAAATATCCACTTATTTTCGTACATCTGATGAAATCGGGATAACCAGGTCTTGATTTCAGTTGTTCAAGATTTTTTATGTCATCAATATTATAGATAGGTTTTAAATCAATACCCTCGTAAGTTTTTGTGACAAGTTTTTTATCAAAAGGAATTCCTTTTAATTCTTCTTCAACAAACTTTTTCCATTCTTCATAATTTAACTCAACAAAATCCTTTAATAATTGGATTTTTTCTGGTAGTTCTATCATAAAAAAATTTTTACAAATATGCTTATTTTAATATCAATATTAAATGTATATAGAATTTGGGATAAAAGAATTATTTATTCAAGTAAAGTAATATTAATCTGTATTAGTAAAATATTTTTGTGTATTTCAGATTTTAATTAGAATGATAAATAGAGTTTAGAAATCAATGCTATGTTTCCGATATTCGGTACTCTATTAATTAAAAGTGGGCTTGATAAATTCTTTTCCGGATAAAAGTTAGTATATCTTAATTCAATTTCTCCCGATAAATATTCAAATGTTGGAAAAGTTAATCCTATCGCAAGTTTAAAACCAGTGCACCACTTGGAATCGCTATAAGTTTTTATAAGATAGGTAAATCTGTAATTGTAGTAATTATAATATGAATAATCATAATATTCCCTTACTCTGTCCATTTTTTCTTTTACATATAACCAACCAAAACCGGTGGAAAAGTAAAGACCAAATATTCTACTTAAAGGATATATTTTTAAACTGATAATATATGGATTTGCAAACAGAAAAGAATCGTCAAATTTATCAATGTAATCTAAATTCCCAATCGTACCCGTTTCGTATTGCCTGTCAGGCCATCCATGAAAATGCCATATAAAAGAAGTTTCAAATTCTAATGTGAGATAGTTAGTTATTTTCAATCCAGCATTTACATCGAAACCTAATGGACTTATTATGTTTCTATTATCATCATAATATTCTCTGTCATAATAATAGTAATCATCATCATAATTATATCTGCTGAAGAACCTCAAAGAGTATGCTTTACCAAAATCACCACCAATATATGATTGTAAACCAGTTCCTATGCCAATGTAAAAAGAAGGATTATTGTTGAGCTGTGAATACAATGGAGTGTGGAATATAATTAGAAGAAGTAGAAAAATAATATAAGTAATCTTTTTATTTTTCATATTAATTTAACTTTATATTAAAAATATATGTTCCTAATCAAGTATTCACATAATTGTCTTTATTATTACACCAAGCAGTCCAAAGAATATAATTAAAAATATTGGTTTTAATTTTGTCAAACTCAAAATTAAAAAAGCCGATAGTAAGAAACCAATGGTAAAATAATCATTAATTGAATCCATAGCAATAAAATATGCAGTTGATATTATTGCTCCTAATGCGCCTGCGTTTGCACCCTTAATTAATGCTTTGATATAAAAATAATTTCTAATTTTATAAATGTATTTGGCTATTATTAAAACGAAAATTGTGGTTGGTAGAAAAATACTTATGGTTGCAACAATAGCGCCTGGAATACCTGAAGTAATATAACCAATAAATGTAGATGTAATAACAACAGGACCCGGTGTAATTTGCCCTAATATAAGCCCGTCGAGGAATTCTTTTGATGTTAACCAATGAAAATTGTCAACAACTTCCTGTCTTAATACTCCTACTATTACAAATCCACTGCCATAGGTTAATGCACCTATTTTAATAAATAATAAAGCGAGTTTATCTAATGATGCATTTGTATAATTTTTAAATAAAAGAAATATCATTAGTAATGCGGGGAATAGTGATAATATTCTATTTTTATAAATTATAGTATAATATATTAGTGAAATAAAAGCTGAAGCAATTATTATATAGATTATCTGAACATTAAAGAAAATTGTTAAGAAGATTGAAGCAAAAAATAATATATATAAAAATAAATCTTTTTTTAAAAGCGTAAACATAAGATTTATTCCCGAGTGTGTTATAATAGCTGTTATTACTGGTGCGATTCCGTAAATAGCATACTGAATATAGTTTATATCTTTATAATTGGAATAAAAGAAAGAAAGAATTAACATTAATAAAAATGATGGAAGCACTAAAAAGAAACCTGCTAATAATGCTCCCGGCATTTTTGCGAGATTATAACCAACATACATTGCAACCTGATAAGCATAAGCTCCGGGCGCAATTTGAGAATATCCTATTATGTTTTCAAATTCATTTGAATCTATCCATTTTTTCTTGAGTACAACATCTTTTCTTATTGCATCAATTATTGCAAGCGGACCCCCAAAGGTTAATGTACCAATCGAGAAAAAATATTTAATAATTTCTTTAAGCAATTCCTAAATTTTCTATTTCTCTTGCTATGTTAATATCCTTTTCCGTTATGCTTTTAACAGTGTGAGTTGAAAAAGATACTTCAAGTTCTGAATATTTTATTAGCATATAATCAGGGTGATGGTCAAATTGCTGACATAGCGCACCTATAGCCATTGCTAAAGAAAGAGTGTGAGCGAAACTCTTTGTTTTAAAAGTTTTTATTAAATGGTTATCTTTTTCATTCCATCCGTGAGGATATTCCAGATTTAAATTTTGTTTGTTCAAATCCATATATAGGAATTTATTTATTTGATATTAAAATATCCCGGTTTACCGTCAAAATTATAAAGTAATTCAATTTTTATGATTTCAAATCCTGTATCATAAAGTTTACTCATCAGATCGGTGATTTCAGGTTGTTTAATCACATTTATGATATCTTTTCTTAAATATCTGCATAACCATTGGTCACTGTATAGAGTTTCGATATTATCATTCGGATAAACAATTTTTCCTTTATTGCTTATAAATTCTAATCTTAGATTTTCTGTTGCTATCTTTTTTACCATATCACCTAAATCAGTTGCAGTTCCTTTTATCCAGTCTAAATATATGTCAACACCAATCAGTTCCTTATTCTCTTTGGATACATAAGCAATATCTTCATTTTCTTCAATATATTTCCTTGGGAATGATATCAGCGGATTTATATTATTTATTGAGTAATCAAGTCTATTTATAACTGCGTCGGCAAATTCTTGCGTCCCAACCAGTTCTTTGCTAATTCCTTCTTTATAAATATCTCTGGTATGGATCCCTTCTGCTATTGTTTTTAAAACCGCATTATAAATTTTATATGCAGTTTCTGTTTGCCCTATAAAATTTAACAGTAAAACAGAAGCCATAATTAAACCGGTAGGGTTGGCAAGATTTTTCCCGGCAATTTCAGGCATAGAGTCCTGTAGGGATTGAAATACAGAATATTGTTCTCCGAATTGAGCAATACTATATAAACCTTCTAAATTTTTATTTCTGAATAAAAAATCTAATATTAATAAAAAAAGATTATTTTGGATTAAAATAATTTCTAAATTATCAATGTTATCAGTTAAATTATAAAAGAATCTTTTACAGGAAATGAATTCTGTTTTTATATTTGGGTATTCTTTTGATAATTTAGTTAAGGTATTAATAAATAATTCGTCTTCTAAATTGATGTTATTTTGACTGATTATGTATGATATTTTATTCTTGTTATTTTCTGAAGCAATTTGATATGTTTCCTGAACAATTTTTGTTACATCTGGTACATTAATAGATGTTGTGTAATGAAAAACATTTTGTGTCTGTCTATATTGAAAAGTTGGATTAGAAGTTAAATCGTATGTTATTATTAAGATATCTGAGTTTTGATTTTGTTTTTCTGTTAGTGGAATATACTGATGAAAAGGAAAAATACTTTTATATAGGGAAAGTTTTGCCTTAATGAATCTATCTATTCTTCTGTATTTATTTTCTGATTCATTTAAGGGAGCTTTTAAAAAAATCTTTGTTCTCTTTATTGATTCCCAAAAAGAATCAGGAAATTTTATTTCATCTTCTTTTATCAAAGAATTATAATCAAGCTCAATGACTTCAGGATTGATTTTTGCATTTGCAGAATTAAGTACTCTGAGCGTTGCATCCATAACTTCAGGTCCAATTCCGTTCCCGTATATTAGAGTAAAAGGAGTAGTTTTATCCATAAGTTTATTATTAATTATTGAAAATTATTAATTTTTTTTAACTTTTCATATTCAGTAATTGAAAAATTTTACATAACAAAATTTTTCATAATTACTTTATGTAATGCATAAATATTTATTTAGGTTATATGTCGGGCTACAGTTTCAAAAATACATTGACTTGTTATTAAGGTATGATTTTGCTAAAATTGTTTTTTTATAAATTTATTCTTATGCTATGAAAAAATATATTTTTAATATTATTAAGGTTTTTGTTGTTCTGCTTTTTATATTTATCATCTCCGGGTGTTCAAAGAGGGATAAATCAGTTATTGCAACTATTGGAGATGAAAAAATTCGCCTGTATGAATTTGAAGAAATGTATCTTAAAAACACTCCGAACCCTGACTCCTTAAAAAATAAAAGTATTGAAGAAAAAAGGGAATTATTAGAGAAATACATAGATTTCAGGTTAAAAGTTAAAGATGCAAAAAATAGAGGATATGATACTTTACCTGATATAGTAAATGATATAAATGAATACAAGAAAAATATATTTACTTTTCTTATTGAGAAAGAAGTTACTATACCAGGTATTGAGAGATTATATGATAGAAAGAAATACGAATATAAAGTCGCACATATATTAATAAATCTTAGAGAAACAGGAATCACGCCAGAAGATTCAATAAGAGCATATCAAAAAGCAGACTCAGTAATTATGCGACTTAAGAACAAAGAAGACTTTGAAACTGTTGCATTACAAATGTCAGAGGATCCATCAGTTTCGGGTAATAAAGGTGAACTGGGGTATATTTCCGGCGGTATGACTGTAACTGAATTTGAAGATGAAGTATATAGTCTTGGAGTAGGTAGTTTTTCAAAGAAACCTGTTAGGACAATTTTTGGATTGCATATTATAAAGGTATTGGATAAGAGAAAAAACTATGAATCAATTCGACTTTCTCATATTTTCTTTCAGGAAAAAAGAGATAGCACGGGGAATGCTACAGATTCATTAGAAGTATTGGCAAAAGCGATGGATGCTTTAAATCGTATTAAAAATGGTGAAGATTTTGAAACAGTAGCAAAAGAAACATCTATGGATCTTATGTCAGCAAGTAAAGGTGGTGACATTGGTTATCTTCAAAGAAGAGTCTTACCACCGCAAATTGATAGTGCAATATCTGAAATAAAAGTAGGGGAATATACTGATATAGTAAGGACAAATTATGGCTGGCATATTTTAAAACTTACGGAAATGAAAGAATTGCCTTCTTTTGAAAGAATGAAAGAACAATTAAAATCTGAATATGTCAGAACTGATGGCTATATGAAAGCGTTAAAGAAATTTGTAAAAGAGAAGAGGGAAGAATATGATTATAAAACTTCAGATGATGCTGTTCAATTCCTTGCTTCAAAATTTGATTCAACAAAAACCATCGGCTCACAAAATATTGATAGTATTTTCACAACGGAAGATAAAAATAAGGTACTTGCAACATTCTCGCTTGGCGATTTTAAAGTTAGCGACCTGATTCAATATTTAAAAATTTCAGCTACTTTTAGTGGTAGAGCTGCTTTATGGAATACACTTGTTGAGCTGATGGATGAAGCGCCAAGACAAATTTTCCTTAATGCTGTTGCTTTCAAGGAAAAATTGGATAAATCCGAAGAATATAAAGAAAGACTTGATGAATATATCAGTGGATTATTGAAGCATAAAATAGAGCAGGAGGAAATAAACAGTAAAGTGATAGTTTCAGAAGATGATTTAATGAAATATTATGAATCCAACCTTGACAAGTATAGTATAATGAAAAATGATACTCTGAAATATAAAAGTTTTGATGAAGTTAGAGGAGAAATTGCAAATGAACTTCAACAGATAAAATTAAAGGAAAGAGACAGTGAATATATTAAATCGTTAAGAATAAAATATCCGGTAGAAATAAAAGAATCAGTGCTGGAAAAAGCATTTTCAAAACTTTAAAATATTTAGTGTTTATCTGTTTAAGGTGAGATAATATTATATTTATTGTTCTTTAAATTTTTAATAATATTATCTCACCTTTAAAGTGTTAAAATTAAAAACCTTATGAGAATAATAAAGTATTTTGCAATAATATTGATTTTTGCTTTTAATTCTTTATCCTTTGGACAGGAGAAAGAAATTCTTGCTGATATTAATGGAAACAAAATTTATCTCGACGAATTCCAGAGCAAATTTTTAGGGTCTCTGTCTGAGGAAAAATCAATTGAAGATATTACAATAACAGATCTTAAAGAATATTTGGATTTACTTATAAAATTTACACTGAAAGTCAAAGATGGAATAAGTCGCGGATTGTTGAATTCAGCTGATATTCAGGAAGATATTGAATCATTTAAGAAAAAATTTATCTTGTCCTTTTATATAGATAAAAAAATACTCAATCCATATTTGCAGCAAGTTTATGAGAGAAGAAAATATGAGTATCGGGCTTCGCATATTTTAATCAATCTTCCTGTGAATCCTCAACAGGAAGATTCCATAAGAGTATATGAAAAATTTTATAAGATTTTAAACCGGTTAAATCAAGGTGAGGATTTCGCACAGGTAGCTTTAGAAATGTCAGATGACCCGAGTGTTTATATGAATAAAGGTGATGTCTATTATTTTACTTCTGGAAGATTAGTTCCAGAATTTGAAGATGCTGTATATAGTATGGAAGTTGGAGAAATTAATCAAACACCCGTAAGAACAATCTTCGGTTTACATATAATAAAAGTTACTGATAAAAGACCAAGGGTCGAAGCGGTTCGTGCAGCACATATATTTATAAAGAATGATTTAGACTCAACAGGGGAAATAAAAGATTCTTTAAAAACGGCAAATTTTGTTCTAAATATTTTAGAAAAGTTGAAAAATGGAGAAGAATTTTCGACTTTAGCAAAAGAATTTTCCGACGATATTGCAACAGCCAGTAGGGGAGGTGAATTTGGTTTCATTACAAGAGGTCAATTAATTCCAGCTCTTGATAGTGTAATATTCAATTTGAAAGCTGGTGAAATATCTAAGCCAATTAAAACTCAGGGAGGTTGGCATATTTTAAAAGTTTATGAAATTAAACCCTTGGAAGACTCTGAAGCAGAAAAAGAAGAATTAAAAAATGAAATTAAAAGAGGTTATTATTATAAAAGTTTGTTAACAAATTTCTATAATAATTCAAAAGAAAAATATAGATTTCAGATTAATGATGATAACATTAATTTCCTTCTTACAAAATTTGATACTTCAGTTGCTTTTAGCAGGTATAATTTAGATTCAATCTTCAAAAAAAGTGAGTTGAATTTTGAACTTGCAAGTTTTACAGGTGGTGCTGTAACTGTAAATGACTTCATTGATAATATAAAGCAAAATCGGGATTATAGTTATTATAAGCCGACAAAAACAAACATAATAAATATTATCACTGAGATCGCAACAAATGAGATTATTTATTTATCTGCTCTGTCAGATAATATTGAATCAGATGATGAATATCGTAATATGTTAGAGAATTACGAAAATGGTCTTATCGTTTTTAAAATAGATCAGCAAGAACTTATGCCTAAAGTTAAAATAACAGAAAAAGATATTGAGAATTATTATGAAGAAAATATTGAAAAGTTTAAAATATCAGATGACAAAGGTGAAAGGTATAAATCGTTGGATGAGGTTAAACCTGAAATAAATAATATCCTCCTAAATACAAAATACAAGGAAGTTGAAAATCAATACATCGGGAAATTAAAATCAAAATATGAAGTAACTGTTTATGAGGAAAAATTAAACAAGGTATTAGAAAATTTAAAACAATATAATGAAGAGCAATAAAGTTTATTTATATATTTTCTTTTTATTCTTTATTATTATTTCCTTAAATGCTTATGGTCAAAAGGAAGGTGATAGAATAATCGCTATAGTTGGTAATGATATTATATTAGAATCTGATTTACAATATCAGGTACAATTATATATGAGACAAAATCAACTATCACAGTTGAATCCGGCAGTAATATATAAGATATTTCAACAGATGGTAAATGAGAAGATTATAATTGCTAAAGCAATTCAGGATAGTATTGTCGTTAGACCCGAAGAAATTGATAGAGAACTTGACTATAGACTGAAATCCTTGCTTGAACAATTTGGAAGTGAGGAAAGAATAGAAGAAATTTATGGAATGTCTCTTGGTAAAATAAAAATATTATTGAGAGAAGATTTAAGAGAAAAATTATTATCTGAAAGAATAAAGCGTAAAAGATTTCCGGATGGTATAAAAGTTACCGACAAAGAGGTAAGGGAGTTTTATCAACAATTTAAAGATTCACTCCCCCCATCAAGTAATGAATATGAAATTGCTCATATTTTTATAAAGAGAAATGTAACAGATGATGAGAAAAAAATTGCTTATGAGAAAGCAGTTTTGATTTTGGATAGCATAAAAAACGGATATGACTTTGCTGAGCTTGCAAAACGAAATTCGGACGATATACAATCAGCAAAAAATGGTGGAGACTTGGGATATGCAAGAAGAGGGGTCTTTGTTAAAGAATTTGAGGAAGTATTGTTTACATTAAATAATCCGGGCGATTTATCTGAAATTATTGAAACAGAATTCGGCTATCATATTATTAAACTGACTGATAAAAGAGGAGATCAGAGAAGATCTTCACATATTTTGATAGCATTTCCGAAATTAGAGTCTAATGATTTACAAACAATTAGTTTATTGAAAGAGATAAAATCAAAAATTGTTTCCGGGGATTTAAAGTTTGAAGAAGCCGCGGAAAAATACAGTCAGGAAGCAGCAACAAAAAATAAAGGCGGGTATCTTGGATTTGTTCCGGCTGATAGACTTGATAGTAATGTAATTTCAGAACTTGATAAATTATCTCCGGGCGAAATAACTGACCCAATAAAAATAGGTGATGAAAAAAATTATGGTTATGAAATAGTGAAGTTGATTAGTATGGCACCTTCTCATAAATTAACTCTTGAAGGTGATTATGAAAGAATTAAGAGATATGCTGAATTCATTAAGGAGCAAGAAGAAATTGAAAAATGGATTGAAGAATTGAAAAACACCATTTATGTAGAAATAAAATATTAAAGCTGTAAAATTGTGTTTGAAACATATTACAGCATACTGTTTATTATATTAATTATCCCTCTTTCTTTTATAATTTCATATTTCCACTACAAGAATGTTGAATTAACAAAGCTAAAAAAATACTTTTTAGTTTTATTAAGGTTTCTTTCTTTAGCCCTAATATTAGTCCTTCTCTTATTCCCTGTTATCCGATTAATTGAATATATTTATAAGGAAAGTAAAGATATTATATTAATTGACAATTCTTTATCTTTAAAATTAGAAAACAGGGATTCATTACTAAAAGTGAAGGTTAAAGATTTCGTTAATATCTTAGAAGATAATAATAGAGATTATGATATTTTTTTATTTTCAGGTTCTTTAATTAAGAAAATTTCTAAGGATGAAGTAGAAAGTATTAATTATGATAGTATAGATAATTTTAAGACAAATTTAGATATTTCACTTAAAGAAATTCTGGATTATGAAAAAGACAGCAAGATTAATACTATAACGATTTTTTCTGATGGAATTATTAATGATGGAACAAATATTTTAGGGATATCAGGAGTTAATTTCAAAATAAATTATTTTTTAATAGGGGACAGACAACAAAAGCCTGATTTAGTATTAAACGAATTACTATATAATAAATATTCCTTTATTTCTGCATATATACCAATATTAGTAAAATTTTCATCTTATAATATTAATAAAAATGTAAGAATCAATTTATATGAAGAAGATAAATTAGTTAATTATATATATCAGAATGTTACACAAGATAAAATTGATTATGAAGTATTATTTAATATTAAAAGTGATATAGAAACTATAAAAAGATACAATGTTGATATCGAACCTGATAATATGGAAATTACAACTAAAAATAATTACAGGAATTTTCATATAAAGTTTATTTCAAATAAATTTAATATATTAGTTTTATCGGGGAATCCCTCACCGGATTTTTCATTTTTTAAAAATCAGATACAAAAAATAGAGAATATTAAAGCGGATTATTTAACTCAAAAAGATGGTGTAAATTTTTATGAAGGAAACCTTAATGATTTCAGAGAATATTCGTGCATAGTTTTTTGGGGATTTCCTACTGCAAGGACAAGTCAGATGATTTTAGATAAAATTAAGCAGGAAGTTGAAATATACAAAACCCCGCTTTTTTTCTTTGCTATGGGGAATGTGGATTACAGTAAATTAAAAAATTTTGAAAATTATTTACCATTTATTATTAATTCCACAGAGAGTTCAGAGATAAGTATTAAACTTAAACCTGTTATACAGGTTAATAAAAATAATAGTTTCAATTTTAAATATAATTTTTCAGGGATAGAAAATTTTCCACCTTTGTTCTATAAACCTAATTTAATTACCTCCAAACCAAATTCAGATATTTTGCTTTCTTCATCTAATGAACTTTCTCCTGTTTTCCTTGTAAGTTATACAGAAAAAAATAAATCTGCTGCGTTTCTTGCTTATGGCTTGAATAACTGGCGGTTGAATCCTGTAAATTACAACTATGAGCCAGTTTTTAATTCTGTTTTAGTTAATACTATTTCTGCATTGTTTGATTATGAAAAACAAAAAAGAATTATTGTTGAACCAATAAAAGATGAATTCTCATTGTATGAAAATGTAATTATCAATGTTAGACTTAATCCGCTTAAAAATAAAGATGATAAAGTTGGTTTACATATTTACAATCCCAATATTGATTTATACCCATCTTTAAAAGGGATTGGTGAGCATAATTTTGAATCAAGATTTAAATTGGAGAATAAAGGAGATTACTATTCTGAAGCATATTTAGAAAATATAGATACTCCGGAGACAAAGGATTATTTCCGGTTTTATATCAATGAAAATAATTTCGAGTATATTGAAACTCGGGCAAGAGAAGATTATCTGATTAGATTATCGAATATTACCGGGGGAAAAGATTTATCAAACTTAGATAATAATGATATTAATGATTTATTCAGCGTTAATTCTAAAGATAGAAATGAAATAGAATATTTAAAAAATATTTATCTTAATTATAATCCCATTTATATAATAATACTTATTCTTCTTTTTTCATTAGAGTGGTTTTTGAGAAAGAAATTTAATTTACCATAAATTTTTTAAACAAAAATTTCTAATGTGTAAATTTATTTTCCATTCTAAATGATTTCTTTTATGTTTTTAATTCCATTCAAATGATAATTAAAGGATGATCCAAAGAAAGAGTTTTAAAAATATTTATAAAGAAATATTATGAAAACTTGAAAACAGAAGTAATGAATATTTAATACATTAATAATTCGTTATTTTAGTATTTTAGGTATGAGAGATTTAAAGCCTTTATTAAGTTATCTTAAAGTATATAGAAAAAAACTTTACTTAGGTTTTTTATTTATTTTATTGAGTATTACTTGTCAAAGTATTTATCCAATGATAATTGGTAGTGCTATTGACGATATTTCAAAGAACGATTTCAGATATTCTTTACTCTCTTATATTTCTATGGGGTTAGGACTTGTTATTATAGGTGGTATTTTTTTGTTTTTTACAAGACAAACTATAATCGTTGTATCCCGTGAAATTGAAAATGATTTAAGAAATAAATTCTTTTCAACTTTACAATTTTTACCTAAAAGTTTTTTTGACAAATTCTCCACAGGGGATATTATGGCAAGGGCTAATAATGATATAAACAACGTTAGAAATTTACTTGGTCCCGGTATAATGTATTCTGTTCAAACTTTTTTTAGGACAGTAATTATTTTCAGTATTCTTGTAAGCATTGATTTTAAAATAACTGTCATTGCACTGATTCCCTTACTCTTTATAACTTTATTTGTATATAAAGTAATGAAAGTTACTTATAAAAGGTCATTGCTTGTTCAGGAAGCATTTTCAAATATGTCAACAAAAGCACAGGAAAATTTCTCAGGTATAAGGGTGGTAAAATCCTATGTCAGAGAAAAATTTGAGATAAATGAATTTACAAAAATTGCTGGAGATTATCAGAAAAAAAGTCTTTCTCTTGCGAGAATACAATCATATTCTTTTCCAATGATGTTTTTATTTACTGGCTTATCCATTATTCTTGTAATTTATTTCGGTGGATTGGGAGTGATTAATAATACTTTTTCGATTGGTAATATAGCTGAGTTTGTTGTATATTTAAATCAACTTACCTGGCCTATGATTGCACTTGGATGGGTGACAAATCTTGTCCAGAGAGCAATACCTTCTATGAAAAGATTAACTGATATTATGGAGTGGAAAAGTGATACACTGAATTGTGACGGTTTAAACAAAACCAATATTGATATTGAAGGTAATATAGAATTCAAAAATGTATTTTTTAAATATCCGGATACAGATAATTATGTATTAAAAGATATTAATTTATTTATACCGAAGGGCTCTTCTCTCGGAATAATTGGATTTACTGGCAGTGGGAAAACAACATTAATTAATTTAATTACTAGATTATATGAAGTATCAGAGGGAGAAATATTACTTGACGGGAAAAATATAAAAGATTTTTCCAGATATGAATTAAGAAAAGCAATAGGAATGGTTCCTCAGGAATCTTTTCTCTTCTCAGATACTATTGGTAATAACATTGCATATTCTTCAGAAAGTATTGATGAGGATTTACTAATTAAATCCTCAGCAATTGCGGGTCTTCAAAAAGATATTGAGGATTTCCCAGAAAAATTCTTTACTAAAATCGGTGAACGTGGAATTACATTATCAGGTGGTCAGAAACAAAGAACCTCGCTTGCAAGAGCAGTATATAAAAATCCTAAAATACTAATTCTTGATGATTCTTTATCTTCTGTTGATACGGTTACTGAGAAGGAAATATTGAAAAACTTAAGTGAATTTATGAAAAATCGAACTACTATTATTGTATCTCACAGAACTGCAACGATAATGGATTGTGATAAGATTATTGTTATTGATGATGGAAAAATTGTTGAGCAGGGGACTCATAATGAATTATGTGAGCAAAAGGGGATATATTACAGATTATATATGAAACAAATAATAGAGCAGGAATTAAAAGAGATATAGAATTATGGAGAAGAAAAAATATAAAAAAATTCAGGAAGAAGATGTATTAGGAAAGCAAATAGATTATTTATTGTTAAAAAGATTATTGTCTTTCGCTAAACCGTATATCTTTTCTATTTCTGTTGCCACTTTTTTAACAATATTAATTTCTGTTTTATCTGCGGTAAGGCCAAGATTAACTCCCATTGCAATTGATGATAAGATTGCAAACAATGATATCCCTGGTCTGCAAATTATTATTATAATTTTAATTGGGACCCTTTTTATTCAGGCAGGTGTTCAGTATTTAAATGCTTATTTAACAAGCTGGATAGGGCAAAAAATTGTATTCGATTTAAGAAAAAAATTGTATTCTCATGTGATGAATTTAAATTTGAAGTATTTTGATAATACACCTATTGGAAGAATTGTAACAAGAGTAACAAATGATATTGATGTTTTATATGAAGTATTTTCTTCAGGTCTTGTTGCTGTTTTTGGAGATATTTTTACAATTATCTGGATACTTTATTTTATGTTTACACTTGATGTATCCTTAGCGCTTGTTACTATGTCTGTATTACCATTACTAATATATGCAACCTCTGTTTTTAGAAAAAAAGCAAGGGACTCATACAGGAAAATAAGGGTTTTAGTTGCAAAGATGAATTCATTCATACAGGAGCATATTACAGGAATTTCAGTCGTTCAATTATTTGTTAAGGAAAAAGATACTATAAAGGATTTTGAAAAAATTAATCGTGCACATACAGAACAAAATAAAAGAGGAATTCGTTATTATGCGATTTTTTTCCCGGTAGTTGAGTTTATCGGTGCTTTATCTATTGCATTGGTAATATGGTATGGTGGTGGGCAGGTTGTGCAGAGAAGTATTTCTGTAGGTGTTCTAATATCTTTTATTCAATATATTGAAATGTTTTTTAGACCAATCAGAGACCTTGCTGAGAAATATAACATATTGCAAACTGCGATGGCATCAAGTGAAAGAATTTTCGAATTACTTGATAAAAAATCTGATATTGTAGATAGCAAAAGTCCTGTGATAATTAAGGAATTTAAGGGAAATATAGAATTTAAAAATGTTTCTTTTGCCTATAATGAAAATGAATACGTTTTAAGGAATGTATCTTTCAAAATAAATGAAGGTGAAAGAGTAGCATTTGTTGGAGCTACTGGTGCAGGGAAAAGTACTATAATTAATCTTTTATGCCGGTTTTATGATGTTATTGATGGTGAGATTACTATTGATGGTATAAATATTAAAAAAATCAGACAGGAAGATTTAAGAAGAAATATTGCTGTCGTTCTTCAGGATGTATTTCTTTTTTCTGGTGATATAAGATACAATATTAATCTTGGTGAAAATACTATTTCTGATAATAAAATTTTAGAAGCTATTTCAAGTATTGGTTTAGATAAATTCATTAATTCTTTGCCGGATAATATTAGTCATAGAATATATGAAAGGGGAACTACCTTATCAACTGGTCAAAAGCAACTTATTTCTTTTGCCCGAGCTCTTGCTTTTGATCCAAAGATATTGGTTTTAGATGAAGCCACTTCGAGTGTTGATACTGAAACAGAATTGTTAATTCAAAAAGCAATATTGAAATTGATTTCAGGTAGAACATCTATAATTATAGCGCATAGACTTTCTACAATACAATCCTGCGATAAAATCATTGTAATTCACAAAGGTCAGATTAGGGAAACAGGTACTCATCAGGAATTATTAGAAAAGGAAGGACTATATTATCGTCTTTATCAGTTACAATACAAGAGTGTTATTTAAAATTAAAATTTTAATAAAATGAAATTATTATTGGCAACAAATAACCAGCATAAGATTAGTGAAATAAAAAATATCATTGAATGTAATAAATATGAGATTCTCACTTTATTAGATTTAGGATTAAATATAGATATTGAAGAAACAGAGAACACACTTGATGGAAATGCCTTTATAAAAGCAAAAAAAGTTTTTGAGTTGACTAAATTACCATCAATATCTGATGATACTGGACTTTTTGTTGATGCTCTTAATGGGGAGCCTGGTGTTTTTTCTTCAAGATATGCGGGGGAAAATGCTACTTATGATGATAATTGTAATAAATTATTAAATGAATTAAAAATTATTCCCTCTGAATTAAGAACTGCAAAATTCAAAACAGTGGTTTGTTTTTATTTAGATGAAAAAAAATATTACTTCTTTGAAGGAATTGTTAAGGGTATAATTATTAATGAGAAAAGAGGTAGTAACGGCTTTGGTTATGACCCACTTTTTGTCCCTGATGGTTTTTCGAAAACTTATGCCGAAATGGATTTTAATCTAAAAAATCAAATCTCACATAGAGTGAAAGCATTCAGAAAGTTGAAAGATTTTTTAGACAGTTTTTTAGAATAATATTTTTTACCAGATTACTGCTCTGAGTTCTGCAGGAATATATCTTTTATCTGTTTGTTTAATTTCAAATGCTACATAAAATTCGGGAATATTATATACAATCCCGTTTACTCTTGCAATTGCAGGGGAGTGAACATCCTCTTTTAATCTTCTCATTAATTCTTTATCTCGTATGTTACTTCTCCATATTTGGGCATAAGATAAGAAAAATCTTTGTAAAGGAGTAAAGCCATCTATCTTTTCAGGAGGTGGATTTCTTTTCCATGCCTCTTTTACAGCATTAAGTGCTACTGTTAGACCTCCTAAATCAGATATGTTTTCTCCAAGTGTTAATTCACCATCAACGTGTAATGAATCATTAATGATAAAATTATTAAATTGTGTTACTAATATAGAAGTCATTTGTTTATATTTTTCAGCATCTTCTGGAGTCCACCAATCATTCAAATTCCCTTTTGCGTCATATTTTCTTCCCTGGTCATCAAATCCATGAGTCATTTCATGACCTATCACAACACCTATACCACCATAATTAACTGCGTCGTCTCCATTTTCAAAAAAGAATGGAGGTTGCAGAATACCTGCCGGGAAAGTAATAGCATTTAAATTTGGGCTGTAAGATGCATTCACGGTTTGGGGAGACATTCCCCACAACTCTTTATCTACTGGTTTTCCTGCTTTTGAGATATTAAACTTAAAATTAAAATTACTTGCCTTTAATATATTTTGTAAATAGGATTCTCTTGAAATGTCAAGCCCACTATAATCCCGCCATTTGTTAGGATAGCCAACTCGTATTATCATCATTTCCAGTTTTTCAATTGCTTTTGATTTTGTCTCAGGGCTCATCCATTGAAGTTCTTCAATTCTTTTTTTCAATGCTGATTTCAAATCGAGAACCATATTATACACTCGCTGCTTTGCTTCCGGGGAGAAATATTTTTCAACATAAATTTTACCAATTATTTCACTTAATGAATAATTAACTGTCTCAATTACTCTTCTCCATCTTGGTTTCATTTCCTTCTGCCCCGAAATGAATTTACCATAGAATTCAAAATGTCTGTTAACAAAATCAGAACTTAAATGAGGAGCAGTATTTCTTATAACATTCCATTCAAGATATGCTTTCCAGTCGTTAATATTAAAAGAATTTATAACATTACTTAAATCTTCAAAATATTTCTTTTGTGAAACATCAATTTCTTCTGGTATTCCTGCTCCGATATAATTAAAATAATAGTCCCAGTTAAATGATGGACAGATGTTTTTTAATTCTGAATATTTTACTTTATTATAGTTTTTCTCAGGGTCTCTTAAATCAAGCCTTGAATATGTAATTGATGCAATTTTTGTTTCAATATCAAAAATGGATTTCATTTTTTCTTCAGCAATTTCTGGTGTATCACCTTTCAAAATAAACATATCTTTAATAAAGTTTCTGTATTCACTTCTGATTTCTTTTGACCTGTTGTCATCCTTTAAATAATAATCCCTGTCTCCCAGGCCCAGTCCACTTTGATATAAAGATAAAATTACCATTTCACTGTTCTTTTCATCCTGTCCGGCATAAACCCCAAAGAGTGGATTAATTCTGTAAGTATGTAAAATTGAAATTATTTTATAGAATTCATCAAATGAAGCAATGTTTCTGATATCATCAAGAAAAATTTTTATTGGTTGGATACCGTCGTTTTCAATTTTTACACTATCCATTCCGCTTAAATAGAAATCACCGACTTTCTGATAATCAGAACCTTTTTGGGAATTATTTTTTGACGCTTCTTCAATCAAAGTTCTAATTTGAATTTGATTTAAATCAGTTAATTCATCAAAAGCACCGTATCGGACTTTATCTGGTGGTACAGGATTATTTTTCAGCCAATTACCGTTAGCAAATTTAAAAAAATCATCACCAGGATTTATATTAAAATCTATATTTGATATATCAATTGGTGATTTTTGTTGAGCAAATAAAAAATTGAATTGAAGATAAAATAAAATAGCAATGCTTAAAATTAATCTGAATGATTTTTTCATAATGTTTTTTTATTTATTATACGGATTATAATAAAAATGTTTCAGTATTTAAAAATTATATATGATGGTTCTTTTTAAATCAGGGTGTAAACTTTTTGAAACCGGACAGTGTTCTACGCAGTTTTTTATTATACTTTTTTCTCTTTCTGAGTAATTATTTTTTGGGAAATGAAATTCAAGAATTATTTCTCCAACCCGTCTTGGTTCTGATGCCATAATTTTTGTTATTTCTACTTTTGTTCCGTCTATTGAGAATCCTTTCTCATTAGCAGCAATCCCGATTATTGTTAGTGCACAGGAACCAAGAGATGCCGCAAGTAAATCTGTTGGAGAAAATGCTTCTCCTTTTCCTTTGTTATCAACTGGTGCATCTGTTATAATTTCCTGTCCTGATTGATTATGTTTCGCTTTTGTCCTTAATTCACCAGTATATATTGTAGTTATAGTTGACATAATTAAATCTTTTTACTAAAATAATGTTTAATTAACTATAATTTAAATTCAAAATTTCATACCTTTTTAAGAAACTTTATTATAAACACAAGTGTATAATTTATAAAACTTGTTTTATGAGATTAAAGTATTTACTTGGATATATATCGAGTTTTTTAATAATTATTTTCATATCATATCTTTCATCATGTGATTCCCGCACTGGAATAACAGAACCACCCCCGCCCCCTCCACCTATACCAAATCCTTATGGTGATGGTAATGGGAAAATTACTTTTTACAGGACACAACAAATTCAGGGTCCGGTTGTAATAAAAATTTCAAATTCTCAAATTATTGATTCGATTGTTTGGCAATTTGCACCCAACTGTGATACAAATCTCGCTGCTTCAATAATTCTTAAAAAGGGTGATTATTCTGTTAGAATTGAAGGAGCAACTTTTTTATGTAATTATAATATAAAGGTGGAAGAAAGAAAATGTAAATTATTAGATTACACTGGTTGCAATGGAGGTTATGTTGGTTGTTATGATATGACAGGAGTTTGGCTTAGAACTGCTGATGGTCCCTGTCCTAATTGTCAGGGTCTAAAAGTTCAATTCTCTAATGGTGTTGGTGAAGTTATCTATACACCACCAGGTTGCAGATTTGCTCTTTGGGATATAAAATGGAAAGATTTTGATATTAATAATTGTACAATATATGATCTTGCCCGAGACCAATATGGTGGTTCTCCAGAATATTTTTTCACAAATATAACTTTTTTCAATAAGGACTCATTACAATTAAATGGTCCTTCCGGAATAATTCCTTATTCAAGAATTTCATACAATGTTGAGAAAAAGAACAAAAATATTATCAAACCTCCTGAAGTTAAGCATAATATTCCTGCTTCAGAGTTGCAATTTGGACAATAGTCAATACCCTCCGCTACCACCTGACCCCGGAACAGGTATGTGGTTTGTTGGGAGCCTTAATACCGGCGGTGATGCAAGGTATGTTAAAAGCGGAATCATAAATCAGATTCAGTATGCTTTCCTTGCAGACGGAGAAAAAGGATTGGAAATAATCAATATTAGTAATGCTTCTTCTCCTGAATTAACTTACAATTTTAATACAGGGGGTTTTGTAAGAGAAGTTTTGGTTGATACCATTGGTAATAATATATATGCATTTCTTTCAGATAAAGTAAAAGGTCTTTTCATTTTAAATATAACCAATCCATTAAGTCCTAACCTCGATACTAATATTATGTATTCGGGAGGAGTAAATTCTGTAGAACTTAAAGATGAGTATTTATTCGTTGCTTTAATATCAGGGAGTGTAAAAGTATTAGATATTAATAATATACAAGATTCAATATTTGAAGTAAATACTTACTTCCCCAAAAATCCTGTAGAACATATAGAAATTTCCGGCAATACAGCGTACTTTGTTGAACGAATTACAGGGCTTGAAATTGTCGATATTTCTAATCCTCAATTACCGGTTTTTCTAACTACCTTTAAAAGTCCGGGTAATTGTTATGATATTAAAATAGCAAATGATATTGCATACATTGCTGAAGGGGAGGCAGGCGTTTCTGTTATTAGTGTTGCAAATCCGTCACAACCATATTTTATCAGGAATGTAGATTTAAATACAGATGTCCGTGCTCTGGATTATTCACCTAATTTTCTTTTTGCAGCAGAATATGATGATGGTGTTGAAGTTATGAATTTATTTAATCCAACTAAACCCGAATGGTTTGCTTATTATGAACCCGGCGGATACTGTTATTCTGTTGACTATTTTAAGGCAAAAGTTCTTGTCGCAAACGGAAACAGAGGTTTATTAATTCTTAGATATTAATTTCCAGATTTTTAACAATTGCAAAACTTAAAAGATTTAATTTTAAAAACATTAACCGAGTATTTATTTAATAAAAAAATTTTCATTAAGTTGTAAAATATTATACAACTGTTCCTTTTAAATAAGATTATAATTTTTAATTAATACCTTGAACATTTACCCTTCGTACCCCGTAGAGGATTCGAACCTCTAAAGACAGATCCGTAGTCTGCCGGTTTATCCATTAGCCTAACGGGGTAGAATTGTTAATTTTCAATATAAATTAACTATATTTCTTCCAAATTTAAATGTAAATCCGATTGTGAATATTAATATAAATGCAATAGATTATTTGAAAAAGTATCAAATGAAACTGTTTTTTATAAATAAAATTATTAAATTGTTTTTAATTATTATATTTATTTGTATGAAGTTGTTAATTGCGAAAATTTTTATTATAACCTTTTTATTTTTCATAATTACTCAGGTAAATGCACAAATTATTTTAACATCAGAATACAACCCTGTTGTTGGAGATGCACATATATTGAGAAATGCAGATGAAGGTGAAATAGAACCCGGACCATCCGGTGAAAATCAATTATGGAATTTTTCTTATTTAAAAGCCGGATTCGATTCTTTATCTACTTTTTTTATTTTTAAATGTTCTACACCGTATGGCTCATTTTTTGATAAAGCAAATCTTGCATCTCATGATGGAAAAGAAAATTATAAATATTATCTTACTACTGATTCCTTTTATCATTATCTTGGTTCGGGAGATACTACAAAAGTTATTAAATTCACTGACCCCTTTATAATTTTAAATTATCCGTTCACTTACGGAAATTCATTTTTAGATAGTTTTAATTCTGTATTTGAAAGTGGTCAATTGCTGATAAAAAGAATTGGAATACGATTTGTAGTCGCTGATGGCTTTGGAAATATTGTGTTACCTTATGGGACAATTAATAATGTATTAAGATTAAAATCTTCTGAGTATGTTATAGATTCCATTTTTTCAGATGGTACCCTTCTCTCTGTAGAACAAAAGAATGATACAAGTTATTACTGGTATAAATCAGATTTTAAATTTCCAATATTGGTAATCAATTTAACCTATACGGAAACTAATAGTTATAAATACGTCGGGTTTGTTCAGAACCTTCCTACTGTCGGTGTTCATTCTACAAATAGTGAAATTCCTTCATCTTTGATTTTACATCAGAACTTCCCTAATCCATTTAATCCAACGACATACATTAAATTTGATTTACCAGATGCTACGTATGTTAAACTTACCGTATATGACATACTTGGCAAAGAGGTAAAAATCCTTTTTAATGAGTTTAGAGAAGCGGGTAATTATACTATAGAGTTCAACGGGTCTGAACTGCCCTCAGGTATTTATTATTACAGATTGATTACAGAAAAATTTTCTGACACTAAAAAAATGCTTTTAATGAAATAAAGTGATTAATACTTGATAAGATATTTTAAATTTCGGTTATAATGATTGTAAAATATAGAATAAAGTTTTGTATTGAAATAAATTGATATGAATAATAATTTATAATGTTGGTTCGGGGTGTAGCTCAGTTGGTTAGAGTGCCTGAATGGGGTTCAGGAGGCCGGTGGTTCGAGTCCACTCATCCCGACAAAAGACTCTTTAAGAGTCTTTTATTTATTAATTTTAAAATTATTTTTATGGTTAAGAGAAATAAACTTTTTTTAATTGTTTTTCTCGTTTTATCTTTTGTTTCTCTGAGTTTTCCACAGGATGATTTAACACCAGTTATTATTTTGGATTATTCTCCTGTTAAAGATCAGGGGATGACCGGGACTTGTTGGAGTTTTGCTACTTTGTCTTTACTTGAAACTGAGGCAATTAAGAATGGGCACTCCGATTTAAATATTTCGGAAATGTATATTGTCAGAAATATTTATATTAAAAAAGCAAGAAATTATATTCTGAGACAAGGAAAATGTAATTTTGCAGAAGGTGCTATGGGGCATGATGTAATAACCGGAATTGCTAAATATGGTGCAATGCCGGAAGAAGTTTATTCAGGATTAAAGCAAGGTAATAAGATTCATAATCATTCTGTACTAATCAAGACCTTAAAAAATTATCTTGATAGAGTCTTACAAAATATCCCAATTCCTCTGGATTGGGAAAAAGGTTATATTAAAATACTTGATGATTTTCTCGGAAAACCACCGGAAAGATTTACATATAAAGGTATTGAATATACGCCTGAAGAATTTGCAAATGAAGTATTGAAGTTTAATCCGGATAATTATATTAATTTAACTTCATTTACTCATCATCCCTTTTACCAACCTTTTATCTTAGAGGTACCCGATAATTTTTCAGGTGGCAAATATTATAATGTACCTTTGGAAGAATTTATGGAAATAACAAGAAATGCTGTTCTTTCAGGTTATAGTGTATTGTGGGATGCAGATGTAAGTAATGATAATTTTAAAACTGATGAAGGATATGCTATGCAATGGAGAACGCAACCAAAAGGTAAAATAGACCCCGATGCGGATGAGTTTATGTGTGACCAGAATTACAGACAAAATTTGTTTGAAAACTTAACAACGCAAGATGATCATCTTATGCAATTTGTCGGAATAGAAAAAAGTAAATCAGGTAAATTGTTTTATCTCACGAAAAACTCCTGGGGAGAAATAGGAAGATTTAAAGGTTTTATAAAAGTATCAGAAGCATATTTTGCTTTAAATACAATAGCAATTATTCTTCATAAAGATGCTTTAAGTAATGATATGAAAATAAAACTTGGATTATAATAATTTTAGCTCTTTGATTTATTATATTTTATAAACCGTATTTATCTATTAAATAAACAAGCATAGCGAGAGATGCACTGCCAAGTTGCATCTCTCTTTTGTTTACATTTTCAAATTTATCATTTGCTGAATGATGATAGTCGAAATATCTTTGTGAATCTGTAATTAAACCGATTAATGGAATATTAAGTTCTTTAAGAAATGAAATATCCACTCCACCACCACCTTTGACAATCAGGTATAATCCATATTTTAAAAATTTATCGCTCCAATTTTTTATTTTATTATAAACAGAATCATCAGCATTAACAGAAAAGCCTATAGGTGTTGCACCGCCTGCGTCAACTTCTATTGCAGCTATATGGTTTTCACCTTTTGATTTTACAATCTCAGCATATTTCTTACCTCCCCGTTGAGCAACTTCTTCATCCATAAATGCAGTAAATCTTATTGTATTAGATGGGTTAATATTTAATTTTTTAAATAACCTTAATACTTCAATACATTGAATAATTCCAACACCGTTATCATTTGCTCCTTCCCCAATATCCCATGAATCAAGATGTGCCCCGATTAAAATAATTTTTTCCGGATGTTCATTACCTTTTATTTCCCCGATAACATTATACGAAATCTTTTCAGAATATTCATTACAGGTAGTTTTAAAGAAAAAGTCAAGCTCTCCTTCTACTTTTAACAACGATGATAGTAAATCGGCATCATTTGTACTAATAGAAATTGCCGGAATTTTTTTCACGCTATCATTATAAAACATTATTCCTGTGTGAGGATAAAAATCATTTGATAATGTTAAGGATCTTAAAATAATTCCTGTTGCTCCAAGTTTTGCAGCATTTATAGCACCTAAAGCTCTAAATTTTGCAACTTCACCGTATGCTCTGAAAGTTGATAAGTATGTTGGGTTTAGAGGTTGATTAAAGAAAACTATTTTCCCGTTTACTATTTCAGAGCCAAGTTCAAATAACTCTTCAAATGATTTTACCTCAATGACTTTACCCATTAATCCTTCTTTACCTGTACCAATAGAACCGCCGAGAGCAGCCACATTTACCTCCTGCTTACCAAATATTTTTGAAAGAATATATGCATATTCTTTTTCTCCTCGGACCCAATTTCTTACTTTTAGTTCCTGTAAATAAACTGAATCGATTTCTAAATTTAATAATAAAGATTCAATCCAGGAAACCGCATTTTCTGCTTGAACAGAACCGCAGATTCTACCCCCTATATATTTGCATAGATATCTTAGATTTTCATAAGATTCATTGTCGGCAAGTGCTTCCGAGAATATTTTGTTTATTATTATTGAATCATTACTTTGAGAATATATTGTATTAGTGAATAAAAATAAAATTAATAAAAAAGCTAAAAATCTTTTTATCATATCTATTTTATTTTTAATTTAAGTTAATAATATTTTTAATTAAATTATATTTAAATTAATTTTAATTGTAATTTATAATTAAATCATTTATAAAAATAAAATTAACAAATATGAAATTAATATATTTATTAAGTATTGTTATTTTGGTTTTTGTGAGTGGAGTATATGCTCAAAAAGAATATCATTATATATCATTCCCGGACGATCCAATGAAAACAAGAATATATACACTTGAAAATGGCTTAAAAGTGTATATATGCGTAAATAAGTCTGAACCCCGGATTGCAACAAGAATTGCGGTAAAAGCCGGAAGTAAATTGGATCCTTCAGATGCTACAGGTCTTGCTCATTATCTTGAGCATATGTTATTCAAAGGTACTGATAAATTTGGGACAAAAGATTTTTCTATCGAAGGTAAATTAATTGAAGAAATAATAAATCTATACGAAGAATATCGTTCTTTAAAAGATCCGGAGGAAAGGAAAAATGTTTATAGAAAGATTGATAGTGTTTCTTATCTTGCTTCGATGTATGCTATACCCAATGAATACGATAAAATGCTCTCTGCTATTGGAGCAAAAGGAACAAATGCATATACATCAGTTGAACAAACAGTCTATACAAATGATATTCCCGCGAACCAGTTTGAAAAATGGGTAACAATAGAAGCAGAAAGATTTCGTAATCCGATTATGCGATTATTTCATACAGAACTTGAAGTGGTTTATGAAGAAAAAAATAGAAGTCTTGATAATGGCTTTTATAAAGCTTATGAAGCTTTAATGGAAGGTTTATTTTCTAAACATACTTATGGCACTCAAACCACTATCGGTACAGTTGAGCACTTAAAAAACCCATCTATTAAAAAAGTAATAGATTATTATAACACTTATTATGTCCCAAACAATATGGCGATTATTCTTGCCGGTGATATTAATCCTGATGAAGCAATAAAAATAATAGATGAAAAATTTGGCAATTTTAAACCGAAACAAATTCCGGAATTTATTCCACCTGTGGAAGAACCTATTTCTTCTCCAATTATAAAAGAAGTTTATAGCCCTGAACAGGAGTTCTTATATTTAGGATTTCGTCTGCCTGGTGCTAATTCAGATGATTTTGAAAAACTTGAAATGTTAAGTAATATTCTCTTTAACGGTATAGCTGGTTTAATTGATTTGAATTTAATTTTACAGCAAAAAGTGTTAAGGGCATCTGCTTATATTTATGATATGAAAGATTATTCAATTTTATTTATGAATGCATCTCCAAGAGAAGGACAAAGCCTTGATGAATTGAGATCATTACTCATTTCGCAAATCGAACTAATTAAAAAAGGTGATTTTGCAGACTGGTACCTTGAAGCAGTATTAAACAATTTAAAATTATATGAACTAAAAAAGATGCAAGATAATAATGCTATAGTTGCGGATTATGTAAGTTCATTTACTCAGGAAATTCCATGGGATAAATATTATAAGAAAATCGATTTATATTCAAAAATTACAAAACAGGATATTATTAATATCGCAAATAAATATTTCAATAATAATTATGTTGCAGTATATAAAAGAACAGGTGAAGATAAAACTGTACAGAAAATAATTAAACCTGAAATAACCCCTGTGCAGGTTAATCGTGATACAGAATCAGAATTCTTAAAAGAGATTGTTAATACCCCTGTTTCTGATATTAAACCAGAGTTTATAAATTATAGAGAAAAAATTAAAGAACAAAGTATTCAATCAAAAAATAAAATTTATTATTTAAAGAATGATGAAAATGATTTATTTCAGTTCTCTATGATTTATGATATGGGCACGAATAATGATAAAAGATTAAATCTTGCTATGAAATATTTATCCTTGATTGGAACTGATAAATATACAGCAAATGATTTATGCGTTGAGTTTTATAAAATAGGGTGTTCTTTTGAGGCAACAGCAACTTATGATAGATGTGAGATAAAATTAAGTGGTTTGAATAAAAATTTAAATAAAGCGCTTAACTTACTTTATCATTTGCTTAATAACTGTAAAGGTGATGATAATGCGTTGAAAAATTTAATATCTGACGAATTGAAGGAAAGAGAAAATGCTAAGCTTTCAAAGAATACTATTTTAAGACAAGCGATGGTTAATTATGGTAAATATGGTGCTAATTCTCCATTTACAAATATTTTATCTTCAGAAGAGTTGAATAAACTTAAAGGAGAAGATTTAACATCTTTAATTAAGAAATTAACTAATATTCAGCATAAAATTGCTTATTATGGTTCATTTGAATTTGATGAATTTCTGAATTCAATTATGCCATATTATTCCCAAAAAATTATCCCTTTAGATCCTCCGCCTGAAAAGGATTTTCCTGAACTTGAGACAGAGGAGAAAGTTTATTATGTTAATTACAGGATGCAACAGGTAGAAATTATGATGATTAATAAAAGTAAAATATATACCCCTGAATTAACACCTGTTATAAGATTATTTAATGAGTATTTTGGTGCCGGAATGTCTTCTATTGTTTTTCAGGAATTGAGGGAAGCAAAAGCACTTGCTTATTCTGTGTATTCAAGTTTCACAACCCCGGGAAAGAAAGGTAAATCATATTATATTACTTCCTATATCGGTACTCAATCCGATAAACTTGGAGAAGCCCTCGACGGATTTAATGTTCTTTTGAATGTTTTACCAGAGTCTGAGATCTCATTTAATTCAGCTAAGGAAGGTATTATAAAACAAATCCAATCAGAAAGGATTCTAAGATTTGATATTATTAAAAATTATCTGAATAACCTGAAATATGGTTTAGATTATGATATTAGAGAAGTTGTTTACAACAAGATACCCACAATGACATTATCTGATATTAAGGAGTTTCACAATCAATATTACCAAAATAATAAATACACTTATCTTGTAATCGGAGATAAAAGTAAATTAGATTTTGAATTATTAAGTAAATATGGGAAATTAACTGAGTTAACCCTTGAAGAAATTTTTGGATATTGATTTACTTTTTAAGATTTTCTTTGGATATTTAAAAAATTATTTCTTAATTCAGATTTTCCTGAATTCTTTCTATATAATTTTTAATAAAATTTAAGAAAGCCTGTTTGGTAAAAGGTTTTGATATGTAGTCAGTACAACCGGCTTCAAGAAATTCTTCTCTGTCTCCTACCATAGCGAATGCTGTAATAGCGATAATGGGAATATTTTTGTATTCAGGCATTTTCCTTATTATTTTTGTTGCTTCTGCACCATCCATTCCTCTGCCGAGATTAATGTCCATAAGAATCATTGAATATTTTTTTTCTTTTACTTTTTCAAGGCAGGATTCAGCTGTTAGTGCTATATCAATTTCACAAAACTCTTTCAGATATTCCTTAATTATTTGTATGCTTGCATCATCATCTTCAACAAGTAAAACTAATGGTAATGTTTTCTTTACATCGGGGACCTTTATTTCCTCAGTAACTTCTACCTCTTTTTGTGTTATATCAATAAACTGAATTTTGCCTGTATATGGAAATCTTAATGTAAAAGTAGAACCCTTTCCTAATTCACTTTCAACTTCAATAATCCCGTTCATTTTTTCTACAAATTTTTTTGTTATAGTTAATCCTAAACCTGTCCCTTCAAAGCTTCTGCTCGGTCCTTCGCTTACCTGTCGGAATTCTTCAAAAATAAGATTCATACTTTCTTTAGGTATTCCTATTCCTGTATCAGTTATCTTTATGACAGCAAATTTCTTATTTTCTTCTTCTTCGACATTTGCTGATATAGTTACTCCACCCCTTTCAGTAAATTTTATTGCATTATTTACTAAATTTGATATTGCACTGCGTAAAAGAATTTCATCAAATTTTATGAAAAGAGATTTAACTTTTATATCTTTTTTTAAATAAAGATTTTTGTTCTTGGCTGCAATTGAAAATAAATTAACAACCTCATCTATTAAGGGTAATACATCAGCTCTCATCATAGAGACGTGAAGCTTATCAGACTCAACTTTACTCAAATCAAGTATGAGATTTACTGTTTCTAATAATCTCATCCCTGATTTATGTATATATTCTGCAAACTGTTTTACTTCAGGGCTATCAGTTTCTCTATACAGAATTTCAGAAAAACCAAGAATACCAACTAATGGTGTTCTTAATTCATGACTCATATTTGCGAGAAAGTTAGATTTCACTCTGCTTGCTTCTTCTGCTTTTTCTTTAGCTGCTCTTAGTTCTCTTTCTGCCAATATTCTTTCAGTAACATCTCTGCAAATACCTTCATGGTAAAGGATATTTCCATTTTCATCCCGAATATAACGAGCATGTTCTTCTATCCACACTTCTGTTCCATCTTTCTTTTTAAGCCGATATACTTCTAAATTTGGTACAAAATCAACATTTTCCTTATCAAATTCTTCACGCTCTACAGGGTCAAAGTATAAATCTAAGGGTATATATACTTTCATTAATTCCTCTTTCGAATTATATCCAAGCATTTTTACCAGTGCCTTATTAACCTCTATAAAATGGCCATCAGGAGTGCTTCTGTAATAACCTTCTTGCATATTCTCAATTAAATTGCTAAATCTTTCCTCTTTTTCCTTAATTTCAATTTTCATCAATTTTGATTCTGTAATATCTAATATAACTCCATCCAGAAATAATGGTTTTTGGTTTTTATCATACAGTGCTCTTCCTTTTTCATATATATTATGTATAGAACCATTTTTATTAATTATTCTATATTCAATTTTATATGACCTTTTTTCTTCAACACCCTTTTTAACCTCTTGTATTACATAATTAACATCATCGGGATGAATTATTTCTGCATATTTTACCTTACCGTTTAGAAAATCTTCTTGTTTTATGCCACAAAGATTTTCAATCTCAGGACTTATGAAAGACATTTGCCATGGATAATCTACTTCACACCGATAAACAACGCCAGGTAAATTTCTAACCAATGTTTGAAATTTTGCTTCGCTTTCCTTTAATGCTTGTTGGGCTGATTTTTCTAATGTTATATCAAATATTGCTCCAACAATAATTTTCTTCCCATCATTAGTTTCCCCCCTTACAGTATATCTATCAGTTAACCAGATGTAATTTCCTTTTGATGTTTTAAATCTATATGTTAACTCATTGTAATCTTGTTTTAAACCTGCTCTGTATAATTTTATTACATTTTCTTTTTCATCAGGGTGGAGATTGGCTTCCCAAAAATTTGGTATTAATATAAAATTTTCTTTATCATAACCTGTTAATTTTTTTATATTATCACTTATCCATGTTAGGTCTGAAATTGATGGAGATTCACATATATAAAATGCAATTGGAAGATTTTCTAAAATAACTTCTGGCAGGTCTGTTATATAAGGTAGATATTCATAGAAATTTTTTCTTAGTTTTAATTTTTGGAGAATATATATAATAATTTTTTGGTCAATACTTTCGAAAGGAAGTATTTTGACAGTATATCGAATATTTGATTTGTTTTTCTTTTTAAGTATTCTATTACCTTCATAAAAAGAGTTTGAATTAAAGATTTCATCTATTAATAAATTTATTTTTTCTTTTTCCAAAGTATCAATATCGTACAGAAAAATATCTTTTAATTCACTTTCTTTATATTCTAAAAGTTCTCTGAATGTTAAATTAGCATCAATAAGTTTCTTTGTTTTAAAATCAAAGAACGCTACCCCCAATGGTAATGTTTTTATTAAAGCTAAATCATTTATTTTTTTATTATTCATATTTGTGTTTTTATTTTTATATTGGTTCCCAAACAATATAAAACAAATACAAATCTATAAATTGACATAGAAAAAATAAACGTAAAATTTTATTTTATTAAAATCATTTGTCGTGTAGCAGAGAATTTTGCTGTCTGTATGTTATAGAAATATATTCCGCTTGGGAAATTAACTCCATTAAAACTTACTTTGTATTTTCCTGCTTCTAATAGTTTGTTTATTAGTGTAATTTTTTCATTACCAAGAATGTCATAAATGGTGAGTTTTACAAATTGTTTTTCTTTAATTTGGAAACTTATTATTGTTTCCTCATTGAATGGATTCGGATAATTTTGAAGTAAATCGTAATTCTCTGCATTTGGAGAATATCGGTTTATAATGCCAATTAAATTGCCATTAAATTCCCATACACCTCTTCCATGAGTTCCGATACGGATTTTTTTCGTTGCAGGATTGTAATCTAAATGTATAGATACTGTATTTGGGAGACCATTCGCTAACTCAATCCAATTTGCTCCGTAATTCTCAGAAATATATACACCAATATCAGTGGCAACGAGTAAAATACTTGTTGAATAACCAGGATAGTAAAACATACCATCGTTTACTGGTATATCAGGCAAATCCGAAGTGATGTTAACCCAGTTATTTCCACCATTTGAAGATTTTAAAATATGGTTTGTATTAAAACCACTGTATGTTAATAGTATTACATCTGATGAATCAGGATGAATGTTGATACTCGTTATTATTCTATCTGGTAGATTTGTAATTACATTTTTGAAAGTATAACCACAATCAGTAGATTTAAATAAAACTGAACCTGCTGAAGCGTAAATTATGTTCGTGTTTGATTTTGATATAGCCATTTCTTGTATTGTTCCATAAGTCCCTGAAGAAATTGGTGACCAAGTTGCTCCTTTGTTGTATGATTTAAAAATTCTGTTCCTCGCAGTATAAAATATATTTGCAGAATCAGGATGACAAACAATCGGTGCAATCCAAGCAGCATTTCCTGATAAGCCGTTTGTGGATGATACCCAGGTTATTCCACCATCTTCTGAACGCATTATATCGTTAAATTGATATTCACCGAGAACGTTCTTTGTGTTTTTTGAATGAAAACAGACTTCACCGCCATCACCACCAAATACCACATTCCACCTTAGGTCACCGATAGTTCTTTGTGTACCATTATCCTGAGTACCACCAATTAAATGATTTGAATTCTCAGGGTCTGATGATATCCTATAAAATTGTGTTAATGTCTGAGTAGCATTAAGATTTATCCAATTTGTTCCTCTGTTTGTTGAATAATATAATCCTCCATCTGTTGCGGCTATTAATTTATTAGGATCGTTAGGATGAAATTCCATGTTGTGATGGTCTACATGTACCGGACCTAATGAAGTATTTGTAATTTTGTAAAAATCCCTTCCGTTTGTAGTTCTCCATAAATCTATTAATCCGATATAAGCATAATTTGGGTCAAAAGGATTAACATGTATATAAAAATCATACCATGCTTGATTAGTTCCAGTAAATGTATTTTGTAAGAGAGAGTAATTATATCCTCCGTTTGTAGATTTATAAACATATACATCACTACCGACATATAAAGAAGCATATAATATGTTTGGAGAACTTTTACAAATTGCCAAATGGTTTCTCGAACCAAGTGTAAACACTTCGTATGTAACAAAACTTTCTCCTCCATTTGTTGATATCCTGTACCCGCTTCCCTGACCTATTATATATGCTTTATTTCCATCTGGGGAAAAGACAATATCATCACATCTACCCGATATAATCTGAAACCAGCTTTCCCCTGAATTAGTACTCTTATATAAACCTGCGATTCCAAGTGCTGCGAATAAAACATTAGCTTTATTAGGAACTATAACCAATCTTGAAAAATAAGTCATATCTGGAAGCCCAGCTCTGTAATTTACCCATGTTTCACCACCATCTGTGGATTTTAATAATCCTCTCCCGAAATAAGATACACCTGAATATGTTGCTTCACCAGTTCCGTAATAAATAATATTTGTGTTATTAGGATCTATAGCAATAGCGCCTGATGAAAGTGAAATTTCAAAATCGGTTTTTGGGAACCAACTTTCTCCACCATTAGTCGTTTTCCATACACCTCCATATGCAGCTCCTAAATAAATTATTTGTGGATTATTTGGGTCATACTTGACTGATAGAATTCTTGAGGAGACATTTCCATAATTCTGATTAAATCCCGGCGTGGGTCCGATATTAACCCAATTATAATTACTTAAATAATATCCTTTGCTAAATCTTAATTCGAGTTTTTTTTGATATGCATTTAAATATGCATTTTTTGGAATAAATCCTAAAGGGTATATCCTTTGTTCATAGAACCATTTTTCTCTATTATAAGAATTTTTGCTTTTTACTTCTTCATTAACATTATCAAGAGCAGATTTTATATTATAAATTTCTTGTCCTGCTGCTGTTGCACAAAATAATATAATATATAAAAAAATTTTTTTCATATACTTTTAAGATAATGATAATTTAAATTTATTTAAATGATTATTAAATCGTTAAGAGAATTTTAAATCAGACAATAACCGGAGCAAATAAATTTGTCTTTGTTAACTTTATCTTATTTAATGTTGAATCTGTTTGTTTTAATTTTACATTATTGGATTATCTGCAGTAGGACCATAAGAATTTGGAATAGGAATGTTCAGCAATCTTAAATAGACAGTTAGTTGACCTCTATGATGGTACAGGTGGTTCAAACAGAATGAACGTAAACATACAATTTTAGGTAAAGTAAAATATATAGTTTCATTTTTTCTCAATGTCCAGTTCTTCATAAAAACTTCATCATCCGTTTCCTTTAATGATTTCATAGCCCTATTATAATTTTGATTAAAAATGTCTAAAAGCTCTGAATTGGTTTTTACTATCGGAGCTTTATAATTTTCTTTACCGAAATCAAGTTCATCATGTTCTATTATTGAAGAAATCCAGCCGGGTAATTCAGCAATGTGAGTTGCAAGTCTGCACAACGTCATAGATTTTTCGTGTGGCTGCCACATTAATTTTTCTTCTGGTATTATTTCCAGCATCTTTTGAGTGGATTTGGATTCTTCCTCTAATTCACTAATGAATGTGTCTTTTATTTTCATAATAATTTATTTTATTCGTGCCCCGTAGAGGATTCGAACCTCTAAAAGCAGAACCGGAATCTGCTGGTTTATCCATTAGCCTAACGGGGCTGTATTGTTGATGATAATTATTATATCTGAAAATTAAAAGATAAAAAAAATAAATTATTCATTTTATCAAAACCATTGGTTTTACATCTCTGAAGTCTTCTGTTGAAAATTCGTATAAATAAATCCCGCTCGAAAGTTCATCTGCATTAAATAATATTCTGTATTTCCCGACAGATTGGAATTCATTTACAAGGGTTTTGATTGTTCTTCCTAAAACATCATAGATTTTTATTTTCACTTCTGTATTTTCAGGAATGGAGTATTCAATATTTGTAACTGAATTAAATGGATTTGGATAATTTTGATGTAAAAAGTAATTCTTTTCTGATATGCTGGAAATCTTTTTTACATAAGGTATATAACCTAAGTTCGTATCTAATATTATTGTATAGTTTTCAATTATTATTTGACGGCCTTGGTTACATAATGTTCGTTTCAGGAATAAGCTTGTTCTTTTTAAAGTATAATCGATTGGATAAAAGTTCTCATGGCCTCCGCCAGGTACATAATTCAATTCAAATGGCAGTATTAAATTTCTTAACCTCTTTGTGATTTCCTGTGAACCTTGTGTTAGAATATAATTTGGGCAGGAGTAGGCATAACCTGTCCCATAGGGAACATTGTTATCTGCAGTACCGTGAAACATCAAAACCGGAATCGCTTCTGAATAATTTATAAGTGAAGTATCTAAAATCCCTCCGGATGAACTTATTACTGATTTTAATCTGAAATTTGTTTTATAATTATTAGTCGATGAATCTAAATAACCGAGTTCATTTACAAGGTTTGGGAAATAACTATTGATTTCTTCTTGTGTAACAAAAGATATGAGTAAACTTGTAACAGCACCAGCACTTATCCCACCAACAAACATATATGAAGTATCAATTTTATATTGATTTGCATTTGCTGCAAAAAATCTGAAAGCAGCTTTGGCATCCTGCATTGACCTGTAAATAGCTTTTACTAATGAATAACCGTCACCATTACAATCAAATGGATTTCCCCCCGTATTCCATCCTAACCTATAAGAAATTGAAGCACACACATATCCTTTTAGAGCAAAATCAATTATTACAGGTTTAAGAATATATTTATCTCCGAAGTAATATCCTCCGCCGTGGATTAAAAGTATAAAGGGTCTTTTATTTAGTGTGTCAATTGAAAATTTTGGATATGCAATGATAGCATCAAGATTTATTGTTTGTCCGAGCCAGTTAATATTCTGTCCATAAACAATATCTCCTAATGTATCAATATCATTGAAACTGAATATATAGTTTGTGTCAAATCTGCCCGGGATACAATATTGTTGAGGTAAAATTTCCTGTATTAAAAGAAGATAAAAAAACAGGAAAAAATATTTTTTTTTGTAATAATCATTCTTTAGTATCGTAAGATCATCACTATGTGTCCATATTTATCAAGTTTTCCATTATTAACAAAAACAACTCTTCCGCCTGTGTTTATAACTTGCTCTATTATGTCATCTACAATATCATCAATAATTTCTTTTCCGGGCGCAATTTCTACAGGAATTAAATGTAATTGGTCGTCTGATACTCTTGCTGGATATTGATAATTTAGTTCCACAATTAATAATCTACCTCTGCCTTCATTTGCAAGTTTCCAAACCTCATCAATTCCCGTTGCAAGTTTCTTTTTCCCGAATGCGTCTTCAATTTCTTTTAGAACTTCATCTCTTTTTTTAGCTCTTTCACTTTTAACTACGGGCCATACTATTTTTGATAATTCATGAGCTGATTCAAACTCATAATTACCATTGATTCCTGTTAATATAAGTTCCTTTTGTGATGATATTTCATTGAATAAACTGAGCGTTCTTTCTGTTCCTGTAATTACTAATGAGTAATTTTCTGTGTTAATACTTTTGAGCTTTGAATCAATCTCTCTTAAATATTTTCTTATTCTTTCTATATTGTCTGTTTGTCTGTCATTTCGATGGCTTTCTGTTGTTAGTGAAGACTTAGTCTCATAATATATATTTGTGAAAGGGAAGCTATTCTCATTGTATTCAATTATATTATCACGAATTCCAAGGAATAGTTTTGTAATTTTGTCACTAATAACAACTAACCAAAACGGCTCACTTCTGTTCATTGCAAAAACAAGATCTCTTGTAGCAAATGTCGGATCTATTATTACTCGTTCCTTTACAGGAAAAGGGAGATAAAATTTAATCGCTTTATCCTTATTTACAAAAATTGCCAGCCCATCAAGTAAACTTTTAAAATCGATGCTTTGATGAATCTCATTAATCTTATCTAAAATTGTTTTTACTTCATCTTTATCAAATTCTTCATTCAATCTTTTGGTAGCAATATTTATCAGGTTTTTCAATCTTAACGGGTCTTGCTTATTCTCTGGAAAATGTTTATGAGTAGGCATTAAGATTGAAACACATGGGTAATTGTTGATTGACTGGAGATACTTTAATACTTTTAGATTTATCATTTTGATTTCTTTTATTTATATATAATTTAAATATGAATTAAATAATAATCAATTGTTTTTTAAAAATTTTTTTATTTTATTTTTTTTAATTTTTTATTTTTAATAACTTGAATTTAAATTTAATATCAAATTTAAAAACTTTAAATTTATAAAATTCATCTTAATATAATGGAGTATAAAGATTATTATAAAATTCTTGGTGTAAAAAAAGATGCATCAAAGGAGGAAATAAAAAAAGCATTCAGAAAACTTGCTTTAAAATATCACCCGGACAAAAATAAAGGTGATAAGACTGCGGAAGAAAAGTTTAAAGAAATTAACGAAGCATACGAAGTATTAAGTGATGATGAAAAGAGAAAGAAGTATGATCAGATGGGGGAAAGTTATAGATACTATCAACAATATGGTGGTGAACCCGGAGGATTTGATTGGTCTCAGTTTGCCAATCAAACGGGCGGTAGGAGTTTTACTTTTGAAGGTGATTTAGGTGACTTTTTTAATAGCAGTGGATATTCAGATTTCTTTGAAATGTTTTTTGGCGACAGAACTTTTGGACGACGAAGAAGAAGCGGATTTGAGAGAACATCTTCTTTACGCGGTTCTGATTTAAAAGCACAAATTGACATTACTCTTCGTGAAGCTTATACTGGTACTGAGAGAATATTCAGAATTAGTAATGAATCTATTAAATTGAAAATAAAACCAGGGATAGAATCAGGACATATATTGAAAATTGAAGGTAGAGGAGAAAAAACATCAAGAGATATGCAGCCCGGGGATTTATTAATTACTATTAATGTTCTTGATGATCCTGTTTTTAAGAGGAAAGGTAATGACCTTTATGCGGAAATATATGTTGATTTATATATTGCTGTACTTGGTGGTAAAGTGGAATTTAATACATTTAAAGGGAAAGTGAAAATTGATATTTCTAAGAGTACATCATCAGGGAAAATCCTGAAATTAAAAGGTCTTGGAATGCCTTATTATGGAAAATCCAATATCTATGGAGATTTATATCTTACTGTTCAGATAAAAGTACCGGAAAATTTATCTCAAAAAGAAATAAATTTATTTAAAGAACTTCAGAAACTCCGTGCTTAATTAAAAGTATAAAGGATATAAATTAACCTACTTTTAATTTTGAAAAGAATTGCAATAAAAAAAATAATTTTATAATTTTACAAGGTTTTTTATGCGGGAATGGCGGAACTGGCAGACGCACCATCTTGAGGGGGTGGCGCCACGAAGGCGTGTGGGTTCAAGTCCCACTTCCCGCACAATGGAATAATATATTTGAACTTGATTATTTTTTTAAATAATTATATTTTTATAACTTAAATTAAATTTTATAGTTGATGAATAGAGATTACGAATCATATATTATTGTTGATGGTAATTTAGAAGATGATTCTGTAGAAGAAATCATAAAAAAATATGAAAATCTTCTGAAGAAACAAAAAGCAGAAATAAAAAACATTGATAGGATTGGAAGAAAAAGACTTGCTTATCCGATTAAAAAGAAACAGAATGGATATTATATATGCTTTGAGTTTATAGCAAAAAATGATGTTGTACAAAAACTTGAAAGAGCATATAAACTCGATGAAAGTATTTTGAGATACTTAACAATCTATTTGACCAAGAAGGAATTAAATGCTAAGAAAAATTATCTTGAAAAGCGTGCTGCATTATTGAATAAAATTGAAGAAACTATAAAAGCTAATGAAAATGCCGAAAATTCTGATGAAGAAATTTCAGAATAATATAAGAGTTGTTGTTTTAATAAATTTAAATATTAATTAATATACGGAGGTAATCGTATGGCTGAATACAAGATGCCCGAAATAAATTCAGTAATTATCGCAGGAAATTTAACAAAAGACCCTGTATTTAGACAAACTACTAATGGGACACCAGTAGTTAATTTCTCTATCGCGAGTAATAGAAGATTTAGAGACAAAAATGATGAATGGAAAGAAGATGTCTGTTATGTTGGGATAGTTGCTTGGAACAGATTGGCTGAAAGTTGTCGTGATAAGTTGAAAAAAGGAAATGCAGTTTTGGTAGACGGAGAATTGCAAAGCAGAACTTTTAAGACTGAAGATGGTTCAAATAGGACTATTGTGGAAATTAAAGCAAGGAGAATTCAGTTCTTAAATAGAAGAGTCTCTGGTTCTGGAAGTGCAGATCAACAGGCTGAAGATAAAGATGAACCGACTACTTTTGTTGATGATAATTTTGACCAGTTATTATCACCTGAAGATACTAATATAAATACAGAACAATAAACTTTTCTTCAAATATAGTATTTGTAAATGGATAATAATCCATTTACATTTTTATTTATCTAATTTTATTAATCATTTTATATGAAAATAATTTTAAAACAAGATTTTGAAAAACTTGGTAATGCTGGTGATATTAAGGAAGTTAAAAACGGTTATGCAAGAAATTTCCTGATTCCAAGAGGTATAGCAATTGCGGCAACCCCAGCAAATATAAAATCCTTCAAGGAAATACAACGCCAGCAGGAGAGGAAGCGGAATAGAGAAATTGAAGCTGCAAAGAAAACTTCTCTTGAAATTGAAAGAGATGTTTTAGAAATTTATGCAAAGGCTGGTGAAGAAAATAAATTATTTGGTTCAGTTACTTCTCAGATGATTTATGATAAACTTTTAGAAAAAGGTTATAAAAATATTGATAAGAAAAAAATTTTATTACATGAGCATATTAAGACTCTTGGAGAGCATATTGTCGATATTAAGTTACACACGAATATTATTGCAAAATTGAAAGTATTGGTAAAGGATGAGAAAACACTAATAGAAGATGAAGAAAAAGTAAAACAGGAAAAGAAATAAAGTAAGAGAAAATTCGTTTTGTCTATTGAAATAATTAAACAATATTATAACAAGTTCTAAAAAACCTCCTTTAACAAAGGATGTTTTTTTTATTTAATTTTTCAAATTAATCTATTAGTTAGTATGGATGATAATAAAAAAAGAGCAAAAAGAAAACCTGGTAGCAAACCGCAGGTAAAACCAGTTGACGAAGTAACGATTAGATTTGCCGGTGATAGTGGTGATGGTATGCAACTAACCGGGGCTCAATTTTCTGATACCATTGCTGCTGAAGGTCACGATGTGGAAACTTTCCCTGATTATCCGGCTGAAATTAGAGCGCCTTCTGGTACTCTGTATGGTGTCAGTGGATTTCAAATACATTTTTCCGGACATGATGTTCATACTCATGGAGATGAGATTGATGTTTTAGTAGCAATGAATCCTGCCGCATTAAAAGTGAATTTAAAGAATCTGAAAAAGAATGGTATTATTATCGCAAATTCAGATGCTTTCGATAAAAAGAATTTAGAATTAGCAGAATATAAATCAAATCCACTTGAAGATGGCTCTCTTGATTCATATATCGTTTATGACATTCCCATTACGAAACAAACGATTGAAACTCTCAAAGACCTTGAATTACCATTAAAAACTGTTTTAAAATGTAAAAATTTCTTCGCTCTTGGTGTTGTCTATTGGCTATATAATAAATCACTTGAATATACGCTAAATTGGATTGAGGATAAGTTCAGTAATCAACCTATGATAATGGAAGCTAATAAGAAAGTGTTGAGAGCTGGCTATTATTATGGTGAAAATACTGAAATGTTTACGACAAGGTTTGAAGTTAGAAGGGCAAAATTACCTAAAGGTGTTTATAGAAATATTAACGGAAATGAAGCCGTTGCATTAGCATTAGTTGCCGGTGCTGCCCGAGCTGGGTTAACACTTTTCCTTGGTAGTTACCCTATAACACCAGCATCAGAAATTATGCAAATATTATCTCGTTATAAAAGATATGGAGTGAAAACTTTTCAAGCAGAAGATGAAATTGCAGGAATTTGTACTGCTATTGGAGCATCCTATGCTGGATGTTTAGGTGCTACTTCGACAAGCGGACCTGGTATGGCTCTTAAATCAGAAGCAATTGGGCTAGCTGTTATGGCGGAACTTCCTTTAGTTATCGTTAATGTTCAAAGAGGAGGTCCATCAACAGGATTACCTACAAAAACTGAACAAGCGGATTTAATGCAGGCACTTTATGGTAGAAATGGTGAATCTCCTGTACCTGTTCTCGCTGCTATAAGTCCTGCTGACTGTTTTGATGTTGTTATTGAAGCAATTAGAATTGCAATTAAATATATGACTCCTGTTATCGTACTTTCTGATGGTTATATCGCTCAAGGATCTGAACCATGGAAAGTTGTTAAAGTTGATGAATTGCCGGAAATGAAAGCTATTTTCAGAACAAGTCTTGATGGTTTTTATCCTTATGCAAGGAACGATTTTTTAGCAAGACCGTGGGTAAAACCTGGTACTAAAGGGCTTGAACATAGAATTGGTGGATTAGAAAAACAAGATATTACCGGAAATATAAGTTATGAACCAGATAATCATCATAAAATGGTTACGTTAAGAGCAAAAAAAGTTAAAAATATAGATAAAGATATTCCGGAACTAAAAGTATTTGGTAAAGATAAGGGTAAACTTCTTGTACTCGGTTGGGGTAGCACAGTTGGGGCAATTGCAGAAGCGGTTGAAGATGTTAATGAAAAAGGATATGATGTTTCTTATACATATTTACGCTACCTTAATCCTTTCCCAAGAAATCTTGGTAAAGTATTGAAAAATTTTGAGAAGATTCTTATTCCGGAAGTAAATCTTGGACAGCTTGCAAAATTAATTCGTGCTGAATATTTAATTGATGTTATTACATTAAATAAAGTGAGAGGAATTCCTTACAAACCTTCTGAAATTGCAAATAAAATTGAAGAAATTTTAAAAACTTAATTATAAGATTTTTTTGAATATAAAAAATATAAGTTATTATGGAAAGTGAAGTTAGCAAACCTAAATATACCCCCAAAGATTTTGCATCGGACAGAGATGTCAGATGGTGCCCTGGTTGCGGAGATTTTTCTATTTTAGCCCAGATTCAAAGAACCTTTGCACAATTAATAGATGTACCTAAAGAAAAAATTGTTTTTATTTCAGGTATTGGTTGTTCAAGCAGATTTCCTTATTACATGAATACTTATGGATTTCATACAATTCATGGTAGAGCTGCTGCCATAGCTTCTGGTGTTAAATGTGCAAATCCTGATTTATCAGTCTGGGTTCCTACTGGTGATGGAGACTTATTAAGTATTGGTGGTAATCACTTTATTCATATATTAAGACGGAACATTGATGTGAATATTATTCTTTTTAACAATAGAATCTATGCTTTAACGAAAGGACAGGTATCACCTACTTCTCCGCATGGTATGGTTACTAAATCCACACCTCTTGGAAATATAGAATATCCAGTTAATCCGATTTCCCTTGCTCTGGGTATGGAAGGAACTTTTATAGCAAGGTCAATTGATAGAGATACGAAACATTTACAGGAAATGATTCTAAGATGTTATAAACATAAAGGTACATCGTTCCTTGAAGTATTTCAGAATTGTGTTATATTCAATGACGGAGCTTATGAACTTTACTCTAATAAAGATACAAGAGATGATCATGTGGTATATATTGAACATGGGAAACCCTTAATTTTTGGAAAAAATATGGACAAGGGTATAAAACTTGATGGATGGAAACCTGTTGTAGTTGATTTAAATAATCCTTCTATGAGTGTTAATGATTTGCTTATTTATGATGAAAAATCGCGAGAACTTGCTTTCATTCTTAGCAGTTTTAGTAATGATCCTAATTTACCTATGCCATTTGGTGTATTTCTAGAAGTGGAAAGGGAAACTTATGATGAAAATATGAAAAATCAGATTTTAGATTTACAGTTTAAATATGGTAAAGGTAATGTGGACGAATTATTGAAGGGTAGTGACTTTTGGGAAATTAAATAGTATTTTAAAAATCTAATCCCAAAGAAAAATAATATTTGGGTTCTGAGAATTTCTTAAAGTCAAAACTATAAGCAACATCAAATTTGAATGGTATTCCGAGAAATACCAATCTAAAGCCATAGCCCATACCAATTAATAAATCCTTAGTTTTCAAGCCTCCATCAGAGGTGAATAATTGTAATTTCTTATCATCTTTCCAGGCTGTACCCATATCAAGGAAAAGGTTTCCTTGTATATCTTGAAAACCAAGTGGTAATACTCCAAGTATTAAATAACGAAATAGAGGGAATCTTAACTCTAAATTAGCAAGAGCGAAACGAGAACCTGACATTCTGTCAAATTTATATCCTCTTAATGGTAAAACTGGCATTGAAAATGCGTATTCATCGATATTACTGATAGGTATGTTGTCATTTTCGAATTGTCTGTTAATCCAATTTTCTGTTCCACCAATATAAAATCTTTGCGGGTTTCTGCCAAAACTTGCACCTAGGTTTAACCGCATAGCAAAAGAAAAACCATCTGAGATTTTAAGATATTTTCTGAAATCCCCAATAACAGATGCGAATTCAATCCCATCACTTCCTAATTTTGGTGAACCCAATAAGGTGATATTAAACCTTGATCCTTTTTGTGGTGCAAGGTAACCCCATAGGGAGTTATCAAAAACATATCTTATTGTTGGTACCAGAAAAGTATTTGATTTAGACGGCTCTTGTGTGTTGTCGAGATTTTCTTGTGTAACATGCATTAAGAAAAGTCCGCCGTCAAATCTTTTAAATCTTGTTAATGGGTAAGAAAAAAGAAGACTCGTTCCCAGATTTCTGTATCTGAAAAGTTCGTCACCATAACCCCGATTGTATAATATAAATCTTGCTGTATGATATAATTCAAAACCGACGTCTAATCTTTTTGGCAAATAGTAGTAGGATAAAGCATAATCGCTATTCTTTAAATCAATTACCATTGAAGTTAAAATATTTATTCTGTGATTTCCCATCAAATCACTGAGAGAAATTGATGCTGTTCCCTGGACTCCATAAAAACTTGAGTAGTTTGCATTACCATATACAAGATCAGGGGAAAATTTAATCTTATAATCACTAATTCTGAAACTACCATCAGGATTTAAATTTTCTTTTATCTGAAAATTTATATTATATACATAATCAGAATCATTATTGATAATTTTCTTACTAGTCTTTTTCTTTTTGAAATCTATAATTACTTTATCATCTTTAATTTCAGAAGAATCTTTTTTTGTAAAATTGTTAACATCAATTATAGTGTTGTTTGTATCTTTTGTTATAATAGAATCTTTATTGTTATTGTATAATGTGTCTTTTTGCTTGGTTAATTCAGCTTTTTTAATTTTGTTTTTCACATAATTAGTAGGTTCAAGTTTCTCTAAGCCAATGTTTCTTTCGAATGGATTTTCCATTGAGAAAATATCATAACCCCCTTTATTTAATGATACGAATAATAACCTCTTACCATCTTTTGATAATGTGATTTGGGATATTGGATTAAGGCTATTTGTTATTGGACGCTCTCTGAATTCTCCTTCTTCATCATATTCTCTCATATAAATATTACTTATTCCGTTAATATCAGAAACATATAATAATTTTTTCCCATCAGAACTTATCTGAACATATGTTTCTTTCGCATTGGGATTGTCTATTACTTTTTCAATTTCCTTTGTATTTATATTTATTCTGTATATTCCTTTTCCATTATAATCCATAGAATATATTTTGAAATTTTTTGGTAATAGAGAAGGATTGATAAAATCTTTTCTGTCTGAATCAAAATAAATGTATTTTCCATCAACAGACCATACAGGATTTTCATCTGAGAAAATATCATTGGTTAGATTAGTTATTTTTTTTGTATTAAAATCATATATGTATATGTCTGATTGTTTTCCGTTGTTTCCGGTAAATGCAAGTAAACTTCCTTTGGGTGACCAACTTGCATTTGAAATTGAGGGGAGACTGACTGGTAATTTTGTATTATCCCCACTATTTAAATCAATTACAAATATTGCATCACTTTCTCCTGCTTTAACACTTATTGCCATTTTTTTAGAATCCGGAGACCAGGTTAGACCCGGAGTTAACACCTGTAATTCTTCAAAATTATTGGTCGTATTACCTTCTACGACTTTATCTATAATTTTACCTGTATTAGCATCAGCAAGAAATACATCGAAGTAATCATCACGATTTGAAATAAATAGAAACATTTTTCCATCTGGAGATATAGAAGGTGCTATATTATAAAATCCACCATCTTTATTATGATCTGTTAACATTTTTGCAAAATCCAACACTTCTTCTCTGTTTATTGCATCTGACCAGTAATTCTTTTTTAATTCTTTAAGCCATTTTTCAGAAAGTTTTTCTAATTCTAACTTATATGTTTCTTTGAATCCTTCATAAACATCGTTTAGAGATTTTATATTATTCATCAATTCCCCAATTTTATATTCCCCGTAATAATCCATAAGGAAAGCAAAAAAACTTTGACCACCTCTATATGCTAAGTATCCGTCGCAATATTCGATTGGTGGTAAATAGTCATTCATTATAGCATCTCTTATGAACATATCGGTTTCTTTATCTAACCCGTTAAGACTTTGACTTTCTGCCATCCCTTCAACAAACCATGTCGGGAATGCAAGTGTAATATTCCTTGCTATAATATTTTGTATTGAACCGCCATAGAACATATCATTCATAAAGCCATGTAAAAGTTCATGATGTATTACATGTCTAAATTGTTCATATTTACCTTCAAAAGGAATTAGTATTCTGTTTTTAAATAATTCAGTTACCCCACCTACACCTTCAGGAAGATATTCATCTATAACATTGTTCTGTCGGAAATCATTCGAAGAAAGAAAAACAATTATTGGAATGCGATTAGTTATAAAATAATCAAGATTGGAAGATAATTTTTCAAGAGCTTTTTCCGCTTCTACAGCAGTAAATTCTGCTATATCATAACCATTATCGTAAAAATATATATCAAAATGTTTTGATTGTATATATTTCCATTTAAAATATTTGTATTGCACTTTGTTCTTTCCAAATTCCTGTGATAAAGCTGAAAGGCTTAAAAATATTACAATTAATATTATGCAAGCATTTTTTAAATATCTCATATTAATCTTTTAATATTGTAATATATATTGAAAATTTTTTTAATATTCAAGAGTATTACTAAATACATTTACTTGTATTTTATGCATAAAAAATTTAAATTGATTAATAAAATTATCTATAACATAATTAATAGTATTAGTTCTGTTCCATTTGTTTCAACATATATTTTATTTAAAAAGTTGTTTAATTAGTAATGAATAAGATACCATTTATTGAGACCTATCTGAATAATGGAATTAAAGTTATTATGTCCGGGAACAAAAGGATACCCATTGTTATTTTTCTTGTAGGTTTCAGGGTTGGGTCTAAAATGGAACCGGAAGGGAAAAAAGGAATTGCTCATTTACTTGAACATCTGATGTTTTCCTCCAAGATAGGAAAAGATAAAATGGATTTTGATAAATTATTATCTTTAAATGGTGGATATTCAAATGCTGCAACCGGTTTTGACTATACATATTATTATATCCAAATACCATCTTATAAATTAGAGTTTGCCGCCTCTCTTGATAGTAAGAGATTTAATGGTGTTATTTTTGATGATGAAATTGTTAACATACAGAAAAAAGTAGTAATAGAAGAGAAATACGAAAATTATGATAATTCTCCTTATGGTGATGTGGAATTTTTGTATACAAAAAATCTTTTTAAAAATACTGATTATGAAATTCCGGTAATAGGTTTAAAAAATAACATAAAAAATATTAAAAGCAGTGATTTAATTAACTTCTATAATGATTATTATAATGCTGATAATTGTGTAATTATAGTTACAGGTAATATAAATTATTTGAAAACGGAAAAAATTTTAAATAAATATTATAATACATTACCTGCAAAGGAAAGTAAAAGATATAAATTCATTGATAATGATTTTAAATCATCAATTATTTTATATCCTGAATCAAAGGTAAAAATTGAATTAAATGGAAAGTTTATCTTTTTCAAAACTAACGCAAGGAACACAAAAGATTATTATATATTAAAGATTATTTCGATTTTATTGAGTGATGGTTTTAGTTCAAGACTTTATAAGAATCTCATTTACGAAAGGAAAATCGCACAGATGATTTATGCTCATCCAGCATCATATCAACATAGTGGTGATTTTGAAATTTCTGTATTATTCTCAGATAAAAAATACAATTCAGATATTGAAACTATTATTTTTAATGAATTGGAAAACTTAAAAAAAGGGAATTTTACAGATGAAGAATTGGAAAAAGCAAAAAATAAAATTCATCTTGCTTTTTCAACAGGATATCAGAAAAATATTTCTATAGCGCAATCTTTGTTATCATACGAATTATTTAATAATAATGTCGGTTTAATAAATGATGATATAAATAATTATTTAATGGTAACAAGAGATGATATAAAGAATACCATAAAAAAATATCTGGATTTTAATAAAAAAGTTGTTATAACTTATTTGAAAGATTAATATATGAATTTAAAATCAAAATGCGAAGATATTAAGTTACCAGATTATTTTAAGTTTAAATTAAAAAACAATATTAAGCTTTATGTTATAAAGGATAGCAGATTCCCGGTTATAAATGCTATGTTCGTTTTTAAGAATGGTTCGCTTTGTGATTCTTATTATGGTGGAAATTTATATGGATTATGTTCCATTACATCTGATTTATTATTAAAAGGTACGGAAGACTTCTCTGCCAATGATATCGCAAATCTGGTTGAATCATCAGGGTCATATATATATAGTGGGTGTAGTTATGATTATTCTTTTTTAACTTTTCATTCATTGAAAAAAAATTTCGAAAAAATTTTTTCTCTTACAAATCATATTTTCAGGAAATCACTATTTAAAGAAGAAGAGATTGAAAGATTAAAATTGCAGAAGATTAATTTAATTAAATTAAACAATACCTATGGTGAGTATCTTTCAAGAAAAATATTCAAGAAGAAAGTCTATGGTAAATCACTATACGCTGAGGATTCTGATGGGACTATAGAATCATTAAAAAGAATTTTTCGAAATGATATTCTGAAATTTTATAATAAATTTTTCTCCCCGAATAATTTATACATTTTCTTGGTTGGAGATATTTCAGAAAGTAAAGCAATCAGATTAACAGAAAAATATTTTACTGACTGGGAAGATGAAAAAGTACCAACGACAAAAATTCTATCCCAGAATTCAATTAAAGGTATTTCTATATTTATTCTCCCAAGAAAAGGTTCCGTGCAATCTAACATAAATATTGGTCATAAAGGTGTAAACCAAAGATGCCCTGATTTATTAAAACTTAAAGTTATGAATCTGATTCTCGGTGGTACGTTTGTTTCAAGGATTAATAATAACTTAAGAGAAATTCAAGGATGCACATATTGTGCATCATCTAATTTTAATACTTTTGGTTATCAAGGTGATTTTTCCGTTGAAGTAAGTGTTAGTAATAAACATGTCCTTTACACAATAAAAGAAATATTAAAAGAATTAGAGCGAATTAAAAATGATTATGTTTCTGATGATGAACTTGATATAGCAAAGAACTATTTTATTGGGAATTATCCTCTACAATTAGAAACCGCTAATGATATTGCAACAAAAGTTTTAAAAATTGAGTTATATAATTTAAAAAAGAATTATTATAATACAATAATTTCAAAAGTATATAAGGTAAGTAAAAAAGATATATATGAAGTTTCAAATAAGTATATTGATACAAAAAATTTAATTATCTCAATAGTTGGTCCGGAGAGAATAAATATACATATTTTTGAAAATATTGGTAATGTTGAAATAATTAATAACTTAGAAAATTATTAAAGAACTATATTATAATATATGAAGGAAAAAAAAGATATTGAACTTGTAGAGAAACTTAATCAGAAGTATCTCGAATTATTAAATGAGATATCAAAAGTAGTAGTTGGTCAGTTAGATATTATTAACCAGATTTTAATCTCTATTTTATGTAAGGGGCATTGTTTATTAATTGGTGTACCCGGTCTTGGTAAGACTTTGATTGTAAAAACTCTTGCAGAAATTCTGGATTTAAAATTTAACAGAATACAATTCACTCCTGATTTAATGCCTTCTGATATAACAGGGACAGAAGTTTTTGAAACAAAAAATTCTGGTGGAAAAGGTTTTGTTTTTGTTAAAGGTCCTGTATTTGCTAATATGATTCTTGCTGATGAAATAAACAGAACCCCCCCAAAAACCCAATCCGCTTTACTTGAAGCAATGCAAGAGCATAGAGTTACTGCGGCTGGAACTACTTATATTCTTGAAGAACCTTTTTTTGTTCTTGCTACACAGAATCCGATTGAGCAGGAAGGTACTTATCCATTACCCGAAGCACAACTTGATAGATTTATGTTTAATCTTTGGTTGGATTATCCAAGTAATGATGAAGAAATAGAAATTATTAGAAAAACTACAAGTATGTATAATCCGATTTTAAAAAAAATCTTTTCCAAAGAAGAAATTATTCAGTTTCAGGATTTAGTTAGAAAAGTTCCTGTCGCTGATGAGCTATCTGAATATACCGTGAAACAGGTTTCTAAAACTCGTCCTTCTAATGAATTAGCACCTAAAATTATTAAAGACTATATTAATTGGGGAGCAGGTCCCAGAGCGTCTCAATACTTAATTCTTGCAGCAAAAGCTGCATGTATCCTTGATGGAAGATTTACACCATCTAAAGAAGATATAAATAAATATTCACTTCCTGTTTTAAGACATAGATTAATTACAAATTTTAATGCAGAGGCAGATAATGTGAAAGTAGAAGAAATTATTAGAAATATTTTTTAGTTTTCATATCCAATTGAATAACATATATCAAAAAAAAGTCAGAGAATGTTATTACTGTAAGAGTAAAGATCTTATAGAACATTCTAAAGCTACCTACTGGAATTATGCTGATTTAAATTATGAAGAGTGTGCAAATTGTGGTCTTATTTTTGCTAACCCAATGCTTTCATTAGAAACAATTATTTTTGGTAATAAAGCATTAAATATTGTTCATACTTCCAGAGGAACATTAAATCAATATAAAGGTGGGAAGCAATTTTCCTTTTGGTTGAATAAAATAAAAAATTACGGAACTATTCTTGATGTCGGATGTGCAGAAGGTTTTTTCCTTAAAGGTATTGCAGATCATTCTGATTGGTCGGTAGAAGGTATTGATATCATTCAATCTGCTGTGGATTTTGCAAACAATATTCTTGGTATAAAAGTATATTTTACAACTCTTGAAGATTTTAAAACAGAAAAAAAATATGATTTGATTAGAATAAATAATGTAATAGAACATTGTCTTAATCCCATTTTATTTTTAAAAAAATCTTACACTCTGCTTAATAACAACGGATTCGTCTGGTGTTCAACCCCAAATGGTATTCAGGATGGAGCAGTTTTAAAAAATGCAAACAAGAGAGGGATTAAATTGAATTTATTGGAAAATCATCTTTTCTTATATAAACCAAAAACACTAAAGGAAATATTTCGAAGTATTGGTTTTACTGTTATAAAATCTTATTGTGAAGGTATCAAACATTCTTTAAAAGATTTTGGCTTAATACCATTCAGTAAAATTGATAACAATAATTCTAAATTTTTTCTCTCTGATTATATTTACAAAGAAAATATTATATTTTCTATTACAGATAAGGAGTTAAATGAAATATATAATAGTAGTGATTTAAAAAATTACAAATTGAAATTGGATATTTTTTTGAAAAAGCTTTTTCCAATTAAAATGTTTTGGGGAATCTCAGTAGGGCATCAGCAATTTATTTTAGCCCAAAAGAAATAATTTTAGTTTCCCAAGCACATTTAGAGGTTTTTCAGTTATTAATTTATTATTTTTTAATATATTGACTTTAAATTTAAATATTAATAATTTGCAGTTTTGTAGTTTTTTGCTCTTTTAACCCTTAATAGAATATATTTAATGGCTTTACGAAAATTAAAACCCGTAACAGCAGCAACAAGATTTTACTCAATTTCTACCTTTGAAGAAATTACAAAGGATAAACCTGAGAAGTCTCTAACCGCTCCTTTGAAAAAAAGCGGAGGTAGAAATAACAAAGGAAGAATTACTTCACGACATCGTGGCGGTGGTCATAAGAGAAAGTACAGAATTATAGATTTTAAACGGGTTAGAGAAGATGAAGCAAAAGTACTTTCTATTGAGTATGATCCGAATCGTTCTGCAAGAATTGCTCTTATTCAATATCCAGATGGTGAAAAAAGTTACATTATTGCGCCTGATACTTTGAAGCCAGGTGATACTGTGCAGTCTTCCAATGATGCTGAAATTAAAGTAGGTAATACAATGCAAATTTCGGCTATTCCGGTAGGTACTTTCATTCATAATGTCGAGTTGAAACCCGGAAAAGGTGCACAACTTGCAAGAAGTGCAGGTACTTCTGCTCAAATAGTTGCAAAAGATGAAAAATATTGCCAGATTAAATTACCTTCAGGTGAAGTACGGATGATTAAGAATGAATGTAAAGCAACAATCGGCACTGTAAGTAATATAGACCATGAAAATATTAGTTTAGGTAAGGCAGGAAGGTCAAGATGGCTGGGTATAAGACCACATACAAGAGGAGTTGCAATGAATCCTGTTGATCACCCGATGGGTGGTGGCGAAGGAAAAACCTCAGGTGGCGGACATCCTGTGAGCCCATGGGGTTTACCTGCAAAAGGTTATAAAACAAGAAAAAAGAAAAAACTCTCTAATAAATATATAGTTAAAAAGAGGAAATAAATTTTATGTCTCGTTCTATTAAAAAAGGACCTTATGTAGATTATAAACTTTTAAAAAAAGTTGAACTTTTGAACCAGAAAAAACAAAAAAAGGTGATAAAAACCTGGTCAAGAGCCTGTACCATTGTTCCTGAATTTATTGGTCATACCTTTTCTATTCACAATGGTAAAGCTTTTATTCCTGTTTTTATTACTGAAAATATGGTTGGGCATAAGCTTGGAGAATTCGCAATGACGAGAACTTTCAGAGCACATTCTGGTCAAAGAAAAGAAGAAAAAGCTGGAGGTGTTAAGAAATAATGGAAGCAAGAGCAATAAAAAGATATATTCCATCATCGCCTAAGAAAATGAGAATAGTGGCAGATTTGATAAGAAACAAAAGTGTTCAGGATGGGCTGCAAATTCTAAGATTTACTAAAAAACATGCTTCAGAAGAGGTATTTAAAACTTTAAAATCTGCTTATGATAATTTACTTGCTGCGTTAGATGTGGGTAAGCTTGATATGGATAAAGTTATGATAAAGTCTGTTTCCGTTGATGGTGGGCCGACTTTGAAGAGAATTCGACCAGCTCCACAGGGTAGGGCTTATAGGATCAGGAAAAGATCAGCACATTTATCAATAGTTGTTGAGTATGAAGAAGAAGAAAAGAAAGAACCAAAAGAGCAAGTAACTAAGGAAGTTACACCCAAAAAGAAAGTAAAAACAGCTGAAAGAAAACCTAAAAAAGTAAAAGAAGAAATAATAGAAGAAGAAATTCAATCTGAAGTTCCAGAGGAAGAAGTGAAAGAAGAGGAGAAAAAAGAAGAGAAAGTCAAGGAAAAGAAGGAAACTAAAAGAAAAACAACACTAAAGAAGGAAAGGACTAAAGAGGATAAGACTCCCGATGAAAAAGTAAAAAAGAAAGAAGAAAAACCAAAAAAAGAATCAAAAACAAAAAAGAATAAAGAAAAATAAATTAAGGAGATTATTTGGGACAGAAGACAAATCCGATTGGCTTTAGATTAGGTGTAATCAACACCTGGGATTCAAATTGGTATGATGATAAAAGCTTTGCATCCAAACTTCAGGAAGATTCTATTATTCGTAATTATATTCGTAAGCGTCTTGATAAAGCTGGGATTGCAAAGGTAATTATTGAAAGGACTCTTAAAAAAGTTACTCTGACAATAATGACATCAAGACCCGGATTTGTAATAGGTAGAAGTGGAAATGAAATTGCGAAACTTGAAGAAGAGATTAAATCGCTTACGAACAAGGATGTAAAGATTAATGTAACTGAAATTAAGAAACCGGAAATGAACGCTCAGTTAGTTGCTGAAATGATTGCTCAACAAATTTCAATGAGAATTTCTTTTAGAAGAGCAATGAAAACCGCTATAACCGCTACTATGAGAGCCGGTGCAGAAGGAATAAAAGTTATGTGTAGCGGAAGATTAGGTGGTGCTGAAATCGCTCGTTCTGAACAATATAAAGAAGGGCGAATTCCACTTCNAACTTTAAGAGTTGAGATTGATTACGCTTCGGTTACGGCGCATACAATTTATGGTGCTATAGGTGTTAAGGTTTGGATTTGTAAAGGAGAAAAACATAAATAATATTTCAAAGTTTATGGAGATTGTATTATGTTACTACCCAAAAGAGTAAAATTCAGAAAATCACAAAGAGGAAATAGAAAAGGAAAAGCAAGCAGAGGTTATTTGGTTTCTTTTGGCTCCTATGGTTTAAAAGCAATGGAACCTGCTTGGATTACAGATAGACAAATTGAAGCAGCTCGTATTGCTTTAACAAGATATATGAAAAGAGATGGTAAAGTTTGGATAAGAATATTTCCTGATAAACCTGTTTCGAAAAAGCCAGCAGAAACTAGAATGGGAAAAGGAAAAGGTGCCCCTGAATTTTGGGTCGCTGTTGTTCAACCGGGACGAATTATGTTTGAAGTTGATGGCGTTTCTGAAACAGTTGCACAGGAAGCATTTAGACTTGCATCACATAAACTACCTATTAAAACACAATTTGTTAAAAGAGTATCTTAATTTTTTCTATGATGAAACTATACGAATTAAAACAGATGTCAACTAAAGATTTACTTAATACCTTAAAAGAAAGTTATGATGCTTTAGATAACTATAGATTCCAGCATGCGTCGGGACAATTGGAAAATTACAAGAGTTTGAAAAATACGAAAAAGACAATTGCGAGAATTTTGACAATTTTAAAAGAAAGAGAAAAAACTGAAAAAGAACAATCTAAATAAATTTAATAAATGAGCGACGAAATAATACAAAACGAAAATACGACAAAGGAATTGGGAAAAGTACCAGGAAAAAAGAAATAAAAGGAAAGTAAGAATTGGAAAAGTGGTTAGCAATAAGATGGATAAATCTGTTGTAGTAGCAATTGAGAAAAGAGTAATACATCCTTTATATAAAAAGTTTTATAAAAGGACAAGTAAATTTATGGCTCACGATGAAAAGAATGAGTGTAATATTGGCGATATTGTAAAAATAATGGAAACAAGACCACTAAGTGCACGAAAAAGATGGAGAGTAGTTGAGATTTTGCAAAAAGTTAAATAAAATGTAAAATTTTAGGTAAAAATGATACAAGAAGAAACTAATTTAACGGTTGCTGATAATTCTGGTGCTAAATCTATCAGATGTATCAGAGTTCTCGGTGGTTCAGACAGACGATATGCAAGTCTTGGGGATATTATTGTTGTTTCAGTTAAGTCTGCTATCCCTGGTGGAACTGTAAAAAAAGGTGAAGTTACAAGGGCTGTTATCGTTAGAACGAAAAAAGAAGTCAGGAGAAAAGATGGTAGTTATATTAAATTTGATGAAAACGCTGCTGTGTTAATAAATAATCAGAATGAACCGAGAGGCACAAGAATTTTTGGACCTGTCGCTCGAGAACTTAGAGAAAAACAATTTATGAAAATTATTTCTCTTGCCCCAGAAGTAATTTAAAATAAAAAAATGGAAAAATATAGATTGAAAAAAAATGATTTTGTTAAAGTAATTTCAGGCAACTATAAAGGTGCAACTGGAAAAATACTTTTTATTGATAGAAAAAAAGGACGTGTTATTGTTGAAGGTGTTAATATTATTCACCGACATACCAGACCTACTCAGAAAAATCCTCAGGGTGGTATTATAAGAAGAGAAGCACCGATTGCGATTAGCAATGTTATGTTAATGTGTCCAAAGACAAATGAACCAACTCGTATAGGAATGGAAATTATTAAAGACGAAACGACCGGAAAAATTAAAAGAATGAGAAAAAGCAAGAAATCAGGTGAAATTTTAATATCTTAATATTATGGCAAAGTCAAAAGAAGAAAGAAAAAAGGTAAAACAACAGGAAGTAGAAGTTAAATCAAAAAAAGGTGATAAAAAGTCATCTAAAGAACAAGAGTTTATTGAGGAAAAAGTTCCAATTAGATTACTTGAGATTTATAGAAAAACTATTGTTCCTGAGTTAATGAAAAAGTTTAATTATAAGAATGTAATGCAGGTCCCAAGACTAAAGAAAATTTGTATTAATGCAGGTGTTGGTGCAGCGGTGTCAGATCCTAAGCTTATTGAAATGACCGTTAAGGATATTGAAGCAATTACTGGTCAACATCCAGTTGTGGTAAAAGCCAAGAGGTCTGTTTCTAATTTTAAATTGAGAGCCGGTATGAATATTGCTGTAAGAGTCACACTAAGAAATGCAAGAATGTACGAATTTTTTGATAAATTGGTGAATGTTTCTATTCCAAGAATAAGGGATTTTCGTGGTTTATCGGATAAAAGTTTTGATGGCAGAGGTAACTATACATTAGGAGTGAAAGAACAGATTATTTTCCCTGAAATTAATGTAGATACTGTTACGAGAATATCAGGAATGGATATTACAATTGTTACAACGGCAAAAACAGATGAAGAAGCTTTTGAACTTTTGAAATTATTTGGATTTCCATTTTTAACTAAACAGCAAAACAATTAATATTTTATGGCAAGAAAATCTTTAATAGCAAGACAGCAACGGAGAGAGAGACTCGTAAAGAAATATGAGAGTTTAAGAAAAGAATTGAAGAAGAAAGGTGATTGGAAAACTTTACAAAAACTACCTCGAGATAGTAGCCCTACCCGATTACATAACAGATGTAGTGTGACAGGAAGGGCTCGTGGATATTACAGAAAATTCGGTGTATCAAGACTCGTTTTCAGAGAAATGGCTTTACAGGGAAAAATTCCCGGTGTAATTAAATCAAGTTGGTAATAAAATAAAGAAGGAAATTTTATTATGTCAATGTCTGACCCAATTGCTGATTACTTAACAAGAATAAGGAATGCTATCAAAGCAGAAAAAAAATCTGTTGATATACCTTATTCAAAATTTAAAGCAAATATTACAGATATTTTACTTAAAGCAAGTTTTATTAATGATTATAAGGTAATTGAAGCTAATAATAAAAAATATTTAAATATAAGATTCAAATTTTATGAGAATAATAATGTGATTAATGGTTTGAAGAAAATAAGTAAACCCGGAAGACGAGTTTATGTTAAAGCTGAAAAGTTACCTCGTGTAAGAAACGGTTTAGGTATTGCAATAGTATCTACTTCAAGAGGATTGATTACCGATAAACAAGCAAGAGAACTTGGTGTTGGTGGTGAAGTTGTATGTTATATTTGGTAAATTTTTAAAAAGTTAATTTTACTAATTTTATTATATGAGTAGAATAGGAATTAAGCCAGTAACTTTCGAAAGTAATGTTAAAATTGAAGGTAAGAACAATATTATTGAGGTCACCGGTCCTAAGGGTACTTTATCAATGAAAGTTCACGAGAGAATAAAATACGAAATAAGGGATAACGAAGTTGTTTTTTCAAGAATAAATGAATGGAAAAGTACAAAAGCATTGCATGGACTTCACAGGGCAGTTTTACAAAATCTGATTGTTGGTGTTACACAGGGATATACGAAAAAACTTGAAATTGTTGGTGTTGGTTACAAAGCTGAAATGAAAAATAATTATTTATTCCTGCAACTCGGTTACTCACATTCAATTGCTTTCCTTCCGCCACCTGAAGTTAAAGTAGAAGTACCTGCACCGAATCAAATTTTAGTATCTGGAATTGATAAACAATTAGTAGGGTTAGTTGCGGCGAAAATCCGTTCATTTAGAAAACCCGAACCCTATAAGGGTAAAGGTATTAAATATGAAAACGAAGTAATAAGAAGGAAAGCTGGAAAAACTCAGGCTAAATAATTTAATTAAAGAAAATTATTTTTAAAAAAATTGAAAAAGAAAAAAAATATAGACAGAAGGACAAAGTTAAAATTTAAAATCAGAAAAAAGATTTTTGGAACTCCTGAAAAGCCGAGATTAGTTGTATTCAGGAGTAATAAACATATCTATGCTCAGGTTGTTGATGATGTAAATCACAGAACTTTATTACAGGTTTCCACATTAAGCAAAGAGGTTAAGGAAAGAATTAATGGTGTTAGTGGTAAAGTTGCGAAAGCTAAAGTTGTTGGTAATTTAGTTGCTGAAAATGCAAAGAACTTAAATATTTCAAGAGTTGTTTTTGATAGAGGTGGTTATTTATATCATGGAAGAGTAAAGGCTATTGCAGACGGTGCCAGAGAAGGTGGTTTAAAATTTTAAATGTTTTTGTTATATTTGATGAAATTAGTTATTTATTATAATCTCGGGTCGTCTAATGGCAGGACAGCGGCCTTTGGAGCCGTTAGTGGAGGTTCGAATCCTCCCCTGAGAACATTAAATGAAATTCTGAACCTTAAAATGTATATATATTACAATAACATACAATCACAATTTAAGGTAAAATTTTAGGTCTTGACTTTAAATTAATAATTTTATAATATTAAATGACTGAAAAATATATAAAAGCAAGTGAATTAGAATTAAAAGAGAAATTAGTTTATATTGGTAGAGTTGCAAAGGTTGTGAAGGGTGGTAGAAGGTTTGGTTTTACAGCGATTAGTGTTGTTGGAGATGGAAAAGGGCATGTAGGATATGGATTAGGAAAAGCCAATGAAGTTGCGGATTCTATTAGAAAAAGTGTTGAAGATGCAAGAAAAAGAATAATTAAAGTACCAGTTGTGAATGGAACAATACCATTTGAGATTATTGGGAAGTTTGGTGCTGCGAAAGTCTTACTGAAGCCAGCTGCACCCGGAACTGGTATCATTGCTGGTGGTGGGGTAAGAGCAGTTATGGAAGCGGTAGGCATTACAGATGTCTTAACGAAATTACTCGGCTCTTCTAATCCTCATAATGTTGTAAAAGCGACAGTTAAAGCATTACAAAGTTTATATGATTTAAGAACTGCTGCTGAAAAAAGAGGTATTAAAGTTAGTGAACTTTTAAAGATTTAAATATGTATAAAAATTTGTATGGAAAAAAAGATTAAAATTACGCAAATTAGAAGTATTATTGATAGACCAGAAAATCAAAAGAGAACTATGAGAGCGTTAGGTTTGAAAAGGATTAATCAAACTGTTGAAAAAAATGATACACCTCAAATAAGAGGAATGTTAAAAAAAGTAAAACATTTAATTAAAATAATTGAATAAAAAAATGATTTGCCAGAGGTTAATTAATAACTTCTGGTAAATCATTATGGGAAACCATAATGTTAACTAAATTAAAAATTAAAAAACTAAAGAAAGGGAGAAAAATGAAAACAGTAAAAATTCTACTCTCTATTTTATTTGTTACGTTGATGCTGACCGGTGTTTCATTTTCACAAGACGCTATTCCAAGTGGAACAGCAAGATATGAAGCATTAGGTTACAACCCATTTTTATGGGATGCATCAATAGATATTAACAGAAACCCTGCCTGGGCAGGTTATTACCAAAACTATTTATTCGGTGATATTGGTAGAAACAAAGTTGCCGGTACACAATATGAACTTTCCGGACAATTTGCCGGTGTAAACTTTGGTGTTTCAAAGGAAATCAGCCTCGGTTTAGTCGCCAATAAAAGAGAAGATAAATGGAATGATTTTTTAAGCTGGGGTGCAGTACCAGATATTGCAGAACCAATTGTTCCTTTGAAAGTATTATTTGCTTATGCAACTAAGGAATTTTCTATTGGTGTTGCTCCTTATCTTGCAATGTGGAGCTTAGACTCAACATTAAATAATGTTAAGCAAGAATGGTCCTCAATGTCACTTGGTGGTCAAGTTGGTACAGTAGTAAAATTTGATAAAAATTTATTTGAAGCATCAATTGGTGTTAAAACAAATAAATACGAATACAAAACCACTAATTATACTGATAAAACCGATGGTGGCCTGCAACTTGACGCATTCTTAAGAGGAAAATTCTATTTCGAAAGAAAATCTTCAGTTGCATTCGTTCCTTATGTTTATTTTGGAACATTTAGCTGGACTCCAAATGCAAATAATGTTGCTGGCAATGATTACAAACAAATGCAATTAGCAGTTGGAACTGGTATAAATATGCCAGTACTTGATGATGGATTATTGATGGGTGGTTTATCATTTGGATATTATACTTATGAAGTAACTAATATTTATGAAGTTACTCAAATGGACTTCCCAAAAATCAACGGAGGTCTTGAATGGTCATTTACGGATTGGTTAATTGGAAGATTAGGATATTCAAGATCAATAATTAGTGAAAAGGTAACCGTAAAAGCTGTAACACCAAATGCAGAATGGAACATTAAATATCCAACAGACCCAACACAAACAATTACATTAGGTTTTGGTATGCACTTCGGTAGATTCTCAATTGATGGAACTGTTGGTGAAAGATTACTTAAGGAAGGACCAAATGTGATTACTGGAAATACCAATGATTTATTTGGTGTAATTTCAGCTTCATATAAATTCTAAATTTGATATTTAAGTAAATTAAGACCCCTTGTGAAAACGAGGGGTCTTTTAATATTGTAGTGAAAGAAATGCATATTCTAAGTAATTTAAAATACGCTGAAGGTTCAAGACGAAAGCAAAAAAGAGTTGGTAGAGGACAGGGGTCTGGTTATGGTGGTACTTCTACCCGCGGGCACAATGGTGCTAAAGCAAGGTCTGGACATAAATTTAAATTTTGGTTTGAAGGTGGTCAAATGCCACTTCAAAGAAGAGTCCCTAAATTTGGTTTTAAGAATATTAACAGGGTTGAATACACAAAAATGAATTTAGGCGATTTACAAAAATTATTAGATTCAGGGAAGATTAAAGATACAACCATATCAAAAGAATTACTTCTCGAAAATAAAATTATAAAAAATAAAAACAGACCTTTGAAAATTCTTGGTGGGGGAGAATTAAAAACGAAAATTGAAATTAGTGCAGATGCTTTTTCAAAATCTGCTATAACAAAAATAGAAAATCTCGGAGGAAAAGCTATCAAAGTATGAGCGGATTCATTGAGAGTTTTAGAAATATATTTAAGATAGAAGAGCTCAGAACGAGGATTTTTTATACTCTTGCTCTTTTACTTGTTGTGCGTATAGGTGCACATATAACTTTACCCGGTATTAATGTGGCTGTAATTTTACAGCAACAAACACAATCTGCGGCACAGGATCTATTAGGTCTCTATGATTTATTTGTAGGTGGTGCCTTTAGTAAGGCAGCAATTTTTTCTTTAGGTATTATGCCTTATATTAGCGCATCAATTATTATTCAATTACTCGGTGCTGTTTTTCCTTATTTTCAAAAGCTCCAGAAAGAAGGTGAAGAAGGTAGAAAGAAAATTAATCAGATTACCCGCCTTTTAACTGTACCTGTTGCTGCATTACAAGCTTGGGGAGTAAGTGTCCAGCTTGCTCATAGACAGATTAATGGTATGTCGGTTGTTGTGCCGGATATTTCACCTATGGTTTTTACTCTATCAACTGTCATTATGCTTACTGCTGGTACTATTTTTATGATGTGGCTTGGTGAACAAATTACAGAGCGAGGTATTGGCAATGGAATTTCTCTTATTATTTTCATTGGTATTATTGATAGATTCCCTTATGCCTTATTTGCCGAGTATCAGTTAATAGCAGACCCGAATACTGATAGAAATATTTTGGTCGAATTGGTTTATTTTGCAGCGTTTATATTAATTATAGCTAGCGTTGTTGTATTAACTGTTGCAACGAGAAAAATTCCTGTGCAATATGCAAAAAGAGTTATTGGTAGAAAAGTTTATGGTGGTGTTACTCAATACATACCATTAAAAGTAAATGCTGCCGGTGTTATGCCTATTATTTTTGCTCAGTCTATTATGTTTGTTCCAAGTACAATCCTGTCTTTTTTCCCAAGTGAGTTTATGCAAAGAGTTGCACAATATTTCAATTATCAAAGTTGGGTTTATTCAATATTATATGCTTTACTGATTATATTTTTCACTTATTTTTATACAGCAATTGCTTTTAACCCGAAAGATGTTGCTGATAATATGAAAAAGCAGGGTGGATTCATACCGGGAGTAAGACCAGGTAAACCTACTTCAGATTTTATTGATAATATTTTAACAAAAATAACTTTACCCGGTTCTATATTTCTTGCAATTATTGCTATTATCCCGACTTTTCTTAGTAAATTGGGCGTTACGCAGGGGTTAGCTCAGTTTTTTGGTGGTACAAGTTTATTAATCGTCGTAGGTGTTGCTTTAGATACTTTGCAGCAAATCGAATCTCATCTTTTAATGAGACACTACGACGGATTTATGAAAGGAACAAAATTAAAGTCGAGAAGGTATTGATTAATGGGTTTGATTAAATCTTCTCGAGAAATTGATTTAATTAAAGAAAGTTGTAGAATTGTTTCTTTAGTTCTTAAAAATATCGGTAATTATATAAAGCCTGGTATTACTACAAAAGAAATTAATAATATTATTGAAGAGATAATTATTTCAGAAGGTGCTGACCCGGCATTTAAAGGATATGGAAAATCAAAGTATTCAAAGCCTTTCCCGGCTGCCTCTTGTATATCGGTTAATGAAGAAGTTGTTCACGGTATTCCTTCTGATAGAAAATTGATGGAAGGTGATATTGTTTCGATTGATGTTGGTGTTAAAAAAAATGGTTATTTTGGAGATGGTGCTTACACATTTCCGGTTGGTGAAATTAATGAGAAGAAAAAAAAGCTTTTGAAAATTACTAAAGAATCGTTATATTTAGGAATTGCTCAGGCAAGAGATGGTAATCAAATGAATGATGTTTCCTACGCTATACAGGAACATTGTGAAAGTTCAGGATTCGGTGTGGTTAGGGTTCTTGTTGGACATGGTATAGGAAGTAAATTACACGAAGAACCGCCTGTACCGAATTATTACTCACAGGATAATAAGTTCTTACTTAAAAAAGGTATGGTACTGGCAATAGAACCAATGGTTAATTATGGTACTCACGAAGTTATTTGTTTGGAAGATGGTTGGACCATTGTGACTAAAGATAAAGAGCCGTCAGCACATTTTGAACATACAATTTTAATTACTGACAATGAACCAGAAATTTTAACTAAAGGTTATTAAATGGCAAAACAGGATGTAATAAAAGTTGATGGAATTATAACGGAAATTCTTCCTAACACAACTTTTAAAGTTCGTTTGCAAAATGGCCACGAAGTTCTGGCTCATATATCAGGAAAAATGAGATTGAACTACATTAAAATTTTACAAGGTGATAAAGTTACTGTTGAACTTTCACCTTATGATTTAACTAAAGGAAGAATAACATATAGACATAAATAATATGAAAGTAAGAAGTTCAGTAAAAAAAATATGTGATAAATGCAAGATTATTAAACGAAAAGGTGTTGTCAGGGTTATTTGCTCTAATCCGAAACATAAACAAAGACAAGGTTAAATTTTATCACATTTAATAAAGGAGAAAAAAATTGGCAAGAATAGGTGGTATCGACTTACCGAAAAACAAAAGAATCGTAATTGGATTAACTTCTATTTACGGAATTGGAGTTTCTACTTCAAGGAAGATTCTCAATAAATTGGGTATTAGCGAAGATATTAAAGTTGCTAATTTAACTGATGAACAGGTTAATGCTATCAGGAATGAAATTTCCAATTATAAAATAGAAGGAGCGCTTCGTTCAGAGGTTCAGATGAACATTAAAAGACTTATGGATATTGGAACATATCGCGGAAAGCGTCACAGAAAAGGATTGCCGGTGAGAGGTCAAAGAACCCGTACAAATGCAAGAACGAGGAAAGGAAAACGGAAAACTGTTGCAGGAAAGAAGAAAGCAACTGCAAAGAAATAATTTTGATAAATTAAATTTTAATTCAATTGGCAAAGACTTATAAAAAGGCAAAGAAAAAAATACAGGTTGATGCTAATGGTATTGCACACATTAAAGCAACATTCAACAATGTAATTGTTACCCTTACTGATGTTTATGGCAATACAATAGCGTGGGCTTCCTCAGGCAGAATGGGTTTTAAAGGTTCAAAAAAGAACACTCCTTTTGCTGCTCAATTGACAGCTGAAACCGCTGCGAAGGAAGCATATAATATAGGTTTAAGAAAGGTTGAAGTATTAATAAAAGGAGTCGGAGCTGGAAGAGATGCCGCTGTACGAGCATTAAATACAGCTGGTCTTGAAATTACAGCCATTAAAGATATTACTCCAATACCACATAATGGTTGCAGACCACCAAAAAGAAGAAGAGTTTAAGATATATTTTTAAAAACTAAAATATTTATAAAACTTTGGCAAGATATACAGATGCAAACTGCAAACTTTGCAGAAGAGAAAGGACTAAATTATTTCTTAAGGGTATAAAATGTTACTCTGAAAAATGCCCGATAGAAAAAAGAAATTATCCTCCCGGTCAGTTTGGTACTGTCCGGAGGCCCAAAATTACCGACTACGCGATTCAGTTGCGTGAAAAACAGAAAATCCGTAGAACTTACGGTTTACTTGAAAGACAATTCAAGAATTATTTTGAACTTGCTTCCAAGAAAAAAGGTGTTACAGGTGAGAATCTCGTAAAATTACTTGAAAGAAGATTTGACAATACTTTATATAGATTAGGTATGGCTCCCTCAAGAAAGGCAGCAAGGCAAATTATTCTGCATAGGCATTTTACTATTAATGGAAAAGTTGTTAATGTTCCTTCTTATTTATTAAAGCCGGGCGATGTTATTAAAGTAAGAGAGAAAAGCAAAAAGTTATCTGTTATCCATGAGTCTATGAAAAGAGTAAAAGATAATATGATTCCTCCGTGGTTATCACTTGACAAAGCTTCTATGACTGGTACTTTTCTATCAATACCTGAAAGAGACCAGATTCCATTTATAGGTAGTGAACAATTAGTAGTTGAATTATATTCAAAATAATAAGTTATTTTATAAATTTATTTTATTAACAAATGAAAGTAAATCATTTGCAAGTACCCGAAAAATTAGTATTGGATGAATCCACTCAAACCAATACTTACAGTAAATTTATTTTACAACCTCTTGAAAGAGGTTTCGGGATTACAATTGGGAATTCGTTAAGAAGAGTCTTGTTATCATCTCTTCCCGGATGTGCAATTACTGCTGTTAGAATTAATGATATTCCACATGAATTTACAGCAATTAAAGGTGTTGTAGAAGATTTATCAGAAATTATTTTAAACCTTAAAGAAGTTCGTTTTAAAGATTTAACAAACAAATCAAATAAAATAGAATTTAAACTTACAGGTCCGAAAGAATTTACCGCGCAGGATATACAGGATGCTACAAGTGATTTTGAAATTATGAATCCTGAAATTCATATTGCGAGTTTAAACAAAGATGCTAAATTAAATATTGAATTAAGGATTGGCAGTGGTATTGGTTATGTTCCGGCTGAAGAAAATAAAAAATCTGATTTACCACTTGGTTTTATTTTTGTAGATTCTCTTTTTTCTCCTGTATTAAAAGTAAATTACACAGTTGAAAATACAAGAGTCGGACAGAGAACAGATTATGAAAAACTTACAATTGAAATTCATACAGATGGTACTATTACTCCCTCTGAAGCAATTGTACAATCTGCAAAAATATTAAGAGACCATATACAATATTTTATAGATATTGGTCCGAAGGAAGAAGTTGAAGAAGTTGCTGTTGATGAGGAAGAAGATGAAGAATTTGAACGGATAAGAAAAATTCTTTTAACACCTATCGATGAACTTGATTTATCTGTCAGGTCTCAGAACTGTTTAAGGTCAGCAGAAATTAAAACAATTGCAGACCTTGTTAAGAAAAACGAATCAGAAATGTTACACTATCGGAATTTCGGTAGAAAATCACTTGCAGAATTGGGAGAACTTATTGAAAGCTTTGGATTATCTTTCGGTATGGATGTTTCTAAATATTTAAATCCAGAGAAAAGAAAATAATTTTTGTAAGAATAAATATTAGATTAAATGGAACATAGGAAAAAAGGAAGAAAACTAAAACGGACAGCAAGTCATAAGAAAGCGATGCTATCAAATTTAGCAGTATCTTTAATAAAAAGTAAAAGGATTGAAACTACTGTTGCTAAAGCTAAGGAATTGCGCACATATTTAGAGCCAATAATAACTAAAGCCCGTCGCGCTTTGAAATACGGAAGTGAAAATTTGGAGAAAAGCATTCATCAACGCAGGGAAGCAAGAAAGTATATAAAAGATAAAGAAGCATTAAATATTTTATTTAAAGAAATCGCAGATAAAGTTGCTAATAGAAATGGTGGCTATCTCAGAATTCTAAAAACCGGACATAGATTAGGGGATGGTGCAGATAAAGCTATTATAGAATTTGTTGATTATGATGTAGCAGCAGAAGTAAGAGCTAAAGAAAAGGAAAAAGAAAAGCAGGCAAAGAAAACTGGTAAGAAAGAAACGAAAACTTCCGAAAAGTCATCAAAGTCTTCTAAAAAGTAAAATTATTTTTTCATTTAATTATTGTTCTTTTTGTATTAAATTTGTATAAATTTAAAACAAAAAGTTGAAAAAACTAAACCTTAACTTATTTATAACATATCTTTAAAAAAAAGTTAAGGTTTTTTTAATTATTATAAAATGAAAATAACTTCAGCAGAATTCATAGAAAGTATATATGACCTAAGGACATTACCATCATCTGTATTATCTGAATTTGTTTTTGTCGGAAGGTCAAATGTCGGTAAATCGTCATTAATTAATAAGATTTGCAATAAGAAAAATCTTGCAAAGATTGGGTCTGTGCCCGGCAAAACAAAGCAGTTAAATTATTTCCTGATAAATGAAAAATTTTACCTTGTTGATCTGCCGGGTTATGGCTATGCAAAAGTTCCGGAACAAATCAGAGCAGGTTGGCGTAAGCTTGTTGAAGATTACATTAGTGAACGACAAAATGTAAAAGTGGTTTTTGTTATGATTGATTCAAGAAATGAACCCACTTATCTTGACGAGCTTATGATTAACTGGCTTGAATATTATGAAATACCTTTTGCCATTGTTCTTACTAAAGCAGATAAAATTTCTGCTAATAAAATGGATAAACAAATTTATCGTGTTTCTAAACTTGTTAAGAACGACGCTCTTTGTATTGATTACATTCCGTTTTCTATTATTACTGGGCAGGGAAAGAATGAAATCTTAAATATTATTGAAGAATATTTAAATAAACCTGAGAAATAGAAAAAAAAAAGTTAAATATTCTTATTCCTGATTATGTCAATTTAATATACACTGGGGTATTATCAAAAAAACGATTTAACATTATTCCGGATTTCGGTATTACAAATTCAGAAATAATTTATAATTATTCTGATTTTGATATTCTTATTATTAAAAGTACAAGAAAAATTGACAGAGAGTTTATTGATAAAACAAAATTTAAAATTATTGCCACCTGCTCTAAAGGAACAGACCATATTGATGTTAAATATGCATTAAAGAAAAAAATTAAAATTATTAATTCTGAATCCGGCAACTCTCTGTCAGCAGCTGAGCATACAGTTGCTTTAATTCTTTCCAACTTGAAAAACATTATCCTTTCTGACAGGCTTACCAGAAATAATTATTTTAGTTTCTATGATTTTTATAGAGAGGAACTCAGAGGAAAAAAAATAGGTATTATCGGCTTTGGAAAAGTCGGCTCGCTTGTTGGAAAATATTTAAAAGTTTTCCAGGCAAAAATTATTGCTAATGACATTAATCCATTAGTTAAACAAAGACATAAGAACTTTACCTTTAAACCATTAAATTATTTATTGGAGAACTCTGACATTATTACAGTTCATATTCCGCTTGATGAAAAAAATTATCATTTTATTAATGAAGACAAATTTAAAAGGATGAAAGATGGAGTAATATTTATCAATACTTCCCGTGGTGGTGTAGTTGATGAAAAATATCTTATTCATTTTTTAAAAAAGAAAAAAGTTTTATCCGCTGGAATAGATGTATTTGAAAATGAACCATTAGTTAATTCTGAATTTATTACTCTTGAAAATGTCATTTTAACAAATCACATTGCAGGAAAAACACCTGAAGGTGAGAAAAGAATTTTATTTGAAATATTAAAAAAAATTGATAAATTATCAAAGTTTTTAGGCTAATTTTTTTATTTTTTATTTTAGTGTTGCTACTTACAATATATATTGACATAATTATAAAAACATATTATATTGAATTCTAAACAAATTGTTATTTAATGGTTATTTTTTATAAACTAAAATAAAAAAGGAGAACGAAATGTTGAAAAAAATTCTTCTTACAATCCTTGTGTTCGTAGTGGTTGCTAATATTTCATTTGGTCAGGCACTTACGAACGCTCAAAAACAACAACTTGCAAGAATTGAATACAGAGTTAAAATGATCGGTGATGCATTAGTTGGAGAAAGAGTAGATGGTAAATCTGTGAAAGGTTTTAATCCCATTCGTGTTACATGGGATAATTTAGGTCCAAAGAGAATTGCTGTTTCCAATGGCTATTCTGCATGGACAATTACATACACCTGGATGGGTGGTACTACGATTTACGATTTACAATCTAATGGTTCTACTCAGCAAATTTGGCAAGACCCTGTTACACCTGATAATATTCACTCTGTATTAACTCATTCGCCGCCAGGTGACCCTGGCTTTACTGTTCGTTTAACTAAATATTATTTCAGTTCCGATAGAGGCCAAACCTGGTCATTCGTTGCAGATGCACCAGCTACAATCAGGACAGGATTTAACTGTATTACTGGTACTTCTGAAGGTATTGAATTAATAGGAAATCATGGTAATAACGGCGGTAATCCAACAAGATCACAATTCTATTATGATGCTATTGCTGGTTTAGGTTCATTTACTTTACTTGACCCACCAGCGTATCAAACTAATGGTTATATCTGGCCAAGAGTTGTTGCTACTCTAAATGTTAATTTGACAAATAAATTTGTATTTGTTGGTTCAATTAATGGTCATGATACTACATTAAGGAACTACGGTACTTCTCTTTCAACAAGTAGCTTCGGTACCTGGACTGCATTTAATTCTGATCAGGCAGAAACTTACTCATTAGCAGTCAGCACTTCCGGAAAAATCGGTATTCTTTACAAAGCAAATGATGTCTGGAATCCAGCTGATTATGGTGATGTTTATTTCATTGAATCAACTGATAATGGTTCAACTTTCTCGACACCTTTGAAAATTTTTAAATGCAACTTCTCAACAGATAGTTTAGGTATGATTAGAGGTTTATCTTTGGTTTACAATGGTGACGAGCCAAAAGCAGTGTTTGAAACAATAAAACAAACTACTGAAGGTAACTATTTCCCCGGTGCACCAGCAAAGATTAGATTCTGGTCAACAAATTTACCGGGTTCAGATCCGAACAGAAGCATAGTAATTGCTGATACTTCAATGGTAGGATGGCATCCGAATTTTGGTGTAAATGATGTATTTAGTACTCTTTGCAGACCAAGTATCGGTAGGTCACAAAATGGACAAGCATTATTCTGTGTATTTATGGTTCCATCTGATGAAGTTGGTGGTTCAGCTGATACTACACCATATCGTGATATCTGGGCAACTGCTTCAGGTGATAATGGTTTAACCTGGAAACCACCTATCAAGATTAACTTTACTACTCCAAGAAGAGACTGGACTTATCCATCAGTTTCACCAACAAATGATCAGGATGCAAATAACTTCTATTTCAACATTTCAGTTCAGGTTGATTCTATTCCTGGCTCTTATGTCAATGGACAAGCAAATGGTGAATCTCAGGCAAGAAACTATTTTGTAAGAGTACAAATTCCTAAGAATGAACTTATTGGAGTTAAGAACATTTCTTCCGAAATTCCTGAAAACTTTATTTTATATCAAAATTATCCAAATCCATTTAACCCGACAACCGTTATCAAATTTGGATTGAATACCAATGCAAATGTAACTTTGAAAGTGTATGATATTACAGGTAAAGAAGTCGCTACCTTATTAAACAATGTATTTGTCAATGCTGGAATTAATGAATATACTTTTGATGCTTCTAATTTACCAAGTGGAATTTATTTCTATTCAATACAGGCAGGTGACTTCAAAGATACAAAGAAGATGATGTTAATTAAATAATTGTATTTAAATGTTTGGTATCCCCACTTTCTGGGTGGGGATACCATAATTATTAATTAAATGATTAAAATTATAGGAAAAGATTTTACTACTTATCTACAAAAAAAAGAAATTCAACTTAGGAATTCATTTTTTAAAAATAACAAAACTACATTGGAGGAAAAAAATGAGGAAACACATTCTATTTAAAATTGTTTCCCTTCTCGTATTTGCTCTCCTATTTATTCCTGCTGTTTCCTTTGGTCAAGCGACAGGTAGTATAGGTGGAACCGTAGTAGATGCTAAAGATGGGTCTCCCTTGTTTAATGCAACGGTCAAAATTGTTGGTTCAAAGATGGGTGCTTTAACTGATGAAAATGGTGAGTTCGTTATTCTTAATGTTGATGTCGGTACCTATACTCTTGAAGCTTCTTATATTGGTTATGATATTCAACAAATCACCGATGTGAAAGTTTCAGTTGACCAGAGGACCAAAGTTAATTTCGCTTTAAAACTATCAAGTGAAATTAAAACAGAAGTCATCGTAATTCAAGCAGAGAGAAAAGGAATTGATGTGGAGCAAAGCGGAAGAATTGTAGAAACTCAACAAATTGTAAATACTGGTATCAGAGGTGTTGTTAATATAGCATCAAAAACCGCTGGTGTAATTCAGGATGATAGAGGTGGTTCGTTGAATATTAGAGGTGGAAGGTCAAATGAAAACATAATCATTGTTGATGGTGTTGAAACCACTAACCCTCTTGATGGTTCATCAAGAGCTTTTATCCCTAATAATTTAATGCAGGAAATTACAGTTTTAACTGGTGGTTTTGGTGCTGAATATGGTAATGTGCTCAGCGGTGTTATTAATGTATCAACGAAAAGTGGTACAGATAGATACACAGGTTCTTTAGAAGCCATTACAGATGAATTTACTGGCAAGTGGATTGATACAAAATCACAAGGTTATAATCTTTATACTTTTACTATTGGCGGTCCGCTTATTCCAACTAAAGGATTAGCAAAAGTAATTAATTTCTTTGGTAGCTTTGAAAGACAATTTTCAAGAATTACAATTAATTCCTGGATTCTTGACAAAGTTCCGACTATCGTTCCAAATGGTGAAATGAAAGGAAATGAAGGTGGATATTATTCCTGGAATGGTAGATTAAATATTAATTTGACTGAAATTCAGGATGCTAATATACCATTTAATTTTAGATTTGGAGGTACTTTAAATTTCAATAAGTCAAGAGTTACTTATGGTTCTAATGTATTGCAGAACTGGTGGAAAAATCCAATACAGGTATCTGATGATTATCAATTTTTCGGAAGAATGTCTGGTCAATTTGCAAGTAATTTCTTCATAGAACTTCAGGGAAATTACTTAAAGTCCTATCAGGAAAGATTTGACCCAGACCATAAAGATAATTTAACTCGTTATGGTGACACAAATTACAACCCGGGTTTAAATCAATTTTATCAAGGTGCAGGGCAGGGGAAATATTTAAGTCTTGACCCAAACACTGCATATCTTTATAGGTATCCTTATGGCGTTATTGATTATTATGAAAAGGTTGATGTAAGTTATATTGGTGGAAAAGTTGATGCAACCTGGGCAATATTGACAAAGAAATTAGGTGACCACGAAATAAAGTTCGGTGGTGAATATAAATACCATACATTAAAGAAAATATCTATATATCCTTGTGTAACTGCTGACTTATCAATAACAAACCCACTGGATAGGTGGTATGGTACAAATACAGGTAGACTAAAAACTTACGGTTATGAAATTATAGACCCACTAAGTGGAACATTAATAGCAAAAGGTGATGATTCTAAACACCCAATTACAGGTGGCTTTTATATTAGAGATAAAGTCAGTTTTTCTGACTTTAATTTCAATGGAGGTTTCAGAGTTGATTTCTTTGATGTAAATACAAAAGTATTTAAGTCATTAGAAACAGATATTACTGGACCAGATGGCATTATAGCTTCTGATGATGATTTTAAAGATAGCAAAATGGAGTTCTTCTTCTCTCCAAGGCTTGGATTTTCATTCCCGGTTACTGATAAAATAATATTTATTGCTCAATATGGTAAGATGGTGCAAATGCCACAATTAACATACTTATATGTTAATCAGGCAACATTACAGAGATTTTTATCTACTGCTTTACAGGATGTTATTGAAAATGCTTCATTGAAACCGACAAAACTTACTCAGTATGAAATTGGATTTAAACAAAAAGTCGGAGATTATATTGATTTAGGTGTTACCGCATTTTATAAAGAATCACTTGATTTAATTGGCGCTGGTAGAGTAAAAGCAACTCCTGATGGGAAGGTACCGGTTGGTTTCGTTGCTTTTATGAATACTGATTTCGCTATTTCAAGAGGATTGGATTTCTATTTCAGTATGAGAAGAATGAATAGACTCGCTGTTGATGTTGCTTATACATTATCCTATGCAAGCGGTACTGGCTCTGACCCGACTGCTAAATGGTCGCTTGCTAATGACCCAACTCAGGAATTACCACAATTCGTATATGCACTTGATTATGACCAGAGACATACTGGAAATATCAATCTTGATTATAGATTTGGCAATGATGATGTACCTTCCGGTATTCTTGGGGATATTTTAAGAAATATGGGATTAAATGTTTTATTCAGCTTCAATAGTGGAAGACCATATACCAGATACACTGTTGCGACAACTACTACTGGTACTGATGGTGGAATTGTATTATCGGCAAAAAATGAAATATATAAGGATTGGAATTTCAGATTGGATATGAGATTAGATAAGACCATTCAGATTTATAAAGCATATTTAAACCTATATGTTTATGTAATTAATGTGCTTAATACAGAAATAGTAACTTATGTATTCCCAGGAACGGGTAAACCTGATGATAATGGATACCTTCAAACTCCAAGCGGAGCAAGTAACTGGAATACAAATCCTATATTCAGAAAATATTGGCCTGAGAGAATAAAATTCTTTAGCAACTGGGGTCCACCCAGACAAATCAGATTTGGTGTTAATTTAAGCTTCTAAAATATTAATGAATTTTTTTAAAAATCAATTGTATAAAAGGAAATGAAATTAAAAATAACAAATGTACTAACATTACTTTTAATAGTAGTAATCAGCAGTACAGCATTTTCTTTGCCAAGAAGAAACCCAACAGGACGAGACCCCTTTGTTAATAGAGTTCAGCCTGATATTCCACTTCAATTCTTATTTTTAGATGGGAATAATATCAGTGCTATTTTTTACAATTGGGGTATTTTCGATCAAGACCCAAGGACTAATAATCACCCGGGCTTTGAATGGCCCAAAGGGTCTGGTAAATATGCCTGTTTTACTGCTGGATTATGTATCGCCTGTATGATTGATACATCAACTGTTCCTGGAGTACCAGCGTATGCTATGGGACAGGTGATGGCATCATATCGTGGTGAATATACACCAGGTTATATTATCTCTGGTATTACTCCAATACCACAAAGGGGAAATGATTATAAGTTATATAAAGTAAAATCTGGCGATAATGCTTATAACAACCCCGACTGGGCTAACTGGGGTTTAATGGTTCCCTTTGGCGCTCCATTTGTAGATGTTAATAATGATGGCCAATATGACCCGTTAGTTGATATTGCTGGTATGAAAAATGCATCTCAAACTATCTTTATGACTTGTACCGATGCATTTATTGACCAGAAAAATCCCGGTGAAGGGTTTGGTGGTGGTGTCAATACACCATTACTATATGCTGAAGTGCATTTTACAGCTTGGTGCTATAGTGGTCCGGGTTTGGAAGACTTGCAATTTATTAATTGGGTGATTATTAATAAAGGAAACAGGCCCTGGGAAAGAACCTGGATTAGTGTTGTTGTTGACCCGGATTTAGGTAATGCTGATGATGATTATATCGGTTGTGATACTACTTTAAATTTAGGGTTCTGTTACAATGGTGATAATGATGATCCTGTTTACGGAGTTAATCCACCTGCTTTTGGTATGGACTATTTCAAAAGTCCAATCATAAGAGCTACAAATGATACATTGGGGTTAACCTCATTTACATTCTTTACAAATACATCTGGTTCACCACCGCCTTGCGAATCAGACCCGAATGGTGAACCATATCCTGCATATTTGAATATGCAAGGATTTAAAAAAGACTCTACTGCTTATGTAGACCCATTACAACCAACCGGTGGAAACTGTTATAAAAAAGTAAAATTTGTTTATCCTGGTGATCCTGAACCAAATACAGGATGGACTGAATTTAAAGGTAGTTTAAGGAACTGCGGTGGTGATTCTTGTGGTACTCCGATTCAAGTTAATGCTCCTGCCGATAGAAGATTTATATTTTCTTCAGGTAGGTTAGATTTCGTTGTAAACCCGAATGATACACAAAATGTTGTTCTTGCACAATTTGCAGCGAGAGGCAGCAGTAATGTGAATTCGGTTACAAGACTTAAATCACTTTCTAAAACGGCTCAATTAATATATGATAATAACTTCAATGTAACTCCACCTCCGCCAGCACCGGAAGTTACATATTCTTTTACACCAACTGTCAGTGGCTTATGTAATATAACACTTACTTGGAGTGATATATCTGAAACATTTAGATACTGGGATACTATATTCTATACACCTGATGATTCTAATATATATTACTTTGAAGGATATGAGATATATGAAATTAGCAGGTTTGCACAAACAGTACCAGATTTCACAAAACCTGAAACGATAGACCCGACTAATATTGCTCTTGTAGATATTTTTGATAAGAGAAATAATGTAGGAATAATTATTGATACATTTTCAACTGGTGTCACTATTAACGGAAATGAGCAATTCGCACCTTATCCAATAGTTCCACCGTATAAATTAGGAGTTCCAGCAAATTTCCCAAATAGTGGAATTTCTAGAAGTATTACATTGACCAAGACACAATTCCCTAATAATTATGGTGGACAAACTTCGTTTATTTATGGACAGGAATACAGGTTTGCAGTTGTTGCGTATGCTTATAGTGGTTCTACAAAGATAAGAAGAGGATTCAAAGTCTTAAGAAATTCTGTAGGTGCACAAACTCTAAAAATAAGACCAATCGCACCACCTGCAGGTACTTATTATACTTATAAAAATGGTGATACTTTAGATGTTAAATTCCCGATAAGAGACCTTGGATTATGTCCAATAATTAGGAATCAGAATTTATTATTAAATGCGACATATAGGATAGTATTTAATCCTGATACTACTTATAACATATTAAGAAAAATTGGAAGTGATCCATTTGTGACATTAAAAACAGGATTGAAATACAATCCAACTAAAGTATCAACAGATGATTCTTCAAGAACTATAGATGGTATTTATTTTAACCTACAAAAGATTAGATATACTTCTGATGGTAGCGTTGGAGGATATACCGGTAATTTTGGAGTAATTAAAGACCCAACATTAAGTCCTGATAGTATTCAGACAAGAAAATATGGATGGGAATATACACCGGCTCAGAATCTATGGCTTACTGGAGCGAAGGTTGTAATAAATAACCAGGATCCGAAATTCCAGTCAAAATCTATGTCTCTAACATATCCTGCTAAAAATGTATACAATTCAGTTGGATCAGCCATAAAACCAGATGGATTAAGAGTTATTAAGATAGAATTCTCAAATGATACTTCAAAACAGCAATATGCTTACAGATACTTGGCAAGAACCAATTTCCCGTTAGCTGATCCATCATTTGCTCCTTATGTAATTAATACTACTACTGCAAATAATTTCTATATATATCAGGACAAGAGGAAAGTGCCATTTACAGTATGGGAAGTTGACCCAACCGACAGTTCAGAAGCTCCGAGACAATTGAATTGTGCATTTCTTGAAACAAACGATTCAATCCCAAGAGGAAAGATTGATGGAAAATGGGACCCATCCCCTGATAGTACCGGTTGTTATGAATTCTTATATATATTCAACTCAACATACGGTGATCCTGCCTGGGATGCATTCTATGCCACAACATCAAGGAATTTATATATAACTGCAAATATTGATGTTATGTATGTCTGGGCAGCAAGAAGAATAAATTCTTCTGCTAACTTTACCGAAGGTGATGCTATGTATATATATCCTTATACTGTAACACGACCTTATGTAGCATCAAATGTTCCGACGAAACCATTGTTCTATGAATTTGATGTGGTTGCACCGAAGTTCGGAGACCCCAATTATGCAAAAGAAACAAATGCTCTGGATAAGATAAAAGTCGTACCGAATCCCTATTATGGTTTCAGTACCCTTGATAGATCTTTAAGTGATAAATTCGTTACATTCAGGCATCTACCATTGAAATGCACAATTAAGATTTATACTTTGAATGGTGATTTGATTAAGACACTTGAAAAGAATGATCCGCCCGGATCTACAAATAGTACACTTGAATGGAATTTACAAAACGAATCAAAAGTTCCTGTAGCTTCGGGTATTTATATTGCACTTATTGATGCACCTGGTATTGGTACAAAAGTGATTAAGATAGTTGTATTTACAGCTCAGGAAAGGATTAATTTCTAACAATAGAATTAATTTGCTCCCCGGTAGAATATACCGGGGAGACTTTAATTAATAAATTATAAGGAGTAAAAGGAAAAATGAAATTAAAATACATAAAAATATTTGCAATAATATTAATATTAGTCTTCGCAGCAAATATTTCTTACAGTGGACCACGCAAGAAGTTAGGGACATCAGCTGCTCCTGAGCTTTTAATTCCTGTTGGTTCAGTTGGGACTTCTCTTTCCGGTTCAAATCTTTCTAATGTTACTGGTGTTGAAGCGATTTACTGGAACCCGGCTGGATTGGCGGTTTTAAATTCTAATTATGCTGAGGTGCAATTCTCTCATATGACATATTTTGCAGATATGAAGGTAGAATATTTTGCTGCAGGAGCTAAACTCGGCAATCTCGGTAACATTGGAGTTTCTATTAAAACTCTGAACATCGGAGAAATTCAGGAAACTACCGAGCTTCAACCTGAAGGTACTGGTGCTATATTTAAACCAACTTATATTATCGCAAATTTAGGCTTAGCAAGACAAATGACTGATAGGATTAGATTTGGGACTAATGTTAAAGTTATTAATGAAAATGTTGCTAATGTTAATGCAACCGGATTTGCATTTGACTTTGGTATTCAATATATAGCAGGTACAACAGGATTTTCGTTCGGGATTGCCTTAAAGAATCTTGGTCCGTCAATGACTTTCAATGGTCCTGGTCTTGACAGAACTTATGAAATTGAAGGCCGGTCTTATACTCAAAGAGTAGTTTTGCAAAGTTTTGACCTTCCGACAAACCTGGAAATTGGAATAGGATATAACTTGAGATTAACTGATAAGATGAATTTAAATCTCTTAGGTTCATTTCAGAATTCAGGTTTTACGAGTGATGAGTATAGGTTCGGTTTAGAGTATAATTACAATAATATGTTTTATGCAAGAGGTGCTTTCAATATTTATCCCGATAAGAATTCAGATGAATCATTATTTGGACCAACCTTCGGTGCAGGCATAAGATATCCTTTTGGTAGCTTTACAATTGGATTTGATTATGCTTACAGAATCATCAACGAAAAAGGATTTGATTCAACAAATCAATTCTTTACTTTATACCTCGGATTCTGATAAACTTTTATGAATATTTAAAGGTAACTTTAGATTAATTCTAAAGTTACCTTTTTTATTTTATTTTTTATGAATATTTTGTTATTATATTATATATAAATAATGTTATGAAAAAATTATTTTTTACTCTAATATTACTTTTTGTTTATTTTATAAATTGCTATTCACAGGAGAAATTTATTTTTGATGCTGACTATACAATTTTCCGGAATAATGATACTACATCTTTAATTGAAGTTTATCTTGCATTCTATCATAGCAATTTAATATTTAAAAAAACGGGGGATAAATATCAGGCAAATGTTTTGATAAATATTGAATTTTTTGACAAAGGAAAAGATGAAAGATATTTAAACAATTCCTACAAACTTCCCGTAAATATTTCTGACTCTTCGCAATTTAAACTGAAACAAAAAGAAATTACACAATTACCTGCTATACCCCTTTATCCCGGTGATTATAAATTACAAATAATCGCAAGGGATGCTGCTGATACAACAAGAGTGGATAAATTCTACTTTGATTTAACAGTACCATTGTATAAATTAAATGAGCTCAAAATAAGTGGAATTCAATTATCTACCGCAATTAAGGAATCAGTTATTAAAGATGGAATGTTTAATAAATTCGGATATGAAATTATTCCCAATCCAAACCAGTTTTTCGGTAATAATTTAAATTCTTTGTATTATTACTTTGAGATTTATGGTCTGAAGTATTATGGCAGAAATGTTCTTCTTAAAAAATCAATTACCAATATTAATGACAGTGTAATTTATTTTGTTTCTGATGTTATTCAAAGCGCTCATAATATGATTATAGAAACCGGGAAATTTAACATCGATACACTTGAAAGCGGAACATATTTTCTTAAAGTAAATATAGTTGATGATAATAATTTTGTATTAACATCTTCGGAAAAAAAGTTTTATGTATATAATACCATAAGAAATATTACAGATAATACCGCAAAAGAGAATGTAGATTTTCTCAAAAGTGAATATGCGACAATGACTGAATCTCAATTAGAGAATGAGTTCGAAAAAGCCGTCTATATTAGAACAGATGAGGAAACAAAGAATTACAAAAGTTTAACTAATCTTGATGCAAAAAGAAAATTTATGTATATGTTCTGGGCTAAAAGAGACAATACCCCATATACTCAAATAAATGAATATAAGATTAATTACTTTAAAAGAATTGATAATGCTAATAAGATGTTCAAGGAACCTTTTTTAGAAGGCTGGAGAACTGATAGAGGTAGAATTTATATGATTTATGGTGAACCAAATGATGTGGAAAAATACGAATATGAAGCGGATATCAGAAGTTATCAGATTTGGCATTATGAAACTATTGAAGGCGGTACAATATGTGTATTTGCTGAAAGCAAGTTTACTGGTTCAGGTATATATGAATTAATACATTCTACTATAAGAGGTGAACTAAGAAATGAAGATTGGAAAAATCAGTTAAAGAAAAAATAAGTTTTAGTTCTGTATAGATGAAAAGAAATATTATTATCGTTTTATTTTCGTTTATTTTTGCTACTGCTCTGTGGTTATATATAAGTTTATCTGATGTTTTTATAATTAATTTTTCAATTCCTGTAAATGTAAAATTATCACAGAAACAGGCATTAGCTTCTGAATTACCCAATTCTATAGATGTTACTTTAAAAGGAAAAGGGTGGGATTTACTTATTGTGATTCTTGGAAATAAGCCTGTTTATAATCTTGATTTAACTAATTATAAAAGAAATGTAGTAATAAGTCCTGTTTCCGAATTAAAAAATATAATTGGAATACCTGAAAACATAACTATTCTTAATGTTTATCCCGATTCTCTTGATATTGTTTTTGATAATATATCAGAGAAATATGTAAAAGTTAAAAATAATTTGGTTGTTATTCCTAAGGAAGGATATGTCATTGTCGGTAATCCAAAAATTGAACCTGATTCGGTTAAAGTTTTTGGGGCAAGCTCAATATTAATGAAATTAAAATCTATTCCTACCGTTTCTCTGACAATTGAAAATGTAAGTCAGAAGTTTTCAAGAGTTATTAATTTAAAAGACACTTTAAAAAATTTAATAGCTATAGAACCTAAAACAGTAACAGTTTTTTATAATGTTGAACTCTTAGCGGAGAAAAAACTTGAAGGCGTTAATATTACTGTGAGAGATTTGCCTGCAAACAAAGAAGTGGTTTTAATTCCACCTAAAATTGATTTAATATTCAGAGGAGGAGTTAATCATTTATCAAAATTAAAGATGGAAGATATTTCTGTTATGGTAGATTTTTCATTACTGGAAAAAGATAGTACAGGATTTATTACTCCGGATATCAGAATCCCTGTAGATTATAATTTAATTAAATACGAGCCTAATCAATTTCAGTATATTATAAAAAATAAGTCAGAAAATTGAAAAATTTTTTAGAGTCTGAATTCCGAAAGTTTAAAGAATCGGTTAAAACTTTAGAATTAAAACCTGCTGTAATTCTTCTAAGTATTCCATTTATTATATTTATTTCTTTCGTATTTGCTAATCCGTATTTTTATATAAGAGTTTTTGGCGGGGATAAATTCGAATCAAGAATTTATTGGTTACTTGCTGATGGTACTATTATGTTTATTATACCAGCATTAATAATAATTTTCATTCTTAAAGAAAAATTATCAGATTTTGGATTTAGATTAGGGGATATAAAGTTTGGTCTTATTACTATTGGGATTTTTCTTCTGGTAATGATCCCTGTTATCTGGATTGTATCTGCGTCTGAATCATTTACTATTGCCTATCCTCAGGGGGGACAGAAAATTAAAGATAATCCATCTTTATTAATTATTTATGAATTATGTATTCTTGTCTATATGTTTGGATGGGAATTTTTATGGCGAGGATTTACATTATTTGGATTGTTTGAAAAGTTTGGTTATTATGCTATTCTTATTCAAACTATTCCGTTCTTTATACTCCACAGGGGAAAGCCGGAACTTGAATTATTTGCTTCAATATTTGCAGGAATCATTTTAGGAATTCAGGCGATTAGGAGTAAGTCTTTTATATATTCCTGGATTTTGCACTGGTTTGTTATGTTATTTTTAGATTTAATTTCTGTAATAAGATATAATTTAAATTTTTTTAAAATAATTTAAAATATTTATTTATGAGATTATCAGTAAATGTTGACCACATAGCAACAATCAGGGAAGCAAGAGGAGAAATAGAGCCTGACCCAGTCATTGCAGCTGGGATATGTGAACTCGCTGGCGCGGAAGGAATTGTATGCCATTTAAGAGAAGATAGAAGGCACATTAATGATAGAGATGTAAAACTTTTAAGAGAAGTGGTAAAAACGAAATTTGATTTAGAAATGGCAGCTACCGAAGAAATGATTAGAATTGCTTCTGAAGTTCTTCCGGATTTAGTCACTTTGGTTCCCGAAAATCGAATGGAATTAACAACTGAAGGTGGATTGGATTTACGGAAAAATAAAAGTTACCTTCAGAATGTTGTTAAGGAATTACATAGCAAAGATATTCTTGTAAGTCTTTTTATAGACCCTGAACCCGATAATATTGATAAATCTATTGAGATTGGTGCGGATATTATTGAAATTCATACAGGCAAATATGCTAATGCAGTCGGAGAGAAAGAGCAAATCAATGAATTAAGCAAAATCGGAACTGTGGCTAGAATGGCTGCAGAATTGGGACTTGTTGTGACCGCAGGGCATGGATTAAATTATTATAATATAATTCCATTTCTCAATATATCTGAAATTCAGGAAGTGAGTATAGGTCATTCAATTATTTCGCGCGCAGTTTTTACCGGATTGCATAAAGCGGTTGAAGATATGGTGAAAATATTAAATAGCAGGTTATAAATGAAAAGTACTCTGAAGGCATACAATCTCGTAAAAATTTATAAAAAGCGGCGGGTTGTTAATGAAGTTTCTCTTGATGTTCAGCAGGGAGAAATCGTAGGGCTTCTCGGACCTAATGGAGCAGGGAAAACAACTACTTTTTATATGATATGCGGAATGATTAAACCTGATGATGGTGATGTTGAATTAGATGGAGAATTAATTACAGGTTTTCCAATGTATAAAAGAGCAAAACTTGGAATCGGCTATTTACCACAAGAACCATCTATATTCAGGAAAATGACTGTCTATGATAATATTATGTCTGTTTTACAATTTATGAAATTGGAACAGGAAGATAGAGAAGAAAGATGTGAAAAACTTTTGAAAGATTTCAATATCTCATCTATAAGAGATACGAAAGGATATTCACTATCAGGTGGAGAACGAAGAAGAACAGAAATTGCAAGAGCCCTTGCTTCTGAGCCTAAATTTATTTTACTTGATGAACCTTTTGCTGGTATAGACCCAATTGCTTCTGAAGATATTATGAGAATGGTTGCTGATTTAAAAAACAGAAATATAGGTGTTTTAATAACTGACCATAATGTTCACGAAACTTTATCAATCGTTGATAGAGCATATATTTTAATTGAAGGTAAGATTTTTTATAAAGGGACAGCAGAAGAACTTGCAAATAATGAAAAAGTAAAGAAACTTTATTTAGGAGAGTCTTTTACTCTTGACAGGTATATGATGAGTAAAATGAAATCAAAATAAATTGACTACTTATTTTTAGTCTTTTTTCCTGTTATATTTTTTTCTTTTGTTTGTTTTGTTTCCTTATCTTCTTTTGGTTTGATTTCTTTCGCTATTTTGGTTTCAGGAGAAGATTTCTTTTTATAATCTGTTAAGTAAAATCCCGAACCTTTAAAAATCAAGCCTGCACCTCCGCTAATTAATCTATTCAAAGCATTTTTATTACATTTCGGACATATTTTTAAAGGGTTTTCCTTTATTGATTGAAATGCTTCAAAGATATATCCACAATTATTGCATTTATACTCATAGGTAGGCATATATATTTTTTATTTTTTAAAAATTATAATTCAGTTATACTTTCTCCTCCATCAATATGTATTATGCTACCTGTCATCCAGTGAGAATCCCGTTTATAATTATCCAGAATAAAATTCGCAATATCTTCCGGGGTTGTTAATCTTCCTTGTGGATTTCTTCTTAATGCGTTTTGTTTAATAATTTCTGCGTTTGGAATTTTATTCAAAGCAGGTGTATCTGTTACCCCTGCAAGTATTGCATTTACTGCAATACCTTTGCTACCTAATTCAAAAGCAAGTTGTCTGATGTGTGATTCCAGACAAGCTTTGGCAGCTGAAACCGCACCATAATAGTGAATAACTTTACTGCTACCTGAAGAAGTCATCGCAAAAATTTTTCCTCCAGAAATCATAAGTTTTCTTGCAATTATGTCTTGTGTCCAATATACAAGTGAATTCGCCATAACATCAATTGTCATTTCGAGTTGTTTCTGATTAATCGCATTTTCCATATTATCTTCAATAAAATTACGCAATGTCCCAAATGCTAATGAATGGACTAAAACTTTAATGCACGGATTTGATTTTGTCTTAAATATTTTTTCAATGTCATCCATTATCATTTGTCTTTTATGGGAGTCAGCAGCATTTGCATTGTAGAAATATACCTCTACACCAAACCCCCTTAAATTTTCAATATGTTCTTCTACTGATTTTAATGCCGATGCTCTGTCAAGATGAACACCTATTATATTTACACCGTCTTTGGCAAGGGCAGAACTAATTGCTTTACCAAATCCGCTTGAAGCACCAAGTATTAAAGCATATAGTGTTTTAGACATTTTATTTTCTGTTTTAACTATTGTGAATTAAAATCGAAATCCTTATCAATATAATTTGTATCGTAATTATTTTCTAAAAATCGCTTATCTTTTAATATTTTTATATGAAATGGAATTGTAGTATGAATACCTTCTATTATAAATTCTTCTAAAGCCCTCAGCATTCTTCTTATTGCGATGTCTCTGTTTTCACCCTGTACAATTAATTTTCCGATTAAAGAATCATAATGTTTTGGTATTGTATAACCGGAATAACAATGCGAATCTAATCTTACTCTATATCCGCCGGGAGCATGAAAGGTTGTGATTAAACCGGTTGATGGCATAAAATTTTTCTGCGGATTTTCTGCATTTATTCTGCATTCTATTGAATGACCTTCAAATTTAAGTTTTTTCTTTTGCAACTTTTCATCATTTGCTATTCTGATTTGTTCCCTGATGAAATCAAGTCCTGTTATTGCTTCTGTTATTGGATGTTCTACCTGTATTCTTGTGTTCATTTCAAGAAAATAGAAATTTCTGTTTTCATCAACAAGAAATTCTACGGTACCTGTACTATAGTAATTAATTGACTTTGCAACTTTCAGGGCTGCTTCAGTTATTTTTTCTCTTACTTCTTCATTAATAAATGGTGATGGGGTTTCTTCTATTAGTTTTTGATGTTTTCTTTGAATAGAACAATCTCTTTCACCGGCGTGCATAAGATTACCATATTTATCACCAATTATCTGTACTTCTATATGTCTTGGTTTTTCAAAAAATTTTTCTATATATAGATTATCATTACCAAAAGCATTTTTCGCTTCTTTCATTACTGAGTAAAACTGACTTTCTAACTGTTCTTCTGTATATATTGCTCTCATTCCTTTACCGCCTCCCCCTCCTGCTGCTTTAAGAAAGATTGGGTAACCTATTTCTTTCGCTACTTTCTTTGCATCATCTAAATCCTTTACAGGTTCCAGAGTACCCGGGACTATTGGGACTCCTATTTTATTCATATTTATTCTTGCTTTTAATTTATCACCCATTGCAGTTATCATTTTGGGTGCTGGACCTATAAATATAATATTGGATTCATTGCAAATTTCAGCAAATTCGGCATTTTCAGCTAAAAAGCCATAGCCGGGATGAATCGCATCAGAATCTGTTATCTCTGCTGCAGCAATTATTCTTGGTATATTTAAATAGCTTTCTGATACTTCCGGTGGTCCGATACAAACTGCTTCATCTGCAAATCTTACATGAAGGGAATTTACATCAGCACTTGAATACACTGCTACTGTTTGGATTCCTAATTCCTTACAAGTCCTTATTATTCTTAGAGCAATTTCCCCTCTGTTAGCAATTAATATTTTTTTTATCATTATTTATTTATTGATGAGATATACCTATGTTAGAAATTAATTACTTTTAATCTTTTTCAATTAAAAATAATGGCTGGTCGTATTCTACAGGTTGTGCATTCTCAACTAATACTTTAACTACTGTACCAGATACTTCTGATTCAATTTCATTCATTAGCTTCATTGCTTCTATTATACAAAGTACAGTGCCTTTTTTAACTTTGGAACCAACGGTAACATATGGCTCTGCATCTGGAGAAGGGGCTTTATAAAAAGTCCCTACCATTGGTGAGCGCACTTCTACGATTTTATCTGATTTAAATTCTTCTTTTGGTTCCGCTTCAACCGCAGGTTTTGTCTCTTGCTCTTGTGGCTTTGCTGCCTGTGATTGTTGTTCAATTATTTGTGGTGTGATTTGCTGAAATGCTTGTGTGATTTTAGGTCGCGGTTTAGATAATCTTAATTTACTTCCTTCTTCTTCAATTTCGATTTCAGCAAGTCCGCTTTCATCAAGCATTTTAATTAATTTTTTGATGTAGTTTAAGTCTGTTTTCATTTTTTTATTTTTATTATATCTATTTTTTTACTCTTTCAAGGTATTCCCATGTGCGGGTATCTACTTTTATTATATCTCCTTCTTCTATGAATAGTGGAGTATTTATTACTGCACCTGTTTCAAGTGTTACCGGTTTAGTTGTATTACTGGCCGTATTGCCTCTTATACCGGGTGGTGCTGATATTACTTTTAATTCAACATGGGGTGGCATATCTACCGATATAGGATTGCCCTCGTGAAAATTAATCTGAACTGCCTGTCCCTCTTTTAAAAAGTGGCTCTGTTCTCCGAGTTTCTCTTCAGTCAAATATATTTGGTCATAAGTTTCCGTATCCATAAAGTAATAATTTTCTCCATCTTTATATAGAAATTGATAATTTTTTTGTTCTAATCGTTCAATTTGTACTTCTTCCCCGGAACGGAATCTATGCTCAATCATTTTTCCGTTTATAAGATTCCGCATTTTTACTTGATAGAATGCTCTTAAATTACCCGGAGTTCTATGTTCTAAATAGACAATACTATGTAATTCACCATTAAATTTAATAATTGTACCTACTCTTAAATCAGATGTTGTTGCCATTTTATAATATCGTTAAATAATTATAAATTACAAAGATAATTATTTAAGTAATGAAAATCAATAAAACTTGTTAATTTCTAATTAATTTAATTGATTTTTGAGTGAATTTTGCTTAATTTTTAATAAAAATTAAGCAAAAATTAAAAAATTTAACTAAACGGAGGTATATTTATGGCATATAAAATAGGTATTAATGGCTTTGGCAGAATAGGAAGATTGGTTTTTAAAAAAATGTTTTTAGATGGTGGCTTTGATGTGATTTCTATAAATGATTTAATGGATACAAAAACTTTAGCCCATCTTTTGAAATATGATTCCATTCACGGTAAATTCCCTGCAGATATAGAAGCAGTAGAAAATGGTATTAAAGTCAATGGAAAGACTATTCGTATATCAGCAGAGAAAGACCCATCATTACTTGGTTGGGATAAATTAGGTGTTGATTTTGTAATAGAATCAACCGGAGTATTTACAAAAAGAGAAAAGCTTGAATTACATTTAAAAGCAGGTGCAAAAAAGGTTATTCTTACTGCTCCTCCAAAAGATGATATTGATGCTATTGTTGTTCTCGGAGTTAATGATAATGTATTAAAACCTGAACATAAAATAATTTCAAATGCTTCTTGTACTACAAATTGCCTTGCTCCGATGGTCAAGGTTATTGATGACAATTTAGGAATAATAAAAGGTTTTATGACCACGGTTCATTCATACACTAATGACCAGGTTATGTTAGACCAACCACATAAAGATTTAAGAAGAGCAAGGGCTGGTGCAATAAACATCATTCCTACAACAACAGGTGCAGCAAAGGCAGTTGGTAAAGTTCTCCCACATTTAAAAGGAAAACTTGATGGATTTGCATTAAGAGTTCCAACACCGGACGCTTCTATTACTGATTTTGTATGTCAGGTTAAAAGGGAAACAACCAAAGAAGAAATTAATTCATTTATGAAAATGGCAGCTGAAAATGAACTGAAAGGTATTTTACACTATACTGAAGACCCCATTGTTTCTACGGATATAATCGGAGATCCACATTCCTGTATATTTGATGCATTATCAACGATGGTAAATGGTGATTTGATTAAAGTAGTCGGTTGGTATGATAATGAATGGGGATATTCCTGTAGAGTTGTTGATTTAATTAGAAAACTATAAGATATTCGTTTTATATTTTCCGCGAATCCTCTGTTTATTTTTATAATAATCCTTAAATTATTATTATGCAAAAATTATTACTTTTAGGAGATGAAGCAATTGCGCAGGGAGCATTAGATGCCGGATTGTCGGGGATTTATGCTTACCCTGGTACGCCATCTACAGAAATTATGGAATATGTCCAACGCTCAAAACAATCAAAAGGTAATAATGTGTTTTGTAATTGGTCTGCTAATGAAAAAACAGCAATGGAAGCAGCTCTTGGAATGTCTTATGCTGGAAAAAGGGCGATGGTGTGTATGAAACATGTTGGATTGAATGTAGCCGCTGACCCTTTTATAAATTCTGCTATTACAGGAGCAAATGGTGGATTGATAATTGTCGCAGCTGATGATCCCTCAATGCATTCTTCCCAGAATGAACAAGATTCAAGATTCTATGGTAAATTCGCTCTTATTCCTGTTTTAGAACCTGCGAATCAGCAGGAAGCGTATGATATGGTGCATTATGGATTTGATATTTCTGAAAAATATAAAATTCCTGTAATGCTAAGGATTACTACCCGCCTTGCACATTCAAGATCTGGAGTAGAAAGGAAAGAACCACGAAATCAAAATAAAATCACTCTCCCAGAGAATTTAAGACAATTTGTTTTATTACCATCAATTGCGAGGAAACAATATAAGGATTTAATAAATAACCAGAAAAATTTTCTTTTGGAATCTGAAAATTCAGGTTATAATAAATATATTAAAGGAAAGGATAATTCACTTGGTATTATTGCCTGTGGGATAGCAAATAATTACTTGTTAGAAAATTTTACAGATAGTGAGATACCATACCCATTACTTAAAATCTCTCAATATCCGGTACCTGAAAAGTTAGTCAAAAAATTGTATGATGAAGTTGAAGAAATACTCGTTCTTGAAGAAGGATATCCGTTATTAGAGGAGATGTTAAAAGGATTACTCAATTTAGGTAAAAAAATCAAAGGAAGACTTGATGGCACATTACCAAGAGATGGTGAATTAAATCCTGTGTTAGTTGCCAAAGCACTTGGTATGGAAATAAAGGAAACAAAAAAAATTCCGGATATTGTTGCTCCAAGGCCTCCATCCTTATGTGCTGGTTGTCCGCATATTGATTCAGTTGTAGTTCTGAATGATGTATTAAAAGAATTTTCAGAAAGCAGGGTATTTTCCGATATTGGTTGTTATACTCTTGCTGCGCTTCCGCCTTATGAGTCTATAAATAGTTGTGTAGATATGGGAGCATCGATTACAATGGCAAAAGGTGCTGCAGATGCAGGATTGTTTCCTGCTGTGGCTGTAATAGGGGATTCTACTTTTACTCATTCTGGAATCACAGGTTTATTGGATGCTGTAAATGATAATTCACCTATAACTGTTTTTATACTTGATAATGATACAACTGCTATGACTGGTGGGCAAAAATCTTCTGGTTCTGGTAAATTGGAAGATATTTGCAGAGGTATTGGAGTTCGGGAAGAACATATCAGGGTTATAAATCCTTTAAAGTCACATAGAGAAGAAAATTTCAGGATTATAAAAGAAGAATTGGAATACAAAGGCGTTTCTGTTATTATTCCAAGAAGGGAATGCATTCAAATAATTGGAAAAAAATCTAAAGAAAAAAAATAATATGAAAAAAGATATAATACTTGCTGGTGTAGGCGGTCAGGGAATTTTAACTATTGCTGCAACAATTGGGTTAGCTGCTTTGGATTCAGGATTATTTTTAAAACAATCCGAAGTACATGGTATGAGTCAAAGGGGTGGAGATGTGCAATCACATTTAAGATTATCCTCAAAAGAAATAGCATCAGACCTTATTCCTTACGGAAGAGCCGATATGATTATTTCTGTTGAACCTATGGAGTCACTTAGGTATTTACCTTTCCTTTCTGATGATGGTTGGTTAATAACCAATACAAAACCTTATATTAATATACCTAATTACCCAGATTTAAATGAAATTATTTCAGAGATTGAAAAACTTCCAAATCGGATTTATGTTGATGCTGATGAAGTTGCTAAAAAATTAAAATCTCCTAAATCAGCAAATATTGTAATACTTGGAGCAGCAAGTCCATATCTTGATATAGAATATGAAAAATTAAAAAATGCTATCAGAAAATTATTCTTAACAAAAGGGGAAAGTGTTATAGATGCAAATTTGAAAGCTTTAGATGCAGGTAGAGAATATACATTAGCAATGAAATAATTTTATTAGATAAATCAGGAGACTTTATTTACCGAACATATATAAAGATAGACTGCACCCCCAAAAAATCTTTTCATATATATATTTCCAATGTTTTCGATGCTTTTTATTTTTTTTGCCAAGTCATCACCATAAGGGAAGTTATGGGCGGTATTAATTAAATAATTATATGCAGATTTATTCCCTGTAAAAATTTTTCCTATTAAAGGAATAAGTATTTTTGTGTATATCAAATAAAATATTTTTAGTGGATATTTAGGTTGTCCCGTTTCAAGTATTATAATTTTACCCGATGATTTTAAGAATGATGAAACATTTTTAATTAATAAAAACGGTTCAGGAAAATTTCTCAAACCAAATGCCATAGTTACAAAATCAAAAGTGTTTGCTTCGAAATCCAGTGTCATAACATCTTTATCCATTATTTCAATTACTAATTTTCTTTTTTTAATTTTTTTCTTGAATATATCAAGCATTTCAGAACTGAAATCAACAGCAACAACTTTTCCTTTATCACCGACTTTCTTTTTAAATGCAATTGCAAAATCACCAGTTCCGGTTCCTAAATCAAGTATTTTATCACCATTCTTTACCCCCGATAATTTAACGCTTTTATTTCTCCAGTATTTATGTAGCCCAAAAGTCATAATACTGTTCATAAAATCATAACGCTTTGAAATAGAAGAAAACATTCTTTGAATAGTATTATCCATATAATTTTAAATAAATTCTATTTCAAAGAAATGATATCGTTATATATAACAAATAACATAAAGGCAATTAATATTATTAAACCTATCCTTTGAATTATGATTTGGACTTTATATGAAATTGGTTTTCTTATGATTGCTTCGATTAAAAGTATAATGAAGTGACCACCGTCAAGAGCAGGAAAAGGTAAAACATTAATTATTGCTAAAGTGAGTGATAATAATGAAACAAAATATATAAATGTAACAAATCCACCTTCTGCAGATTGTGCTGAAATCTTTGCAATTTTAATCGGACCACCAATTGCGCTTCTGAATGGTATATCCCCTTTAATTATTTTAGTAATTGATTTAAAGAATAAATCAAAACCAAGGTAATATAAATCTCTGAATGATTTCGTAAATGCTGAAAGAATGTTGTATGTAATAATTTTTTTCGGTCCATTATATACATCTTCTATTTTAACCCCTATTGTTGAGTCAATATCCGGAGATATATTTGCACTCATTAAAATCCCGTCTCTTTCCCATTGAATTTGTGATTCTTTACCTGTATTTGTCCGAATTAGTTCAGTAAGGTTTCTTGAATTTCTTACTTTTTCTCTTGCATAAGAAACTATTACATCATTTGGTCTTAAACCAATTTTCTCTGCTGGCTTGCCGTATATAACTTCAACTATTTTACAAGTTAAATAATCTGGATAGAATTCAAGTGGACGTTCACTTGTTAATCCTATTTTCCCTTTAGGAATGAATATCAAAGTGTCATTTGTCCCTCTTTGAATCTCAAGCGTTATATCTTTTCCTATATTATCTATTCCATATAGGCTTGAACTTATTTCTGACCAATTTGAAACTTCTTTTCCGTTTATCTTTCTGATTATATCATCATCTCTGAGGCCAATTTCATTCCCTATTGAATTTGCAGGTATATAGCCAATTTTGTTAGTGTCATATATGGTCACTTCTTTAAATAAATTCGTAAAATAGAAAATAACAAAAGCGAGTAAAATATTCATAAAAACACCTGCTAAAATAACAATCATTCTTTGCCAAACAGGTCTTGAACGGTATTCCCATTTCTCCGGTGGTTTACCTACGAAATCACTGTCCATACTTTCATCAATCATCCCTGCAACTTTTACAAAGCCACCGATTGGAAATGCACATACCCTATAATCTGTGTGATTTCCTAAATTGATATCTTCTTTTAATTTACCAAAAGTGAAACCGTTGATTTTATTATATCCAAATAATCTTGGTCCCATTCCGAAAGCAAAAATTTCCGCTCTGATTTTAAAAATTCTTGCCGCTATGAAATGCCCAAATTCATGAATAAATACAAGTATTCCGATTACAATTAAAAAGTAAAATATAGTTGTTAGAATTTCCATTAATCTAAGTTATGTTAAATTAAATTATAAATTTGTTCTCTCGTTTTTCTATCTATTTCATATATATCTGCAATTTCGTAATTCATAATTGGTTTATGATTATCTAATGCTTTTTTAATCAATTTTGATATATCAAGAAATTTTATCTTATTCTTAAGAAACAGGTCAACTGCTACTTCATTCGCTGCATTTAAAACAACAGGATAAGTACCACCTTCTCTTATTGAATTGTATGCAAGATTCAGGCATTCAAATTTTTCCATGTCAGGTTTTTCGAATGTGAGTTTATTGTTAACTAAAAAATCAATTCTTGGAAAATCAGATCTCACTCTTTCGGGAAATGTTATTGCATACTGTATGGGAATTTTCATATTCGGAATACCAAGTTGTGCTTTTACAGAACCATCGCTAAATTCAACAAGAGAATGTATAATAGATTGAGGATGGATTAAGACTTCAATCTTATCTAATTCTAAGTTAAAAATCCATTTTGCTTCTATGACTTCCAATCCTTTATTCATCATAGTTGCTGAATCAATTGTAATTTTACTACCCATATTCCAGTTCGGATGCTCAAGAGCATCTTTAATAGATGCTTCTTTTATTTCTGCAATGGTTTTAGTACGAAATGGACCGCCAGATGCAGTTAAAATAATTTTAGATATTTCATTTCCTTCTTCACCTATGATACATTGGAAAATTGCAGAATGTTCACTATCTATCGGAATTAATTCCGTTTTATTTTCTTTTAATAAATTATTAATTATCTTTCCGGCAACAACAAGTATTTCCTTATTCGCAGAGGCAATTTTTTTTCCGCATTTTATTGCTTCGATTGTTGGCGCTAATCCATTAAATCCAACGACAGCAACAATTAATTTCTCATAGTCTTCATTTTTTACGAGCTCCAATAATTCTCCTTGTCCTGTTAATACTTTTGTCTTTTCAGGTATTGAGTAACTTAAAAATTCTTTATACTTTTCTGGATTTGCAATATGGATAAAGTCAGGCTGAAACTCTATTGCTTGTTCTCTTATTAATTCAATATTACCGTATGTAGTCAAAAATTTAATATTAACGATAATATTGTTCCGCTTTAAGTTTCTAATAACTTCTAATGTATTTTGACCAATTGAGCCAGTTGAGCCTAATATTCCGAGACTAATTTTATCCAATTATTTTACAAATATTTATTAATTAATTTCATAAAATCTTCTTTCGTTCTCGTTCCAACAATTACCTCTACAATTTTGAATTTCTTATCAACTATTAAAGTCATAGGAATTGCTTCAACTTTTTTCTTTATTGATTTTTCTATTCCTTTTACAAAATCATCTTTACCATAAAGGATTTTATATGTAATTGGATTTGTTTTAAGATAGTTATCAAGACTCTTCTCGTCTCTTTCAAGTACACTGACACCAATCATTTGAAATTCTTTATCTTTCAAATCATTAGAAATTTGCATCAAATCCGGAATTTCTTTCTTACATGGTCCGCACCAGGTAGCCCACAAATTAATAAGTAGAACTTTCCCTTTGTAGTCATTTATACTGACAGTTTTACCATTTTCATCCCAGCTAAAATTAGGGAGTACATTTTCTGAAGTAGATTCAACAGAAGTTATTGAATAATATAACTTAGGTTCTTCTTTTTTTTCTTCTGTTTTAGTTGTTTTCTCTTTACTAATTTCTTTATTCTCATCCTCAGTTTTATTACAGGAAAAGATTAATAGAGAGATAATCAGAAGCGAGAGTATTAAAGTTAATTTTTTCATAAGATTAATTTATTTTATAAATATTTTTCAATTAAATTTTTAAATTCTAAATAGGTTCTTTTACCTGGAATAAGTTCTCTTATTTTTCCACCTCTGTCAACAATCAGAGACATTGGCAGGGGAAATAATTTACTTGATATTGCATATTCAAAACCTTTAGTGTGATTTTCATTTGCGTATAGAATTAGATAATTAATATTATTCTTTATTATGAAATCAGGAATTTCTTCCGGATCACTTTCTGATACGACAACTCCTATGACTTCCAAACCTTTATCTCTGTAATCTGAATATAATTTCTTTAAATCCTGAATTTCTTTGTAGGAGTCTGATGTTCTTGTATTCCCAAAATTGATAAGTATAACTTTTCCGGCAAATTCTGAATAATATTTAGTATATCCATTTATTTCATAAGTAAAATCCGGAATATATGTTGGTGTAATTTCATTAGACATAGATTCAATGTAGCTGAATTTCACATTGCCATTTTTTGGTGTCTGACATTCAAAATTTAATAGTATAGGAATCAAAAAAAATATTATAATGTATAATTTTTTCATTTTATGTCTCTATTGTATAACCTTTTTTCCTGGCATATTCGTTAAGTTTCTCTTGCAATAATTTTCTTCCTCTATGTAATCTGCTTCTAACTGTTCCTACCGGACAATTTACAAAATCTGCAATTTCTTCGTAACTTAGACCTTCTATATCACAAAGTATAATAACTGTTTTAAAATCATCCTGTAAACTATTTAGCGCTTGTATAACTTCGTCATCAAGCAAATTTGAATATACCTTTTCCTGTAAATCACTTGAATCGGTTCGTTCAGATTTAATAGTTTCATAAAAATTCTCAATTTCGTCATAATCCACTTTTGCGGGCGATTTTTGGTATTTTCTATAATTGTTGATAAAAAGATTTTTCATTATTCGAAACAACCAGGCTTTACAATTCGTTCCTTTTTCAAATTTATGAAAAAACCTAAACGCTCGCATATATGTTTCCTGGACAAGGTCTTCTGCTTCAAATTCATCTCCTGTCATTTTGTAAGCAAAACTTCTTAATAGGGACATATGTGGAATCGCTTCCTTATTGAATTCTTCCTTTAATTTCTTTTGTTCTTCTTCACTTAATGTAATCGAATCATCAGTAAGTAAGTCATCATTTTCTAAGTAATCCGGTTCATCATTTTGAACGAAAGAATTTTTCTTCTTCTCCTTTTCTATGTACCCTGTCCGTTTTCTCTTTATATCATTTCTTTTTCTTGGCATAAACTTCTGTTCTTAAACTACTTATTAAATTGCTCTTTTTCAAGGAATATCGGGAACTTTTTTGATTTTGATTAATTGATTTTTTATTATTTTTTAATTTGCATTAGTCTTCCTGAATTAGATTCCAATCTTTCAGAATAGAAAATACTAACCGTTGTTAAATTATAATAAATCGTCTTTTGAATTTTTTAATATTATAATAATTGTAATCAATTATTAAAAAAGTTATTTTATACGAATACTAAATTAAAGAGATTAATATGAGAGAAAAAAATTTAATTAAAAAATTTGCTCTTTTTGCGGTATTATTTATTTTAATTTTTAGCTCTGCTTATTCACAGAATATTTATTCAGGGATAAACCTTGATACTGTTAAAGCAGGCAGATTTGATAATGGGAAAATGTGGACTTTCGATGCACCTCCGAATGAATATTTTGAAAAAGCTTATAATTTTTCTCCTTCTAAAGAATGGTATGACCATATCAGGATGTCTTCACTTAAGTTTGCTGATTATTGTTCAGCATCTTTTATATCTGAAGATGGTCTGGTGCTTACAAATCATCATTGCGGAAGAGAAAATGTAACCAAGGTTACACAAAAAGGTGAAAATTTAAACGAAGACGGATTTTTTGCATATACACTTGCTGATGAAAGAAAGGTACCTGATTTATTTGTTTCACAATTGATTCAAATAATTGATGTTACAAAGGAAATAAAAGATGCTATGGATAAGGGGAATACTGATGAAGAAAAAATTAAATTAAAGGAGAAAAAGAAAGATGAACTTATCGAAAAATATAATAAAGAATTAAATTTAGATTGTGAACTTGTAACTCTTTATAATGGAGGATTGTATCATATCTATGCATATAAAAGATATGACGATGTCAGGCTGGTCTGTGCTCCGGAAACACAAATAGGTTATTTTGGTGGGGATTATGATAATTTTACTTATCCAAGATATAATCTGGATTTCTGTTTATTTAGAGTATATGAAAACGGAAAGCCATTAAAGACTGACCATTACTTGAAGTGGAGTGAAAATGGAGTTGATTCCGGGGCAGTAATTTTTGTTGTAGGTTATCCAGCAAGCACATCAAGATTAAAAACCGTAGCTGAGTTGGAATTTTTAAGAGATGTCTTATATCCTTACTATGTAATGTGGATTAAAATGCAAATTTCTGATTTTGAGGATAAATTAAAAAATCCTGGTGAAGATAAAGAAGAAATTGAGAATGAATATTTCAGTTATATGAACTCATTAAAAGTTTTCGAAAATACAATAAAAAATCTTCATAATCCATATTTAATGGCGAGAAAAAAGAGTTTTGAGAATGAATTCAAAAGTAAAGTATTAGCTAATTCAAATTTAAAAACGAAATATGGAAATGTTTGGGATGAGATTAATTCTCTTATTGCAGAGCAAAAGAAAAAGAAACTTGATGGTTATGATAGTTTTTCTAAAAAATTAGAGGCAAAAAATACTTTACTTGGAAGAGCATTATTTGAAGTTTATGGCAGGCAAATTCCTCCGGACGCTACCTTTACCTTGAGAATTTCTGATGGAGTTGTTGCTTCCTATGAATATAATGGTACAATAGCACCGATATTTACTACATTTTATGGAATTTATGACAGATATTATTCATTCAGTAAAAAATACCCCTGGTCTTTACCTAAAAAATGGATTAATCCTCCTCCAGGTTTAAAATTAGAAACACCAGTAAATTTTATTGGTACTTGTGATATAGTTGGTGGTAATTCTGGTAGTCCTGTAATTAATCAGGACGGTGAATTAGTAGGTGTTGCTTTTGACGGTAATATTGAAAGTTTATCGAGTGATTTTATTTTCACAACAGAATCCAACAGAATGATTGCTGTGGATTCAAGGGCAATATTGGAATGTCTTCGGGTTGTGTATAATTTGGATAGAATATATAAAGAAATAATGAATGGTAAAATTATAGAATAAAAAATTTTCTTATTTGTTATATATTCGGTTTAATTTATAGATACTTCATTTTGTTAAGAACAAAATGAAGTATTTTTTTTGAGAAATCTGATTTATCCGGTTTTGAATATCTAAACATAATTAGATTGAAAAATATTAAAAAAAACATAGCATTGTAAAAAGACTTTATATTTTGTTATTATAATTTTAATTTTATACAATTTTCATATAAATAAATGAGCAGGGAAAAAATATTAATTGTTGAAGATGACTTATTAACTGCAAAAATAATAAGTAAGATGTTAACAAATAGGGGATTTGTTATTACTGATATTGTTATGAAATCCAATGAGGTTATAGAATCAATTAATAAAAATACCCCTGATATTATTTTAATGGATATAACTTTAGAAGGTGAATTAGATGGGATTGAGATTGCTCACAAGATAAAAGATAAATATAATATTCCAATAATATATTTAACAGCGGATTCTTCAGAAGAAACGATAAAGAGAGCAAAAATAACAGGACCTTTTGGTTATTTAATTAAACCTGTTAATGAAAAGATTTTAGTTACAACTATCGAAATAACATTACAGAAACAATTTTTACATAATAAGGAAATACTTGAAACATTAAAAAAAGCAAATGACGAACTTGAAGAGAAAGTTAAACAACGAACAGCAGAATTAGTTAAGAAAAATGTACGATTGCAAAAAGAAATTAAGCAGAGAAAACTTGCAGAAGAGGAACTGAAAAAAGCGGAAAGACTGGCAACAATAGGGAAAATGGCGGCAATACTTGCTCATGAAATCAGAAATCCGTTAAATTCAATAAAAATTAATACTGATGTGCTTTCCTGTGTTGAAGGGTTGACTGAAATTAATAAAAAAAGAATTCAGATAATTCAAACAGAAATAAATCGGTTAGAAAATCTGGTCAGGGAAGTATTACAGTTTTCTAAGAATATTGTACTTTATAAAAGTGATTTTAATATTAAGAATTTTATTGAACAAATAATACAACAGATTAATCCTGATATTAATAGCAAAGGTGTGGTCATACGAAATTTTTCAGATGATATCATAGTAAGTGCTGATATGGAAAAGTTAAAACAAGTTTTTCTTAATCTAATTTATAATGCATTTGAAGCAATGCCGGATAAAGGAGTAATTGAAATTAAAACCGAAAAAATAAGAAACAAAATTAATATATATTTTAAAGATAATGGGTATGGTGTGGAGCATCCGGAAAAAATTTTTGAACCCTTTTATACTACAAAAGAATCCGGAACAGGAATTGGATTAGCACTTTCTCAGAAAATTATTGAACATCATGAGGGTAAACTTGAATTGCTTACTTCAAAGCCAGGGGAAACAATTTTTCTTATAACCCTTCCATTAAATAAAAAAAAATAAAAATGAAAAAAATTCTAATAATTGACGATGATGAGTCAGCGAGAGTTTCACTGAGTTTACTTTTAAAAGAAGAGGGCTTTGAAACATATGAAGCGGAGTCCGGGACTAAAGGATTAGATATGACAAGAAGATTAAATCCTGATCTTGTACTTTGCGACATTAATATGCCTGATATTAATGGTCTTGATGTATTAAAAAGGATAAGAGAATATGATGAATTAATTCAAGTTATTATGGTAACTGCAATTGAAGATATGAATTCGACAATATCAGCAATGCAGAGAGGGGCTTACGATTATATAGTTAAACCTATTGACACCGTTAGATTGAAACACACTATTGTAAGAGCACTTGAGAATAAAGAATTAAGTCAGAAGCTTGAATCTTTAACTCCCAAAGATGATACTGAATATGAACTTTTCAATACTTTAGTCGGTAAATCTAATAGTATTAGAGAGATTTACAAAAAAATAGGGCAAGCATCATCAACAAGAGTAACTGTATTAATTCAAGGTGAAAGTGGGACTGGGAAGGAATTAATAGCAAAGATTATTCATAATTCCGGTATAACAAGAAACTATCCATTCATTGCTATAAATTGTACAGCTTTACCAGAAAATTTGCTTGAGAGTGAATTGTTTGGCCATGTTAAAGGTGCTTTTACTGACGCTATAAAGGATAAAAGAGGAAAATTTGAATTGGCTGGTGAAGGGACAGTATTTCTTGATGAAATTTCTGAAATGTCCTTAAATTTGCAAGCAAAATTATTAAGAGTTTTGCAAGAATTTGTTTTTGAAAGAGTCGGAGGAGAAAATAGTATCCAGATGAAAGCTCGAGTTATAGCATCAACCAATAAAGATTTATATAAGCTTGTTCAGGATGGAAAATTTAGAGAAGACCTATTTTATAGATTAAATGTGTTTACAATTTATTCACCACCATTAAGAGAGCGTAAAGAGGATATTGAAGTTCTTGTGAAACACTTTTTAAAGAAAATTAATTTTATTTTACATAAGAATGTCAGAAAAGTACCCCGTGATGTTATGGATATGTTGAAAAACCACGACTGGAAAGGAAATGTAAGGGAACTTGAAAATGTACTTATGCAAGGGATAGTGCTGTCCAAAGGGGATGTATTAGAGAAGGAAAACTTATTGTTAAAAACAGAACCTATAAAAGAATCAAAAGAATTAAAAATTGGCTCAAATATAACAATAGAAGAACTTGAAAAGGTTCATATAAAGGCAGTTCTTGAAAAAGAGAATTGGAATATTAAAAAAGTATGTGATATACTGGGAATTAGTAAAGCAACACTATATAGAAAAATAGATTGTTATAAGTTTAAAAGGGAATCTTAATTTCAAAACAAGACTGCAGTTGTCATTTTGAGATAAAATTTTAAATCTTAATATTTTATAAATATTTAAAGTATTAATTTTTAAGGTATGATTTTTGCAATTATTTGGCGTATGAAAAAAAATAAAATTTTGATTGTTGATGACGATAAGTCATCGAGAGAGTCATTAAAATCATATTTCGAGGATAAAGGGTATAAAGTTTGTGTTGCTAAAGATGGTGTTGATGCATTAGAAATAATGAAAAGAATTTCACCCGATTTGATAATTTGTGATTTGAAGATGCCGAAACTCGGGGGAGAAGAATTATTTTATGTGTTGAATGGAAAAAAAATAAAAAAGCCAATTATTTTTATAACTGCCTATGAAATAAATAGTAATTTTTATGATAAAGCAATAACTGTGATGAAAAAGCCGATTGATATCTTTAAGTTGAATAAATTTGTCTCGAGTACATTGTCATCAAATTAATATCTAAAGTCTCATTTTTCTCCCCGCTACGGAAAGAGGATTTTTCGTAGCGATTTTTTTAAAAAAAGCATTATTCCTTTACGAAATTTGTACTAAAATTTTTTGAAATTTTCTTATATTGTTAATAGTGTAATTTTAATATATTTTTGCCATTAATGTTTTTTTGTTTTAAAAATATTTTTACTTTATTATTTTTATTTGTTGAATTAATTATTAAATTACATATATGGGCTGAATGCTCTGTTGCAATAAGTTCTATATGAAATTAATTAAATAAAAAAATATGTTTAAACCTGGTTTAATAAATCGAATTCCGAGAAAATTCTTTGAAGGATTAGATAAAATATCAAGGGAAACCGGACTTCCTATTATTTATCATTTGAAGAAAGCAATTTCTAATTATATTGAGGACTATAAAGACTTTGAGTATGCAACCCGAAGAAGAAAGAATATTACTAACGAAAAAATATCAGTAAGAGAATTTAAAAAAAGATTCAATGTTTAAAATATCATTTCATAGTGAGGTAGTTGAGGATTTAAAAAATTTTCAGGAAGAAAAAGTTAAAGAGATATTAGACAAAATAGAAAATAAACTTATTCTCGACCCATTTTATTATCCGGAATTGAAAGGGAATTACAAAGGGTTGCGTCGTATGAAGGTTGGACTGTTTAGAGTAATATTTACTGTTTACAAAGAAGAGATAACAATTTTAAGGGTAGGTAAAAGAAAATAATTATTCATACTCTTTAGCCCCACAAGGATTTTAAGAATAAAATAATTTGACAAGTTTTTCTTTCCTTTGGGCGAGTAGTGGGGCTCGAACCCACGACATTCAGAGCCACAATCTGACGCTCTACCTGCTGAGCTATACCCGCCATACATAATTAATTTATAATATATATTTTTTTTTAACAAGTAATAAATTATTTCATAATTTTATGCATATTTTAAAAAATAAGTTTTAAGATTTATTAGCTCCGAAATTTTTTCAACTATATATTTAATATATATCTATAAAACTTAACTCTTTATTTTAAATTTTTTCCATTATTTTCTTGTTTTTTTAATGCTATAATGTTATTGTATTGACTTAGTGTTTCTGGAATACTATATTAACATTCTGATTAAGTTTTTGATTTTTTATGATTTATCTTTAGTCCTTTGCAAGTAGGAATTAATTAATGGAAAGAATATAGAAATGGAAAATATTTATGAAAAAATTTTAAATCTATGTAATTTTCCATTAAGAGTTACTGATTTTGATGGTAAAATTTTAATCGTAAATGATGAATACTGTAATTTTCTCGGGGTTAAAAAAGAAGATATAATAGGGAAATCATTTGAAACCCTTTACTCACCTGAAAATAGAAAAGAAGCATTAAATTATTACAGAAATTTTATTAAAAAGGGGTTATCGCATCAAAAATCGGAAAGAATATTGACTTTATCAAACGGGAAACGATTAGTTATTGAATTGTCATATAATTTAGTTGTAACTGAGGAAGGGAAATTCATTTTAGCATTTTTTAATGATTTAACTGAAAAGAGAAAAACAGAAGAATTATTAAAAGAAAGTGAAGAAACTTTCAGAAAATTATTTGAGGAATCTTTTGATTCAATATTATTATTAACAACCGAAGGCTTTCAGGACTGTAATAATGCTACTTTAAGAATTTTTGGTTATAAAAATAAAACAGATATTATAGGAAAGCAACCCTGGGAAGTTTCACCAGATATACAACCTGATGGTCTATCATCTGAGAATAAGGCAAAAATGATGATTAAAAAAGCACTTAAAGATGGTTATAACTTCTTTGAATGGATACATAAAAAGTCAGATGGAACAAATTTCCCGTGTGAGGTTTTGTTATTTAAAATTAATATTAAAAATAAACAATACTTCTATTCTGTTGTAAGAGATATTTCGAAAAGGAAAAAAATCGAAGCAGAATTAATTAAGAGTGAAGAGCGATATAAAACGATTTTTGAAAATACTGGTTCTTTAACTATTATTGTAGAAGAAGATAATACCATTGTTTTAGCAAATAACGAAGCATATTCAGTAACCGGATATAAACCTGAGGAGATAATCGGAACTAAGTGGACAGATTATGTTTCAGAAGAAAGTATTGAAATGATGTTGAATTATCATAAAATGAGGCGAATATCACCTGAAAAAGTTCCCTCCAGATATGAAGCAGTGCTATTTAATAAAAAAGGTGAAAGAAGAAATTGTGTCTTAAATGTGAAAATGATTCCCAATACAAAAGAAAGTGTAATTTCGATTTATGATATTACAGAAATTATTAAGGCAAAAGAATCTTTAAGAGAAAGTGAGGAGAAATTCAGAAGATTAGTAGATAATACTGAGGATATAATTTACAGATATGAATTTTACCCAAAACCAGGTTTCAGATTTGTTTCATCTGCTGCTACTAAAATTACAGGTTATACTCCGGAGGAACATTATTCAGATCCGGAATTAGGAATTAAAATTGTTCATCCTGATGATAGACATATATTACAGAATTATTTTCAAAATAAAGATGAATTTAATAAACCTATTGTGCTTCGCTGGATTCGGAAAGATGGAAAAATTATTTATACCGAACAGAAGAATGTTCCTATTTATGATAAAAACGGAAAGCTTATCGCGTTAGAAGGAATAGCAAGGGATATAACAGAAAGAAAAAGAACTGAAGAAGAGTTAGAAAAATCGGAGGCAAAATATAGAAATTTAGTAGAGAATTCTCTTACCGGAATTTATACAACAGATATTGATGGAAATATACTATACGCAAACAAAGCCTTTTGTGAAATTTTTGAATTGGATTCTATAGAAGATGCATATAAAGTTAATGTAAAATCTTTTTATGAAAATGAAGATTAAAGAATTAAACTTATTAATGAAATAAGAAAAAATGGGAAAATATTAAATTATGAATTAAGTGTTATAACTAAAAAGGGTAGGAAAATTTTTGTTCTATTAAATAGTTTCATGTTAGGAGATGTTATAACTGGTATGATAATGGATATTTCTGACATTAAAAGATATGAGCAAGAGATAATTTCAGCAAGAGAGAAAGCAGAAGAAATGAGCCGTATAAAATCCAGTTTCCTTGCTAATATGAGTCATGAATTGAGAACACCCCTACAAGGAATACTTGGTTTCGCTGAACTCATACAGGAACAGAATAATTTAAAATCTGTCAAAGATATGGCAGAAGTGATATATAAGAGTGGTATTAGACTTTTAAATACATTGAATCAAATTCTTGATTTATCATTACTTGAAGCAAAATCAAAAACAGTTAATTATAAAAATGTTGATATTGTATCATTAATTAATGAAACCATAAAATTATTCCAACCCGAAGCGAGAAAGAAAAATCTCTTATTATTATACGACTCAGAACTAAAATCCCTGCCTTGTTTAACAGATCCCGATATTATTGTAAATATTTTAAATAATCTTATAAGTAATGGAATAACTTATACTGAGAAAGGAAAGGTTACAGTAAAGTTAACCGAAGAGGTTATTGAAAGTGGAGTATTTATTAAAATTGAAGTAATTGATACTGGAATTGGAATAGAAGAAAAATATTTCGATATAATTTTTAATGAATTCCGACAGGTAAGTGAGGGCTATGGTAGAAGTTTTGAGGGAACTGGTCTTGGTTTGACATTATGTAGAAAATATTTAAATTTATTAGGTGGAGATATAAATGTAGAGAGTAAATTAGGAGTTGGATCGAATTTTATAGTCAGAATTCCAAAAATTCGTTCTAAAGTAAAAGAGATAAATAGTGAAAAGAAACTTGAAATACCGTTTGATCGGTATAGAATAGATGTTCCTAAACTAAAAATATTACTTGTAGAAGATGAAGATGACTGTATTCTTTTAGTCGATTATTATTTAAGACCAAATTACGAAATAGATGTTGCAAAAAATGCGGAAGAAGCGTTCGAAAAAATAAAAAAGAATCTGTATTCATTAGTATTAATGGATATAAATTTAGGAAAAGGTTTATCTGGTATGGATGTTGTTACTGAAATCAGGAAAATTCCTGAATATAAAGATATCCCTATTATTGCTTTAACCGCATTTGCAATGAAAGGGGATATGGAAGAATTTATTTCAGGTGGATGTGATAGTTATATCTCCAAACCCTTTACAAAGGAAAGGTTAGAAAAGGAAATTTATGATTTATTATCAGGGAATAAAAGATAATTAACTCATTTTATCATCTTAAAAATTTATCTTCTAAAATGTGAAATTTATGTTTCATAATGAAACCTGATTTCTCAATTTAATACAGAAGCAGTAGAAAAAAGTTAAATATTTTCATATAGTTATAATATTTCTTGGCACATAAATTGCTAAAATTTATATGAAAATTTTAAAACTTTAAAATAAATAAGGTATGGCTACAATAACACAAGATAATACGAAGAAGGCTGATAAAGGCCTTATCATCATTTTCGTTATTACCTTACTCTTTCTCATTGCTGGATTTGTTTTATCGTAAAATATTTTCATTACTCCAATGGGGGAGGGTAAACCTTCCCCGAAGATAAAAATTGTGGTATGAAAAAAGTTTTAATAATAGATGACGACAGAATAATACGGCTCTTGTTAGCAAAGTTACTCAATACAGAGGGTTTTGATGTAATTTTTGCTGATGATGGTGCAAAAGGATTGGAAAAAATTCTCTCAGGAGAAGTGGATATAATACTTATGGATTATAATCTTGGGGAAATGACTGCGCTTGATTTACTTGAATTAATGAAGAAAAATAATATTTCAAAGCCGGTTATTCTAATTTCTGCCTTCGATAAAAAGGACATTGAAAGAACTACAGGTCTTTTCGGAGTAAATGAAGTTGTTCAGAAACCTTTTACAAATAAAGAACTGGTAGAGACTGTAAAGAAGGTTATTAATTAAGATTTGGGTTTTATTATTTTATATAATTATTAAAGAATTTTCTCTTCCTATAAAAGGGGAAAAATCAGGTTTTTTACGAAAAGAATTCCAATAAACTTTTATTTCCTTTATAAGGTTTAAGATTTTAGAGTTTATAATTTTATGTTATTTTTGAATAAATGAAGCATTTAATTATTTTAATTATATTAATATTATCATTTGGAAATGCATTTTCTCAGGAAGACAGTGTATTTATTTCTGGTATAGTGACATCTTCTGTCAACGAGTTGATATCACAAGCGAAAATATCATTTGTTGATAATCTGTCAAATAAGGTTTATTATACAGTAACTAATTCTAATGGATATTATGAATTAATCCTGCCACGAGGGGAATATAAAGTTAAAGTTAATTCTGAGGGATATTTGCAATTTGAAGCAGAATTACTTATAAATAAAACTTATATTACTTATAATATTAGATTAGAAGAAGTAAAATATACAACTGAGATTATTACTGTTGAAGATTTAAAAAAACAAAGTCAGAGCGATTTAAGAACGAGTTTATTTTTTGTTAATCCACAAAATGTTAAAATATTACCTGGTAGTGTAGAAGATGTGTTAAGGTCTTTAAGAGCATTACCGGGTGTTTCTTCACCTAACGATTTTACATCTCAACTTGTAATACGGGGTTCCGGACCTGACCAAAATTTAATGATTATGGACGATGTAGAAATATTTAATCCTTATAGATTATATGGTTTAGTGAGTATGTTTAATCCTGAAACTGTTAGTGATATTTCTTTAATTACCGGAGGATTCCCTGCAAAATATGGTGACAGGCTTTCTGCTGTTCTCGATGTAACAAATAAAGAAGGTGATAGAGATAAAGTAATAGGTGTGAAAACAAATGTAAATATTGCAAGTGCAAATTTAATTTTGCAGGGCAGAAATCCACTGAATATACCGGGTTCCTGGATAATTTCTTCAAGAAGGACATATTACGATTTAATACTTGGACCATTTGCAAAGAAAGCCGGGCTTATTACTGATGAATCAGCATTCCCATCTTTTGAAGATATTCAATTTAAACTTGCAATTGGACCTTTTAGTAAACACAAATTTATTTTTAATGGAATTTTTTCAAGAGATGGTGTGGATATAATTTCAGGCGAAAAAAGAAAAGAACCGGATAGTGTTAAAGTTGATGATGTTACATATAATAATGTTATTTCACTTGGCTGGCATTACATACCAAACGCATATTTTATTTCAAAAACCACCTTGTCTTTATATAAGAATAGTGGAGATAATGAATTTGAAGGGGATATTTTAGACCCGTTACTTGACAGAGAGCAGTTCTCTCCTGAACAAAGGGATTCTTTAAAAGCAATAGGAGCATTACTTGGATTTAATTTTGATTCTAAATATTCATTTAATAAATATTCACTTTCGAATCGTTCAAGTTATATAGATAAAAACTTTATTATTGAATTTGGCGGTGGATTTGATATTATCCGAAATGACCTAAAATATACACTTTTACTTGATGAACAATTTAAAGCATATCTTAAACAATTCCCGAATGCATCAGCCTTATTAGAAGATTTCAATATTGAGGGTAAGGAGAATTATAGAGCAAATGGATATTTTGTTTTCAAGTCAAACATAGATAAGTTTTATTATCAACCTTCTGTAAGAATTGATTACTATTCTTATTTGAGAAAAGTTTATTTTTCTCCAAGAATTAATTTTGGATATGCGATAAATAGTTTGACTACATTGAGAATGGCATTGGGAATGTTTTATCAATCACCAGGTTATGAAAAACTTGTGGACGGGCAGTCTTTTTATGAATTAAGTGATGATGTTGGTAGAAATTTAAAAGCAGAAAAAGCATATCATTTAATTTTTGGATTAGATAGGTGGATTACAAATCAATGGCATTTGAAAATAGAAGCATACTATAAGAAGTTTGAAGATTTAATTACTCAAAAAAGAGAAACTGCTTATAAATATATTTATGAAATTAATGATCCATCAAATAAAGACCCCAATTATATTAAGAATCCGAATAACTGGACAAGAAGTTCTGAAAAAGTTCCTTATGATTCAGTTACAACTATTCCTGTAAACCAGGGTAAAGGTAATGCTTATGGATTCGAAATAATGTTAGAAAGAAAATATATCGGCTCTGATACAAAATTATATGGGTGGATTAATTACTCATTTTCTAAATCAAATAGAATAAGAAATGGAATTGAGAAACCATTTAGATTTGATCAGACTCATTCAATTAATGTTGTACTTAATTATAGAGTATTAAACTGGCTGGAAATTGGAGTAAGATGGACTTATGCTACTAATTTCCCATTTACACCACCTGTTGGTATATATCCGAGAATTGTAAATGATAGTATAGTTGTCAATCCTTTTACAAATCAAATAATCTTCAATCTCGATTATGGCGATGAGAATAACAGACTTAGTCAACGAAAACCTGATTACCATAGATTGGATTTAAGAGCAACAGCATATACTTCATTCTGGAATGCAGAGTGGTCATTTTATATAGATATTATGAATGTCTATAATAGAAAAAATGTCTTAAATTATGATTATAACCTTAAAAATGATTTAACAATAGAAAGGAAAGTAGTAGGTATGATCCCAATCTTACCGACGCTGGGGGTTAGTGCGAGATTTTAGAATTATATTTTATGAAATTCGAATAAAGAATAATTATATAATTTCTATTATTCAACTTTTTGATTATTAACAATAATGCTTGGAGATCAGGTTATCAAAGGAATATTTTTTAAATTTATAATAGTGGCAATATATACAATTAACTTCGAAATTATATCGCATTTGAAATAATAATAAATTATTGAAGGTTTTATTTATAAGTGTAATAAATAAAATAAAAACAAATATCTAATCAATAAAATTGAATTTACAAAAGCAAATAACTATTTTTGTAAAATAATGAATAATTTGAATATATCAGTTTTTGCTTCTGGTGGAGGTTCTAATTTTAAAGCCATTTTGAAAGCGAAGAGAAATGGAATTATTAAGTCAAATATCCCGCTACTCATAACAAATAATTCACATTGTGGAGCTGTTGAAATTGCAAAAAAAAATTCTGTAAATGTTGTGCATATAAGTAGGAAGGTATATCCTGATTTAGACGAGAAAGAATATTCACAGGTTTTTTTAAATGTCCTTGAGAAATTTAAAATCGATTTAATAGTATTAGCAGGGTATATGAAATTATTACCTGAATATGTTGTAGAACGGTATGAAAACAGGATTATAAATATTCACCCTGCATTGCTTCCATCATTTTGTGGAAAAGGAATGTATGGTATAAATGTTCATCGTGCAGTCTTAGAAGCAGGAGTGAAAGTAACAGGAATTACAATTCATTATGTTAATAAAGAATATGACAAAGGTAAAATTATATTTCAGAAATGTGTTGAGATAAAAGAGAATGACAATGAGATTTCTTTACAGAAAAGGGTTTTAAAATATGAACATAAATATTACCCTTTGGTTATAGCATCTTTAGAAAAAATTATTTCATATGAAAAAAGCAATAATTAGTGTATATAATAAAGAAGGGATTTTTGAATTAGCAAAATTTCTTTCAGAAAATAATTTTGAGATTTTTTCAACTGGAGGTACTTATAATTATCTTACTTCAAAGGGATTAAAAGTAAAATCTATATCGGAATATACAGGTTTTCCGGAAGTACTTGAAGGAAGAGTAAAAACACTTCACCCCCGTATATTTGCAGGTATTCTTGCTGACAGAAATAAAAAAGAGCATTTAGAAGATATTGAAAAAAATAAAATTAATACATTCGAACTTGTAGTAGTTTCATTATATCCTTTTATCGAAACAATTTCAAAAGCAGGTGTTGAGATTGAGGAAGCAATAGAACAAATCGATATAGGTGGTGTGAGTTTAATTCGGGCAGCAGCAAAAAATTTCAGTAATGTTTCTGTTTTAGTGAATAATTCTCAGTACGATGATTATATAAATGAATTTATAAAAACAGGTGGTAAAATAGGTTTGGAATTTAATAAAGAGCTTGCTTATAAAGCATTTAAATATATAGCTGATTATGATATTGCAATATCAGAATATTTCAAATCGTTGTATTCAGAAGAGAAAACACCCGATTTTATTTCATTAGGAGAATATATAAAATTAAGATATGGTGAGAATCCTCATCAAAAGGGATATTTAATTAAAAAGGATTTTGATAAAATATTCGAAGTAATTCACGGAAAGGAAATATCTTACAATAATATTTTAGATATAGATTCTGCTTATTCAATAATTAGTGAATTTAAGGATAGTAAACCAGTCTGTGCTATTGTTAAACACGGAAATCCTTGTGGTGTAGCAGAATCTGATGATTTATTTAATGCATATCAAAGTGCATTTGCGACCGATACAATTTCTCCTTTTGGAGGAATAGTAATATTTAACAGAAAATTAGACTTTAAAACTTCATTTGAAGTTGATAAATTGTTTACTGAGATTTTAATTGCGCCGGATTTTGATGAAGATGCATTAGAATTGTTAAGAAAAAAGAAAAATAGAAGATTGATAAAATATAAATTTTGTTGTTTGGATAACTTTGAATTAAGAAAAGTTAGTGGTGGTTTTTTGTATCAGGAAAAGGACAATGTAATTTTTGATAAAGATAAATTAAATGTAGTAACAGAAAAACAACCCAATTCAGAAATGATAACTGATTGTGAATTTGCATTTAAGGTAGTAAAACACACAAAGTCTAATGCTGTTGTTTTCGTAAAGGATAAAAAGACTCTTGGAATTGGTGGCGGACAGCCATCACGAATAGATTCAACTAATATAGCTATACAAAAAGCAAAACAGTTTAAACTTGATTTAAAAGATTCCATTGTTGCATCTGATGCGTTTTTCCCTTTTGCTGACTCAATTATAGAACTTGCAAAAGTTGGTGTTAAGTGTATAATTCAACCAGGAGGGTCAGTCAGAGATAAAGAAGTGATTCAGGCAGCAAATGAAAATAATATGGTTATGTTATTTACAGGAATAAGACATTTTAAACATTGATTAATAAATTTAATAAATAAAATATGCCTTTCTTAGGACTTTTTTCAAACGACATTGCAATTGACCTCGGTACTGCAAACACCCTTATTTATATGAAAGGTAAGGGTGTGGTTCTAAATGAACCATCGATAGTAACATACGATGTAAATACAAGAAAAATAGTTGCAATTGGAGAAGAAGCAAGGAAAATGGTGGGTAAAGTTCATAAGGAACTTAATACTATAAGACCAATGCGTGATGGTGTAATAGCCGATTTTGAGATGGCAGAAGGAATGATAAAAGAGTTCATAAAGAAAATATCCCCTGGAATTTTTCCTGCTCGAAAAATTGTAATTAGTGTTCCGAGTGGTATCACAGAAGTAGAAAAGAGAGCTGTTCGTGATACTGCAGAACACGCTGGTGCAAAAGAGGTTCATCTTATCTCTGAACCAATGGCTGCTGCTATTGGAATAGGACTTGATGTGCATGAACCTTATGGTAATATGATAGTTGATATAGGAGGGGGAACAACAGAAATTGCGGTAATTGCGTTATCTGGTATTACAAATGTAGTTTCTATCAGAATTGCAGGTGATGAATGTACTGATGCTATAATAAGATTTTTCAGATCAAATCAAAATATGCTTATTGGAGAAAGAACTGCAGAAGATATAAAATGTCAGGCTGGTTCGGTAATGCCACTTGATGAAGAGGTTATAATAGAAGTAAAAGGGCGTGATTTAGTTGCTGGTGTCCCAAAATTAACTGAAGTCAGCTCAATAGAAATAAGAGAAGCTTTAAATCCCCCCGTAACACAGATGGTAGAATCAGTAAAAGTTGCATTGGAAAAAACCGCTCCTGAACTCGCATCTGATATACTAAGTAGAGGAATTTTTCTGACTGGTGGAGGTGCATTATTAAAGGGACTTGATGAAAGAATTAAAGTTGAGACGGGAGTTCCAGTTCATATTGCTGATGACCCATTGACAGCTGTTGCAAGAGGAACAGGGAAGGTTCTCGATGACCTGAATTATTATAAAAAATGTATGCTTAAACGCTAATATCTTGTTCTAATGAAGAGATTCGCTCTATTCTTGTTACAAATAAAGGAGTATATTATACTCTCATTTTTAGTTATTGTTTCTCTTTTCTTGATTTTTTCTAATGATAATAGTCAGATTAGATTTTTTAGAGCAGTTGCAATAACCACACTTGGTACATTTCAGTCAGGGTTATCTGTAATTCCGAATGTGTTTGAGATAGAAAATGAAAATAAATTTTTAAGAGAATCTAATATTCGCCTTTCGGTTGAACTCGCTGCTTTAAAGGAAATAAAAATTGAAAATCAAAGGCTGAAAAAACTTTTAAATTTTAAATCAGTATTCCCTTATTCTTTAATTAGTGCTAAAATTGTTAATAAATCATTGATCCAATCAAGAAATACTTTGACTATAAACGTAGGAGAATCAGAAGGTGTTAAGGTTGGAATGCCTGTTATAACTGATGATGGTCTTGTTGGTCGTGTTATTTCAACAAGTAACGGTTATTCTATTGTTCAAATAATATTAAATAAAGACTTAAAAATATCTGTTAAAAATCAGAGGTCAAGAGTTGATGGCATTTTATCTTTTGATGGTACTTCGAATCTTACCGTGATGAATGTTAGAAAGAATGCTGATGTAAATGAAGGTGATATTTTTGTTACTTCAGATTATAGTTCGAATTTTCCATCAGGTATTCCTGTTGGTATTGTTTCTGAATCAGGAAATCTTGATAATCTATTCAAAAAAATAATACTTACACCATTAGTAAATTTCGAATTATTAGAAGAGGTCTTCGTCCTTCAAATATTACCAGATAAAGAAAAACTTGAGCTTGAAAAATATTTTAATAAAAAGTAAAGTTTGTATTTATTCAGATATTTAAAATATTATATAATTTTACTGATTCTCATTATAATTCAAAGAACTTTTGTGTGGATGATTTCTCTAACTGAATTAAATATAGTCCCTGACCTTGTTCTATTTGGTGTTGTTGTGCTCGCTATCAAGAGAGGTAAAATTGAAGGAATGCTTGCTGGTTTCTTTGCCGGGTTGATTGTAGATTCGGTTTCAGGTAACTTTATCGGATTGTATTCTTTAGCTTATGTTTTGGCGGGTTTTTTTGCTGGTTTCTTTCAAGAGTCTCAGGATACAGTTATTAGTAAAAAATTGTTTCTGCTTGTTATAATTATTGCAAGTTTGATTTCTAATTTTATTTATTTTGAAATATTCTTTCTATCTGGGTCCTATACTTTATCTTTTATCGAAATTATTTATAAATATATTTTGCCAACGACTTTATATACTTTAATAGTTAGTAGTATTTTTATAATTATTCCAAGAAAAAAACATACTAAATTTTCTTATTAAAATTGGATGCTAAGTACAGAAAATTAACGATTCTTATCATCTGTTTGTCAGTTTTTATTATACTATCAATGCAGCTATACAAACTGCAAATAGTAGAACAAAGTCAGTATGGCAAAGAATCACAGAAAAATTCTGTCAGGAAAATAATTGTCCGACCACCACGAGGCTTAATATATGATAAATCTGGTAAAATTCTTGTTGATAACATTCCATCGTATTCTGTTGTTATAATACCGAAGAAATTTGATTATTCTAATTTATATAAATTATGTAAGTTAATTAACGAAGACACATCGAAAGTTATTGAAACTCTAAATTCTTCAAAAGATAATAATAAACTTAATCCGGTAGTTATAAAAAGAAATGTCGGATTTGAAGTAATTTCATACTTAGAGGAGAACAGGGAGAAATTTCCTGGAGTGGATTATCAGATTGATTCAAGAAGAATTTATACAGCAGGTTATAGAGGTTCTCACATTTTTGGATATGTCGGAGAAATTCCCCCGGAACAACTTCAGAATGATTCTTCAGGTTATTATAGGCAGGGTGATTATATTGGTATTACCGGTTTAGAAAAATATTATGAAAATTATTTAAGAGGAGAAAACGGAGTTCAACTGGTGACAGTAGATGTGAACGGTCGAGTATTAGGAAGTTTTAATGAAGGGAAAAATGATGTTAAACCTGTGAGTGGCTCAGATTTATTTATAACTATTGATGCAGAATTGCAGAAATATGCCGAGAATATTTTGGGGGGAAGACGTGGTGCTATAGTTGCAGTTGATCCAAGAAATGGGGAAGTATTATGTCTTGTTTCGAAGCCTGATTTTGATTTATCATTATTTTCAGGTGATAAAGAAGATAAAAACTTCTCTGCAATATTTAATCATCCTGAACATCCAATGTTTAATAGAGTGATACAGACCAGATATGCTCCCGGTTCAACCTGGAAAATGATGATGGCTCTTGCTGCAATGGCTTCCGGGCAAATAACACCTTCTTCTACAATTCCTTGTGGTGGCTCCTTTACATTTGGAGGTAGAACTTTTGGTGATCACGGGGCATACGGCTCTATTAATGTAGTCGTTGCATTGGAATATTCTGTTAATGTGTTTTTCTATAAATTAGGATTAATGGTAGGTCTTGATAATTTATACAAATATGGCTCTATGTTTAATTTCGGTAAGAAAACAGGAATTGATTTACCGAATGAAACTAACGGTATTCTGCCATCAGAAGAGTATTTTAATAAAGTATATGGAGAAGGAAATTGGAGTAGAGGAAATCTGATTAATTTAGGAATAGGCCAGGGAGAAATAGGAGTATCACCAATTCAAATGGTAGCTTATACTGCTGCTATTTGTATGGATGGTGTTTATAGTGTACCACATCTCGTTTGGAAAATTTCCAATCATTCAACAGGAAAGGAAGAACTCGTTGAAATAAAGCAGAGACAAATAGATATACCTAAATCATATTTTAATGCTGTAAAAAGAGGAATGTATCTTGTAGTAAATGGAAATGGTACCGCTAAAAAAGTTCGGTCATCTAAATATGTCCTTGCAGGGAAAACAGGAACAGCGCAAAATAAAAAAGGTAATAACCATTCATGGTTTGTTGGATTTGCACCTTATGATAACCCACGAATTGCTATTTGTGTTTTAGGCGAAAATCAGGGCTGGGGTGCAGAATTCGCTGCTCCGATTGCTGCTGCTATTATGGTTAGATACCTGAGTAATAATACTGAAGATGTTTATAGTGAATTAAGAAGTAAACCTGATATTCGGGATTAATGATGAAGAAAAAACTTACAATATTCGGAAAATTTGATTTTATAACTTTACTTATAACTATTCTTATATTATTTATTGGATTACTTTCCATTTATAGTGCTACGTTTGGAAACGTTACTGAAGTTGATTATTTTAAGAAACAAATGATATTCGCAATTGCGGGTTTGATAATTATGATATCTATAAGTTTTATTCCGCCAAGATATTTAGCAATTTCTTCATATTACTTATATGCTTTTTCCATTTTGCTTTTAATATTGGTTTTGTTATTTGGAAAGACTATTAATGGGAATAAAAGTTGGTTTTACATTGCAGGCTTTGGAATTCAACCATCTGAACTTGCAAAAGTTGCTATTATTATGGCTGTTTCTTTTTATCTGAATACCGGTGATAAAAAAAGAGATATAAATGATATTCCTGTTTTATTCGTAACCTTCGCTTTCGTTATAATACCTGTTATATTAGTTAAACTTCAGAATGATACAGGAACTTCACTTGTAATTTTAGCAATGCTAATACCAATATTGTGGGGAGCTGGTCTTTCACCTTTTCTTTTGTTTGCAATTATTTCTCCGATTGCATTAGCGATTATATCATTTTTTAGCAGTACCTTATTTTATGTTGCTCTTGGAATTGTAATTATTTGCTTGTTTTTCTTTAAAAGAAATCTATTTCTTTCAATTTTAGTTTTAGTTATTAATGTTGCGGCTGGTTTATCAGTTCATTTTCTTTTTTCGAAACTTGCAGTATATCAACAACAAAGAATTTTAGCTCTTTTTGATCCTACCTTAGATCCGCTTAAAAGCGGTTATAATATAATTCAATCTAAGGTTGCAATTGGTTCCGGAGGTTTAACTGGTAAAGGATTTTTACAAGGGACACAAACTCAATTGAAATTTATTCCTGAGCAATGGACAGACTTTATTTTTTGCATGGTAGGTGAAGAATTCGGATTTATTGGCGCTATACTTTTAATAACTTTATTATTACTACTTATTTTGAAAATTTTTTATAATTCATTTAATTGTAAAAATAGTTATCTTTCTCTTGTGTCTGCAAGTGCCGGAGGATTGTTTCTAATACAAACAGTTTTAAATATTGGAATGACTATTGGTATAACTCCTGTTATTGGAATAACATTACCACTTGTAAGTTATGGTGTTTCGTCTTTATTATCTTTTATGTTACTTATTGGTCTTGCAATGAGCACTTACAGGCATCGGGAAGTATATTTATAATTTATTTTTTATGAAGTATATAGATAAATTAAGAACAATCATTAAAAAGAAAAATACTCATTTAACTATTGGTATCGATCCGGACGTAACGAAAATTCCCGAATTTTTCTTCAATGAATACAGCAATCCCATTGAAAAATTTTGTGAAAATGTTATTGAAAATACGCTCGATTATGCGACGGCATTTAAGTTTAATATTGCTTTCTTCGAATATTTTGGTGAGGCAGGATTTAAAGCTTTAGAAAATAGCTTACGATTAATTTCTGATAAAGCAATTACAATTTGTGATGGTAAAAGATGTGACATTCCTAATACAACCGAAGCGTATGCAAAAACATATTTTGATAAATTAGGATTTGATGCTATTACTGTATCGCCATATATGGGGGTAGAATCAATAGAACCATTTCTGAACAGGAGTGATAAACTTACTTATATTCTTGCGATAACCTCAAATAAAGGTGCTTATGATTTTCAATTGCTTGAATTAAAGAATGAAAAAAAATTATTTGAAGAAGTAATAGAAAAATTTATAAATTCTTATTATAAGAATCTTGGATTTGTTTTTGGGGCGTCTCATATTAAATATATCGAGGTTTTTTCAAAAAATCATTGTCATATACCACTTCTTATACCAGGGATTGGGGCTCAAGGTGGTGATTTGAAAATGTTGATTGAAAGTATAAAAAATGAATTGTTTTTAGTAAATGTGAGCAGAGCAATTTTATATCCGACAAATCCATTTGTTTCAAGAAAGGAATATTTATCATCACTTCTTAAATCTTGTAAAGATTATTCAGAAAAGATAAGAGTATAAAATGATTTTTTAATTTTAAATTATTATATTATATTAATATTTTATTGTTATTTCTAAAAATTTATTGTAAAAATATGAAAACCTTATTAAAATTATTATTATTAACACTGTTATTTTCTGATTCCCTTAACGCCCAAACTTTAGTAGCGGTTTATCCGTTCCCGTATCATAATCCATATAATTATTTCTGGGGAATAACCCAAAGAAATGATACACTGTGGATTGGTTCTGATTTTGACGGTGTTAATTATCCTTTCGCTTATTTATTTAAGGTAACCAAGACGGGAATTATTGTAGATAGTCTTATGACTCCTTTTAAATTTAATCATGGTAATGCATGGGATGGATCAGGTTTCTGGATTGCAGAGGATTACCGTTCTGCAGGCGCAAGAATTTATAAAATTAATTCTGCTGGTCTGACAGTTGATAGTATTTATACGGGAACTTATGCGCAAGGTATTGGTGGAATAGCACTGGATGGGAACAATCTGTGGTTTGCTGTTTATTATCCGGACTTCGCAACATATCCTAATGCTTATGCATATAAAGTTAATCTTACATCTAAACTTATTGTTGATACTATACCACTTAGAGGCAGGCAAGTTCAGGGAATTGCTGTAAAGGGAGATACAATTTTTTATGTTAATGATAATATGCAAAGTGAGCAGGAAAGAATCTATGCTTACAGAAAGATTGCAGGTGATACATTATTCTCCTTCCCGGCTCCGGATCCTGATAATGATTGTGACCCAAGAGGTTTATACTGGGACGGTCAGAATTTATATTTAATTGCATACAGACCTGGGAGTTCTGCCTCTGCTTACAGACAGTTATATAAGTATGAAATATCAAGTCAAGGTAATCCGTTAATAAGTACTTCTCCAAATTCAATTAATTTTGGTAACATTATTATTGGTACTACTGCTACACAAAATTTGACAATATCAAATCTTGGTAATGCTAAATTAATAATTACTGCAAAAAATATTACAAACCCGAGATTTGGAATTACCCCTAATAATGTGCCGGATACTATTAATCCGAACCAATCTAAAAATTATATAATGTCTTTCACTCCTCTTGTTGCAGATTCGGTATATGGAGAACTTCAAATTCAAAGTAACGATGTATTGACTCCAACTAAGATAGTAACATTAAGGGGAAAGGGAATAAATAATGGAAGCTATATTGTTTTATCCAGTACAAGTTATAATTATAATCAGAGACGAGTGAATTCTTTATGTGGATACCAATTTAATATTACAAATACAGGAAATTCACCTTTAGTAATTACATCAATGCAGGCATCAACTCCAAGATTTAGACTTGATACAACACTACTTCCATTTCCGGTAACTATTGATACACAAAAGACGAAAACCTTTAGAGTCTGGTTTAATCCTAATTCTGCAACAACTTTTACAGATTCACTAACAATAATTTCGAATGCTGTAAATTTACCGGTAGCAAAGTTATATTTAACCGGAGAAGGTATTATACCAGTCAATAATCTTGGCACTATATTCTGGCAGGGTAACTGTCCTACAAATCCATATACAAGTTATAATGACTATCAGCCCGTAAGTATGAAACAAATTCAGGATGTTAATAATGATGGAGTTAATGATATTGTGGTTTGCTCAGGTAATTATTTAACAACTTGTTATAATGGAAATTCTTCTGTAACAGCAGATATACTCTGGATATTTAATACCGGATATAATAACAATAATACAGGAGCGGTTGTTTGGGAAGATGGTATGCAGATTCGGGATGATGTAGATGGTGATGGAATACAGGATGTTGTTTTTGGTTGTGGAGGTGGAAATGAAATGGTTTACACAATATCCGGAAGAACCGGTAAGTTAATCTGGTTGTATGGAGATTCTATTAATTATAGTCTTGGTGATATTGAAGCTGTTAGAGTAGATAAAGATTACAATGGAGATGGAGTTAAAGATGTATTGGTTTCTGCAAGTGGAACAGGAACAGGGAGTGGGGGAAGACATGCTTTGATTTGTTTGAATGGCTTAACTGGTGCTGAAATTTTCTATGTAACACAACCATCTGATTTTACTGGGGATGTTGTTTGCACACAATTTGGAGGTGCTATAGGAAATGGCAGTAACAGTGGTGCTTATGCTGTTAAGGGTTTCAATAATACCGGTTCGGAAATATGGTCTTATACAACAACTGGTAAAATTTGGTCTATGAGAGAAATACCTACAATAAATGCTGATACTGTTAAAGAGGTGATTGGGTTCTTTGGATTTCAAAGTACAGTTTTCTGTGTATCAAGTAATAATGGTCAAATGCATTGGCAAACCAGCTTTGGAAGTGGAAATAATGGAACAATAGTTCTTTTAGATGACCTTGATTCCAATGGTTATATTGATTTTACAATGTCTGGTCCACAAACAATTTATAGAGTTGATACAAAGAATCATAATGCTTTGTGGTCTGTAAATCCTGCAGCTTCATATATACGAGATGCTACTTTTCTTTCTGATGTTAATGGTGATGGTAAAAGGGATATTGCTGTTTCAATGCAAGCACCCGGAAAAGTTATTGTAATGAATGGTACAAATGGTAATACTTTATTCGAATATACTTTCGGTTCAACAACCACTTATAGAGCTGACAGAGTCGAAGCAGTTAACAGTATTGATGGTAATAGTACAACTGAATTTTTAGCAGGATGTAGAGATGGGAGAATAATTATGTTTTCTGGTGGTCAGGGAACTCCGATCGGTGTAAAAAATATTAGTTCGATAACTCCGTCAGAATATAATTTATATCAGAATTATCCAAATCCTTTTAATCCTACGACAACAATTAAATTTAGTATCCCTTCTGTTAATAATGCAAGTGAAGTACCAGTAGTCTTGAAGGTTTTCGATTTAATAGGTAGAGAAGTTGCAACTTTAGTTAATGAGAATTTAAAACCGGGATTTTATGAAGTAAAGTTCAACGCTGATGAATTAACTTCTGGAATTTACTTATATCGACTTGAGACACCTGATTTTACTTCAGTAAAAAGAATGGTTTATATAAAATAATTAATTTTTTCTATAAGAATTTTCTTCTAATAAGCATACAGGGTTTATCCTGTATGCTTATTAATATACATTAAATTTTATCTTGGAATCCGTTAAAAGTAAAATACTTGTAATAGTTGGTCCGACAGCTTCCGGCAAAACAAAATATTCATTAGAAGTTGCTAAAAAATATAATGCTGAAATAATTTCTGCTGATTCAAGACAAGTCTATAAGCATATAAGAATTGCGACTGCAATTGCAGATGAAAACCAGAGAGAATTAATAAAGCATCATTTCGTAGAGGAAATTGAATTAGAAGAGGAATTTAATGCCGGAAAATTTGGGATAATCGGGCGAGAGAGAATTAATGATATCATTAACAGGGGAAAGATGCCAATTGTTGTTGGGGGTAGTGGTTTGTATATAAAATCTTTAATAGATGGTTTGTTCGAAATTGATTCTGTTGATATTCAAATCAGAGAAAAATTAAATCATACTTTAAAGGAAAAAGGGAAAGAATACATTTATAATGAGTTATATAAAGTTGACCCTGAAACTGCTTTAAAATTGAAACCATATTATTTTCGCAGAGTTATAAGAGCACTTGAAGTTTATTATCAGACTGGGGAGAGTATATCTAAATTACAGAAGAATAAACCTGAGATTAATTTTGAATCTCTGCAAATAGGTTTAAATGTAGATAGAAAATTTTTGTATGAAAAAATCAATTTCAGAGTAGATGAGATGATTAAAAAAGGTCTGGTTGATGAGATTGCAGAACTACATAAAAGGGGATATAACTACAGAGAATTTAATTCACTCAATACAGTTGGTATTAAGGAAGTTTTTCAATATTTAGAGAAACAATTTACTTATGAAGAGATGATTGAAGAGATTAAGCAAAATACAAGGAGATATGCGAAGAGACAAATGACATGGTTTAGAAAGGATGATAGAATAAAATGGATTAATATAAATGAAGACACTTCAGATTTAGATGTTTTAAATTTCATTGAAAAAGAATGGGAAAAATTTCTCTATGGATAAAGAGAATTTAAAGAATTTACTCGATTTACTTTATCTAAAATACAATTATAAGAATTCTGATATTGACCCTATCTGGTTATTACACGAGATGAAAAGTAATGAAGATATTGAATTATTGGGATTTATTGCATCTTGCTATTCTTATGGAAGGGTTGAACAAATAATTTCTCATATAAAAAAATTTCTGAAGATATTGAATAAACAGATTTACGGGTTCATTTCAAATTTCGATAAATTAAGGGATAAGAAGTATTGTATAGGTTTCAACTATAGATTTAATAACAATGATGATTTTATCGAGTTAATTTCAGTTTTACATAAAGTAATTGTGAAATATGGAAATTTAAAAAATTTATTCATCTCTGGATATAATTCAGACTGCGATACTATATTTTATGCATTAAATGATTTTTCAAAAAAATTAAATAATTTTTCTAAGAAAAATGATTCTTTTCGATATTTAATACCAATACCTGAAAATAATTCAACATGTAAAAGACTTAATTTATTTTTAAGGTGGATGGTTAGAAAGGATAAAATAGATTTGGGAATATGGGGTAAGGAAGTTTCAAGATCTAAATTAATTATACCAGTAGATATACATGTCTATAGACAAGCAATCAATTTGAGACTTGTGGAAAGAAAATCCTGTGATATGAAGTTTGCTTTAAATCTTACAGAAAAACTTAAATTATTTGATCCGGTTGATCCGGTAAAATATGATTTTTCACTATGTCATTTAGATATACAGAATGCAAGGAAAAGTATAAATTAAAAATCATTAGCTAATATAAAAAAAACGGCAGGAGATTCCTGCCGTTTTTATATTAATTAATCTTCCCTTTACTATTAATACATACCACCCATATCACCCATTCCACCTGGTGGCATCATAGGTTTTTCTTTTTCCGGTTTCTCACTTACAGTAGCTTCAGTCATAAGTAACAGAGAACCTACTGAAGCTGCATTTTCCAATGCTACTCTTGATACTTTAGTTGGATCTATTACACCGGCTTTGACAAGGTCTTCGTAAGTATTGGAAGCAGCATTATACCCGAAACTACCTTTACCTTCTTTTACTTTGTTTACAACTACTGAACCTTCTTCACCAGCATTAATAACTATTTGTCGGATTGGTTCTTCAAGAGCTTTCCTAATAATGTTAATACCTAATTTAATATCTTCATTATCAGTCTTAATTTCATCGAGTTTCTTCATTACTCTTAAATACGCAACACCACCACCAGGGACTATTCCTTCTTCAACAGCAGCGCGAGTAGCATGTAAAGCATCTTCAACTCTTGCCTTTTTTTCTTTCATTTCGATTTCAGTGGCAGCACCAATCTTCAATACTGCTACACCACCTGATAACTTAGCAAGTCTCTCTTGTAATTTTTCTTTATCGTAATCAGAGGTTGTTTTTTCTATTTGCGCTTTTATTTCATTAATTCTCTTTTTAATATTTTGAGTATCACCAGCGCCTTCAACTATAGTTGTATTATCTTTGTCAACTACGACGCGTTTCGCTTTACCAAGATAAGAAAGAGTAGCATTTTCAAGCTTGTATCCTTGTTCTTCAGATATGACAGTTCCATTTGTTAAAATTGCAATATCTTCCAACATAGCTTTTCTTCTATCACCAAAGCCTGGGGCTTTTACAGCACAAACTTTGAGTGTACCTCTCAATTTATTAACGACTAAAGTAGCAAGAGCTTCACCTTCTAAATCTTCAGCAATAATAAGTAAACTACTTCCACTTTGTGCTACTTTTTCCAGAATTGGTAATAAATCTTTCATTACAGAAATTTTCTTATCGTGTATGAGAATCAATGGGTCTTCCAATTCCGCTTCCATTGAATCAGCATTGGTAACAAAATAAGGTGAGAGGTAACCACGATCAAATTGCATTCCTTCAACTACCTCTACTGTAGTTTCAGTACCTTTAGCTTCTTCGACAGTAATTACTCCATCTTTTCCTACTTTTTCCATTGCTTCAGCAATTAAATCTCCGACCTTCTGGTCGTTATTTGCAGAAATAGAACCAACCTGTGCTATTTCTTTATTATCCTTTATTGGTTGGGATAATTCCTTTAATCCTTCAACAATCTTTTCAACAGACATATCTATACCACGTTTCAGGTCCATTGGGTTTGCACCGCTTGCCACATATTTTAAACCTTCTCTGAAAATTGCCTGAGCCAGAACGGTTGCTGTTGTGGTTCCATCACCTGCAACATCACTCGTCTTTGATGCTACTTCTTTTACCATCTGCGCACCCATGTTTTCTACTGGATCTTCTAATTCAATTTCTTTTGCTACCGTTACACCATCTTTGGTTACGGTTGGTGCACCAAATTTCTTTTCAAGAAGAACATTTCTTCCTTTTGGCCCTAATGTTACTTTAACTGCGTTGGCAAGTTTGTCAACACCTTTTAATAATGCTGACCTTGCTTCTGTATTGAAATGAATTAATTTTGATGACATATTTTATTCTCCTTTTTAAATTTTTTAATTAAATAATTGCATAAACATCGGATTCTCTCATTATAAGATATTCTTCTCCATCTATAGTAACCTCAGTTCCCGAGTACTTACCATAAAGAACTTTATCTCCTACTTTTAATTCCATTGGAATGAGTTTACCATCTTCGGTAACTCTTCCTTTTCCAACAGCAATAACTTCACCCTGCATTGGTTTTTCCTTTGCAGTGTCAGGAATAATTATTCCTGATTTAGTCTTTTCCTCAGCCGGTGATGGCTTTACGAGGATTCTGTCTGCTAATGGTTTTAAGTTCATAATGCACCTCTTTTTTAATTATTTGTAAATATTTAACTTATTTTTAAGTTTTATTAGCACTCTCAATTGAGTAGTGCTAAAATAATATATTTTTTTATAAAAATCAATACTAATTTTTTATATATTTATCTCAACTTTTATTTTAGTGAGGTTAGTAATCTGTTAACTTAGTTATAACTTTAAGAAAATATTATTTTAATTTTGGAAATTTTTACTTATATTAAAGCTAAAGTTGTATATTATTAGAGAATTAAAATATTCTTTATTTGTTTTATGAATTCTGATAATTTTAAATTTATTATTGGAAATAAAAGTTATGAGGAGATAATAGAAAGTTTCAAGTGTTTTTATAATTCAATAACTGATGCTATTTATATTCACGATCTTGATGGTAAATTTATTGATGTTAATGAAGGAGCAGTCAAGATGTATGGGTATGAACGCTCTGAATTTATCGGAAATACCCCTGAGTTTTTATCTGCACCAGGTATGAATGATATGAACAAAACTGCAGAACATTTAAAAAAAGCAGCAGAAGGGGAACTTCAAATATTTGAATGGTGGGGAAAACGGAAAAACGGTGAGATTTTCCCAAAGGAAGTAATTTTAAATAAAGGAAAATATTTTGATAAAGATGTTATAATTGCAGTTGCAAGAGATATTTCATTCAGAAAAAAGATTGAGGATAAATTACAGGAAAGTGAAGAATCTTATAAATCTCTTGCTGAAAACATACCAGCAATAGTATATAGAATTAATTTGAAGGAAGAAAATAAAATAAATTTTTATAATAAATATGCTGAGGAAATTACAGGTTATGATATAGATACTTTATGTAAAAATAGAAATATATCACCGCTTTTTACATTAATGTCACCTGAAGAAAAAGAGACAGCAGAAGGAATAATTAATGAAGCTTTTAAAAATAGATGTCCTTTTATTGTGCGGTATAAAATAAAAGATAAAAATGGAAATATAAAATATCTTTCAGAAAGAGGCAGACCTATATTTGATAAGAATAATTCACCGGTTTATATAGATGGGGTAATATTTGATGTTACGGAAAAAATCATAGATATGAATAAAATCGAAAATTATTCTAAACAGTTAGAGGAAGCAAATAGAAGTAAAGATAAATTTATATCCATTTTAGCACATGATTTAAGGAATTTTACACATATTTTATCAAACTTTTCGAATTCCTTGTATAATGATATTGATACATTAACTAAACCCCAAATACTGAGTATTGCAAAATGTATAATGTCAATATCTCAAAGTCAGGCTGCACTTCTTGATAATATACTTGAATGGTCAAAATTAAACATTAAACAAAGAAAAATTGAGACTGAGAAAATATCAATAAAAAGTTTATTAACGGATATAATAAATCCTTTTAATTTTAATATAACAAGTAAAAATCTCAAAATAAAAAATTTGATGCCTGATGATGCTTTTGTTTATGCTGATAAAAACATGCTTAAGGTAATTTTAAGAAATCTGTTAAGTAATTCTATCAAGTTTTCGAAAAGAGGTGGTGAGATTATAATTGATTTTAAAACCGAAAGCGAGTATAATAAAATATTATTTATAGATTTTGGTATAGGCATAAAAGAGGAAATTATGAATAAACTTTTTATTAAAGATACATATATTTCTACAAGGGGAACTGCTAATGAATCTGGTACTGGTATAGGTTTACTGATATCAAAAGAATTAGCAGAATTAAATAAAGGGGATTTAAGAATTGAAAGTAAAGAGGGAGAAGGTACAAAGGTTATTTTAAGTTTACCAAAATTTCAATAAGCATTTAATTTTAATATAATTTTTTTTCTGAATGAATTGACTTTTTTAAGAAAAAAGTGAATTTTACAAATTATTAAATAAAATCAAATTTATGAAGAATTACCAATTTATTATCTTTTTAGGAGTTTTATTATTTTCTTTCACATTCTTTATTAGTTGTGGAGAAAAGAAAATGAGCGATGAGGATTTTTCTAAAATAACCCAAGAGGTTATAAGTGAGGTTATGAAAGGTGATTTTAATAAATCTATTACTAATCCTGATGATTATTTAAAAGTTTATCAGGATGTTCTCGAAAAAGTATGTGAAAAATATGGCTATACTGTTTCTGATTATGAAAAGAAGGCTGAAGAAATCGGAAAGAACTTAGATTTTAAATAATAATTAGAAAATACTAAGATATTTATTTCAGGTCTATTATAGAAATTGTATCTGCGGAATCTTTACTGTTTTCTGAATTATTATAAATTAAAATTGCTTTTTTACGCAAATATTTATTTATTTTTTTTGTTACTTTTTCAATAAAACTTAAAATTTCAGAGACATTAAATTTCCCATCATATATATAAGGGTTTACCCCCCAAACAATATTATTAATTTTTTGTATCGTCGGATTAGTTGTTAATACAAAGATATTTGCTAAAGTTCTGTGGCTTGATAAATATAATGGAGATTTTCCCTTTTTAGATATCGTGATGATTGTATCGATATTAAGTAATTGTGCAATTTCAGTTGCTGTTTTACATAGAGTTTCAAGAGTGTTTTTTCGGTTATCTTTGAATTTAGGTTTTATCATCATCTCAGTTTTTTCAATTACTTTAGACATCATTCTGACTGCATTTACAGGATCTATTCCAATTGAAGTTTCAGCTGAAAGCATTACGCAGTCAGTACCATCCAGGATAGCATTAGCGACATCAGATACTTCTGCACGGGTTGGTATTCTTTTTTCAACCATACTTTCGAGCATTTGAGTTGCAGTAATAACAGGTCTTAAATTTTCATTACATTTGCTAATAATTAATTTTTGCAAAACAGGTACTTCCTCCGGGGATAATTCTACGCCAAGATCTCCTCTTGCAATCATAATTGCGTCTGAAATTTTTATAATTTTATCTATTTCCTTGATTGCTTCTGGCCTTTCAATTTTTGCAATGACTGGTATATTTACCCCTTTCTTCTTTAATAGCTTTTTCAAAGTAGCAATATCTTTTGCGCTTCTTACAAAACTTAAAGCAATCATATCTATAGGAAGTTTTATTCCAAAATCTATATCTTTTAAATCTTTCTGAGTAATTGCCGGTAGTGATATTTTAGTATCCGGAAGGTTTATACCTTTATTTTCTTTTAATGGTCCACCCTTTATAATTTCACATTTTAACTCTATTGAACTTCCTTTTTTTATTTTTTCTTTTGCAATTAACATTAATAAACCATCATCCAAAAGAATTCTTTGGTTTATCTTAACATCCTTGCAAAAATTTTTATATGTGGTTGTTATTTTTTTATTATCTCCATAGATATTTTCTGATGTTATTATTATTTCATCATTTTCTTTAAGAATTATTTCTTTGTTTTTAAGTTTTCCCACTCTGATTCTTGGTCCCTGTAAGTCCTGTATAACTGATATATTTTTTCCAATTTCTTTTTCAGTTTCTCTTATCATATCTATATAATATCTATGTTGAGCATATTCTCCGTGTGAGAAATTTAATCTGAAAGCATTTGAGCCTTCCAGAATTAATTGCTTAATGATTTCTTTTTTCCCTGAGGCAGGTCCTAATGTGCAAACAATTTTAGTTTTATTTGACATTTTTTGACTTTTAAGATTGTTTAATAATTTTCATTTTAATAAGTAAAATAATAAAAAATGAAAAGTATAAAAAGTAAAATAGCTTTGATTACAGGTGCTTCGAGTGGTTTTGGGGAAGCAACCGCTTATAGATTAGCTTCTCAGGGTTGTAATCTTATTTTGATTGCAAGAAGGCTTGAAAGATTAAAAAAAATTTCCGAAAAAATTAAAAGAAAATATTCAATTGATGTTTATCTGATTAAACTTGATGTGAGAAATCAAAAGAAAGTTGAAAAAGCCATTTCAGAATTACCACCGAAGTGGAAAAAAATCGATTTTCTAATTAATAATGCTGGATTATCAAGAGGTTTGGATAAAATTCAGAATGGTTTGCTTTCAGATTGGGAAGAAATGATTGATACTAATGTAAAAGGATTACTCTATGTTTCCCGTGCAGTGATACCTCTGATGATTAAAAATAATGGTGGTCATATTGTAAATATCGGGTCTATTGCCGGAAGAGAGGTGTATCCGGGAGGAAATGTATATTGTGCTACTAAACACGCTGTGGATGCATTGACAAAGGCATTTAGAATTGATTTGCTCGGTACTAACATCAAAGTATCTACTGTTGATCCCGGATTGGCTGAGACTGAATTTAGCATAGTTCGTTTTCACGGTGATAGAAAGAGAGCAAAAGCAGTTTATGAAGGTTTAATACCATTATATGCAGATGATGTTGCAGATGCAATAGAGTATATATTAACAAGAGATGACAATGTCTTAATTGCAGAGATATTGATATTCCCTAAAGCTCAGGCTTCAAGTATGCATGTACATAGAGATTTGAAAAAATCAACTTGACTTGAAAAAAATTTATCATAGATTTATATTTGTTTTAAATGCGGGAATAGCTCAGTTGGTAGAGCGCAACCTTGCCAAGGTTGATGTCGCGGGTTCGAGCCCCGTTTCCCGCTCAAATTTTTTATAGTCGTTCTTTAATTGTTATTTGTTTTATACTAATGGCGTCGTACCCAAGTGGCTAAGGGAGCAGTCTGCAAAACTGTTATTCATCGGTTCGAATCCGATCGACGCCTCTATTTGTTTTCAGTGGGTAAAGTTTTATTTTATTTTAGGTTTTATTAGTTTTTTTTCCTCTAAATTTTTTATTATTTCTTTTGCAAGAGAATTTGCTAAGTCATTTACATCAATGGCATTTGTCGTTTTTGCTGTTGCAGACCAAATTATTTTACCATTATTTGCTGTAAATAATGAAATTTCAACAATTACTGTTCTGTGTATTTCATAATATCCACTTCTGAAAGTGGATTTTAAAGTTTTTTTATAGTATTTATAAAAAGTTTTACCTTTATTATCGACTTTTTCTACTTCTGTACCAAGATATTTTATAAAAATTATTGATTCTAATTTATTTTGAGTTAGTATTGTATCAAAGTCTTCCTCAGAATATGTTTTAGTAGGGGATAATATTTTTAGTGATTGTACAGAGTGAATATCTCTTTCGCTTAATTGATTAACAACCTCATTTTCATAGGCTGTTCTGTATTCTAAATCTTTCACAATTGCCATTACTAATATATTGTTAATATAACCACCATTGTAGGTTGAATCTATCCAGGAGTGTAATTTTGTAGGGGTTTCACAAGAGAAAATAAACATTGAAATAAAAAATGTTGAAATTAATAAAAAGGGAATTATCAGTTTATTAAAACTCATTTAGTTTATTTTCGTTTAAACATAATTATTATTCAGATAAATAAAAATTCAATTTTTGTTATAATTAGTAACTTTAATAGTATATAAATTATTTTTAATTTGATAATAATTGATTTATGGAATTTTTAAAATTATTAAGGGAACGGATAATCTTATTTGATGGTGCAACTGGTACTAACATTCAGAATTACAATCTTTCACAAGATGATTTTGGCGGAAAGCAGTTTGAAGGATGTAATGAGTATCTGTGTAAATCAAAACCCGATGTTGTAAAAAAAATACATTATTCTTTTCTTCAAGCTGGCGCTGATGTAATAGAAACAAATTCATTTGGTTCTTCTTGCATAACACTTGCCGATTATAACATTCCGGAATTAGATTATGAACTTTCTTTTTTATCTGCAAAAATCGCAAAGGAATGCACTTTAGATTTTTCTACCGTTGAAAGACCCCGCTTCGTGGCAGGTTCAGTTGGACCTACTTCTAAATTACCAAGTTTGAGACACATTACTTTTGATAATATGGAGATGGCTTATTACAGGCAGATTAGCGGATTAATAGATGGCGGTATAGATATTATTTGTATAGAGACCTGTCAGGATATATTACAAATTAAGTCTGCACTTTCTGCTGTACAAAAAATATTTAAAGAAAGAAAAATCAAATTACCTGTAATCGTTTCTGTTACAATAGAATCAACAGGTACAATGATGCTTGGTTCAGATATTTCTACAGTTTACAATGCAATTGAACCTTATGATATTGTTGAAATTTTTGGGATTAATTGCGCCGTTGGTCCTAAAGAGATGGAAGAAAGTTTAAGATATCTATGTGAAAATTCAAAGAAATTTATCTTTTGCATGCCAAATGCAGGTATTCCGGAAATTATTGATGGTAAAATATGTTATAAGTTATCTGAGGATGAATTTAAAAAATGGATGACCTATTATATTTCAGAACTTGGTGTTAATATTATCGGAGGATGTTGCGGAACGAAGCCATCTCATATTAAAACACTAGCAGAAGTAAGTAATAATTATATTCCTAAACAGAGAGAAATAAAATATATTCCTTCTGTTTCATCATTATTATCTGTTGTACCTCTAAAAATTGATATTCCGCCTGTTTTAGTTGGTGAAAGGTGTAATGCTAATGGCTCGAAACAATTTAGAGAACTATTACAGAAAAATGATTATGATTCTATGATTAATTTAGCAAAGAAACAAATAGATGAAGGAGCTCATATTATCGATGTTTCTGTTACTTTTACTGGTAGGAATGAGGCTAAAGATATGTATGAGGTTATAAAAAGATTTAATACATCAATCAGTGCGCCTTTAATGATAGATTCGACAGATCCGTTAGTAATAGAAGTTGCATTAAGAAATTATGGTGGAAGAGCTATAATTAATTCCGTAAATTTAGAAGATGGTATTGAGAAAGCAGGCAAAATTTTATCACTTGCAAAAGAATATGGAGCTTTTGTTGTGATACTTTCTATCGATGAAGAAGGCCAGGCATATACAACAGAAAAAAAAGTTTCTATTGCAAAGCGAATAAGAGATTTTGCAGTTAATGAATTTGGATTGAGGGATGATGATTTGATATTTGATATGTTAACATTTCCATTGGGTACCGGAACTGAAGAATTAAGAAAAAGTGCAATAAATACTTTTGAAGCAATAAAAACAATAAAGAGAATAATTCCGGATGCGAAGACAATACTTGGTATCAGTAATTGTTCTTATGGATTGAATGAACAATTGAGAGTAATTTTAAATTCTGTTTTTTTACATTTTGCTGTGGAATCCGGGCTGGATATTGCAATTGTCAATGCGGGGAAGATAATTCCTGTTTATAAGATTGATGAAAATTTAAGAGAAATATGCAGAGAACTTATATTTGATTTACGGAAGTTCTCAAATTCTATCTGATAGTTTTATTGGTAATAAATTAATCCCACTTCTACATACTACCTTCCTTGATATATGTAATTATTATATTGGAACTGATATTATTTAATATATGTTTTTGATATAAATAAGTTGAAATGAGTATATGAAATTTATCAGAAATTTAATTTTACTTTATGTAATATTTGTAACAAATATTTTTGCTCAGAACACCGGAATATTTACAGGGCGGGTATTGGATAAATTTTCGAAATTGCCAATATCAGATGCTGTAATCGAGATTGTAAATACTAACCTTAAAACCGGAAGTGATGAAAAGGGATATTTTTTATTTAATGAGGTAGAGGTGGGTATTTATTCCGTAAAATTTTCTGCTTTCGGTTATACAACTTTAATTATTAATGATATTGTTATTAACACAGGAAAACCGATGGATTATGTTGCAGAGCTGCAAATTATTCAGACAGAAGAAATTACAGTAGAAGCGGGTTCATTTATTAAACCTGTGGATATTAGTGTATCTTTTAAGAAGTTTGATAATGAAGAAATAAGAAGGTTTCCCGGTGGATTTGAAGATGTTGGAAGAGTAGTTCAATCATTACCGGGTGTATCATTTATTAATGATGGGAGAAATGATTTAATTGTAAGAGGAGGTTCTCCTTCTGAAAATTTATTTTTAATAGATAATGCACCAGCACAAAATATAAATCATTTTGGTACTCAAGGTGCTACTGGTGGACCAGTAAGTATAATCAATTTGGACTTTATTAAAGAAGTTAATTTTATGACAGGGGGTTTTTCAGCAAGGTTTGGTGATAGGTTATCTTCTGTTCTTGAATTAAAATTACGCGAGGGAAACCGAACGAGATTGTCTGGTAATTTAAATTTAAGTGCAACTGGTTTTGGTGCAATTTTGGAAGGTCCAATTGGTTCTGAGAAAAAAGGTTCTTTTTTATTTTCTGTTAAACGGAGTTATCTTGACTTAGTTTTTAATGCAACAGGTTTTGGATTTGTTCCTGAATATACATCTTTTCAATTTAAAGGGGTTTACGATATAAATCAAAATAATATCCTTACTATTAATAGCTTTGGTAATATTGATAAGGTTAGATTTAACAATGATACTGAAGAAAAAAGACAGAATAATGAAAAAATTTTAAAGAATAACCAATGGGGATATTTTAACTCATTTGAGTTGAGAACAATTTTCTCTAATTATTTTTACGCAATTTTCACGCTTTCAAGGAATTATAGGAATTATAATTTTTCCGGTAGAGATGCTAATTTTAAGGAAGTTTTTAGAAATCTTTCCAAAGAAGGTGAAACTGAATTTAAGTCAGAATTATTTTTTATTTTTGATAGGACTACACAGCTTTCTCTTGGTAGTGGTGTAAAATTTATTAATTTTAATAATGAAGTATATTCGGCAACTGATACATTGTATATAGTCGATCCAAATCCTGTGATAATTCCTGAAATTAATTTTTTGCAAGATAATACAGCGAGAAAAACATTTGCTTATGTAAATATCACTAATAAGTTATTTAATAAATTAACTTTAAATACCGGATTACGATTAGATTATTTTGATTTTATCAATAAAAAGTTTTATTTATCCCCCCGATTTTCCGCATCTTATTCAATTTTTAATAATGTATTTTTAAATGGTAGTTATGGTATATTTTATCAATCACCATCCTACATTTGGTTAGTTTCAAATCAGCAAAATAGAAATCTAACAAATATAAAGGCGGAACATTATATTGCTGGAATTGAATTTCTACCGAGTGATGATTTAAAATTTTCTGTTGAAGTATATCATAAAAATTATGATAATTATCCTGTGAGTACAATAAGGCCATATTTCATTTTATTGAATTCTGGAGGAGATTTTGAGTCGAGAAGTAATTTTGGTATCGAACCATTGATATCAGAAGGAAAAGGATATGCAAGGGGTATAGAAATATTTTTACAGAAAACTTTAATTGATAGATTTTATGGAAATATCAGCATTTCATTATTTGAAGTAAAATATAAATCATTAGATGGTGTAGAAAGAAGTGGTGATTATGACAATAGATATTTAATTATAGTAAATGGTGGTTATATTATTGGAAATGGCTGGGAATTATCCTCAAAATTTAGATTTATCGGAGGTAGGCCTTACACTCCTATTAATCCAATAGATGGGACTCAGGATATTACACTATACAATTCTGAAAGATTACCAAATTATTATTCACTTGATTTAAGGCTTGATAAAAGATGGAATTTTAGTAAATGGTCTTTAGTTACTTATATAGATATACAGAATATTACAGGAAGAAAAAATATTACAAGGTATGAATGGGATAAGTATAATCAAAAAATAAAGACTAATCAAAGTATTGGAATATTACCTTCAATAGGAATTAATGCAATGTTTTAGTTTATACAGTAAAATTTTTTGGTGAAGTAATAATTTATCATAATTTCTTTTTAAAGAATATATAATATCATTTATATAAATTTATAATTCAGAGTTATATAATTATGAATAATTATAATTTTTATCTTTATGTGAATTTATTTTCATCATTCAGAATTATTTTTCATTAAAAAGTAATTAAAATTAGAGTTTTGATATATAATTTATGAATAATCAAACGATGTTATATAGCATTGAAGATACAATAAATATCATAGATTTTATAATCCCCAACAGATGAAGTATATAAAGTTTTAATACTCGAAAATTTATTCAATTCGAATTTACTATATTATAAATAATTTTTGGAGGTTAAAAAAGAATATTTAAAATGATAGAAAAATTCATTCCCCTAATAAAAAATGATTTGTGTTCAAATCATAGCAAATTGTTTAAACCTCGGTATTTTAATAAAGTATTCTTCATAGTATAACAATTTTACTTTTATTATAAATTTAAAATATTTAATTTTAATGATTAATTTAAAATTTAACATTCATATGAAAATCAGGATATTGTTTGTTATTATAATGTTATATGTTTTCTGTGTTAAATCTTCTTTTGGGCAGGATTTTACAAAATTTTCAATTTCAGGTGGTCCGATCATTGGATGGTATGTCCCTTCAATGGAAGATTTAAATAAAGAATTAAACAAACTTGGAATTCCTGAAATGTCAAAATCTGGTTTCCTTAATGTAGGGGGTGGTGGATTTTTAATTATACCAGGTCTTTCGAAGTTTAGATTGGGCGGTATTGGATATGGTTTTTCTTCTGAAACATCAGCTGAATTTCAAAATACAATCAAAACAGCTAAATTCTCTTACTCTGGTGCTGCAATTAGTCTTGAATATTTTGAAAAAATTTCTAAGAAATTTGATGTTTCATTTGGTGGTCTGATTGGCTATGGTACCTTGGGGTTAAATATTGCTAAGTATCCGAAGGATTATAAAAATTGGAATATTACTCCCTTTGTAAATGATTCTTTGCTTTCGAATCAGATTTTAATCAACGATTATACTAAGAAAATTTTGACTCTTCAACCACAAATAAGTATTGGCTACGATATGTTGAAGTTTTTATATTTGAAAGTCAGTGCAGGTTATTGCTTTTCGGTATCTGGAAAATGGAAACTTAATAATGTTCTTGAAGTGAATAACATCCCTTCAGGAATTAAAGCAGATGGATTTAGTTTCACATTAGGAATTCAGGCAGGACTATTTGTAAAGTAAAATATATTTATGAGAAATATTTTAGTAACTGGTGGTGCGGGTTTTATCGGGAGTAATTTTATTAAATATGTTTTAAAAAACTTCGATTATAATATTATTAATTTTGATAAACTTACTTATGCAGGGAATCTTGAAAATCTTTCCGATATAGAAACTGATAAAAGATATACTTTTATTAAAGGTGATATATGTAACGAAAATCAGGTTGAAGAATGTATAAAGAAATATAAGGTAGATGCTATTGTAAATTTTGCTGCAGAATCTCATGTCGATAGAAGTATTCTTGGTGCTCGTGAATTCATAATAACGAATATATTAGGGACTCAGGTTCTTCTTGATGCTGTAAAGAAATTCAGCATTGAAAAATTCTTACAGGTATCTACAGATGAAGTTTATGGGTCATTACCGGAAGATCAAAAGGAAATAAAATTTACTGAAAAAACTCCGTTAGACCCAAGCAGCCCTTATTCTGCAAGTAAAGCAAGTGCAGATTTGTTATGTATTGCTTATTTCAGAACTCATAAATTGCCGGTATTAATAACCCGTTGTTCTAACAATTATGGTCCTTATCAGTTTCCTGAAAAGTTAATCCCTTTAATGATTGCTAAAGCACTGAATAATGAAAAATTACCAGTTTATGGTGATGGAATGAATATACGCGATTGGTTATATGTGGAAGACCATTGTTCAGCTATTTGTAAAGTTTTGGAATTTGGGAAGTTCGGAGAAATTTATAATATAGGTGGGAATAATGAATGGCATAATATTGATATAGTGAGGTTAATTTTAAACAAACTTAGTAAATCTGAAGATTTAATTTTATTTGTAAAAGACAGACCAGGACATGACAGAAGATATGCCATTGATTCTACCAAAATAAAAAATGAGCTCAACTGGGAGCCAAAGCATAAATTTGAAGATGGAATAGATAAGACTATTAAATGGTATATAGAAAACCAGAATTGGTGGAAAAAGGTAATGAGTGGTGAATATTTAAAATATTATGAGCTGAATTATTCCCAAAAAATAGTTTGAAAAATTTTTTAAATAAAATTATTTTTGAAATTCATTAAATAAATTTACCTATGTCAATAAAGTTAGAAAATCTTACTAAGTATTATGGAGATCAACTTGCCGTAAACAACATTTCATTTGAAATTTCCTCAGGCGAAATTGTAGGATTTCTTGGCCCAAACGGAGCAGGAAAAACTACAACTCTAAGAATGATTACAACATTCCTTTCACCAACTTCAGGTAATATTTTTGTTGATGGTATTAACGCCGCTATTGACCCTCTTAAAGTAAGAAGAAAAATCGGATATCTTTCTGAGCAAAATCCGTTGTATAATGATATGAATGTTGTTGATTTTCTCGTGTATAATGCAAGATTGCAGATGATTTCTGAGGACAGAATAAAAAATGCTGTTGATAAAATGGTTAATGTTTGTGGCTTGAAAGAAGTTAAGCATAAAGATATACGAGAACTGTCAAAAGGATTCAGACAAAGAGTAGGTCTTGCACAGGCAATGATTCATGATCCTGAAATATTGTTACTCGATGAACCAACTTCAGGACTTGACCCTAATCAGATATTAGAAATAAGAAAACTTATTAAAGAATTAGGGCGAAAAAAGACCCTTGTACTATCCACTCATATTTTACAAGAGGTACAAGCAGTATGCGATAGGATAATTATTATTCATAAGGGAGAAATCAAAGCAGATGCAAAGCCTGAAGATTTACAAAAAGAAATTCAAGGGCAAAATGTTATTAAACTATCATTAAGGTATAATAAAAAAGTCTCAACTGAAAATCTCACATCTGAGTTCAAATCAATTAATGGTGTTGAAAGTGTTTCAGTTAGAGAAGATAAACAAGCGAATTTATGGGAAATTGAGATTAAATCTTCCAAATCAATTGATGCAAGAGAAGAAGTATTTAAAAGAGTTATAAAACTGGGGCTTGAAATGATTGAAATGAAACAAGTTGAAGCCTCACTTGAAGATATTTTCAGAAAATTAACGAATTAAAATATATCAAATATGAATGTAACCTTAGCAATATTTAAAAAGGAATTTAAAGCACTTTTTTATTCACCAATTGCTTATATTGTAATTTTTGTATTTTTAGGAATTACAGGGTGGTTTTTCACAAGTAGTTTGTTTGAGGTAGGTATTGTATCTATGAGAGGTGCGTTTGAAATTATATCTTTTATTCTGCTGTTTTTTATTCCTGCAATTACAATGAGGACTTTTTCGGAAGAAAAAAGGTCAGGTACAATTGAAATGTTATTAACAAAACCCGTTACTGAAATGCAAATAATAGCGGGTAAATTTTTTGCCACTTTAGCTTTTACCGCTCTTGCAATTGCTCCTACGTTAATATATCTGATTAGTCTTCTTTTTCTGGGTTCTGTTGATATTGGTATTATTATAAGTTCATATATTGGATTGCTTTTCGTATGCGCTGTCTATATTAGTTGTGGAATTTTTGCTTCATCACTTACAGAAAATCAAATAATTGCATTTATAATAAGTTTCTTAATTATTTTTGCCTTATTTATTCTGAATAAGGTTCTGATATTTTTCCCCGTATTTCTCACATCATTTTTAGAATATTTAAGTACTGATTATCATTATATGAATATGTCCAGAGGAGTTATAGACACAAGAAGTATAATTTATTTTGTTAGCGCAATTTTAATTTTTCTTCTGTTAGCGAGAATCCCACTCGAAAAAAGAAAATGGTAATTTATAATTAAAAAGAGAGAGTTAAAAATGGAAAACTCAAATGTAAAGAAAGATATCAAAAAAGAATTTCTTTATAAAATATTTCTTATAATAGCAATAATAGTTGCGATAAATTTTATATCGCTAAGAATTTTTACGAGATTAGATTTAACAAAGAATAAAACTTATACTCTTTCAGATGCAAGTAAGGAGATAGTGAAGCAATTAGAGGACAATTTTGAAATACGAGCATATTTCAGTAATGATTTACCTTATCCATTTAATACAATTAAACAGGATGTAAAGGATTTTTTGAGCGATTACCGTTCATATTCTAATGGTAAAATTAATTATGTATTTATTTCTCCAAGTGATGATGACCAGAATAATGAAGTATTTAAAGAAGCCCAAAAATTTGGAATACAACCTTTTCCTGTTGGTAGTAAAGCGAAACAGGAAATCAGGAATGTATTAATGGGATTAGTGGTTCTTTATCAAGGTAAAACTGAAACTATACAACTCACAAGAAATACAGTTACCGGACAAGTTGTTCCTACTGTTGCTGACTTGGAATATGAACTTACAAGTATAATAAAAAAATTAGCAACAGAGAAAAAGAAGAAAATAGGATTTTTAACTGGCCATGATGAATATGAATATTCTAAAATGAACACTATTAGCAATGCAATGAACAGATATTATGATGTGGTTAATATTAATTTATCAAGCAATACACCTATTTCTGAAGATGTATATGTATTAGTTGTTTTTGGTCCAAAAAGAGAAATTCCTGATTGGCAGAGATATTTAATTGACCAATATATTATGAGAGGTGGAAATGTATTATGGTTAATTGATAAGATATATCCTAATTATCAGCAACAGATGACTTTAGGCAATGTATTTGAATTAGGGTTAGATTCTATGTTGTTAAATTATGGGATAAAAATTAACAATGATTTACTTCGTGATTTACAATGTGCTCAAGTATCTGTTCAGACATCGATCGGTATACCATTACCAATGAGTTATCCTTTCTTCCCCGTTGTTACGAATATAAATAAAGATATTAATGCATTCAAAAATATTGAATATGTGACGTTGCAGTTCGCAAGTACGCTTGATTTAAAAGCGGCAGAGACTATAGGAATAAAAGCAATACCTATCTTAAAGTCATCGCAAAAGGCTGGTGTAGCAACAGGATTTTTTATTCTGAATATTGAGCAGTTTCAGAATCTTACAAGAAGTAAAGCAGATTCAATATTTAATCAAGGAGATTTTGTTCTTGCAGCAGAATATATCGGAAAATTCAAAAGTTATTACGACGGTAAAGAAGTACCAAAGGATACAACACCAAACTCAACTCCACCAAATATACAACAAAAGAATCAATGTGATAGAGATGTTAGAATGATTGTCGTTACCGATGCGGATTTTGCAAATGAAGAAAAAAGGCCTGGTCCGGAAAATATTAATTTCTTTTTAAATCTAGTTGATTATTTGGCAGATGATGTTGGGCTGTCTGAAATCAGAAGTAAGATGACATCAGAGACCCCAATCAACGAAGCAGAGTTATCTCCAGCAAAGAAAACATTTATTAAATATTTTGATTTAATATTTCCCCCAATAGTCGTTTTACTTTTAGGATTATATATCTGGAATAGAAAAAAAGCAAGAAGAAAAAAAATGCAGGAAAATTAAAAACATAGTGATATGAGAAACAAAAAGCAAATTTATAAATTAGCAATAATATTTTTAGTTTTATTGGTTATTGTTATTCTTCTTAATACCGAAATATTTAATAGGAGTTCTACATATAAGTTGGAAGAACAATTCTTTAAAATTGATTCTGCATTAGTTGATAAACTTATATTGGAACAAAAGGGAAAACGTGTTGTCCTTGAAAAAACTTATGAGTGGAGAGTAACAGAACCAGTCAATTATAAAGCTAATGATATTAATATTAATTTTGCAATTTCAGATTTAAAGAATTATAGAATAATTAGTTTACAAGCTGATAATCTAAACCGCAAGGAAAAATTCGGATTTACAGATACATCAGAAGTTAAAGTTACAGTGTTTCAAAAAGGTGAAGAGATGGGTTCTTTTATCATTGGCGGACAAGGACCCGGTCATCCACAAGTGTATGTAAGAAAAGTTGACGGAAATGAAATTTATCTTGCGGATGGTATATTACATTATAATTTTGTTAAGAATTCATCCAATGATTGGAGAGATTTAAGTATAATAAAGATTCCAAAAGGTAGTATTAAATCACTTGAATTTATTTCTAAAGAGGGTTCTTTCGTACTTGAAAAAGATACTACTGCTTCAACTTTCAAACATGGGAATGATTCAATTAATACATCTATACTTGAGGGTGTATTAAATATGTTGAACGATTTCAATACTCAATCATTCAAGGATTCAACGCTTGGTCCTGATGTAAAATTTGATTTTACACTTAGAGTTGTATGGGATAAAGTTACTAATATTAATTTTCTTAAATATGGAGATGAAGAAAGCCCACGATATATAATTAAAGTAGATGGCATAGAACAATTGTTTGATGTAGATAAGAATTTTGCATTAAACTTAATGAAAACAAAAAAGGATTTAATTGTTAGTAAAAGTAAATAGTATAGGTGCTTTTGTTTATTGATTTGATTTATAAATAAAGTTATTTTTTATTAAGAATAAGATTTATGTTGTCGCTTATTTTACTCATAATAGTTAGTTATTTGATAGGGAGTATTCCAAGTGCTTATATAGTTGGCAAGATTTTTAAAAATGTTGATTTAAGACTATACGGCAGCGGAAACTTGGGCTCAACAAATGCTTTCAGGGTGCTTGGAATACCACTCGGTATAATTGTGCAAATTTTGGATATAAGTAAGGGTCTTGTAGTTGTTCTGTTTGTTACTCAATTCTTTTATAGTAATTTACCATTTCATAATTTTACTCCTTTAGAGGATATTACTGTTTTAAAAATAATTGCAGGGGTTTTTGCAGTTATTGGTCATACCTATTCAATCTTTGTTAGTTTTAAAGGAGGTAAAGGAATTAATACTGCTTTAGGGATGATGATTTCCCTTTCTCCTATTGATGTAGTTGTTAGTTTAATCTGCTTTATTATTATTTTATTACTTTCCGGCTATGTTAGTCTTGGTTCTATAATGGCTTCCTTTGCTTTCCCAACTACAATGTTTATAAGAGAAAATATCTTTCATGTCAATATAGTGGGTTATAAAACATTAATAGTATTTAGTATTATCACAGCTGCTTTTATTACTTATAATCACAGAGAAAATATTAAAAGATTACTTTATGGTAATGAGAATAGATTTGAAAGTCTGTGGTTGATTAGAATAT